>Ga0196970_1000012_pt1 | contig 371333 bp, 357 predicted proteins | sample S1v_513CmetaG_FD_148672 | JGI IMG/M metagenome (GOLD analysis project Ga0196970, IMG submission 148672) | Soil microbial communities from Anza Borrego desert, Southern California, United States - S1+v_5-13C | ecosystem: Environmental > Terrestrial > Soil > Desert | place: USA: California...
CGGCCGCCTCGAGCTTTTTCCCGGCGTCCAAGCGCCACGGGGGGATGGAGGTCGGTCGGCCCGGGCGGAGCGTCGGCCAACGCGCCGCCCGGGGAACATTCTATCGGATCGCCGACATACAAGGGGGAACAGTTCCTCGCTTGGCTGGACGGCGCGCTGGCCCTGAAATCGTCGTTGCCGCCCGATCCGCTGACCATCCGGGCGGAACTGGGCCAGGAGTCGTTGGCCTTCCACCGGGTGGACGGCGAGATGCGGGCGTTGTGGGGCCGGTTGAAATCCGATCCGGCGGTGGCGCTGAAACGCGACCTGTGGGCGGAATTGCTGAAGCAGGTCTATGGCCGCGAGGTCGAGGGCGACGACCTGTGGTTCCAGCACAGCTTCCTGGTGGTGGTCGCCAAATGCATCGCGCTGGCGGTGATGGCACTGCCGGAAGACGATCCCACCCGCCTACTGTCGGGCGAGGCCTTCAAGTCCGCCGGCATCCATGGCGCGGTGGAAAGCGACTTCTTCGACTGGGTGGTGGCCGATGCCGACGGCGAGGCGCTGGTCCGCCGCATCATGGCCCATGTCCGCCGCTTCCGCCTGTCGGAGGTGGAAAGCGACGTCCTCAAGATCCTGTACGAATCACTGATCGACCGCGACGAACGCCACGGGCTGGGCGAATATTACACGCCCGACTGGCTGGCCGCCAAAGTGGTCCGCCATGCGGTAGACCGGCCGCTGGAACAGCGGGTGATGGACCCGGCCTGCGGATCGGGCACCTTCCTGTTCCACGCCATCCGCCATTTCCTGGCCGAGGCGGAAGAGGCCGGACTGGAGCAGGACCGCCGGGCGCTGGAGGCCTGCAGCTACGTCGCCGGCACCGACATCCATCCGGTGGCGGTCATCATCGCCCGCGTCACCTATCTGCTGGCGCTGTCTCCGGTCCTGTCGGCGCGCACCGGAGAGCTGTCGATCCCGGTCTATCTCGGCGACGCCATGCAGTTGTCGATCTCCGAATTCATGGCGGGCAAGGAGCTGACCATCCGCGTGCCGCCGCCGCCGGCCGGCGAGGGACAGAGCGGCGCGCCGCGCGCCGACGGGCGCGAACAGCTGGATTTCCCCGACACCTTCTGCCGCGATCCCGCCCTGTTCGACAAGGCGATCGAACGGATGCGCACCGGGTCGGAACAGGGGATGACGCGGGCGCAGATCGAAAAGGCGCTGTACCGCATCACCGAACAGCATTACCGCGCCGACGTGACCCGCGAACAGGAACTGGCGATCCAGGATCTGGGCAAGACCTATGTCACCTTCGACCGGCTGCGGCGCGAGGGGCGCGACACGGTCTGGGCCTATGTCGCCCGCAACCTGTCGCGGCCGCTGGCCTATTCGGCAGGCGGCGGCTGGGCCCAGGTGGTGGTCGGCAACCCGCCCTGGGTGGCGTTCCGCCACATGAACGCCGATCTGCAGAAGCGGTTCAAGGAGCTGGCGAAGGGCGAGCGGGTGTTCGTCGGCGGCAAGTTCGCCACCCAGAACGACCTCTGCGCCCTGTTCGCCGTGCGCGCCGCGCATCTGTATCTGCGCTCCGGCGGGCGGCTGGCGCTGGTTATGCCGATGGCGGTGCTGACGCGCGGCCAGTTCGAGCTGCTGCGCAAGGGATCCTTCCATTCCGCCCGCATCGCCTGGGACGAGGCCTGGACGATGGACGACAGCGTGCAGCCGCTGTTCCCGGTGCCATCCTGCGTCGTCTTCGGCCGCCGCCGCGCGGTGGGCAAGCCGCTGCCGGAAACGGTACGCGCCTATTCCGGCAGCCTGCCCCTGCGCGACGCGCCGGAGGACATCGCCGACAAGCGTCTGACCGTTCAGGAGAACGCCCCGGCGCTGGATGTCGGCAGCTTCGAGGGCGGCTCCCCCTACCGCAAGGCCTTCCGCCAGGGCGCGACTCTGGTGCCGCGCATGCTGTGCTTCGTCGAGCGCAAGAGCATGGGCCGGTTGGGCGCCGATCCCAGCGCGCCCTATGTGGTCAGCCGCCGCAGCACCCAGGAAAAGCAGCCGTGGAAGGATCTGCCCGGTATTGAGAACCGGGTCGAAAAGGAATTTCTTCGTCCAGTCCTGCTGGGCGAGAGCATCGTCCCGTTCCGGGTTTTCCGGCCGTTGGAAGGTGTCGTGCCGGTAAGCGATGCGGGGGAGCCGCTGGATTCGGAAGGGGCGGCTAATCGAGGGTTCGATAACCTCTACGGGTGGATGCGCAAGGCTGAAGCGGTGTGGTCAAAGAACAGCGAAAGCAATGATATGACCATAATTGGAAGGTGGGATTATCATCGCGAACTCTCTTCTCAGTTTCCGCTTGGAAAAAACAGAGTTGTCTATGCAAAGGCGGGAACTCAGCCCGCAGCATGCATAATAAGGGAAAATAGAGCCGTTATAGATCATATGCTTTATTGGAAAAGCGTTGAGAGTGAATCGGAAGGCCGGTACCTGATAGCCATCCTCAACAGCGAGACAACTCGCGAACGAGCCGAACGCTACCAATCCCGTGGTCAATGGGGTGCGCGCCACTTCGACAAGGTCGCCTTCAACCTGCCGATTCCGCGTTTCGATCCGGATGCCTCCCTGCATCTCGATCTGGCCGACGCGGCGAAGCGGGCGGAGGATCTGGCGGCGCTGGTGGAACTGCCCGACGGCATCCCCTTCCAGCGCGCCCGCTCGCTGGTGCGCCGCGCCCTGACCGAGGCCGGCATTGCCACCGAAATCGACGGGCTGGTGGAACGGTTGCTCGACAGCGCGGCTTAAACCCCCCGTTAACCATGAATCCCCTACCGTTCCGACCGACACCGATCATGTGGGTCGGACGGCAGGGGACACGCATCCGGTATGGCAAAGGCGTGGGTGCAGGCGGGGCGCTGGGCGCGGCGGGCGGTGATCGGGGTCGCATTGACGACCACCGTGGCTGCCGCCGGCTATGCGGGCTGGCGCGAGATGGAAACGTCGCGGCTCCAGGCGCGGCTGCTGTCCGGCGTCGCCCAGTCGATGACCGTGTCCTTGCGCGAAGGCCCCAACGCGGCGGCGCGCTATCCCGCCCATGGCCCCTATAACGAACGCCTCGGCTACACCGCCCTGCCCGGCTATCTCGACACGCTGACCCGCGACATCTATGCGGTCGAACAGCAGGCGGTGCTGTCCCCGGCGCTCGACCGCTTCATGGCCGGCGGCGGCTTTCCGATCTACCGGGAAAAGACCCAGGCCGGCCTGACCCTGCTCGACCGCAACGGCGTGCCGATGTACGCCGCGCGCTTCCCCGAGCGGGTGTTCGAGGGCTTCGAGGATGTGCCGGCGCTGGTCGCCGATACCCTGCTGTTCATCGAGAACCGCGAACTTCTGAACGAGGACGAGCCGCGCCGCAACCCGGCGGTGGAATGGGACCGCTTCGGCGCCGCGGTGGCGATGCTGCCGCTGCAGATGATCCGGCCGGGCCAGCGCTCTCCCGGCGGCTCGACGCTCGCCACCCAGATCGAGAAGTACCGCCATTCGCCGGACGGACAGACCACAGGCAGCGTGGAGAAGCTGCGCCAGATGGCGTCAGCCAGCGTCCGCGCCTATCGCGACGGCGAGGACACCACCCAGGCGCGCCGGCGCGTCCTGGTCGACTACCTGAACTCCACCCCGCTGACCGCGCGGCAGGGCTTCGGCGAGGTGAACGGGCTGGGCGACGGGCTGTGGGCCTGGTTCGGCACCGACCTGTCGATCGCCAAGCGCGTGCTGGCCGAACCCGCGGCGGAGCCGCGCGCCCTGCGGCTGAAGGCGCTGGCCTACAAGCAGGTGCTGGGGCTGCTGCTGGCCCAGCGGCGGCCGTCCTATTACCTGATCCAGGACCGCGTGGCGCTCGACCGGCTGGCCGATGCCCATCTGCGGGCGCTGGCCCAGGCCGGCGTCATCGACCCGGCTCTGCGCGACGCCGCGCTCGCCATCCGGCTGGCCTTCCGCGAGGAGGCGCCGATGCCCCCCGCCACCTCCTTCATCGAGCAGAAGGCGACCAACGCCGTCCGCGCCCGGCTGCTCGGCATGCTGGGGGTGCAGAGCCTCTACCAGCTCGACCGGCTCGACCTGACCGCGCAATCGACCCTGGATGCGGAAACCCAGGCCCGCGTGGTCGAGGTGCTGGGCAAGCTGAACGATCCAGACTATGCCCGCACGCTGGGGCTGACCGGCGAACGGCTGCTGGACGCCCGCAACAACGACCTGTCCAAGCTGGTCTATTCGATTACGCTGTACGAGCGGGGGGCCGAGGCCAACTACCTGCGCGTCCAGGCCGACAACCTCGACCAGCCGCTGGACATCAACGAAGGCGCCAAGCTGGACCTCGGTTCCACCGCCAAGCTGCGCACGCTGACCACCTACCTGCAGATCGTGGCGGAGCTGCACAGCCGCTACGCCCATCTGCCGAAGGATTTCCTGGCCGATGTCGAGTCCGAGGCGTCGGACAACCTGACGCGCTGGGCGGCCTCCTGGCTGACGACCGCGCCGGACCGGCGCCTGCCGGCCATGCTGGATGCGGCGATGGAGCGGCGCTATTCCGCCAGCCCGGGCGAGGTGTTCTTCACCGGCGGCGGCCAGCACAGCTTCGTGAACTTCAACAAGGACGACAACGGCCGCATCCTGACCATACAGGAAGCACTGCGCAGCAGCGTCAACCTGCCCTTCATCCGGCTGATGCGCGACATCGTCCAGTTCTACATGGACGAAGGCGCCGACGACGGCGCCGAGATCCTGCGCACGCCCGACCACCCCGCCCGTCAGGCCTATCTGGCCCGGTTCGCCGACCGCGAGGGGTCGGACTTCCTCAACCGCTTCTACAACGACTACCGCAGGCGCACGCCCGACGAGGCGCTGGCCCGGCTGGCGACCCGCTCGCGACCGGTGCCCTACCGGCTGGCGGTGGTCTTCCGCACCGTGCGGCCCAAGGCCGGGCTTGCCGAGTTTTCCACCTTCCTGCGCGCCCGGCTGCCGGACAAGACGCTGTCCGACGGCGAACTGTCGGCGCTCTACGCCAAATACGGGCCGGACCGCTTCCCGCTGAACGACCTCGGCTATCTCGCCCGCGTCCATCCGCTGGAACTGTGGCTGGTCGCCCACCTCCAGAACAATCCCAACGCGACGCGGGCCGAAATTCTGGCCGCCAGCGCCGACCAGCGCCAGGAAAGCTACCGCTGGCTGTTCAAGAAGGGCATGGCCGCCCAGAACACCCGCATCCGCATCGGGCTGGAGGAGGAGGCGTTCAAGCGCATCACCGCCCAGTGGCGCAGCGTCGGCTATCCCTTCGACACGCTGGTGCCGTCGCTGGCGACCTCCATCGGCAGTTCGGCCGACCGTCCGGCGGCGCTGGCGGAACTGATGGGGCTGATCCTGAACGACGGGGTGCGCCAGCCCACCGTGCGCATCCGCTCGCTGCATTTCGCCGCCGGCACGCCTTACGAGACGAAGCTGGGCCTGGGTCCGCTGAAGGGCGAGCGCGTGCTGCATCCGGAGGTCTGCGCCACCCTGCGCCGCGCGCTGATGGACGTGGCGCAGAACGGCACCGCCAAGCGGGTCTGGGGCTCCTTCAAGGACCAGTCAGGCGCGGCGGTCCCGATGGGCGGCAAGACCGGCACCGGCGACCACCGGCTGGAGCGCTGGGGTCCGGGCGGCGTGCTGCTGGAATCGAAGGCGGTGGCCCGCACGGCAACCTTCGTCTTCTACATCGGCGACCGTTTCTTCGGCACCATGACCGCCTTCGTCCAGGGGCCGGAGGCCGACGACTACCGCTTCACCAGCGCCCTGCCCGCCCAGCTGCTGAAAAGCCTCGCTCCCGCGCTGCAGCCCCTGATCGACCAGGGCACCACCCGCACCGCCGACACCCGCCCGGCGCCGGCCGGTCTATGATAAAAAACCTCCGCGAACATTATTAGAGAAAATCGAATTCAACCCTTATCGGATCATCTTAAATATAGTAAACGCTGCCAATGCTCCGACTAGCCCCGCCTTTGCCATTCCTTTCCATGTATCATTGTTGCTGTCATTCATTTTTTCCAAGCACTTCCCTAACTCAGTATTGCACCTTGATATCTCAACGATTGCAGATGAGAGGGTTTTTTTCGATTCTTCCGAATCCATCATCTCGAGGAATCGGTAGATTATTTTTGAATTTGCTTCAATACTTGACCTTATAGCGTCAATTCCTGCAATCTGTGACTTTGAAGCACTTGCAGAAATCTCTCTAATGGTTTGAACAGAATCCTTAGTGAGGTCAACGAAGTGCGGGAAATTGTCTGCAAGAAATTTGACATGAGACTCACGAAGCTTTCCCCTTCCAGCAAGGTCAAATACCCTTCGTCCCTCCTCAATAGTCATATTTCTTGCATCTTTTACCCCAGCGATTTCCTTCAAGTCGCGCACAATATCTGGATTGTTCACTGTTAGCTCCATTTTTTAAAACAAAATTAACTGGATAGCGTCACTAGCTCCGAGACCGTCGTACGAGAGCGTGGCTCTCAATAATCTACCTTCAAAGCGTATGCTTACGCATGTTTCCCTTATTAGCATAAATTAAGGTACATCGTTTATCAATATGTTACTTTGTTGATGCACTGGCATTTTCAAATTTGCGGAAAAATCTCTTGATGCCGCCAACCGACCCGTCGAGGCTGGTACGTAGGGTTGGGCTTTGGTGACCGCGACAACCGCCCTCCCCTCCTGTTGAGGCTGTCGATACAGCGCAGGCCGGAGGGGAGAGAGATGCAGGATCTGCAAGGCGCCACCGTCGTGGTGGCCGGAGCATCAAGCGGGATCGGGCGGGCCACCGCGCTGGCCTTTGCCCGCGAAGGCGCCCGGCTGGCGCTGGGCGCCCGGCGGGAGGAATTGCTGGAGGAGGTGGCGGAGGAGTGCCGCGGCCTGGGCGCCAGCGCCGTCGTCATCCCCACCGACGTCACCGATGCGGACGCGGTGAAGCGCCTCGCCGAGCGGACGGTGCAGGAATTCGGCTCCATCGACATCTGGATCGCCAATGCCGGCGTCGGCGCGGTCGGCCGCTTCGAGGACACTCCCATCGAGGCGCATCGCCGGGTGATCGAGACCAACCTGCTGGGACCGCTCCACGGCGCCCATGCGGTGCTGCCCCTCTTCCGCCGCCAGGGCCACGGCACCTTCATCGCCACCGTCTCGGTCGGCGCCTTCGCGCCGGCGCCCTATGCCGCCGCCTATGCCGCCAGCAAGTACGGGCTGGACGGGATGCTGGAAAGCCTGCGGGCGGAGCTGGTCGACAGCCCGGACCTGCATGTCTGCGGCGTCTATCCCGCCTTCACCGACACGCCCGGCATGATGCACGGCGCCAACTACACCGGGCACGAGCTGTCGCCGGAAGGCCCGATCTACGACGATCCCGAGGACGTTGCGGCGACGATGGTGGCGGTCGCCCGCCGTCCGCGCGCCAAGGCCATGGTCGGGGCGCTGACGCCGCTGGCCCGGCTCGGCCATGCCGTGGCGCCGCGTCTGGTGGAGGCGGTGGCCGGCTATGGCGCCCACCGCCATTTCGACCGCCAGCCCCCGGCGCCGCACGACGACGGCAACCTGTTCCAGCCGGTGGAACGGGGCCGGGACATCACCGGTGGTTTCTACACCCCGCCGCCCGCCTGGGTTTCGCCGGTGTTGATGGCCGGCGCTGCGGTGGCTGCCTTTGCCGCCTACCGCGGCTTGCGGCGGCATTGACCGCTCTTGCAGCTTCCGCTCGCACCGATCGGGACTGTCCGTAACCTATAATTTCACCGCGCCGGAAGCTGCTTTCCGCTACAATCAATCCGCGAACATTTCTGCCTGATCTCGATCGGTGGCGGACGGCGAACGACCGCGAATTGATGCCGGAGCGGCGCTGGAGAAGGACTGCCCCCGCCATCCTTCGGACCCTTCACGACACCGAAGCCCCAGGACGGGCACGGGGGAGGATACGCCATGCCTGTCATCGACATCGAGCTTGCCAGTTCGAATGCGGAGGGCGTCGGGGGAAACTCCAACTCCTCCGCCCCGGTGATCTCCGCCGACGGAACCAAGGTGGTTTTCCAGAGCGGTGCCAGCGATCTGGTCCCGGGCGACACCACCGGCCAGTACGACCTCTTCCTGAAGGATCTGACGACCGGCGCCATCACGCTGGTCAACACCGCCGCCGATGGCACGGTCGCGCAAGGCAGCTTCTTCAGATACGCCCTGTCGGCCGATGGAACGACGGTGGCCTTCGCCAGCGATGCGGATTCGCTCGTTCCCAACGACACGAACGGCACCTTCGACGTTTTCGTGAAGGATATGGTCACCGGACAGGTAACGCTGGTCAGCCAGACGGCCGGCGGTGTTTCCGCCAACGGAGTCAGCTCGTTTCCGGCCCTGTCCGCCGACGGGACCATCGTGGCTTTTGAAAGCAGGGCCAACGATCTCGTGCCCGGAGACACCAACGGCCACGGCGACATCTTCGTGAAGGATCTATCCACAGGGGCCCTTACCCTGGCCAGCCAGACCGCAGACGGCACCCGGACCAACGACTATAGCGTCTCACCCTTGCTGTCGGCCGACGGATCGAAGCTTGTCTTCACCAGTTCGGCCACCAACCTCGTGCCCGGCGACGTGAACGGGGAGATGGACACCTTCTTCAAGGATCTGACCACGGGCCAAGTCACGCTGGTGAGCCAGGCGGCGGACGGAACCCAGCCGAACCGGCTGTCCGGCGGAATGGGTTTCTCGGCCGACGGCAGCAAGGTCGTGTTCGTCACCGCCGCCGACAATCTAGTTCCGAACGAACTCAACGACACCGACGACGTGTTCGTGAAGGATCTGGCGACCGGCACCTTGACTCTGGTCAGCCAGACCGCCGCGGGCGTCCAGTCCAACGGCTGGTCGGGCGACGCGGACCTGTCCGGCGACGGAACGAAGGTGGTCTTCGTCAGCAGCGCCACCAACCTCGTGCCTGACGACACCAACAGTCTGACCGACGTGTTCATGAAGGACCTGACCAGCGGAGAGATCACGCTGGTCAGCCTGTCGCCGGACGGCCGGACGGGCAGCGGGGTGAACTGGGGCGATGCGGCAAGCGTTTCCTTCGACGGCAGCCGGGTCGCCTTCGGCAGCGCCGCCCCCGACCTGTCGCCGGACGACGCCAACGGCCCCCTGCTGGACGTCTTCGTCGCCACGCTGGGGACGGAGCCCGGCCGGAAAATCCGGGGCACGCGGCGGGCCGATACGCTGACCGGCGGCGACGGCGACGACACGCTCTGCGGCTGGTCGGGCAACGACCTTCTGGCCGGCGGGGCCGGCGACGACCTGCTGTCAGGCGGACGGGGAAAGGACACGCTGACCGGCGGCGAGGGGGCGGACCTGTTCGTGACCGGCCGGGGCGCTGGCCGCGATCTCGTCACCGACTTCGACTTCGCCGAAGGCGACCGCATCGGCCTTGCCGGCGGTCACCATTGGCGGGTCCGCTCCAACGGATCGGGCGACGCCGTGGTCGATTTCAGGGGCTCCGGCAGCCTGACGCTGGCCGGCATCGCGGCGGACGACATCACGTCCGCCTGGTTTGCGGTGACCTGACCGGAGGCGCGTTTTCCAGGATTGCTTAAGCCGTCCCGCCGCCCGTGGTAGGGTGGACGGATCAACTCCCCGTCCATGGATGGTCCCGCATGCGCCGCTGCACGCCCTGCGAAGTGAACACCTGAACAGGGTCGCGGAACCTGTTTCATGCTGTTTCAAACGTTCCATTCGTCGCCGGTTCATGCGAAATCCCGCCACGGCCCTTGACGTGCCGGTCCGATTGCCGTAAGCACGCCGCGCACGCGTCGGCACCCCTGGAGGCCGGCGCCCTTTTCGTTTTGGAGCATCGTCATGACCAAGATCATTCCGCTCGGCGCTGAGACGCGCGAACGGGCCGGCAAGGGGACCGCCCGCCAGACCCGCCGTGACGGCCGCATTCCGGCCGTCATCTACGGTGGCAAGCAGGCTCCCCTGACCATTTCGCTCGAGAAGTTCGAGTTCACCCGCGTCCTGCATCAGCCGGGCTTCTTCACGCACCTGTTCGAGGTGACCGTCGACGGCGCCGCCCATCGCGTCCTGCCGCGCGACGTGCAGTTCCACCCGGTGACCGATTTCCCGCTGCATGTCGACTTCCTGCGCGTTTCGGCCGACACCCGCACCAACGTGCAGGTTCCGGTCGAGTTCGTCGACCAGGACAAGTCGGCCGGCCTGAAGCGCGGCGGTGTGCTGAACATCGTCCGTCACGAGCTGGAGCTGAGCTGCCCGGCCGACAACATCCCCGAGAGCATCACGATCTCGTGCGAAGGCTTCGACGTCGGCGACTCGATCCACATCTCCTCGGTCAAGCTGCCGGAGGGTGTGACCTCGACGATCACCGACCGCGATTTCACCATCGCGACCATCGTTGCTCCGTCGGGCCTGAAGTCGGAAGAGGGCGCCGCTTCCTAACCGGAGCGTCCGTTCTTCGACGATGGGTACAGTGGGGGGCTTCGGCCCCCCGCTTCGTTTGTGGAGAGTGCTTTCCAAAGGGTGAGGGACATGCTGCTTCTGGTCGGACTGGGCAACCCCGGCAACGAGTATGCCCGCAACCGCCACAACATCGGTTTCATGGCGGTGGAGACCATCGCCCGGCGCCACCGCTTCACCCCGTGGAAGAAGCGCTTCCAGGGCCAGGCCGCCGAGGGCACCGTTGCCGGCGACAAGGTGCTGGCGCTGGAGCCCGCCACCTTCATGAACCTGTCCGGCCAGTCGGTGGTGGCGGCCCTGCAGTTCTACAAGCTGAAGCCCGAGAACGTCGTCGTCATCCATGACGAGTTGGACCTGCCCCCCGGCAAGATCCGGGTGAAGAAGGGCGGCGGCCATGGCGGGCACAACGGCCTGCGCTCCATCGACGCGCATATCGGCAAGGAATACTGGCGCATCCGGCTGGGCATCGGCCATCCCGGCAACAAGGATCTGGTCAGCGGCTATGTCCTGCACGACTTCGCCAAGGCCGACCAGACCTGGATCGACCCGCTACTCGACGCCGTCTCCGACAACCTCCCCTTGATGGTGGAAGGCCAGCCGGAGCTGTTCATGAACAAGGTGACGGTGGCGACGCAGGCGCGATAAGCCGCAGCCTGCCCGTCCCCTCCTCCACTTCGCGTTTGCGCTTTGCCCCCCTTCGTAGGATAAAGCGCAACAATTCCAGCATTTCCGACGGCGAGCACCCACCCATGGGCTTCAATTGCGGCATCGTCGGCCTGCCGAACGTCGGCAAGTCGACCCTTTTCAACGCGCTGACCGCCACCCAGGCGGCGGAGGCGGCGAATTTCCCCTTCTGCACCAAGGAGCCGAACGTCGGCCGCGTCAGCGTGCCCGACCCGCGGCAGGACAAGCTGGCGGAAATCGCCAAGTCGCAGAAGGTCGTCCCGACCCAGCTGGAATTCGTGGACATCGCCGGCCTGATCCGCGGCGCGTCGAAGGGTGAAGGGCTGGGCAACCAGTTCCTCGCCAACATCCGCGAGGTCGACGCCATCGTCCATGTGCTGCGCTGCTTCGAGGACGACGACATCACCCATGTCGAGGGCAGCGTCGACCCGCTGCGCGACGCCGAGGTGGTCGAGACCGAGCTGATGCTCGCCGACATGGAAAGCCTGGAACGCCAGCTGACCAGCCTGCAGAAAAAGGCCAAGGGCGGCGACAAGGACAGCAAGATCAAGGCCGACCTGATGGAGCGCGCCCTGAAGGTCCTTCAGGACGGCAAGCCCGCCCGCGTGGTCGAGGTGTCGGACGAGGAGCGGCCGGTGTTCAAGCAGTTCATGCTGCTGACCGACAAACCGGTCCTCTATGTCTGCAACGTGGAGGAGGCGTCCGCCGCCACCGGCAACGCATTCTCCGCCAAGGTCGCCGAGAAGGCCAAGGCCGAGAATGCCGAGGTCGTCGTGATCTCCGCCGCCATCGAGTCCGAGGTCGCCCAGCTCACCGACCCGGCCGAGAAGGCGGAGTTCCTGGCGTCGATGGGGCTGGAGGAAACCGGCTTGAACAAGCTGATCCGCGCCGGCTTCAAGCTGCTGGACCTGATCACCTTCTTCACCGTCGGCCCCAAGGAGACGCGCGCCTGGACCGTGCGCCGCAACGCCAAGGCGCCGGAAGCGGCGGGCGTCATTCACACCGACTTCGAACGCGGCTTCATCCGCGCCGAAACCATCGACTACACCAGCTACGTCACGCTGGGTGGCGAGCAGGGGGCGAAGGACGCCGGCAAGATGCGCCAGGAAGGCAAGGAATACGTCGTCCAGGACGGCGACATCTTCCACTTCCGCTTCAATGTCTGATCAGACGAGGTTTGAGGGGACGGGGGCGTAACAGCCCCCATTCCACTTCCGCTGTCATCCAACTGTCATATTGTCGTAACAATCGGCACACCCCACCCTTCAGTTAGGGGTGCGGCCTGACCGCCCCCGATCCGACACAGGGGGTGCGATGCAGGCGACGCGGGTGCTGCTGGAGCTGGCCGGGAACGTCGTGCTGCTCCTGTGGGGGCTGCACATGGTGCAGAGCGGGCTGACCCGCGCGCTGGGCGGCGACCTGCGCCGCATCCTGGGAGCCGGGCTGCGCAACCGCTGGACCGCCTTCCTGTCAGGCATGGGCATCACCATGCTGCTGCAGAGCAGCACCGCCACCGGCCTGATGGCGACCGGCTTCACCGCCAACGGGCTGGTGTCGCTGATGCCGGCACTGGCGGTGATGCTGGGGGCCAATGTCGGCTCCACCTTGATCGTTCAGGTCCTCGCCTTTGACGTTTCCCATGTGGCGCCGGTGCTGCTGCTGGGAGGCTTCCTCGCCTTCCGCCGCGGCAGCCGGACGCGCAGCCGCGACCTGGGCCGGGTCGCCATCGGGCTGGGATTGATGCTGCTGTCGCTGCACCTGCTGCTGGCGACCATCGCCCCGGCGGAGAACGCGCCGCTGCTGCGCCGGATGCTGGGCATGCTCACCGCCGATCCGGTGGTGGCGGTGATGCTGGCCGCTATCCTGTCCTGGGCCGCCCATTCCAGCGTCGCCGCGATCCTGCTGATCGCCTCGCTGGCCGGCGGCGCGGTGATCGGGCCGGAGGCCGCCGTCGCCATGGTGGCGGGCGCCAACCTGGGCAGCGCCGTCAACCCGGTCATCGAAGGACCGGGCGGCGACGGCCACAATCCGGCGGCCCGACGGCTGCCGGTGGGCAATCTGGTCAACCGCCTTGTCGGCTGCCTGATCGTCGTGCCGCTGCTGGGGCCGATCACCGCCGGGCTGCAGATGGTGTCGCCGGATGCGACGCGGCTGGCCGCCAATTTCCACCTCGCCTTCAATCTGGCGATGGCCGCGCTGTTCATCGGTCCCCTGCCCTGGTTCGCGCGGGCGCTGACCCGGCTGTTCCCGGAACGGGTGGCGGTCGCCGATCCGGCGATGCCGCTCTATCTCGACCGCAGCGCGCTCCGCGTCCCCCACCTCGCCATCGCAAACGCGGCGCGCGAGGCGTTGCGCATGGCCGACACGGTGGACAGCATGCTGCGCGGCGCGCTGGACGTGCTCCAGACCGACGATCGCAAGCGGGTGCAGGAGATCCGGCGGATGGACGACGTGCTGGACCGGCTGCACGACGCGATCAAGCGCTACCTCACGCAGATCAACGTCGAGGATCTCGACGAGCAGGATGCATGCCGGGTATCGGACGTGCTGACCTTCACCATCAACCTCGAACATGTCGGCGACATCGTCGACCGCAATCTGATGGAGGCCGCTTCGAAGAAGATCAGGCGCAAGCTGCGCTTTTCCACCGAAGGGGCGGCCGAGATCGCCGGCATGCTGGAACGGCTGAGCGAGACCCAGCGGCTGGCCGCCGCCGTCTTCGTGTCCGCCGACATCCGCTCCGCCCGCGCGCTGATGCGCGAGAAGGAGGTGATCCGCGACCTGGAGACCAGTGCAACGGAGGCGCATTTCGCCCGCCTGCGCGCCGGACGGACCGAAAGCGTGGAAACCAGCGCCCTGCATCTGGACATCCTGCGCGACCTGCGCCGCATCAATGCCCATCTGGTGGCCGCCGCCTACCCGGTGCTCGATAAATCGGGGGAGTTGCTGCCCAGCCGACTCAAGCATGAGGCAACCCGTGGGTGATTTCCCGACCCAAGGATGAGGTGCGGCATTGCCCACGCTTCGCCTCTTTCTTGTCACCAGCCCAGCAACGTTAATCCTTTCGTAACCATATAAAATTCGTCAAGCTCTTTCGCGACATGGTTAACAAACCATTGCTGTGGTTGTTATGCCAGGGAGAGCCGGGCAGCGACCGGCAAAGGTTGGCGGAATGGAGCGGACGGTGGCGAACACGCACGCGACGTCGAACGGGCCCGATACGCCGGGGACATCCGACGCCGGATTCGTCGAGCGGGTCCGCGACGCCATCGACCGGCAGGAGTTGTCGCTGGTCTTCCAGCCGCAGGCCGACGTCTTCACCAACCGCCTGACCGGGTTCGAGGCGCTGTCGCGCTGGCGCCTGTCCGACGGCACGATGCTGCCCCCCGACGTCTTCGTGCCGATGGCCGAACAGGGCGAGGCGATCCACCTGCTGGGCGAATGGACCCTGCGCGCCGCCTGCACGGCCGCGGCCGGCTGGCTTCGCGCCGGCATCGTCGACGTACCGGTGTCGGTGAACCTGTCGGCCCGTCAGCTCGACGATCCGGGTCTGGTGCTGAAGGTGCTGGGGATCCTGGCCGAAACCGGCCTGCCCGCCGCCAACCTGAAGCTGGAATTGACCGAAACCGCGATGTTCAGCCAGACCGCCGACGCGCGGGAGGCCCTGCTGCAGCTGCGCGGCGCCGGGATCCGGATGGTGCTGGACGATTTCGGGACCGGCTGGTCGTCGCTTGCCACCCTGCGCCGGGTGCCGGTGGAAGCGCTGAAGATCGACAAGCAGTTCGTCCAGGCAATGGTGGAGGACCGCGACGCCGCCGCCATCGTCCAGGCGGTGGTGGCGCTTGCCCACGCCCTCGACCTCGCTGTGGTGGCGGAGGGGGTGGAGACGGCCGAGCAGCGCCTGTACCTCCAGGCCTACCGCTGCGACACGCTGCAGGGCTATTGGCTGTCGCGCCCGCTGACCGCCGACGGCGTGGCTGAGTTCCTGGCCGAACGCAGCGTCGTCATCGGCCTGAAGCCGGATGGGCCTTCCGCTGTTCCGCCGACATCAGGATGACCCGCCGGGTCTCATCCCACTCCGTCAGGTCGCCGGCCTCTTCGGCGGTGGCCCAGCAGGCTTCCAGCGCATCGTCGGCGCAAACCGGATTGCCCTCCGCACTGTCCGCCGCCACCTCCACCAGGGTGTAATGGTAATGGACGCGGCCCTCGGCATCGGGGGTGATGGCGTCCACGACGGTGACGATGCCGGTCGGCACCACCTCCAGCCCGGTTTCCTCCCGCACCTCGCGGATCGCCGTCTCGAACACGGTCTCGCCCACCGACTGCGCCCCGCCCGGCAGGCTCCATTGCCCCAGCCGCGGCGCCTTGCCCCGCCGGATCAGCAGGACCCGGTCCCCACGCCAGACGACGACCCCCACCCCCACCCAGGGACGGTCGGGATATTCGCGGCTGGAACGGTCGGGCCGGGTGACGGTCGGATCGGACGATGCGGTCATTAGCCACAGCCTAGCGCACCGCTTGACAGCGTGTCACCCCGTCCCGAGAGTCACCATATGGCGAAGGGCTGCGGAGGGCAGGCGATGGGCGTTCTATACTCGAAGGCCGACGAACCGGGCCTGGATGCAGCCATCGAGCGTGCACTGGCCGAAGGCCCTTTGACCATCGTGCGTCCTGGCAAGCCGTCGATGGTGATGCTGTCTGCCTCCGACTATGAGCGTCTTCGCGGGGAGCTTGCCGCGCCACCCTCGCAGATGCCCAGAAACCTGATCGAGGCATTGCTGCGCCCTGTGGACACGGCGGATATCGACCTCGACGATGCGATCGGCGGACGCCATGGGCCGGAAACCCGCAAGCCGGTGGATTTCGGTACAGATCCGATCTGATGGGATACCTGCTGGACACCAACATCCTGTCCGAACCACGTCGGCCAAGGCCCAATCCGCAGGTGATTGGCTGGCTGGAGCGTCTTGCGCCATCAGTAGTCTTCGTCAGCGTCATCAGCATCGGAGAGATCCATCGCGGGATCACCAACATCCGCCGCACCGATGCCGCGAAGGCGGAGCAGCTTGAAACCTGGTTAAGGGGTGTGGAAGCCTGGACGGACCGCATACTGCCGGTTTCACTGACGGTGGCGACCATCTGGGGCCATCTTCGCGATGCACATCGGAACTGTGATCCGGTGGACGCTCTGATCGCCGCCACTGCCCAGGCGCACGGGCTGACAGTCGCCACACGCAACACACGCGATTTCCAAGCCTTCGGCATTCCGCTGCTGAACCCGTTCGAGGCCCCATGAAGCTCAACGAAATCCGCACCTTCATCGCCGTGGCCGATGCGCAGTCGGTGCAGGAGGCCGGCAACCGGCTGGGGCTGACGCAGTCGGCGGTGTCGCGGCTGATCCAGCGGCTGGAGGCGGAACTGGGCGTCGTGCTGTTCGACCGGCAGACCAAGCCGCTGGCGCTGACCCGCGACGGGGAACTGGCACTTGCCCATGCACGGCGCATCCTGGCGGCGGCCAGCGACTTCGCCGACGCCTTTGCCGGATCCGTGGAACCGCGTGGTCTGCTGAGGCTCGGCGTCGCGCATGTACTGACTGCGCTCGCCGCCGGGCGGCCGTTAGACGACCTGCGCGCCGGCTTTCCCGGCCTGACGCTGCGGCTGCATTCCGACTGGAGCAACCCGCTGATCGAGCAGGTCCGCGCCGGTACGCTCGACGGCGGGCTGATCCTGATGTGCGAGGAACAGACCCCGCCCGACGATCTGCCGGCCCGCCGGATCGGAACCGAGGCGGTCAGCATCGTCGCCTCCCCCGACCGGTCGGTCGGCGCCGATCTGGCATCGATGAACGAGCGCGGCTGGGTGCTGCAGCCCAACGGCTGCAGGTACCGCGAAGCGCTTCATCAGGCGCTGGCGCCGCTGGGACTGCAGCCGAACGTGACGGTGGAGGCCTACGACCAGAGCCTGCTGGTGTCGTTGGTGGCGCGTGGCGTCGGATTCGGGCTGGCGCCGATGGGCCTTATCGCGCCGATCCCCGGTGCCGCCATGGTCCGGCCGGTCGATCTGCCCGATTTTCGGATGTCGGTGACCATCTGGCTGGTCCAATCGCGGACGACCGGACGCATCGCCCCGGTGTTCGACCGGCTGGAGGACGCACTGCGGCGCGAGATGGCGGCCGGACGCCCGGCGCCTCAAGCGATGGAACAGTTCGCGCTTCTGCATTCCGCCGCGGAATGACCCGGTTGCCGATTATGAATTTGCCGAACTGTTGATGCCCGCCTATCGTCGGTGACAACACACCACCACGATGCGCAACCCCGCGGCACGCGGTTCCGCAACACCGGCGCTCGACGCCGGCCCCTTCCGGGAGGACGCCTTGACCACCGCCACCCCCGCACCGGCGCCCTCTTGGAGGACGCCCGCACTCGTCGTCGTCTGCGGCTGCCTGATCTCGATGCTGGCCTTCGGACCGCGGTCCAGCATGGGCCTGTTCATCGGGCCGCTTTCGGAAACCCGTGGCTGGGGCCGCGATGTCTTCGCGCTGGCGATGGCGATCCAGAACATCCTGTGGGGGGCCGGCGGCCCCTTCGCCGGTGCGCTGACCGACCGCTACGGCCCCGCTCCGGTTCTCGCCGGCGGCGGGATTCTCTACGCCGCCGGGCTGGCGCTGATGCCCTACGCGACGACCAGCGTCGAACTGTACCTCACGGCCGGCGTGCTGATCGGGCTGGGGCTGTCGGGCGCTTCCTTCGGCATCATCATCGCCGGCTTCACCCGGCTGCTGCCGCCGGAACAGCGCAGCTGGTCGGTCGGCATCGCCACCGCCGCCGGGTCGATGGGCCAGTTCCTGTTCGCGCCGATGGGTCAGGCCTTCATCGCCGGCTTCGGCTGGCAGACCGCCCTGCTTCTGCTGGCGGCGTCGATGATCGCGGTGCCGCTGCTGGCCGGCGTCTTCCCCGGACCGAAGGGCATGACGGCGAGCGGGACCCCGGCGGTGACCGGCGCCAACATCGGCTACATCGCCGCGGTGCGGCAGGCCTTCCAGCACCGCAGCTACGTGCTGCTGGTCGCCGGCTTCTTCGTCTGCGGCTTCCAGCTGGCCTTCATCACCACCCACCTGCCGCCCTACCTGACTGAGGCCGGGATCAGCGCGTCGCTTGCCGCTTGGGCGCTGGCGCTGATCGGACTGTTCAACGTCATCGGCTCCTATGCGTCCGGCGTGCTGGCGGGCAAGGTCAGCAAGCGCTACCTGCTGTGCGCCAACTATTTCTCGCGCGGCATCGCTACGGCGATCTTCATCCTGCTGCCGATCTCGTCGGTGACGGTGATCGTCTACGCCGCGGTGATGGGCCTGCTGTGGCTGTCCACCGTGCCGCCGACCTCCGGCCTCGTCGCGCTGATGTTCGGCACCCGCTACATGGGCACGCTGTACGGCTTCGCCTTCTTCAGCCATCAGGTCGGCGGCTTCCTGGGCGTCTGGCTGGGCGGCGTTCTGTATGAGCGCACGGGGTCCTACGACGTCGTCTGGTGGCTAGGCGTGGCGCTGGCCATGTTCGCGACCATCGTCCACTGGCCGATCGCCGAGAAGCCCGCCCCGTCGCTGGCGGCGGCCGAGGCGAAGGCGTAAGGTAGGCACCATGAGCGACCGCCCCGCCCCCTCCCCTTCCGGATTCCCCATCGGCCACGGCCTTGCCGCGGCGCTGTTCGGCGGCGTTCTGCTGGTGTGGGCGGCGCTGATGGGGCTGTCGCTGCAACGCGCCGCCCTGCCGGATGCGACCGACGGCATGATTCTGGCGGTCTTCTCCCCCGGCACCAGCGACGCCGAGGCCATGGCGGCGATGGTGCGGGCGGGGGGCGAGCCGGTGCGCTCCACCTGGCTTGGATTCGCCTGGGTCGCCCGCGGGACGGAGCCCGGATTCGTCGGTCGGCTGAAGGCGGAGGGCGCGCTTGGCGCCTTCGGGGAGCTTCCGGTCGGGCCGACGCTGGGCGGCTGCACCGCCACCCCGGTCGACACCGCCAAGATCGCCGCGACCCGCCTGCAATAGGCGCCTCTTTCCACCCTGCGGAGCAGCTTGGGCCTCACCAACGGTGGACGCGCGTCCGTTGCGGTGTCATAGTGCGGCCCGCATTCGACCAGCCCCGTGTCCGCGGGGCCAGACTCCGGAATTCGTGAGCGACGATGAGCGAGCCGATCTCCCTGTTCACCAAACTGGCGAACATCCACATCCGTTACGTCACGTGGCGTCGGGGCGCCAAGGTCGGCAGCGACCGCTTCGGCAACGTCTATTACCGCAGCAAGGACACCAAGGCCGGCACGCGCGAGCGCCGCTGGGTCCTGTATGCCGGTGAGCCCGACGCGTCCAAGATCCCGCCGGAATGGCACGGCTGGCTGCACCACACCACCAAGGAGCCGCTGCCCGAGGGGTCGAGCGCCTTCCACAAGCCCTGGCAGAAGGAGCATCTGCCCAACATGTCGGGCTCGGTCCAGGCCTATCGTCCCCCCGGCCATGTGCTGGCCGGCGGCAAGCGCGTGCCGGCCACCGGCGACTACGAGCCCTGGACTCCGAGCTGATCCCTGCCAAGGACTGACCCTCACGTCAGAGCGGAAAGCCCGGCCCCTTTCGGGCCGGGTTTCGTTTCTGGAACTCGCAGCAGGATAGCTCTATGCGCCGGAATGTGATCGAAACCGTGCTGGGCGGCGTCGTGCTCGCCGTGGCCGCCGTGTTCCTTGCCTTCGCCTACAAAAGCGCCGATCTGCGCAAGGTGCAGGGCTATGACATCACCGCCAATTTCACCAGCATCACCGGCCTGCAGGGCGGCGCCGACGTCCGTATCAGCGGCGTGAAGGTCGGCACCGTCACCGGGCTGTCTCTCGACCCCACTAGCTATCAGGCGGTGGTCCACCTGTCGGTCGACAATTCGGTGAAGCTGCCGAAGGACACCGCGGCGGTCATCGCGTCGGAAAGCCTGCTGGGCGGCAAGTTCCTGTCCCTGGAACCGGGCGGCGATCCCGACACCATCAAGCCGAACGGCAAGATCGAATTCACGCAAAGCACGCCGGGCCTGGAGCAGTTGCTGGGTCAGGTCATCTTCTCGCTGCAGAGCATGAGCAAGCCGGGCGATTCGTCGAACGGACAGTCCTCCCAGGCGCCGGCCCAGCCGCCGAAGCTCTGACACCGGGCTCCGATACGAAGCAGGGACGTGGCCGGAACCAGCGGCCACGCTCAAGCGTTCCTCCCATATCCGGATGGCGGCCATCGGATAGGCGCTGCCGGATCATGAAGCAGGAGGAAGTGCGATGCGTCTCTCCCACTTGGCCGTGTTCGGTCTGGCCCTGGCGACCGCCGCCTGCGGCGCCAACATGGAAGAGAAATCCGCCAGCGGCGGACTTGGCGGTGCCGCCGCGGGCGCCGTGGTCGGCGGCCCGGTGGGTGCGGTCGTCGGCGCCGCGGCCGGTGCCGGAGCCGGGGCGGCGACCCAGAAGATCGAAGACCGGAACGAAGCGCAGAGCGGTTCCGGCTCCACCTACAGCGCCCCTGCGTCGCGCAGCAGCGTCACGCGCTGATCCATTCTGCACGGACACCCCATCCCGGCGTCCCCGCCACTGGACGCTGACCCGCTTCCGGGCTAGAAGGCGGAGTGCCCCCGGCAGAGTCCACGCCGACAGGCAGGGCCGGCCGCGTGGGCGCCGTCCGCAATAACGGAAGCGATCCGACGTGACGCGACTCTCAAGATTTTTCCGTCCGGCCGCCCGGCTGATGGGTGCCGCCGCGGTGCTGGTCCCGCTGGCCGTCCAGGCCGCCCCGGTTCCGAGCCAGATGATGGAGCGGCCGGCGGCAGAGCTGCAATGGCTGGACAAGGTGACCGCCCGCACCTCCACCTTCACCATGAAGGTCGGAGAGACGAAGGCGATGAGCAGCCTGCGCATCACCCTGCGCGCCTGCCGCGAGAACCCGCCGATCGAAACACCGGAATCCGCCGCCTTCCTTGAGGTGACGGAAATCAAGCCCGGCGAGCAGGCGGAACAGGTCTTCAGCGGCTGGATGTTCGCCTCCAGCCCCGCCCTGTCGGCGATGGAGAACCCGATCTACGACGTGTGGGTTCTGGGCTGCGAGCAGTGAGGTGTGGGGGCCAAGCTTACTGCCCCCTCCCCATTCCTCCCCCGCTTGTCAGCGGTGGAGGGGGTGGAATGCTTGCCGACGTGAACTGAAATGCGAAGCGGCGGCAGTTCCCTCCCCCGCCCAGCGGGGGAGGGTCAGGGTGGGGGGGTTAACTTACTCCGCCACCGCCGCGATGGGATTGCCCAGCGCCTTATCCAGATAATCGTCGACCTGCGTCGCCAGATCGTCGGTGCGGTTGACGAAGAAATGGCTGGCGCCGGGGACGACGCGATGGTCGATGCGGATGTCCTTCTGGTGCGACAGCTTGGTCACCAGCTTGGTCACCGCGGCCTGCGGCACCACCTCGTCCTTGTCGCCGTGGATGATCAGGCCGGAGGACGGGCACGGCGCCAGGAAGGAGAAGTCGAACAGGTTGGCCGGTGGCGAGACCGAGACGAAGCCGTCGATCTCCGGACGGCGCATCAGCAACTGCATGCCGATCCAGGCACCGAACGACACACCGCCGATCCAGCAGAGCGGAGCGTTCGGGTTGTAGGTCTGCAGCCAGTCCAGCGCCGCCGCGGCGTCGGCCAGCTCCCCCTCCCCCTTGTCGTAGGTGCCCTGGCTGCGCCCGACGCCACGGAAGTTGAAGCGGAGCGCCGAATAGCCGCGCTTGGTGAAGGACTGGAACAGGGTGAAGACCACCTTGTTGTTCATCGTCCCATTGTGCTGCGGGTGCGGGTGCAACAGCAGCGCAACCGGGGCGTTCGGCTGCTTGCCGTGGGTGTAACGGCCTTCCAGGCGACCGGCGGGACCGTTGAAGAGCACTTCAGGCATGGGAACGACGTTCCTGACGCGGACAAAGGGTTATTGGGACCGCCGCAGCGACCAACCGGAGATCATCCGGCCTGCCGCCCCGACGCACGGGGCCTTTACGAGCCCGTCACGGATTTTCCCGCATTGGAGTGGGGTTTTTCGCACACAATTCTTGACCGTTTTGCTTGGTCATCATATATGCGTCGTAACGTCCTCCGGGGCAACCCGCCTGACCCGCCCGATCGGCCCAGCGCTAGCGGGACCGGCCGAAAGACCGGGTCCATGCCGGCCGGATCCGCAGGGTTCCGGACCGGAAGGTCCTGAACCGCAAGGTTCCGACAGGCCGAAGCCGGGCGCGGGCGGCCGATGAGAGCGGCGGACTATACCACGGCGGGTGATGGCGTGTTCAAGCATCTTCGCGAAGAGATCGACGGGATCATGGCGCGCGACCCGGCGGCGCGGTCCCGGCTTGAGGTGGCGCTCTGCTACCCTGGATTTCACGCGATCGTGCTCCACCGCATCGCCCGGCGTGCCCGCGACGCCGGCTGGCACCTGACCGCCCGCCTCGTCTCGCAGATCGCCCGCTCGCTGACGGGCATCGAAATCCATCCCGGCGCCACCATCGGCCGCCGCTTCTTCATCGACCACGGCATGGGCGTCGTGATCGGCGAAACGGCGGAAATCGGCGACGACGTCATGCTCTATCATGGGGTGACGCTGGGCGGCACCTCGCTCAACCCGGGCAAGCGCCATCCGACGCTGGGCGACGGCGTGATCGTCGGCGCCGGCGCCAAGATCCTGGGCGCCATCGCCATCGGGCGCGGCGCGCGCATCGGCGCCAACGCCGTGGTGGTGGCCGACGTGCCGGCCGACACCGCGGTCGTCGGCATCCCGGCCAAGCCCGTCGTCCCGCGCGACCGGGCGGAAACGCGCAAATTCATGCCCTACGGCACCCCCTGCGGCGAGATCCCCGATCCGGTGGCCCGCGCGCTGTCCGGCCTGCTCGATCAGGTGACGGCGCTGCAGGCGCGTGTCGGCGAACTAGAGGCGGCGAACCCGTCATCGGCCGCAACCGTACTTCCCCGTTCAACACCCACACCGCTGGAAGCGGTGGCGTCCCACCATGTCGGGATGCACGAAGCCCAAGGAGATCCGCGATGAGACTCAGCACCAAGGGACGCTATGCCGTGATGGCGATGGTCGATCTGGCCGCCACCAGCCAAGGCAGCCCGGTCGCGCTGGCGGACATCGCGGAACGGCAGGAGATCTCGCTTTCCTACCTGGAGCAGCTGTTCGCCAAGTTGCGCAAGGGCGGGCTGGTCAAGAGCGTGCGCGGTCCCGGCGGCGGCTATCTGCTCGCCCATCCGGCCGACGCGACCCGGGTGTCCGACATCATCCTGGCGGTGGACGAGCCGATCCGCACCACCCGCTGCGCCAACGGCACGCCGCAGGGTTGCCGCACCAACCGCTCGCGCTGCCTGACCCACGACCTGTGGGAGGAGTTGGGCAACCAGATCCACATGTATCTCAGCTCGGTCACCGTGGCCGACGTGGTGGAACGGCGGATCATCGGCACCAGCGGCCTGAACCTGCTGCGCCCGGCCCCGGCCGCCGACAGCGCCGCGATCGCCGCCGCCGAGTGAAGACGACCCTGTCCGGACGCGAGTACGCCTGAAAAGTGACCATTCTGCCCGTCAGCCCGTTCCGGCGGACCGGAGTCTATCTCGACCACAACGCCACCGCCCCGCTCAAGCCGGAGGTGAAGGCGGCGATGGGTCAGGCGATGGATCTGGTCGGCAACCCGTCCTCCGTGCATGCCTTCGGCCGCAGCGCCCGGCGCGCGGTGGAGGAGGCGCGCACCGCCGTCGCCGCTCTCGCCGGGGTCAAGCCGGCGCAGGTGCTGTTCACCGGCAGCGGGACGGAGGCCAACAACTTCGCTCTGCGCGGCTTCGCCGGCCACCGGGTGGTGACCTCGGCCATCGAGCATGAATCGGTGCTGGCCGCCCGGCCCGACGCGGAGCGCTTCGGCGTGACACGCGACGGCGTCGCAGATCTGGAGGATCTGGCACGCCGTCTGGCCCGTGGGGACGAGCCGGCGCTGGTCTCGCTGATGCTCGTCAACAACGAGACCGGGGTGGTCCAGCCGGTGGCGGACGCTTCCAGGATCGCGCACGCCCATGGCGCACTGGTCCATTGCGATGCGGTGCAGGCGGCAGGCCGGCTGCCTCTGTCGCTGTCCGCCCTCGGCGCCGACCTGATGACGCTGTCGGCCCACAAGCTGGGCGGCCCGACCGGCGTCGGCGCCCTGATCCTGGGCGAGGGGCTGGAACCCGATGCGCTGATCCGCGGCGGCGGGCAGGAGCGGCGCAAGCGCGCCGGCACCGAGAACCTGCTGGGGATCGTCGGCTTCGGCGCCGCGGTGCGTCTGGCGCTGGACGGGCTGGCGGAGGCCGCCGACCTCGCGGCCCTGCGCGACCGGCTGGAGCGCGAGGCGCTGGCCGCCATGCCGCGCGCCCGCGTGATGGGTGCCGGCGCGGCGCGCGTCGCCAACACCAGTTGCCTGATGCTGCCCGGCCTGCCCGGAGAGACCCAGGTTATGACGCTCGACCTCGCCGGGGTGGCGGTCAGCGCCGGATCAGCCTGTTCCAGCGGCAAGGTGAAGCCGTCCCATGTGCTGGCGGCGATGGGCGAGGACGACCGCTCCGCCGCCAGCGCCATCCGTGTCAGCCTGGGCTGGACCAGCGACGACGAGGCGGTGGACCGCTTCCTGACGGCCTGGACCGCGATGGCGCGGCGAAGCGCGCCTGCGGATGGCTAAGGTTCCCCCGCTGACGTTCCCCCGACCGCCGGCATGCCCCCGACCGCCGGCATGGCTGCGCGACCATCTGTCTCCCATCGGGAAAGCCTGCATTCGCGCATTGCGCCGGATGCGGCTTCTGGGTATGACGCCGCGGAAGGCCCCTATGCTGTCGGGCCGGATGGCGGCGGAGGCATGATGTCAGGTAAACCAACCTATCGGCCGAGCCTTTCGGCGTTTTGACGGACAGCGCGCATGACCCGTTCCAAATCCGGCCCGCCCGGCAACAACAGCGGCGGAATTTCCGGCGCAATCGCCGGCGATCTGGAGCCCTGCGGCACCTGCGGCCGCTCGGTGGCGCCGCGCGCCCTGTTCTGTCACGCCTGCGGCGCCGCGCAGCCGCCGCGGCCGCTCGACCCCTTCACCCGGCTGGGGCTGGAACGGCGCTTCGACATCGATCTGGAGCAGCTGTCGAAACAGCATGCCGGCTTCACCCGCGCCATGGACCCGGAGCGCTTTGCCGCCCGCGGCCCGCGCCAGCAGGCCAATGCCAAGGCCCAGGTCGATGCCCTGCGCGAGGCCTTTGAGGTTCTGCGCGATCCCATCCGCCGCGCCCACGCGCTGCTGTCGCTGCTGGGCGGCGCCCCGGCCGCGAGCGATGGGGCCGGGAATGGGGCCGAAAATGGAGATGAGGAGATCGCGGATCTTGCCGCCCGGCTGACCCGCGCCGACGACGCGCTGGAGTTGGACCGCATCGGCCTGGACCTCGGCCAGCGGATCGAGGCCTGCATCAAGTATCTCACCCCCGCCTTCCGCAAGGCGCAGACGGCATCCGGCCCGGACAGCCCGCCGGCCACGGACGGTGCAGCGCGCATCCTGGCCCGGCTGGAACGGCTGGAGGGACTGGCTGCCGACGTCCGTGACCGCCGCGCCGCCCGGACGCCGCCGCGGCCCTGATCCGGCCAACCCGCTACCAAAATCCGCCCTTTCAATCGCTAGGCAACCTTAGAAGAACGAGGACCCCATGCCCAAGATGACCTTCATCGAGCCCGATGGCAGCCGCCGCGAGGTGGACGCCCCGCTCGGCCTGTCCGTGCTGGAAATCGCGCACAAGAACAGCCTGGACCTGGAAGGCGCCTGCGAGGGCTCGCTGGCCTGCTCCACCTGCCATGTCGTGATCGAGCCGGAATGGTTCGACGTGCTGCCGGACGCGCAGGAGGACGAGGAGGACATGCTGGACCTCGCCTTCGGCCTGACCAAGACCTCGCGCCTGGGCTGCCAGATCATCATGACCGAAGAACTGGACGGTCTGGTCGTCCGCCTGCCGGGCGGCAGCAACAACGCGATGAAGTAACGGCGCGGGGGAACCTGTTCCGGCCGCCGGACCAGCGTCATGCGACGCAAAACCCGGCGGCCTCTTTCCCCCTCACCTTCCCCTGTTCCGATTTCCTACTTTCCCGGGCGCCTGCCCGTACCATATAGGGCGCCATGAACTCCCTCGGTCTTCCAAAGCGCCCCCAGGACACCCGCGTCGTCGTCGCGATGTCCGGCGGGGTGGATTCCTCCGTCACCGCCGCCGTGCTGCGGGAGGAGGGCTATGACGTCGTCGGCATCACGCTCCAGCTTTACGACCACGGTCTGGCATTGCAGAAGCCGGGCGCCTGCTGCGCCGGCCAGGACATCTACGACGCCCGTCAGGTCGCCGACCGCATCGGCATCCCGCATTACGTCCTGGATTACGAGGGCCGCTTCAGCCAGGACGTGATGGACGATTTCGCCGACAGCTATCTGCGCGGCGAGACGCCGATCCCCTGCGTGCGCTGCAACCAGCGCGTCAAGTTCCGCGACCTGCTGAACACCGCGCGTGACCTCGGCGCCGATGCGCTGGCCACCGGCCATTACGTCCGCCGCATCGCCGGCCCGCAGGGCGCCGAGCTGCACCGCGCCGTCGACCCCGCCAAGGACCAGAGCTATTTCCTGTTCGCCACCACGCGCGAGCAGTTGGAGTTCCTGCGCTTCCCCCTTGGCGGCCTGACCAAGCCGGAAACCCGCGCGCTGGCCGAGCGCCATGGGCTGGAGGTGGCAGCCAAGCCCGACAGCCAGGACATCTGCTTCGTCCCCAACGGCAATTATGCCGAGGTGGTGGCGAAGCTCCGCCCCGGCTCCGTCGAGCCCGGCGACATCGTCCATGTCGACGGCCGGGTGCTGGGCCGCCACAAGGGCGTCGTCCACTACACGGTCGGCCAGCGCAAGGGGCTGGGCATCGGCGGCATCCGCGGCCAGGAGGAGGAGGCGCTCTACGTCGTCCGCCTGGAGCCCGCCCGCCGCCGCGTCGTCGTCGGCCCGCGCCGCGACCTCGCCCGCTCGCTGGTGATGGTGCGCGAGGTGAACTGGCTGGGTCCCGATCTGGCCGACGGCGCGGGGATCGAGGTGTCGGTGAAGCTGCGCTCCGCACAGCCCGCCGCTCCCGCCGTCTGGCGCGCCGGGCCGGACGGCAGCGCGCGGGTGGAGTTGCAGGAGCCCCAGCACGGCATCGCCCCCGGCCAGGCCTGCGTCGTCTACCAGGGCGACCGCGTGCTGGGCGGCGGCTGGATTTCCGGCACCGCCGGGGGTGTGGCCGATGCTGTGGAGGCAGGTGAAACGGTGGCCTGAATCAGGGGGTTATGTGTCTTTCCGTCGTCCGGCCGAAAAAAATCGCACCCCCCGAAAATTCCGCGTTGACAGGCCAAGTCGCCCTATCCTATATAGCGGCTCCCGGCGGCAACGACGGGACACGATGGTAGCCAACGGCGGCGGAAACGCCAACAAAGGCGAACACGATGGCAGCGTAGCTCAGTGGTAGAGCAGGGGAATCATAATCCCTTGGTCGGGGGTTCAAATCCCTCCGCTGCTACCATCATAGAAAGCCCCCTGATTTCCAGCCGGAAGTCAGGGGGTTTTTCTTTGCACATCATCGGGTTGACGCGGCGTCGATTGCAGCGCGACCAATGCGGTATGCCGGTCTCCCCTACCCCATCATCGACTTCGGCAGCGCAATCCGCGGCTCCACCTCGACCCGGTTGCGACCAGCATGCTTGGCGCGGTAGAGGGCGGCGTCGGCGCGGGCCAGCAGGGGTTCGATGCCCGTGTCGGTCGCGTTCAGCCAGCTCAACCCCAGGCTGACCGTCACGGTCATCTCGCCGCCGGTCTCCAAACGGACCGGCATGGCGGCGACGGCCTGGCGCAGGCGCTGGGCGACGGCGTAGGCGTTGACCGGCGGGGTTTCGGGCATCACCACGGCGAATTCCTCGCCGCCCAAGCGGCCGATGATGTCGCTGGTGCGCAAGCTCTCCTTGCAGGCGCGCACCGTGCTGCGGATAGCCTCGTCGCCGGTGGCGTGGCCGTGGGTGTCGTTGACCCGCTTGAAGTGGTCGATGTCCAGCATCACCACCGACAGAGGACGCTCGTAGCGGCGCGAGCGGCCGAACTCCTCATCCCCACGTTCCAGGAAGCGGCGGCGGTTCAGGGCGCCGGTCAGGGCGTCGGTGGTCGCAAGCCGCTCCAGGTCGCGCTGCATCGCCACGACGCGCGAGGCGGCCAGCAGGCGCGCCGCCGTCCATTTCCAATCCAGCGGCTTGCGCAGGAACTCGTCGGCGCCGGCCTCCACCAGTTCGTGGAACTGGTCGGTCATGCTGCCGGGGATCATCAGGATCAGATAGAGGTGGCGCAGCCCCTGGGCGGTGCGCAGGTGCCAGCACAGCTCGATCCCCGTCATGTCGGCAAGCCGGATGTCGGCCATGACCACGTCGAACCGCTCGTTCGCCACCGCTTCGATGGCGGCGGCCCCGGTCTCGACCACGCTGGTCGCGTAGCCCAGCTTCGTCAGCTCATACACCATCATGGTCAGGTGGCGCGGTGAATCGTCGACGATCAGAATCCGCAAATCGAAAGCTCCCGGCGATCCCTTCCCGTTTATGGAGCATGAGGCCCGACTTGTGCAAATGTCCTTAACGTCATGTCGCAGAACGATAACGAAAAGCGAGGGTCATACGCAGGTATGGCGGAGGGTCTGTCCGCGATCGGCCGCTGGGTGGGTCTGATGCTTTTGCACATGTTGCCTACCGGGTCGCCCGATTGGTAATGTTTCATTCAAATCTGTTCGCGGGACAAGCGGACGATATTGCGGGAGGCACGACCATGGACAGCGCGCGCGCGGCCCACATCGATGAACTCGTCCGTGTCTCCGCCGGTGTGCCGTCAGCCCGCGATGCGATCATCGAAAGCTCCTGGCGCCGCTGCGTCGCCGACCACAAGCTGGACCCCACCATCGGGCGCGAGGCCCATATCCTGCCGCAGGAGCGGCTGCGCGAGCACCGCGACGCGATGGACGAATTCCTGCGCATGGCCCGCTTCGGGCTGGAGGCGCTGTACCGGCAGGTCGCCGGCATGGGGTATGTCCTGCTGCTGACCGACAGCAACGGCGTCACGGTGGATTTCATCGGCGACCCGACCTTCGACAACCATCTGCGCCGGGCCGGGCTGTATCTGGGGTCCGACTGGAACGAGGGGCATGCCGGCACCTGCGCCGTCGGCACCTGCATCGCCACGGCCCAGGCGCTGACCGTGCACCAGACCGACCATTTCGACTCCACCCACATCCCGCTGACCTGCACCGCCGCCCCCGTCTTCGACAGCGGGGGAGAGCTGGCAGCGGTCCTCGACATCTCCGCCTTGCATTCGCCGGAACCGAAGATCAGCCAGTATCTGGCGCTGCAGATGGTGAAGGCCTATGTCCACAAGATCGAAACCGCCAACCTCTACAATAACTTCCGCCGCGATTGGGTGGTGAAGCTGTCTGCGTCGCAGGAATTCGCGGAGGTCGATCCGGATTTTGTCATGGCGCTGGACGGCGGCGGCCGGGTGGTCGGCTTCAACCACAAGGCCCACGACCTGCTGGCGGAAGACGGGATGTCGCCGCTCGGCCGCACCTTCGCCGAACTGTTCGACTGCGAGGTGGACGATCTGGTCCGCTTCGTCCGCGCGCTCCCGACCGAACAGCGCACGCTGCGCCTGCGCCGCACCGGCCTGCCGCTGTTCGCCCAGGCGATGCCGCCGCCGGCGGTGTCCCTGCCCCGCAACCACCCCCACGACCAGGGGAACGATCCTCTGCCGGAGCCGTTGCGCGTGGTGTCCGGCGGCGACCCGGCATTGAAGGCGGTGCTGACGCGGGCGGCGAAGCTGGTCAACACCCGCATGAGCCTGCTGATCCATGGCGAGACCGGCACCGGCAAGGAACATCTGGCCAAGGCGCTGCACAAGTCCAGCGTTCGCCGCAACAAGCCCTTCGTCGCCGTCAATTGCGCCGCATTGCCGGAAAACCTGATCGAGAGCGAACTGTTCGGCTACGAGCCCGGCTCCTTCACCGGGGCGACGGCGCGCGGCAAGAAGGGGCTGATCCTGGAGGCCGACGGCGGCACCCTGTTCCTGGACGAGATCGGCGACATGCCGCTGTCGTCGCAGACCCGCCTGCTGCGCGTGCTGGCGGAGCGGGAGGTGACGCCGATCGGCCGAACCAAGGCGGTGTCGGTGGATGTCCGCGTCATCGGCGCCACCCACCGCGATCTGGTGGAACTGGTCAAGGCCGGCAAGTTCCGCGACGACTTGTACTTTCGTCTCAACGGCGCGGTGTTCACCGTGCCGCCGCTGCGCCAGCGCGGCGACCTGGATTGGCTGATCGAACGGCTGCTGGCCGAACGGGCAGAGCGTGACGGCATCGGCTACCGCCTGGCCCCGGCGGCGCTGGCGGCTCTGCGCGGCCATGGCTGGCCGGGCAATGTGCGGGAGTTGGTGAATGCGCTGGACTATGCCTGCGCGGTCAGCGACGGCGGGCTGATCGACCTCGCCGACATTCCGGAGCCGGTGCAGCACAGCGGTCTGTTCCAGGCCTGGCCGGCTGAGGCGGTAGGGACGGTGGTGGCTGAGGAGGATCCCGCCGCCCGGCTGCGCGAGACGCTGCGGCGGCATCACTGGAACGTGTCGGCGACGGCGCGGGCGCTGGGGGTCGATCGGTCGACCGTCCATCGGCAGATGCACCGCTTCGGCATCGTGGCGCCGCATCGGGCGGAGTGAGGGGGGTTCTGCCGCGGTTGCCCCCTCCCCATCCCTCCCCCACCCTCGGTCGGCCAAAGGCCGATCCGATCGTGGGAGAGGGGGTAGGAGCTTTGCGGGAAGTCCGGCGGAGTTCCCTCTCCCGCGTTAGCGGGGGAGGGTTAGGGAGGGGGCATTCGCCGCCAATACTTAACCCACCGCCCCGAACCCGCCGCCGCCGGGCGTCTCCACCACCAGGGCGTCGCCCGGCCGCATCGCCGTGCTGTCCTGGGAGGCCAGTTCCTGCACGCTGCCGTCGGTGCGCTGGACCCAGCTGCGGCCGAGCCCGCCGTCCGCCCCACCCTTCAGCCCGAAGGGGGCGATCTTGCGATGGTTGGCGAGGATGGCGGCGGTCATCGGCTCCAGGAAGCGCAGGCGGCGGATCACGCCGTCTCCGCCACGCCAGCGCCCTGCCCCACCGGAGCCGCGGCGGATGCGGAAGCCCTCCACCAGCACCGGGAAGCGCCATTCCAGCACCTCCGGATCGGTCAGGCGGGAGTTGGTCATGTGGGTCTGCACCGCGTCGGTGCCGTTGAAGCCGTTGCCGGCTCCGGAGCCGCCGCAGACCGTCTCGTAATACTGGTGCCACTCATTGCCGAAGGTGGTGTTGTTCATCGTGCCCTGGGCCGACGCCATCACCCCCAACGCGCCGAACAGCGCATCGACGATGCACTGGCTGGTCTCCACATTGCCGGCGACCACCGCGGCGGGCGGGTTGGGCGACAGCATGGACCCCGGCGGGATGACGATCTCGATGGGGCGCAGGCAGCCCTCGTTCATCGGGATCTCGTCATCCACCAGACAGCGGAAGACATAGAGCACCGCCGCCCGGCAGACCGCCGAGGGAGCGTTGAAGTTGTTGGTGAGCTGCGTGCTTGTGCCTGAGAAGTCGACGATCGCCGAGCGCGCGGCATGGTCGATCGACACCCGCAGCTTGATCACCGCCCCATTGTCCAGCGTCACAGCGAAATCGCCGTCGCTCAGCACGCCGATGGCGCGGCGGACCTGCTCCTCGGCATTGTCCTGGACGTGGCGCATATAGGCGATGACGGTGGACAGGCCGTGCAGGCGGACGACGCGGTGCAGTTCGCGGGTGCCCTGCTCGTTGGCGGCGACCTGCGCCTTGAGGTCGCCGATGTTCTGCGCCGGGTTGCGCGCCGGATGGGGGCCGGAGCGCAGAAGCTCCAACATGGCCTCTTCAAGGAACTGGCCGTTCTCCACCAGCGGCACGCAGTCCATCAGCACGCCTTCGTCGGCGATGGTCTTGCTGTCGGGCGGCATGGAGCCGGGGGTGATGCCGCCGACATCGGCGTGATGGCCGCGCGAGGCGACGAAGAACAGCAGATCCTTGCCGGCCTCGTCGAACACCGGGGAAACGACGGTGATGTCCGGCAGATGCGTGCCCCCATGATAGGGGTCGTTCAGCGCGAAGCTCTCGCCCGCGGTGAAGGTGCCGCCGCGCCGCTCGATGACCGCGCGCACGCTCTCGCCCATCGATCCCAGATGGACCGGCATGTGCGGGGCGTTGGCGATCAGCCCGCCGTCGCGGTCGAACAGGGCGCAGGAGAAGTCCAGCCGCTCCTTGATGTTCACCGACCGGGCGGTCTTCTCCAGCGTCACGCCCATCCGCTCGGCGATGGACATGAACAGGTTGTTGAAGACCTCCAGCATCACCGGATCGACCTTCGCCCCGCCCTTGATGCCGGCGGCCTGACGCTGGGTCGCCGGTTCCAGCCGTGTCAGCACCAGATGGTTCTTGCGGGTGACCTCCGCCATCCAGCCGGGCTCGACCACGGTGGTGGAGACCGCTTCGGCCAGGATCGCCGGGCCGACCACCCGGTTGCCGGGCTGAAGCTGGCGGCGGTCGTAGAGCGGAGCCTCGCGGCGCTGGCCGCCGATATGGGTGGCGACGGTGGCGAGCCGGCGCGGCAGCACGGCGGTGGTGGCGGGAAGCTCCGGATCCTCCAGCACGTCGGTCAGGCCGACCGCCTCCAGCGTCACCGATTCGACCTCCAGCTCGGTGCCGGGGGTGAGGAAGCCGTAGCGGCGGCGGTGCGCCTCCTCGAAGGCCTTGGTCATCGCGACCTTGGAGCCGAAGGCCACCGTCAGCGTGGTGTCGGACCCGGCGGCCTTCAGGTGGACGCGGCGGTTGATCGCCTGCCGGTCGGCGGCGACACCCTGGCGCGCCAGTTCCGCCCGCCCCTCGGTCTCCAGGTCGGTGAACAGCATGGTCAGCCGGTCGACCACGGGGTCGCTCAACGGGCCTTCGACCGCGCGCTCGCGGATGGCGACGGTGTCCGCCAAACCGATGCCGTAGGCGGACAGCACGCCGGCCTGCGGGTGCAGGAAGACCCGCGTCATGCCCAGCGCGTCGGCGACGGCGCACACATGCTGGCCCGCCGCCCCGCCGAAGCCGTTCAGGGTGTAGCCGGTGACGTCATAGCCGCGCTCCACCGATATTTTCTTGATGGCGTTGGCCATGTTGTCGACGGCGATGCGCAGGAAGCCTTCGGCGACCTCCTGCGGGGTCATCGCCGTGCCGAGCTTGGCGTTGACGGTGGCGGCCAGTTCGGTGAAGCGGGCCTTCACCACCTCGGCGTCCAGCGGCTGGTCGCCGTTCGGGCCGAAGACATGCGGGAAGAAGCGCGGCTGGATCTTGCCGACCATCACGTTGCAGTCGGTGACGGTCAGCGGCCCGCCGCGACGGTAGCAGGCCGGGCCGGGATTGGCGCCGGCACTGTCCGGCCCGACGCGGAAACGGGTGCCGTCGAAGACGCAGAGCGAACCGCCGCCGGCCGCCACGGTGTGGATGTGCATCATCGGCGCCCGCACCCGCACACCGGCCACCACCGCGTCGAAGGCGCGCTCATACTCGCCGGCATAGTGCGACACGTCGGTGGAGGTGCCGCCCATGTCGAAGCCGATGACCCGGTCGAAACCGGCCATGCCGGCGGTGCGCACCGCGCCCACCACGCCGCCGGCCGGGCCGGACAGGATGGCGTCCTTGCCCTGGAAGCGGCGGGCATCGGTCAGGCCGCCGTTGGACTGCATGAACATCAGCGGCACCGGCGTGCCGTCGACGCTGAGGTCGTTGGCGACCCGGTCGACATAGCGGCGCAGCACCGGAGAGAGATAGGCGTCGGCCACCGTGGTGTCGCCGCGCCCGACCAGCTTCATCAACGGGCTGACCAGATGGCTGACCGAGACCTGGGTGAAGCCGACGGCCCGGGCCAGCGAGGCGACCTGCCGCTCATGCTCCGGATAGCGGTAGCCGTGCATCAGCGCGATGGCGGCAGCGCGGAAGCCTTGGCGGTAGGCCTCCTCCAACCCGCGGCGGACGGCATGGAGGTCGACCGGCTTCAGCACGCGGCCATCGGCCATCACCCGTTCCGGCACCTCCACCACATGGGAATAGAGCTGGTCGGGCAGATGGATGTGCCGGGCGAAGATCTTCGGCCGGGCCTGATGGCCGATGCGCAGCTGGTCGCCCAGCCCTTCGGTGATCAGCAGGACGGTCGGCTCGCCCTTGCGTTCCAGCAGGGCGTTGGTGGCGACGGTGGTGCCCATCTTCACCACCTCCACCGTATCCGGCGGGATCGGCTGGCCGGGCTTCAGGCCCAGAAGCTCGCGGATGCCCTGGACGGCGGCGTCGGCATAGCGCTCCGGATTCTCCGACAGCAGCTTGTGGGTGACGACCGACCCGTCCGGCCGGCGGCCGACGATGTCGGTGAAGGTGCCGCCGCGATCGATCCAGAACTGCCATCGGGCGGGCTTGACCTCCGCCGTCCCGCCCATCGCCGCACCTTGATTCTCAGCCATCGTCGTCGCACCCGCCGAATCCCTGCGCGGCAACCGCACCGCGCGTGGGCCGGAGTTTCGCGATCCGGCAGCGAATTTCAACCGCCTGCGTGCCCCACGCCCATCAGGGCAGCCATCAAGGCGGGCGGCCGCGGCGGAAAGAACACAGGATCACCGATGAAGCGGCTCTGTCGTCAGGCGGCGAGCCGCTATCCGTTCAGGCGGCAAGCCGCTACCTGGTCAAGCGGCAAGCCGCTGCGGCCGGACGCCGGGCAGGCGGGCCAGGATGGCGTTGCCGGACAGGATGCTGTTGAAGGCGCCGCTGCCGTCCTCCAACGCTTCCAGGGCAAGCGAGAACTGGTTGGGCGGCGGCAGTTCGAACAGGGCCGCGACTTCGCCGCCGTCCAGCGCCAGCCGGCCGCCGAAACGGCGGGCCAGCGCACGCATCCGGACATTCCCGGCCAGACACATCATGTGGACATGGCGGATGCCGCGGTTGCGGGCGACCGTCAGGATGCGGCGGACCAGCGTGCTGCCGACGCCCTTGCCCTGAAGCTCCGATTCGACGCTGATGCCGAATTCGGCCTGATCGGGCCAGAGGATGCGGTCGCCGCACAGCTCCACCGCGCCGCGCAGCACACCGTCCTCGAACGCGCCCAGCAGAACCGTCCGGCCCCAGTCGATGGCAGCGCAATGCCGCTCCACCGCCTCGTCCGACAGCGTGCCGGTGAAGCGGGCATAGCGGTCGGCACGGTCCAGACGGAGGAGATGCGCCCGGTACTGGGGCAGTTCGGTCGGCATGATCTTGCGGATGACAGGCATGGCTCTGCTCACGGTTCTCGAAATTCGAAAACGCATTCGCGCAGAACGTTTTTCCCCAGAACCCGGCGCCGCACGCTCGTGACAAGCGCTTGGCGGTCGCCGTTGTTATCGAAACCGGCGCTCTCTGCGGCGCCCTTTATTGCAGTGCAACATGGCGTCCCGGGCGGATTTCGCAAGCGCTTATTAGAAATTCGCAATGCGAACAATGCTGGCCTGTTGCAGCTGCGCCACAGTTGGCCAATAACCATACGGTCGCTATGCTGCCGGCCCACAGGATGACGGGCGAGCGGAACGCGGAAGGCGGAGCATGAGCATTTGGGGCAGGATCCTGGGCAGCGCGGCCAGCCTGTTCAGCGGCGGGCCGTTGGGCAGCCTTCTGGGCGGGCTTGCCGGGCAGGCGGTGGACCTGTGGTCGCCCTGCGGCCCCGGCGACCAGCGCAGGGCCATGACCGATGCGGAGGCCGAGGAGGCCAAGCAGACCGTCGCCTTCACCATCGGCGTGATCGCCCTCGCGGCGAAGATGGCGCGTGCCGACGGCGTGGTGAAGCGGGTGGAGGTCGATACCTTCAAGCGGCTGTTCCGCGTTCCGGCCGACGAGTTGGCGAATGTCGGCCGAGTCTTCGACCTTGCCCGCCGCGACACCCATGGCTTCGAAGAGTATGCCCACCAGATCGCCAACCTGTTCGAGGACAGGCACGCGGTGCTGGAGGAACTGCTCGACAGCCTGCTGATGATCGCCGAGGCCGACGACGAGTTGCACGAGACGGAGGTGGAGTATCTGCATGCCATCGCCGTGATCTTCGGCTTCGACGAGGCGGAATTCCGCCGCATCGTCGCCGGGCACCATATGGCCGGCGGCCCAACGGATTCGGACCCCTACGCTGTGCTGGGCGTGGCGCGCACCGCCGGCGACGACGCGGTCAAGGCCGCTCACCGTGCACTTGTGCGCGAACACCACCCCGACCGGCTGATCGCCCAGGGCATGCCGCAGGAGTTCGTCGATCTGGCGACGCAGAAGCTCGCGCTCGTCAACGCCGCCTATGACCGCATCCGTCGCGAGCGGGAAGGAAGCGCCGCTCTGCTCTAGCATGTCGCGATTCGTCACGATGTGACTGGATTTTAAATTGCTTTGTCATGGGCCTTATCCCGTTTCCTGACGTATCGTCCCCGATGGGGCGGGCGACCGATTGCCCGCAGGATTTGGGAACGACACGACATGCAACGCACGATCATCCGGACGATCTTCGCTGCGGCTCTGGGAACGGCGCTGGCGGCAGGTACGCTCTGCGCCGCCCAGGCGCAGACCGCCTCCATCGACAGCCCGGTGGTGCTGGGCCAGCCGCTGACGCTGACTCTGGGAGCGCCGCCGTCCGGCACCGACTGTCCGACGCAAGCCGCGGCGCTCAACGCGCAAGGGCTGGTCCTGGTCGCCAACGGCCAGACCATTCCGGGCGCCCGCGCCAGCTTCGGCTGCTCCGCCAAGGGGGAACTGGTGGGCACCGCCTCCACCTCCATCGCCGGCAACGGCGACGACGCGGCGCAACGGCGAGCGGCATGGCAAACCGCCTTCAACGGCTTCTTCAGCCTTTCCGGCACCAAGACCCTGCCGATCGCCTTCGGTCCTGCCACCGGCGGCATGAGCACCGCACCGAAGCTGGTCGCCATCCAGGGGGCGAGCGACCGCGACCTCGGGCTGGCCGGCCTGTGGTTCGCGCTTGTGGCGGCTGGGTTCCTGTTCGCCTTCTTCCGCCATTTCGGCCGCATGGATTCGATCACCCCCATTTCCGGCGTGCCGATGCCGGCCGGTTACCGGGCGCCTTACAGCCTCGCCCGCTTCCAGCTTCTGTGGTGGAGCGGGATCGTCACCGCCTCCTACGTCGCCATCCTGACCATCACCGGATCGATGGACACCATCACCACCGGAACCATGGCGCTGATGGGGATCGTCGGCGGCACCTCCGTGCTCGCGGCCTTCCAGGACCGCCGGCCGGGCGACGACGAGATCCGGCGCCAGCAGCATGCCGCCGCCTACATCGCCGCCGCCGCGGCCAACCCGCCCGACCGGGCGACGATGGCCGCGAGCCTGAACGAGGTCTATCCGCCGACGCAGGGATGGCTGGCCGACCTGCTGAGCGATGCCTCCGGCTACAACATCCACCGCCTGCAACTGCTGGCCTGGACCATGGTGCTGGGCATCACCTTCCTCTACGAGGTCACCCGCACGCTGGGCATGCCGGAGCTGTCTGCCAACCTGCTGGCCCTAACCGGCATCAGCAACGGCACCTATTTCGGCTTCAAGATGCAGGAGCAGCAGGTGGCGACGCCGACGGGGCCGGTTCCGGCGGCCGGGTGACGGAGATCGGGTGACGGGAGCCCGGCTCCGCGGGACGCAACCCGCCCAACCGTTTTTCCGGGTCGCGGTGGAGGGGGACGGCGCGCTATAACCCATCCCCTTCCCTCGATTTTCCGGCGCACGAACGGTCCATGGCTCCTCCCGCACCCATCACGGCGCTCCAGGGCGTCTCCGTCACCTTCGGCGGCCGTCCGCTGTTCGACGGCATCGACCTGTCCATCGCCCGCGGCGACCGCGCCTGTCTGGTCGGCCGCAACGGGTCGGGCAAGTCGACGTTGATGAAGGTGCTGGCCGGGATGATCCAACCCGACGGCGGCACCGTCTTCGTCCAGCCGGGCGCCCGCCTCGCCTACCTGCCGCAGGAACCGGACTTCACCGGCTGCGCCACCGTCCACGACTATGTCGTGCAGGGCCTGCCCGCCGACGAGCAGGACGAGGCGCACCGGGTCGACGCCGTGCTGGACAGGCTGCAGGTGGACGGCAGCCTCGACCCCCGCACCCTGTCGGGCGGCGAGTCGCGCCGCACGGCGCTGGCACGCACGCTGGTCGGCAACCCCGACGTCATGCTGCTGGACGAGCCGACCAACCACCTCGACCTCCCCACCATCGAGTGGCTGGAGGAGGAACTGCTGTCCTTCCGCGGCGGGCTGCTGCTGATCAGCCACGATCGCGCCTTCCTGAACCGGCTCGCCAAGCGCACGCTGTGGCTTGATCGCGGCACGGTGCGCGCCACCGACCGCGGCTTCGCCGAGTTCGAGACCTGGCAGGCGGAGGTGTTCGAGGCGGAGGAGGCAGCGGCCCACAAGCTGGACCGCAAGATCGAAAGCGAGATGAAGTGGCTGCGCGAGGGCATCTCCGCCCGGCGCACCCGCAACATGGGGCGCGTGCGCAACCTGCTGGACCTGCGCGCCGGGCGCGCGGAGCAGATCAAGGGCGGCCAGCAGGCCAAGCTCGCCATCGCCGAGGCGGAGCGCGGCGGCCGGCTGGTGATCGAGGCGATCGGCATCTCCAAGGGCTTCGACACGCCCGATGGCCGCAAGACCATCGTGAAGAACTTCTCCACCCGCATCCTGCGCGGCGACCGGGTGGGTCTGATCGGGCCGAACGGCGCCGGCAAGTCCACCCTGCTGAAGATGCTGACCGGCCAGCTCGAGCCCGACGAGGGCACGGTGAAGCTGGGCACAAACCTCGACACCGCTTACTTCGACCAGCGGCGCGAGGGGCTGGATCCGGAGGACACCATCCGCAAGGTGCTGTGCCCCTTCGGCGGCGACGCGGTGATGGTCAACGGCGTGTCGCGCCATGTCGCCGGCTACATCAAGGACTTCCTGTTCGACACCCGGCAGCTGGACAGCCCGGTGAAGGCGCTGTCGGGCGGCGAGCGCAACCGGCTGCTGCTGGCCCGCCTGTTCGCCAAGCCCAGCAACATGATGATCCTCGACGAGCCGACCAACGACCTCGACATGGACACGCTGGACCTGCTGGAGGACGTGCTGGGCGACTATCAGGGCACGCTGCTGCTGGTCAGCCACGACCGCGACTTCCTCGACCGGCTGGTGACCGCCACCATCGCGCTGGAGGGTGACGGTACCGCCACTGAATATGCCGGCGGCTATTCCGACTATCTGGTGCAGCGCCCTGCCAAGGCGGCTCCCGCCGCCGCCGCGGCCAAGCCGAAGCCCGCCACGGCGCCGGCCGCCACGGCCAAGCCGCGCGGCAAGCTGAGCTACAAGGACCAGCGCGAACTGGACGAGTTGCCGGCCCGCATGGACGGGCTGGGCACCGAGATCGCCAAGCTGGAGAAGGCGTTGGCCGACCCCGACCTGTTCACCCGCGACCCCGCCAAATTCCAGAAGACCAGCGAGCAGTTGCACGCCAAGCAGGCCAATCTCGCCGCGGCGGAGGAACGCTGGCTGGAGCTGGAGGCGATGCGCGAGGAGCTGGAAGGCGGCCGGGCATGAGTTTCGCCCACACGCTCCAGGCGCTGGTGGTGATGGCGCTGTGGGGACTGAACTTCGTCGTAGCGAAATGGGCGCTGGCGGAATTCCCGCCGCTGTTCGTCATGTTCCTGCGCTTCGCCCTGGTGGCGGTGCTGATCATCCCCTTCTTCCGCGTGCCGCGTGACAAGCTGTGGAAGATCGCGCTGCTGTCGGTGACGCTCGGCAGCATCCATTTCCCGATGATGTTCACCGGGCTGCAGGGGATCGACGCCGCCACCGCCTCGCTGGCGGCGCAGGCGCAGGTGCCCTTCTCCTCCCTGCTGGCGGCCGTGGTCTTCAAGGACAAGCTGGGCTGGCGCCGCGGCATCGGCATGGCCGCCGCCTTTGCCGGGGTGGCGGTGATCGCGGGCGAGCCGCGGCTGGGCAATTCGCTCTACTCGCTGCTGCTGATCCTGGCCGCGAGCTTCGCCTTTGCGGTGGCGAGCGTGCAGATGAAGCTGATCGGCGCGGTGAACGGCTTCGCCGTCAACGGCTGGATGGCGCTGTTCGCCATGCCGCAGCTGCTGGTCCTGTCGCTGCTGCTGGAGCATGGCCAGATGGAGGCGCTCGCCAACTCCACCTGGGTGGGCTGGGCATCGATCGTCTACATGGCTGTCGCCGTCACCATCATCGCCTATGGGCTGTGGTATCCGCTGCTCGGCCGCTATTCCGTCAATCAGACCATGCCCTACCTGCTGACGGTGCCGATCTTCGGCGTCGCATCGGGCGCGCTGCTGATGGGCGATCCACTGACGATCAACCTCGCCATCGGCGGGCTGCTGACCATCGGCGGAGTGGCGGTGATCGTCCGGCGCGGAGCGAAGGCGGTCAACGAAACGGTCACGAATCCGACATGAACACCATCCGCCGGATCGACCGCCCTTCCCCCAACCATGGCCCTCGGGCCGATGGTGCGCGGGTGGAACTGTTGATCCTGCACTATACCGGCATGCCGACCGCCGCCCATGCGCTGGATCGGCTGTGCGATCCGGCGGCCCAGGTCAGCGCCCATTACACGGTGGACGAGGACGGCACCGTCTACGCCCATGTGCCGGAGGACCGCCGCGCCTGGCATGCCGGGAGGTCGAGCTGGCGCGGGGCGGAGGACGTCAACAGCCGCTCCATCGGCGTCGAGATCGTCAACCCCGGCCACGAGTTCGGCTATCGCCCCTTCCCGCCGGTGCAGATGGCGGCGGTGGCGGAGCTTTGCCGCGGCATCATCCAGCGCCACGGGATCGCCCCTGCCGACGTGCTGGGCCACAGCGACGTGGCGCCGGCCCGCAAGGAGGATCCGGGCGAGTTGTTCGACTGGCCGGGCCTCGCAGCCCAGGGCATCGGCCTCTGGCCCACGCCATCCCAGGCTGATGACGGTCCCTTCACCGACGCCGAAGTCGCCACGCTGCTGGGACGCTATGGCTACGACCCGGCCGAACCGCGGGCGCTGCTGGCCTTCCAGCGCCATTTCCATCCCAACTGCCTGACCGGCACCCCCGATGCCGAGACGGTGCGGCGCCTGCGCGCGTTGCTGCGGCTGACGGGGCGGTGATGGCCTCTCGCCCCGGCGGGGCCGATCCCTTATATTAGCCACTCCGGCCCAACTGAGCGGGAGAGCGGCATGTCGTCCCTGGCCTACAAGCGGATGAGCCTCGACGAGTTCCTGTCGTGGGACGACGGGACGCAGACCCGCTACGAACTGATCGACGGCGTGCCGGTGGCGATGGCGCCGAGCTATGGCGCCCACCAGATCGTCGCCGGGAACATCGCGGTTGAGATTGGTAGCGTTCTACGCCAGCGCCCGCCCTGCCACGTCCGGTCGGAAGCCGGCATCCTGAAGCCCAACAGCTTCCGCAACTTCTTCCAGGCCGACCTTGCCGTCACCTGCACGCCGCACCGGCATGGACAGTACCACACGCCCGACCCGCTGGTGATCGTGGAGGTCCTGTCGCGCTCCACCGAGGACCACGACCGCAGGGTGAAGCTGCCGGTCTACCGTGCCATCCCGTCGGTGCAGGAGATCCTGCTGGTGCAGAGCGAGTTCCTGTTCGTCGAGGTGCATCGCCGGCTGGACGACAGCCGCTGGCAATGCGATCTGCTGGTTGAGCCCGGCGACACCCTGCGTCTGGACAGCGTCGGCGTCGAGGTTCCGGTGTCGGCGCTCTATGCCAATGTGGAGTTGGGGCCGGAACCGTCGGACGTCGAACAGGCTCCCTGATCCGCCCTCCTGATCCGCCCCCCCTAATCCGAAGCGGCGATTTGGGATTTGCCCCCACCGCCGCTTCTCTATATGAACGGTCGCGCCAGATGGCCGGATGGCCGCCTTCGGTTTCGACCGGGGGAGGAAAGTCCGGGCTCCACGGAAACACGGTGCCGGTTAACGGCCGGCGGGGGCGACCCTAGGGACAGTGCCACAGAAAGCAAACCGCCTGGGTTTCGACCCAGGTAAGGGTGAAAGGGTGCGGTAAGAGCGCACCGCGGACCCGGCAACGGGGACGGCACGGTAAACCCCACCGGGAGCAAGACCGAATAGGAGCGGCCCGACCACCGTCCCCGCAACGGGACGGGCGTGGGTCAAGCGCGTTTCCGCGCCGCCGCTCGGGTTGGTCGCGCGAGGCGTCCGGGCAACCGGCGTCCCAGACGAATGGCCATCGCCTGCCCTTCGGGGCGGGATACAGAACCCGGCTTACAGGCCATCTGGCGCTTTTCCCCTGCCCATTGCCCAGTTCATCCCAATCCGGAGTCCCCGGTTGGGCGCATGATCCCATGCCGCCCCATGGTGGCACCCTTTTGCCCCTGCGCCGCCCAATCGGATGGTTCGGCATGGGACGGCATGGGCGCTCTCCGGCGTCATCCACAGGGCGCGGGCCATCCCTCCTTCCCCGCATCCCGCAGTTTGCCGGGCTTTCCCGCAGCCATCCCCAGGATGTGCACGGCCCCATCCACATTTTCCCCAGACTAATCCACAGCCGGTGGATAACTGTGGGGCGATTTCCCATGCCATCCCATGCCGGACGGGGCTTTCCCACCCAAGGTCCTATGCCGTCGGAGGGGGTCGATTCGACGGTGTAACAAACCATGGATCGGTCACATTTTCTTAAAATTTTGGAACATTCGGAGAACCTGTGTGGATAACTTTATCCACATTGGCGGAGTCCAGCGGAATACTGCGAGGATTCCGGAAATTCGTACACCAACTTGCGCAGATGCCACAGCCTGACCCGAAAGTCTTGACACCCCCGTCTGAATACTCGGGGGGCCGTTGACGCCCATGCCGTCCCATGCTATCCCAAGAATGCCCATTTAAGGGGGGCTCTTACCCATTCTGGTTAACACCGGGGGCGGGGGCTGAATGGGCCAAGCGGGGCTAGCGCGGAGCACCCGACCGCGCACGGGGGATAGCAGGGGGGATCGCCGGGCCTATGGCCGTTTTCCTGTCCACATACGTCAACAAAGTTGACAGGAAAGGGCGTGTGTCCATCCCGGCACAGTTCCGGCAGTCGCTTGCCAAGACGTCGGCTCCCAGCACCGTCTATCTCTGGCCCTCGCTGAACCACCAGGCGCTGGAAGGCGCCGACCAGGACTATCTCGACGTCCTCTCCGAAAGCCTCGAATCCCCTGACCTCGATGCCGACGAGCGCGACATGATCGAGACCTTCATCTTCGGAAAGCTGATCCCCGTCTCCTCCGACGCCGAAGGCCGCATCGTCCTGCCCAAGGAGCTGGCGGAGTTCGCCGGCATCACCGAGGAGGCCGCCTTCATCGGCCGCCGCAAGACCTTCCAGATCTGGGAACCCGACGCTTTGAAGGCCCACGAGGCGGCGCTGCGCGAGCAGGTCGTTCGCAAGGACATCTCCCTCAGCCAGATCGTCGCCAAGGCCTCCCGCGGCGCCGCCAGCCGGAGCGGGGAGGGCGCCTGATGACCGATACCCCCATTCACATTCCCGTCCTGCTGGACGAGGTGATCGCGGCACTCGCCCCGCGCGACGGCGGCGTCTATGTCGACGGCACCTTCGGCGCCGGCGGCTACAGCCGCGCCCTGCTGCGGTCGGCGTCCTGCCGCGTGATCGGCATCGACCGCGATCCCGCCGCGATCGAGCGCGGCCGCGCGCTGGCCCAGGAGTTCCCGGGCCGGCTGGAGGTGATCGAGGGCCGCTTCGGCGACATGGACAGGCTGCTGGCCGACCATGGCGTCGCGACCGTGGACGGCGTGGCGCTCGACGTCGGCGTCTCCTCCCCCCAGATTGACGAGCCGGAGCGCGGATTCTCCTTCCGCTTCGACGGTCCGCTCGACATGCGGATGGGACGGGATGGGCCGACCGCCGCCGACGTGGTCAACACCGCCGACGAGGCGGAACTGGCCGACATCATCTATCACCTGGGCGAGGAGCGGATGGCGCGCCGCGTCGCCCGCGCCATCGTCGCCGCCCGCCGCGAGGCGCCGATCGAACGCACGGCGCGGCTGGCCGAAATCATCCGCTCCGTGGTGCCGAAGGGGAAGGGCGACGGGATCGATCCCGCCACCCGCAGCTTCCAGGCGCTGCGCATCCATGTGAACGACGAGTTGGGCGAACTGCGGCGCGGCCTGTCCGCCGCCGAGTCGCTGCTGGCGCCCGGCGGGCGTCTGGCCGTCGTCTCCTTCCATTCGCTGGAGGACCGCGAGGTCAAGGCGTTCCTGCGGGAACGGTCGTCGCCGCCGCCCTCCCCGTCCCGTCATACGCCCGTGACCGCGGTCGCGGCGCATCACCCATCCTTCCGCCTGCTCTCCCGGAAACCCGTGGACCCGAGCGAGGCCGAAGCCCGCAACAATCCCCGCGCCCGGTCCGCCCGGCTGCGCGCGGCTGAACGTACCGAGGCGCCCGCGTTCCCGGCGCCCGGCAAGGAGGCAGCATGAAAGGCAAGACCTGGCTGTTCTGGGGTGGCCTGATCGCGGCCGCCGGTGGCGTGCTGTTCCAGACCAGCTACGACGTCCAGGATCTGGAGGAAAAGCTCGCCGGGCTGAACCGCAAGATCATCCATGAGCAGGAGTCCATCCAGGTCCTGAAGGCCGAGTGGAGCTACCTGAACGATCCGACCAAGCTGGAGCAGATGGCTCAGTCCTATCTGGCGCTGCATCCGACGGAGCCGCGCCAGTATGTGGCGATGGACTTGATTCCCATGCGCCCGGCCGACGCCGTTCCGCCGCCTGCCCCTGCCCTGCCCGGCCAGCCCGGTGCCGCTCCGCTGCCGCCGATGGTGCGCGCGCCCGGCACCGGCACCTCTCAGGTCGCTTCCGCCCGCGTCCCCGCCATTCCCAACAACACCGCCGCCGGAATCGTTCCGGCCAGCGTGCCGGCGGCCGCGAAGCCGCTGCCGATGGAAAAGGCGCTGGAACGCGCGGCGGTCGTCGTGCCCGCCTCCCTGCCGTCGGGCGGCGGCCTTGCCGATCCGGCTCCCCGCGTCAAGCCCTCCGCCCTGATACCGGGTGCGGCCCGCGCGCCGGTGGAGAAGACTCCTGAGAGGGCTGCGACCGACCGCGCCGCCGGCAAGCTCGCTCCGAACGCCCCGACCGCGCCCAACCGGACGACCGAGGTGGCGACCCGGCCGATGCCGCCGTCCGCCGCTCCGGTTCCCGCGCCCAAGGCTGCGGCGGCCCAGCAGCCCTACCAGCCCAAGCCGACCGACAGCCTGGGCCTGCTCGTCGCGCGTCTGGGGGCCAATCGATGAGCGGTTACGACCACGGCGGCCCGGCCGGTTACGGCCAGCCCGGCGGTGGATCCGGTGGCGGGGTGCCCGGCAGCCCCGGCAGCACCTATGTCCCGCCCCCGGCGCCCTCGCCCTACCAGCAGCCGCCCCAGCAGCCGCCCGCCAAGCCGCGGACGTCGCTGGCCGTCGCGCTGGAACAGAGCCGTTACCGTCTGCTGGTGACGGCTGCCGTGGTCACGACGGTCTTCACCGCGATCAGCGTCAAGCTGGCGATGGCGACCCTGTTCGCCGGCGGCGGCGAGCCGCGCCAGCATGTCGCGCTGGAGGTGGACACCACCACCACCAACCGGGCCGACATCGTCGACCGCAACGGCAACCTGCTGGCGACCTCGCTGGTCACCCAGTCGCTTTTCGCCGATCCCAAGCTGGTCTCGCGCCCGGAAGAGGCCGCGCAGAAGCTGGTCAGCGTCCTGCCGGACATGGACTACAAGGATCTGGTGGGCAAGCTGAGCGGCGATCGCCGCTTCGTCTGGCTGAAGCGCAACCTGACACCGAAGCAGCAGGCCGCCGTCCACCGGCTCGGCATTCCCGGCATCGCCTTCGAGCGCGAGGAGCGCCGCTTCTACCCGGCCGGCCCGCTGACCTCGCATGTGGTCGGCTTCACCGGCATCGACAACAGCGGCCTCGCCGGCATGGAACAGGGCTTCAACAAGCGCCTGACCGAGGATCCCGGCACGCCGCTGCAGCTGTCTCTCGATCTGCGGTTGCAGCACGTCCTGAAGAAGGAACTGACGGCCACCGTTCAGGAATTCAGCGCCATCGGCGCCGCCGGCATCGTCTTCGACGTGCGCAGCGGCGAAGTCCTGGCGATGGTCTCGCTGCCCGATTTCGACCCGCAGGATCCGACCGGCCTCAACCCCGACACGCTGTTCAACCGGGCGACGCTCGGCGTGTACGAAATGGGTTCGACCTTCAAGATCTTCAACTCGGCGTTGGCGTTCGACGCCGGCAGGATCCGCCCGTCGGACATGTTCGACGCCAAGAATCCGATCAAGATCGGCCGCTTCACCATCAACGACTACCACAGCCTGCATCGCGCCCTGACGGTGGCGGAAGTGTTCCAGCACTCCTCCAACCTCGGCTCCGTGCGCATGGTCCAGCAGGTGGGCGTCGCGGCGCAGAAGGCCTTCATGACCAAGATGGGCTTCACCAAGCCCACGGGGCTGGAGTTGCCGGAAAGCGGCTGGCCGCTGGTGCCCAACCCGTGGCGCGAGGTCAACAGCTACACCATCTCCTTCGGCCACGGCCTGTCGGTCAGCCCGATGCACACCGTGGCCGCCGCCGCATCCGTCATCAACGGCGGCCTCTTCCACAAGCCGACGCTGCTGAAGCGCAACTCGGACGCCGAAATCCCGACCGAACAGGTGGTGTCGCGCCAGACATCCGACCTGATGCGGCGCATGTTCCGCTTCGTGGTCACCGAAGGAACCGGCAAGTCGGCCGATGTAAAGGGCTATGTCGTCGGCGGCAAGACCGGCACGGCCGACAAGCAGAAGGGCCGGCATTACCAGAAGAACTCGCGCATGTCGTCGTTCCTGGGAGCCTTCCCCATGCACGACCCGCGCTATGTCGTCTATGTGCTGGTCGACGAGCCGAAGGCGACGGCAAAGACCTACGGCTACGCCACCGGCGGCTGGGTCGCCGCTCCGGCGGCCGGCCGCATCATCAAGCAGATCGGCCCGCTGCTGAACGTGCCGACGGTGGACGAGAATTCGCCCGAGATCCTGAACTCCACCTTCCTGAACGCCGCCGGGTCCACCAACTGGCAGCAGTCCCTGCCTCCCGTCTCCGCCCCACCCCCGTCGAAGGGAAGCACCGTTGCGTCTTTCCCAACTCAGACCAAGCCCCGCTGACGCCACCGCCCATGTGGCACATGGTGTGGCCGACCCCGACATCGCCGGGCTGACCGCCGACAGCCGCGCGGTCAGGCCCGGCTTCGTCTTTGCCGCCCTGCCCGGCGTGAAGGCCGATGGCCGCGCCTTCATCGCCGACGCGCTCGCCAAGGGCGCCGTCGCGGTGTTGGCGCCCGAGGGCACCGAACTCCCGCCCGGTTCCACCGCCGTCCTGCTGACCGATCCCCAGCCTCGCCTCGCCTTCGCGCGCATGGCCGCAGCCTTCCATGGCGGGCGCCAGCCGGAGACGGTGGTGGCGGTGACCGGCACCAACGGCAAGACCTCCACCGTCCAGTTCGCCGCCCAGATCTGGACGCGGCTCGGCTTGCCCGCCGCCAGCCTGGGCACGCTCGGGTTGCTCGGCCCCGGACTGCAGGGCTATGGCGGGATGACCACGCCCGACCCGGTGTCGCTGCACCGCGACCTCGCCGCCGCGGCGGAGGCCGGCATCGGCCATCTGGCGATGGAGGCGTCGAGCCACGGCCTGGAGCAGTTCCGGCTGGACGGCGTGGCGATCAAGGCGGCCGGTTTCACCAACCTCACGCTGGACCATCTGGACTATCACGGCACGATGGAGGCGTATCGCGACGCCAAGGCGATGCTGTTCGATCGGGTCCTGCCGCCGGGCGCCGTCGCGGTGCTGAATGCCGACTCTCCGGAATTTCAACATTTTGCCACCATTTGTAACCACCGTGGTCACCGGGTCCTCTCCTATGGTCTGGCCGGAACCGAGCTTCGGGTGACCGGGGTCGAGCCGCTGGCCCATGGCCAGCGCCTTGCCCTGTCCGTGCTCGGCCGCGACGTGACGGTGGACCTGCCGCTGGCGGGTCGCTTCCAGGCCTGGAACGTGCTCTGCGCGCTGGGTCTGGTCATCGGATCCGGCGGCGACGCCGAGCGGGCGCTCGCCACCCTTCCCTCGCTGGAAGGCGTGCCGGGCCGGCTGCAGCATGTCGCGACCCACCCCAACGGGGCGACGGTCTACGTCGATTACGCCCATACGCCCGACGCGCTGGAAACAGTGCTGCGGGCGCTGAAGCCGCATGCCGCGCGCCATCTGGTGACGGTGTTCGGCTGCGGCGGCGACCGCGACCGCAGCAAGCGGCCGGTGATGGGGGCGTTGGCGGCCAGACTGGCCGACCGTGCCATCGTCACCGACGACAACCCGCGCACCGAGGATCCCGCCTTCGTGAGGGGTCAGGTGCTGGCCGGCGCCACCGGGGAACTGGCCGGCCGGTTGGAGGAGATCGGCGACCGGGCCGAGGCGATCCGCACCGCGGTGCGGCAGCTTCAGCCCGGCGACGTCCTGGTCATCGCCGGCAAGGGCCACGAGCAGGGACAAACGATCGGCACCGAGGTGCGTCCGTTCGACGACGCGGACGAGGCCCGGAAAGCCGTAGCGGAGGTTGGAGCATGAGCGACGATAAGACGGTCCTCTGGACTGCCCGGGACGCGGCGGCCGCCACCGGCGGGCGTCTGGCCGGTCCGGCTGCCTGGACCGCCACCGGCGTCACCATCGACAGCCGCAAGGTGGCGCCGGGCGACCTGTTCGTCGCCATCCGCGGACCGAATTTCGACGGGCACGCCTTCGTCGGCGCGGCGCTGGCCGCCGGGGCCGCGACGGCGCTGGTCGACCATGTGCCGGACGGGCTGCCGGCAGATGCGCCGCTTCTGATCACCCCGGTCGACACGCTGGAGGCGATGGCGGCGATGGGTGCCGTCGCGCGCGCGCGCTGCGGCGCGCGGGTCGTCGGTGTCACCGGCTCCGTCGGCAAGACCGGCACGAAGGAGACGCTGCGCCACGTCCTGTCGGCGCAAGGTGCGACCTACGCCACCGAAGGCAGCCTGAACAACCATTGGGGCGTGCCGCTGTCGCTCGCCCGACTGCCGGAAGCCAGCGCCTATGGCGTGTTCGAGCTGGGGATGAACCATGCGGGCGAGATCGGCCCGCTGTCGCGGCAGGTCAAGCCGCATGTCGCCATCATCACCACGGTGGAAGCGGCGCATCTGGAGTTCTTCTCCGGCGTCGAGGCCATCGCCGACGCCAAGGCCGAGATTTTCGAGGGGCTGGATGCCAGCGGCATCGCCGTTCTGAACCGCGACAACGGGCAGTATGCCCGGTTGGCCGCCGCCGCGCGCCGCCAGGGCCTGACCCACATCTGGAGCTTCGGCACCCATGAGGAGGCCGACGCCCGCCTGATCGACTGCTCGCTGCACGCCACCTGCAGCGCTGTGACCGCCGTCATCCGCGGCGAGCGGCTGCAATACTGCCTGTCGCAGCCCGGCCGGCACTGGGTGATGAACAGCCTCGCGGTGCTGCTGGCGGTCAAGGCGCTGGGCGCCGACGTCGCCGCAGCCGCCCGCTCCCTGTCCAGCCTGCAGCCGGTCAAGGGCCGCGGCACCCGCAAGCGCATCAAGCTGCCCCAGGGCGCCTTCACGCTGATCGACGAGAGCTACAACGCCAGTCCGGCCGCCATGGCGGCGACACTGGAGGTTCTGGGCAAGATCGATCCCGGCGCCGGCGGACGCCGCATCGCGGTGCTGGGCGACATGCGCGAGCTGGGCGACCGCGCCGACACGCTGCACATCGCTCTCGCCGAGCCGTTGCGCGCCGCGCAGGTCGACACCGTCTATGCCTGCGGCCCTCACATGAAGGCGCTGTTCGACCGCCTGCCGGAGGCCATGCGCGGCGCCTGGACCGAGACCAGCGTCGACCTGGCGCCCATCGTGACCGCGGCCGTAAAAGGCGGCGACGTTATCATGGTCAAGGGGTCATTGGGCAGTCGTACAGGTCTGGTCGTCGATGCGCTCGCGGCACTCGACAGCGGACGCGAAAGCGAGGACAAAGCCGCCTCCCGAACCACCAACCAGCCGCAGGCGGCCGCGCAAGGCCAGCAAGGCCCGCGAGGCTGACGGACCCAAATGCTCTACAACCTCCTCTTCGGACTGGCCGACGTCTTCACGCCGTTCAACCTGTTCCGCTACCTGACCTTCCGCACCGGCGGCGCCGTGATCACGTCGCTGGTCATCAGCTTCGTGTTCTTTCCGCGCCTGATCGCCTGGCTGAAGCGCAAGCAGGGCGAAGGACAGCCCATCCGTGCCGACGGCCCGGAAAGCCATTTCAAGAAGAAGGGCACGCCCACCATGGGCGGCCTGATGATCCTGATCGCCATGACGGTCAGCACCCTGCTGTGGGGCGACCTGACCAACCCCTATGTCTGGATCGTCCTGCTGGTGACCATCGGTTACGGCCTGATCGGCTTCGGCGACGATTACCTGAAGTTGACCAAGCGCAACACCAAGGGGCTGTCCGGCCGCTTCCGCCTGGGCTGGGAGATCGCCATCGGGCTGGTCGCCTCCGCGCTGATCATGTGGGTGTCCGCCCCGCCGCTGTCGGGCGGCGTCGCGGTGCCCTTCGTCAAGGATTTCCTGATCCAGCTGTCCTGGTTCTTCGTGCCGTTCGGCGCCTTCATCATGGTCGGCGCGTCTAATTCGGTGAACCTGACCGACGGTCTGGACGGGCTCGCCATCGTGCCGACGATGATCGCGGCCGGCTGCTTCGGCCTGATCTCCTACCTGTCGGGCAATGCGATCTTCGCCAATTACCTGCAGATCCACCATGTACCGGGGTCGGGCGAGCTGGCGGTCTTCTGCGGCGCCCTGGTCGGCGCCGGTCTGGGCTTCCTCTGGTACAACGCCCCGCCGGCCATGGTCTTCATGGGCGACACCGGGTCGCTGTCGCTGGGCGGCGCGCTGGGCGCCGTCAGCGTGGTGACGAAGCACGAGATCGTGCTGGCCATCATCGGCGGCCTGTTCGTGCTGGAGACGGTGTCGGTGATCGTGCAGGTCGCGTCCTTCAAGCTGACCGGTAAGCGCGTGTTCCGCATGGCGCCGCTGCACCATCATTTCGAGAAGAAGGGCTGGGCCGAACCGACGGTGGTGATCCGCTTCTGGATCATCGCCTCGATCCTGGCGCTGGTCGGCCTGTCCACGCTGAAGCTGCGCTGAGGGGGCACCGGCGATGATCGACCTGTTCTATATGCAGGAGCTGCCCGTCGCGGTGATGGGGCTGGGCAAGTCCGGCCTCGCCACCGCCCGCGCGCTGCGCGACAGCGGCGCCGAGGTGCGGGTGTGGGACGACAACCCCGCTTCCCGCGCCGCGGCGGAGGCCGAGGGCTTCGCCGTGGTCGATCTCGCCACAGCCGACCTGTCGGACCTGACCACCATCGTCTGGTCGCCCGGCATCCCCCACACCCACCCCAAGCCGCATCCGGTCGCCGAGCGCGCCCGCGCGCTGGGGATCGAGCTGATCTGCGACATCGAGCTGCTGGGCCGGGCGGAGCGCGACTGCGCCTTCATCGGCATCACCGGCACCAACGGCAAGTCGACCACCACCACCCTGATCGGCCACATCATGGCCGCCGCCGGGCGCAAGGCCGCGGTCGGCGGCAACCTGGGCACGCCGGTGCTGACCTTCGACCCGATCGGGTCCGGCGGCACCTGTGTCCTGGAGATGTCGAGCTACCAGCTGGAGCTGACCCACTCCATCACCTTCGACATCGCCGTCCTGCTGAACATCACGCCCGACCATCTCGCCCGCCATGGCGGGATGGAGGGCTACATCGCCGCCAAGACGCTGATCTTCCACCGCCAGACCTGGCCGCGCACCGCGGTGATCGGCGTGGACGACGAGCATTGCCGGAAGATCCACGCCGATCTCGGCGCGGCCGGCGACCAGCGCATCTGGCCGGTCTCCGCCCTGGGGCCGGTCGCGGGCGGCGTCTATGCCGCCGACGGCTGGCTGGTCGACGACACCGACGGCGCGGCCGAACGGGTGGTGGAGCTGTCCACCCTGCCCACCCTGCTGGGCACCCACAACTGGCAGAACGCCGCCGCCGCCTTCGCCGCCTGCAAGGCCGCCGGCCTGCCGGTGCCGGCCATCGTCGCGGCGATGGCGACCTTTCCCGGCCTCGCCCACCGGCAGCAGCTGGTCGGCGAGGCGGACGGCGTGCGCTTCGTCAACGACAGCAAGGCGACCAACGCCGACGCGACGGAAAAGGCACTGGCCACCTTCGACCCGATCTACTGGATTCTCGGCGGACAGGCCAAGGATACCGGGCTGGACGGGCTGGAGGGTTATATGGGCCGCGTCCGCCACGCCTTCCTGATCGGCGAGGCGCAGGAACAATTCGCCGCATGGCTTGACGCACAAGGTGTTGCTTATACACGCTGCGGAACGCTGGATATCGCAACCGCGAAGGCGGCCGGTCTGGCTCTGGCGGAACGGCTGGAGGGCGCCTGCGTGCTGTTGTCGCCGGCCTGTGCGTCCTGGGACCAGTTCGCCAACTTCGAAAAGCGCGGAGAGGCTTTCGCAGCCTATGTCGCGGGCATACTCGGCGCGCGCGATGCGACGAGCGGGGGCGCTGCATGATCACCTTCGACCGTACCGACCAATCGATCTTCGGCCGCTGGTGGTGGACCGTCGACCGCTGGCAACTGGGCGCCATCGCCCTGCTGATGTTCCTCGGCACGGTCCTGATCACCGCGGCCAGCCCGCCGGTCGCCGAGCGCATCGGCATCCAGGACACCTTCTATTTCGTCGAACGCCACCTGATGATGCTGATCCCAGCGGTCATCATCATGGTCGGCGTCTCGCTGCTCAGCCCGCGCGGGGTGCGGCGGGTGGCGCTGGGCGTGTTCCTGTTCTCGGTACTGCTGGTCTTCGCCACCCTGGTGGTGGGCATGGAGATCAAGGGCGCCCGGCGCTGGATCCACATCCCCGGCCTGTCGATCCAACCGTCGGAGTTCGTCAAGCCTGCCTTCGCGGTGGTGGCGGCATGGCTGTTCTCGCTGTCGCGCACCAATCCCGGTTTTCCCGGCGCGCTGGTGTCGATCGTGCTCTACGGCATCACCGTTGCCGGGCTGATCCTGCAGCCCGACCTGGGCATGACCTTCGTCGTCTCCGCCGTGTGGTTCACCCAATTCTTCCTGGCCGGTCTGAACCTGGTGCTGGTGATGGGGCTCGGCGGGCTCGGCGTGGTCGGGCTGATCGGCGCCTATTACACGCTGCCCCACGTCACCAGCCGCATCGACCGCTTCCTCGACCCGAATGCCGGCGACAACTATCAGGTCAACCGGTCGCTGGAGGCTTTCGCCAACGGCGGACTGATGGGCACCGGCCCCGGCCAGGGCACGGTGAAGTTCTATCTGCCCGACAGCCACGCCGACTTCATCTTCGCCGTCGCCGGCGAGGAGCTGGGGCTGATCTTCTGCCTCGGGTTGGTGGTGCTGTTCGCCTTTGTCGTCCTGCGCGGATTCGCACGGGTCTTCAACGACAACAACTACTTCGTCCTGCTGGCGACCGCCGGCCTTCTGATCCAGTTCGGGCTTCAGGCGGCGATCAACATGGGATCGTCCTTGCATCTTATGCCGACGAAGGGCATGACCCTGCCGTTCATTTCCTACGGCGGCTCCTCGCTGCTGGCACTCGGGTTCGGCATGGGCATGGTTCTGGCTTTGACACGCAAACGCTTCGGCCCCGCGGAATGAGGAGGCCGACGGATTTGGACCCCGCAGCGCACAAGGTGATCGTTCTGGCCGCCGGCGGCACCGGCGGGCATATGTTCCCGGCGGAGGCGCTGGCGCGCGAACTGCTGGCCCGCGGCCGTGCCGTGACGCTGGTCACCGACAAGCGCGGCCATGCCTTCGGCGACAATCTGCCGGAGGTGCCGGTCCACCGCATCCGCGCCGCCTCCCCCGGTGCCGGGATCGTCGGCAAGCTGAAGGCCGCCCTGCAGATGGGGATGGGCCTGCTGGAGGCGCGCGCCCTGATGCGGCAGCTCGCTCCCGCCGCGGTGGTCGGCTTCGGCGGCTATCCGTCCGTCCCCACCGTCTATGCCGCCATCCAGTCCAAGCTGCCGGCCCTTCTGCACGAACAGAACGCCGTTCTCGGCCGCGCCAACCGGATGCTGATCGCGGGCGCCCGCCGCATCGCCGTCGCCTTCCCCGGAATCGAAAAGCTGGGCGAGGCGCAGCGCGCCAAGATCGTCCGCACCGGCAACCCGGTCCGCCCCGCCGTCGCCGCCCGCCGCCTCTCCCCCTACGAGGCGCCGCAGCCCGGCGGTCCCGTCCGTTTGCTGGTGATGGGCGGCAGCCAGGGCGCCCGCGTCTTTTCCGAGGTGATCCCTGCGGCGCTGGCCCTGCTGCCGGAGGACCTGCGCGCCCGCATCCATCTGGCGCAGCAATGCCGTTCGGAAGATCTGGAAGCCGCCCGTGCCGCGCTGGAGCCGCTGGGCCTTGCCCGGCTGGAGTTGCAGACCTTCTTCCGCGATGTGCCGGAACGGCTGGCCGCCTGCCATCTCGCCGTCACCCGCGCCGGTGCCTCCACCATCGCCGAGCTGACCTGCGTCGGCCGCCCAGCGATCCTGGTGCCCTACCCGCACGCCACCGACGACCACCAGACCGCCAACGCCCGCCATCTGGCGGAGGCCGGCGGCGCCTGGCTGGTGCCGCAGCCGTCCTTCACCGCCCAGGCCCTGGCCGACCGGCTGTCCGCCCTGCTGGCCGACCCGCAGGCGCTCGCAGCATCGGCGCAGGCCGCCCATGGCTGGGGCACCGCCGACGCCGCAAGCTCCCTGGCCGACGCCGTTCTGGCGATGCTGGATGGCAGCACCGGGGCAAACCGCTCCGCCGACGCCGGCTCCAACCAGACCGACCCGACAAGGACCAACCACGACCGATCCCACAACGCCCGGCGGGCCGCCGGCGCCAGCGCCAAGGGGGCCGCGGAATGATCAAAGCCAGGACTCTGACCCGACCGACGCCGCGCCCGCTCCAGGATTGGCCGGCGGACATGACGCGGACCGAGGGCGGCTGGTATAACCGTCCGGGCTGCCCGCTGGTGCCGCGCTTCCTCGCCGAAGGCGGCTTTCTGCGGGATCGCCTGTCGATGATCCACGGATCGCAACCCCTTCCCAACGACCTGTCCGACGGGGCGGTCGACGCCACCCTTCGCCTGATGCTTCGCCGCGGAAAGTAAGCCTGACATGCGCGCCCTCCCCCTCTCGATCGGCACCATCCACTTCGTCGGCATCGGCGGCATCGGCATGAGCGGCATCGCCGAGGTTCTGCGGAACCTGGGCTATACCGTCCAGGGCTCCGACCTGGCCGAGAACGCCAACGTCAAGCGCCTGCGCGAACTGGGCATCAAGGTGTTCGTCGGCCATCGCGGCGAGAACATCGCCGGCGCCGCCGTGGTCGTCGTCTCCTCCGCCGTCAAGCGCGACAATCCGGAAGTGGTCGCCGCCCGCGCGGCCCTGGTACCGGTGGTCCGCCGCGCCGAGATGCTGGGCGAGCTGATGCGCCTGAAATGGGCCATCGCCATCGGCGGCACCCATGGCAAGACCACGACCACCTCGATGGTCGGCCACATGCTGGAGCACGCCAACCTCGACCCGACCGTCATCAACGGCGGCATCATCAACGCCTACGGCTCCAACACCCGGCTCGGCACCGGCGACTGGATGGTGGTGGAGGCGGACGAGAGCGACGGCACCTTCGTGAAGCTGCCGGCCTGCATTGCGGTCGTCACCAACATGGATCCGGAGCATCTGGACTTCTACGGCACCTTCGACAACGCGCGGGCCGCCTTCGACAGCTTCGTCCAGAACATTCCCTTCTACGGTTTCGCCGCACTCTGCATCGACCATCCCGAGGTGCAGGCGATGATCCCCCGCGTGTCGGACCGCCGCATCGTCACCTACGGCTTCTCGCCGCAGGCCGACATCCGCGCGGTGAACGTGGAGCTGGGTCCCGACGGCGCCAAGTACGACGTGCTGATCTACGACCGCCACAGCGGCGAGAGCCGCGCCATCGCCGGCGTGCGCCTGCCGATGTACGGGCCGCACAACGTCCAGAACTCGCTGGCCTGCTTCGCGGTGGGCAACGAGATGGGCCTGCCCGACGTGGTGATGCGCGACAGCATGGCCAAGTTCCAGGGCGTGAAGCGCCGCTTCACCAAGACCGGCGAAGCCAACGGCATCACCGTCATCGACGATTACGGCCACCACCCGGTGGAGATCGCCGCGGTGCTGAAGGCCGCGCGCACCGCCGGCACCGGCCGCACCATCGCCGTGGTCCAGCCCCACCGCTATTCCCGCCTCGCCGCCCTGTTCGAGGAGTTCTGCACCTGCTTCAACGACGCCGACGCCGTGATCGTCGCCGACGTCTATGCCGCCGGTGAGGCGCCGATCGAGGGCGTCAGCCGCGACAGCTTGGTGGAGGGCCTGCGCATGCACGGCCACCGCCACGTCGTCGCCCTGCACAACCAGCAGGAGCTGGCGCAGGTGGTGCGCGAGATGGCCAAGCCCGGCGACTTCGTCGTCTGCCTCGGCGCCGGCAACATCACCCAGTGGGCGAATGCCCTGCCGGGCGAGCTGTCGGCCCTCTACGGCGCTACCCGATGACGGCGGCGCCGCGCATGAGCCTCCCTGACGGCCATCTGATCCAACGGATGCCCGCGGTGCGCGGCCGGCTGACCGCCGACGCCCCGCTGGCGCCGGTGACGTGGTTCCGCGTCGGCGGCCCGGCCGAGGTGATGTTCCGCCCGGCCGATGCCGACGACCTCGCCGACTTCCTGGCGGCCCTGCCGGCCGAGGTGCCGGTGACGGTGATCGGCGTCGCCTCCAACCTGCTGGTGCGGGACGGCGGCGTGCCGGGCGTCACCATCCGGCTCGGCCGCGGCTTCACCGACATCTCGGCTGATGGCATGACGCTGACCGCCGGTGCTGCGGCGCTCGACCTCAACGTCGCCATGGTCGCCCGCGACGCCGGCATCGCCGGGCTGGAGTTCCTGTCGGGCATCCCCGGCACCATCGGCGGCGCGTTGCGCATGAACGGCGGCGCCTATGGCCGCGAGCTGGCCGACGTGCTGGTCAGCGCCACCGCCGTGGCGCGCGACGGCCGGATGCTGGAGTTCAGCCATGCCGGCATGGGCTTCACCTACCGCCACAGCGCGGCGCCCGAGGACTGCATCTTCACCGGCGCCGTGCTGCGCGGCGAACCCGGCAACCCGCTGGAGATCGCCCGCCGCATGGCCGAGATTTCCGACAAGCGCGCCGACAGCCAGCCCGTCCGCTCGCGCACCGGCGGCTCGACCTTCAAGAATCCTGAAGGCCACAAGGCGTGGGAGCTGATCGACAAGGCCGGCTGCCGCGGCCTGTCCATCGGCGACGCCCAGGTATCGGAAAAGCACTGCAACTTCCTGATCAACAACGGCACGGCCACCGCCGCCCAGCTTGAATCGCTGGGCGAGGAGGTCCGCCGCCGCGTGTTCGAGACCAGCGGCGTGACGCTGGAGTGGGAAATCAAGCGCATCGGCGTGGAGCTTTCCCCTTCTCCCCCCCGGGGAGAAGGTCGGGATGAGGGGGTTCGGCGCCAGCCGAACGCTCCGGCCGGCGGTTCCCCCTCACCCCAACCCTCTCCCCGGGGGGGAGAGGGGGAGACGGCCGACGGAGGCCACGCATGACCGAAGCCCTGCTCCACGCCCACAAGAAGCATGTCGCCGTCCTGATGGGCGGCTGGTCGGCCGAGCGCGAGGTGTCGCTGGTCAGCGGCGCCGGCGTCGCCAAGGCGCTGGAAGAGGAAGGCTACCGCGTCACCGCCATCGACGTGCAGCGCGACCTGGGCGGGCTGATGCACGCCCTGACCAACCCGCGCCCCGACGTGGTGTTCAACGCCCTGCACGGCCGCGGCGGCGAGGACGGGACGATCCAGGGCGTGCTGGAGTTCCTCGGCCTGCCCTACACCCATTCCGGCGTCCAGGCCGCGGCCATCGCCATGGACAAGGCGATGACCAAGCGGGTGCTGGATACTGTCGGCATCCGCTCCCCCAAAGGAATGGTGCTCTCCCGTGGCGAGATCACCGGCGGTACCCACCCCATGCCGGCGCCCTATATCGTCAAGCCTGTGGACGAAGGCTCGACCGTTGGCGTAACCCTGGTCCGCGAGGGGCAGAACAGCCCGGTCGGCGACGATAGCTTCTTCGGGGGGACCTTTGGGGAGCGCGTGCTGGTCGAGGAGTTCATCCCCGGTCGCGAGCTGACCGTGGGCGTCATGGGTGACCGCGCTTTGGCGGTGACCGAGATCGTCTTCCAGGCTCAGGTCTACGACTACACCGCGAAATACAGCGCCGGCCATGCCGTCCACACCATCCCCGCCGCGATCCCAGAGGCCGTGGCGGAGGAGGCGAAGCGGCTGGCGGTGCTGGCGCACCACACCCTGGGCTGCCGGGGTGTCTCGCGCAGCGACTTCCGCTGGGATGACGGCCGGCCGGGAACCGACGGGCTGTACTTCCTGGAGATCAACAACCAGCCGGGCATGACGCCCCTGTCGCTGGTGCCCGAACAGGCGGCGCATGTGGGAATTTCCTACGGCGCGCTGGTCGGCTGGCTGGTGGAGAATGCCGCATGTCAGCTCGCCTGATGGCCGACCCGGACTTCCGCGCCGCAGCCGCCGGCGCGCGCGCCCGGGACGAGATGCCGACCCCGCCGCGCGCCATGGCCGCGTCGGCGCAGAAAGGCAAGCGCCGCCGCGCTTGGCCGCGCTGGACCCGTTCGGCCGTCAAGGCGGCGCTGATCCTGGTGCCGGTGCTGGGGCTGACCGCCGCCGCCGGCTCCACCTGGAAACGCGGCACCCTGGCCGACACGCTGGAGGCGGCGCGGGAAAGCGTCATCCAGACCACCGGCGACCTGGGCTTCCGCCTGTCGGAGATCCTGGTGGTCGGCCGCAGCGAGACGGAACGCGACGCCGTGCTCGACGCGCTGGGCGTGCGCCGGGGCGAGCCGATCCTGTCCATCGACCTCGCCGAGGCCAAGCAGCGGCTGGAAGAGCTTCCCTGGGTGTCGTCGGCCTCCATCGAGCGCCGGCTGCCCGGTTTCCTCTACATCCGCCTGTCGGAACGCCAGCCGATGGCGATCTGGCAGCATGAGCGGCAGTTCACCGTCATCGACCGTGCCGGCCGTCCGCTGGCCGACGCGGCGGAACTGGCCCGCCGCGGCAACCAGCGCATCGACACGCTGCCCCAGGTGATCGGCGCCAACGCCCCGCAGCAGGTCCACACCCTGCTGTCGGCGCTGGACAGCGCCCCCACCATCGCCCCGATGCTGTCCTCGGCCAGCTGGATCAGCGACCGGCGCTGGAACCTGCAGCTCAGCAACGGCGTGACGGTGAAGCTGCCCGAAGGCACCGCGGAGATGCGCCGCGCCCTTCTGCAGCTGGAGCAGATGCATACGGCCAGCCATGTGCTGGACCGCGACATCGTCGCCATCGACCTGCGGCTGCCCGGCCGCGCCGCGATCCAGACCTCCGCCACCGCCCAGCTTCCTGGCTGGGAGGATGAGTCGAAGAAGAAGAACGGCAAGAAATCGTAGGACGGACCGGCGGCGGGCCTTTTCGGGGACGCCCGACGCCGGCAGACAGGGGTAGAGGGGAAGTTTGGGGGGCATGTTCGGGATGGGATTCAACGGCGCCAAGAAGCCGAAGCGGCCGGCCCGTGGCGGAATCGTCACGGCACTGGACGTCGGCTCGACGAAGGTGTGCTGCGTCATCGCGCGGATGGAGGAGCCCGGCTCCCTCCGCGTGATCGGCGTCGGCCACCAGATCGCCACGGGCATCCGCGCCGGGACCATCATCGACATGGAGGCGGCGGAAACCTCGATCGGTGCCGCCGTGCATGCCGCCGAACAAATGGCCGGCGAGACGGTGCACGACGTGGTGGTCAACCTGTCGATGGGCCAGCCGCGCTCCCATGCCTTCACCGCCACGGTCCCCGTATCCGGCCAGGAGGTGACGGAGGGCGACATCCGCCGCGCCATGGCCCATGCCCGCACCCTGCAGGCCGGCCCCGATCAGGCGCTGATCCACACCATTCCGCTGGGCTTCAGCCTGGATGGCAGCCGCGGCATCCGCGATCCCAAGGGGATGAGCGGTCATTCGCTTGGCGCCCAGCTGCATGTCGTCACCGCCGCGGCCGGCGCCATCCGCACGCTGCACGCCTGCATCGCCCGCTGCCACCTGAACATCGAATCCATCGTGGTCAGCCCCTTCGCCTCCGGCCTCGCCTGTCTGGTGGAGGACGAGATGGAGATGGGCGCGGCCTGCGTCGACATCGGCGGCGGCGGCACCACAATCTCGATCTTCGCCGAAGGCAACCTGGTGTGGACCGGCTTCGTGCCTCTGGGCGGACGCCACGTCACCAACGACATCGCCCATGGGCTGACCACGCCGCTGGTCCATGCCGAACGGCTGAAGGTGCTCTACGGCAGCGCCCGGGTGAACCCGGCCGACGAGCGCGAGATGATCGAGGTCCCGCAGATCGGCGAGGACGAGCGCAGCGGCAGCGGCACCGCCAGCCACCCGCGCTCCTTCCTGGTCAGCATCATCCAGGCGCGGATGGAAGAGATCTTCGAAGAGGTGCGCAGCGCCATCGAGCAGTCGGGCCATTCCCGGCTGGTCGGCCGGCGCGTCGTGCTGACCGGCGGCGCCAGCCAGCTGCCCAACACGCGCGACATGGCCGCCCCCATCCTGGACAAGCAGGTCCGCATCGCCCGCCCGACCCGGATCGCCGGCCTCAACGAGGCGCATGGCGGACCGGCCTTCTCGACGGTCGCGGGCCTTCTCCTACACGCCGTCCGCAATCCGACGGAGCTGATGGTGACCGGCCACGAGGCGGTCGCGTCCACCGGGCTCATCGGTCGCGTCGGCCTGTGGCTGCGGGAGAATCTCTAGATGACTCTCCCCGCCGCCATCCACCGATTCCCGAACGGACAGACACCGGACACAACCGGGCGCCGGTCGCGGCATATCAAACATCAAACCCAACGAAAACAGGTTGTGGAGGCCTGAACAGCATGATCAACGTGACCATTCCCCAGATCGAGCCCGAACTGAAGCCGCGCATCACCGTGTTCGGCGTCGGCGGCGCCGGCGGCAACGCCGTCAACAACATGATCAAGTCGAACCTGGAAGGCGTGGACTTCGTCGTCGGCAACACCGACGCGCAGGCGCTGAAGGGTTCGCTGTGCGAAAAGCGCATCCAGCTGGGCACCGGCACCACCCGCGGCCTGGGCGCCGGCTCCAAACCGGATGTCGGCCGCGCCTCGGCCGAGGAGCAGATCGACGAGATCGTCCAGTATCTCGAAGGCTCCAACATGGTGTTCATCACCGCCGGCATGGGCGGCGGCACCGGCACCGGTGCGGCCCCGGTCATCGCGCGCGCGGCCCGCGAGCGCGGCATCCTGACCGTCGGCGTCGTCACCAAGCCCTTCCATTTCGAGGGCGGTCACCGCATGCGGCTGGCCGAGGGCGGCATCGCCGAGCTGCAGCAGTATGTCGACACCCTGATCATCATCCCGAACCAGAACCTGTTCCGCATCGCCAACGAGAAGACGACCTTCGCGGACGCCTTCAAGATGGCCGACGACGTTCTGCATTCGGGTGTGCGCGGCGTCACCGACCTGATGGTGATGCCCGGCCTGATCAACCTGGATTTCGCCGACATCCGGTCCGTCATGACCGAGATGGGCAAGGCGATGATGGGCACCGGCGAGGCCGGCGGCGAGCGCCGCGCCATCGAGGCCGCCGAGGCCGCCATCTCCAACCCGCTGCTGGACGACGTGTCGATGAAGGGTGCCCGCGGCGTCCTCATCAACATCACCGGCGGCTACGACATGACCCTGTTCGAGGTCGACGAGGCGGCCAACCGCGTCCGTGACGAGGTCGACCCCGACGCCAACATCATCTTCGGCTCGACCTTCGACAGCTCGCTGGACGGCGTGATGCGCGTGTCGGTCGTCGCCACCGGCATCGATGCCGCGGCGATGAGCAACCCGCGCACCCTGCATCCGGTCAACCTGTCGCTGGTCGGCGACCGCGCCAAGAAGCCGGCTGCTCCCGGCAACCTGACCGGCGCCCCTGCCGCCCCGGCCGGCGCCCCCGGTTCGCCCATCCCCAGCGCCGCCATCGGCCTGCGCACCCCGCAGCCGGTGACCGCCGGCGCCGCCGCGATCCAGCATGACCCGGCGCAGCAGCACGCCCAGCATGAGGCGCCGAAGCCGGCCGCCGGTCCGCTGCACGGCGAGAACCAGGGCGGCCATTTCTTCGCGCCGAAGCCGGCCGATGCCGGTCCGCGCCAGCCGGTGACCGTCGGCGCCGCTCCGCTGTCCGCTCCCCAGCAGCAGCCGCAGCAGCCCGCCGCCCACCAGCAGGCCCCGCAGGTCCACCAGCAGCCGCAGCAGCCCCAGCCGCAGCAGCCGGTCTCCCACCAGCAGGCTCCGCAGGCCCACCAGCATCACCATCACGCCGCCCCGCAGGCCCACCAGCCGCATCCGGGCGGCCTGTCGGTCGGTCCGGCCCCGGCGCCGGCACCCGCGCCGGAACCGGCGCCGGCCCGCAAGGGCAATTTCCTGTTCGGTCTGGTGACCGGCCTCGGCCGCAAGTCGGAACCGGCGCACCCGCCGGCCCCGCAGCCCGCGCCGCAGGCCTATCAGCCGCAGCCGGCCCCGCAGCAGTACCAGCCGGCCCCTCACCCGCAGCAGGGCTATCCGCAGCAGCAGCCGGCCTATCCGCAGCAGCCGCAGGCGCCCCAGGCCTATCAGCCGGCCTCGTCCTACCCGACCGCTCCGCAGCAGGCGCCGGTCTATCCGCAGCAGCAGTCGGCTCCGCAGCAGGCCCCGCAGGCGCCCAGCTATCCGGCCGCTCCGCAGCAGATGGCTCCCGCCCCGCGCGCCGATGCCAAGCCGGGTGAGCAGGAGGAACTGGACATTCCGGCCTTCCTGCGCCGTCAGGCGAACTGAGCACCCACCGTTCCGGACCGCCGCGGCCTTTTCCGCGGCGGTCGGCCGATCCCGGCGAAAGCCGGAGATAACCGCCGTCGCCGCACCCTGCTAATCGCGGCGCCGGCGGCTCCACAACCTGACCGAACCTCTCGGACCCCGGGACGCCTCCGTGCGTTTCCGGGGATTTTTTGTTGCGCCGCCATTGTGCGTATACCCGATTGCTTGCAATTCGCACCTCTTTTGCCCTGCAACAAACGGTAACAATGAGTGATTTGCCGATTTCCGAGCCCCGGTGTTACCTATCAGCATGGTCGAAAGCGAAAGCCGCCGACGCGATGATCTTCCAAGATCATCCGGCGCGGCATCGCCAGGAACCTCCCCTTCATGACCAAGATGGAAAAGACATCGTGGCCAACAATCGCAGCAACGCGGACGGCATGTTCCAGCAGACCCTGAAGAAGTCGGTGACGATCGCCGGCGTCGGTCTGCATTCGGGCGTCATCGTCACGCTGACGATTTCCCCGGCCGATGCGAATTCCGGGATCACCTTCCATCGCACCGACCTGCGTGGTGCCGCCGCCGTCATTCCGGCGCGGTGGGACACGGTGGTCGACACCCGTCTGTGCACCGTGATCGGTAACGAACATGGCACCACCGTCGGCACGATCGAGCATCTGATGTCCGCGCTGGCCGGCTGCGGCATCGACAATGCCGTCGTTTCGCTGGACGGTATCGAGGTGCCGATCATGGACGGCAGCGCCGCCCCCTTCGTCGCCGCCATCGAACAGGCCGGCATCGCCGTGCAGAAGGCCCCGCGCCGCGTCATCCGTATCCTGAAGCCGGTCGTCATCGGCGACGGCGTGAAGAGCGCGTCCTTCACCCCCGACGTCGCGACCACCTACAGCTTCGAGATCGACTTCGACAGCGCCGCCATTTCCCGTCAGGCGCATGCGCTGGAGATCGACACGGACAGCTTCAAGGACGAGATCAGCCGCGCCCGCACCTTCGGCTTCCTGCACGAGGTGGAGGGGCTGCGCAAGATGGGCCTCGCCCGCGGCGGCTCGCTGGACAACGCGGTGGTCATCTCCGGCGACACGGTGATGAACGCCGAAGGCCTGCGCTTCACCGACGAGTTCGTGCGCCACAAGATCCTGGACGCCGTCGGCGACCTGTATCTGGCCGGCGCGCCCATCGTCGGGCATTTCCACGGCGTGCGCTCCGGCCATGCCCTGAACAACCAGCTGCTGCGTGCCCTGTTCGCCGACCGCAGCGCTTGGCGCTACGAGACGGCGGTGTCGCTGCCGGTCGCGCGCCGCGGCCTGGAGCAGCTGGCGGTCGCCTGACCACAGCCTGTTTCCGATTGGACCGGTTTTCGATTGGGTTTGCCCCTGCCCTCCCCCACCGGGGAGGGCTTTTTCTTTGCGCGCACTCCCCTCCCCTGCCGTCGGCGAGAGTCGTACGAAAGAAAAAGCGCCCTCCCCTCCTGGGTTGGGCGCTCGCTGCATTATCGTGGGCGCTTGTGCTTTTCTGAATTATTTCAGTATTTTAGGTAATTTTCTTCAGATACCGCTTGGAGAGCCCTTGCGTCAAGCCCCTCTCCCCTTGCGGGGCGGGATCGGCCAAACGCCAACGGCGTTTTGCCGACCCGCGGGTTGGGGTGAGGGGACGCAATTTGATGTTCCCAATGGCCTGCGTCCATTACACCCCTCATCCCGCCCCGCAAGGGGAGAAGGGCTACTGGCATGCAATGGTCCCGACCAGATAGAAAGCTCTTCTCCCCTACCCCGCGACCGCCAGTTCCGCTTCGCTGCCGGCATATTCGCCGAAGCGGGTATCTTCCTTCAGGATATGCTTGCCGAGCCAGTCGGAGCAGAACAGGAACACCTCCTCGCCACTGATGCCGCCGCCGTTGGCGCGGAAGTCATCGCGGTAGCTTTCGACCTGCCGGGTCAGAGTGTCATGCAGAGCCTTGTGTGCGGCGAAGGTCGGGTAGTTCAGGCGCTGCATCTGCGCTTCTTCCTCCGCGAAATGGTGGCGGGTATAGGCGATCAGTTCGTCCAGGATCGCTTCGATCAGGGCGGGGTCCTGGCGGTTGGCCTCGTCATACAGCTTGTTGACGATGGCGATCAGGACGCGGTGATCCTCGTCCAGAGCGTCATTGCCGACGCTCATCCAGCGCGACCACTGAATTGGCTCCATGGCGTTTCCTTCGTCCCCCTTCGTTGGGTGCCGGGCAGGCGGATGCGGGCGTTGACCGCCCGTCGATCCCGCCCTGATCCAGGGTCGGGCCACCTGCTTGGCATCGTTTCACTTCCGACTATAAGCGTTGTCTGATCTCACTCCCCCTGTCTCCGTCCGTCAATCCGAGCGAACGGAGATGCGACATTTTGGCTAAGGCCGGCATCCGGTCAGCCGCCGATCTTGGCCAGCCATTCATCCTCGGTCAGGATCTCGATGCCCAGCTCCTTGGCCTTGGCGGCCTTGCTGCCGGCATCGGCCCCGGCGACCAGATAGTCGGTCTTGCCGGAGACCGAACCGGCGACCTTGGCGCCCAGCGATTCGGCCCGCGCCTTGGCCTCCGACCGGGTCATCCGCTCCAGCGTACCGGTAAAGACCACCGTCTTGCCTGCGACTGGGGAGTTGCTGGCTTTCGGCGCTTCGGCCACCAGCACGGTCAGCCGCTCCATCAGGCCGCGGACGATGACGAGGTTGCGCTCCTCCGCGAAGAAGCCGGCCAGTTCCTCCGCCGCGACCTCGCCGACATCGGGGGTGGCGACCAGGTCGAGCCAGGGCTGCCCCGGCAGCTGCCCGGTGGCCCGCTCCATCGCCGCCCGCCAGTCGGCCAGCGTGCCATACCGCTCGGCCAGCGCCTGGGACGCCGGCTTCTTCACGCCCTTGATGCCGAGCGAGGCAATGACGGTCTCCAGCCGCAGTGCGTCGTTGCCGGCATAGAAGTCCAGCTTCGCTCCACAGTCCGGATCGGCGAACCAGCCGAGGATGGCATCGGCGGTCGCCCGCCCCACCCCCTTCAGCTCATGCAGGTCGCGCCATTCCTGCCCCGGCATGGCCTGCTCCGCCGCCAGCATGCCGGCGACCCAGCCCTCCATCGTCTTGTACTGGCGGGCCAGCGACTTGGCCGTCACCTCGCCGACATGGCGGATGCCGAGCGCGTAGATCACCCGGTGCAGGTCGATGCCGCTGCGGCGCTGCTCGATCGCCTTGAACAGGTTCTGGACCGATTTCTCCTTCCAGCCCGGACGGCCGATCAGTTCGACGCGACCTTCAAGGGTGAAGATATCGACCGGCGACTTGATGAAGCCCTCGTCCCAGAACTCCTCGATGATCTTCTCGCCCAGCCCTTCGATGTCGAAGGCGTCGCGGGAGACGAAGTGGCGCAGCCGCTCCTTCGCCTGGGCGGCGCAGATCAGGCCGCCGGTGCAGCGGCGTACCACCTCACCCGCCTCGCGGATGGCGAGGCTGCCGCAGACCGGGCAGGTCTCCGGCGCGACATAGGGCACGGAGTCGGCCGGGCGCTGGGACAGCACCACCTCCACCACCTGCGGGATGACGTCGCCGGCACGCTGGACGACCACGAGATCGCCGACGCGGATGTCCTTGCGGGCGATCTCGTCCTCGTTGTGCAGGGTGGCGCGGCTGACCACGACGCCGCCGACGGTGATGTCCTCCAGTTCGGCGACGGGGGTCAGCGCGCCGGTGCGGCCGACCTGGATGGTGATCGCCTTCAGCCGCGTCTGCGCCTGCTCCGCCGGGAACTTATGGGCGATGGCCCAGCGCGGCGCCCTGCTGACGAAGCCCAGCCGCTGCTGAAGCTCCAGGCTGTCGACCTTGTAGACGACGCCGTCGATGTCGAAGGGAAGGCCAGCGCGCCGCCGGCCGATGCCCTCGTAATAGGACAGCAGCTTGTCCTTGCCGTCGCAGAGCTCCGCCGGTCGGTTCAACTGGAAGCCCCAGCCCTTCAACCGCTCGCGGATGCCCCATTGAGTCTCGGCGATCGGCTCCGACACCTCGCCCAGCGCATAGCCGAAGAAGCAGAGCGGCCGGGCGGCAGTGATCGACGGGTCGAGCTGGCGCAGGCTGCCGGCCGCCGCGTTGCGCGGGTTGGCGAACAACTGCTCGCCCTTTTCCGCGCGGGCTGCGTTCATCGCCAGGAAGTCGTCGCGATTCATGTAGACCTCGCCGCGGACCTCCAGCACATCGGGGAAGGGAGCCGGCAGGCGGTGCGGCACGTCGCGGATGGTGCGGACATTGGCGGTGACGTTCTCGCCCTCCGCCCCGTCGCCGCGGGTGGCGGCCAGCACCAACTCACCACGCTCGTAACGCAGGGAGCAGGACAGGCCGTCGATCTTCGGCTCCGCCACGAAGGTCAGCGGCGCCTTGTCGGACAGGCCGAGGAAGCGGCGGACGCGGACGTCGAATTCCGCCACATCCTCGGGCGCGAAGGCGTTGCCCAGCGACAGCATCGGAATGGCATGGCGCACCTTGCCGAACCCGGCCGCCGGAGCGGCGCCGACGCGCAGGCTGGGCGAATCGGCGCGGCGCAGCTCGGGGAAGCGCGCCTCGATGGCGAGGTTGCGGCGGACCAGCGCGTCATACTCGGCGTCGGAGATCTCCGGCTGGTCCTGCTGGTGATAGAGCCGGTCATGATGGGCGATCTCGGCGGCGAGCGCCGCAAGTTCCGCCGCCGCCTGATCCGGCGTCAGCGCCTCGACATCGATGCTGCGGGGATTGGGCGGCGTGTCGAACAAGTCCTGCATGGCGCGTCTCGTGACGAATCGGGGGCCTCCCACGGAGGCTTCCGGGTAGGGCGGCGCAGGATAGCGCCTGGGGAGCCGTTTCGGGAGTCTTCAGGACCGGGACCGTGCAGTCGGATTTCGGCATCGGGGCGACGGCCGGCCGGAGTGCCTATATACTGATGGGCACATCTTTTTGGAGTCCGCCTGCCTGATGAGCAAAGCCCATCTCCCGGACCTGCGCATCGACGACCGCATGATCGTCGCCGCCGCTCTGGACCGCATCCTCTACGACGATCCCGACCATTTCGCGGCGGAGGACGCGCGCGCCGTCCGCCGCCTGATCCCATATGGCCGCTCCGGCTGGCTGCGGCTGGGATTCCGTGCCGAGACCCAGGGGCCTTCGATGAAGGGCGAGGCCGCCGGGGTCGGAGACGTGAGGATGGAAGGCGACAAGAAGGTGGTGGAGGGCAGCGTCGGCGAGTCGACGGCTTGGCGCTGCGGCCAATACAAGATCACCAACCATGGCGGCGACCTCGAAATCTGGCAGGTGATGAGCGACGAGTATGCGCCGGAGCCGAAGGGCGCCCGGCTGGAGTTCGATGCGCATGGCGAGCCGGAACGACTGACATTCTTCCAGCCGCGGGACATCGAACTGAGGATTCCCTTCACCAGCCTCGCCGTCGGCGTGCGGCTAGGCGGGTGGCAGTTCTGGAAGCAGGTGGCGGAGGGGGTGTGAAGGTGGAGTGAAACTCTGCTTTGAATGCCCCCTCCCCATCCCTCCCCCGCTTCGCGGGAGAGGGGGCATGAGGCTTGCGGAAGTCAGGCAAAGCAGCAGCGGAGTTCCCTCTCCCGCGAAGCGGGGGAGGGTTAGGGAGGGGGCATTCGTCAGCCGACGCCTACCCCCAAAACCGCACCTCACCCCTGCCGGTAGTTCGGCGACTCGTTGGTGATGGTGATGTCGTGGACGTGGCTTTCGCGCAGGCCGGCGTTGGTGATGCGGACGAACTGGCACTTCTCGCGCATCTCGGCGATGGAGGCGCTGCCGGTGTAGCCCATGGCCGCGCGCAGGCCGCCGACCAGCTGGTGGATGACCGCCGACACCGGGCCCTTGTAGGGGACGCGGCCCTCGACGCCTTCCGGCACCAGCTTCATGGTCGAAACCTCCTGCTGGAAGTAACGGTCCGCCGAGCCGCGCGCCATGGCGCCGACCGAGCCCATGCCGCGATAGCTCTTGTAGGAACGGCCCTGGAACAGGATGACCTCGCCCGGGCTCTCGTCGGTGCCGGCGAACAGGCTGCCCAGCATGGCGACGCTGGCGCCACCGGCGATGGCCTTGGCCAGATCGCCCGAATACTTGATGCCGCCGTCGGCGATCACGGGAATGCCGTGCTTCTCGCACTCGTCCACCACATCCATGACCGCGGTCAGCTGCGGTACGCCGACGCCGGCGATGATGCGGGTGGTGCAGATGGAGCCGGGGCCGATGCCGACCTTGACTGCGTCAGCGCCGGCATCGATCAGCGCCTTGGCCGCTTCGGCGGTGGCGACGTTGCCGGCGATCACCTGGGTGTAGCTGGACATGGCGCGGGCGGCCCGGACCTGCTCCAGCACCTTGGCCGAGTGGCCGTGCGCGGTATCGACCACCAGCACGTCGACACCGGCGTCGAACAGGGCCTCGGCGCGGGCCAAGCCGTCGTTGCCGGTGCCGGTGGCGGCGGCGACGCGCAGGCGGCCCTTGCTGTCCTTGCAGGCGTTCGGATAGGCCTGGGCCTTCTCGATGTCCTTGACGGTGACGAGGCCGATGCAGCGGTAATCCTCGTCGACGACCAGAAGCTTCTCGATCCGGTGCTGGTGGAGCAGGCGCTTGCCTTCCTCCTGGCTGACGCCCTCGCGGACGGTCACCAGCTCCTTGGTCATCAGTTCGCTGACCGGCTGGTTGGGATCGGTGGCGAAGCGGACGTCGCGGTTGGTCAGCATGCCGACCAGCTTGCCGCTGCCGAGCTGGTCGCGGCTCTCCACCACCGGGATGCCGGAGATGCGGTAGTCGGCCATCAGTTGCAGCGCGTCGGCCAGCGTGGCGTTCGGCGTGATGGTGATCGGGTTGACGACCATGCCCGATTCGAACCGCTTGACCTTGCGGACTTCCTCGGCCTGCTGCTCGATGGTCAGGTTGCGGTGGACGACGCCGATGCCGCCGGCCTGGGCCATGGCGATGGCAAGGCGGCTCTCGGTCACCGTGTCCATCGCCGAGGACATCAGGGGGATGCCCAGCTCGATGGTCTTCGTCAATCTTGTCCGGGTGTCCACGTCGTTCGGCAGGACCGAGCTTTCGGCCGGAACCAGCAGCACGTCGTCGAAGGTCAGGGCTTCGCGGATTTTGGTGTCGCGCGCCATGTGTGAATCTCCCGGAAGATAAACGTGGCGCACTTATACACAAGACCATGGGCTTGTGAACCCGTGCGCACACAGCATCTGTTATGCAAGTGCGAAAATCAGCGCACTTCGTCGTTCGCGCTGCCGCCGCGGAAGCCGGTGGCGACCACATAGGTCTCCGACGATTCCGCACGGCTGGCCGGCGGCTTGGCATGCTTGACCTGGGCAAAGTCGCGCCGCAGCCGGTCGAGCAGCGAGCGTTCTGCCCCGCCCTGAAACAGCTTGGCGACGAAGGCGCCGCCGGGGGCCAGCACCTCCTCCGCGAAATCATAGGCGGCTTCGGCCAGCCCCATGATGCGGAGGTGGTCGGTCTGCTGGTGGCCGGTGGTCGGGGCGGCCATGTCGCTCAACACCACGTCGGCCGGGCCGCCCAGCGCGTCCTTCAGCGCCTCTGCAGCCCCCTCCTCAAGGAAGTCGGCCTGCATGGTGGTGGCGCCGGGGACCGGGTCCATGGGGAGGATATCCAGCCCGACGACCTTCCAGCCGTCCTTGGCGGTCTGCACCTTCTCCACCGCGATCTGCGTCCAGCCGCCGGGAGCCGCACCCAGATCGACCACGCGCTTGCCGGGGCCGAGCAGCCGGAACTTCTCGTCCAACTGCAGCAGCTTGAACGCGGCGCGCGAGCGATAGCCGCGCTTGGTCGCCTCGGCCACATAGGGGTCGTTCAGGTGGCGCTCCAGCCAGCGCTTGGAGGATTCCGTGCGCTTGCCGGCGGTCTTCACACGGACCGTGGCACGGCGCCCGCCCGGGCGCGTCGACGGAGTCTTTTCGGTCATGATCGCTGCAGTTCCTCGGTCATCCGGCGCAGGCGGGGAGCCTTTTCCCCTGCCCGGCCCATACAAATTCCGGCCGCTCGCCGGCCAAATCCGGTCACTCGCCGGCGGCCCCCATCAGGTCCACCAGAATCCCTTCGCGCAAGCCGCGGTCGGCGATGCGCAGCCGTTCCACCGGCCAGACGTCGCACAGCGCGTCCAGAACGGCGCAGCCGGCGACCACCAGATCGGCGCGGTCCTGCCCGATGCAGGGATGCCGGGCGCGGCCGTCGAAATCCTGGGAGACCAGATGGTCGATCACCGTGCGGGCATGGTCCACGCGCAGATAGCTGCCGTCCACCGCCCGCCGGTCGTAGCGGCAGAGCCCCAGATGCACGCCCGCCAGCGTCGTCACCGTGCCGGAGGTGCCCAGCATCTGCACCTTGCCGGCGGCGATGCGGTCCTGGATGCGGTTGCGCGCCTCGAACGGGGCGATGGCGTCGGCCACCGCCTCCACCATCTGGTCGTAGTTGACGCGGGTGACGTTGGGGCCGCCATATTCCTCGGTCAGTCCGATCACGCCGCAGCGGATGGAGGTCTGGTCCAGCAGGCGCGGCACCCGCCCCTTCTCCACCGCCAGCCACATCAACTCGGTGGAGCCGCCGCCGATGTCGAACACGATGGCATAGGGATGCGTCGGCTCCAGCAGGGCGGCGCAGCCCGCGAGCGCCAGCCGCCCTTCCTCCTGGCTGGAGATGATCTCCAGCGCAATGCCGGTCTCGCGCTCCACCGCCTCGACAAAAGCGGTGCCGTTGGCGGCGCGGCGGCAGGCCTCCGTCCCCACGGCGCGCACGGCGGTGACCCCGCGCCGTTCGATCTTGGAACCGCAGACCCGCAGAGCCGCGATGGTGCGCTCCATCGCCGGTTCCGACAGATGGTCGTTGCGGCTCAGCCCCTCGCCCAGCCGGACGATGCGGGAAAAGGCATCGATGACGCGGAAACCGCCGGGTGCGGATTTGGCGATCAGCAGCCGGCAATTGTTGGTGCCGAGGTCCAGCGCGGCGAAGACCGGGCGCACCAGCGCCGACGAACGCAACCGTCCGGTGTCGTTCTGCCGTTCGCTTTGCACCTGTAGATCCACGTACCGTCCCCGCTGCGCCTAAAGAGCGGAGTGTAACCCGGATCGCAGTCCGGCGGGAACCCCTCTCGACCCCTATCCCGCCGACCCGGCCCCGCAGGGCACCCCTGCGCCGGTTACTGGGCTTTGACGCCGGGGCAGGCGCTGGTTTCCAGCGGCAGGAAGGCTTCGGCCGCCGGGATGCTGCGGATCTGTTTGTAATAGTCCCACGGCGCCTTGCTCTCCGCCGGGGTCTTCACCTGGTACAGGTCAAGGTCGTACAGCACGCGGCCGTCCTTGCGGATGCTGCCGGGGGTGCCGAAATAATCGGTCGGCATCGCCTTCATCGCGGCGGTGACCGCCTCGGCGTCGGTGGTTCCCGCCGCCTTGACGCCCTTCAGCCAGTGCAGGGTGGCGAGGTAGGTGTTGGCCTGCTCCTTGGTCGGCATCTTGCCGTGGCGCTCGAAGAAGCGCTTGGCCCAGGCCCGCGTCCGGTCGTTCTTGTCCCAATAGAAGCCGCTGGTGACATACAGCCCCTTGGCGAGGTCGAGACCCAGCGAGTGGATGTCGGTGATGAACACAATGTAGCCGACCAGCCGCTGGCCGGACTCGGTCAGCCCGAACTCGCCGGCCTGCTTGATGGTGCCGATGGTCTCCGCGCCGACATTGGCGAGCGCCACCACCTTGGCGCCGCTGCCCTGGGCGCTGAGCAGGTAGGATCCGAAATCGCTGGTGCCCATCGGGTGGCGCACGCCGCCGACCACCGTGCCGCCGGCCTGTTTTATCGCCTCGGTCGCGGCCTTTTCCATCGCCGTGCCGAAGGCGAAGTCGGCGGTGATGAAGTACCAGCTGGTGCCGCCCGACTGCACAACCGCCTTGGTCGTGCCGACCGCCAGCGATGCCGTGTCGTCCGCCCAATGGATGCTGTAGGGCGAGCATTGGGCGTTGGTCAGTTCGGTCGTCGTCGCGGCGCTGATCATCAGCACCTTCTTCTTCTCGCGCGCCACCGCCTGCACCGCCAGCGCCACGGAGGAAACCGGGATATCCGTCACCATGTCGACGCCGTCGACGTCGAACCAACTGCGCACGATGTTGGACGCCACGTCAGGCTTGTTCTGCATGTCGGCGGACAGCACCTCCACCGGCCGGCCGAGCACGGAACCGCCGAAATCCTCCACCGCCATCCGGGTGGCGAGCACGGCCCCCTTGCCGCCGATGTCGGACGCGAAGCCCGCCTCGTCCGCCAGCACGCCGATGCGCACCGGCTTCGCGGTCTGAGCCAGAGCGGGAAACGCCGCAGCGGACAACACCGCAGCGGACAACGCCGTCGTGGCAAGCAGCGCCGCCAGTGCGAAAGGCCTCAGCAACCGACCCATGCAATCCTCCCCATCCTTGGTCTTGCGTGACGGGTGCGCACCGGCCTGCGACGTCCCGCCGCACCGTCAGTCCCCGTGGATAGCGGGATTTGGTTTCATGTGCAAACAGTATCGTTTGAAACGTATTGCTGGAGAACTCTCGGCAAAACAAAAGCCCTCGCTCCGAGGTGGAGCGAGGGCTTTCGCAGCGGGCATCTACGGCCCGGATGAAGTCGCCAATCAGGCGAAAGAATTCGGAACTGAAACCTCAGTTATATCGGCCGAGAAGTTCGGCATAAACAGGTAAGCGCCGGTGGAGTCATGATCTTACTCACCCTCCCTGGTATCGGTCTCTACTGTTCCGCCCAAGCTATCCGCTTGGGTGGTAAGGCGTTTCCGATGCTCGCTCACTTCACCTCGGTGTTGATTACTGTAAGACGAAGCCTGCTCCCCTTTCCGGGGGCTGTCAAGAAAATCGCACATTGCGCCGCAGCACCATCCGGGGAACATCGGTCGGCAGTCTCCGATCGGGGGAGGGCTGGCCTTTTGCCAGGGGCGCACCCACCTTGTGGGCATGCCGGAACACGATGAGAACACATGGGGCGGACGGGTCGCGCGATATGCGCGGGTCGGCACCGCCGTTGGCGGGCTGGCCGCGCGCTTGGCGGGCGAGCGCGTGCTGGGAATCCGCGTGGAACGCGAACGCCACGCGGCGGAACTGCGAGCCGCACTCGGCGGGCTGAAAGGGCCGTTGATGAAGGTGGCGCAGATCCTGTCCACCATCCCCGACGCCCTGCCGAAGGAGTACACCCAGGAGCTGGCGCAGCTTCAGGCCGACGCGCCGTCGATGGGCTGGCCCTTCGTCAAGCGGCGGATGGCGAGCGAGCTTGGCCCCAACTGGCAGTCGCGGTTCCAGAGCTTCGAGCACACGGCCGCCGCCGCCGCGTCGCTGGGTCAGGTCCACAAGGCCATCGGCCCCGATGGGCGGGAGCTTGCCTGCAAGCTGCAATATCCCGACATGGCCTCGGCGGTGGAGGCCGATTTGCGGCAGCTGGGCCTGATCTTCACGATCTTCGAGCGCACCGACAGCGCCATCTCCACCCGCCAGATCCAGAAGGAAATCGGCGCCCGCCTGCGCGAGGAACTGGATTACGAGCGGGAGGCCAAGCACGCGCGCCTCTACCAGTCGATGCTGGCCGGCACACAGGGCGTCCATGTGCCGGACGTGGTGCCGGAGCTGTCGACCAAGCGGCTGCTGACCATGGGCTGGGTGCATGGCCGCAAGATCCTGGACTTCGTCGCCGAGCATCCCGAGGCGCGCGACGAACTGGCGATGAACATGTTCCGCGCCTGGTACGTGCCCTTCTACAATTACGGCGTCATCCACGGCGACCCGCATCTGGGCAACTACACGGTCCGGCCGGACCGGTCGATCAACCTGCTCGATTTCGGCTGCATCCGCGTCTTCAAGCCCAGCTTCGTCAAGGGCGTGATCGACCTCTACAACGCGTTGCGCACCGAGAACCGCGAACAGGCGGTGGAAGCCTATCGCACCTGGGGCTTCGTCAACCCGTCGAACGAGCTGGTCGACGTGCTGAACATCTGGGCGCGCTTCGTCTACGCCCCGATCATGGAAGACCGCCAACGCAAGATCGAGGAGACCAACGGCGGCCATTACGGTCGGGAGACGGCGGGCAAGGTCCATGCCGAGCTTCGCCGCGTCGGCGGCGTCGAGATCCCGCGCGAGTTCGTCTTCATGGACCGCGCCGCGGTCGGGCTGGGTTCGGTCTTCCTGCATCTGAAGGCGGAGCTGAACTGGTACCAGATGTTCCAGGGGCTGATCCGCGACTTCGACGTCGATGTGCTGACGGCACGGCAGAGCGCGGCGCTCGCGGCGCAGGGGCTGCCGCAGGCGGAGTGAGGGGCGGCGGGTTCCTTGCGGAGTGAGACCCCCACCTAACCTCCCCCACTGGGTGGGGGAGGGACTGCCGCCGCTCTCCCAAACAAGTACTCACCCCCTCCCCCGCCCAGCGGGGGAGGGTTGGGGTGGGGGTCTAACGTCGCAGGAAACCTACCCCCAAACCCTTCCCATCCGCCCACCGTTCAGTCTATAGCTTGCCCCTCCCATGAAGACCGCCGATTTCGACTTCGACCTGCCGCCCGACCGGATCGCCGAGCATCCCGTCCGGCCGCGTGACGCCGCCCGCCTGCTGGAGGTCGGCCCGACCCTGCGCGACTTCATCGTGCGGGACCTGCCGACGCTGCTGCAGCCGGGCGACCTGATGGTCGTCAACGACACGCGCGTCATCCCCGCCCGGCTCGACGGCCGGCGCGGCGAGGTCGCGGTGGAGATCACGCTGCACAAGCGGCTGGGCGAGCGGGAATGGGCGACCTTCTCCAAGCCCGGCAAGCGGCTGAAGCCCGGCGACACCATCGTCATTGCGGATGATTTCAGTGCCGAGGTGATCGCCAAGGACGGCATGGAGGTGCGGCTGCGCTTCTCCGCCGGCGGGGCGGAGCTGATGGAGGCGCTGCACCGCCATGGCCGGATGCCGCTGCCGCCCTACATCCGCCGCAAGGCGGACGAGGGCGACAACGCCGATTACCAGACCGTCTTCGCCGCGCGCGAGGGCGCCGTCGCCGCTCCCACGGCCGGGCTGCATTTCACGCCCGAGCTGCTGGCGGCGCTGGACGAACGCGGGGTGCGACGGGTGCCGGTCACTCTGCACGTCGGTGCCGGCACCTTCCTGCCGGTGAAGGTCGACGACATCGCCGACCACAAGATGCACAGCGAGTGGGGCGAGATCTCGCCGGAGACCGCTGCAGCGGTGAACGAGACGCGCAAGGCCGGCGGCCGAATCGTCTCGGTCGGCACCACCGCGCTGCGCATCCTGGAGACGGCGGGGCGGGAGGACGGGACGCTGGCCCCCTTCAGCGGCGACACCGACATCTTCATCACCCCCGGCTACCGTTTCCGCATCGTCGATCTGCTGTGGACGAACTTCCACCTGCCGAAATCGACGCTGTTCATGCTGGTCTGCGCCTTCGCCGGCTACGACCGCATGCGGGCGGCCTATGGGCACGCCATCGACACCAACTATCGCTTCTTCAGCTACGGCGACGCCTCGCTGCTGCACAGGACGGACCCATCATGACCGGCATCGGCTTTGACCTTCTGGCGACCGACGGGCGGGCGCGGCGCGGCCGCGTGACCACCGCCCACGGCACCATCGAGACGCCGGCCTTCATGCCGGTCGGCACCGCCGCGACGGTGAAGGCGATGACCACCGACGCGGTGGCCTCGACCGGCGCGGAAATCCTGCTGGGCAACACCTACCACCTGATGCTGCGCCCGACGGCGGAGCGGGTGGCGCAGTTGGGCGGCCTGCACCGCTTCATGAACTGGGACAAGCCGATCCTGACCGACAGCGGCGGCTTCCAGGTGATGAGCCTGTCCGACCTGCGCACCATGTCGGAGGAAGGCGTCACCTTCAAATCGCATCTGGACGGCAGCCGCCATCACCTGACGCCGGAACGCTCCATCCAGATCCAGCACATGCTGGACAGCAACATCACCATGTGCCTGGACGAATGCACGCCCTTCCCGGCCACGGAAGCGCAGGCGGAATCCTCCATGCGGCTGTCGATGCGCTGGGCGCGGCGCAGCAAGGACGCCTTCGTCGAGCGCCCCGGCTACGGTCTGTTCGGCATCGTCCAGGGCGGCATCTACCCGGAGCAGCGGGCGGAGAGCGTCGCCGCCCTGACCGACATCGGCTTCGACGGCTACGCCATCGGCGGGCTGGCGGTCGGCGAGGGTCAGGAGACGATGTTCCGCGTGCTGGACTTCACCGAGCCGCTGATGGTCAAGGACCGGCCGCGCTACCTGATGGGCGTCGGCCGGCCGAGCGACCTGATCGGCGCGGTGCGGCGCGGCGTCGACATGTTCGACTGCGTGATGCCGACCCGCTCGGGCCGCACCGGTCAGGCCTTCGTCCGCCGCGGCACCATCAACATCCGCAATGCCCGCCATGCCCATGACGAGCGCCCGCTCGACGCCGAATGCAACTGTCCCGCTTGCCGCAGCTACAGCCGGGGCTATCTGCATCATCTGTTCAAGGCGGACGAGATGCTGGGGCCGATGCTGCTGACCTGGCACAACCTGCATTACTACCAGGACGTGATGCGGACGATGCGGCAGGCCATCGCCGACGGCAATTTCGAAGAGGTCGCCAGCGCCATGGAAGCCCGCCTGAACGAGGGCGACATCGAGGCGACCGTCGATCCCATCGCCAAGCCCGGCAAGCCGCCGAAACAGGGCCGCCCGCCCAAAGCCGAGCGGGTGGCGGAGGAAAAGACCGATGACTGAGAACATCTATGCCGGCCTGACCCAGCTCGGCGGCTCCACCGTTCAGCCCAAGACTCCTGAAGAGGCGGTGCTGGAGCGGGTGCCGAACCCGAACCCCGGCGATCCCTACTGCGTGCGCTTCACCGCGCCGGAGTTCACCTCGCTCTGCCCGATCACCGGCCAGCCGGACTTCGCGCATCTGATGATCGACTATGTGCCGGGCGACTGGCTGGTCGAATCGAAGTCGCTGAAGCTGTTCCTGACCAGCTTCCGCAACCACGGCGCCTTCCACGAGGCCTGCACGGTCGGCATCGGCAAGCGGCTGGTGGACGAGCTGTCGCCGGTGTGGCTGCGCATCGGCGGCTATTGGTATCCGCGCGGCGGCATTCCCATCGACGTCTTCTTCCAGACGGGCGAGCCGCCGAAGGGCGTCTGGATCCCGTCGCAGGACGTCCCGACCTACCGTGGCCGCGGCTAAGCCCGCTCCGCTGGCGTCCGCCGACCCGGCGCGGCTGCGGGAGGCCATCCGCAACCGCGCGCTGGCGGTCGGTTTCGACGCGGTGGGGTTCGCCCCCGCCGCGCTGGGACCGGAAGCGCGCGAGCGCCTTGCCCAATTCGTGGCGGAGGGCCGGCACGGCGACATGGGCTGGATGGCCGAGCGCAGCGACCAGCGCAGCCATCCCCAATCCCTGTGGGACGAGGCACGCACCGTCATTGCGCTGGGCACCAGTTACGCCCCCCACGACGACCCGCGCCGGCTGGCGGAGCATCCCGACCGCGGCATCGTTTCCGTCTATGCCCGCAACCGCGATTACCACGACCTGATCAAGGGGCGGCTGAAGACTCTGGCCCAATGGCTGGCTCACCAGACCAAGGCCGGGGTGAAGGTGTTCGTCGACACCGCGCCGGTGATGGAAAAGCCGCTGGCGGCGCAGGCCGGGTTGGGCTGGCAGGGCAAGCACACCAATCTGGTGTCGCGCGACCATGGCTCCTGGCTGTTCCTGGGCGAGATCTACACGACGCTGGACCTGCCGCCCGACCCGCCGGCGCGCGACCGCTGCGGTTCCTGCGACCGTTGTCAGACCGCCTGTCCGACCGCCGCCTTTCCGGCGCCTTACCAGATCGACGCCCGGCGCTGCATCAGCTACCTGACCATCGAGCACAAGGGACCGATCCCCGACGAGCTCAAGCCGCTGATGGGCAACCGCATCTATGGCTGCGACGATTGCCTTGCCGCCTGCCCCTGGAACAAGTTCGCCCACGCGACGGCCGAGCCGGCCTTCCTGCCGCGGGCCGAACTGACAGCCCCCCGGCTGGCCGACTTGGCCCAACTGGACGATGCCGGCTTCCGGCAGGTGTTCAGCGGCTCGCCCATCAAGCGCATCGGCCGCGACCGCTTCGTCCGCAACGTGCTGGTCGCCATCGGGAACAGCGGCGATCCGTCGCTGAAGCCTGTAGCGGCGGCTCTGTGCGAGGATGCGAGCGACGTGGTGCGCGAGGCGGCCGGATGGGCAGCGGCACGGTTGAGCGCTGCGGCAAATACACACGCTTGAATGACATTTCTTCTGCGCGACGATGGCTTCCGCTTACCTTGTCGCCGCCGGCGCTGTTGCGCTATCATTCCTGCGGAGGCATGCATGTCCAACAATGCGGAAGTTCTGAGTGCGCTTCTGGATCTGAAGACCCACTTCGACGGCAAGTTCGATCGGGTTGAGCAACGTCTCGACCGGGTGGAGCAGCGTCTCGACCGCTTGGAGCAGCGGGCCGATGGAGTCGACCAGCGCCTGGACGACATGAACCACCGCCTCAAAGACCTGCAGATCACCACCCACAATCAGGGCGAACGCATCAGCCGGATGGAAGGCCGTCTGGACGAACAGTCGCGCATCCTCGCCGCGCTGATCCCGACCCGCGTCGCCGCGGTTCCGCCAGCCGCCGAATGAGCGGAGGCCAGCCGTTTCCCTCCCCTCGCCAGAGCCCGACTATGGTCCGGCGCATGCCGACGAACTGAGCGCAGTCGCCCGGCTGGCCCGGCTCGGCTTCGGGCTGTCGCGCGACCTGTTCGACCGCTATGCGGCTCTTTTCGGCCCCGACACCATCCGGGTGCTGAGACGTCCGCAGGGCACCGGCACCACCCCGGTGGCCTGCGCCGCGCACTGGATGATGGACCAGTGGTTCGGCGGAAGCCCGGTTCCGGTACAGGCGGTCGCCATGGTGGCGGTCGATCCCGCCCTGCGCGGCGCCGGCCACGGCAAGGCAATGATGCGCGCGCTGCTGATGGAGGCGCGTGCCGCCGGAGCGGTACTCTCGGTCCTCTGCCCCGCCACGCTGCCTTTCTATCGCGGGCTCGGCTACGGGTGCGGCGGCGTCACCTGCCAGTGGAGCGCACCGCCCACCGCCTTCGCCGCGCCAGTCTCCGGCGCAGCAGTCCTCCGGCCGACGGATCCGCTCGACGCCGCGCCGCTGGCCCTGCTCCGCCGCCCATTGCTGGCCGACGGGAACGGGTTGCCGGAACGGACGGAGGCGCTGTGGACGCTTGCCCTTTGTCCGGACGGCGATCCGGCCGACCTCTTCCGAGACGATGACGGATACATCGCCATAATGCCGCCGCGGGATCGGCGGCTTGCGGTCGCCGACCACTGCCTACCCTCAGGCGCAACGCTGGGCGGGGCAATGGGCCTGCTCGCAGGCTTCCGCGCCCAGGTGGACCGGGTAACATGGTCCGGCGGTCCCAACGACCCCCTGGCGCTCCTGGCCGGTGACGGCTTGCGGCTGGACGGACAGGAAGAGTGGATGGTCCGCCCGTTGGACGTTGCGGCGGCGTTGGAGAAACGCGGCTATCCGGCGGGTCTCACCGAATCGGCTACTTTCGAGATAAGAGATTCTTTAATCTTCGGCAATTGCGGGCGATACCATCTTGAGGTTGCCCGCTCCAGGGGGAATATCTCCCAAATCGAGCAAGTTGTCGAGGCGCCGGCCAGGATGGAGATTGGCACCTTCGCCAGTCTGTTCACCGGACACGCAAGCGCTCGCGCATTGTGGCGGGCGGGTTTGCTTCATGGTGAAGAAAAGATGATCGACCGGCTGCAGCGCATATTTTGCGGCGCGGCACCGTGGATGCCCGACCGCTTCTGAAATAAGGCAGTTTCCTGACCTGAATCAAACCGGACGTTAACCGACCTGTGGTTCAATCGGACAATGATCGGGAGAAAAGCGTCTCCGGAAGGGCGACGCGAGCGGGGAGTCCACCATTCATGACGATCGGAACGCGGATCGCGCTTGGCTTCGCCACCGTGCTGCTTCTGACGGTTGGCGTGGCGTTCGTCGGCTGGAACAGCCTCAGCACCTATGCCGAGCGAGTCGATCTGGCGGCCCACACCGCCGACCTCGACACGCGGCTGAAATCGGTGCGGCTGGAAGAGGCGCGCTTCGTGACCGAACGCGACGCAAAGGCCGCGGCCAATGTTCCCGGCATGCTGGACGCCCTGCAGGCCGAAGCGCAGGAGACCCGCGCCGCGCTCGCCGAAGGGGAAGGCCGGCGCCTGCTGGACGAGGTGCGTTCGGGCATCGACGGCTACCGCGCCGCCTTCACCAATTTCGTCACCCAGGACGCAGAGGCGCACGCCCGCACGGCCAGCATGGAGACTCGCGCGCGCGCCCTGCGCGAGATCGCCGAGAAGATCGGCAAGCAGCAGTCGGAGCGCTATGACCTGAACATGGCCAGCAAGCGCGACGCCGACGCCGAACTGCGCCATGCCATGGACACCGCCGAGCGGGCCAACCGCGTGATCGAACGGGTTCTGGAGGTCCGCCGCCGGCAGAGCGATCTGCGGCGCAACCCCGAGGAGGCGCTGGCCGCCCAGATCGGGGAGGCGCTGGACGAGCTTGTGCAGACCACCGACACCGTCGCCAAGGACCTTGTCGGCACCAACGACGAGACGCTGGCCGCGCGGATCGCCGACGACACCCGTGCCTATCACGGCACGGTGCAGGCCTTGCGCAGCAGGGGAGCCGCGGCGCTGGCCGATCCCGGGGTCGCCGCCGGGCTGGACGAGGCCGCACGCGGCGTGCAGGAACGCGCCGTGGAGCTTCAGCAGAACCAAGCCATCGTGACCGAAGCGCTGCGCGAAGCCTCCAAATACGCCCAGAGCGAAGTGAACGAGGCGGTGATGCTGCGCGGTCTGGCGATGCGCCTGGTGCAGGGTGCCCAGTCCGCGATGCTGGGCCAGCGTGATTTCCTCCTGTCCGGCGCGTCGGATGCATCCACAGGCGCGAAGGCCGCGGTCGCCGCGGCGGTCAAGGAGATCCTCGACATCGCCGGACAGGCCGGAGCCGTGCTGGTCGACCAGGAAGGGCGCGCACTGATCGCCGCCATCACCGACGCCGCCCGCGCCTTCGACTCGGAATTCGCAGCGCTATCGGCCGCCGCCGCCAAGCAGCACGAGGCGTCGGCCGCCATGGCCCAGGCCTCCTCCGCGGTCAGCGGACAGGTCGGCCGGCTGGTCACCCTCCAACGTGAGGATCGCGAGGCCGGCCGCGCCAGCGCCGGCATGGTGATCGCCATCGGTGCGGCGGTGGCCCTGCTGCTGGGCGCGCTGATGGCCTGGATCATCGACCGTGCGATCACCCACCCGCTGCATGCCATGACCGGCGCCATGGGCCGGCTGGCCGAAGGCGATCTGACGGTCGAAATCCCCGGCGGCGACCGCAAGGACGAGATGCGCCACATGGCCGACGCCATGACCATCTTCAAGGACAATGCCCTGGAGATGCAGCGGATGGAACGCGAGCGCGAGGAGATGCGCATCCAGATCGACGCCGACCGGCGCCGCACCATGAACGAGTTCGCCAACGGCTTCGAGCAGGCGGTGTCCGGCGTGGTGATGTCGCTGACCGAGTCGGCAGGGTCGCTGGGTCGCGACGCGCAGGAGATGTCGTCCGATGCGGCGCTGACCACCGCCAAGTCCACCGCCGTCGCCACCGCCTCGCAACAGGCGACCGCGAATGTCCAGACCGTCGCCGCGGCGGCGGAGGAGCTGTCCGCCTCCATCGCCGAAATCTCGCGCCAGCTGAACGCCAGTTCCGCCACCGCCTCCGGCGCCGCCGACAAGGCGGTGCAGACCAACAGCATCGTCGAAGGCCTGTCGCTCGCCGCCGAGCGGATCGGTCAGGTCGTCGGGTTGATCGGCGAGATCGCCGAGCAGACAAACCTGCTCGCGCTCAACGCCACCATCGAAGCGGCCCGCGCCGGCGAGGCCGGCAAGGGCTTCGCCGTGGTGGCGACGGAGGTGAAGAACCTCGCCGGCCAGACCGCCAAGGCGACGGAGGAGATCTCGGCCCAGGTCGCGGAAATGCAGACCGCCACCTCCAGCGCCGTGGCGGCCATCCGCACCATCTCCGACGCGGTGACGGCCATCAGCGGAACCGTCACCGACATCGCCCACGAGATGGAGCAGCAGGGCAGCGCCACCCGCGAGATCGCCCAGAATGTTCAGCAAGCCGCGGAAGGCACCCAGCAGGTGATGCGCAACATCGCCGAGGTGACCACCGCCGCCACCAAGACCGGCGGCGCCGCCGATGCGGTCCTGAATGCCAGCCGCACCCTGACCGCCCAGGCCGACCGCCTGCGCGGCGAGGTGCAGGGCTTCCTCGACAAGGTGCGGACGGCGTAGCTGTTTCCGGTAATCCGGCTTGCTGCGGTTGCGCCGGTTCCTCCCGTCCCTTCGGTGGCGAGGGGGGCCGGCACCTGCAGCGGATCGTGTCCGCTAAGCGGCCGCCGGCGACGACCAGCGTTGGATGGGTGCGCGGGATAGGGACGAGTTGCCGTAGGCCCGCAGCGTGGTGACCTCCGCCCCGATCCAGTCGGGCAGCGGAACGGTCTGGTCGGGGTCTTCCAGTTCGACTTCCGCGATGATCAGGCCGGTGTTCTCACCGTGGAAGACGTCGATTTCCCAGCACAGGCCATCCTGGCGGTGACGGTAGCGCGTCTTGTCGATCACCCGCCCCTCGCAACCGTAGAGCATCAGGCGGCGGGCGAAATCCAGCGATAGGGGATGTTCCACCTCCTCGCGGCAGGCCCCCTGCTTCAAGGATTTGATGGTGAGTGTCGCGCGGTTATCGGCGATACGGACGCGGACCGTGCTGATGCCGTCGGACGGCAGATATCCCTGGACGATTCGCACACCGTCCCGGCAGAGATGCCGGACGTCCTTGCGGACCAGGAATCGTCGCTCGATTTCCAGTGCCATGACCGGGCCCTTCGGACGAGTTCGCCGACGACCCTAGCCGAAAGTCGTGCCCGCCTTCAACCTCGCTGCCCTGTGTGCGGCGCAACCGAGACCGCATGCGGCTGTACTATGCCGTGACGATCAGTCGCAAACACTCCGTCCTCGGTGCTATCCTGGAGCGATGAACGCCGAATCTTCCGCCAACGGTCTCTGGGCCGCCATTCCCTGGCTGGTCCTGTTCGCCTTTTATGGGCTGCCGCTGCTCCATGTGGCGCTGTCGCGCCGCGGTGGCGGATGGCGCCCGCCTGCCGGATCACGCTGCCCATTCGGACCGCGCGCCGGCTGGCTGGTGATGGTGCTGATGCTGGGGCCGGTCGGGTGGCTGATGTTCGCCCTCCGCCGGCCCCGCCGTGCATCAGACAGATAGACTGCCGACGGGCCGTGGATCAGATCCGGCCCATCAGCAGCAGGACGATCAGGACGATCAGCAGCACGCCGAGGATGCCGCTGGGACCATAGCCCCAGCCGCGGCTGTGCGGCCAGGCCGGGACGGCACCGAGAAGCAACAGAATCAAGATGATGAGCAGAATCGTGCCGAGCATGGCCTTCTCCCTTCTGGTGGAGCATTCGTGACGGACAAGCGGAAACGGAACGGGTATCCCTGGACTTTGTTCCTGTCCGGCTCGAACGTGACATTTCGCCACCACCAAGGGGGGATTCGGCTCCTCCGGCGCTCCCCGAACGCGACGCCTGCGGACTTCCGGCTGGTCGGCCCCTGTTGACGGGGCGGCGGCGGCAGCTTAGGCTGGTCCCATGATCATGCATCGCTTCGACGGCATTCTGCGAATTAGCGGCCCGGTTCTCCTTTGAGAGCCGGGGATTTCGCTCGTCCATTCCGCAGAACCGTCTGAAAGCCTGATTACGCCATGTCCCAAACCGTGAAGACCACCGCTGCATCCGCGTCGGATGCGCGCGCCACCGCGCCCGGTCGCCGGGTCGCCTTTTCCCTGGTCGCCGATGCCGATCCCGGCACCCTGCCCCGCGTTCTGGAATTCGTTGCAAAGCGCGGGCTGGTCCCGCTGGCCCTGCACAGCCGCCTGACCGACGATACGCTCGCCATCGCCATGGAGGTGGGTGATCTGCCCCAGGCGGAGACCGACCATATCGGCCGTTGCCTGGGACAGATCCCGATGGTGGCGCGGGTCATCGTTGCGGAACTTGCCGCCACCGCGTCCGCCGCGGAACTGGTGGCGGCGGAATAGCGGCGGCGGAACGCAGCAGGCGGAAGGCCGGTCAGACCGGCTTCCGCGGTTCCTCTCCGGACGCTGCGATGTCGTCAGACGGCTGCGCCCCGGAAGAGACTTCGTCCCCAGCATCCAGCCCCGGTTCCGCGATCTCCGTGCGCATCAGTTCCGCGGCACTCTGCAGCTTGCGGAACTGGAGGACGGAGAAGGGCAGCATCGACAGATAGGCCAGCCCGACGATGGACAGCGTCCACCAGGGCTGGCTGACCAGCATGGCGGCCAGCAGCCCGACACCGGCCAGCGCCGGCACCACCCATTGGGCCGGCACACGGGCGCCCTTGAAGGAGAATGTCGGCAGGGTGCTGACCATCAAACCACCGATCAGCAGGGTCCAGGGCACGATCACCGCCGGATGGCCGAGGAATTGCGGCCCGATCTCGAACCCCAGGATCATCGGCAGCAGGACGAGACCGGCGCCGGCCGGAGCCGGAACCCCGGTGAAGTAGTTGTAGGCCCAGGGCGGCAGATCGACCACACCGAGTCGCGAATTGAATCGCGCGAGACGCAGCGCGCAGCACACGGCATAGGCCATGGAGGCGATCCAGCCCAGGCTTCCCGCGCCGTTCAGCCCCCACAGATACATCATGAAGGCGGGCGCGACGCCGAAGCTGATGGCGTCGGACAGGCTGTCCAACTCCTCGCCGAACTTGCTCTGGCCGTTCAGCAGGCGGGCGATCCGGCCGTCCAGCGCATCCAGGATGGCGGCGATGACGATGGCGATGACCGCCGGCTCCCACCGCTCCTGCATGGCGAATCGGATCGCGGTCAGGCCGGAGCAGAGCGCCAGCACCGTCAGCACGTTCGGCAGCAGGTGGTTGATCGACAGCCCCTTCAGCCGCGGATGCGGCCGGCCGGGACGGCGCGCGCGGTGCGGGCGGAAAATCTGCTGGCGGAAGACGGGCGGTCGTTTCATCGACGCACATCCCCCTGCCGTTGCACTTCCGTCCCGTCCAGGTCGGCCAGGATCGTCTCGCCGCCGATGGCGGTCTGGCCGACGCAGACCAGCGGGGCGACTCCGTCCGGCAGATAGATGTCGGTGCGGCTGCCGAACCGGATCAGGCCGAATCGCTCACCCGCCTTCACCTCCTGCCCGGCCTTGACCCACCACAGGATGCGGCGCGCCACCAGACCGGCGATCTGGACATAGGCGATCTCGCGCCCGTCGGGCAGGCGGTGGCGGAAGGCCATCCGCTCGTTCTCGTCGCTGGCCTTGTCGAGCGCGGCGTTGACGAAGGTGCCCTTGTGGTATTCGGCCGCCACGATGGTGCCGTCGGCCGGCACGCGGTTGACGTGGACGTTGAAGACGTTGAGGAACACGCTGATCCGGGTCAGGGGCTTGTCGCCCATGCCCAGTTCCTTCGGCGGCACGGCCTGGACGATCATGGTGACGCGCCCGTCGGCCGGGCTGACCAGCAGGCCGGGCCGGGTCGGCGTCACACGGTCCGGATCGCGGAAGAAGTAGGCGCACCAGAGCGTGAGGACCAGCCCGATCCAGCCGAGCGGCGCCCAGACGGCGAGACCGAGAACCAGGGAGACCACGGCGAAGCCGGCGATGAAGGGCCAGCCGGCACGATGGATGGGGACGACGACGGTATCGATGGCGGACATCGCCTGCTTTCTTCGTATTTTCAGACCACAGCGAACAGCCATTCTAGACGCGCGTTCCGGGCCTTTACAGAATTTTAGCTGGCGGAGCCCATGCTGTCGTCTCAATCGCCCCAGAAGCCGAGCGTACCGCCTTGTCCGTTCCCGATCTGAAGACCATTCAATCGCTGGCCGAGGTGCCCGACGGCGCCCTGCCGATCAGCCCCGGCTCCATCGAGATGACGCCGGAAGGCGTGCTGGGCATCGCCAGGCCGCCGCGCCCCTGCAAGCTGACCTTCATGGCCGACGGCCTGCCCTTCAACGTCGCCGTCCGGCATGAGAGCGAAGAGGAAGGCGGCGGGTCGATCTGCCAGATTTGGGCCGATGTCGGCCATGTGCCCTACACCGCCCAGGCGCCGGAACGCCGCCGCTCCCTGCTGGCGGTGCTGCGCGGGATCGAGGGGCTGCCCCATGTCCGCTTCATTGTCCAGGGCGGGCAGAAGATCATCCTGTTCTCGGAAATCAGGCTGGAACACCACGCCTCGCCCGAGGATTTGTTCCACCAGACGACGCTGGTCCTGCAGGAAGCGCGTCCGTTCCTGCGGCTTCTGGGCGAGTACCTGTAAAGCGGGGCGGCTGGACGCCTTCAGCCCTCCGGCCAGAACGCATCATCCATAAGCTGGGCGAAGCTCCACGGGCATTGAACCGGAAACACCGCTTCGTCGAAGCCGGTTTCGGCAGCGGCATCGCGCCGCGCCAACCGGTACGAGTCGGCAATCGACTCGTCGAGCTTCGATTTAAGGCTTGGATTGTCGCGCAGATGCGTTTCGATCTCGTCGCGGCTGTTGGCGACCGATAGACGCCAGGAATTGCCGCGCCGGGCCGGCTGATGCGCCCACTTCAGCAGGTGGTGCAAGAGCACGCGCAGCCGGCTGATCAACTCGCGCTTCTCGGTCTTGCCCATGCTTTCGATCTCCTCGGCGATGTGCTCGATGTCCGCCGCGTCGAGCTTGCCGGCCCGCAGAAGGGCGGCCTGTTCGTTCGCCCAGGCGTAGAAATCGCTGTCGTAGAGGCTGCTTCCGTCCATCGCCCACCTCCCCACATCGCCGAAGGGCGCGACGGACAGGAGGCTTTCACCACCGGTTCGCCGCGCCGTACGCTGCTTACTTCGGAACCTTGCCCTGCACGCCCTCGACGTACCAGTCCATCTTCAGGATCTGCTCGTCGGTGGCGGTCTTGCCCTCGGGGATCACCACCTTGCCGGCCTGGTCCTTGACCGGACCCTGGAAGGAGTGGCGCTTGCCCGACACGATGTCGGCCTTGAGCTGATCGGCCATCTTCACGACGTCGGCCGGGATGGCCGGGTTGTAGGGGGCCAGCTCGACCATGCCGGTGTTGATGCCGCCCCAGGTGTCGATCGGCTTCCAGCTGCCGTCCAGCACCGCCTTGACGCGCTGGACATAATAGCCGTTCCAGTCCTCGACGATCGCGGTCAGGTGCGACTTCGGACCGAATCGGGTCATGTCGGACGACTGGCCGACCGACCACAGCCCACGCTCCTGCGCGGTCTGGATCGGGGCCGGGCTGTCGGTGTGCTGGACGATGACGTCGGCACCCTGGTCGATCAGCGCCTTGGCCGCCTCGGCTTCCTTGCCGGGATCGTACCAGCTGTTGACCCAGACGACGCGGACCTCGGCCTTCGGGTTCTGCTCGCGCAGCGCAATCGTGAAGGCGTTGATGCCGCCGACCACCTCGGGAATCGGGTAGGAGCCGATGTAGCCGATGATGTTCGACTTGGTCATCTTGCCGGCGATGGCGCCGACGACGGTGCGGCCTTCATAGAAGCGGCCGGAGTAGGTCGCGACATTCTCGGCGCGCTTGTAGCCGGTGGCGTGCTCGAACTTCACGTCGGGATAGCGCTTGGCCACCTTCAGCGTCGGGTTCATGAAGCCGAAGGAGGTGGTGAAGATCAGCTTGTGGCCGCTGGCGGCCAGCTGCTCGACCACACGCTCGGCGTCGGCGCCTTCCGGCACATTCTCGACGAAGGTGGTGGTGACCTTGTCGCCCAGCGCCTTCTCCACGGCCAGACGGCCCTGGTCGTGCTGGTAGCTGTAGCCGTGGTCGCTGACCGGGCCGACATAGACGAAGCCGACCTTCAGCTTGTCCTGCGCCAGGGCGGAGCCCATGCCCACGCTCAGCGCGATCGCGGCGCCGGCCAGACCCAGCACCGCCTTGCCCATCGTCCTTCTGTTCACGTCGAAGCTCCTTGTTCTTGATATCTCTGTGATATGGGCTTTGTTTCGATTTCAAAACGACGCGTCAAGCATCGGGATGAAACAGTTTTCCCAGACAGGCCGGCGCGTTCAGGCGGATGCGGGCGACGTCCCGCGAAATCAGCACCAGGACCAGGACGGTAGCCAGATAAGGCAGCATCGACAAGAGCTGCGAGGGCACGTCGATCCCCAGCCCCTGAACGTGCAGTTGCAGGATGGTGACGCCGCCGAACAGCCAGGCGCCCAGCATGGCGCGCACCGGTTTCCAGGTGGCGAAGACCACCAGCGCCAGCGCGATCCAGCCGCGGCCCGACGTCATGTTCTCCGCCCACATCGGCGTGTAGTCCATCGACAGGAAGGCGCCGCCCAGCCCCGCCATGGCGCCGCCGAACAGCACGGCGAGGAAGCGGATGCGCAGCACCTTGTAGCCCAGGGCGTGGGCGGCCGTGTGGTTCTCCCCCACCGCGCGCAGGACCAGCCCGGCGCGGGTGCGGTACAGGAACAGGTGGACCAGCGGTACCGCGGCGACCGCCAGATAGACCATCATGTCCTGGCCGAACAGCGCCTGCCCCACCACCGGCAGGTCGGTCAGGCCGGGGATGTACAGCTTGGGCAGGCCTTCCAGCGGGATGCCGACGAAGCCCTGCCCGATCAGCGCCGACAGACCGACGCCGAACAGGGTGAGCGCAAGGCCGGTCGCCACCTGGTTGGCCAGCAGGAACAGGGTCAGCACGGCGAACAGCGAGGCGGTGGCGGCACCGGCCAGCGCCGCGACCAGGAATCCGGTGACGGCGCTGCCGGTCTGGATCGTCACGGCGAAGCCGCAGACGGCGCCCACCAGCATCATGCCTTCCACGCCCAGGTTGAGGACGCCGGACTTCTCGACCACCAGTTCGCCCAGCGCGGCGAACAGCAGCGGCGTGGCGGCCGCGAACATCGCGGCCAGGATCGGGCCGATCAGGGCAAAGTCGCTCATGCCACCGCCCTCCGCGCCCCGAAGCGGACCCGGTAGCGGATCAGCACGTCGCTCGCCAGCAGGAAGAACAGAAGCATGCCCTGGAACACTCCGGTGATGGCCTTGGGCAGGCCCATGGCGATCTGCGCCGCTTCGCCGCCGATGAAGGACAGCGCCATCAGCAGCGCCGCCAGCAGGATGCCGACCGGATGCAGCCGGCCAAGGAAGGCGACGATGATGGCGGTATAGCCGTAGCCCGGCGAAATGCTGGCCGTGACCTGCCCGATCGGCCCGGCGACCTCGCCCATGCCGGCGATGCCGGCCAGGGCGCCCGACAGCAGCAGGGCCAGCCAGACGATGCGCTTCTGGTCGAAACCGGCATAGCCGGCGGCGGCCGGGGTCAGGCCGATCACCTTGATCTGGAAGCCGATGAAGGTCCGCGCGATCAGCAGCCAGCCGCCCGCCACCGCGAACAGAGCGAACAGCGCGCCCAGATGGACGCGGGTGCCCGTCCACAGGATCGGCAGAACGGCGTCGGCCTCGAACAGGCGCGACTCCGGGAAGGCGAAGCCGTCGGGGTCGCGGTAGGGGCCGTGGACCAGATAGTTGAGCAGCAGCAGCGCCACGTAATTCAGCATCAGGCTGGTCAGGATCTCGCTGGCGTTGAATCGCAGCCGCAGGAAGGCAGGCACCGCTGCCCAGACCGCACCGCCGACCGCACCGCCGATCACCATCAGCGGCAGCAGCCACCAGCCGCCCTCGCCGTAGAAGGCCAGCGCCAGCCCGCCGCCGGTGATGGCGCCCAGCGTCAGCTGCCCTTCGGCACCGATGTTCCAGACATTGGCGCGAAAGCCGATGGCGAGGCCGACGGCGCACAGCACCAGCGGGGTCGCCTTCACCACCAATTCGCCCAGCCCGCGCACCGAGGTCAACGGAGCAATGAAAAAGGCATGGAGCGCCCTGACGGGGTCGAATCCCATCGCCAGGAACAGGATGAAGCCGCTGAGCAGGGTCAGCGCCACCGCCAGCAGCGGCGTGACGTAGACCATTGTCTTCGACGCCTGCCCGCGCGGCTCAAGACGGATAAAGCTCATGCGGCGTCTCCGGCAATCACGAAACCATCAGACCGCACGCGTGATCTCCCCGTCTTCGTCCGGCGGCGTGCCGAACAGGCCGCCCATCAGCAGGCCGATGCGTTCCACCGTCGTCTCGTGCGTCGGCCGGCTGTCGGACAGGCGGCCGTGGAACAGCACGGAAATCCGGTCGCTCAGCACGAACAGCTCGTCCAGGTCCTGGCTGATCACCAGAACCGCGGCACCGGAGCGCGCCAGCCCGATCAACGCCTTGTGGATCGCCGCCGCGGCACCGGCATCGACGCCCCAGGTCGGCTGGCCGACGACCAGAAGCTTCGGCTTCTGCAGGATCTCGCGGCCGATGATGAATTTCTGCAGGTTGCCGCCCGACAGCGACCGCGCTTCCGCCCGGTGGCCGTGGGCGACCACGTTGAAGCCGCGGATGATCGTCTCGGCATAGGCCCGCGCCCGGCCGAAATGGACCATGCCGCCGCGCACCAGCGGTTCACGGGCATAGCCCGACAGCAGCGCGTTCTCCGACAGGCTCAGTTCCGGGACGGCGCCGCGGCCCAGACGCTCCTCCGGCACGAAGGCGAGACCCAGCGCGCGGCGGGCCCGCGGCCCGAGATGGCCGGCCGACGTGCCTTCGATCACCACGGCATCGGCGTCGGCGATCAGCATCTCGCCGCTGAGCGCGGCCATCAGTTCCGCCTGACCGTTGCCGGCGACGCCGGCGATGCCCAGGATCTCGCCTGCCCGCACCTCGAAGCTGACATCCTTCAGATTGGTGGCGAAGGGGTTGTCGGAGGTGGTGGACAGGTGGCGCACCGACAGGCGCGCGGCCCCGGCGGCACCCTGCGGCGGCCGTTCGGGCGTAGACAGCTCCGCCCCCATCATCATCTCGGCGAGGCTGCGCGCGGTCTCCTGCCGCGGGTCGGTGGCGCCCACCACCTTGCCGGCCCGCAGGACGGTCGCGCGGCTGCACAGCGCGCGGATCTCCTCCAGCTTGTGCGAGATGTAGAGGATGGTGCAGCCCTCCGCCGCCAGGACGCGCAGCGTCTCGAACAGCTTGGCGGCCTCCTGCGGCGTCAGGACCGAGGTCGGCTCGTCCATGATCAGCAGCTTCGGGTCCTGCAGCAGGCAGCGCACGATCTCCACCCGCTGCCGCTCGCCCACCGAAAGGTGGAAGACATGGCGTTCCGGGTCGAGCGCGAGGCCATAGCGTTCGGACACGCTGCGGATGCGGTCGGCCAGCTCGTCCATCCGGCCGGCATCGTCCAGGCCGAGCGCGATGTTCTCCGTCACCGTCAGCGTGTCGAACAGCGAGAAATGCTGGAACACCATGCCGATGCCCAGCCGCCGGGCGCCGGCCGGATCCGGGACATTGGTCTCCACCCCCTGCCACAGCATGGTTCCGGAGTCGGGGTGCAACACCCCGTAGATCATCTTGACCAGGGTGGACTTGCCGGCGCCGTTCTCACCCAGCAGCGCATGGATCTCGCCCGGCTGGAGGACGAGGTCGACATGGTCGTTGGCGAGGCATCCGGGGAATCGCTTGGTGATGCCGCGCAGCTCCAGGCGGGGCGGCGAAGCGTCCGGGGGAAAAGTCTCGGCGTGCGAAGGCAAGGAGGGGAAATCCGGAATAAGGTCAAACCTGTATGGCAATGCCAAAGCCGTGCCACCGCTACCAACAGAGTAATCCGGTGGCACCACCGGCCGTCAACAGCCGATCCTCTGCCTATACGCAATGCATTTGCCGCTTTGGTCATCATGCCACAGTCCGTGGCGGCAACCCAGCCTTTCGCCCGGGGGGCTGTTGCGATGCGGCAGACCCTTGCCAGCCGGCCCGTTCGGACCAACACTCCAGACGGTCGGCAGTTCGGCCGATCGGACAGGGTGGAGGCAAGGATGTCGGCGGGTTACGCGGTGCTGGACCGGCGGAGCGTGGTGGCGGTGACGGGGGAGGACCGCAAGGCCTTCCTGCAGGGGCTGGTGTCCAACGACATGCTGCGCGTCACCCCCGATCATGCCGCCTATGCCCTGTTCCTGACCCCGCAGGGCAAGTTCCTGCATGATTTCACCATTGTTGAGTCGGATGCCGTCGAGTCGGGTGCGGATTCGGCCGCCGCCCTTCTGCTCGATCCGGAGACGGACCGCCGCGCCGACCTGCTGCGCCGGCTGAAGATGTACAAGCTCCGCTCGAAGATCGCGCTGGAGGACCGGGCCGAGGCGCTGCGCGTCGCCGTAGCGTTCGGCGACGGCGCGCTGACGGCGCTGGGACTGCCGGCGGAGCCGGGCACGGCTCGGCCCTTCGGCGGCGGGATCGCCTTCACCGACCCCCGCCTGCCGACACTGGGCGCCCGCCTGTTCCTGCCTGCGGACGGCATCGCGGCGCTGGAGGCGGCCGGGCTGGTGCGACGGGATGCCGCGGACTACGACCGCCTGCGCCTGTCGCTCGGCGTGCCGGACGGGACCGCCGATCTGATTCCGGAAAAGTCGATTCCCCTGGAGAACCGGATGGACGCGCTGAACGCCATCTCCTGGGACAAGGGCTGCTACATGGGGCAGGAGCTGACCGCCCGCACCAAGTACCGCGCCCTGATCAAGAAGAAGCTGTTTCCCGCCGCCGTCGACGGCCCGATGCCGGAGCCCGGAACCGCGGTGACGCTGGACGGCAAGGAGGCCGGGGAGATCCGCAGCGTCCGCGACGGTGCGGCACTCGCCCTGCTGCGGCTGGAGGAGGTGGAGCGCGCGGCCAAAAACGGGCTTTCGTTCCAGGCCGGTCCGGCGACGCTGACGCCGCAGGAACCGGGTTGGGACATTACCACCAAGGGCTAGTTCCACACCGAAAGAGTTCACGGAAGGTGAAATCAAACGGGGCTTGCGCCTGTTGTTCTGGTGTCTTTCGACACAACGACAAAGGAGCCACCCCATGCGTCGCACCCTGATTGTCACCGCCGCCACGCTGGCTTTGCTCTCCGGTGCCGCCGTCGCGCAGACCACCTCGCCGACCGTGGGCAATCCGTCCTCGTCGACCTCCACCATGTCCAACAGCGCGTCGCCGGACAGCGCCACCACCGGCAGCTCGGCCACGTCCGGCGCCACCGGCGGCCAGTTGGCCAGCGCCGAGGAGCTGATCGGCAAGAACGTCTACGGCCGCGACAACGACAAGATCGGCGAGGTCGACGACGTCATTCTCGATGCCAACGGGCAGGCCAAGCAGCTGGTGGTCAGCTCCGGCGGCTTCCTCGGCATCGGTGAGAAGCAGGTCGCAGTCGACTACACCGCCGCCAACTGGGATTCGCAGAACAACCGCCTGAATCTGGCCGGCATGAGCCGCGATGACGTCAAGGCGATGCCGGAGTTCAAGTACGACGACACTATGACGTCGCTGAACAAGAACCGGAAGCCGGCCGAAGACGAGAAGGCGGCGCCGGGCGCCGCCCCGACCGCCGGCTCGACCGGGACCACCGGCAGCAGCACGGCGAAGTAAGGCGGACCAAGCCCCCTCCCTAACCCTCCCCCACCTTCGGTGGGAGAGGGAACTGCCGCCGCAATCGGAAATCTCCCCTCTCCTGCAATCGGATCGGCCTTCGGCCGACCGAGGGCGGGGGAGGGAGGGGCCCGCGGCAAAGCCGTGGGAGGGAGGGGGCATCCACCCCAGCAACCTACCCCCGCAGCAGATCCACGAAGCGCCGGCAGGCCACGATCTCCGCACGCACGTTCGCGCGGCGCTTCGTGGCCTCGGCGTCTTCGCCCCATTGTTCGATCTGGTAGGTCTCGTCCAGCTGCGAAACCTCGAAGGCCTCTTCCGCACTGATGCGGCCTTCCAGCAGGGCCAGCGCCACGATGATGGAGCCGCAGACGCCGGTCGTGGTCTGCAGCGCCGACAAGTACCAGTCGTCCGTCCGCTCCACCACCCGGCGCAGGGCGGCCAGCGCCTCCTCCGGCTGCGGCTTGGGCATCAGGCCGGCGCAGACATGGAGAGGCGCGTCGTAGGTCAGCGCCGCCCAGTCAAGCAGCGGCTGCCACAGCTGCGCCTGCCGGTCCACCAGCGGCTGCGGATGTTCGGCGCGGTAGCACAGCAGGTCGGTGCCGGCATAGGCGCTGATGGCCTGGACGATGTCCTGCCGCTTGGCCGGGATCAGGTCCACGGCGGTGCTCGACAACTGCATCAGCGGCATGGAATGGGCGTGGATCTGGTCGCCCTGCGCCGCCCATTCGTCCGCGACGCCCTGGGCCAGCGGCCGGCTGGGGAAGACCAGCGGCGCCTTGGCCGGGCTGCGCACCGGACGACCGTCCAGCTCGACCCGGAAACCGCCCTCGGTCTCGCCGACCCCCGCCGCCTTGTAGAAACGCTTCATCGCTTACCCTTCCAAAAGCTCCAGCACCGCGGTGGCGACATCCCGCCCGCGGTGAACGATGCGGTCCGCCCCGGCCCGCTCCAGCTCCGGCACCGCATGATAGCCCCAGGAGACGCCGACCGAACGCACCCGCGCGTTGCGGGCCATTTGAATGTCGTAGGTCGTGTCGCCGATCACAACCGTGCCTGCCTCCTCCGCGCCGGTCTCCGCCAGCGCGCGCTGGACCATGTGCGGGTTGGGCTTGCCGGGACCGACATCGGCAGTCTGCAGCGTGACGAATCGCCCGGTCAGGCCGTGCCCCTTCAGCACCGCGTCCAACCCGCGGCGCGACTTGCCGGTCGCGACGCCCAGCAGGACGCCCGCCTCTTCCAGCGCCGCCAGCGTGTCGACGATGCCGGGGAACAGCGGCTCGTCCACATCGCCCCGGCTGCGCGCGGCAGCGAAAGCGCGCTTGTAGCTCTCCGCAACCGCGACATGGGCCTCGGCATCGTGCTTCGGCAGCAGCAGGGACACCGCCTCCACCAGCGACAGCCCGACCATGCGGCGGACCTCCATCGGGTCGGGCTCGCCCAGCCCGTGCTCGGCCCAGGCCTGGGTCATGGCGTCGATGATCGCAAACTGGCTGTCGACCAGCGTGCCGTCGCAATCGAACAGGGCCAACCGCAGGGGCGATTTCCCGGAAGCCGCCATCACTCGAAATCCTCGAACGGATCGTCGCGCAGGTTGGGGCTGAAGCCAAAATACTTCCAGGTCGCCTGCATGTGGTCGGGCAGCGGCGCCGTCACGTCGATGGTCTTGCCGCCGCGCGGGTGCGGCAGGATCAGCCGGCGGGCATGCAGATGCAGCTTCTTCGCCACCTCCGCCCCGGCCAGGAAGGCGCCCTGTCCGGCATATTTGCCGTCGCCGAGGATCGGCGTGCCGACGGCGGCCATGTGGACGCGCAGCTGGTGGGTGCGGCCGGTCAGCGGCCACATGGCGACGAAGGCCGCCTGCTTGCCGACATTCTCCTGCACCGAATAGACGGTGACGGCGCGCTTGCCCTCTTCCTTGTTCTCCGCCACCCGCTCGCCATGGGGACCGCCTTCCTTGGCAAGCGCGAGGTCGATCTTGCCCTGATAGGGCGTCGGCACGCCGACGGTGACGGCCCAGTAGATCTTGCGCACGGCGCTGCCGCGGAACAGCTCCGTCAGCTTGCTGGCGGCGAAGGTGGTGCGGGCCAGCAGCAGGACGCCCGAGGTGTCCTTGTCCAGCCGGTGGACCAGCTTCGGCCGCTCGTTGCCGTCGAAGCGCAAGGCGTCGAGCATGGCGTCGAGGTGCTTGGAGGTGCCGGTGCCGCCCTGCACCGCCAGACCCGCCGGCTTGTTGATGGCGATCACGTCGGCGTCGCGGTAGAGCACCAGCGCCTGCAGCTCGGCGATCTGCTTGTCCGACATGCCCTTGGGCTTGCCCGCCCCCGGATTGGGCCCCCTGACCGGAGCCGCCCAGGCGGCCAGCGGCGGGATGCGCACGCCCTGCCCCGCCGCCAGACGCGACGACGTCTCCGCCCGCTTGCCGTCGATGCGGACTTGGCCCGTACGCAGCAGCTTCTGCAGATAGCTGTGGTTCACGTCGGGGAAATGCCGCTTGAACCAGCGGTCGAGCCGCATATCGGCCTCGTCGGCCGTGACGATGCGGGTTTCGACCTTGCTGTCGCCCTTGGATTCGGTCGACGCGGTATCGGCGTGATCGGCAGCGGGATTGGGAGAGTCAGTCATCAGAGGGACACCGAAACAAGAGAACGCACGGCCCACAGGCCGGCAAAGAAGCCCACCACGCTGAACAGCGTCGAGGCGAGGAAGTATCCCGCCGCCGCGGCGAACTCGTCACGGGCGACGAGAACGCCGATGTCCAGCGTGAAGGAGGAGAAGGTGGTGAAGCCGCCGAGCACGCCGACCAGCAGCAGGGCGCGCAGCTCCGGGGATGGCGACCAGGTCAGCGCCGCCAGTTCCGACAGCACGCCCATCACCGTGCAGCCGATCACGTTGACGACGATCGTCCCCACCGGGAACCGGGTGCCGGCCCACTGCATGATCGCCAGCAGCATCAGATAGCGCGCCACCGAACCGGCGGCACCTCCGGCGGCGACGGCAAGCAAGGACAGGGGGGATGCGAGCACGGCGCCTCCGGTTCAGCGCAGAACGGTGGGAATGGGGATCGAGCGCCGGATTAGAGCCAGAAACCGCGCCACTTGTCACGCGATGGACAATGGCGGCAGGATCGTCGGCATGGAAACGCTCCCCAACAACACCGCCCTGCTGGTCGTCGACCTGCAAAAGGCCATCGACGACCCGCGCTGGAGCCGCATCGGCCCGCGCAACAACCCGCAGGCCGAAGCCAACATCGCGGCATTGCTGGCCGCCTGGCGGCAGGGCGGGCGGCCCATCGTCCATATCCGCCACGATTCGACCGATCCGGCCTCCACCTATCGTCCCGGCAGTGCCGGCCATGCCTTCAAGGAGGAGGCCATGCCGCTGCCGGGCGAGACCGTGATCGGAAAGCGGGTGAACAGCGCATTCATCGGCACCGGCCTGGACGAGTGGCTGCGCGGCCGCGGCATCGGCACGCTTGTGGTGGCCGGCGTCATCACCAACAACAGCGTCGAGGCGACGGTGCGGATGGCCGGGAACCTGGGCTACGACGTACGTCTGGTCGCCGACGCCTGCTTCACCTTCGCCCGTCTGGACCGGGCGGGGAGATTCCGCACCGCGGACGAGGTCCACGACCTGTCGCTCGCCAACATGGACGGCGAATATGCGACGGTGAGGGAGACGGCGGAGGTGTTGGGAGAGGTGTTGCGGTGATGCCCCCTCCCCATCCCTCCCCCGCTTTGCGGGAGAGGGGGTAGGAGCTTTGCGGGAATCCGGCGGAGTTCCCTCTCCTGCGTTAGCGGGGGAGGGTTAGGGAGGGGGCAACAGCACGCCTGCCTACGCCAGCTTCGCCTTCAGGAACTCCACCGTGCGCTTCCAGGCCAGATCGGCGGCCTCCTTGTTGTAGCGTTCGGCCGAAGTGTCGTTGTGGAAGGCGTGGTTGACGCCCTCGTACATGTGGATCTGATGTTCGACGCCGGCCTTCTTCAGCGCCTCGTCATAGGCGGGGATGCCGGCGTTGATGCGCTGGTCGAGCCCGGCAAAATGCAGCATCAGCGGAGCCTTGACGGTGGTGACCAGCGCCGGGTCGGGCGTCGGGCCGTAGAAGGCGACGCCGGCCATCAGGTCGGGCGCCTTCAGCGCCAGCCGGTTGACCATGCCGCCGCCCCAGCAGAAGCCGATGGCGCCGACCTTGGCCGAGGAATAACGGTAGGCCATCAGGTAGCTCATGGCCGCGATCAGGTTGTTGACCGTCTTGTCGCCGTCCAGTTGGCCGATCATATCGCGTGCCTTGTCCGGGTCCTGCGGCGTGCCGCCCAGCGGCGACAGCAGGTCGGGCGCCAGGGCCACGAAGCCTTCGGTGGCGAGCCGGCGGGTAACGTCCTCGACATAGGCGTTCAGGCCGCGGTTCTCGTGGATGACGATCACCGCCGGGGCCTTGTCCGAGAGTTTCGGCCGGGCGAGATAGCCGGCAACGTCGCCGGTCGCCCCCTGGAAGCTCACTTTTTCCGCCGCCAGACGCTTGTCGTCCTCGCCGACGATGGCCGCGTGGGCATAGTTCGGCTCGATCGCAGACAGAATGGCCGGGATCGCCGCCGCACTGCCGGCCAGCACCGCCAGCCGTTCCAGGAAGACCCGGCGCGGCAGCGGTGCATGGGTGTATTCGTCGTAGAGATCGATGATACGCTGGTCCATCCCCGATGCCCCCTGTCTTGCCTATGCCGCAGCTCAGCCGGCGCGGTCGCGCTTGAGAGTGGGGGCACGACGCCGGCTTGGCAACCGGGGGAAGGACGCGCTTTCGGCCTATGACGCGTCCGGCACCGCCTCGGCCAACGGGACCAATTCCGACGGCTGGTACTCGACCAGCCGCCCGTCGCGCATCTCCAGAACCCGGTCCATGCGGCGGGCGAGGTCCAGATTGTGCGTCGCGACCAGGGCCCCCACCTTGGCCTGACGGACGATCGCCGACAGCATGGTGAAGACATGCTCCGCCGTATGCGGATCGAGGTTGCCGGTCGGCTCGTCGGCGATCAGCAGCGACGGGGCGTTGGCCAGCGCGCGGGCGATGGCGACTCGCTGCTGCTCGCCGCCCGACAGGCGGGCCGGACGGTGGGTGCCGCGCTGTTCCAGCCCGACCATGCGCAAAAGCTCGTCCGCGCGCTGGCGGGCGACCGACTTCGGCACGCCGGCGATCATCTGCGGCAGGACAATGTTCTCCCGCGCCGAGAATTCCGGCAGCAGGTGGTGGAACTGGTAGACGAAGCCGATGGACCGGCGCCGAACCTCGGTCCGTTTGCCGTCGTCCAGGTTCGAGACGTCGGTGCCGGCGATGCGCACCGTGCCGCCGGTCGGCCGTTCCAGCAGGCCGGCGATGTGCAGCAGCGTGGACTTGCCGGCACCCGACGGGCCGACCAGGGCCACCAGTTCGCCGGCGCCGACGGTCAATTCGACCCCGCGCAGCACCTCCAGAATCTCGCCCGCCTGTTCGAATCGGCGGACGATGCCCTTCAGTTCCAGCATCGGTTCCATAACGGCGTCACTCATAGCGCAGCGCCTCCACCGGATCGAGCCGGGCGGCGCGCCAGGACGGATAGATGGTGGCGGCGAAGGACAGGCCGAGCGCCATCAGCGTCACCTGCACCACCTCGCTCCAGTCGATCTTGGCCGGCAGATGGGAGAGGAAATAGATCTCGGCGTTGAACAGGTTGGTGCCGGTCAGCCCCTGGATGACCTGCCGGATGCTCTCGATGTTCAGCGCGAAGGACACGCCCATCGCCAGCCCCAGCAGCGTCCCCGTCACGCCCACGCTGGCGCCGGACAGGAAGAAGATGCGCATGACCATGCCGCGCGTCGCCCCCATGGTGCGCAGGATCGCGATGTCGCGCCCCTTGTCCTTCACCAGCATGATCAGGCTGGAAATGATGTTGAAGGCCGCGACCATGATGATCAGCGACAGGATCAGGAACATCACGTTGCGTTCGACCTGGAGCGCGGTGAAGAAGCTGGCGTTCGACTGCTGCCAGTCGACCACCCGCCCCTCCCCGGCCACCGCCGACTGGACGGCGGCACGCGCGGCCACGATCTGCATCGGGTCGTCGATGAAGACCTCCAGCGAGGTGACGGCGTCGCCGGTGCGGAAGAATGCCTGCGCCTCCTCCAGCGGCAGGAAAATGAAGCTGTTGTCGTATTCGAACATTCCGACGTCGAAGATCGCGCCGACGGGATAGCTGCGCATCCGCGGCACGGTGCCGAAGGCGGTGACGTTGCCCTGCGGCGCGATCAGCGTGATCTGGTCGCCGACACTCAATCCCAGCCGCTGGGCCATGCGCGATCCGATTGCGATGCGGTCGTCTCCGAACTCCTCCGCCGAGCCGCGGATGACGTTGTTGGCGAGCGTCGGCCGCATCTTGAAGTCTTCTGCCCGCACGCCGCGGATGACCGCGCCGGACGCGACGCCGCGCACCGACACCAGCGCCTGGCCTTCCACCGTCGGCGTGACTGTGTTGACGCCGGGCGTGTTGCGCAGCTTGCCGGCCAGGATGTCGAAGTCCGGCAGCGGCCCGCCACGCATGTTGTAGACGTTGAGGTGCCCGTTGAGGCCGAGCACGCGGCCCAGCAGCTCCGCCCGGAAGCCGTTCATCACCGCCATCACGATGATGAGCGTCGCGACGCCGAGCGCGATGCCCAGCAGCGAGAACCCCGCGATGACCGAGATGAACCCTTCCTGGCGGCGCGCCCGGAGGTAACGCATCGCGACCATGCGTTCGAAGGCGTTGAAGATCATGCGGCTGGGGTCCTGTGGGTGGGCTGAAACGACGCCCTACATAAGAACGTGAGCGTGGCGGGAAAAGGGCAAAGCCCGGATCGCCGGCTTAGGCGAACCGGGCTGCCTTTTCGAGCTAATCCGATCAGCCCAGCAGCTTCGCCAGGGCCGCCTCGACCGGCAGTTCTTCCTTCTCGCCGGTGGCGCGGCGCTTCAGCTCGACGACGCCGTTCTTCAGGCCGCGCGGGCCGACGACCAGCTGCCACGGAACGCCGATCAGGTCCATGTCGGCGAACTTCGCGCCGGGACGCTCGTCGCGGTCGTCATAGGCGACCTCCAGGCCGGCCGCTTCGAGCTTGGCGTTCAGTTCGGCGCAGACGCGGTCGGTCTCTGCATCGCCGGACTTCAGGTTGATCAGGCCGACGTTGAAGGGGGCGACGGCGTCCGGCCAGATGATGCCGTTGTCGTCGTGGCTGGCCTCGATGATCGCACCCATCAGGCGCGACACGCCGATGCCGTAGCTGCCCATCTCCACCGGGATCGACTCGCCGTTCGGGCCGGCGACCACGGCATTCATCGGCTTGGAGTATTTGGTGCCGAAGTTGAAGATGTGGCCGACCTCGATGCCGCGGGCCGAGACCAGATCCGATTCCGGAAGCGGGCTGTTGGCCGGATCGTGCTTCTCGTCGGTCGCCGCATAGATGCCGGTGACGCGGTCGAAGAAGGGCTGCAGGTCGTCCTCCATGCCGGGGGCGTCCTTCAGCACGTCCAGGTTCATCCAGTCCTTGTGGCAGAAGACGCCGCTTTCGCCGGTCTCGGCCAGGATGATGAACTCGTGGCTCAGGTCGCCGCCGATGGGGCCGGTGTCGGCGCGCATCGGGATCGCCTTCAGCCCCATGCGGGCAAAGGTGCGCAAGTAAGCCAGGAACATCCTCTGGTACGAACGGCGCGCGCTGTCCGCATCGATGTCGAAGGAGTAGGCGTCCTTCATCAGGAACTCGCGGCCGCGCATCACGCCGAAGCGCGGGCGGATCTCGTCACGGAACTTCCACTGGATGTGGTAGAGGTTCAGCGGCAACTGCCGGTAGCTCTTGACGAAGGAGCGGAAGATGTCGGTGATCATCTCCTCGTTTGTCGGGCCGAACAGCATCTCGCGGTCGTGACGGTCGGTGATGCGCAGCATCTCCTTGCCGTAATCGTCGTAACGGCCGCTCTCGCGCCACAGATCGGCCGACTGGATGGTCGGCATCAGCAGTTCCTGCGCACCGGCGGCGTCCTGCTCCTCGCGGACGATCTGCTCGATCTTGCGCAGAACCCGATAGCCCAGCGGCAGCCAGGCATAGATGCCGGCGCTGGTCTGGCGGATCATCCCGGCCCGCAGCATCAGGCGGTGCGAGACGATCTGCGCCTCGGTCGGGGTCTCCTTGAGGGTCGGCATGAAGAAGCTGGACAGCCGCATGGCTCTGCTCTCGTGTGCGAGGTGTTCGACAAGGCCGCGCGGACATGCTCCATTTTCGAACAGGAGCGGACTCGGGCGGCGGGTGAGCGACTTTAGGAAGGTCGCCCGCACTTGTCCACTGTAAGCCCCCGCTTCCTCCCCTGCCTGTTCCGGCCCTACCGGGCGCGGCAATAGGCGTAGAGGCGGTCCTCTGCCCCCGGATCGATCGGCTGGCCGTTGAGATAGAGCCGGTCGCCGACGACGCTCAGCCAGACCGAGGTCACGTCGTCGGGCAGGAACGGCACCGACGGCAGGACGATGCCCATCCGCCGGGCGAGATCGACCGACAGCGGCAGGTCGATGGGAGTGGGCGGCTGGGCGCCCGCGGTGCCCGGCAGGTCGGCCGGCACCACCGGGCGGCCGTTCACATCCACCCCCGGCCGGTATTCCACATCGGCGGCCGGCACATGGCGGGTCAGCCGCTGGCACAGCGACAAATCGATCACCGGCCGCTCGCGGGCGGCATCGGGGGTCAGCGGAATGGGCCCTGGCAACTGCGGCTGCGATTGCGCCGAAGCGGTGCCGGCCGCCAGAGCCAGCAGGCACGCCGTCAGGCCGGCGCGCAGGGCCTTTGGCGCCGTCACAGCGTGTGCCGCTCGGCCACCAGGGCCGGGTTGCGCATGGCTTTCCAATAGAGCGACAGGTAGGGCATGCCTTTCTCCGCCTCCTCCTGGGTCCGCGCCGACTGGCGGATGTATTTGCCGATGAAGGGCTTGTTCACATGCTCCAGGTCGACCGCGGCCTTCAGCACCAGGAACTCGCCGATCTTGTCCGGCAGATTGTAATGCCATTTCTGCAGGCAGTCCGAGGTCACACCCGGCTTCGCCTGCTCGGGTTCGGGCATATAGAATTCCTGGTGGTGGTACTGCGTGATTTCCTTCCAGGCCTGCGCCACCCGGCCGGGCTTCAGCCGCGGCAGGGCCTTCAGGATGCGGACATCGTCGTGGAACAATGGCAGGAAACCGCGCTTCTCCGCCAGTTCGGTCAGCATGATGTGCAGCCCGGCCATCACGCCGCCCTCCGCGCCACCGCCATGGCCGCTGTCGGACCTCTCCTCGCGCTTGCGGCCGAACAGGGCGCTGAAGAAGCCCTTCTTCGGCTTGGCGCCGCCACCTGCCCCGCCACTGTCCTGCCCGACCTTGCGCTCGTCCCACAGCGAATCCCAGGCATACTCCCAGGCGGTGAAGACGGCATTGGAGCGGTCGTCGAGGACCGTCAGCAGATATTCGCGCCCCTCCCGCGCCCAATCGACGTCGCCGACAATTGCGCGCACCGGCCGGCGGCTGAGCACGACCGGCAGGATGCCGACACGCACGAGGTCCTGATAGAACTCGACGAAGGACGGCGTCTGGATGAAAGGCAGCATGGAGCAAGGCTGCTGATCCGGCGCCAGCAACTCCATGCTTTTCCTGGTCCGCTCCAACAGTTCGGTCGTCAGAACCGCGGCGAACTGATCGAACCGTTCGTTTTCGTTCGCGGCCATCGGCGCCTCGACTGTCGTCCTTCTTCTGACGCCCGCCGGAACGGGCGATGACCGGCTTGTCCGATCGGCCAATGCGGACGGCCACCTGGGCGGCGCGTGCCTCCGGGCGGCGTTCTTTGCGACCATTCCCGCCGGAAAGGGAGAAACCCCAGGGCAGAGGCGGGCCGAGCAACGCTACCAAGGAAACCGTTAACGTTTTCTGGACCTGCAGCGGAAATTTCCCGTCCGCAGGCAAACAATCGGCATCGCGGATAAAGAAAGGCCGCGCGGCAAATGCGGCGCGGCCTGTCGAGTTTAGGGAGGAATCGCCACCAGGCGTCGGAAAGGGAGGAAGAACCTCCCTCGTCACAGCAAAAGTGTGGACCCGAGCCGATCCCGTGGCAAGCCTAAAACTGAGGCAGAGCCCTGTCATGCTCAAAGTTTTTGCAATTTTGCCCAGCCTTTCGGCGATTGCCGCCGTTCTGACCGGGACATTGCCTATTTCACGGGCTCATACCCGCGATAGCCGTTGTCGACCGCGGCTTTCCAGGGCGGACTCTGCGCCAGGACGGCGGCGTGGACCGGGCAGTCCGGCTGATGCGCGCCCGGCAGGTAGCCGAGGCTCATCAGAAATTCGCCGACGATCTCGCCGCCGGTGAAGCGAAAGGTCCGGCCGAACAGCTTCACCCATTCCGCTTTGGTCAGCGGATGGTGGGCGCGCAGCCAGCCGTCGAATGAACCGTGGGTTTCGCGCAATGCGATGATGCGGCGGGCATTCTCGATCACCGCATCGACCTTCAGGCGGTTGCGGATGATGCCGGCGTCGGCCAGCAGCCGTGCCCGCTCCGCCTCGCCATAGGCGGCGACCCGATCGATGTCGAAATCGTCGAAGGCGGCGCGGAACGCCTCGCGCTTCTTCAGAATGGTCAGCCAGGACAGCCCGGCCTGGTTGATCTCCAGAACGAGCCGCTCGAACAGCACCCGGTCGTCGCCGCTCGGGAAGCCGTATTCGCCGTCATGGTAGGGACCATGGTGGGGATGGCCGGGTGCGGCCGCGCAGTAGGTCAGGCTCACCCCGCCCTCTCCTCTCCGGTCGGTCAGTACATATGCCGCGCCATCTCGCGGAAGGAGATGATCCCGGATTGTTCCACGCCGAAGATCACCAGCCAAACCAGCAGGGCGACCACCGACGTGATCATGAACTTGCGCAGGATGCGCGGTTCGACAGGCGCGGAAGAGGCCATGCCGGGCTCCGGCTCGTCCGGCGTCCTGACACCCCAGGGCAGCACCCCGAACAGCACCACCCACCACACGACGATATAGACGAAGACCGCCGTCACCCAGTTGTCCATCGCCCTCTCCGCGCTCCAGTCCCGTCAGGCAGGGTCAGGCCTGTTCCAGTTCCACAAGCGTCCCGCAAAAGTCCTTGGGGTGCAGGAACAGGACCGGCTTGTCGTGGGCGCCGATCTTGGGCTCGCCGTCGCCGAGCACGCGGGCACCCTGCTCCTTGATCCGGTCGCGGGCGGCGAGGATGTCGTCCACCTCGTAGCAGATGTGGTGGATGCCGCCGGACGGATTCTTTTCCAGGAAGCCGGCAATCGGCGACTTCTCGCCGAACGGATGCAGCAGCTCGATCTTGGTGTTGGGCAGGGTGACGAAGACGACGGTCACGCCGTGCGGCGGCAGATCCACCGGCTGCGACACCGCGGCACCCAGCGTGTCGCGGTAGAGCGCCGTCGCCGCCGGCAGGTCCGGAACGACGATGGCGACGTGGTTGAGCTTCCCGATCATGCGTGTCCTCTCGCTGGCTTTCCGTTCGGCCCGTTATCGGGCTCTGATAAGCCTGTTATACACAATTTCCGTCAGACGCGGACCAGATGGACCTCCGTCACCGGCTTCTTGCCATGGGTCGCATTGAAGCAGCGGCGCACGGCGATCCGCGCCGCCTCCTTCACCTGAGCATCGTCGGCCCGCGCCGATTTCGGCAGCATCGCCACCGATTCGCGCACCGCGTCAATCACATCGAGCAGAATGTCGCGGTCGGTCGCCTCGTCGATCAGCCCCATCACCGCCATCTGCGGCGCGGTCAGCAGTTCGCCCGTTCCGGTCATGACCAGCGTCACCACGGCGGCACCATTGTTCACCATGCGGTTGCGCGCCCGCATCATGCCGGTGTCGAGCGGCACCAGCCGCTTGCCGTCCACCGCCATGCGGCCGGACCGCACATGGGCCACCACCTGAGCGCCCTCCACCCCGTCGAGCCGGATCAGTTCGCCATTGGCCGGCACGATGCTGTGGGCAACCTGACAATCCTCGGCCAAAGCGGCGTGGGCCTGCTGGTGGCGCTGCTCGCCATGGACCGGCACCGCGATGCGCGGACGCACCCACTGGTACATGCGCACCAGTTCGTCCCGCGCCGGATGGCCGGAGACATGGACCGCCGCCTCGTCCGCCGTCACCAGCTCGACCCCCTGGGCGACCAGCTGGTTCTGCATGCGGCCGATGGCCCGCTCGTTGCCGGGGATCTCGCGGGAGGAGAAGATCACCACGTCGCCGCGCGACAGGGTCACCTGCGGATGGTCGTTGGCGGCGATGCGGGCAAGGGCGGAGCGCGGCTCCCCCTGGCTGCCGGTACAGATCAGCACCAGCTTTTCCCGCGGCAGGTAGCTGGCGTCATGCTCCGACAGGAATTTCGGCACGCCGGCCAGATAGCCGCTGGCCCGCGCCGCCTCGTTGATCCGCCACAGGGACCGTCCGACCAACGCCACGTGGCGGTCGTGGGCGGCGGCGGCGGCGGCGATGCTCTCCAGCCGCGCCACGTTGGTCGCGAAACAGCTGACGGCGATTCGCGAGTCGCGGTAGCGCCCGAACAGCTCCATCAGCGAGGCGCGCACCGTCGCCTCCGACCCGGCGGAGCCCGGAACCAGCGCGTTGGTGCTGTCGCCGACCAGCGCCAGCACCCCTTCGTCACCGATGGCGCGCAGCCGCGCCTCGTCGGCGATGTCGCCGACCAGCGGATCGGGGTCCAGCTTCCAGTCGCCGGTGTGCAGGACGGTGCCGGCGGAGGTGCGGATGGCGAGCGCGTTCGGCTCAGGAATCGAATGCGTCATGGTGACGTATTCGACGGAGAAGGGACCGATCTCCACCGTGCCGCCCAGCGGAATCTCGTGGATCGGAACCGTCGCGCTCAGCCCCTTCTCATGCAGCTTGGCGCGCAGGAAGGCTGCGGTGAAGGGCGTGCAATAGACCGGGCAGCGCAGTTCCGGCCACAGATACTGTACGGCGCCGAGATGGTCCTCATGCGCATGGGTCAACACCAGCCCGACCAGATCCTGCCGCCGCTCGGCGATGAATGCCGGGTCGGGCATGATCACGTCGAGGCCAGGCATGGTGTCGTCGGCGAAGGAGATGCCGAGGTCCACCATCAGCCACTTGCCCTGATGGCCGTAGAGGTTGAGGTTCATCCCGATCTCGCCGGAACCGCCGAGCGGGAGGAAATACAGGGCGCCATCCTCCGGAACGAAGGTGTCCGCCGGGGCTGCAGGGGTTCCGGCGGCTGTCTTGGAGGATTGTGTCATTGGACCGTGTTGCGCTTGTGGATCAGGAGGAGACCGCGGAGCGTCAGCTCATTGTCGGTGTGTTCGATCACATGGGTAGCCTTGGCGAAAAGAACAGCCAATCCGCCAGTGGCGACAACCCGCATCGGTTCGCCGTACTCCGCCCGGATGCGGGCCACCAGCCCTTCGATCAGGCCGACATACCCCCAGAAGATGCCCGACTGCATGCAGGCGATGGTGTTCCTGCCGATCACGTGGTCCGGCGGCTGGATCTCGACCCGCGGCAGCTTGGAGGCGGCCATCTGCAGCGCCTCCAACGACAGGTTCAGCCCCGGTGCGATCACGCCGCCGCAATAGTTGCCGTCGGCATCCACCACGTCGAAGGTCGTCGCCGTGCCGAAATCGATGACGATCAGCGGGGTCTTGTAGGTCGCGGCGGCTGCCACCGTGTTGACAAGCCGGTCGGCCCCGACCTCCTCCGGCCGGTCGACCAGCGCCTTGGCGCCCAATTCGACGCCGGGCTGGCCGACGATCACCGGTTCGCAGCCGAAATGATCCTTGCACAGGCGCTTCAGGTTGAAGGTGGCGCCGGGCACGACGCTGGCGATGATGGCGCCATGGATGTCGACCGGCTTCAGCCCTTTCAGCGCCATCAGGTGCGTCAGCCACACCATGTATTCGTCGGAGGTGCGTTTGGGATCGGTCGCCGTGCGCCAGATGCCGCGCTGGCGGTCGCCGTCATAGATGGCGAACACCACATTCGTGTTTCCGGCGTCGATGGCTAGCAGCATGGCGTGGTCCTGAAGGCGATGGGCACTTGGGATTAGCTGGCGGCGGGAGGCGCGAAGAACACGTCCCCGGCGGCGATCCGCTGGCGCGGTCCGCCGTCCGTTGGATCAAGCAACAGAACGCCGTCGCTGTCCAGATCGGCGAAGGTGCCGGGGATCGTCCGATCGGCCAGCCTGACCAGGATCGGCCCGCCCAATCCGCGGGCCCGAGCCAGCCACGCTTCACGCACCGGAGCGAAGCCATAAGCGCGCCAGCGCCCATACCAGTCCGCCAGATGGCCGGCAAAGACCTCCAGCAGCGCGCCTGCCCCCATCGGCGGCGCCCCCTCCGCGATCAGCGATGTCGCGCCGTAATCGGCGGTCGCGGGAAAATGCCGCAGGTTGATGCCGACGCCCAGCACCACCCAGGCGACCGTACCGTCCGCCGCAGGCTCCGACTCGAGGAGGATGCCGGACAGCTTGCGGTCTTGCACCAGCACGTCGTTCGGCCATTTGCAGCGCACGCCGCCGGGATCGGGCAGCACGGATTCGGCGGTCTCGGCGATGGCCAGCGCGGCGACGAAGGAAACCTGTGCGGCTTCCGCCGGTGGCATCCCGGGCCGCAGGATCGTCGAGCTGTAGAGATTGCCTTCGGGCGAGGTCCAGGCCCGGCCGCGTCGGCCGCGCCCGCTTTCCTGGCGGCGGGCCCAGACGATGGTGCCTTCGGGTGCCCCTGAACGCGACAAGGCCTTCGCTTCGTCGTTCGTACTGCCGACGGAGTCGAAGGCCTTGACCTGGAAGCCGGGAGGCAGGCGCAGACGCGCCGCCTCCGCTTCGAGCGATACCGTCATCGGTCCGCCGTCACCCGGCGAACAGGGCCGCCGCAGCAGCAGCCGCACCGTTCAGGATCGGCGCCGGAGCGACGAAGAACAGCAGGGTGAACAGGCTGGTGACAACCAGGACGCCGGTCATGCCGTCGTCGTCCACCTTGTCGACCACAACCGCGGGCTCATCGAAATACATGATCTTGATGATGCGCAGGTAGTAGAAGGCGCCCACGACGCTCGTCAGCACGCCGATCACGGCCAACGTGTATTCCTGTGCCGCGACGGCGGCCAGGAAGACGTACAGCTTGCCGAAGAATCCGGCCATCGGCGGGATGCCGGCCATGGAGAACATGAAGATCGCCATGGTCGCGGCCAGCATCGGGTTGGTCTTCGACAGACCGGCGAAGTCCTTGATCTCCTCCAGCATCTGGCCCTTGGCCTTCATGCTGAGGATGACCGCGAAGGCGCCGATGTTCATGGCGATGTAGAGCGCCATGTAGATCAACACGCCGCGCACGCCGTCCTGGGTGCCGGTGGTCAGGCCGACCAGGGCGTAACCGACGTGGCCGATGGAGCTGTAGGCCATCAGGCGCTTGATGTTCGTCTGCATGATGGCGACGAAGGACCCGATCACCATCGACAGCACGGCGGCGGCGACCAGCACCTGATGCCACTGGGCGGCGAGATGGCCGAACGGCTCGATCACCACCCGGGTCAGCAGCGCGATGGCTGCGACCTTCGGGGCCGCCGCGAAGAAGGCGGTCACCGGGGTCGGCGCGCCCTCATAGACGTCCGGGGTCCACATATGGAACGGGGCCGCGGAGATCTTGAAGGCCAGGCCAGCCATCACGAACACGAGGCCGATCACCAGCCCCGGCGACACGTGGGCGCCGCCGGCGAACAGCGCCGCCACCTTGTCGAACGAGGTCGTGCCGGCGAAGCCGTAGACCAGCGACGCACCGTACAGCAGCATGCCCGAGGAGAGCGAGCCGAGGACGAAGTATTTCAGGCCAGCTTCAGACGACTTGGCGCTGTCGCGGCGGAAGGCCGCGATGACGTAGAGCGCAAGGCTCTGAGTCTCAAGGCCAACATACAGAGAGATGAAATCGTTGGCCGAGATCATCATCAGCATGCCGAGGGTCGCGAAGACCATCAGCACCGGGAACTCGAAGCGGGCCATCTGCTCCCGCTCGTTGAAACCGAGCGAGAGGACGACCGCGAAGGCCGCGGACACCAGCACCAGCACCTTCATGAAGACGCCGAAGGCGTCCATCACGAACATGCCGTTGAAGGTGACGATGCGGCCGCTGCCGTAGCCCATCGCCAGGACGGCGGCGAGCAGCATGCAGACGATCGACAGGTAGGAGACGGGACGGGTGAAGCCGTCGCCGCGGAACACGCCCAGCATCAGCAGGGCGACGCCCGAGAGTGCCAGGAAGATCTCCGGCAGGGCCGGCCAGATGTCGGGAAACACTGCGGTCATGTCGAAGAACCCCTTACCGAGCGGCGACCGAGACGCCGGACGCGGCGTGCGACGCGGCCAGCTTGGTCTGGTAGGTCTGGATCAGCTGCTCGACCGATGCCGAGGTGACGTTCAGGAAGCTGCTGGGATAGACGCCCATCCACAGGACGACGGCGACCAGCGGCAGGAACACCGCGATTTCGCGCGGGGTTATGTCGAACATCGCCTTGACGTCCGGCTTCACGAGCTTGCCGTAGACGATGCGGCGGTACAGCCACAGCGCGTAGGCGGCACCCAGCACCATGCCGGTGGCGGCCAGGGCGGCGACCCAGGTGTTGTCGCGGAAGACGCCGAGCAGCACCAGGAACTCGCCGACGAAACCGGCGGTGCCCGGCAGGCCGACCGAGGCCATGGTCATGAACAGGAAGATCACCGCGTATTTCGGCATGTTCTTCACGAGGCCGCCGTAGCGGGCGATCTCGCGGGTGTGCAGCCGGTCATAGACGACGCCGACGCACAGGAACAGGGCTCCCGACACGATGCCGTGCGACAGCATCTGGAAGATCGAGCCCTCGATGCCCTGCTGGTTCAGCGCGAACATGCCGATGGTGACGAAGCCCATGTGCGCGACCGACGAATAGGCGATCAGCTTCTTCATGTCCTCCTGGGCGAGAGCGACGAGCGAGGTGTAGATCACGGCGACGACCGACAGGGTGTAGATCAGCGGCGCGAAATACTCGGTCGCTTCCGGCAGGATCGGAATGTTGAAGCGCAGGAAGCCGTAGCCACCCATCTTCAGCAGCACGCCGGCCAGGATGACCGAACCGGCGGTCGGTGCCTCGACGTGGGCGTCCGGCAGCCAGGTGTGGACCGGCCACATCGGCACCTTCACAGCGAAGGAGGCGAAGAAGGCGAGCCACAGCCACAGCTGCATGTTGCGCGGGAACTGGGTGGCGGTGATGGTCGGGATGTCGGTGGTGCCGGCCACGAAATACATGGCCAGGATCGCCAGCAGCATCAGGACCGAGCCGAGCAGCGTGTAGAGGAAGAACTTGAAGGCGGCATAGACGCGGCGCGGACCGCCCCAGACACCGATGATTAGGAACATCGGGATCAGGACGCCTTCGAAGAACATGTAGAACAACACGAAGTCCAGCGCGCAGAACATCCCGATCATCAGGGTTTCCAGCGCGAGGAAGGCCATCATGTATTCCTTCACCCGGACCTGCACCGACTCCCAGCTCGCCAGGATGCACAGCGGCATCAGAAAGCCCGACAGGACGACGAACAGCACCGAAATGCCGTCGACGCCCATGTGGTAGTTGATGCCGAATTCCGGGATCCAGCCCGCCTTCTCGACCATCTGGTAGCCGGGATTGCGCGGATCGAAGTTGGCCCAGACGAGCAGGGTCAGCACGAAGGTGACGAGCGTCGTCCACAGCGAGATGTACCGCACGTTCCGCAGCACGTCCGGGGAATTGCCCCGGCAGAACAGCAGGATCAGCGCGACGCCCACGAGCGGCAGGAAGGTCGCGAACGACAGGATCGGCCAGCTAGCCATTGTTGTTGTTCTCCTTCGATACCGCTCAGCCGAAGACCGACAGCCAGGCGACGAACAGGACGACCCCGATCACCATGGCAAAGGCGTAATGATAGACGTAACCGGACTGCAGACGGCTGGCGCGCGCCGCGACGTCGCGGGTGGCGGCGGCGACGCCGTCGGGACCGACGCCGTCGATCACCGCACCGTCGCCCGCCTTCCACAGCCCATAGCCCAGGGCCTTGGCCGGACGGGTGAACAACGCGTCATACAGCTCGTCGAAGTACCACTTGTTGTAGAGGAACTGGTGGATGCCGCGGAAGGTGCCGGCGATCTTGCCCGGCAGGCCCGGCATCATGATGTAGCCGACATAAGCCATGGCGATGCCGATCAGGCCGACCACCAGCGGGGCCAGCTTGACCCAGCCCGGCGTGTGGTGGTGAGCGGCCTCGATCGTGTCGTGGTCCTGCAGGACCATCAGGGCCTTGCCCCAGAACTCGGCACGGTCGTGACCGATGAACCACTCGTGGAAGCCGACACCGGCGAACAGCGCGCCGAGGGTCAGCACCGCCAGCGGCACCAGCATGACGACCGGCGATTCATGGGCGTGGTCGTACACCTCCTTGTCCATCCGCGGCGTGCCGTGGAAGGTCATGAACAGGAGACGCCAGGAGTAGAAGGCGGTCAGCAGCGCGGCTGCGATGCCGAGCGCGAAGGCGAAGCGCCCAACCCCGCTGCCCGACGCGAAGGCCGCCTCCAGGATCATGTCCTTGGAATAATAGCCGGCGAAGAAGGGCAGACCGGCCAGCGCCAAGTTGCCGATCCACATCATCGCGTAGGTGACGGGGATCTTGCGCCAGACGCCACCCATCTTGCGCATGTCCTGTTCATGGTGCAGGGCATGGATGACCGAGCCGGCACCAAGGAACAGCAGAGCCTTGAAGAAGGCGTGCGTGAACAGGTGGAACATGGCGGCGCTGTAGGCCGACACGCCGATGGCGAAGAACATGTAGCCGAGCTGGGACATCGTCGAATAGGCGATGACCCGCTTGATGTCGAATTGCGTGAAGCCGATCGTCGCCGCCACGAAGGCGGTCAGGCCGCCGACCACCGCGACGACTTCCAGCGCCGTCGGCGCGTATTCGAACACCGGCGACAGGCGGCAGAGCATGAAGACGCCGGCCGTCACCATGGTGGCGGCGTGAATGAGCGCCGACACCGGGGTCGGGCCTTCCATCGCGTCCGGCAGCCAGGTGTGCAGGCCGAGCTGCGCCGACTTGCCCATGGCGCCCATGAACAGCAGCAGGCAGGCGATGGTCAGGCCGTTGAAGTCCCAGCTGAGGAAATGCAGCGTCTCGCCGGTCAGCGTCGGGGCCTTGGCGAAGATCGCGTCGAACTGGACGGAGCCGGTCAGCACGAAGATCGCGAAGATGCCGAGCGCGAAGCCGAAGTCGCCGACGCGGTTGACCAGGAAGGCCTTCATGGCTGCGGCGTTGGCCGAGGGCTTCTCGTACCAGAAGTTGATCAGCAGGTAGGAGGCGAGACCGACGCCTTCCCAACCGAAGAACAGCTGAACCAGGTTGTCAGCCGTCACCAGCATCAGCATGGCGAAGGTGAACAGCGACAGGTAGCCCATGAAGCGCGGCTTCTGCGGATCCTCGGCCATGTAGCCGATGGAGTAGACGTGCACGCAGGCCGAGACGGTGTTGACGACGATCAGCATCACCGCGGTGAGCTGGTCGACGCGCAGCGCCCACTTCACGTCCAGCGTGCCGCTCTGGATCCAGGTCATCAGCTCGATGGTGCGCGGATGACCGCCCACGGCGACGTCGAAGAACAGGACCCAGGACAGGATCGCCGAGACCAGCACGGCACCAGCGGTCACGAACTGCGAGACGCGGTCGCCGACGGTCGGCGGACCGGCGACGACATGGTGGTCGTCGTGGGCGTCGTCGTGCGCGTGGTCCAGCTCGTCGTGCGAGATGTGGTGGGCATGATCGTCATGGGCGTGGGCGATCTGGGCGTGCCCGTGATCGTCATGGCCATGACCGTGGCTTCCGTGACCCGCAGCCGCCGGCTCGGCCTTCGGCCCGCCGAACAGCGCGATCGATCCGGCGACGAGGAACGCCAGGAGCGGAAGGAATACGACTAGCACTTCCATGGCGCCGCCTCAGCCCTTCATCATGTTGATGTCTTCGACTCGGATCGAGCCGCGGTTGCGGAAGTAGACCACCAGGATGGCGAGGCCGATGGCCGCCTCGGCGGCGGCGACGGTCAGGATGATCATGGCGAAGATCTGGCCGACCAGATCGTGCAGGAAGGTCGAGAAGGCGACGAGGTTGAGGTTCACCGCCAGCAGCATCATCTCGATCGACATCAGGATGATGATGACGTTCTTCCGGTTCAGGAAGATTCCCAGCACACCCAGCGTGAAGATGATGGCCGAGACCGTCAGGTAATGTCCGAGACCGATCTCCATGATCACACGCCCTCCCCGGTCGTGACCTTGCGAATGACGACCACGTCTTCCCGGCGACGGGAGATCTGGGCGCCGACATTCTGTTTGCGCACGCCCGGACGATGCCGCAGCGTCAGCACGATGGCGCCGATCATGGCGATCAGCAGGACGATGCCCGACGCCTGGAACAGGTAGACGTACTGCGTGTACATCAGCCGGCCGAGCGCATGGGTGTTCGTCACCTGATCGAGCGCCGGCGTCGGCGCACCGGCGACGGCGGCGACGTTGGGAGCCACGATCCAGCCGCCCAGCACGGCCGCCAGTTCCGCCAGCAGGATCAGCCCGACGAGCGCGCCCAGCGGCAGCGCCTCCATCGCACCCTTGCGCAGCTCGCGGAAGTTGATGTCGAGCATCATCACCACGAACAGGAACAGCACGGCCACGGCGCCGACATAGACGATGATGAGAATCATCGCGATGAACTCGGCGCCCATCAGGACGCAGAGACCGGCCGCCTGGAAAAAGGCGAGGATCAGGAAAAGGACCGAATGAACGGGGTTCCGCGCCGAGATGACCATCACACCGGAGGCCACCAGCAGCGCGGCGAACACGTAGAAGGCGATGCCTTGGAGTATCATCGTTTTTCTCGCTTCCGCTTACCGGTAAGGAGCCTCGGCCGCGAGGTTCTGGGCGATTTCCGCCTCCCAGCGGTCGCCGTTCGCCAGCAGCTTCTGCTTGTTGTAGAAGAGCTCTTCACGGGATTCGGTGGAGAACTCGAAGTTCGGCCCCATGACCACCGCGTCGACCGGGCAGGCCTCCTGGCACAGGCCGCAGTAGATGCACTTGGTCATGTCGATGTCGTAGCGCGTCGTGCGGCGGCTGCCGTCGTCACGCGGTTCGGCCTCGATGGTGATGGCGAGAGCCGGGCACACCGCTTCGCAAAGCTTGCACGCGATGCAGCGCTCTTCGCCATTCGCATAGCGGCGGAGCACATGCTCGCCGCGGAAGCGCGAGCTGATGGGGCCCTTCTCATAGGGATAGTTGATCGTGACCTTGGGCTTGAACATGTAGCGCAAGGTCAGCGCCATGCCGCCCAGCAGCTCGGTCAGGAACAGGCTGCGCGCCGCGCGGTCGAGGAACGCCATGGCCTCTTCGTCTCCTTCCTCGCCGGCGGACGCCCTTTTGTTCGGACGGCTCGCCGGCACTCAAATCGACACATCAATGATGGGTTCGGTGCAGGCTGGCTTGCTTGGGGCCCGCTTACTTGGGCAGCCAGCCGAAGGTCACCAGGACACCGGCGGTGAGCACGACCCAGAACAGCGAGAAGGGCAGGAAAACCTTCCAACCCAGCCGCATCAGCTGGTCGTAGCGGTAGCGCGGCATGGTGGCGCGAACCCAGACAAAGGTGAACAGGCACAGCGCGATCTTCAGCGCGAACCACACGATGCCCGGCACCCAGGTGAAGGGCGCGAAGGGCAGCGGAGGCAGCCAGCCGCCGAGGAACAGGATGCTCGTCATCGCGCTCATCAGGATCATGTTGGCGTATTCGCCAAGGAAGAAGAGCGCGAAGGGAGCGGAGCTGTATTCCACCATGAAGCCGGCGACCAGTTCCGATTCGCCTTCCGGCAGATCGAACGGGGCGCGGTTGGTTTCTGCGAGCGCCGAGATGAAGAACATCACGAACATCGGCAGCAGCGGGATGGCGAACCACACCGTTTCCTGCGCCTTCACGATGTCGGTCAGGTTCAGCGACCCGACGCAGAGCAGCACGGTGATGATGATGAGGCCCATCGAGACCTCGTAGGACACCATCTGCGCCGCGGAGCGCAGCGCGCCCAGGAAGGCGTAGCGCGAGTTCGACGCCCAGCCGGCCATCACGATGCCGTACACGCCCAGCGAGGAAATCGCGAACAGGTACAGCACGCCGACGTTGATGTTGGACAGCACCACCCCATAGTCGAACGGGATGACCGCCCAGGCGATCAACGCCAGGAAGAAGGTGAGCATCGGGGCGATGTAGAAGACGATCCGGTTGGCGCCTTCCGGCAGGATCTGCTCCTTCGCGAACAGCTTCAGGCCGTCGGCGAAGGGCTGCATCAGGCCGAAGGGGCCAACGATGGCCGGACCCTGGCGCAGTTGCATCGCGCCCATAATCTTGCGCTCGGCATAGGTCATGAAGGCGACCGCCACCAGCAGGGGCACCGTGATCGCCAGGATTTGCAGGACCATAATGATCAGCGGCAGGAGGAAGCCGCTCCAGAACTCAGCCATGGGTGCCAGTCCTCTCCTGAGCAGGGCCCACCAGCGCTTCCGTGCAGTTGGCCATCGTCACCGATGCCCGGCTGATCGGGTCGGTCATGTAGAAGTTGGTGATCGGCGTCACGAAGGGAGCGGCGTCGACCGGGCCCTGCGCGCCGAACGGCGCCCAGGCGGCCGGGGTCATCTCGCCGATCGCACCGAAGATCGGGTTCGCAGCCATCAGCCGCTGGCGCAGCTGGCCATGGGTGTCGAAGGGCAGCGTGGTGCCCAGGACTTCCGACAGGGCGCGGACGATCTTCCAGTCCTCGCGCGCTTCGCCGGGCGGGAAGACCGCGAGACGGGCGAGCTGCGGACGGCCTTCGGTGTTGACGTAGACCGCGTTCTTCTCGGTATAGGCGGCACCCGGCAGGATGACGTCGGCGCGGTGGGCGCCGGCATCGCCATGGTGGCCCTGATAGACGACGAAGGCATTGCCCAGCTTGGCCGTGTCGATCTCGTCGGCGCCCAGCAGGTAGACCACGTCGATCTCGCCCTTCGACGCGCCGTCGAGGATCCCGTGAACGTCGCGACCGCCTTCGCCCGGCAGGAAGCCGGCCTCGATGCCGCCGACACGCGCCGCGGCGGTGTGCAGCACGTTGAAGCCGTTCCAGTCGTCGCGGAACATTCCGTAGGCCTCGCCGACCAGACGGGCGGCGGCCTGTACCGCGAGACCGTCGGCGCGCTGGAAGGCGCCCATGCCGACGATGATCATCGGATTCTTGGCGGTGCGCAGGGTTTCGGCGAACGGGTGGCTGCCGTCGACCAGTTGCTGCAGCGTCTCCGGACCGGAGCCGATCACGCTGTAGGGATAGGTCAGATCACGCTGCTCGCCGATGGAGGCGATGGTGACGCCGCCGGCCAGATAGCGCTTGCGGATGCGGGCGTTGACCAGCGTGCCTTCCCAGCGCGGGTTGGTGCCGACCAGCAGGATCACGTCGGCCTTCTCGATGCCAGCGATGCCCGAGTTGAACAGGTAGCCGGCGCGCACCAAGGTGTCGAACCGCGCACCGTCCTGGCGGCAATCCAGGTTCGCGGAACCCAGACGCGACAGCAGCTCCTTCAGCGCGAACTGCGCCTCAACATCGACCAGATCGCCGGAGATGGCGGCGATGCGGTTGCCGGGCAGGCCCTTCAGACGCGCCGCGATGGCGGTGAAGGCCTCGGCCCAGCTGGCCGGGACCAGCTTGCCGTTCTGGCGGATGTAGGGGCGGTCCAGGCGCTGACGCTTCAGACCGTCATAGGAGTAGCGGCTCTTGTCGTTCAGCCACTCCTCGTTGATGTCGTCGTTGACGCGCGGCAGGACGCGCATCACCTCGGCGCCGCGGGCGTCGACGCGGATGTTCGAGCCGACGGCGTCGAGGACGTCGATGGTCTCGGTCTTGCGCAGTTCCCACGGACGGGCCGTGAAGGCGTAGGGCTTGTGGGTCAGCGCACCGACCGGGCAGACGTCGGCGAGGTTGCCCGACAGCTCCGAGCCGATCGCCTTCTCGACGAAGGTGGTGATCTCCATATGCTCGCCGCGATAGACGGCGCCGACATCGGGAACACCGGCCACTTCGTTGATGAAGCGGATGCAGCGGGTGCAATGGATGCAACGGGTCATGATGGTCTTGATGACCGGACCCATATACTTGTCGTTGACCGCCCGCTTGTTCTCGCCGTAGCGGCCGCGGTCGAAGCCGTAGGCCATGGCCTGGTCCTGCAGATCGCACTCGCCGCCCTGATCGCAGATCGGGCAATCCAGCGGGTGGTTGATCAGCAGGAATTCCATGACGCCCTTGCGAGCCTTCAGGACGGTCTCGCTGTTGGTGCGGACGACCATTCCGTCGCCGCAGGGCATGGCGCAGGATGCGACCGGCTTGGGCGCGCGCTCCATCTCCACCAGGCACATGCGGCAGTTGGCCGGCACGCTGAGGCGCTCGTGGTAGCAGAAGCGCGGAATCTCGATCCCCAGCTGCTCGCAAGCCTGGAGGATCGAGGTGCCCGGCTCGACCTCGATCTCGATCCCGTCGATGGTCAGTTTCGGCATGGGAACGGGAACTCCTTACTCGGCCGCCAGCGGGGCGCTGTTGCGGTAGGCCTGGATGCGCCGCTCGACTTCCGGACGGAAGTGGCGGAACAGGCCCTGGATCGGCCAGGCGGCGGCGTCGCCGAGCGCGCAGATGGTGTGGCCTTCGACCTGCTTGGTGACCTGCAGCAGCATGTCGATCTCTTCCATGCGGGCATTGCCGGTGACCATGCGCTGCATGACGCGGTTCATCCAGCCGGTGCCCTCGCGGCACGGCGTGCACTGGCCGCAGGACTCATGCGCATAGAACTGCGACAGGCGGGCGATGGCCTTCACGATGTCGGTGGACTTGTCCATCACGATCACCGCGGCGGTGCCGAGGCCGGACTGCACTTCGCGCAGGCTGTCGAAGTCCATCAGGACGGTGTCGCAGATCGACTTCGGCAGCACCGGGACCGACGAGCCGCCGGGGATGATGCCCAGCAGGTTGTCCCAGCCGCCGCGCACGCCGCCGGCATGCTTTTCGATCAGCTCCTTCAGCGGGATGCCCATCTCCTCTTCCACGTTGCACGGATTGTTCACGTGCCCGGAGATGCAGAAGAGCTTGGTGCCCGAGTTCTTCGGACGGCCGAGGCCGGCGAACCAGGAGGCGCCGCGACGCAGGATGGTGGGAACAACCGCAATGGATTCGACGTTGTTCACCGTGGTCGGGCAGGAATAGAGACCGGCCTGGGCGGGGAACGGCGGCTTGTTGCGCGGCTGGCCCTTCTTGCCCTCGATCGATTCGATGAGCGCGGTTTCCTCGCCACAGATATACGCGCCCGCACCGCGGTGGATGTAGACGTCGTAATTGTAGCCGGTGCCGCAGGCGTTCTTGCCGATCAGCCCCGCCGCATACGCCTCGTCGATGGCGCGCTGGACGTTGGAGCCCTCGTTGTAGAACTCGCCGCGGATGTAGATGTAGCAGGCGCTGGCACCGATGGCGAAACCGGCGATCAGGCAGCCTTCGATCAGCTTGTGCGGATCGTGGCGCAGGATGTCGCGGTCCTTGCAGGTGCCGGGCTCGCCCTCGTCGGCGTTGATGACGAGGTAGACGGGCTTGTCGGTCACGTTCTTCGGCATGAAGGACCACTTCATGCCGGTCGAGAAGCCGGCGCCGCCGCGGCCGCGCAACCCCGATTCCTTCACCTGCTCGATGATCCAGTCCCGGCCGTTGGCCAGGAAGGACGCCGTGTTGTCCCAGTCACCGCGCTTGCGGGCCGCCTCGAGACCGAAGTCCTGGTAGCCGTAGAGGTTGGTGAAGATGCGGTCCTCATCGCGAAGCATCGCTGTCCCCTCCCCCTCAATCGTCCGCTTGCGCGGTGTTGGCGTCCGCTTGCGCGGTGGTAAAGGCCTTCAGCGTCGTCGGGCCGCCGACCGGCTCCGACGACTGACGGCCGGTCTGCGAACCCGGCTTCGGCGTCTCGCCGCGCGCCAGCGCGTCGAGGATGCGCTCCATATGCTCCGGGGCCACGTCTTCGTAGTAATCGTCGCCGATCTGCACAACCGGCGCGTTGACGCAGGCGCCCGAGCACTCGACCTCGCCCAACGTGAACTGGCCGTCGGCCGTGGTCTCGCCCACCTCGATGCCGAGCTTCTTCTTGCAGGTGTGGACGATGTCGTCCGACCCGCGCAGCCAGCAGGGCGTGGTGGTGCAGACCTGGATGTGGTGCCGGCCGACCGGGTTCTTGTTGTACATCGTGTAGAAGGTCGCGACCTCGTACACGCGGATGCGCGGCATGCCGAGCAGGTCGGCCACGGCGTCCATGGCGACGCGCGGCAGCCAGCCGCCGTTCTGGCGCTGGGCCACGTCCAGCAGCGGCATGCAGGCGCTGGCCTGCTTGCCCTGCGGGTACTTGGCGATGATGCGCTTCGCCAGCTCCAGGTTTTCAGGAGTGAAGGTGAAGCTCGTCGGCTCGGCGTGGCCGTGATCGGAAGCGGGCGCGCTCATCGATCGATTTCTCCGAAAACGATGTCCATCGAGGCGATGTTGGCGACGGCGTCGGCCAGCATGTGACCCTTCGACATGAAGTCCAGGCCCTGAAGATGGGCAAAGCCCGGCGCGCGGATTTTGCAGCGGTAGGGCTTGTTGGTGCCGTCGGACACCAGATACACGCCGAATTCGCCCTTGGGCGCTTCGATGGCGGTGTAGGTCTCGCCGGCGGGGACGTGGAAGCCCTCGGTGAAGAGCTTGAAGTGGTGGATCAGCGCTTCCATCGAGCGCTTCATCTCGCCGCGCGGCGGCGGCGACACCTTCCGGTCCTCGATCTTGTAGGGGCCGGCCGGCATCTCCTTGCAGCACTGGCGGATGATCCGCAGCGACTGCCGCATCTCCTCCATGCGCACGAGATAGCGCGCCCAGCAGTCGCCGGTCACGCCGACCGGGACGTCGAACTCCATGCGGTCATAGACCTCGTAGGGCTGCGACTTGCGCAGGTCCCAGGCGACGCCGGAGCCGCGCAGCATCGGACCGGTGAAGGCCCAATCGAGCGCCTCCTCCTTGGTGACGATGCCGATGTCGACCGTACGCTGCTTGAAGATGCGGTTCTCGGTCAGCAGGCTTTCGAGGTCGTCCATGAACTTCGGATAACGCTCGGTGAAGGCCCAGATGTCGTCCAGCAGGCCGTCCGGCAGGTCCCAGGCGACGCCGCCGGGCCGGAAATAGTTGGCGTGCAGGCGGGCACCCGACACGCGCTCGTAGAACTCCATGAGGATTTCGCGTTCCTCGAAGCCCCACAGAGCCGGCGTGATGGCACCGACGTCGAGTGCGCCCGTCGTGATCGACAGGATGTGGTTCAGGATGCGCGTGATCTCCGAGAACAGCACGCGGATGTACTGGGCGCGCAGCGGCGCCTTGATCTGCAGCAGGTTCTCGATGCCGAGCACATAGGCATGCTCCATGCACATCGGGCTGACATAATCCAGGCGGTCGAAATACGGCACGGCCTGGACGTAGGTCTTGTACTCGATCAGCTTTTCGGTGCCGCGGTGCAGCAGGCCGATGTGCGGATCGCAGCGCTCCACGACCTCGCCGTTCAGCTCCATCACCAGACGGAGCACGCCGTGGGCGGCCGGGTGCTGCGGCCCGAAATTCATCGTGTAGGGCTTGATCTGCGTCTTGGTCTCAGGCCCCGACGCGCTGATCGGCCCAGTGGGGCCAGTCGTGACGACGCCGGTCGCCGATTCGGTCGAAACGGTCATGCTCACGGCTTCTTGCTCCCGTCCTGGAGGGCCGCCTTCTCATCGCCGGGCAGCATGACGTTGGTCATGCCTTCCCACGGGCTGAGGAAGTCGAAGGCGCGGAAATCCTGGGTCAGACGGACCGGCTCGTAGATCACGCGCTTCTGGTCCTCGTCGTACCGGGCCTCGACATAGCCGGTCAGCGGGAAGTCCTTGCGGAAGGGGTGCCCCTCGAACCCGTAGTCGGTGAGGATGCGGCGCAGGTCCGGATGATTCTCGAAGAAGATGCCGAACAGGTCCCACACCTCGCGCTCGAACCAGTTGGCCGCGCTGAAGACGGAAACGGCCGACGGAACGGGCGTGTCCTCGTCGGTGGCCAGCTTCACGCGCATGCGCCGGTTGTGGGTGTAGCTGAGCAGCTGATAGACGACCTCGAACCGCTCGACGCGATCCGGGTAATCGACCGCGGTGATGTCGGTCAGCTGCTCGAACCGGGTGGCCGGATCGTCGCGCAGCGCGGTCAGCACCGTCAGGATGGCCGGCCGTTTGACCGTCACCATCAGCTCGCCGAGCCTCACCTCGACCTTCAGGACGTCGCCGCCGAGTTTGGCCGCGATGACGTCCCCGAGTTCCTTCAACGCCTGTTCGGACATGGGTGGGACCCTGCCTTCCTACTTGTCTTCAGCGCGCTTGTCGTTCGTCCCGCCCGGCAGCGGCATGGCTGCGGGCGGGAACGGTACGCCGTGGTCAGCGGGCGATGCGGTTGCCGCGCTTGATCTTCTTCTGGAGCTGGAGGATGCCGTAGATCAGCGCCTCCGCCGTCGGCGGGCAGCCGGGGACATAGATGTCGACCGGAACGATCCGGTCACAGCCACGAACCACGGCGTAGGAATAGTGATAATAACCGCCGCCGTTGGCGCAGGACCCCATGGAGATCACCCAGCGCGGCTCCGGCATCTGGTCGTAGACCTTGCGGAGCGCGGGGGCCATCTTGTTGGTCAGGGTGCCGGCGACGATCATGCAGTCGGACTGGCGCGGGCTGGGACGCGGGATCACGCCGAAACGGTCCAGGTCATACCGGCTCATATAGGCGTGGATCATCTCCACCGCGCAGCAGGCCAGACCGAAGGTCATCGGCCACAGCGAGCCGGTCCGGGCCCAGGCCAGCAGGTCCTCGTACTTCGCCAGCACGAAGCCCTTGTCCTGGATCTCGTCGGAGACCGCGCGGATGTAGGCGTCCTGTTCCGGTCCGGGCGGAATCGGCGCCAGCGGCTTGGCGACCTCTACTCCCATTCCAGAGCTCCTTTCTTCCACTCATAAATGAAGCCGATGGTCAGGATGCCCAGGAACAGCATCATCGACCAGAAGCCGAACAGCCCGATGTCGCCGAGGGCGATCGCCCACGGGAACAGGAAGGCGACTTCCAGGTCGAAGATGATGAACAGGATCGAGACCAGGTAGAACCGCACGTCGAACTTGGTGCGCGCGTCCTCGAACGGCTCGAAGCCGCATTCGTAGGGGGAGACCTTCTCGGCGTCCGGGTTCTTCGGGCTGATGACGTAGGATGCCCCAACCATCACCGCGGCCAGCGCGATGCCGATCAGCAGAAACACCAGGATCGGAAGATACTCAATGATCAGCGGAGTCGACACCGCGTTCCTCCCATAAGCCCACGACCACGGGCGCCGTTCCAGCCGGAAATCGGCGGAAGCGCAAAGCCGTGGCAGCCATGCCTTGGATTAGCCCATCAGACGGGCCGGAATATATGCCGAGACCGTGGGCAAGGAAAGCGCTTTGAATCGCTTTTCACTACGCGGAAGGACAAGTCGGTCCCTGCGGTAGAGCCTGGTAATACCACGTTTTTAAAAAAGGGCAAAGGGTAGACTATTCGCATGCGAAAAAGGACCCGCGATTAGCGAGTCCTTGGGCCATACTGGCGAATGACAGCGAAATTTTAAAAGGAAAGTGGCGCGAGTGACGGGACTTGAACCCGCGGCCTCCGGCGTGACAGGCCGGCGCTCTAACCAACTGAGCTACACCCGCGCAGAGCGACTTTGCTTCGACACCAGCCAACCGCAAAGCCAACGCTTTGAACTGCCTGCTGTTTTCACCGGGACCGTTGAGGCCCCCGTCGTTCGGTGGGCGGTTTGTAGTCGCCCGGGAGGCCGCCTGTCAATCACCAAATTGCAAAAAATTAATGCCGAGCCCGCTGATCGGGTTCTGTCCGTTCCCCTGCCCTGCTCAAGGCAGTTGATGCGCCTCCCGGCGCAGCGCTTCCAGGCGGTCGAAGGCCTGGATCATGCCGGCCGACAGCTCCCGGTGGTCGACCGCATCAGGTCCGCCGAAGCGGGTCAGGGTTTCTTCCAGGGCCCGGGCGAGATGCTCGGCGACGTCCAGATGCTTCTGTTCCAGCGCCAATTCGAGTGCGGCGAGGATGCGGTCGCCGAGCCGCCGGTCGTTCGAAGTCATGCGTTTCCCCAGCCCGTGGATTTCTGCGGCCGGCCATCGGCCGCCGGTGTTTCGGTTGCGTCTGCAGGATAGCAGCTTCATCGCGGCGGGGCGGCGGGAATCGCACGCTGCGACATTTCGGAGGCACCTCTTCCGAACAGGGGCCACGCCATGCGATAGTCCGGCCATGCCGTTCCATGTTTCATTCCGCCGCAGCCTCGGCGTGCTTCTGCTGGCCGCCGGCCTCGTCCCGGCCGCAGGACCGGCGCCAGCCGCCTCCAATGTCTCCGCCGCGCAGGCGGAGGCGAAGGAGATCGCCAAGTCCATGGGCAACTGCACCCCGGCCAAGGTTGAGGTGCTGCGCTATACCGTCGGGCGCGAGGGATCGACGACTTTCAAGATCGGCTGCAGCGAGGACAAGGACGCCTTCGTCGTCGTGCAGTGCCGGTCTCGGGTCTGTGCGCTGGCGCGTTGAGGATCGCAAGGACGAGCCGTATGACTGAATTCACCGCTTGTTAACCGCGCTCGCGCGCAATTGCGGAATGCGGCGGACCACGAGCGGTGCGCGCATGGCAACAGGGGCCGGATGACGATGGGCATGGGACGGACGGCGTCGATGCGGGGTTGGCTGGCCATTGCCCTGGCAGGGCCGGTTATGGCGTTGGCCGGCTGCACCTCCCCGCTCGGGCTGGCGGCGGCCGGCGCGGATGTGGTGACGCTGAACGCCACCAAGAAGACCATCGGCGATCATCTGGTGTCGGCCGCCACCGGCCGCGACTGTTCGATCATCAGCTTCGAGCAGACCGGCGATTACTGCCCGGACAAGGTGGTGATCGACCGCTCGCGGATTTATTGCTACCGCACGCTGGCTGATGTCGATTGCCACCACATTCCCGATCCCTACCGCAACGGCAACACGGCGCTTGCCAGCCCGCCGCCGGACATCCGGACGGTGCCGCGCAAAAGAGGCTGGTTCGACGACGCCACGCCCTATACGTCGAACAACGGAACCTAGGGGACTCTCAGCGCACCTTCTTGGCGACGAAGGCCTTGGCGATCGCCATCATCGCCTTCTCATGCGTCGGCCCGCCGGCCGGGGCGTCGTGAACGGTGGCCCCCTTTGCAGCCGCCGCAGCCTTGCCGGCGGGGGCGCCGCGCTGGGGAACCGGTTCCCCTGAATCGCGGCCCAACTGGTTCAGCAGGTTTTCAAGCGCATCGCGGCTGAGGCCCGAGGCGGACGGCCGCCCACCCCCTGCCCCGCCGCCGGCCGCCGGACGCGCGGACGCGTTCCGGCTGGGCGGACGGCCGGCACGCTCGATGGCGGCGGCGGCGATGGCCTTCAGGAAGGGCTGGGCGATCCCGCGCAGCAGGTCGGGATCCTCGACGGCCCAGGCCATCAGGATCTTCTGCGCGTTCATCCGGCTGCCCTTGGCCGCCAGGATCGCTTCGCGGACCTTGCCGTCGACGTAGGAATTGCTCATCGGGAATCGTCCACCGGGATATGTCCGCCAGCCGCGTCAAGACCGCGGGAACCATGGAGGACTGTCGGGCCAACTCGGTTAATAAACGGTTGCAGGTGCTTTGCGCTCTGCGGAAGACGTGGAAGAAGCGGTTGCCGCCGGCCGGAGAGGCGCGGATAGTGGCGGGATGCTGATCGAAACCTTCGCCGACCTGATCTGCCCCTGGTGCTACATCGGCAAGCGCCGGCTCGACCGGGCGCTGATGCAACGGCCCGGCCTGCGCCCGGAAATCCGCTGGCAACCGTTCCAACTGAATCCGGACATGCCGCGGGGCGGAATGTCGCGCGACGATTATCTGGCCGCGAAGTTCGGCGGCGGGGAGCGGGCCCGGCAAATTCACCGGGTGGTGGAGGACACGGCGGCACGCGACGGGCTGCCGCTGGCGCTCGACCGCATCCAGCGCACGCCCAACAGCTTCGACGCGCACCGGCTGGTCCGAATAGCCGGGCGCCACGGGCTGGGCAACGCGATGGCCGATGCGCTGTTCGCGGCCTATTTCGTCGAGGGCGTGGACATCGGCGACCGGGACGCGCTGGCCAGCGTCGCCGCCGGGTTGGGCCTGGATTTTGTCGAGACGCGGCGCCAGCTGTCCACCGACGCCGAATCGGCTTCGGTACATGCCGCCGATGCACTGGCCCGCCAAATGGGACTGCAGGCGGTTCCCTGCTACATCTTCAACCGCCGCTACGCGCTGTCCGGCGCGCAGGAGCCGGCGAGTTTCCTGCCGCTGCTCGACCTCGGCAGCGAGGAACCGGAGAATTTGTCGGTTGTTTCCGGCTGAAACCCCGGAATGAAAAAGGGCGGCCCGAAAGCCGCCCTTTTCCATGTCGTCCCGATCAGGCCGCAGAGATCAGGCTGTAGAGATCAGGCCGGCGTGCTGGTGGTCTTGGCGTAGCCCAGCGTCTTCAGCGCATCGGCGATCTCCGGCAGGATGCCCGGATCGTCGATGGTCGCCGGCATCTTGTAGTCCTGGCTGTCGGCGATCTTTTGCATGGTGCCGCGCAGGATCTTGCCCGAACGGGTCTTCGGCAGACGGTCGACCACCAAGGCACGCTTGAAGTCGGCGACCGGGCCGATCTGTTCGCGCACCAGCTGGACGACCTCCTTGACGATCTCCTCATGCGGCCGGGTGACGCCGGCCTTCAGACAGACGAAGCCCAGCGGCACCTGACCCTTCAGGTCGTCGGCCACGCCGATCACCGCGCATTCGGCGACGTCCTTGTGGCTCGACAACACCTCTTCCATGGCGCCGGTGGACAGGCGGTGGCCGGCGACGTTGATGATGTCGTCGGTGCGCGCCATGACATAGACATAGCCGTCATCGTCGATGAAGCCGGCATCGCCGGTCTGGTAATAGCCCGGGTAATCGGCCAGGTAGGACTTCTTGAATCGCTCGTCGGCGTTCCACAGCGTCGGCAGCGTGCCCGGAGGCAGCGGCAGCTTGACGCAGATGGCGCCGATGTCGCCGCGCGGAACCTCCTTCAGCTCGGCATTCAGCACCCGCACGTCCCAGCCCGGCATCGGGCGGGTGGCGGAGCCGTACTTGATCGGGAACAGGTGCACGCCCAGGGGGTTGCCGGAAATAGCCCAGCCGGTCTCGGTCTGCCACCAGTGGTCGATGACCGGAACGTTCAGATTGTCCTCGGCCCAGTGCAGCGTGTCGGGGTCCGACCGCTCGCCGGCCAGGAACAGGGCGCGGAAGTGCGACAGGTCGTACTTCTTCAGGTAATTGGCGTCCGGATCCTCGCGCTTGATGGCGCGAAAGGCGGTCGGCGCGGTGAACAGGGTGCCGACCTTGTGCTGCTCGATCACGCGCCAGAAGGTACCCGGATCCGGGGTGCCGACCGGCTTGCCTTCGAACACCACGGTGGTGCAGCCGGTCAGCAGCGGCGCATAGACGATGTAGGAGTGGCCGACGACCCAGCCCACATCCGACGCCGCCCAATACACCTCGCCGGGCTTGACGTTGTAGATGTTGGTCATGGTCCAGCGCAGCGCCACCGCATGGCCGCCGTTGTCGCGCACCACGCCCTTGGGCTGCCCGGTCGTGCCGGAGGTGTAGAGGATATAGAGCGGGTCGGTCGCCTCGACGGGCACGCATTCCGCCGGCTCCGCCTTCGCCACGGCTTCCATCCAGTCGACGTCGCGGCCGGCGACCAGCGTCGCCGTCTCCTGCGGGCGCTGATAGACGATGACGCTGCTGGGCTTGTGGGCCGACTGTTCGATGGCGGAGTCCAGCATCGGCTTGTACTTGACGATGCGGTTCGGCTCGATGCCGCAGGAGGCGGAGACGATGGCCTTCGGCTTGGCGTCGTCGATGCGGGTCGCCAACTCGTGCGGGGCGAAGCCGCCGAACACCACCGAATGCACGGCGCCCAGGCGGGCGCAGGCCAGCATGGCGACGACCGACTGCGGAATCATCGGCATGTAGAGGAGGACGCGATCGCCCTTCTCCACGCCCTGGGCGCGCAGCGCGCCGGCGAAGCGGGCGACCTGATCCTGCAGCTCGGCATAGGTGATGGTCTGGACGGTTTGGGTGACCGGGCTGTCATAGATGATCGCCGCCTGCGCGCCGCGACCGCCTTCCACATGGCGATCGACCGCGTTGTAGCAGGTGTTCAGCTCCCCGCCGGTGAACCAGCGGTAGAAGGGCGCGTTGCTGTCGTCCAGCACCTTGTCCCACGGCTTGAACCAGGAAATGTCCTTTGCCGCCTCGCCCCAGAACCCGGCTGGGTCCGACAGGGAACGGGCATGCATCTGGTCGAAAAGCTCTGCAGTCGTGGTGCTGGCGGTCGGGCTCATGGCAGGGCGTCCCTCGTTCTATTTTGGTACTATTCGGTGCGTATTTCCTCTCGGCCGCGAAACGATCCGTTACGCAGCCTCCACAATCTGCGACAAAAGCATAAGTGCTGGCAAATGTCAGAAGGTCGGGGGTGCGGCGAGCTGTCGCATTCCCCATTGGTGAAACACCGTTCCGGAACCTGGAATTCAAAAGGAAACGCAGACCGGCCGGATGGCGAGTCCGACCGACTGCTGGTGGAACCGCTCCTTGTACGATTCGACGATTTCACGGATGAGCGCCAAGGTCGCCGGCCCGCCTTCGGCCAGCAGGGTCAGCACCTTGCTCGGCTCCCGGATCAGACGGCCGGTCTCGCTGTCACGCCAGTGGCCGGAGGCGTCGATGACGGTCAGGCCGTTGGGGAAGCGCGGCGTCACCTCCCCATCCAGGAAATCGGCCCAGTCGCGGTCGCTGACGCCCACGTCCGCACCGATGTTGCGGCCGAAGAACAGATGCGCCTCGATCATCGGGGCGGCGGAATAGGCCTCGCAAGCCAGCGCCGCCGCAGCCGGAGCGAGGGCAGGCTGCGTGGAAGGGGGCGCCAGCTGCGCCGCGGCCGGACCGCTCAGCAGCAGGAGCGGGAGAAGCACTGACGGCAGAGTCGGGACGGGACGCATCGGCGAGACTCCGTTCTGGCGCCGGATGGCGCGTCAAGTCGTGCGGGCGGCATGGAGATCAGCGATGCTCTGGTCAGGACGCCCCCGGACCGTTATGCATGGATCATGGCCATTGATCCACCAATCACCGGGATTCGCCCGATCCTGACCGTCGTCCACGGCAACGGCGAGCGCCTGATCGTGGCCCGTCTCACCAACTTGGGCGGCGGCAGCCAGTCCAACCGCTTCGTCCTGCGTCGCGCCGATTTCCGCGCACCGTGGGAGCAGCCGGAGAAGGGCTATTTCGGCTATGCGGAGGTCGCCCGCGCGCTGGACGCCAACGGCTGGCGCGGCTGCAGCATCGAAGCGATGGCCACCACCGATCTCGAGGAACGCCGCGCCCGCCAGCTCGCCCGCAAGAAGCTGCACCTGCAATGCGTGGAGGCGGCGATCCGGCGGGCGCAGGAGGGGGAAACGTCCGGAGCGGAGTGAGCGCGCGATAGGCGCCGCCCTCACCGCCTCCCCAGCGCGGTCATCCTCCGATCGAAATCGGCGGCGAGGTCGGCAAGCGTCACCTGCCCGAGGTGGCGGACGAGCACCGCCTCCGCCTCGCGCAGCGCCCCGTCCAGGGCGGCATTCACGGCCTGCTCCACCAGACAGCTCGGCTCGTCCGCCGTCGGGCCGATGGCGAAGATCCCCGGCTCCCCCAATGCCCGGTGGATGTCCAGCAGCGTGATTTCGTTCAGCGGCCGGGCCAGCCGCCAGCCGCCGCCATGACCCTTTTCCGACCGTACATGTCCGGCATCGCGCAGACCCGCCATGGTCCGGCGGATGACCACCGGATTCGTGTTCAGCATGGCTGCGATCGCCTCCGACGTCAGGGCGCCGTCATGCCGGTCCATGTGGATCAGCACATGCAGCATGCGGGATAGGCGGCTGTCCTGTCTCATCGATGCTCGGTTCCTTCCGGTGTTGCGCCGGGCGGCCTCGCACTCAGGCCACTTCATAAGTTACATGGCACATTGACCACGCCCGTTCATGTAACTTATCGTGTGTCGTGAAAGGGCGCGAACGGCGCACCCTGCCAATCCCTGGAAAGACAAAAGCCATGGACGCAAACGATCCGACGACCTACGACGCGATCATCGTCGGCGGCAGCTATGCCGGCATCGCCGCCGCGCTTCAGCTGGCACGCGCCCGGCGCCGGGTGCTGGTGATCGACGAGGGGGTCCGGCGCAACCGCTTCGCCTCCCACTCGCATGGCTTCCTCGGCCAGGACGGCCGCCCGCCGGGAGACATCGCCGCAGAGGCCCGCGACCAACTGATGCGCTATCCCACCGTCACTTGGAGGACCGGCCGGGCCGAGGATGCCGCGCGGACCGCCGAGGGGGTTCGGATCACCGATTCGAATGGAATTGCCCACCGGGGGCGCCGGCTGCTGCTCGCCGTCGGTGTGATCGACGAGTTGCCGGCGATTCCCGGCCTTAAGGAACGCTGGGGCCGCTCCGTCTTCCACTGCCCCTACTGTCACGGCTACGAGTTGATGCAGGGCCGGATCGGCGTCGTCGCCGTGTCCGGGCAGTCCATGCACCATGCGCTGATGCTGCCGGACTGGGGACCGACGACACTGCTTCTGAACGGGGCGTTCGTGCCCGACGCCGACCAGTCGGCCCATCTGGCCCGGCGCGGGGTTGCCGTCGAAACCAGCCCCGTCACCGGGATCGGCGGCGATGCGGCAGAGGTCGCGCTTGACGATGGGCGGGTTCTGCCCTTCGCCGGCCTGTTCGTGCTGCCGAAAAGCCGCATCGCAAGTCCACTGGCGGCACAATTGGGATGCGCGACCGAGGATGGACCGCTCGGCACCCACATCCGGGTCGATGCGATGCAGGAGACCAGCGTCCCCGGTGTCTTCGCCTGCGGCGACGCGGCACGGGCGGCGGGATCGGTGGCGCTGGCCGTCGGTGCCGGCACCATGGCCGGAACGGCGCTGCACCGGTCGCTGCTGTTCTGCGAGGACGAAGCCCTGTTCGCCCGCCCCTAACCGATCAGCAAACCGGCGGCGATGGCCCACATCACCAGGGCGATGACGCCGTCCATCACCCGCCAGGACGCCGGCCGGGCGAACAGCGGGCGCAGCAGGCGGGCGCCATAGCCGAGCGCGAAGAAGAACAGGAAGGACGCCGTCATCGCCCCCAGCGCGAAGGCCCCCCGCGCCTCGGCGAAGCGGGCGGAGACGGAACCGACCAGCACCACCGTGTCCAGATAGACATGCGGGTTCAGCCAGGTCAGCGCCAGACAGGTCAGCAGCGCCGGCAGCAGCCCGGCCGGTTCCCGGTCCGCCGGAGCCAGCCCAGCCCCGCTGCGCAGGGCGGATCGGGCGCTGCGCAACCCATAGACCAGCAGGAACGCGGCACCGGCATAGCGCATCAACGGTTCCAGCCATGGCCAGCGCGCACCGGCCGTGGCGAACCCGCTCACTCCGACCAGGATCAGCACCGCGTCGGACAGGGCACAGGTGGCGCAGATCGCCAACACATGTTCGTTGCGCAAGCCCTGACGCAGCACGAAGGCGTTCTGTGCTCCGATGGCGACGATCAGGCTGAAGCCTAGGAACAGGCCCGGCAGGAAGGCGGTGAGCAGCACGGAGGAAAACAGGGAGGCGGCGAAGGGGTCGGTCATGGCGCGGTTCCGGAGTCGGTGGATGCCAATCCGCTACCATCCGACTGACCTTTGCCCTACTTAATCCTTCTTGCCCTGGTTAAGTGGAGCTAATCCATGCTGGACTATCCGCTGCTGATGGCGCTGGCCGCCGTGATCCGCACCGGCAGCTTCGAACGCGCCGCCCAGCAGTTGCACGTCACGCCTTCGGCCGTGTCGCAGCGGGTCAAGCTGCTGGAGGAACGGCTGGGCAGCGTCCTGGTGGTGCGCGGCCAGCCTTGCACCGGGACGGCGGCCGGTCAGCGCCTGTGCCAGCATGTGGAGCGGGTGGCGTTGCTTGAAAGCGAACTGCGCGGCGCCCTGCCCGGCCTGATCCCGGCGGAGGGGCCGGCCACCCTGCGCGTCGCGGTGAACGCCGACAGCCTCGCCACCTGGTTCGTCGCGGCGATGGCCGAGATGCCCGGCTGCCTGTTCGATCTGGTTCTGGATGACCAGGACCACAGCGCCGAATGGCTGCGCAAGGGCGAGGTGCTGGCCGCCGTCACCGCCAGCGCGGCGCCGGTTCCCGGCTGCAACAGCCACCCGCTGGGCGCGCTGCGTTACCGCGCGACCGCAAGCCCCGGCTACATGCGCCGCCACTTCCCGGACGGCGTCACCGCCGACGCCCTGTCCCGCGCGCCCTGCCTGACCTTCAACCGCAAGGACCGGCTGCAGGCGCAATGGCTGCGTCTGGTGCTGGCAAACACCGCACCGGGACACCTGCCGACTCCGCCCACTCATTGGCTTCCCTCCACCCATGCCTTCGTCGATGGGGCGCTGGCCGGGCTTGGATGGGGGATGAACCCCGACCCGCTGGTGGCCGACCATCTCTCCGCCGGCCGGCTGGTGGAACTGGTGCCCGGCCATCCACTGGACGTGCCGCTGCATTGGCAGCAGAGCCGCATCGCCGGAACAGCGCTGGCCGAGCTGTCGCGTGCCGTCCTGCGCGCCGGCCGGCGGGCGTTGCATCCCGCCGACGGAGAGGAGAGCGGCGCAAGCCCGCCGGACGCATGAGGACTTTGCCCGCGGCGCGTGCGCGCTTATATGGATCCAACCAATCTCTGGAGGGATTCGATGACCAGCAGCGCCGCCACGGCCGCAAACGACACCGCCGAACTGGGTGCGCTTCCCACCTGGGACCTGAGCGATCTCTATCCCGGCATGGAGTCGCCGGAGCTGAAGGCCGATCTCGACCGGATGGAGCGGGAGTGCAAGGCCTTCCGCGAACGCTATGCCGGCAAGCTGGCCACGCTGAAGGGCGACGAATTGGCCGCCGCTATCCGCAGCTATGAGGACATCGACGAGACGCTGTCGCGGGTCATGTCCTATGCCGGGCTGGTCTACAACGGCAACATGGTCGACCCGACCATCGCCAAGTTCTACCAGTCGGCGCAGGAACGGGTGAACGACATCTCCGCCCACCTGATCTTCTTCACGCTGGAGATCAACCGGCTGGACGAGGGCGATCTGGCGGCCAAGCAGAAGGCATCCTCGGCGCTGCGCCATTACGAGCCGTGGCTGCGCGACGTCCGCCTCTACCGCGACCACCAGCTGTCAGACGAGATCGAGCGGCTGCTGCACGAGAAGCATGTCGTCGGCCGCGCCGCCTGGAACCGCCTGTTCGACGAGACCATCGCCAGCCTGCGCTTCCCCATGGGCGGAAAGGACCTGACCTGTGCGGAGGCGCTGAACCGCCTGTCCGACCGCAACCCCGTCGTACGCCGCGAGGCCGGCGAGGTGGTGGGCAAGGTGCTGGGCAAGAATGCGCGGCTGTTCGCGCTGATCACCAACACGCTGGCCAAGGACAAGGAGATCGAGGACGACTGGCGCAACTACCCGACGCCGACCTCCGCCCGCAACCTGTCCAACCGGGTCGAGGACGAGGTGGTCGACGCGCTGGTCTCCGCCGTCAAGGGCGCCTATCCGGACCTGTCCCACCGCTATTACGCAATGAAGGCCAAGTGGTTCGGCCAGGACCATCTGGACTATTGGGACCGCAATGCCCCGCTGCCCGAGGATGCCGACCGCAGCATCCCGTGGGAAGAGGCCCGCGACATCGTGCTCGGCGCCTATGGCCGCTTCTCTCCCGACCTCGCCAGCCTGGGCAAGCGCTTCTTCGACAATCCCTGGATCGACGCGCCGGTCCGGCCCGGCAAGGCGCCGGGCGCCTTCGCCCACCCGACCGTGCCCAGCGTCCACCCCTATCTGCTGGTCAACTACCAGGGCAAGACCCGCGACGTGATGACGCTGGCGCATGAGCTGGGACATGGCGTCCACCAGATCCTGGCCGGCAAACAGGGCCATTTCCTGTCCGACACCCCGCTGACCCTGGCGGAAACCGCGTCGGTGTTCGGCGAGATGCTGACCTTCCGCGCCTTGCTGGCGGCGGAGACCGACCCGAAACGCCGCCGCATCATGCTGGCCGGCAAGGTCGAGGACATGCTGAACACGGTGGTGCGCCAGATCGCCTTCTTCGACTTCGAACGCCGCGTCCACACCGAGCGGAGCGAGGGCGAGCTGACGTCGGACCGCATCGGCGAAATCTGGATGGCGGTGCAGACCGAAAGCCTCGGCCCGGCGTTGCGCTTCGACGAGGGATACCGGCACTACTGGTCCTACATCCCCCACTTCATCCACTCGCCCTTCTACGTCTACGCCTATGCCTTCGGCGACTGCCTGGTGAACTCGCTCTACGCGGTCTACCAGGATGCGGAGGAGGGCTTCGCCGAGAAGTATCTGGCGATGCTGTCGGCCGGCGGTACGCTGCGCCACAAGGAGCTGCTGGCTCCCTTCGGGCTGGACGCCTCCGACCCAGCCTTCTGGCAGAAGGGCCTCGGCGTCATCCGCGGCTTCATCGACGAGCTGGAGGGTGGGGAGGCGAAGGGCTGACGATTTGGGTGTCTTGACCGCCGTCAAGAGACCATGACGGCTGTGCGGGTATGGTGGCCTTCGGAGCGTCGTCTCCGAAGGCCATCTTCGTTTCAGGAAGCCCCGCCATGCTTGCAACCGCCACGCCCGCCGCCGACCAAGCCGCCGCCCCTGCCGCTGACGTCCCCCTCCTCGGCTTTGCGGTCATGGACCGCGACCATGTCGATTCCGTCGCCCTGTTGCAGGCGGCCTGCAACGCGCCGGCCGGGCAGCTCCAGGCCCCTTTTGCCGCTTTCGCCAAGCATCTGCGCGAGCATTTCGCCCGCGAAAACGCGCTGATGACGCAGCACGGCTTCTTCGCCCTGCATTGTCACAAGGACGAACACGCCCGCGTTTTGAACGTGGTCGCGGCCATGGAAGCCGAACTGGCGGAGGGCAAGGAGGACCGGGCGCGCCTGTACGTGACCGAGCATTTCCCCGACTGGTTCCACACCCATCTGGCGACGATGGACCGTGTGACCGCGGACTTCCTGGCTCAGGCGGAGGGGTGAGGGTTCGGCCGCGGGTAGCCCCCTCCCCATCCCTCCCCCACCTTCGATGGGAGAGGGGGCCGGATGCTTGTGGAAGCTATCCGAAGAACGGCGGCAATCCCCTCTCCCGCGATCGGACCGGCCTTCGCCCGGCCGAGAGCGGGGGAGGGTTAGGGAGGGGGCAGCACGCGAGGCGCCTCGCCCTCCGACAGAACCCCGGAATTGGAAAGGGGCCGGAACCTGTTCGGTTCCAGCCCCTTATGGATGGTGGGCGCACAAGGACTCGAACCTTGGACCCGCTGATTAAGAGTCAGCTGCTCTACCAACTGAGCTATGCGCCCATCCGTAGGAAGTGTTCAAGAGATGGTGGGCGCACAAGGACTCGAACCTTGGACCCGCTGATTAAGAGTCAGCTGCTCTACCAACTGAGCTATGCGCCCATCTCTTGATGCGGTGAACCTGACTGAAATCTATGCCGAAATCAGCCGACTGTTCATCGCGCCGGCCAAGCCGTTGTCCCGGCCGGTGTGGCGCGGTTTATAGCGAAGGGCTTTTGGCCTGTCGATAGCAAAATCGCACCCCATGTGAATTTTTTGGCGCGCGCTTTTCGGTGGCCGGACTCCGCCCCCGGCGGCTACACCGGCGCTGTCGATAACGGGCATCGAAACGGGAGATCGGGAATGGGCGGCTGGACGGAAGGCTATGTCGGCGGCATCGACTATATCCGCGCCGTCTATCGCGACTGGTCGCCGCCCCTGCTCGGCTTTGCCCTGACGCTGCGCGGTTGGCGTCCGCCCGAAGCGCTGCGCCGCGGCTGCTTCACCATGGCGGAGCCCGGATGCGGCCACGGGCTGACCAGCGCGCTGCTGGCCGGCGCCCATCCGGCCGCAAGTTTCGAGGCGATGGACTTCAACCCTTCGCATATCGCCGGGGTCCGGCGGCTGGCCAACGATGCCGGGCTCGCCAACGCCACCTTCCTGGAGGAGAGCTTCGCCGACCATGCGCGGCGCGAGGGACCGATGCTGGACGTGGTTGCCCTGCACGGCGTCTGGTCCTGGGTAAGCGCCGAGAACCGGGCGATCCTGCTCGACATGCTGCGCCGCCGGCTGGCACCGGGTGGCGTCGTGTTCGTCAGCTACAACGCCCTGCCCGGCACGTTGGCCCATATGCCGTTGCGCCGCCTGCTGGTGGAGCGCTGCGCCGACGGCGACGGTCCCCTGCCGGACCGCATCGCGCGGGCGGTCGAGTTCGCCTCGCGGATGGCCGCCCAAGGCGGAGGCTGGTTCGGCGCCACCGACGGCGTGGTGGAGCGAATCGAGCAGTTGCGCCACAAGTCGCCGAACTACATCGCCCACGAATACCTCAACGGCGACTGGACGGCGTTCTACCATGCCGATGTGGCGCGCGAGATGGCGGCCGCCAAGCTGGAATTCGCCGGCGCCGCCGTGCCGATGGAGCAGATGCACGACCTCAGCCTGTCCCCCGCGCAGCAGGCTTTGGCGGATGAAGCGCGTGACCCGGCCCAGGCCGAGACCCTGCGCGACGTGATGACCAACCGCAGCTTCCGCCGCGACCTGTTCGTGAAGGGGGGCGAGCGGCTGGGACCGGCGGAACGGCGCGCGCTGTTGGGTGAGACCCGGTTCGCGCTGTTGGTGGGCGCCGACGATTTGCCGGAAGTCGCCTCCACCCCCGTCGGCCGCCTGCCCTTCCCGCGGGCGCTCTACCAGCCGCTGGGCGAGGCACTGGCCGAGGGGCCGCAGAGTCTCGATGCGCTGCTCGCCCGGCCGGCCCTGGCGGCGCAGGGGGAGGACGCCGTGCTGCGCGCGCTGGTCCTGCTGACCAGTCTGGCGCTGGTGGCGCCGGTCATGCCCGAAGACGGATTTGCCGAACGCAAAGCCTCGAGCGAGCGCTTCAACGCCGTGGTTCTGGAGCGCCACCGCTTCGGCGATACGCCGGGGCAGCTCGCCTCCCCGCTGCTGGGCGCCGGGGTGCCGGTGACACGGATCGAGGCATTGTTCCTGCTGGCCGCACGGCTGGGTGAGGACCCCGCCGGCTTCGCCTGGCGCCACCTGTCCGCCGACGGACTCACGCTTGGCCGCGACGGCGAGCGTTGCGAGGGAGATGAGGCCAGCCGGGCGGAACTGGCGCGCCGGCATGCCGCTTTCGTGCAGCGGCGGCTGCCGTTGCTGGAAGGTTTGGGAGTGGTTTGAGGGTTGGGAGCGTCGGCGTCGTTGCCCCAACAGTCCCGCTCAGCGCTCGGCGACCACTTTCGGCAGCTTCTCGGCGATGCCGTAAAGCGCTTCGCGCCGGCGGATTTCGGCGAACACGTCGTCCGGGTGGATGTTCAACGTCGCCCACAGGACCGACAGGTTGTACAGCAGGTCGGCACTTTCGTTGATGACCCCCTGGCGGTCCTCGTTCATGGCATCCAGCGCCACCTCGACCGCTTCCTCGCCCACCTTCTTGGCAATCTTCTTCGGACCGGCGGCGATCAGCCGGGCGGTCTTGGACTGCGCCGGGTCCATCTGCTGGCGGTCGAGGATGGCGTCATAGAGGCGGATCAGGTCGTCGGTCATCAGGGAGGGCTTGTCTCGTCTGCGGGTGGGAACGGCATCCCGTTAACGTGATCGCTCCGCAACGGAAATGCTATCCCCCATCGGCCCGGTCCCGGGCCGAACGATCGCCTTATGCCTTGCGGTGACGCCTCCAGGCATCACTTCACGGCCTCAGCCCACCGGATCATAGGAATGGTCGGCCTTCGGACGCTCGTCCAGCAAGGTCTGGCCGGTGCTGACGAAATGCACGACCTCGGCGATGTTGGTGGCGTGGTCGCCGATGCGCTCCAGGTTCTTGGCGATCATCATCAGGTGCATATGCGCCATGAACTGGTCCGGTGCCGCCAGGGCAGACCGTTCCACTTCCGCAACGAGGCTGGTGTAGAGAGCATCCACCTCGTCGTCGGTGCGCCAGATGCGCAAGGCCGCCTCGCTGTCGCTGTCGACATAGGCGTCCACCACGGCGCTGAGCCGCTCGCGCACCAGCCGGCCGAGCTGCGGCAGGCCCGACAGCGAGGCCGATTCCGCAAGGCTGAAGATGGCGACCGCCCGCTTGGCGGTGTTGGCGGCATGGTCGCCGATGCGCTCCAGGTTGCCGGCGATCTTCAGCGCCGCCACGACCTCGCGCAGGTCGTCGGCCACCGGCTGGCGCAGGGCCAGCAGGCGCATGCAGTGCGCTTCGATGTCATGCTCGAAAGAATCGAGTCGCGCGTCCGACTCGACGATTTCCCGCGCCAGATCGGGGTTGCGCTGGGCCAGGCAGGTCAGGGCCTGGTCGATCTGCGTCTCCGCAGCGCCGGCCATCTGCACGATGGCGGATTTCATCCGCTTCAGCGCGTCCTCGAACGCGGACACGATGTGCGGAGCGGAGGTCTTCATGGTCGGCAAACCCTTCCCGGCGGTCTCATCCAAAGCCGCGACCATAGCGTCTCGACGTTACGGTACGATGACAATGCCTATGACGAATGGAGGTTCCGCCCCCCTCCGCGCGACAATTGAAATGCCCGGTTGATTTTGCGGCGCAGCATTGCGACACATCCGTCATCTCTGCATCTTACCCACTCAACGACGTGCCGAACCCGCCATGATCGAACGCCGCTTCGAACAGATCATCTTCGCCAGCCGCTGGCTGCTCGCGCCCTTCTATCTGGGCCTCGTGGTCTCGCTGATGGCCCTGCTGGTGAAGTTCACCCAGGAAATCCTGCACATCATTCCGCATGTGCTGGACATGAGCGAGAAGGACGTGCTGCTGGCCATGCTCACGCTGATCGACCTGTCCTTCGCCGGCAATCTTCTGCTGATGGTGATCTTCGCCGGCTACGAGAACTTCGTCTCGAAGATCGACGTGGCCAATCACGAGGACCGGCCGGACTGGATGGGCAAGGTCGACTTCGGTGGGCTGAAGCTGAAGCTGATTGCCTCCATCGTCGCCATCTCCGGCATTCATCTGCTGAAGGCCTTCATGAATTTGTCCCAGACCTCGCGGGAGGAATTGATGTGGCTGGTGATCATCCACATGACCTTCGTGGTGTCGGGCGTGCTGCTGGCCTGCATGGACCGGCTGGAGGGACACCACGCCCATGCGGCGAAGCCGGCCGACAAGCCCGGGGCGGAGCATCACTGACCATCCCGCCGGACCGGCGGGCAATTGCCCGTTGCGGCACGGCATGGTTCGGACTAGACACTGAACCGCCACACCGGCCGAACGGCTATTCGGCGGATCGGGACGGCATTTACCGCAAGGGCCGACCTCAAGAGTTTGGCTGTTGACGGAAAATTAACCCTGATCCGCCAGTTTTGCCTTCACCAGACACCGCAAGAGGCGGCGGGCACCGGCCAACCGGGAACCGCTTTCGCGACACGGGTCAGGCCTGCCGGGCGCACTCTCCGCTTGAGCGTGCGGACGCATTCGACTATGGAACCGTCGGCGGGCATGCTATGCCAGTCTCCGCCGGTTCGGCCGTCTCAACCGCTTTGATAGAGTTCGTCAGCTCCATGCTCTCCAAACTGCTGGGCGTTCTGTCCGCCGACATGGCGATCGATCTGGGGACGGCCAACACCCTGGTCTATGTCAAGGGCCGCGGCATCGTCCTGAATGAACCGTCCGTCGTCGCCATCGCCAACGTGCGCGGCAAGAAGCAGGTCCTCGCCGTCGGTGACGAGGCGAAGATGATGCTCGGCCGAACCCCCGGCAACATCCAGGCCATCCGGCCGCTTCGCGACGGCGTCATCGCCGATTTCGAAGTCGCGGAGGAAATGATCAAGCATTTCATCCGCAAGGTTCACAACCGCCGCAGCTTCGCCAGCCCGCAGGTCATCATCTGCGTGCCGTCGGGCTCGACCGCGGTGGAACGCCGGGCGATCCAGGAATCGGCGGAGGCCGCAGGCGCCCGCCGCGTCTTCCTGATCGAGGAGCCGATGGCCGCCGCGATCGGCGCCGGGCTTCCGGTGACGGAACCGACGGGCTCGATGGTCGTCGACATCGGCGGCGGCACCACCGAGGTGGCCGTGCTGTCGCTGGGCGGCATCGTCTATTCGCGTTCCGTCCGCGTCGGCGGCGACAAGATGGACGAGGCCATCATCGGCTACATCCGCCGCAGCCACAATCTGCTGGTCGGCGAAGGCTCGGCCGAGCGGATCAAGAAGGAAATCGGCTCCGCCTGCCCGCCCGAGGACGGCGAGGGCCGCATCCTCGAAATCAAGGGCCGCGACCTGATGAACGGCGTGCCCAAGGAACTGATCATCTCCGAACGGCAGATCGCCGAGTCGCTGGCCGAACCCGTTTCGGCCATCGTCGAAGCGGTGAAGGTGGCGCTGGAACACACCGCTCCGGAATTGGCCGCCGACATCGTCGACAAGGGCATCGTGCTGACCGGCGGCGGCGCCCTGCTGGGCAACCTGGACTTCGTCCTGCGCCACGCCACCGGCCTGCCGGTGTCGATCGCCGACGATCCCCTCTCCTGCGTGGCGCTCGGCACCGGCCGCGCGCTGGAGGAGATGAAGACGCTGCGAAACGTCTTGGTCAGCGCTTACTGATTGGTGTATCCCTGATTGGAAGGCCTCCGGTCCGCCGCCCAACTCCCGGGCGGTGAGGGCCGGAGACGGACCGCGTATCTGGACGGGAATTTCCTGTGAAGTCACGCTCATCCGGCTCCGTCATCCGCCTTGCCGCGCCTTTGCGGGCCCTCGCGCAGCGTTTCTCCTTCCTCCTGCTTGTCCTTGCCTCCATCGCATTGATGATGGTCGGCAAGATCGAGTCCGTGTCGGTGGACAGCGCCCGCGCCCGCGTGACCGACGCCTTCGCCCCGATCCTCGACGCCATCTCCCGCCCCGCCGCGACCGCGGCGCGCGTGGTCGAGTCGGTGGTCGAGCTTGAGAACGCCTTCGACGAGAACCAGCGCCTGAAGGCGGAGAACGCCCGGCTTCTGCAATGGAAGCAGGCGGCTTTGCGGCTGGAGGCGGAGAACAGCAGCCTGCGCAGCCTGCTGCGCGTCCGTCCGGAGCCCTCCGTCAACTATATCGCCGCCCGCGTCATCGCGACCCCCGGCAGCTCCTTCGTCCGCACGCTGGTGGTGACCGCCGGCAAGCGCGACGGGGTGCGCAAGGGTCAGGCCGCACTGGCCGGGGCCGGTCTGGTGGGCCGGGTGATCGAGGTCGGCGAATGGTCGTCCCGCGTCCTGCTGCTGACCGACATCAACGCCCGTGTCCCGGTGGTCCTGGCCAACACGCGCCAGCGCGCCATCCTGGCCGGCGACAATTCCGACCAGGCCAAGCTTCTCTATCTGCCGCCGGAGTCGCCGATCCAGGTGGGCGAGCAGGTGGTGACCTCGGGCGACGGCGGCCTGTTCCCGTCCGGCCTGCCGGTCGGCGTGGTGACCGCGGTCAGCGAGCGCGGCGTGCGTGTGTTGCCCAGCGCCGACTTGGCGCGGGTCGAACATCTGCGCCTGGTGGATTTCGGATTGCCCGGCACCGACCTGGACCCGTCACCGGAGTGGAAGTGAGCCGGTCCGACAGCGCCCCGGCGGGAAGGCCGCCGGTATGACGGCAACTTTCTGGCAACGGGTCGACAAGGCCGGGCGCAATCTGGCGCCCTTCGCCGTTACCGTCATGATGGTTCTGGTCGGCATGATCCCGGTGCCGGTGCCGGGCTACGCCCCGGTGGCGCCGAACCTGACGCTGGTTTCCGTCTACTATTGGACCATCCACAGGCCTGACCTGATGCGTCCGGGGGTGGCCTTTCTGATCGGGCTGCTGCAGGATTTCCTGATCGGCGGACCGCTGGGCGTCAATGCCCTGTTGCTGGTCGTGGCGCAATGGGCGGTTCTGAACCAGCGCCGGGTGTTCCTGGCCAGCACCTTCGCGTTGCTGTGGTTCGGCTTCACCCTGGTGATGGCCGGTGCCGTGGTGCTGCAATGGCTGGCCTTCACGGCACTGGACGCGGCCGCGCTGTCGATCCTGCCGGCGCTGTTCCAGGGCTTGCTGACGGTGGCGGTGTTTCCTGCGGTGGGCTGGCTGCTGATCCGCGTCCACCGTGCGTTCTTGAACGGGTAAAGGGTCCCGGCGGTTTCATGAGTTCGATCGATCGCGATACCGACCGTTCCCGCCTGCTGGCGCGCCGCGCCCTGGTGCTGGGCGGCATCAAGCTGGCCGGCCTGTCCGCGCTGGTCGGTCGGCTCTATTACCTTCAGGTCGTCGAATCCGCGCGCTACACCATGCTGGCGGAGGAGAACCGCATCAGCCTGCGGCTGATCGCCCCGTCGCGCGGCAACATCGTGGACCGGTTCGGCGTGCCGCTGGCGGTGAACGAGCAGAACTACCGGGTCGTCGTGGTGTCGGAGCGCACCCACAACATCCAGGAGACGCTCGACAAGATCTCCCGCATCGTGCCGCTGACCGACGGCGACCGCCGCCGTGTGATGCGCGAACTGCACCGCAAGCGCCGCTTCGTCCCCGTCACCGTGCGCGAGAACCTGACCTGGGAACAGGTGGCGACGCTGGAGACCAACACCCCCGACCTGCCGGGCGTGGCGATCGAGGTGGGCGAGCTGCGCCACTATCCGCAGGCGGAGGCGACCGCCCATATCCTGGGCTATGTCGGCGCCGTGTCGGAAGCGGAGTTGAGCGGCAACAGCGATCCGGTGCTGTCGCTCCCCGGATTCCGCATCGGTAAGGCCGGCATCGAGAAGCATCACGAGAAGGTTCTGCGCGGCACCGCCGGCACCAGCCAGCTGGAGGTCAACGCGGTCGGCCGCGTCATCCGCGAACTGTCGCGCGACGAGGGGCAGTCGGGCCGCGAGATTCAGCTGACCATCGACATGGCGCTGCAGCGCTTCGTTCAGGAACGGCTGTCGCAGGAGGTCAGCGCGTCGGCGGTGGTGATGGACGTTCACACCGGCGGCATCTATGCGCTGTGTTCCCATCCCAGCTACGACCCGAACCAGTTCACCATGGGCATCAGCGCCGAGCTGTGGGAGGAACTGCTGTCGAACCAGGCGACGCCGCTGAACAACAAGGCGGTGGTCGGCCAATATCCGCCGGGCTCCACTTTCAAGATGATGGCGGCGCTGGCGGCACTCGAATCGGGAATCGTCAGCAGCCGGCATACCGTCTTCTGCCCCGGCCACATGGAACTGGGCGACCATCGCTTCCACTGCTGGAAACGCGGCGGCCACGGCACGGTCGATTTCGTCGGGGCGCTGCGCCATTCCTGCGACGTGTTCTTCTACGACGTCTCGCGCCGCATCGGCATCGACCGCATCTCCGAGATGTCCAACCGCTTCGGCCTGGGCGCCCGCACCGGCATCGACCTGCCGCACGAGCGTGCCGGGCTGATGCCGTCCATCGCCTGGAAGAAGGCGACCTTGGGCAAGGGCTGGGACATGGGCGAGACGCTGGTCGCCTCCATCGGCCAGGGCTATGTGCTGGCGACGCCGCTGCAGCTGGCGGTGATGACCTGCCGGCTGGCCAACGGCGGCTATGCGGTCAAGCCGCACCTGACCAAGCAGATCAAGACCGTCAGCGGCGAACAGACGGCCTGGCCCAGCATCGGCGTGAAGAAGGAGAATCTCGACATCGTGCTGCGTGGCATGAACGAGGTGACCAACGCGCCCAACGGGACCGCCTTCAAGTCGCGCATCACCGAGGTCGGGTACGAGATGGCCGGCAAGACCGGCTCCGCCCAGGTCCGCCGCATCACCATGGCGGAGCGCACCACCGGCGTTAAGAAGAACGAGGACCTGCCCTGGCGCGAACGCGACCACGCGCTGTTCGTCGCCTTCGCGCCCGTCCAGGCGCCGCGCTATGCCTGCGCCGTCTTCGTCGAGCATGGCGGCGGCGGTTCCACAGCGGCGGCACCGATCGCCCGCGACATCCTGCTGGAAACCCAGAAGCGAGACCCCGGCCGCGCCGCGGTGGCTGAAACGCCGCCGACGAGCTTCAAGGATCCGCGGGGGTAAAAGCCCTCTGTCTGTATTGCCCCCTCCCCATCCCTCTCCCACCCTCGGCCGGCCAAAGGCCGGTCCGATAGTGGGAGAGGGGGCAGGAGCTTTGCAAGAGTACAGCGGCAGTCCCCCCTCCCTCGAAGAGGGGGAGGGTTAGGGAGGGGGCATCGCCCCAACCACTCCGCAAAAGAAAAAGCGCGCTCCCGAAGGAGCGCGCTTCTCAACAAACCGATGCGGCTTTCGCCAGATCAGTTCTTCGACTTGTCGACCAGGCGGCGCTCGGCGATCCACGGCATCATGGCGCGCAGCTTCTCGCCGACCTTCTCGATCTCGTGCTCGGCGTTGCGGCGGCGGATCGCCTTGAAGGACGGCTGGCCGGCCTTGCATTCCAGCATCCAGTCGCGGACGAAGCGGCCTTCCTGGATGTCGGTGAGGACGCGCTTCATCTCGGCCTTGGTCTCGGGCGTGATGATGCGCGGGCCGGTGCGGTAGTCGCCGTATTCGGCCGTGTTGGAGATCGAGTAGCGCATGTTGGCCATGCCGCCCTCGTACATCAGGTCGACGATCAGCTTCACTTCGTGCAGGCACTCGAAGTAGGCCATCTCGGGGGCATAGCCCGCCTCGACCAGCGTCTCGTAACCGGCGCGGATCAGCTCGGTCAGGCCGCCGCAGAGCACGGCCTGCTCACCGAACAGGTCGGTCTCGCACTCTTCCTTGAAGGTTGTCTCGATGATGCCGGCGCGGCCGCCGCCATTGGCCGAGGCGTAGGACAGGGCGATGTCCAGCGCATTGCCCGAAGCGTTCTGGTGAACGGCGACCAGCGACGGCACGCCGCCGCCACGCTGGTATTCGCTGCGCACGGTGTGGCCGGGGCCCTTCGGCGCGATCATGAACACGTCGAGGTCGGCGCGCGGCTCGATCAGGTTGAAGTGGACGTTCAGGCCGTGCGCGAAGGCCAGAGCGGCGCCCTGCTTCATGTTCGGGGCCAGATCGTCACGGTACAGATCGGCCTGCAGCTCGTCCGGGGTCAGAACCATCACGACATCGGCCCAGGCGGCGGCCTCGGCCGGGGTCATCACGGTGAAGCCGGCGGTTTCGGCCTTCTTGATGGTGGCCGAACCCGGGCGGAGCGCGATCCGCACGTCCTTCACGCCGCTGTCACGCAGGTTGTGGGCGTGGGCGTGGCCTTGGCTGCCGTAGCCGACGATGACGACCTTCTTGCCCTTGATCAGGTTGACGTCGGCATCACGATCGTAATAGACGCGCATGGAGATGGTTCCTTGAATTCGCAACGAACGAAGACAGAGTGCGTTTCCTGCGGCGGATTACTCCATTGAGCAAAGCCGCCCGTCAAGGGAAACAATCGCTCGATGGAGCGGCAAAATGCAAAGCTTCCTTGCGTTTTTGCCGCCCCAATCTTTCGCAGAATGTTTTTCTGCGGGTGACGGCGCCTCAGAACGCCGCCGGCCCCTTCGACATGGCGACCACGCCGGTGCGGCTGGCTTCCACGAGGCCGAGCTGGCCCATCAGGCCGACGAAATCGTCGACCTGTTCGGTGGTGCCGGTCAGCTCGAAGACGAAGCTGCTCAGCGTGGCGTCGACCACCTTGGCCTGGAAGATGTCGGCAAGGCGAAGCGCCTCGATCCGGCGGTCGCCGGTGCCGGCCACCTTGACCAGCGCCAGTTCGCGTTCCACCGACGGCCCTTCGTCGGTCAGGTCGTGGACGCGGTGGACCGGAACCAGCCGGCCGAGCTGCGCCTTGATCTGCTCGATGATCATCCGGGTGCCGGAGGTGACCAGCGTGATGCGCGACAGGTGGTCGGCGTTGTTCACCTCCGCCACCGTCAGGCTTTCGATGTTGTAGCCACGGCCGGAGAACAGCCCGATGACGCGGGCGAGAACGCCCGGCTCGTTGTCCACCAGCACGGCGATGGTGTGCTTTTCGATCGCGTTTTCCATGAGACCCATTCCCCCGTTCGTTCGTCGTCAGCCGATCAGACCAGCACCATGCCGTCTTCCGGCGTGGCGTCGGACGGGCTGTCGTCCGGACCGAACAGGATTTCGTTGTGGGCCTTGCCGCCCGGGATCATGGGGAAGCAGTTTTCCTTCGGATCGACGGCGATGTCGATGATGCAGGGGCGGTCGGTGACCGCCAGCATCTTCTCGATCACCTGATCGACCTCGGCCACCGTGGTGGCGCGCAGGCCGACGCAGCCCCAGGATTCCGCCAGCTTCACGAAGTCCGGCAGGGCTTCCGAATAGCTCTGGGAATAGCGCGAGCCGTGCAGCAGTTCCTGCCACTGGCGCACCATGCCCATATACTGGTTGTTCAGGATGAAGATCTTGACCGGCGCGCGGTACTGCACGGCGGTGCCGATCTCCTGCATGTTCATCAGGAAGCTGGCTTCGCCCGACACGTCGACGACGATGGCATCGGGATGCGCCAACTGGGCGCCGATGGCGGCGGGCAGGCCGTAACCCATGGTGCCGAGTCCGCCCGAGGTCAGCCAGCGGTTCGGCTGGTCGAAGGGCAGGAACTGGGCGGCCCACATCTGGTGCTGGCCAACCTCCGTCGTGATGTAGTGGTCCTTGCCGCGCAGAGCCTCGCGCAGGCGCTCCAGCGCGTATTGCGGCTTGATGACCGATTCGGTGCGGTTGTAGTTCAGGCAGTTGCGGGAACGCCAGCCCTCGATCTTGCCCCACCACTCCTTCAGCGCAGGCTTGTCGACGCTCTTGGCGCGCGCCTTCCAGATGCGCAGCATGTCTTCCAGCACGGCGCCGCAATCGCCGACGATCGGGATGTCGACCGCCACGTTCTTGTTGATCGAGCTGGGATCGATGTCGACGTGGATCTTCTTGGAGCCCGGCGAGAAGGCCGACAGCTTGCCGGTCACGCGGTCGTCGAAGCGGGCGCCGATGTTGATCATGACGTCGCATTCGTACATGGCGAGATTCGCCTCGTACGTGCCGTGCATGCCGAGCATGCCGAGCCACTGATTGTCCGACGCCGGGAAGGCGCCGAGACCCATCAGGGTCGAGGTGATCGGGAAACCGGTGGTCTTGACGAACTGCGTCAGCAGCTTGGCCGCGAAGGGACCGGCGTTGATCACGCCGCCGCCGGTGTAGAAGACCGGCCGCTTGGCGTTGGCGATCAGTTCGATCGCCTCTTCGATGCGGGCCATCTCCGCCTTCACCTGCGGACGATAGGTCTTGTGCTTGACCTCCGCCGGCGGGACGTAGGTGCCGTCGGCGAACTGCACGTCCTTCGGGATGTCGACCAGCACCGGGCCGGGACGGCCGCTGCGCGCGACATAGAAGGCCTCGTGCAGGGTGCGGGCCAGATTGTCGACGTCCTTCACCAGGTAATTGTGCTTGGTGCAGGGACGGGTGATGCCGGTGGTGTCGGCTTCCTGGAAGGCGTCGTTGCCGATCAGGTGGGTCGGCACCTGGCCCGACAGGCAGACGAGCGGAATGCTGTCGCACAGCGCATCCAGCAGGCCGGTCACCGCGTTGGTGGCGCCGGGGCCGGAGGTCACCAGCACGCAGCCGACCTTGCCGGTCGAGCGCGCGTAACCTTCGGCCGCGTGAACCGCGGCCTGTTCGTGGCGTACAAGGACATGTTTCAGGTCGTTCTGCTGGAACAGCGCGTCGTAGATGGGAAGTACGGCGCCGCCGGGATAGCCGAAGATGATGTCAACGCCCTGATCCTTCAGGGCCTTGATGACGATCTGGGCGCCGGTCAGCTTCTGTTCGGACATCGCTCACGACCTTCTCATGTGGGCGCCTCCTCTAGGGCACCCGGTTCCTTGGGAACACCAACCCCGCCGGATGGGCATAGCCGTTCAGAACAACGGCTTAGCCCCGATGGCGTGTGCTGGGACCGGCAAATTAGTCAAATCATCCGTCATAGGTCAACCCTATTCGCGAATGTTTGCAAAGTTTTTTTGCCGCAGTTTTTCCAATTGTTGCGCGCCCATAGGAGGTGTCCATCCTGCCCGGCCACCGCTTGCCCGAAACGGAAACGGCGACCGCACCGAAGCGCGGCCGCCGTTCCGAAGGGGCGACGACTGGGAAGGACGGACGGTCAGGCGGCCGTCTTCAGCAGTTCGCACAGCCGGCGGATACCCTCGCGGATCTGGGCCGGCTTGGTCACGGAGAAGGCCAGCCGCAGCGTGTTCTTGCCCGACCGGTCGGCATGGAAGGCCGATCCGGGGACGAAGGCGACGTTGGCCTCCTTGATGGCGCGGGCCAGCAGTTCCGTGCCATCGACGCCCTCCGGCGCCTCGATCCAGACGAACAGGCCGCCTTCCGGCTTGGTCCAGGTGACGCCCGGCGGGGCGAATTCGTCCAGCGCCGCCAGCATGGCATCGCGGCGCTCCTTGTAATGGGAGCGCAGCAGCTTGATGTGGCTGTCGAAGATCTGCGAGACGACGTCGTGCATGACGATCTGGTTGATCGTGCTGGCATGCAGGTCGGCCGCCTGCTTCATCAGCACCAGGCGATTCACCACCTCAGGCGCCGCATTGACCCAGCCGACGCGCATCGCCGGGACCATCGTCTTGGAGAAGGTGCCGCCGAAGATGACGTTGGTCAGCTTGCCGCCGTTGCGCTCGCAGTCCAGCGCCGCCATCAGCGGCAGATGCTCGCCGTCATAGCGCAGCTCGCAATAGGCGGTGTCTTCGATCACCGGCACGCCGGCCGCCTCGCAGGCGTCCAGGATGGCGTGGCGGCGGGCCAGCGTCACGGTGGTGCCGTTGGGGTTCTGGAAGTCGGGGACGAGATAGAAGAACTTCGGCTTCTGCGCCAGCGCCTCGGTCAGTGCGGTCATCTCCGGCCCTTCCTCGTCCATCGGAATGGAGAGGTAGGTCGGCTCGTAAGGCGAGAAGGCCTGCAGCGCGCCGAGATAGGTCGGGCGGGTGACCACGATCTTGTCGCCCGGACCGATCAGCAGCTTGCCGACGAACTCCAGCACCTGCTGCGAACCGTTGGTGACCAGCACGCCGTCCAGGCCGATGTTGACGCCCTTGCCGCCCATGTAATCGCAGATCCACTCCCGCAGCGGCGTGTAGCCTTCGGTGATGGAATATTGCAGCGCGGCCCCGGCGCCGGCGTTGGACTGGAAGATCTTCTCGTAGGACCGCGCGATGGCCGAGCTGGGGAACAGGTCCGGGTCGGGAATGCCACCGGCGAAGGAGATGATCTCCGGACGGTCGATCAGCTTCAGCAGTTCCCGGATTTCGGACGCCGTCATGCCGCTCACGCGGCCCGCGAACACATGACCCCAATCAACCGACACGGTGCTTCTCCTTCGGATCAGTAATTTAGTATCGTTCTCAGGCGGTCGAGCATTGCATTTCGTACCGCAGGCGAACAAGGCGAATCGATGGTATGGCAGCTATGCTGTCCTGTATGACTTACCAGCATTTCGGCCGCTTTGCCAACAATCTGATGCCGGAACCAAGTCACCTGCCGTTTGGCATAGCGGCGGGTGGATTGCTGGGCCAGCGCGACCGCCTCGTCCAGCGGGATTTCGCCATCCAGGTGGCGGCGCAGCTCCGGCACGCCGAGCGCCTTCAGCACCGGCAGGTCGGGGGCAAGGCCCTGCTCGCGCGCCAGGGTATCCAGCCGCCACACCTCCTCCAGCGCACCCTGCTCCATCATCAGGTGGAAGCGCTTGTCGCACTGCGCATAGAGGTCGGCCCGCGGCGGGTCGAGCACGATGACGGTGAAGCGCAGCCCATCCGGCGCACCCTGGGCGGTCCGGCTCTGCCAGTGGGACAGCGGATGGCCGGTCGCCTCCAGCACCTCCCAGGCGCGGGTCAGGCGGGTGGTGTCGCCGGGGTTCAGCTTGGCCGACGCCGGATCGCGGGCGACCAACTCGGACCGGAAGGCCTCGCCGCCGATGGCGGCCAGCCGGGCATGGGCGGCGGCGCGCATCTCGTCGGGGATGGAGGGGACCTCGCTCAATCCCTGCATCAGCGCACGCAGGTAGAGACCGGTCCCGCCGACCACCACGGGCAGCCGCCCCTCGGCCTTGGCGGCGTCGATCTCCGCCAGCGCCATGTCGCGCCAGCGCGCCGCCGAACCGCGCTCCGCCGCCGGCAGCACGCCATAGAGGCGGTGCGGCGCCCGCACCAGATCCTCGGCCGGCGGGCGGGCGGTCAGCACGTCGAGGTCGGCGTAGAGCTGCATGCTGTCGGCATTGATGACGGTGCCGCCGAACGCCTCGGCCACGGCGAGCGCCAGCCCCGACTTGCCCGACGCAGTCGGCCCGCCGATGACGATGACGTCGGTAAGGTGGGTGGTGAGAGGGGTGGTAAGGTCGCTCATTGCCCTTCCATGACGTTCCGGCGCTCTCTTTGCAACACCCAACCGCATGCCGACGCCGAAGCTTCGTTGGACCCGGCTCCCCGCCTGTGGTAGGCAGCGCGCAAAGGCCCTCTTTTCCTCGGGATACCCGCCGATGAACGCCGTCGCCACGCTGATCGCCCCCCGCACCGCCACGCTCGACGAGTCCGTCGTCCAGACCGCCAAGGCGGCGCTGGTCGGGCTGGGCGCCGATGCTGGGGCGCCGGATTGGCTGGCTCCCGGCACCGCCTGCGACCTGCCTTTCGGCAATCTGGCGCCGGAACAGGCGGAGGCGGCGATCCGCCATGCCCTGTTGGGGAATGGGAACGGCGCCACGCTGGACATCATCGCCCAGCCGGCGGCGACCCGGCGCAAGCGGCTGCTGGTCGCCGACATGGAATCGACGATCATCGAGCAGGAGATGCTGGACGAGCTCGGCGACTATGTCGGGCTGAAGGACCACATCGCCGCCATCACCGCACGCGCCATGAACGGCGAGATCGACTTCAAGGACGCGGTGCGCAAGCGCGTCGCCCTGCTGAAGGGCCTGAAGGAGACGGTGATCGACGAGGTGTGGCAGCGCGCCACCCTGATGCCGGGTGCAGCCCAACTGGTCGGCACCATGCGGGCCAACGGCGCCGTCTGCGTCCTGGTGTCGGGCGGCTTCCGCTGCTTCACCGGCCGTGTGCGCAGTTGGATCGGCTTCGACGACGACCGCGGCAACGATCTGGAAGTGGTCGACGGCGTGATGACCGGCACGGTGATCGAACCGATCCTGGACAAGGACAGCAAGCTGCAGGCGCTGATGGCCTATGCCGGCGAGCACCGCGTGCCGATGGCGGAGACCATGGCCGTCGGCGACGGCGCCAACGACCTTCCGATGCTGCTGGCGGCCGGTCTGGGCGTCGCCTTCCATGCCAAAGCGGTGGTCGCCGCCGAAGCCCGTGCACGCGTCGACCACGGCGACCTGACGGCCCTGCTCTACGCCCAGGGCTATCGCGCCACCGAGTTCGTGGGGTAAAATCGGCTGCGTTCGCTAATAGCGAATATTTGTTGACCTGTGTTGCTTGTGTTCCGATCATGGACACATGAAGCTCGTCATCGAAGCCTCGGCGCTGAAGATGCTGCTCCGCATGCCTGCCTCGGATGCGGACGGTCTGCGAAGGAAGCTGAAGGCATTTGCCGCAGCTCCTCATGATCCGCATCCTTGGGCCAAGGCTTTTGGCGGAGGCCGAGGTCGCATCCGCCATGGCGACTGGCGGGCCGTCTATACCATCGACGGCGACGTGATGGTGGTCACAGTGTTGAAGATCGGAAATCGCAAGGAGGTTTACCGATGAGCGCGCTGCCAATCCGCCCGATCGCAGAGACTCCCGACAGCGTCACGCTGAGCCGCGCCGACTTTGAAGCGTTGGCGGAGCTGGTAACCGACGCGCAGGATCTCGCAGATGCGGAGGCGGTGAAGACCCGGCTTGCCGCCGGAGAGACAGAAGCATTTCCCTTCGAGGTCGCCGAACGAATCCTGGATGGCGAGCATCCGGTGACGGTCCTGCGCAACCATCGCGGATTCACTCTGCGTGGGTTGGCGGAAGCGGCCGGCATTGCGCCATCCTACCTCTCGGAGATCGAGAATGGCCGCAAGCCGGGAAGTTTCGATGCCATGGGGCGCATCGCTGAGGCGCTGAACGTACCGCTGGACCTGCTGGCGCGCCGCTGAAGCGCCCGCTCACGCCCACACGCCGCGCACATAGGGCGTCAGCTGCGTGTCCATCAGGATGATGTGGCGGACAAGCCAGTCGGCGGTGAATTTGTACAGCTTCTCGGCGTTCTCATGGGTGGGTTCGATGGAGAAGCGGTTGGACAATTCGCTGACCATCTTGACCGCGGCGCGGTGCATGGCGACGTGCTCCTCGAATTGTGGATAGCGCACGATCTGCATGATCCGTTCTTCGCGGGCGAAATGCTCCTTGGTGTATTCCAGCAGCTTGACCAGAATCTTGGCAACACGAACCGGCTGGAACCGCGGGGCGGCCAGCGCTGCGTCGAGTTCGTTCAGATACTCGATCAGATGCTTGTGATCGTCGTCGATGGCCGGCTGGCCGACGCTCAACTGCCGTCGCCATGTGATGGCGCCCATGACCTTGCGGCCTCCCCCCTTACCGGCACCCAGTTTGGACGGAGTATGGCTGGTGCTACCACCGCACCCAAACAGTCGGGACGTCACACGGCAATTTGACGCACCTTGGAGAGGCGTTCCAATCGAAACGGGGCGGATGCGTCGCCGCACCCGCCCCGTTCTTCAACCGGAGATCGGCCGGCTTCAGCCGATGCCAGCCTCAGCCGATGATGGAATAGCCGCAGTCGACGTAGGTGGTGTCGCCGGTGATGCCCTTGGCGCCGTCGGTGGCGAGGAAGGCGGTGGTGTAGCCGACCTCCTCGATGGTCACCAGCCGGCCCTCGGGAGCCCGCTCGGCGGCCTTGTTCATCAACTCGTCGAAATGAGCGATGCCGGACGCGGCGCGGGTCTTGATCGGGCCGGGGGAGATGGCGTGGACGCGGATGCCCTTCGGGCCGAGTTCGGACGCCAGATAGCGCACGCTGGCCTCCAGCGCGGCCTTCACCGGGCCCATCACGCCGTAATTGTCGATGACGCGGTTGGCGCCGAAATAGGACATGGTGAACAGCGACCCGCCGTCCTTCATCAGCGGCTCCGCATACTTGGCCATGCGGATGAAGGAGTGGCAGGAGACGTCCATCGCCTGCTGGAAGCCTTCGCGCGAGCAGTCGACGACGCGGCCGTGCAGATCCTCCTTCGGCGCGAAGGCGATGCTGTGCAGCGCGAAGTCCAGCTTGCCCCACTTCTCGCCGATCTTGTCGAACATCGCCTTCAGCTCGCCTTCGCCGGTGACGTCCACCGGTTCGAAAATCTCGGCTTCCAGCTGCTGGGCCAGCGGTTCGACGAACTTCTTGGCCTTGTCGTTCAGATAGCTGACCGCAAGGTCGGCACCCAGCGCGCGGAAGGCGCGGGCACAGCCCCAGGCGATCGACTGGTCGTTGGCGATGCCAAGGACGAGCCCCTTCTTGCCTTCGAGCGTGGCGGCGGCGGGAATGATCGTGGTCATGGCGGACGGTCCTGCGGTCGGTGTGACGGGAGGAGCGGCCGCAACCCTGGCGGCCCTTTCGCCGGGCAAGGGCACGCGGCGTTCCTTGTGCGGTGCACCATAGACCAATCGCGACAGGTCCGCAACGTGCAATGGGCGCAATTCACGCACCCATCCCAATCATTGCGCAGCATTGATGCCGGCATATCCAGTAAAAGCCGAAGTCCTAGCCGCGATCCCTTTCATTGATCCATATCAAGACGGCCCTCCGACACCGGGCCGGAAGACCGTTTCTTGATGACATTTCTGTTATCCGGCCACACCGCTTGGCCGATCACCCCTTACCGGGCAACGCCGGGCGTGAAGGAGGGCGGATCGCTGGCCGGGAAGGATTCCTGAGACGCCTCGTCGACGATCTCCTCGTCGCAGGCTTCCTGATAGATGTCGCCGGGATGGCGGGAATAGGGATCGATCCCCCGTTCCACATCCTGCGACGGAATGGCCGCGCGGTCGCGTTGCGCCCAATCGGCCAGCATCGACTTGCCGGGGCAGAAGCCGGTCAGGCCGCGCGCCACCAGGACGCCGCCGGCCAGCGCCATCGCGGCGCCGGTCCAGTTCGGCCGGCGCAGGCCCAGCACCGCCAGGGCCACGCCGCCGGCCAGCGAGGCCAGCCGTTCGCTGTGGCCGACATTGATGGTATAGCCGCCGCCGGGACCATGGATGCGGTCGTTGAAGCCGCGCAGGCTGCGCTGGGCCGTATCGGTGATGGAAGAGAGTTCCATGTCGGTCCTCCTGAATGCGGGACCCGAAGCCGCGTGCTCCCGCGATCGGATCGTTATCGTGTCACTGTTGGGAAACCGGCGGCTGGGGGGTGTCGTTCCCCGACGGTGCCTGTGACGGCGGCTGAGTTGCACCACCCTGCCCGCTGCCGCCGGCCGGCGCGGCGCTGGAGCCGGATGCCCGCGCCTGCTGCAGCTCCTGGTTCAACCGCGCCACCTCCTGGGACAGGCGCTGAACTTCCTGGCGCAGGGGCATCGCCGCCGCGTCGTTACCGCCGCCCGCCGAGCCGGCGATGGCGGCCAGCGTCGCCGACTGCTGCATCCAGTAGGGAGCGACGCCGTAATAGGTGTGCACCGCCATCGCCCACTGGCGGTCGTTCATGTTCGGACGGTTGCTGTCGTCGAAGCGCGGGGCGTTCGTCAGCTTGTCCTTCGGCACGTTCAGGACATAACCGTCGCCGGACGGCGCGAACAACGCCCACGGAACCGGAAAGTCGCTGTCGCCGATGCCGAGGAAGCCGCCCAGCTCGACCACCGCGTAAGCGATGCGCCCGGTGGCCGGATCGATCACCAGCTCGGAGATTTTACCCAGATCCTTGCCGTCCGGGCTACGCAACTTGGCGTCCTCGAGGTCGTCGGCGGCCATCGCGCGGGGGTGGGCGATGGAGTCCTGCAGCGCCGTGGCCTCGCCCAGAATCGCCTGGCAGGCCGGGGCATTGCCCTTCTGCGCCGCGCCCTGGGCCGCCTGCTGCAGGGCACGCAGCTGCGCGATTTCCTGCTGGGTCACGGGCGCCGGATTGTTGGGTGCCGCGGCCTCGAGGGCCGCCGCCTGCTGTCCCAGCCGGTCGAGCCCGGCCGCGCAGTCGTCGGCGGCAAGCGCGGGCGCGGCGATGGGTCCCAGCGCGGCCAGCAGCAGCGCAGTGCCCAAGGCCGTTGCAGGGGTCGGGCGCGTCATCAGGGCATCCTCCGGCTTGAATCGTCTCATGCTGCATGAACAGCATGGTCAAGCCGGAGGTTCCCGTGCGCCGGTCTTCCTGCGGTTGTGTCTTCGGGTGTAAGACTCTCAACCCGGCAGGGGCAGGCCGCCGCGCTGGACGATGAAGGACTGGATGGCGTCCACGCCCTCGCCCGCCTTGACGTTGGCGAAGACGAAGGGGCGGTCGCCGCGCATCTTGCGGGCGTCGCGGTCCATCACCTCCAGGCTGGCGCCGACCATCGGGGCGAGGTCGGTCTTGTTGATCACCAGCAGGTCCGACCGGGTGATGCCCGGCCCGCCCTTGCGCGGGATCTTGTCGCCGGCCGACACGTCGATGACGTAGATGGTGATGTCCGCCAGTTCCGGCGAGAAGGTGGCCGCGAGGTTGTCGCCGCCCGACTCGATGAAGATCAGGTCGAGATCCGGGAACTTCGCGTTCATCTGGTCGACGGCGGCGAGGTTGATCGAGGCATCCTCGCGGATCGCGGTGTGCGGGCAGCCGCCGGTCTCCACCCCCATGATCCGTTCCGGCTTCAGCGCGCCGGAGCGGGTGAGGAATTCGGCATCCTCCTTGGTGTAGATGTCGTTGGTGATCGCCGCGACCTCCCAATCCTCGCGCATGCGCTTGCACAGCGCGTCGGTCAGCGCGGTCTTGCCGGAGCCGACAGGGCCGCCGATGCCGACGCGAAGCGGACCGGCGTGGCTCTTTTCGATAGCGGGGAGAGCGCTCATGAGCGGAACAGCCTCGTATATTGGGTTTCGTGGATCATCGAGGTCCAGTCGACGGCCATCGCCCGGCCGCCGAGATCGTCGAGCGGGGCCGCCAGCGCCGCCTCCGCCGCGCTATGGGTGATGGGGTCGAGCGCCGCCAACGCGCGCTGTCCGTCGGTCTGGCCCAGCGGCACCAGCCGGACGCCGGCCGACACCAGGTTGGCGGCGAAGGCATGCAGGTAGGCGGTCAGCGCCGGCCCCTCCGCCACGCCGATCAGCGCCGACACCAGCGCCACCGCCACCGCGTAGGCGACCGGCCGGCCGGTGGAGGCGATCACCGCATCCCAGCGCGGCAGTTCGTCGAGCGGCCATGCGGCGCGGATCGCCAGCAGGAAGGCCTGCCCCTGCGCCCGCGATTCGAGCGCGGTTTCGGATGAGGCGCGCAGGATGTCGGCGCGCTCCACCGCCCAGGCGAAGGCGGCTTCGTCCCCCGCCAGCACCGCGCGGTGGGCGGCGGCGAACAGCATGCCGTCGGTGCGCCCTGCGCCATGGCGCAGGATGCCGTCGAGCCAGACGATCATCGTCGCCCGATCCCGCACCAACCCCTGCTCCACCGCCGCCTCGATCCCATGGCTGTAGGAGAAGCCGCCGACCGGAAAGCTGGGCGACAGCCACGCCAGCAGGCGCGTCAGGGCATGGGTGGAGACGCTATCCGATCCCCTCTCCCCCCCGGGGAGAGGGTTAGGGTGAGGGGGACGCACGGCGAGGATCTCTTCGGCTGCGCCGAACCCCCTCATCCCAACCTTCTCCCCGCTTTCGGCGGACCATGGGTCCGCCTGTCGCGTCAGCGCAAACTCCGTTTGCGCGTGAGCGGGGGGGAGAAGGGGCATATCAGTGCGAATGCCCATGCCCGCCGCCATGCGAGTGCCCGCCATAGGCGCCGCCTTCCGGCATGAAGGGCGCGCTGACGTCGCGCACCTCGGCCCCCAGCCCGCGCAGCATGTCCTCGATCACATGGTCGCGGCGCAGCCGGATGGTGTCGCCGACGATCTGCACCGGCAGGTGACGGTTGCCGAGATGCCAGGCCACCCGCGCAAAGGCCTCCACCGGGCCGGGCACCCGAACCTCCATCAGCTCCTCGGAGGCGGCGACCACGCGCAGGAAACTGCCGTCGCCCAGTTCCAGCCCGTCGCCGTCGTCCAGCGCCACCGCGCGCGGCAGGTCGAGCAGGAAGGCGCCGCCGGCATCGTCGGTCATCGCCATGCGGCGGCGGAAGCGGTCGTCGAAGGCGAGCGTCACGGTGCCGGCCGCCTGCTCGGCGGGCCAATGGCCGCGGGCATGCACTCGGGTGGCGCGGCGGGTGGGATCGGTCATCAGCTAAGCCGTTCGAAGGGGGTCGGGTGGCCGAAGAAGCGGCCGGCCAGCCCGCTGACCAGTGCCGCGTCCCCGGTGGTGAAGAAGCGTAAACCCCGTTCAGCCGGTTCGGGCCGGTATTCGGGATGGCGGTCGAGATACTGCTCCAGCGAGCGGGCGGTCAGGGTCGGCTGGCACAGCACCTCCACCCCCGGCGGCAGCGCGTGGGCGAACAGGTGGCGGACCAGCGGGTAGTGGGTGCAGCCCAGCACCACCGTGTCCAGCGGCTGGCTGCCCATCTTGTCCAGCAGCACGCGGACATAGCCGGCGACCGCCGGTTCGATCTCGGCGTCCGGCGCCCCGCGCTCGATCAGCGGGACGAGGTCGGGGCAGGCCTGCTGGACGACACGGACCGAGGGGGCGCGCTTGCCGATCTCCCGCGGGAAGGAGCCGGAGTTGACCGTCGCCGCGGTGGCGAAGATGCCAACGCTGCGCGGCTCGGCCAGATGGTCCGGCGGCACGGTGTCGATCATCCAAGGAACCCGCGTGATCGCCTCCACCATAGGCACCAGCACGCCCAGCACGTTGCGGCCGGGATGGGCCGATGGCAGCCATTCCTGCTGCAGCCGGCGCAGCGCGACGGCCGCGGCCGTGTTGCAGGCAATGACGACCAGCCGGCAGCCCTGGGCGAACAGCCGGTCCATCCCGGCCACGGTCAGCCGGTAGATGTCGTCCTCGCTGCGCGGGCCGTAGGGAGCGGCGGCATGGTCGCCGAGATAGACGAATGGCCGGTCGGGCGCTGCATCCACCAGGGCGCGCAGCACCGTCAATCCGCCATGTCCTGAGTCGAATACACCGATCAAATTATCTGAGCCCTACGAATATCTCCTTCTCCCCCCTGGGGAGAAGGTTGGGATGAGGGGGTTCGGCGCAGCCGAAGACAGCCCACGCCACGTGCCCCCACCCTAACCCTCCCCCGCTGGGCGGGGGAGGGGAAGAAAAAGCGCCTCAGAACAGGAAATACCGCTGCGCCATCGGCAGGACCTCGGCCGGCTCGCAGGTCAGCAGTTGCCCATCCGCCCGCACCTCGTAGGTTTCCGGGTCCACCTCGATGTGCGGGGTCGCGTCGTTGTGGATCATGTGCTTCTTGCCGACGGTCCGCGTGCCCTGGACGGCGATGAGTTCGCGGTGCAGGCCGAGCTGCCGTCCGACCTCCAGTTCCATCGCCTTGGCGCTGACGAAGGTGACGCTGCTGGCCTGCATCGCCCGGCCGAAGGCGCCGAACATCGGGCGGTAATGCACCGGCTGCGGCGTCGGGATCGAGGCGTTGGGATCGCCCATCAGCGCCGCGGCGATGGTGCCGCACTTGATCACCATGTCCGGCTTCACCCCGAAGAAGGCCGGCGACCACACCACCAGATCGGCCAGCTTGCCGACCTCTACCGAGCCGACGACATGGCCGATGCCGTGCGACAGCGCCGGGTTGATGGTGTATTTGGCGATGTAGCGCTTGACCCGGAAATTGTCGTTGTCGCCGGTCTCCTGCGGCAGCCGGCCGCGCTGCAGCTTCATCTTGTGGGCGGTCTGCCAGGTGCGGATGATCACCTCGCCCAGCCGGCCCATCGCCTGGCTGTCCGACGAGATCATGGAGAAGACGCCCAGGTCGTGCAGGATGTCCTCCGCCGCGATGGTCTCGCGCCGGATGCGGCTTTCGGCGAAGGCGACGTCTTCCGGAATGCGGGCGCTGAGGTGGTGGCACACCATCAGCATGTCCAGATGCTCGTCCACCGTGTTGATGGTGAAGGGCCGCGTCGGGTTGGTCGAGCTGGGCAGGACATTGTCGAGCCCCGCCACCCGGATGATGTCCGGCGCATGGCCGCCGCCCGCCCCTTCGGTGTGGAAGGTGTGGATGGTGCGGCCCTTGAACGCCGCGATGGTGTCCTCGACGAAGCCGGATTCGTTCAGCGTGTCGGTGTGGATCGCCACCTGCACGTCCAGCTGGTCGGCGACGGTCAGGCAGGTGTCGATGGCATCCGGCGTGGTGCCCCAATCCTCGTGCAGCTTCAGGCCGCAGGCGCCGGCGGCGATCTGTTCCAGCAGCGCGTCGGGACGGCTGGTGTTGCCCTTGCCGAAGAAGCCCAGGTTGATCGGCAGCCCTTCGGCGGCCTGGAGCATCCGCTCCATATGCCACGGCCCCGGCGTGCAGGTGGTGGCCGCGGTGCCGGCGGCCGGACCGGTGCCGCCGCCCAGCATTGTGGTGACGCCGCTGTTCAGCGCCTCGTCCACCTGCTGCGGGCAGATGAAGTGGATGTGGGCGTCGATGCCGCCGGCGGTGACGATCTTGCCCTCGCCCGCGATCACCTCGGTGCCCGGACCGATGATGATGTCGACACCGGGCTGTACATCGGGGTTGCCGGCCTTGCCGATGGCGGCGATGCGCCCGCCGGTGATGCCGATGTCGGCCTTGACGATGCCCCAATGGTCGATGATCAGCGCGTTGGTGATGACGGTGTCGACCGCCCCCTGGTGGCGCGAGCGCTGGCTCTGGCCCATGCCGTCGCGGATCACCTTGCCGCCGCCGAACTTCACCTCTTCGCCATAGACGGTGTGGTCGCGTTCGACCTCCACGATCAGGTCGGTGTCGGCCAGCCGGACGCGGTCGCCGGTGGTCGGACCGTAGAGGGCCGCGTATTCGGCCCGGTCGATGCGGTGCGCCATGTTCTCGCCCTTCCTGTCGGCCCGTCAGAGGGCGCCGTTGACCTTGCGGTTGAACCCGATCACCACCCGGTCGCCGCCATAGGCGACCAGCGTCACGCGGCGGGTCTGGCCGGGCTCGAAACGCACCGCCGTCCCGGCCGGAATGTCGAGCCGGAAGCCGCGCGCCTTCTCGCGGTCGAAGGTCAACGCGCCGTTGGTCTCGTAGAAATGGAAGTGCGAGCCGACCTGGATCGGGCGGTCGCCGGCATTGGCGACATCGAGCTCGACGGTGGCGCGGCCGTCGTTCAGCACGATCTCGCCGGCCGCCGGGAAGATTTCACCGGGTTTCATCGGGCGTCCCCCTCAACGGATCGGCTGGTGGACGGTGACGAGCTTGGTGCCGTCGGGGAAGGTGGCCTCGACCTGGATGTCGTGGATCATCTCGGGGATGCCCTCCATCACCTGATCGCGGGTCAGCACGGTGGCGCCGTCGCGCATCAGCTCGGCCACCGTGCGGCCGTCACGCGCGCCTTCCACCACGTAGTCGGTGATGAGGGCGACCGCCTCCGGATGGTTCAGCTTGACGCCGCGCTCCAACCGCCGCCGCGCCACCATCGCCGCCATCGCGACGAGCAGCTTGTCCTTCTCGCGCCCTGTCAGGTTCATCGGGGGATTGCCCTTTCGCCACCCTGTTCGTTGCCGGATCATTGCCGGCCGGTTGGGAGCGATTATGCCACGATGATGCGGTGCGCCAAGTGCGTCGTATGACGTAGGGGGTTGAAAGTGCTTGGCATCAGTAACGGGCGATTTTGGTCCGCGCACCGTTCAGCAGACAATGGGCGTGTAGCGTGCAGCACAGCCACTCGAGATTCGCCGGAGCTTCCTTCAGCAAGCAGTACTCGATGTCGTCCTGCAAAAGTCCGTCCACGCGCGCCGGATCGATACCGAGCAGAGCCACCAACACCGCATTCATCATGGTCGCCATGACCAGCCGCCGGGAATCGACGGGCGCATCGGATGGAAAGCGGAACAGCGACTCCGCCGGCACCTTGGACAGCAGCCAGACATAAAGGGCCGCAACCTTGTGGTTTGCCAGCAGGTTTTCGCCCATGCCGTGGCGGGCCACGAACTGGTCGCGCAAGGCGCCGTAATCTTCAACCAGTTGATCGAGGTGCAGGCTTTCCGCCAGGAAAACGGGGCGGAGACGATCCGGCAAGGCGATGACGGCGGCACGACCGCACTCAACGAGAAAATGCCGCCGCTTGAGAAACAGGGTCGATAACCGGTCGCTCATTCCGTCGCGGAACCCTGCGCAATACGCGCAGCCATCCGCTTCGAACGTTCGGCCAGGAATGCGCTGGACGCCGCCAGATGCCGAACCGCAGCGTCGTAATCGAGCACCTCACTGCCGTTGCCCATGCGAACGCCGTCCAGCCCATCCGTATCCGGCAGCTGTTCGTAGTTCTTGCGGTAGGAGTCCATTGCCCACGTCCCCGACATTTTGTGCTCTGCGCGCGCTACGCACACATGCTCGAAAAGGGTATCACACTCGCAGAAAAACGCGAGATCTTCGCAGCAATTGCAACGCGGCGCCGATTGCCTCGGTCACACCTCCCACAGCCGCGGCAGGCGGGTGGGCAGGCCGGCGGCCTCATTGCGCAGGCCGGACCACAGGGCGGCGTAAGCCAGCCGCACGGCACGGGCATCGCCGCCAAGGATGCGGACGACCAGCAGGCCATCCAGCGCCGTGGCGCCGATGCGGGCACCCTCAAGCGGCTCGGCCAGGGCACGGACGGAATCGAGGTGGCCGGCTGCGTCGGGGGCGGCGTGCAGCAGGGTGGCGCAGGCCGCAGCTCCGCCGAAGCCCGCGGGGTGGGCCAGGGTTTCGGCGATGTCGTCGTCCAGATGCAGGGCGTCGGCCCAGATCAGGCGGCCGTCGCGGGCGACCTCCCAGGCGTCGCGGATCAGGCCGCGGGTCACCGTCTCGCCGAAGGCGGCGCGGCCGAAGACCAGCATCTCGCCGGCGATGGCGCGGCCGTCGCCCGACAGGTCGATCCGGGTCAGGCGGCGCAGGCGCGAACCTTCAAAGACGATGGCTTCCTGCGGCATCCATTCCAGCCACGCGCCATCTTCGACCGACAGCGTGGTGTCGATGCGGCAGTCGGCGCCGGTGGAGCGATAGACCTTCTCCGCCGCCTGGGTGGTGACCAGGGCCTTCGCCCCCGGCCCGACCGAGAGCGCGATGTCCATGCGGTCGCCGCCGACCATGCCGCCGGACGTGGTGGCGAGCACCGCGATGGGAAGGTCGTCCCGGCGCGGCGTCGGCATCAGCACCCGCAGCGGATCGTGGTGGTAGAGCGTCGCCAGCCGGGTCTCGCCGTGGCGATGCTCGAACCGGACGGTGGCGGCGCCATGGACGGCGACCTTCTTTTCCTCGCCACCTGCGTCTTTCGGCCTGTCGGCCACCGCCACCTGAACCAAGCGCCCGCTCCCCCCGGATGTTGCGGGCGACAGTCTGCCGGAAGCGGGACGGTTCAGGCAATGCGGACGAAGGTCCGGACTATCCTTCGCCGGAGAAGCAGCCGTTGCGGGCGGCGACCACCGCCACCTGGGTACGGTTGCGCACGCCCAGCTTCTGCATGATGGCGCGGACATGCACCTTCACCGTGCCTTCCAGCACGCCGAGGCCGCGGGCGATCTCCTTGTTGGAATGGCCGGCCAGCAGCAGTTCGAACACGTCGCGCTGGCGGTCGGTCAGCCTGTCGAGGATGTCGTCGTTGCCGCGCGGTCCCTCGCTCAGCGCTCCGTTCAGCACGGCGCGCGGCAGCGGCAGGAAGACGTCGCCGCTGAGTGCCAGCGAGATGGCATGCTCCAGCACCTCCGGCGGGCTGGTCTTCAGCACATAGCCGCGGGCGCCCATGCGGACGCTGTCGACGATGTCCGCCACCTCGTCGGAGTTGGTCAGGATCAGGACGGGCACCTCGCCCAGCGTTTCCTTCAGGCGGCGCAGCCCGTCGATGGCGCCGCCGCCGCCGGCATCCGCATCGTCCAGGCGCGGCGGGCCGGGATCGTACAGGACCAGGGCCAGTTCGGGAGTCTTGCGGCCGATGTCCAGCGCTTCATCCAACGACCCGGCCTCCAGCACGCGCGTTCCGGGGCAGATTTCGCCGATGGACAGGGCAAAGCCGTGGCGAACCATCGGCTGCTCGTCGACCACCAGAAAAATCCGCGTCGGATTGCCCGCGCTACGCGAACTGCCGCGCGCTTGAAGCTCGAACTCCATCGTGTCCCCTTATGCTCAGCGGACCACTTTTCAGAAGGGCCAAGAACACCAAAAAGCCCCATTGGGAAAGCGGTTCATTCGCGCCGCTCTATGGCGCGCCTACCTCTAAATATCGAATGAACGGATCTCCGTTCAATTTCTGCCCAAATCCGATCTATTGGCTGTGACTTTCCTGTTCTCATCTTGCGCGGTTGGTTAATGAACCGTATAAATCATCCCGGCACGAAGCGTAAAGCCCGCTGTTCCGAACAATATTGTTCTAATTTTTCATGTTCGGAGTCTGCCTGGACCGGATCAGTCGGCCCGGTCCTTGGCCCTGGTCTTCGGACCAAGGTCCAGGGGATGCAGATCAAAGGGGGGATCGCCGCCGCCCGGCAATGGGCGGCCCAGCGGAGGATGATCGATGAAGACATGGACTGTGATGCTGGTCGACCACGACCGGCTTTTCTCGGCGGCTTTGGCGACGCTGATCGGCGGCGGCCCCTTCCGGGTCAGCGCCCACGCGGCCAGTGCCGACGACGCGCTCGACCTCATCGCCGACGGCGACCAGCCCGACCTGATCGTGCTGGCGCTGCAGGACGGCATGCCCGAGGAGATCGCCGGTATCCGCCGCCTGCGCGAAGGCACGTCGGCGCGGATCGTCGTGCTGGCCGACACCATCGCCGACCGCAGCCTTTCGCAATCGCTGAAGGCGGGTGCCGACGCCTATCTGAACAAGAGCATGTCGAGCGAGAGCCTGCTGCGGTCGCTGCGGCTGGTGATGCTGGGCGAGGTGGTCTACCCCACCCATGTCGCCGGCCTGCTGATGGCCGCCGCCAACGAACGTCCGCAGCACACCCCGACGCCCATCGCCATGCCGCCCAGCGGCGACCTGTCGAAGCGCGAGGTCCAGATCCTGCGCTGCCTTCTGGCCGGCCAGTCGAACAAGGCCATCGCGCGAAACCTGCACATCACGGAATCCACCGTGAAGATGCATTTCAAGAACGTGATGCGGAAGATCAACGCGCAGAACCGCACCCAGGCCGCGGTGTGGGCGATCCAGAACGGGTTGTCGCCGTTGGTGACGGCGTAGGGGGTGTGTTGGTGGGGGGTGCCCCCTCCCTTCCCATGCTTCCGCATGGGTCCCTTCCCTCCCCCGCCTTCGGCGGTAGAGGGAGTGTAGCGCAGAGCGGCGGCAGTCCCCTCTCCCGCAAAGCGGGGGAGGGTTAGGGAGGGGGCAAATGCGCCCCTATTCCGCCGCGTGGCGATGGCCGGCGTGGCGGCCTTCGCAGAATTCCTCGATCATCTTGCGGCAGAAGGCCGGAATGTCGTCGGGCTTGCGCGAGGTGACCAGCCCGTGGTCGGTCACCACCTGCTCGTCGACCCAGGTTGCGCCCGCATTGCGCAGGTCCGTCTGCAGCGACGGCCAGCTGGTCATGCGCTTGCCGCGCACGCCGCCGGCATCGATCAGCGTCCAGGGGCCGTGGCAGATCGCCGCGATGGGCCGGTCGGACGTGACGAAGCTCTTCACGAACTCGATCGCCTTGGGCTCCAGCCGCAGCGAGTCCGGGTTCATCACGCCGCCGGGCAGAAGCAGCGCGTCGTAGCGGGCGGCATCGGCTTGGTCGAGCGTCACGTCCACATCGACCATGTCGCCGCGGTCATGGTGATTCCAGCCCTGGATCTGCCCGCCCTTGGGCGCGACCACATGCACGGTGGCCCCGGCCTCGCGGAGCGCCTTCACCGGTTCGGTCAGTTCCACCTGTTCGAAGCCATCGGTGGCGAGGACGGCGACGGTCTTGCCGTCGAGTTTTTGTGCCATGGAGGGGTCTCCTTCGCTGAAGGTCGTACCGCGGCAACCGGATTACCCCTGGATGGTTCCCTGGGAACTGTCCCGCAATTCCTATGTTGATTGTGACATACGAGACACACATCAGCGATGGGAGCCCGACTCATGCGGTTCCAGACCATGTTGGCCGGCCTTGCGCTGGCGACGACCCTATCCTTTGCCCAGGCCGAGTCGGCGCTGGCCGCCGATCCGCGCGGTGGTGACGACCTCGTCGGCGTCGAGGTGACCGGCCTGCTCGGCGAAGAACTGGGACAGATCGTTTCCGTTTCCCCGGCCGCCACCGGCAAGGACGACAGCATCCTGGTCGAGGCCAGCGGCATGCTGGACGTCGGCCACCGCTTCTTCACCGTCCACCGCTCGCAGCTGGCGCCGGGCGAGGACGTGGACACCGTCACCTACAAGAAGACTGCGGAGGACGTGATCCGCCGCCTGCACAGCGACACCCAGGTCGCGGAGCGTTGAGCCAACTCGCGGAGCGCTGAACCGGCGCTCCGCCGGGCCGCCCGACCATTCAGGCGATCTGGTCAGGCGATCTGGTCGGGACCGGTTTCGTCAGGATGGCAGGGTTTGCAGCCGGTGGGCCAGGGCTCGCCCAGATCCTCCACCACCATGCGCCAGGACGGCCCGTCGAGCCGGACACAACCGCCGCCGGCGAAATGCAGGGCGACCCCGCCCTCCACCGTCTCCATCGACAGCAGTTCCAGCATCTGGCCGCGGTCCTTCAGGTCGAAACCGCGCAGCTTTGCGCCGGTCACCCCCTCCACCCGCACGCCGCAATGGACCCGCTCATAGGGAGCCAGATCGTCGTCGTCGGCGGTGGGGCCGGGCCGGGGCTGGTCGGCCGACTCCCAGCGGAAGCGGTTGACGACCATGACGAACCGCTTCTCGTCGGGCTGGAAGCACATGTCGCCGACCGGCAGGATGGCGTCCTGCAGGCAGGCGGAAACGACCTTCAGGTCCTCCTCATCCTCGGCACGCAGGCGGATCGGGGTGATGGCCGTCATAATCAAGGGCACCTCTCGGGAAAGGCCAACCTCTATGGGATGGCGGGAGGGGCGCCCCCGCCGCTTACTCGTCGCCGCCGTGGATGCGCTCGATCTCCGCACCGCAGGCGGCCAGCTTCTCCTCCACCCGCTCATAGCCGCGGTCGAGGTGGTAGACGCGGTTGACCATCGTCTCCCCCTCCGCCGCCAGCCCGGCGAGCACCAGCGACACCGAAGCGCGCAGGTCCGTCGCCATCACGGGCGCACCGGTCAGCCGCTCCACACCGCGCACCAGGGCCGACGAGCCGTGGACCGTGATCCGCGCGCCCATGCGCGTCAGCTCCGGCGCGTGCATGAAGCGGTTCTCGAAGATCGTTTCCGTGATCATCGCCGCACCCTTGGCCGTGCACATCAGGGCCATCATCTGGGCCTGAAGGTCGGTGGGGAAGCCGGGGAACGGCTCGGTCATCACATCGACGCCGTGCAGTTCGCCGTTGGCGCGCGAAACGCGGATCCCGTTCTCGATCTCCTCGAAGGCGACGCCGGCCGGAGCCAGCGCCTTGACCGCCGCCTTGATCAGATCGAGACGGGTGTTCATGATGTCAAGACGGCCCCCGGTGATCGCCGCGGCCATGGCGTAGGTGCCGGTCTCGATGCGGTCGGCCACCACCATGTGGCGGGCGCCGTGCAAGCGGTCGACGCCTTCGACCACCAGCCGGTCGGTGCCGATGCCGGTGATCTTCGCCCCCATCTTCACCAGGCATTCGGCGAGGTCGGTCACTTCCGGCTCGCGCGCGGCGTTGACCAGGATGGTGGTGCCCTTGGCCAGCGTGGCGGCCATCAGCAGGTTCTCGGTCGCACCCACCGACACCTTGGGGAAGACGTATTCCGCACCGCGCAGCCCGCCGGCCGGAGCCTTGGCGACGATGTAGCCCGCCTCGATCCGGATGTCGGCGCCCATCGCCTCCAGGCCCTTGATGTGCAGGTCCACCGGACGCGCGCCGATGGCGCAGCCGCCGGGCAGCGACACCTTGGCCTCGCCGCAGCGGGCCAGCAGCGGACCCAGCACCAGCACGCTGGCGCGCATCTTGCGGACCAGATCGTAGGGGGCGGTGGTGTTGGTGACGTCGCGCGCGGTGAAGTCCACGGCGCGTCCGGCGCAATCGCCGCCGGCCCCGGCCATATGGATCGCCACGCCATGCTGCAACAGCAGATTGCAGAGCGTGTTGATGTCGGCCAGGATCGGCAGGTTGGTCAGCGTCAGCGTCTCGTCGGTGAGCAGCGACGCCGTCATCAGCGGCAGGGCGGCGTTCTTGGCGCCACCAACGGTGATGGAGCCATTCAGCGGGCGGCCGCCGCGGATGCGGATCTTGTCCATGGACCTGTTTCTTTCGCGGATACGCTCTGACGAGCGTTCAGATTAGGAGTGCTCAGAGCCGGGGCAGCGTGACGCCCTTCTGCCCCATGTATTTGCCGGACTTGTCGGCGTAGGACACCTCGCACACGCTGTCGCCCTTCAGGAACAGGAACTGGCACAGCCCCTCGTTCGCATAGACCTTGGCGGGCAGCGGGGTGGTGTTGGAGATCTCCAGCGTGACGTGGCCCTCCCACTCCGGCTCCAGCGGGGTGACGTTCACGATCAGGCCGCAGCGGGCATAGGTGCTCTTGCCCAGGCAGATGACCAGAACGTCGCGCGGGATGCGGAAATACTCCACCGTGCGTGCCAGCGCGAAGCTGTTGGGCGGGATGATGCAGACGTCGGTCTTGCGGTCGACGAAGCTCGAATCGTCGAAGCGCTTCGGATCGACGATGGCGTTGTCGACGTTGGTGAAGATCTTGAACTCGTCGGCGACCCGGGCGTCGTAGCCGTAGGACGACACGCCGTAGGAGATCACGCCTTCGCGCTTCTGGGTCTCGACGAAGGGCTCGATCATGCCCTTGGTCTCGGCCATCTCGCGGATCCAGCTGTCCGGCATGATGCCCATCGCGGGGGTACTCCTTGGCGTATCGATTGGATTGAGGGTCGTGAAGGCTGGTTTGTAGCCGAGCACGCGGCGGGGCTCAAGGAAAGGTAGGCCGCTTGGGGCGCATGGACGGTTCTTTATCACGGCGCTGGTCTTGCCCGCCGCCGCGGCTAAGCTGTCCACCATGATCCAGAGCTTCACCCTGTCCGTGACGGACACCCCCGCCCCGGCCGATTTGGCCGGAGTCTTCGACGGCCTGCGCGCCTACAACGAGGCGTCGCTCGGCCGTCCCTATGACCGCCGCGACCTGGTGGCCGTTGCCCGCGATGCGGACGGCACGCTGAAGGGCGGGCTGGTCGGCTACACCAACTGGGAATGGCTGTATGTCGACCTGCTGTGGGTCGACGAGTCCACCCGCGGCAGCGGCCTCGGTGGCCGGCTGATGGCTGCGGCAGAGTCGGAGGCGCGCACACGCGGCTGCCGCTGGTCGCGGCTCTACACCTACGATTTCCAGGCGCCGGGCTTCTACCCGAAGCTGGGCTATGAGGTATGGGCGGAGATGGAGGGCTATCCGCCGGGACACAAGCAGATCTGGTTCAGGAAGGATTTGGCTTAGCGGTTGGAGCGGCCTTCGGCCGCTCGCCCCCTCCCCGACCCTCCCCCACCTTCGGTGGGAGAGGGTGCCTTAAGGCGAAGCGGCGGCAGTCCCCTCTCCCTCGAAGAGGGGGAGGGTTAGGGAGGGGCATCGGTGCCTTGCGTCCCACTCACTCCCCCCGCTGCCGCGCCTGCTCCTTGCGCTTGCGCAGGTTCTCGCGCAGGCGGGCGGCGAGGCGCTCGTCGCGGGCAGCAGCAGCCGGCTTCGGCTTCACCGGAGCCGGCGGTTCCTTCATCGTCTCGGCGGTGTCGTCCATCGGAGCGGCTCCGCAACCGGCCTCAATGGCCGGGCTCAGTGGTTGGACTGGTGCAGGATCTGGTCGCGCAGGCCGGTGTCATACTCGACGCCGGCCGCGGTCAGGATCGCCGCGCCGGGGGTGCGCTTCACGATGCCCTTGCGCTCCAGAATGGTCCAGACGGCGTCGTTCTGCAGGCCGGTGGCGTCCTTGGCGGCAACGACGGAATGGCCCAGATGGAAGTGGTTGCCGTGCGCATGCGGCAGGGCGGTGATCTGGAAACCCCCCTCCTCGTCCTCGGCCGGTTTGTTCTCCAGGCGGGCCAGTTCCTGCAGCAGGGTCAGGGTGCGCAGCTGCAGCGGGTTCAGGTTCAGCGGATTCTTCTTCGGGGGCATCGATGGTCCCATCGGTCCTGATGTGTCGCGGTCGCGCAGTAGACCGGCAGCGTGGAGCGCCTGTCAAGCGTGCGAACCGGTCACGGAAAGGTCGTGGATGCAGGCTGGCGCCCCGGCCGCCGCTGGGGCATAAGACCGTCGGACCATCGTCATAAGGACTGTGAGACCATGACCATCCTCGTCACCGGTGCCGCCGGCTTCATCGGATCGCATGTCGCGGCTGCGCTGCTGGACCGCGGGGAGAGCGTGCTCGGCCTCGACAACCTGAACGACTATTATGCGGTGGCCTTGAAAGAGGCGCGGCTGGCCCGGCTGACCGGCCGGCGGGGCTTCCGCTTCATCAGGACCGACATCTCCGACCGTGCGACGGTGGAAGGTCTGTGGCCACAGTTCGGTGATGTGACGGGCGTGGTCCATCTGGCGGCACAGCCGGGCGTGCGCTACTCCATCGAGAACCCTTATGCCTATGTCGACGCCAACGTCACCGGTCAGGTGACCTTGCTGGAGGCGGCGCGGCGCATGCCGGACTTGCGGCATTTCGTCTATGCCTCGACCTCGTCCGTCTATGGCGCCAACCGCAAGATGCCGTTCTCGGTGGAGGATCGGGTCGACAGCCCGGTGTCGGTCTATGCCGCGACCAAGAAGGCGGCGGAGATGCTGGCCTTCACCTACAGCCACCTCTACCAGATGCCGATGACCGGCCTGCGCTTCTTCACGGTCTATGGCCCGTGGAGCCGGCCGGACATGGCGACCTGGCTGTTCGCCGACGCCATCACCGCCGGCCGGCCGATCCGCGTCTTCAACGGCGGCAAGATGAAGCGCGACTTCACCTATATCGACGACATCGTCGCCGGCGTGCTGGCCGCCCTCGACCGCCCCGCCCCCGTCGATGCGGAGACCGGCGCCCCGCACCGCGTCTTCAACCTCGGCAACAACCGGTGCGAGGAGCTGATGCGCTTCATCGGCGTGTTGGAGCAGGCTTTCGGCCGCGAGGCCGTGAAGGTGATGGAACCGATGCAGGCCGGCGACGTGCAGGAAACCGCTGCCGACATCGAGTTGAGCCGCCAAGTGCTGGGCTTCGAACCGAAGACCCCCATCGAGATCGGCCTGCCGCGCTTCGTGGAGTGGTACAAGGGCTATCACAAGCTCTGAGCCTTCCACCCGCCACCTCCACCGCCCGAGCCATCATGACCTCCACCGCCTATTCGACCGCGCTGATCGGCGTCTTCCTGCTCTGTCTGGCCGTCGGCTGGTACCTGTCGACGCGGGTTCTGCGTTATCTGCTCGCGAGCAGCATCATGGACATCCCGAACGAACGGTCGAGCCATCAGGCTCCCACCCCACGCGGCGGAGGCTGGGCGGTGATGCTGACGGTGGTGCCGGTCTTCGCCGTCGCCGGGATCGTTTTCGGCCGGCCGCTGGAGACGGGGGCGGTGCTGCTGGGGACGCTGGCGCTGATGGGCGTGTCGTGGATGGACGACCGGCGGGAACTATCGCCGCTGCTGCGGCTGGCGGTGCAGGCGCTGGCGGTGGCCTTTGGGTTGCTGGCGCTGCCGTCCGACCAGCTGGTGTGGCAGGGCTGGCTGCCCTGGGGGCTCGACCGTGCGGCGACCGCCTTCCTGTGGCTGTGGTTCGTCAATCTCTATAATTTCATGGACGGGATCGACGGGCTGGCCGGCAGCGAAACGATCCTGATCGGCGGCGGCGTTGCGCTGGTGTCGCTGGCGATGGGAGAGTTCGGGCTGACCGGAGTCGCCGGGGCGGCACTGGCCGGGGCAGCGGCGGGGTTCCTGACCCACAACTGGCGGCCGGCCCGCATGTTCATGGGCGATGTCGGCAGCATCCCGCTCGGCCATATCCTGGCCTTCCTGCTTGCCTCGCTGGCGGCGCGTGGCGATTGGGCGGCGGCGCTGATCCTGCCTGCCTATTACCTGACCGACGCCACCATCACGCTGCTGCGCCGGCTGCTGCGCGGCGAGAAGATCTGGCAGGCCCACCGCGAGCATTTCTACCAGAAGGCCGCCAAGGGCGCCGGACGGCATGACCGCGTGGTGTTGACCATCATCGGCTACAGCCTCGTCCTCGTCGCCGCGGCGCTGGCAGCCGGAAGCTTCGGCGCCTGGACGCTCCTGCCCGGTGCGGTGACCGTCGCGCTGCTGCTGGCAACGCTGACGCGCATGTCGAAGGCATGATCCCGATGACCGCTGCATTCCTCGACCTGTCGGTCGTCCTTTACCATCCCGATCCGGAGCTGCTGGCCCGTTCGCTCGACACCATCGGTGCCGCCGCCGACCGGCTGGCCGAGGGGGCCGGGGTACAGACCCGGCTGTGGATCGTCGACAATGGCTCACCAAAGGACGGCCATGGGGGCAGCGACCCAGGCTCCAACCCGTTCCGGGCGCTGCTGGACCGCTATGCGGAAGCCGGGCGGCCGCCGGTGACGCTGATCGCAGGGCACGGCAATGTCGGCTATGGCGCCGGGCACAATCTGGCGATCCGGCAGGGCGACGCGCCTTATCACCTGATCCTGAACTACGACATCCTGCTGGAACCCGACGCTCTGCTGGCCGGCTGGCGCTATATGGAGGCGCACCCGCGCACCGTCCTGCTGACGCCCAAGGTGTTCGGCCCGTCGGGCGAGCAGGAATTCCTGTGCAAGCGCCGGCCGACCGTGCTGGATCTCGGCCTGCGCGCCTTCGCCCCTGCATCGGTCAAGCGGATGTTCACCCGGCGGCTCGACCGCTACGAGATGCGCGACGTCACCCGCGACGCCGTCGTCACCGGGCTTGAGCAGGTCAGCGGAGCCTTCATGCTGTTCCGGCGCGATGCGCTGACCCGGCTGGGCGGCTTCGACGACGGCTATTTTCTGTATTTCGAGGATTTCGACCTGTCGCGCCGAGCGATGACGCTGGGTGAGATCGCCTATGTGCCGGAGGTGCGCATGGTGCATTTCGGCGGCAAGGCGGCGCGCAAGGGCGGCGCGCACATCCGGATGTTCGCCCGTTCCGCCCTACGCTTTTTCAACACCCACGGATGGCGGCTGGTCTGAGCTGTGCGATTTCCGCAGCCCCGGCCGGCCGCGGGTCTTCAGCAGCAGCGGGTTCCAGGCGATCATGCCGGCGACCTGACCCAGCGTGGCCTTGCGGTCGCGCTGGATGACGCGGCGCTTGGCGATCATGCGAGGCAGCCCGCACAGGGCATCGCGGATGCCGCGACCGATGGCGCCGGTGCGGTCGCTGCCCAGGCTGCGGAACACCAGATAGACCACCAGCAGCGCATGGCCGAAGAAGGCCAGCGGCAGCAGCGGCAGCGGCATGTTCTTCACCATGGTCCACACCAGATTGCGGACGCCGTGATACTGGGCGAAGGTGCCGTACTGCTTGGACACGCCGCTGCTGACATGCTCCACCACCGCGTCGCCGACCTGGACCGCCGGTCCGCCGCTGAGCCGGATGCGGAAGCCGAGATCGACATCCTCGCAATAGCAGAAGAAATCCTCGTCGAAGCCGCCGACGGCCTCGAAATAGTCGCGCCGGTACATGGCCGCGGCGGCGCACGGCGAAAAGACCGTTCCGCTGTAGTAGGGCGGCTTCAGCATGCGGCGGTAGTTGACCCGCCAGGCGAAGCCGAAGATGGAATACTGGTCGCCCTCGCCGTCGATCATGCGGGGATCGTGCGAGAAAAGTTGGGTCGAGCCGAACATCGCCACATCGGGCTGCGCATGGGCGGCGGCCTGCAGCCGCTCCATCCAGTCGCGGCGCGGGAAGGCGTCGGGGTTCAGCGTGACGATCCAGGGAACGGTGGCACCGGCGGCACCGACATTGTTCGCCTTGGCGAAGCCCACATTCGTGTCCAGCCGGACCATGCGGAATCGCGGATCGGCAGGCAGAGCGATGCCGTCGACGTCCTTCGAGGCATTGTCGACGATCACCACCTCGAAAGCGGGATCGGTCTGGTCGAGCAGACAACCAATGACGCGATTGACGAAGTCGGCGCAATTAAAGCTGACGATGATGATTCGGCTGTGCCGATCATTCGCATCGTCCACGAGATGTGACATGTCTTGGTAGCGTCCTTATTCACGCGTCCCTGTCCAGCTTATAACCATTCCCTTCATCGACCGAAAGCCGGAAAAGGTGCCTGGGACCTTGCGCCGTGGCGCACCCTGGCCAAACCGGATAATAAATCGTTCCTCAGTCCACCATACCAACCAAGCCCGGACCATCCCGCACATGCGCGTTCTCCTGACCGGCGCCACCGGCTTCGTCGGCCGCCACACCGTCCCGCTGCTGGCCGCCCGCGGACATCAGGTGCGTGCGGCGCTGCGCACCGCCTCGGAAGGGCCGTGGGAGCCGGCCGTCGTCGGCGACATCGGCCCCGACACCGACTGGACGGCCGCACTCGCCGGCGTGGCCGCCGTGATCCACATGGCGGCCCGCGTCCATGTGATGCGCGACACCGCCGCCGATCCGCTGGCGGAGTTTCGCCGCGTCAACACCGCCGGCACCGTCCGGCTGGCGGAGCAGGCGGCCGCGGCCGGGGTGAAGCGCTTCGTCTTCCTCAGCAGCATCAAGGCGATGGTGGACGAAAGCCGCCCCACCCCGCTGGACGCCGCGACGACACCCGACCCCCACAGCCCCTATGGAGTGTCGAAGCTGGAAGCCGAACGCGCGCTGGCGGAGATCGCGGCCCGCACCGGCATGGAGGTCGCGGTGATCCGCCCGCCGCTGGTCTATGGGCCAGGCGCCGCCGGCAACATGCGCGCCCTGCTGAAGCTGGTGGCGACCGGCCTGCCGCTGCCCTTGGGCGGCATCCGCAACCGGCGCAGCCTGATCTATGTCGGCAACCTCGCCGATGCGGTGGTGACGGTGCTGGAGCATCATGATGCCGCCGGACAGACCTTCCTGGTCCAGGATGGGGAGCCGCTGTCGACCGCCGATCTGGTGCGCGCCATCGCCGCCGCGCTCGGCCGTCCGGCCCGGTTGATCCCGGTGCCGCAGGGGCTGATGGCGCTGGGCGCGGCGCTGACCGGGACGCGGGCGGTGTTCGACCGTCTGGCGGGCACGCTCACGGTGGATGACGCTCCCATCCGCAACAGGCTTGGCTGGCGCCCGCCCCATGACCTTGCGACCGGGTTGCGCGCCACGGCGGAATGGTTCAAAGCTTCCCGCGGCTGATCGCGACGTCGAAACAAGCCGAACGAACGAACAAGGTTTAGCGGCATGCGCATCCCGTCCGCACGGGCATCCCTGGTGTTCCTGCATGATCTGGTGATGACCGGGGTGGCCCTGGTCGTCGCCCTCTATCTGCGGGTGGGCGGTTCCGCCTTCGGTCTTTACTTCGACGCGCTGACGATCGCCCTGCCGGTGCTGGTCGGGCTGTCGGCCGCGGTGTTCGTGCTGTTCGGTCTGTACCGCGGCATCTGGCGCTACGCCTCCATCCCCGACCTGATGCAGGTGGTGCGCGCCGTCACGGTGGCGGTGCTGTGCTTCGTGCTGGCGATGTTCCTGCTGACGCGCGCCGAACTGCTTCCCCGCTCGCTGCCGCCGATCCTGTGGCTGGTGCAGATGCTGCTGCTGGGCGGGCCGCGCTTCGCCTACCGCTTCCTGAAGGACCGCCGTTTCAGCTGGGCCGAGGCGGTGGAGGGCGTGCCGCGCATCCCCGTCCTGCTGCTGGGCGTCGGCGACGCGGCGGAGCTGTTCATCCGCTCGCTCGACCAGCCGGGACAGTCGGCCTACCGCGTGGTCGGCATCCTCGACGACAAGGGCCGCCGCATCGGCCATGCCGTGCGCGGCGTGCCGGTGCTGGGCGGCCCCGACGACCTCGAACAGGTGGTCCAGGCGCTGGAGCGCAAGGGCGAACGGCCGCAGCGGCTGATCATCACCAAGGGCAATGCCGAGCTGAAGGGATCGACCCTGCGCAGCCTGCTCGACCGGGCGGAGGCGCTGGGGCTGGTCATGTCCCGGCTGCCCAGCCTGACCGAGTTCAAGTCGGCGCTGGGCGAAGGCAAGGGCGTGGAGGTGCGCCCCATCGCGCTGGAGGATCTGCTGGGCCGGCCGCAGGCGGTGCTGGACCGCGGAGCCATCTCCGGACTGATCGGCGGGCGGCGGGTGATCGTCACCGGCGCCGGCGGCACCATCGGCAGCGAGCTGGTCCGCCAGATCGCCGCGCTGGGTCCGGAACGGCTGATCCTGCTCGATGCCGGGGAGTTCAACCTCTACAGCATCGAGATGGAGGTGCGGGAGAAGTTCCCCGGCCTCGACACCCGCGCGGTGATCGCCGACGTGCGCGACCGCGACCGGGTCATGCGCCTGTTCCAGGACGAACGCCCCGCCCTGGTCTTCCATGCCGCCGCGCTGAAGCATGTGCCGCTGGTGGAGGCCAACCCGTGCGAGGGCGCGCTGACCAACGTGGTCGGCACCCGCAACGTGGCCGACGCGGCGCGCACCGCCGGCTGCCTCGCCATGGTGCTGATCTCCACCGACAAGGCGATCCGCCCGACCAGCGTGATGGGCGCGGCCAAGCGCTTCGCCGAGACCTATTGCCAGGCGCTGGACGTGTTGCCGCCGCGCGACGGGACGGAGCACGCCACCCGCTACATGACCGTGCGTTTCGGCAATGTGCTGGGCTCGTCCGGCTCCGTCGTGCCGCTGTTCACCCGGCAGCTGGCGCAGGGCGGGCCGCTGACCGTCACCCACCCGGACATGCGCCGCTATTTCATGACCGTGCGCGAAGCGGTGGAACTGGTGCTGCAGGCGTCGGCCCACGGCGCCACCCGCGCGGAGGACCGCGGCAAGATCCTGGTGCTGGACATGGGCGAGCCGGTGAAGATCGCCGACCTCGCCCGCCAGATGATCCGGCTGGCCGGCTATCGGCCGGGCGTGGACATCGAGATCGCCTACACCGGCCTGCGCCCAGGCGAGAAGCTGTTCGAGGAAATCCTGACCGCCGCGGAGGCGCCGAGCCGCACCGAGGCCGACGGCGTCTTCCTCGCCTCCCCCCGGCTGATCGACTATGCGCTGATCAACCGTGCGGTGGGCGAGCTGGAAACCGCGGCGCGGGCTGGCGACGGCGAGCGGGTTCTGTCGATCCTCGGCACCGTCGTGCCCGATTTCCGCGCCGAAGCGGTGCTTCCGCCTGCCGCCACGCAGGCGTAATTCGGGAGCTTATTCCGGGAGCGAAAAAAAGTGGCCTGCGGTGTGATTTTAAGCGCTTGCATCCCCAAAAGGCCTGTGGCATAACCCGCGCCACTTCGGGGGGCGGTCAAGCCTGAACGCCTCACCCGGACGCATCGCCCCGGCGATGATCGGTTATCGGGGCTGCCGTAGCTCAGTGGTAGAGCACTCCCTTGGTAAGGGAGAGGTCGAGAGTTCAATCCTCTCTGGCAGCACCATTCCTCCGATCCTGTCATCAGGCGTTCGTATCCGGCGCTGCCGTAGCTCAGTGGTAGAGCACTCCCTTGGTAAGGGAGAGGTCGAGAGTTCAATCCTCTCTGGCAGCACCATCCTCCTCTTTTAAAAACTCCCCTTGAAAATCGGTTCATCGCTTCCTTGACCTTGCCGCCGAAAGGCCGCAAGAAACGCGCGCGCGTTCACACAGCGTGAACAGTTGGTACACGATTTCACAGTGCGTGAAATCACAGGCGCGGGTTCGTTTCGGGAGGATGTCACCATGGCCGGCAACAGCTTCGGCACGCTTTTCCGCTTCACCACCTGGGGCGAGAGCCACGGTCCGGCCATCGGCGTCGTCGTGGACGGCTGCCCGTCGCTGATCGACCTCGTTGCGGAAACGGACATCCAGCCCTGGATGGACAAGCGCCGGCCCGGCCAGTCCCGCTACACCACCCAGCGCCAGGAACCCGATCAGGTGAAGATCCTGTCCGGCGTGTTCGAGGGCAAGACGACCGGCACCCCGATCTCGCTGCTGATCGAGAACACCGACCAGCGTTCCAAGGACTACAGCGACATCGCCGGCAAATTCCGCCCCGGCCATGCCGACTACACCTACTGGCAGAAATACGGCATCCGCGATTACCGCGGCGGTGGCCGGTCCTCGGCGCGGGAAACCGCCTGCCGGGTCGCCGCCGGTGCGGTGGCGCGCAAGGTGCTGGGCAGCGCCATCCAGGTGCGTGGCGCGCTGGTGCAGATCGGTCCGCACAAGATCGACCGCAGCCGCTGGGATTGGGCGGAGATCGACAACAACCCCTTCTTCTGCCCCGACCCGGTCGCCGCCACCCGGTGGGCCGAGTATCTCGACGGCATCCGCAAGAGCGGCTCGTCGGTCGGCGCGGTGGTGGAACTGGTGGCGTCCGGCGTGCCGGTCGGCCTGGGCGACCCGCTCTACGACAAGCTGGACAGCGACCTCGCCTGCGCGATGATGACGATCAACGCAGTGAAGGGCGTGGAGATCGGCAACGGCTTCGCCGCCGCCGAACTGACCGGCGAGCAGAACGCCGACGAGATGCGCATGGGTCCGGACGGTCAGCCGCAGTTCCTGTCCAACAATGCCGGCGGCATCCTGGGCGGCATCTCCACCGGGCAGGACATCGTCGTGCGATTCGCGGTGAAGCCGACCAGTTCGATTCTGACCCCGCGCCAGACGGTGGACACCGCCGGCAACGACACCGACATCCTGACGAAGGGCCGCCACGACCCCTGCGTCGGCATCCGCGCCGTGCCGGTGGGCGAGGCGATGATGGCCTGCGTGCTGGCCGACCACCTGCTGCGTCGGCGGGCCGAGCGGCGGGAGTAGGTTGTCGGCGATACCCCCTCCCCATCCCTCCCCCGCTCTCGGGCGGCCGAAGGCCGGTCCGATCGCGGGAGAGGGGGCAGGACGTTAGTCGGCGTGAGTGAAATGCCAAAACGGCGGAGTTCCCTCTCCCGCCAAAGGCGGGGGAGGGTTAGGGAGGGGGCCACAGCGCCGGCAATAACGGTCCCTTACACAGTCACCCCACACCACAGGACCACCCCATGCCCGCTCTCCGCCACGGACAGCGCCTGATCCTCGCCCTGGCGATGTTGATCGCCGCCGTGCCCGCGGCCATGGCGGACACCAGGCCCTTCCAGGAGTTCGACGAGACCTTCAAGTCCTGGAAGCTCTACTGCCAGCTCTGGACCGCCACCCGGCAGGTGGAATGCGAGCTGACCGCCCGCGGCACCAACGACCGCACCGCCCGGCTGGTCTGGCTGCGCTCGACCGAGAAATGGCGCGAGGGGCTGCGCTTCCGGGTGTCCGCCGAAGCGCTGGATCTCGACAAGCTGGTGCGCGTCTGGGCCGACCGCGCAGTGTTCAAGCCCGACGCCCCCTGCAAGCCCTACCGGTTCGAGACCAACACCTGCGCGGTGACCGATCCCGACATCAACCGCCGCATGGTGGAGAGGATCGCCCCGGCGCCGGAAGTCTCCATCGTCGGCCAGTCACCGGCCGGCGAGAAGACGGAGGTGCGTTTCCCGCTCGCCGGCTTCCGCGAAGCGCTGGAGCGCAGCGACGCCATCCGCGCGATGTCCGGCAGGCCATGGTCAACCCGCCCCGATGCCGATTGATCCCTATATAGCAATCCCAGCGACAAGAACCGACGGACTCCCCGCCCAGTGACCGACAGCCATTTCCCCGGCAAGGACGCCATTCTCGCCTTCATCCGGTCCAGCACCACCCCCGTCGGCAAGCGCGAGATCGCCCGCGCCTTCAAGCTGTCCGGATCGGCCGACCGCGAAATGCTGAAGGACCTGCTGCGCGAACTGGAAGCGGACGGAGCTGTGGAGCGCGGGCGCAACAAGCGCATGGCCCCGCCGCAATCCCTGCCCGCCGTCGCCGTGCTGCTGATCACCGGCGTCGATGCGGACGGCGAGTTGTCGGCCCGCCCCTTGACCTGGACCGGCGAGGGCAACCCGCCGCGTATCTTCCTGCTGCCGGAAAGGAAATCGCGGGGCGAGGACAAGCCGCTGGCGGTCGGCGACACGCTGCTGGCGAAGCTCGCCCGCATCAACGACCGCCTCTATGAGGCTCGCGTCATCCGCCGCATAGATGGCGAGCGGGAGGGCCGCATCCTCGGCGTCTACCGGCCGAGCGCCGATGGCGGGCGCATCCTCCCGACCGACCGCCGCCACAAGACCGAATTCCTGGTTCTGCCGTCCAACCGCGGCGACGCCGAAGCGGGCGACCTCGTCTTTGCCGACGTCCTGCCGGCCGGACGTGCCGGCCAGCCGCAGGCCCGCGTGGTGGAACGGCTGGGCTCCACCGACGAGCCGCGCGCCTTCAGCCTGATCGCCATCCACGCCCACGGCATCCCCACCGTCTTCCCGCACGCAGCCCTGCGCGAGGCGGAACTGGCGGCGGTGCCGGCGCTGATGCAGCGGGAGGATTTGCGCGACATCCCGCTGGTGACCATCGACGGCGCCGATGCCCGCGATTTCGACGATGCCGTCTGGGCGGAGCCCGACAGCGACCCAGAGAACCTGGAAGGCTGGCACCTGATCGTCGCCATCGCCGACGTATCCTATTACGTGCGCCCCGGATCGGCGCTCGACCGGGCGGCGTACGAGCGCGGCAACTCCGTGTACTTCCCCGACCGCGTCGTGCCGATGCTGCCGGAGGCGCTGTCGAACGGACTGTGCTCGCTCCGTCCGGAAGAGGACCGCGCCTGCCTCGCCTTCCACCTGTGGATCGACCGCAACGGTGTGCTGATCCGGCATCGGCTGGTCCGCGCACTCATGCGGTCGGCGGCGCGGCTGACCTATGAACAGGTGCAGGATTGCCACGACGGCCGGCCGGACGAGGTGACGGCGCCGCTGGCCGAAAGCGTGATCGCCCCGCTGTTCGGCGCATACGCCCGGCTGGCCGCCGCACGCACCAAGCGCGGGACACTGGAGCTGGATCTGCCCGAACGCCGCGTGCTGATCGACGAGCGCGGCCGGGTCGCCGAAATCGCGGTTCGCGAACGCCACGACAGCCACCGGCTGATCGAAGAGTTCATGATCGCCGCCAACGTCGCAGCGGCGGAGGTGCTGGAACGGCGCACCATGCCCGGCCTCTACCGCATCCACGACCGTCCCTCGATGGACAAGATGGAGGCGCTGCGCGGTTTCCTCGCCGACATCGGCCATCCGCTGGGCAAGAGCGCCGATCTCACGCCCAGCCACTTCACCCGCATCCTGCGCAAGGTGGAAGGCACGTCGCATGCGCCGCTGGTCAGCGAGGTGATCCTGCGCGCCCAGGCCCAGGCCGCCTACAGCCCGGACAACATCGGCCATTTCGGGCTGGCCCTGCACCGCTACGCCCATTTCACCTCGCCGATCCGCCGCTATGCCGACCTGATCGTCCACCGGGCGCTGATCCGCACCCTGGGGCTGGGCGTCGGCGGGCTGGACGACGAGACGCTGGGCCGGCTGGCGGAAATCGGGGAGCACCTGTCCGGAACCGAACGCCGTGCCGCCGCCGCCGAACGCGACGCGGTCGACCGCTACACCGCAGCCTTCCTGGCCGACCGGGTGGGGGAGCGATTCAGCGGCCGCATCGCCGGCGTCAGCCGCTTCGGGCTGTTCGTGCGGCTGGACGAGAGCGGCGCCGACGGGCTGATCCCGGCCAGCACCCTGCCCGACGACAGGTACGATCATGACGAGGCGGCGCACGCCCTGGTCGGGCAGCGTACGGGCCGTACATACCGCCTCAGCAGCCCGGTCAAAGTGGTCCTGATGGAGGCCGATCCGGTCAGCGGCAGCATGCTTTTCCGACTGTCCGACTCGGACTGACTCCAAGTCTCCAGCCGATACCGTTGCTTAACGGCAACGCTTGCGCCGTGTGACGAACCGATGGCGGACTCGTGGCAAAGCCAAGGGTTCGCCCCTGCGGCACCATACAAGCGTGACCTAGGCGACACAGGCCGGGACAATCCGCAACATTGCGAATCGCTCCGCAATTTTGTCCCGCACACCCTCCTGAACGAAGGTGTATCTATCCCCCATCCGGGACCGGCACCATCCTCGTCCGGTCCGGCTGCAGGAAAGGGAGGCCGCGGTTCGCCCCATGGCCAATTGCGATCACAGCGCGTGCGATCACACCGTACCGTCACGCGTGTCGCCGTTTCGGATCCCCGCGATGTCGAGCTTGGCGCGCCGCCTGTGCCGCTCCATCCGCCATTCCGCCCTCCAGCTTTCGACTGCGGCGTTCCTCGCCTCCACCGCGGTCGCAGCCCCCACCCAGTCCCTTCCAGCCAGTGTCCCGCCGCCCGTCAGCGAGCAGGTCTTCGCCGTCGGCTTCGGCAAGATCGCCGAGGTGTATCTGGACGCCGTGTCCTTCAACCGCCTGGGCATGGACGGTCTGAAGGGCCTGAGCGCCCTCGATCCCGCCGTGACGGTGGAGCGCGCCGGCAGCACCGTACGCCTATACGTGTCGGGCACTCTGGCCGCGGAGTACGGAGCTGCGCCGGACGCCGACGCCGGCGGCTGGGCGGCGCTGACCACCCGCGTCATCGACCGCGCGCGCAGCCATTCCCCCGTCCTGTCCAAGGCGACGCCGGAACGGCTGTACCAGGTGGTGTTCGACGGCATCACCGCCGATCTCGACGGGTATTCCCGCTACACCGGCGTCCAGCGCGCGACCAACGAGCGGGCGCAGCGCGAAGGCTATGGCGGCGTCGGCATCTCGCTGGACAGCAACGCCAATGGCCGCGTGACCTTGCACGACATCATGCCGCACAGCCCGGCCGAACGCGCCGGCATCATCGACGGCGAACAGCTTCTGGCGATCGACGGCGAGCTGACGACACGGATGACCGCGGCCGAGATGCGCGACCGGCTGCGCGGCCCGACCGGCACCCTGGTCACGCTGACCGTCGCGCGCGACAACGCCGCGCCGCGCCGCCTGCCGCTGCGGCGGGAGCGGGTGGTGCCCAACACCATCACCTATTCGCTGTCCGGCGACGTCGGCATCGTCAAGCTCGACCGCTTCAACGCCACCACCGCCTCCAGCCTGCGGACTGCGGTCAACGCCATCCGCCAGACCGCCGGCCCGACCCTTAACGGGATGGTGCTGGACCTGCGCGGCAATCCGGGCGGGCTGCTGGACCAGGCGGTCGCGGTGGCGGACCTGTTCATGCGCCGCGGCCGGATCATCTCCACCGAAGGGCGCAACCCGGAAAGCCGCCAGCGCTTCGACGCCAACCCTGACGACCTGTTGGACGGGCTGCCGCTGGTGGTTCTGGTCGACGGCCGCTCCGCCTCCTCGGCGGAGGTGGTGGCGTCGGCGCTGCAGGACTCGGGCCGTGCGGTGGTGGTGGGCGCGTCCAGCTACGGCAAGGGCAGTGTCCAGACCGTCACCCGGCTGCCCAACGACGGCGAGCTGTTCCTGACCTGGAGCCGCATCTACACGCCGGCCGGCTACACCCTGCACCGCCAGGGCGTGCAGCCCACCGTCTGCACCAGCCGGGCCGGCCAGACCGATCCGGACACCCTGCTGTCCGATCTGCGCGAGGGGCGGCTGCGCCCGGCGCAGATCGCGAGCTGGCGGTCCAAGGCGGCCGACGACGAGCATGCGCTGAGCGCCCTGCGCGAAGCCTGCCCCTGGAAGGAGCATGAGCCCGACCTGGACCTGAAGGTCGCCATGCGGCTGCTGTCCGAGCCGGCGCTGTACCAACGCGCGGTCGCCAGCGCCGTGGTCAACACGGTGGCGGAGCGCTGAGTCCGGACACGGGAACGACGGGCCCTGTGGCAATCGAGGTCGGGCATCGATTTCACCGCCCATAAGGCTTGACATTGCGGCGTCAGACGGTATTTTCCGCCGCTACGACGCCGCCCCCGCCGGGCCGGCGGGGCACGGATTTTTTGTCGGGATCGAGATCATGGCCAAGCAGAACACCGTCCTCATCAAGCTGGTGAGCACGGCTGACACCGGTTTCTTCTACGTGAAGAAGAAGAACCCGAAGAAGACCACCGAGAAGCTGTCGTTCCGCAAGTACGACCCGGTGGCGCGCAAGCACGTTGAGTTCAAGGAAGCCAAGATCAAGTAAGTCTTGTCCGACACTGAGCTGTGCTTCGAATGAACAAGGCCGCCTTTATGGCGGCCTTTTCGTTTTTGTCAGAGCTTTGCATTTTCCACACCAGGGCTGGTGCGGCATCCGGTCGCTGCCGCTATTTGCGGTGACCGCCACACCACGGATGCGTGCATTCCAAATGGGGCACTTCGGGCGGACACTGTTCGGACGGTAACCGACTCCGGAGGGACCGACCATGCCCGACACGCATCTCATCCCGTCCACCGGCCCGTCCGCCAACCCGCCCACCGGCCCGCTTGCCGACTCCGGCGCGACCGTGCCGGACGCCGGCCGGCGGCAGGCTCTCGCGACCCGCTTCCAGAAGGCGCGCGCCCGCACGGCTGAACTGGTCGCCACCTTGTCGCCGGAAGACCTGATGGTCCAGACCGTCCCCGACGGCGCCCCGGCGAAATGGCACCTCGCCCACACCAGCTGGCTTTTCGAGGTGGCGGTGCTGATTCCCTTCAGCCCAGGCTACCGCCCCTACGACCCCGCCTTCCTCGACCTGTTCGCGGCGCGCGGCGAGCGATTCGCCGCTCCGCCCCGCGTGCTGTCCCGTCCCAGCACCGCGGAGATCATGCGCCATCGCGACCAGATCAACGCCGCGGTGCTGCATCTGATCGAGCAGATCGACGACGGCCTGTGGGACACGGTCGAACCGGCACTGGTGATGGCCATCGCCCACGAACGCCGCCACCAGGAGCGCATGCTCCTGCACATCAAGCATGCCCTGTGGTCCAACCCGTTGCGCCCAGCCTATGAACCGGCGCCGGACCATCCGCATCTTGGGGCACCGCCCGACGGCTGGGTGGAACAGGCCGGTGGGCTGGTCGAGATCGGCCGCCCCGCCCCCTTGCCCGGATTCGACCATGAGGGGCCACGCCACCGCGTCTGGCTGGACCCCTATCGCTTGGCCGCCCGCCCGGTCACCTGCGGCGAGTTCCTGGCCTTCATCGAAGCCGGCGGCTACAGCGACCGCTCGCTCTGGCTGTCCGACGGTTGGGAGACCGCGCGGGCGGAGGGCTGGAGCACCCCGCTCTATTGGGAGCGCGGCAGCAGCGAGCAGAGCGGGGACCTGAAAAGCGTTTCCGGCTGGCGGGTCTTCACCCTCTACGGCATGCAGCCGCTCGACCCGGACGAGCCGGTCTGCCATGTCAGCTGGTACGAGGCCGACGCCTATGCCCGCTGGGCCGGGAAGCGCCTTCCACGTGAAGCCGAATGGGAGGCGGTCGCCGCCGGCTGCGACAGCATGGGCAATCTGCTGGGAACCGGCCATCGCCATCCGCGCTGCGGCACCTGTCACGGCACCGGCCCCTGGCAGATGTGCGGCGACGTGTGGGAATGGACGGCCGATGCCTTCGCCACATATCCGGGCTACCGCCGGCCGGACGGCCCGGACGAGGCGGTCAATGGCCGACTCGCCAGCAACCGCATGGTCCTGCGCGGCGGCAGTTGCCTGACCCCCTTCGACCATGCCGGACCCTGGACGCGGCATTACCTGCGGCCGGAGACCCGTTTGTCGGTGAGCGGTTTCCGGCTGGCGGAGGACGCGGTTTAGGAGATTTGGCCGGACGTCCCCGCCGCGCCTGCCGCCACGCCCCCGGCCACCAGCGCCCGCGCCTGCCCCTGGGTCAGGATGCCGCGTTCGGTCAAGCGGGTGAACAGCGCGGCGGCCAGTTCGGCCACGGCCAGCGCCTCCCCCTGGGGGCCGTTGCGTGGGTGATGGACCACGCCGAAGGCGGCGGCGAACCGGTCGGGGGACGCGCCGGCCAGCGCCGGGTCCAGCGACGCCGCCAGTACGCCGAGGTCCAAGCCCTGCGGCAGGGCGGGATCGGCGATGCCCGCCAGCGTGGCGGACCGCGCCAGGGCGGCGAGCGCCTGGTCGATGCCGATGCCGACGGCGATGCAGTTGTGCAGCGCATCCTGGATCGCCGGCCAGACGGCGGCGAAGGGGCGTTCGCCCGCCACCATTGCGGTGCCGATGCCGTGACGGGCGGTCGCCTCCTCCGGCACCGGATCGATGGGGTCGATCAGAAGGGCGAGCGACACGGTCGGGAAGATGCGCGATCCCGCCAGCCGAACCGTGCCGACCGCGATGACCGGACCGCTGTCCGGCTCCACCCCCGCCGTCGCCACCCACAGCGCGACGAACGGCAGTGCGGCCAGCGGCTCGTCGTCACCCAGCGGGGCGGCAGGCTGGGCCGTTCGAAGAGTGAGCGCCCGCTTGCCGGTCAACCCGGCGCCGTTGGCCATGCCGCGGGCGGGAAAGGACAGCATCACTCCGGAATTCAGGCCGAGATCGACGAGCCTTGCGGACAGTTCACCCTCTTCCGTCCGGCGCAGCACCGCGGAGGCGGGCGCCCCGCCGCCGCGCGCCCGTTCGATGGCGCGGGCCAGATCGTCGCGCAGCAGGGCCTTGCCGATGTCGGCACCCTCCTCCACCTCCAACAGCCGGGCGGCGGCGGGGTTGAGCCGCTCCACCCGCCCCAGTTCGTCGATGATCAGCAACGGATCGTCGGTGAGGACCAGCGCCGCGCGAACCGCCCGGTCCATGCGACCGCCGCCCAGTGGTCCAAGCCCGAGAGGCCCGCGCCCCAACGGACCATCCGCCAGCGGTCCATCGCCTGCCGGCTGACCGCCGCCCCGGACCAACCCCGCGGCGGCCTCCGCCAGGCGCCCGACCTCGCCGCCGCGTCCGCCCGCCCAGGGCTCCAGGTCGATGCGGCTGCGCCCGCCGGACAGGCGGTCCGCCAGACGTTCCAGATCGCCGAAATGGCGGGACAGGCGGGAGAAGACGAACCAAACCGCCAGCAGGCCGATCCCGCAGATCGTCAGCCCGCGCGTGAAGGCGGTCCGGTCCTCCGCCGCCAGCTGCGTGATTTCCACGCCCAGAAAGACCAGCGTGGCTGCCGCCACCGCAAGCCCCAGCATCGCCACGCGCCAAACGCCGCCCTTCATCGGGCCGCCTCCCCCTCGTTGTGCCCGGACTCTAGCGGGCCAAGAGGAAACGGAGAAGCGACGTGCGTGTTCAGCGCGCCAGCAGGGCGGCCCGCGCGCCGTCCACCTGCTCCACCAGGCCGGCCAGCGCCACCCTGACGTCTCCCGACAGGCCAATCATCAGCAGCGCCACCACCGCCACGGCCAACGCGTGGTCAAGGAAGGATCGATTCGCTTGGTTGCGGAAGAACGGACGGATCGGCGGCATCGCTGACTGGCTCCGGCACAGGAGGAAATGACGAATTGACGGGCGGCGCCAGCCTACCGGGGGAAAAGCCCAACGAATGCTTAACAGCGCGGGAACCAAACGGCTTGTCCTGCTTTTGACACCAGCGAATCGCGATTCGCAGAAGTTTTTCAAAGTCGAGGCTACGCTTTCCGCTTCACTCCGGTCGAGTTACCCTTTGTCGCTGCCCGCGCAAACTCGGATTACCGCCTTTGCGTAAAATACATAGCAACTTCCAACCGATCTTTTGCTATCGCTCTGTTGCATTTCCTGGTTTGCCTGCTTGCCGGATGATGCTAAGAGTAGGTCATCCAGCGACAACACTCCTTTCCGCATAGGCAATTCCTTGGGAGGCCGGCAATGACTTTGGTCTATCGTCCCCTGCCCTATGGCGGGCACGAAGACCGGCGGACAGGTCGCCACCTGCTGTTGGTGGTGGCTCTGGTCCTTGCCATTCCGACCGTGCTCGGGGCCGGCTGTACCGTCGATGCTCTTCGCAGCTATGCGGTGGAGGCGCGGCTGGCGCAGGCGGTCGATGCCGCGGCACTGGCCGGCGGGCGGGTGATGTTCGACTCGCAGCGTGACGGACACATCCGCAGCTTCTTCGACAAGGCCTTCCCCAGGGGCTTCCTGGGATCGGACCTGTCTCCCCTGACGATCGCGGAGGACGCGGCGGCCGGCACCCTGACGGTCAGCGCCCACGCCACCGTCAACGCCATCTTCCTGCGCCTGTTCGGCAAGAAGGAAGTGACGGTGGAAGCGCGATCCATCGTCCGCCGCGGCCACCACGCGCGCAGCAAGCTGCAGTAAGCACCCTTCGAAGCCCACATCGCCGATTCGCGACGCTCGCATTCGCGGAATGCAGCCCCCCGGCTTCGCCACTGCGGTAGAAGGACGGACAGCGCCCCTTCTTCCGGAGTCCGCGATGCTCGGAACCCTGACGCTTCTGCTGCTCTGCCAACTGGCGGGCGAGCTGGCCGCCCGCCTGCTGCACCTGCCGGTCCCCGGCCCCGTGCTGGGCATGCTCCTGCTGTTCGCCGGCCTGCTGCTGCGCGGCGGGGTTCCCGCAGCGGTGCAGGAAACGGCCGGCGGGCTGCTGCGGCACCTGTCCCTGCTGTTCGTGCCGGCCGGGGTGGGCGTGATGGTCCATGTCACCCGCCTGGAGACGGAAGCGCTGCCGATCATCATTGCGCTGTTCGGCAGCACGCTGTTCGGCATCGCCGTGACGGCGAAGCTGATGGCCTTCCTGCTGAGCCGCATCGACCCGCGGCTGGAGGAAGAACCGGCGGCAGGGAAACCGCTGGCCGGAAAATCGGCGGAAGGGGACCGGGCATGAGCGACGACCTTCACCAGATCTGGGTCTATCTGTCGGCGAACCCGCTGGCCGGGCTGACCCTGACCCTGGTCGCCTACCAATGCGGGTTGTGGCTGTTCGAAAAGCTGGGCCGGCGCCCGGTGCTGAACCCGGTGCTGATCGCGGTCGTCCTGATCGCCGGCGTTCTGAGCCTGTCGGGCATCGATTACCGCACCTATTTCGACGGTGCGCAGTTCGTCCATTTCCTGCTGGGTCCGGCCACCGTGGCGCTGGCCGTTCCGCTCTACAACCAATTCCAGGAGGTCCGCCGCTCGGCCCTCGCGCTGGTGGTGGCGCTGCTGGTTGGATCGACGGCTTCGGCGCTGAGCGCGGTGGCTCTGGTCTGGGCCTTCGGCGGATCGGCGGTGACGATCCTGTCGATGGCGCCCAAATCCGTCACCTCGCCCATCGCCATGGGCGTGTCGGAGCAGATCGGCGGGCTGCCGTCGCTGACCGCCGTGTTCGTCATCATCACCGGCATCGTGGCCGCCAGCCTCGGCACCTGGGTGCTGAACCTCGTGCGGGTGAAGGACTGGCGCGCCCGCGGCTTCGGCATGGGCGTGGCGGCGCATGGCATCGGCACGGCGCGCGCCCTGCAGGTCAACGAGGTGGCGGGCGCCTTCGCCGGGCTGGGCATGGGGCTGAACGGCTTGGCGACGGCGTTGCTGCTGCCGACCCTGTATCACCTGATCTGGGGCTGAGCGGCGCTATGGTTTGCGTCTCCCGCAGTCCGTTTTCCGCCAATCCGGGCTTGACAGCGTTGCCGCACCTGCGCAGAGTGCGGCCTATGACCTGCATCGACCGCAAGAACGCTCTTCTTCGACTTCTCGGCCCGGCGCTTTAAGCGTCCGGGTTTGTCGCGTTCGAACACCATTTCCATCGGTCGAAGTGTCAGTTCCATGAGCGATGTTTGCAAAGGCGCCGGTATCGGCGTCGCCCGGCCGGGGCCGGGACTGCGACTTACCGACGGTCGCTGAGCCACGTCCGGCGGCTCTGCGGCCGTACCCCTCGCCGGTCCCTCCGCCTTTCAAATTCCGATCCGCCGCCCCTGCCCGCATTGAAAACCGGGCTCCGGGGCCGCCAGTGGAGCCGAACGACGCCATGAGCACCGCGACCCAAACCAGCACCGCGACCCAAACGAACGCTGGCATCCCGACCCTGCCGAAGTCCCCGTCCAAATACGCCCCCTTCCCCCAGGTGAAGCTGACCGACCGCCAATGGCCGTCGCGCACCCTGGACAAGGCGCCGATGTGGTGCTCGGTCGATCTGCGCGACGGCAACCAGGCGCTGATCGAACCGATGGGGCCGGACCGCAAGCGCGCGATGTTCGACCTGCTGCTGCGCATGGGCTTCAAGGAGATCGAGGTCGGTTTCCCCGCCGCGTCGCAGACCGATTTCGACTTCTGCCGCGAGGTGATCGACGAGGGCAAGATCCCCGACGGCGTCACCATCCAGGTGCTGACCCAGTCGCGTGAGGAACTGATCCGCCGCACCTTCGATGGCATCAAGGGCGCCAAGCGCGCCGTCGTCCACCTGTACAACTCCACCTCGGAGTTGCAGCGCCGCGTCGTGTTCGGGCTGGACCGCCAGGGCATCATCGACATCGCCGTCGCCGGCACCAAGCTGGTCAAGCAGCTGGCCGCCGAGACGCCGGAGACCGAAATCATCCTGCAATATTCTCCGGAAAGCTTCACCGGCACCGAACTGGACTTCGCGGTGGAGATCTGCGAGGCGGTGATGGAGACCTGGGGGGCCACGCCCGACAACAAGGTCATCCTGAACCTGCCGGCCACGGTCGAGATGTCGATGCCCAACGTGCATGCCGACCAGATCGAGTGGTTCTGCCGCACCCTGAAGAACCGCGAATCGGCGATCATCTCGCTGCACCCGCACAACGACCGCGGCACCGGCGTCGCCGCGGCGGAGATGGGGCTGCTGGCCGGCGCCGACCGCGTCGAGGGCACCCTGTTCGGCAACGGCGAGCGCACCGGCAACGTCGACGTCGTCACGCTGGCGCTGAACATGTTCACCCAGGGCGTCGATCCGGAGCTGAACATCGACGACATCAACGAGATCGTCCGCATTTCCGAATACTGCACGCAGCTGCCGGTGCATCCGCGTCATCCCTATGCCGGCGAGCTGGTGTTCACCGCCTTCTCGGGCTCGCACCAGGACGCCATCAACAAGGGGCTGAAGGCGCTGACCAAGTCCAACACCGGCAAGTGGGAGGTCCCGTACCTGCCCATCGACCCGCAGGATCTGGGCCGCAGCTATGAGGCGGTGATCCGCATCAACAGCCAGTCCGGCAAGGGCGGCATCGCCTATGTGCTGGAGAAGGACTACGGCCTGCAGATCCCGCGCCGCCTGCAGATCGAGTTCTCCAAGGTCGTGCAGCGCGTCGCCGACGAGAGCGGCAAGGAGCTGTCGCCCGCCGACATCCACGCCGCCTTCCAGGCCGAGTATCTGGACGCCGACAAGCCGCTGGAACTGGTCGAGCATTCGACCGAGCCGCGCGGCCCGAACTCCGGCGCCCGCGCCATGAGTGTGGTGATGCGCCGCAACGGCGAGATCATCACCACCAAGGGCAAGGGCAACGGCCCGATCGACGCCTTCCTGGACGCCCTGCGCCAGGGCTGCGGCACCGACCTGCATGTGGTCGACTACCGCGAGCACGCCATCGGCTCCGGCGAGGACGCCCAGGCCTGCGCCTATGTCGAGGTGAAGACCGGCGACAAGACGCTGTTCGGCGTGGGCATCGACGCGGACATCGTGACCGCCAGCTTGCGGGCGCTGGTGAGCGCAGCCAATCGGGCGGCGCGGTAAGGTTCGGTACTTAGGTTCGGGGCTGCGGCCCCCTCCCTAACCCTCCCCCACCTTCGGTGGGAGAGGGAACTGCCGCCGCAACCGCTAACCTACCCTCTCCCGCATAGCTCTCGCACAAAGCTCCGCTTTGTGCTGACGCGACAGGCGGACCGAAGGTCCGCTGAGAGCGGGGGAGGGAGGGACCCGCTCGCAAGAGCGGGAGGGAGGGGGCACCACCTTGCCCCCACCGCTCCACCCGCCTATAAGTCCCCACGAAACGCGTCGAGCAACAGCGGACAGCGCTATGATCGTGGTCACCGGCGGGGCCGGCTTCATCGGGTCCAACCTTGTCGCGGCATTGGCTGCCCGCGGCATCACCGACGTGGCGGTCGTCGACCGCTTCCGCGACGGCGAAAAGTGGCAGAACCTCGCCAAGCGCGAGGTCGCGACGCTGGTGCCGCCCGACCAGACGCTGGCCTTCCTCGACCAGCATGCGGCCGAAATCGACACCGTCTTCCATCTCGGCGCCGTCTCCGCCACCACCGAGCGGGACGTCGACAAGATCGTCGCCAACAACGTCGCGCTGACGCTCGACCTTTGGCGCTGGTGTTCGTGGCGCGGCTGCCGGCTGATCTACGCCTCCTCCGCCGCCACCTATGGCGACGGGTCGGCGGGTTTCGACGATAACGGGTCCTGCGAGGGGCTGGCGCGGCTGCGGCCGCTGAACGCCTATGGCTGGTCCAAGCATCTGGTCGACCGCCGCATCGCCCGTGCCGTCGCCACCGGCGACCTCGTGCCGCCGCAATGGGCCGGGCTGAAGTTCTTCAACGTCTACGGCCCCAACGAGGCCCACAAGGGCGACATGATGAGCGTGGTCGCCAAGCTGCATCCGCAGCTGACGGCCGGCCAGCCGGCGCGCCTGTTCAAGTCGCACAAGGACGGCTTCGAGGATGGCGGCCAGCTGCGCGACTTCATCCATGTCGACGATTGCGTCGCGGTGATGCTGTGGCTGTACGACCATCCCGAGGTCAGCGGCCTGTTCAACGTCGGCACCGGCAAGGCGCGCAGCTTCAAGGATCTGGCGCTGGCGACCTTCGCCGCGCTGGGGCTGCCTCCCCGGATTGAGTACTTCGACATGCCCGAGCATCTGCGCGGCAAATACCAATATTTCACGCAGGCGACGACGGATCGCCTGCGCGCCGCCGGGTTCGACCAGCCCTTTACCGAGTTGGAAGAGGGTGTCCGGCGCTATGTGCAGGATTTCCTGTCGCAGCCCGACCCGTATCGCTGACCGGAGCCCCCATGTTCGCCGCCCTGCCTGTCGTCGCCTTTCCCACCATCGATCCGGTCGCCTTCGCCGTCGGCCCCGTCGTCGTCCGCTGGTACGCGCTGGCCTATCTGGCGGGCTTCGTGCTGGGCTGGCGCTATTGCCTGGGACTGGCGCGGCTCGACCCCGACCGGCGGCCGAAGCCGGAGGAGTTCGACGACTTCCTGACCTGGGCGGTGATCGGCACCATCCTGGGCGGGCGGCTGGGCTATGTGCTGTTCTACAACCTGCCCTATTATCTGGAAAACCCGCTGGACGCGCTGCAGGTGTGGCACGGCGGCATGTCCTTCCATGGCGGCATGGTCGGCGTGCTGATGGCCATCGGGCTGTTCTGCTGGCGCCGCGGCATCTCGCCCTTCGTCTTCGGCGACATCATCGCCGCCTGCACGCCGATCGGACTGTTCTTCGGCCGCATCGCCAACTTCATCAATGGCGAGCTCTATGGCCGGGCGGCGCCCGACTTTGCCTATGCCATGGTGTTCCCGCGCGATCCGCTCCAGGTGCCGCGCCACCCCAGCCAGCTTTACGAAGCGGCACTGGAAGGAGCGGTGCTGTTCGTGCTGCTGGCGATCGCCATCCGCAGCCCGGCGCTGCGCCACCGGCCGGGCACAGTCGGCGGGCTGTTCCTGATCGGCTATGGCCTGTCGCGCATCATCGTGGAGTTCTTCCGCGAGCCCGACCCGCAGCTGGGCTTCCTGTTCGCCGGCGCCACGATGGGACAGCTGCTGTCGCTGCCGATGGTCGCGGTCGGCCTGTGGCTGGTCCTGCGCGGCCGGCGCCACGCCATCCCGGCCTGACGCCATGGCGGGGGACGAAAGCGCCGAAACGGAGACGCTGGCCCATCTGCTGGGCCGCCGCATCCTGATGGACGGCCCGATCAGCGTCGGCGCCTTCATGGCGGAAGCGCTGGGCCACCCGCGACTGGGCTATTACATCCGCCAGGACCCGTTCGGCAGCGGCGGCGATTTCACCACCGCGCCGGAAATCAGCCAGATGTTCGGCGAGCTGGTCGGGCTGTGGTGCGTCGACAGCTGGGCACGGCTGGGCGGCCCCGGCCCCTTCCATCTGGTGGAACTCGGCCCCGGCCGCGGCACGCTGATGGCCGATATTCTGCGGGCGGCGGCCGTGCTGCCGCTGTTCCGCGACAACGCCATCGTCCATCTGGTGGAGACCAGCCCGGTCCTGCGCGAGCGCCAGCGCCGGACGCTGCAGCCCGTTCTGGGCGATGCCGTCCAGTGGCACGACCGGCTGGAGGATGTGCCGGACGGCCCGACCATTCTGATCGCCAATGAATTCTTCGACGCCCTGCCCATCCGTCAGGTGCAGAAGACGAGCCATGGCTGGTTCGAGCGGTTGGTGGATTTGGCGCCGGACAGCACCGAGTCCGATCCGCGCTTCCGCTTCGTTCTGGAGGCCTTCGGCAGTTCCGGCAGCCGGCTGGTGCCCGATGCGCTCCGCGACGCGCCCGACGGCAGCGTGGTCGAGGTCTCTCCCGCCTCGCAGGCGGTGGCGCGGCTGATCGGCACCCGGCTGGCCGCCGCTCCCGGTGCCGCCCTGGCGATCGACTATGGCTATGCCCAGGGGCCGGCGGTGGGCGATACGCTGCAGGCGCTGCGCCGCCACGCCTTTGCCCCGGTGCTGGAGGCGCCGGGCGAGGCCGACCTGACGGCGCATGTCGATTTCGCCGGCATCGCCGCCGCGGCGCGGGAGGGCGGAGCCCAGTCATTCGGCCCGGTCGAGCAGGGCGAATGGCTGACCCGCCTGGGCATCCACCAACGGGCATCCTCCCTGATGACAAAGGCTACCCCGGCCCAGGCCAGGGATATCCAAAGTGCGATGGACCGCTTGATCGATCCTGCGCAAATGGGCAGGCTGTTCAAGCTGGTCGCGCTGGCCACGCCCGGAGCCTTCGCCGACGACACCCCGCCGGCCGGCTTCTGACGGCCAAGCGCAGACAACCGGTTAGAGACAAGAGCACCAAACCCGCCATCAAGACAAACCGGGCGGACCGTGCATCGCGGCCCCCTGCCCTGTTGGGCAAGCGGGAGCCACAGAACAGGGAAGGACGGCGTTCGTGATCACACTCGGCGCGCTGAACGACATTACCCATATCCGCCACGCCTTTTTCACCCGCACCGGCGGGGTGTCCACCGGGCTGTACGCCTCGCTGAATTGCGGGCTGGGGTCCAACGACTCACCGGCCGCGGTGCACGAGAATCGCGCCCGCGCCGCGGCGCGGATGGAGGTGGCGCCTGAAAACCTCGTCACCTGCCATCAGGTCCACAGCCCGACCTGCGTCGTGGTGGACGAACCTTGGACGCCGGAGACGGCGCCCAAGGCCGACGCCATGGCGACCCGGAGTCCGGGGATCGCGCTGGGCATCCTGACCGCCGACTGCGCGCCCGTGCTGTTCGCCGACAGCAAGGCCCGCGTGATCGGCGCCGCCCATGCCGGCTGGAAGGGCGCCCGGGCCGGGGTGATCGAGGCGACCGTCGCCCGCATGGTGGAGTTGGGCGCCAAGCCGAACCGGATCGTTGCCTGCATCGGTCCCTGCATCGCCCAGCGCTCCTACGAGGTGGGGCCGGAATTCCCCGCCCCGTTCGAGGAGGAGGACCCGCGCAACCGCGACTATTTCGCCCCCGCCCGCAAGCCGGGCCATTTCCTGTTCGATCTGGCCGCCTACGTCACCCGGCGGTTGGGCGACTCGGGCGTCACGGTGATCCAGCGCTGCCCCAACGATACGGTGGTGGAGGAGGACCGCTTTTTCAGCTACCGCCGCTCCTGCCTTCGGGGTGAGCCGGATTATGGCCGAGGCCTTTCGGCCATCGTCCTGCAGAACTGAACCGACCCGAACGGGGGACAATCGTGCCGCGGTCATGCCGCCCGCGCAGGGCGGCATTCCCCAATGGGGAAAGACACCACCGTCATCGAACGTTTACATGGGCACGCCCCTTTGTTATGGTCCGCCCCGTTTTCAAGGGGCGACGGCGCGCAAGCGGCGAACGTGCCTTGAGCCGTTTCCCTGCAAAGAGAGCCGACCCCGATGAAGGTGCTTGCCGGCAACAGCAACCGTCCGCTGGCCGAGGCGATCTCCACCTGTCTCGGCGTGCCGCTGACGAAAGCGAGCGTGCGCCGTTTCTCCGACATGGAGGTGTTCGTCGAGATCCTGGAGAACGTGCGCGGCGAGGACGTGTTCGTCGTCCAGTCGACCTCGTTCCCGGCCAACGACAACCTGATGGAACTGCTGGTGACGATCGACGCGCTGCGGCGCGGGTCGGCCCGGCGCATCACGGCGGTCATCCCCTATTACGGCTATGCCCGGCAGGATCGCAAGACCGGCCCGCGCACGCCGATCTCGGCCAAGCTGGTCGCCAACCTGATCACCCAGGCCGGCGCCAACCGCGTGCTGACGATGGACCTGCACGCCGGCCAGATCCAGGGCTTCTTCGACATCCCCACCGACAACCTGATGGCCGCCCCGGTCTTCGAGAAGGACATCCGCCAGTCCTTCGAGAACATCGGCGAGGTCACCATCGTGTCGCCGGACGTCGGCGGCGTGGTCCGTGCCCGCGCGCTGGCCAAGCGCCTGGACGCCGATCTGGCCATCATCGACAAGCGGCGTGAGCGCGCCGGCGTGTCGGAGGTGATGAATATCATCGGCGACGCCAATGGCCGCCGCTGCATCCTGCTGGACGACATCGTCGACTCGGGCGGCACGCTGTGCAACGCCGCCGTCGCGCTGATGGAAGCCGGTGCCAAGTCGGTCCACGCCTTCTGCACCCACGGCGTCCTGTCCGGCGGTGCGGTCGCCCGCGTCGCCGTCTCTCCGCTGGAACAGCTGGTCACCACCGACAGCATCCAGGCGACCGAGGCGGTCCGCGTGTCACGCAACATCCGCCAGCTGACCATCGCCCCCCTGCTCGCCGAAGCGATCATGCGCATCAGCGAAGAGCGGTCGGTGTCGAGCCTGTTCTCGTAAAGAGCGGCAGCTTCACGGAAAAGGCCCTTTCCCGCCGGGAGAGGGCCTTTTTTGTTGCGCGCGCTTTGCCCTCAGCCCTCCCCCGCCAGCCCGTGGAAGTCGTTCGCCGTCACCTGCCCGCCGGTCGCGGCGGCGATGCGCGCCATCACCGCGGGACGGGGAACCCGGCGGCCATGGCGATAGCGGTTGACCGTGGCCTGACTCGTCCCGATCAGGGCGGCGAAGGCCTCTTCCTTGGTTGCGGTCCGGGTGAGCCAGTCATCGAGCGTCATACCGCAATGGTTTAGACCAGGCTGGGTTCTGCGCGCAACTGGATTTATTCCGTGGCGTTGGACTTTCCAAAGCCGTTTTGGTATGAACAGCCCATGACCACCATGCGCGAACTGCGGCAGGCCGCCGGGCTGAGCCAGGAGAAGCTGGCCGAGTTGGCCGGCACCTCCCAGCCCCAGATCAACAAGCTGGAGACCGGCCAGCGCAAGATGACCGTCGATTGGGCGGTCAAGCTCGCCCAGCCGCTGGGCGTGGAGCCGGCGGTGCTGCTCGGCCTCGACCTGCCGGCCGCTCCCGTGATGGCGCGCCCGGCACGGCCCGCGATGCCGGCGCTGCTGCGAACGCCGCCGGTCGGAGCTCAGCAGCAGGTCCAGGCGACCGCATCCATGCCGGTACGGGCCGCGGCGCGCGGCGGGGTGGACCAGGAGATGTTCCTGGAGGACGGGCCGATCGACTGGATCGCCCGTCCTGACTATCTGAAGAACGCCCGCGACCCCTATGCCATGTATGTCGTCGGCGAATCGATGATGCCGCGATTTCGGCCGGCTCAGCTGCTGCACGTCAACCCGCACAAGCCGCCGGCACCGGGGGCCGGGGTGGTGGTGGTCAAGCGCAACAAGGCGGTGCTGGTGAAGGAGTTCGTGCGCCGTGGTCCCGAGACCGTCGTGCTGCGCGAATACCAGCCTGCCGACCGCGAGTTCGCCGTTCCGCTGGAGGACCTCGACACCCTGCACACCGTCGTCGGTCTGCAGGAGCCCTGAGGCTATACCGATCCGGTATCGGTATTCAATGGCTCTTATAATCCATAATGGATTATTCCTTCGCTGCACGGACCGCCGGACATGCCCGGTGCGCCGCCTCAGCCAAGGAGAAACGGCCATGCCCCAGCTTTATCCCCGCTTCCATCCCGGCCCGTCCGCCGGGCGGCTCGACAGCTTCAGCGAGCGCGGCGCCCACGAGCTGGCCCGTCGCATCCGTGAAGCCTGGGCGAAGATCGGCTGGGACGTGGAGGTGCGGGTGGAACGCATCGCCAGCGAAGAGCTGGGCGACGGGCGCAGCATCGCCCATTTCACCGTCCGCAGCGACCTGATCAACGGCTTGCCGCACCGTCGGCTGGAGCGGCGCCCGAAACAGCAGGTCGGGCAGTGCCTGGATGAGGAGACGGCCCAGCCTCGGAAGCGGGCCGCCTGACACCGCTTCACTTCAGCCGCTCGTCCAGCTCCACCTGATAGCCGACGGCGAGGCGGTTGGTTTCGTTCGCCATTCCCACCACCGCCATCAGTTCGCCGAACTGCGCGTCGGTCATGCCCAGCCGGCGCGCCGCCGCCTCGTGCGAGCGGATGCAGTACTGGCAGTTGTTGGTCACGCTGACCGCCACGAAGATCATCTCCTTCACCAGCGGATCCAGCGCGCCGGGGGCCATCACCTCCTTCAGGCTGTCCCAGGTCCGCGCCAGCGTCGGCGGATGGTGGGCGATCATCTTCCAGAAATTGTTCACGTCCGGAACGTTGCGCGTCGCCTTGATGTCGTCGTAGACGGCGCGCACCTCCGGTGCGGCGTCGGCCTGTTCGATGAGGGGAAGCGGCATGGCGGCCGGGCTCCTGCACGGGGATTGGGATCCGTCGATATGGCCGGACATCGCGCCGCAAGGCAACCGCCGGTCTATACCCGCCGCCATCCCGCTCATGCCCATCGGCCGCGTTGACCGTGGATCGCCCCACTGGTAGTAAAGACAACGAACAAGATCGCGCAAACGTTCGGGCCGCCGGTCGGCGGCCGACGGCACCAAGCCAAGAAGCCGACAAGACACGAAGCCCATTCGTGCAACGTTCCCATGCGGCCCGGTTCCGGCACACGCCCGGTCAGGCCCGACTGCCGGGAGGAACAGCGTGGAGAGCATGGTTCTTGAAACGGCCGAGCGTCTTGGAGCGGCCAACTTCCCTGCCACCCCCCTGGAAGACGCGGGCCTCCGCGACTCGGCCGAAGCCCTGCGCCGCCTCGCTTTTTTCCATGCGGAGGAACCGACGCCGGCCCTGTTGGCGGCACTGCGCCAGAGCCCTGCCGGCCGCGGCCCGCTGGCGCTCGACCGCGACGACGCCCTGCAGGCCGCCGCCCTGGTGGACGAGGTGGTGAGCGATCTGCCCGAACGGATCACCCGCCGCTGTCTCGCCCCCCTGGCCGCCGATTTCACCGCCATCCACCACGGCGGCGATGTTCGCGCCTATCCGACCGAGGGTCCGTGGATGGACGAGCGGGTCCGGGCCGAGGCCGCCGCCTCGCTCCAGCGCTGGCGGACCGGGCTGGAGACGGAGCTTCGCCGCGCGCCGTTCGACCGGCTGCCCGACGACCATGTCGCGGTGGAGTTGGCGTTGCTGGCCTCCCTGCTCGACCGCGGCCGGGCCGCCGACGCGGTCCGGTTCCTCGACCGCCATCCGCTGCGTTGGGTGCCGAATTTCTGCAGCCGGGTCGCCACCCGCTGTCGGGAACCCTTCTTCGCCGGCATCGCTATCCTGACCAACGCCCATCTCGACCATCTGCGCGACCGGCTGGGCGCCGTCTGCAACATGCCGCGTTCCGGCGAGGACGAGGCCGACATCCGCCGTCGCCGCTGGACCGAGGGGCGGTTCCCGCGCGCCTGCACCTGCGAATCGTAAGGCCGGGCAGGCCGGAAGTCGGAGTTGCCCCGGCTTCAGTGCATCGTCCAAGGTGGCGGAGGCGGCGCCCCCGTGGCCGTCCCGCTCCTTTTCCCAACATTGGATGGCAATGCCCTTTCGCAGCCCCGAAAGCCGGACCGATCGCAGAGGGTCCCTGCGGCTGCTTCGCCTCCTGCTGGCGGTGTCGGTGGCCTTGCCGCTTGTGCTGTTCGCCGGCATCGGATGGCGCGAGCGGGGGGAGACCCAGGACGAGGCCGAACGGAGCAGCCGCAAGAACGCGCTGATCTTGCACGAACATGTGCTGAAGGTGTTCGACACCATGGCGCAGGTTCTGGATCGGGTGGACGAGCGCGTCCACGGCCGAAGCTGGCGCGAGATCGGCGAATCAGAGTCGCTGCATCGCTATCTGCGGACCATGGTGGGGGAGCTGGATCAGGTCGGTGCCATCGGACTGACCGATTCCACAGGTACCGTGCGCAACTCCAGCCGCGTCTTCCCGTCGCGCAACAGCTACATCGGAGATCGCGCCGATTTCCGGGAACAACGGGAGAGCGACGCCGGCCTGCTCATCGCCGGACCGATCGCGGATGCAGCCACCGGCAAGGCCACCTTCGGCATCAGCCGGCGCCGCAGCGGTCCCGGCGGTCCCGACGGCAGCTTTGACGGGATCATCGCCGCCATCGTCGATCCCGATTATTTCTTCAACTTCTATCGGCAAGTCATCGGCACCGAAGGCGAATCCATCTCGCTGATCCGCGACGACGGCGTGATCCTGATGCGCTACCCGCTGCTGGAAGGGCCGCAAGGGCCGGCCGCGCTCCCCACCCTGCCGCCCGACCGCGGCCTGCGCGGCGAAATCCGCAAGAATCCGGTCGAAGGGTTGTTCCGCACCGACGTCAGCCATGTGCAAGGCCTGGCCCGCGTGTTCGCCTACAAGCGTGTCGGCGATTTCCCGGTCTATGTCGTCTATGGGCTGGACCAGTCGCAGATCACCCGGTCCTGGTGGCGCAACATGGCGCTGGACGGCGCCTTCGTCGCCCCGGCCACACTGGCGCTCGCGCTGATCGCTTGGCTGGCCTACAGCCGTGCCGCCTCCGAGAATGCGGCGGTGCGCCGCTGGGCGGAGGAGGTGCGCAATCGCGAGAGGCTGGAGGAGGCCCTGCGCCAGAGCCAGAAGATGGAGGCGCTGGGCCAGTTGACCGGCGGGGTCGCCCACGACTTCAACAATCTGCTGACCGCGGCGATGGCCAACATGCACCTGCTGGGCCGCCATCTGCCGCCGGAGGGGCAGCGTTTCCTGACGGGCGCCAACACCGCGCTGGAACGGGCGGAGAAGCTGACCCGCCAACTGCTGTCCTTCTCGCGCCAGGACGCGGTGAATCCGACCGTGGTCGATCTGGGCGACAGCCTGCGCCGGATGGGCGACCTGCTGGAACGGTCGGTCCGGGCCGACGTCGCGCTGGAATGGGACATCGCGGCCGTGCCGATGACGGTCGCCGTCGATTCCGTCCAGCTGGAAATGGCGGTGCTGAACCTGGTTCTGAACGCCCGCGACGCCATGCCCGGCGGCGGACGGATCCGCATAGCCGCGTCGCCCGGACCGGAGCCGCGCAACGTGCGCATCGAGGTGTCGGACACCGGGACCGGCATGCCGCCGGAGGTGATCGCCCGCGCCTTCGATCCCTTCTTCACCACCAAGGGCGTCGGCAAGGGCACCGGGCTCGGCCTGTCGATGGTCTATGGCTTCGCCCGCCAGTCCGGCGGCAATGCCACCATCGACAGCCGGCCGGGCGAAGGCACGCGCGTCCGCATCGACCTGCCGCTGACCGAGGCGAAGGTGCCGGAACCGGCCCCCGCCCCCGCTGCGCCGGCGGCCGATCACCGCCCGCTGCGCATCCTGGTGGTGGAGGACAATCCCCTGGTCCTGATGGCGACGGTGGAAGGGCTGACCCAGGAGGGCTTCACCGTGGAGACCGCCGAAGACGGCGTGGCGGCCCTGGAACTGCTGGAAACCGACCGCGACTTCGATCTGGTCGTATCGGACGTGGTCATGCCCCGCGGCGTATCCGGCATCGACCTGGCACGGCACATCCGCGAGCGCTGGCCGCAGCTGCGCGTCCTGCTGGCATCCGGCTACAGCCCGGAATCGCTGGCGACCATGGGGGCGGACACGGCATCGGTGCTGGCCAAGCCCTTCACACCCGACCAGCTGGCCATGCGCATCAGGGCCCTGGCCGGAGTGTAGTTCGATGCTCCGATCCGGCGGCTGCCGCCTGTCGGGATCAGGTCAGGGCGCTGACGAACATCGGCGTCCACATCGCCATGCACCAGACGAGGCCCAGGCACAGGCCACGAGTGAAGTCGTCGAAGGTCGGCTGTTCCAGGCGGTGCAGCTTCCACATCGCGTTCAGGTCGCCGGGCGTCGGGGTGGCGTCATTCGCGGCGTCGGGGGAGTTTGTGGGTTCACGGCTTGCTGCTGCGCGCCGATCGGGGTCGCGTGACGGCATGGCTGGGCCTCGCATCGATAGCGGAATGCCCAGGAAGTTTGTACCCGCCGCCGCTGCCGGCCACCCTTTCTTCCGTCATCGGTGGAATTTTATCGGCATACGAAAAAAGGCCGCCACCCGCTGGACGGATGGGGCCTTTTCGCCGAGGATCCGGCCAAACCGGCCGGATGCGCTCACTTGCCGGGACGAATCACCGGGGTGAGCTGGTCGCCCCAGTTGCCGACTTCGTTGTGATAACGGGCGGTGCGCATCAGCTCCACCGTCACGCCGGCCTCGACCGCCTTGACGACGGCGTCGTTCAGGCGGTGCAGGTTGTTGGCGACGATGCGGATGGCGCTTTCCTGCTCCGGAGTCATCTCCGACCGGTCATCCGGCGGCGCGTCCTTGAATCCCGACATGCGTTGTTCCTTCCCCTGGATTGGGACCGCCCCGGCGGGACCGGCAGCGGTCCAGAACTTGGTCATGATCTTGCCCGGCGTCCGATGCCGGTTTTCATCATGTACCATATCGTGTGCGCCGCGACAAAGTTCCCGACGCGCCAAACGCTTGCGACCATTGGCCTCTTGCAACCCGCAAACTGCCCTATGGCACTTCCAACCCGACGGTGCGGCGGACACGCTGAAGATTTTTATCGCAAACAATGAATGGTTGTTAACGGTCATTACCGGAATGCAATCAAGGAGCACCGACAGTTTCTTTCCCGCAACGGCAATAAACAGTCGTTTAGTCTCGTACTTAACTTTCGGATTAACTCAACTGTTGACGTCCTTCGATTGCAATGCCCAAACTTCGACACAAACTTGTTTTCCCCACGGAGATCATCTTGAAGAACATCGCCGCCAAGGCCCTGCTGGTTGCGTCCTCGCTGTTCCTGATGCACGGCGCGGCACTCGCCGGCCAGCAGGACTTCACGATCGTCAACAAGACCGGCTACCCGCTGAAGCACGTCTATGTGTCCGAGAACAACAACAACAGCTGGGACGAAGACATCCTCGGCCGTGACGTCCTGAACGACGGCGAGTATTTCGAGGTCGCTTTCGCCAAGGCCGAGAAGACCTGCAAGTGGGACATGAAGGTCGTCTATGACGACGGCGAGTCGGCGGTTTGGGACGGGCTGAACCTGTGCCAGATCTCCAAGCTGACGCTGAAGTGGAACAAGAACACCGGCGTCACCTCGGCCCAGACCGAGTAAGTTTCTCAGCGGAAGTTGTCGGTGCTGCGGTTCATCAGGTGGATGAAGACGTCTTCCAACGTCGGGTCCGTCGCGGTGATCCGCAGATCCGGCCGTTCGGCCCAGGGGGCGAGCGCCCGGTCGAGGGCGACGGCGTCGGTCCCGCTGACATGCAGGCGGCTGCCGAAGACGGCCACCATCTCCACCCCCGGCTCACCGTCCAGCGTCTCGGCGATGCGGTGCAGGCCTTCGCCCGCGACCAGACGGGTGTGCAGGCCCGAATCGGCGATGACCTGCTCCACCGTGCCGTGGGCCATCATCGTGCCGTAGGCGATGTAAGCGATGCGGTGGCAACGCTCCGCCTCATCCATATAGTGGGTGCTGACCAGCACGGTCAGCCCTTCGCCGGCCAGCCGGTGGATCTCGTCCCAGAACTCCCGACGCGCCTTGGGATCGACGCCGGCGGTCGGTTCGTCGAGAAGCAGAAGCTTCGGCTCGTGCAGGATGCAGGCGGCCAGCGCGAGGCGCTGTTTCCAGCCGCCCGACAATTCCCCGGCCAACTGCGTGCGGCGGTTGGACAGCCCAAGCCTGTCCAGCGCCTCGGCCACCCGCCGCCGCCGGTCGGGCAGGCCGTACATGCGGGCGACGAAATCCAGATTCTCGGCGATGCTCAGATCCTCCCAGAAGCTGAACTTCTGGGTCATGTAGCCGACCTGCCGCTTGATCTCCGCACTCTGCCGCCGGATGTCGAGGCCGAGGCAGGTCCCCTCCCCCGCGTCCGCGGTCAGCAGCCCGCACAACAGGCGGATCGTCGTGGTCTTGCCCGACCCGTTGGGACCGAGAAAGCCATAGATCTCCCCGGTCTCCACCCGGATCGACACATCGTCGACCACGGTCTTGGAGCCGAACCGCTTCACCAGCCCGCGCACGTCGATGGCGGGTGGGGCCTCCGCCGTCATTGCGGCCTCTCCGCAGGCCCGATATCCGCAGGCCATACATCGACCGGCACCCCCGGATTCAGCGGCCGGCCCGGCACCGCCTCCACCCGGAAGACCAGCTTTTCGCGGCTGCCGACGCTGTAGATCACCGGCGGGGTGTATTCCGCCTGGGAGGCGATGCGCGTGACCCGCGCCGAAAGGCCGGGCGGGCAGCCGTCGCAGCGCACCGACAGCACCGTGCCCGGCGCCACCGCCGCCATGGCGGTTTCCGGAACGAACAGCACCAGCTTCACCCGTTCCGGCGGCAGCAGCGACACCACCGGGGAACCCGCCGGCACCCATTCGCCCGGGTTGTAGAGCGTGTCGTCCACCAGGGCCGCGACCGGAGCGGCGGGCGCGAGATCGGCCAGCCGCCGTTCCGCCTGGGCCAGCGCCGCTTCCGCCTGGGACACCGCCTCGTCGGCGGCGCGCAATTGCTCGGGCCGGGCGGGCAATGCGGCGACCGCCAACTGCGCGTCGGCCTCCGCCAACTGGCCGCGGTCGCGGTCATAGGCGGCGCGCGCCTGATCGAGCTTGTCGGGAGAGGTGACCTTGCGGGCGACCAGTTCCTGCTGGCGGGCCAGTTCGGCGGAGGAATAGCGCAGGGCCGCTTCCGCCCGTGCCTTTTGTGCGGTCAGCACAGCCACCTCCTGCGGCCGCTTGCCGGTGGCGAGGTCGGCACGCTGAGCCCGCGCCTGGGCCAGCACCGCGGCAAGCCGGTCGCGCTCCGCATTGGCCGTGGAACGGTCGATGGCGAACAGAGGCGCCCCTGCCGCCACCTGTGCGCCGCGGACCACCGACAGGCTTTCCAGGGTTCCGGCACTGGGGGCGGCGATGCGCAGATACTCCCCCTCGGCATAGCCGTGGGCGAGCGGCGGCGGCTCGTCGGCACCGAAGGGAATCCCGAGCGCCAGCGCGAAAGCAGCCAGTCCATCCACGAGGCCGGCCAGGATACCGCTCATGGCGTTGTCTCCCCCGCATCCCGCAGCAGCACCCGGCGCAGGCTGTCGATGTGCGTCTCCACCAGCGCCGGCACGTCCAGCGGCGGTTCGCCGTCCAGCCCGTCGAAGGAGGTGCGCCAGACCGCGCTCATCAGCAGCGGAGCGACGATCAGGCGGACGGTGTGATCGACGGCCACCGGACGGAACTCCCCGCTCGCGATCCCCCGCTGCAGCAGCGAAGCCAGCATGCCGAAGCCGCGGCGGATCACCTCGCGGTGGTAGAAGGCGGCGAGATCCGGGAAATTGCCGGCCTCCGCGATCACCAGCCGCGGGATGGTGGCCGCACGCGTGGTCGCGACCAGATGCGCCACCATGCGCAGCAGCCGCTCCAGCACCGGGAAGCATGGTCCCACAGCGGTGGCGGCCATGGCTTCGGCCTGCTCCAGATTGGGCAGGATGGCGGCGCGGATCACCGCCTTGAACAGCTCGTCCTTGCTGGGGAAGTACAGGTAGAGCGTCCCCTTGCTGACGCCGGCGCGTGCCGCCACCTCCTCCAGCCTCGCGGCGGCGAAGCCGCGTTCGGCGAAGACATCCATCGCCGCAGCGACGATCTCCTGAGGGCGGTCATCCTTGCGGCGGCGCCAGCGCGGCGGGGCGTCCGGTTCAGGGCGGGGAAGGCGGTCGGGCATGGCGCAGCCCTCTTCATAACTGACTGGTCAGTTATTAACATGAAAGCGTCATGCCACCAATGGCTAAGCCCATTGTGCAACGCAACAGAATCTATGCAAAAGGTCTTGCCTTTCGGCGAGTAGTCACAGACACTTTCCACCGGCTGGCAGCGTGCGAACGGGCCGCAGCCAAGCCCGGTCCGCCGAATGGGCACCGAGAACCGGGCACCAACAAAACAGGGCACGAACAGCGCGGCCGGACCAACGGTCGCCGCGGTTTTCGGGAGGGACGGATCAAGGCGCTGACGCCAGGACCCGATTCATTGCGATGCCCGGATCATTCCGTCCGGCGCGTGGCCGGGTCCCAAGCCGAGCGAGGGGATCGATCATGCCGAGTGCTGCCCAGTCCGCGTCATCTTCCAGCCTCGAGCTGCTGACGATCTACGAGGTCAGCAAGATCCTCGGGTCGTCGCTGGATTTGGAACAGACCCTGCGCGAAGTGCTGCGGGCCTTGTCCTACCAGCTGCAGATGCACCGTGGCCGCGTCTACCTCCAGGGGGAGGACAATGCGCTGCGCCTGGTCGCGGCGCTTGGACTGCCGAAGGATTCGACGGCGCAGGAGATCGACTATGGCCAGGGTGAGGGCATCAGCGGCCGCATTCTGAAGACCGGCATGCCGGCCGTCGTCCCCAATCTGGCCGAGGAGCCGCTGTTCAACAACCGCTCCGGCGGGCGCGACGACCTTGACGAACAGGTGGCGTCGCTGGTCGGGGTTCCGATCAAGGCGGCCGGAACCGTCGTCGGCGTGCTGACCATCGACCGCATTTCCGATGACGGACCGAAAGGCCATTTCGGCTCCGACGTCCGTTTCCTGACCATGGTCGCCAACCTCATCGGCCAGACCGTGCGCCTGCACCGCACGGTGGCGGAGGAGCGGCGCTTCATGATGCGCGAGACCTTCCGCGTCCAGAAGGAGCTGCGGCCGGTGGTGGCGCCGGTCAACGACGTGGTCTGCACCAGCCCCAACATGGTCGACGTGCTGGCCCAGGTGCACCGGGTGGCGCCCTTCAAGTCCACCGTGCTGATCCGCGGCGAGAGCGGCACCGGCAAGGAACTGATCGCGCGGGCCATCCACAACCTGTCGCCGCGCAAGGACGCCCCCTTCATCCGCGTCAACTGCGCCGCCCTGCCCGAATCGCTGCTGGAGTCGGAGCTTTTCGGCCACGAGAAGGGGTCCTTCACCGGCGCCCAGAAGGACCACAAGGGCCGGTTCGAGCTGGCTTCGGGCGGCACGCTGTTCCTGGACGAGATCGGCGACATCTCCTCCAACTTCCAGGCCAAGCTTCTGCGCGTGCTGCAAGAGCAGGAGTTCGAGCGGGTCGGCGGGTCGAAGACGATCAAGACCGACGTCCGCCTGATCTGCGCCACCAACCTGAACCTGGAGGAGGCGGTCGGCCACGGCAAGTTCCGCGCCGATCTGTATTTCCGCATCAACGTGGTGACGATCCACCTGCCGCCGCTGCGCGAACGGCGCGGCGACATCGCCATGCTGGCCAAGCATTTCATCGCCAAATTCGCCCGCGACAACGGCCTGACCCTGGACATCGACCGTGACGCGCTGGAGGTTCTGAACCGCTGCACCTGGCCTGGCAACGTGCGCGAGCTGGAAAACTGCATCGAGCGCGCGGCGACCCAATGCCGGAACGGCACCATCCGGGTGCCCGACCTGTCCTGCAGCATGAATCTCTGCAACTCTTCGGTGCTGTTCCAGTACCGCACCATGGGGGCCGCCGTCGGCGGGCTGGCCCCTTCGATGAGCGGCACCCCGACCAACCCGTCGGGCGCCAACCCGGCTTTTGGACGCCCGCAGCCGCCGGCCAACGCCGGCATGCCGCCGGCCGTGCCGGCGCCGGCGAACGGGGCGCCCAACGGAACGCAGTGGCCGGCCTGCGCGTCGGGCTGTTCCGCCGGTCCGGCGCCGGTCTGCGGCGCGTCCAAGCCGCTGCCGCCGACCGCCATCGCCCCCCTGCCCATTCCCCAGCCGGCAGCTTCCGCCCCCGCTGTTCCCTCCGCCCCGGCACCGCAGCCTGCCGATGCCCCTGACCTGCCGCTGGACGAGCCGGAGTCGGGCCCCCTGCGCGACCGCCTGGTGTGGGCGATGGAACGCACCGGCTGGGTGCAGGCCAAGGCCGCCCGCCTGCTGGGCATGACCACCCGCCAAGTCAGCTACGCGCTCCGCAAGTACAACATCGAAATCAAGAGGTTCTAAGGCGCTCGCCTGACGGATGTCCCCTCCGATACACTGCGGGGTGTGACCACTGCCGTCGCGCCCCGCCGCGGTTTCATGCTACCCTGCCGCGCCTTCGGTTCGATGGCATCTTTCCGATCGAACGGATTTCCGTCTTGCCCTCGCTTGAGAAGCCCCTCGCCCTGATGTTCGTCGACATCGCGGACAGCACGATGTTGTACGAGCGCATCGGCAACGCCACCGCCGCGGCGCTGACGCAGCAGGTGCTGGCCCACCTGCGCCAACTGGTCGAGGAGCACAGCGGCGGGGTCGTCAAGAGCCTGGGCGATGGGCTGCTGGCCGCCTTTCCGGCCTGCGACGACAGTGTCAGCGCCGCTTGCGCGATGATCGACGGACAGGACCGGCATGGCCTGCGGCTGCGCATCGGCATCCATCACGGCGCGGTGATCGAAGGGGTGGGCGACCTGTACGGCGACGCCTGCAACGTCGCCGCGCGGGTGCAGCAGATCGCGCGGCAGGGCGAAATCCTGGTGACCCAGGCGTTGGTGGACGGCCTGTCGCCCGACCTGCGCGATCGGACCAAGCCGCTGAACAACGTCGCCATGAAAGGCAAGACGGCACCGATCCGCGTCCACCGGGTCCGCAGCGCCGACGATGCCGACGACGCGATCGAAAGCACCACGCTCGGCTTCTCCATGGTGACTGAGGCCGGCGATGCCATGGTGACGCTGCATCTGTCCTACCGCGGACAGGAGATCGCGATGAGCCGCGCGTTGCCCCGCGTCACCATCGGGCGGGAGGACAGCAGCGGCCTGCGCATCGCCTCGCGCCAGACCTCGCGCCAGCATGCGGTGATCGACTTCACCCGCGAGAGCTTCCTGCTGACCGACCATTCCACCAACGGCACCTTCATCCGCAGCGGCGGATCGCCGCCGCTGGTGCTGCGCCGCGATTCGACCAAGCTGGTCGGCAGCGGCCTGATCGGCTTCGGGGCGGAGGCGCTGGACGAGGGCCAGGACCATGTCGTCGCCTTCCGGGGCGAACTGGCCTGACCGGTTTGTCGGCACCCTGACAATGCCCCCTGCCGGCCCCGCCATTGTCGCAATGACGACAGCGTCCGCGATGCCGACAAATCCCGCCAAGCCCTTGTAGTTCCTGCATTTCCACCTCTGGCCCCGAACTTGCTTTTCTCCACCTCGTCCAACGGTGTCGTCCGGCACGGCAGGGAAGGAGTGGATGATGAGCAACGTGGTTTCGCTCGACAGCATCTTCGGGCTGGGGGAACTGGCCCCGCCCGCAGTGATGCCGGCAGCACCCGAGGCGGCGTCCGGCTGTTCGTCGTCGTCCTGCGGATCGTCGGACGGTCCGGCCGACATGGACCCGGCGGTGTGGGAGAAGGTGAAGAACCACCCCTGCTATTCGGAAGAGGCGCATCACTATTTCGCCCGCATGCATGTCGCGGTCGCCCCGGCCTGCAACATCCAGTGCAACTACTGCAACCGCAAATACGATTGCTCGAACGAGAGCCGGCCGGGCGTGGTCTCCGAAAAGCTGACCCCCGATCAGGCGCTCAAGAAGATCCTCGCCGTCGCCCAGGAAATCCCGCAATTGTCGGTGATCGGCATCGCCGGCCCCGGCGACAGTCTGGCGGCCGCCGGCAAGAACACCTTCGCCACCTTCGAAATGCTGCAGAAGAAGGCGCCGGACCTGAAGCTGTGCCTGTCCACCAACGGGTTGGCGCTGCCCGAGCATGTGGACACCATCGCGCAATACAACATCGACCACGTCACCATCACCATCAACATGGTCGATCCGGAGGTCGGCGCGCGGATCTACCCATGGATCTTCCACAAGCACAGGCGCTGGACCGGGCTGGACGCCGCCAAGATCCTGCATGAACAGCAGATGCTGGGGCTTGAGATGCTGACCTCGCGCGGCATCCTGGTGAAGGTGAACTCGGTCATGATCCCAGGGGTCAACGACGAACACCTGCTGGAGGTGAACAAGGCGGTGAAGAGCCGCGGCGCCTTCCTGCACAACATCATGCCCCTGATCTCCGACCCCGCCCACGGGACGTATTTCGGCCTGAACGGCCAGCGCGGGCCCACCGCGCAGGAACTGAAGGTGGTGCAGGACGCCTGCGAGGGCGGCGCCAAGTTGATGCGCCACTGCCGCCAGTGCCGCGCCGACGCCGTCGGCCTGCTGGGCGAGGACCGCGGCGAGGAGTTCACCGCCGACAAGATCGAGGCGATGGGCGCCATCGATTATGACGATGAGGCCCGCCGCAGCTACCGCGAGCATGTCGAGGCCGAGCGCGCCGGCCGCCACGCCTCCAAGGCGGCGGCACAGGCCGACGTTCGGGAGAGCGTCGGCACCGCGGTCGACCCGATCCTGATCGCCGTCGCCACCAAGGGCGGCGAGCGCATCAACGAGCATTTCGGCCACGCCAAGGAATTCCAGATCTACGAGGTCGGCCCCAACGGCGCCAAGTTCGTCGGCCACCGCCGCGTCGACCAGTATTGCGAAGGCGGTTCCGGCGACGTCGACACGCTGGACGGCGTGCTGGCCGCCATCAACGACTGCACCGCGGTGTTCGTCGCCAAGATCGGCGGCTGCCCGTCCAAGTCGCTGTCCGAGGCCGGGATCGAGCCGGTCGACCGCTTCGCCTTCGACTACATCGAGGAATCGGCGCTGGCCTACTTCAAGGACTATGCCGAGCGGCTGGGCCAGGGCGCCGTCCAGTCCCGCGCCGGCCAGGATGCGGTGATCCGCACCGGGGCGCTGACCGCACGGCGCGCCTGACCTCCTTTTCCCCTTCCCCTTCCACAGCCATCCCATCACCGAAGGAGAGAGCCATGGCCTACAAGATCAAGTCCGCCGAATGCACCGTCTGCGGCGCCTGCGAGGCCGAGTGCCCGAACATCGCCATCAGCATGAAGAAGGGCACCTACGTCATCGACCCGGCCAAGTGCACCGAATGCCAGGGCCAGTTCGACAGCCCGCAATGCGCCGCCGTCTGCCCGGCCGACTGCTGCGTCCCGGCATGACGAACTGATCCCCTCTTCTTCAGGGGAGAGGGGGAACCCCAGGAGCGCCGCGCCATGCTGGACGAGGTGGATGAGGACTGGCTCGCCCGCCGCTACTACGGCGGGGATCTCCCGCCCGAGGCGGAACGCTGCCTGCATCTGGCCGCCGCCAGCTATGCCGACAGCGGGGCGGCGCTCGCCCATCTCGCCCGCGCGGCGGAGGTCGCTCCCGGCCATCGCCTCGTCGATCTCGGCCATTACAAGTTCCACTTCTACAAGGCCAATCTCGACCGGGCGCTGGTCTATGGCGAGCGCATGATCGGTCACGCTATGGCCGCGCTGGGCGTCAACCACACCGACTGGCGCACCATCTCCCCGGCCACCGCCGATTTCCGCGGGCTGGAGCCGGCGCCTCGCCTGTTCCTGTTCGCCCTGGTCGCCATCGGTTACCTGCTGCTGCGCACCGGCCGGCTCGACGCCGGGCGGGAGGCGCTGGGCAAGGTCAGCGAACTCGACCCCGACGACCGCTTCGGCGCCGCCCGCCTGATCGCCATTGCCGACCAGCATGAGCGTGAGGAGGTCGGCGCATGAGCGACGACATCTTCGAATCCCTGGATTGGCGCGGCGAACCGGTGGACTGCACCGCCTGCACCCACCGCGACCGCCGCCTCGACCCCGAGACCGCCGCCCTCCCCGCGGGCGGCAAGCTGCCCGGCCGCTGCCTGCCGCTGAAGGCCTGCGTGGAGGATCGCTACGCCAAGCGCATCCAGCGCTTCTTCGAATGGAATCCGGACCTCGCCGCCGGCCATCTCGGCCATCCCTATTTCGAGGTTCGGGCGAATGCCGCCCGCTTCGCCCCGATCTTCCAGCTTCCCCGGCTGATGGGCGACCCGGACGAGACGGTGCGCTCCGTCCTGGCCCGGCGGCTGCCGCGCCGGCTGCTGCTGAAGCTGCGCGACGATCCCGACCGCGAGGTGCGGATCGCCGTCGCCACCCGGCTGGAGGATGCCGACCTCGCCCCGCTGATGCGCGACCCCGACTGTTCGGTGCGGTTGCGCGTGGTGCGGCGGATCCCCGATGGCATGCTGCCGGCGATGATGCATGACGAGGACCCGGAGGTTCGGGTGGAGATCGCCCGCCGCCTTTCCATGGACTGGCTGCCCAGCCTCGCCTGGGACGACAGCCCGCGGGTGCGGCTGGTGGTGGCGCAACGGCTGTCGGCGTCGAAGCTGCATGTGCTGCTGCAGGATGCCGACTGGATGGTCCGCCTCGCCGTCGCCGGGCGGATCGACGCCGGGCAACTCGGCCCCCTGCTCGACGACCCGGAGGAGGAGGTGCGCGCGATCGCCCGCCAGCGCGCCGCCGGACTCACCATCGCCAACGACCTTCCGCCCCTGTAGCGGCCCCTCAACCGACGGAGCGCAGCCCGATGACAGAGACAGCCGCCCAATCCTCCGCCCTTGGCCGCCGCGAGCGCGCCCGCAGCGCCGAAGACGCCAACGAGCTGGTCGGCCCGCCGGTGCTGGAACAGGGTTTCAAGGTCAAGGCCCTGCGCGAGGTGCGCAACGACGGGACCTATCCCGGCCGGCCGATCGGCGATTTCCTGATCCGCGAGGGCGATGTCGGCTACGTCATCTCCATCGGGACCTATCTGCAGATGTATTACATCTACGCCGTTGATTTTTATGAAAAACGGGTCGTCGTCGGCATGCGTGCGCGCGAGCTGGAGGTGATCGACGCCCACTGCAACGACCCGCAATAGCCACCGGTCCCCACCTGATAAAGGAGCCTCGCGATGTCCGACGTCGAAGCCGCCGCCAAGCCCGGTTTCATCCCGCCGCGCGAACCGCTGTACGACTGGGGCCTGCGGGTCACGGTGCTGGAGGACCTGTTCAACGACGGCAGCCATCCGCAGGTGCCGGACGGCGCGCTGCTGGCGCCGAAGGGCACGCCGGGCGTGATCGTCCGCGTCGGCCGCACCGAGGAAGGCAGCCTGCCGGTCTATCTGGTGGAGTTCCCCGGCGGCACCGTCGTCGGCTGCCTGGAGGAGGAGATCGTCCCGGCCGACGGATCGCGGCGCGGCGTGCCGGGTGTGATGTGATGGGGGGTGATGTGATGACCATCTACCTCGACAACAACGCCACCACGGCCCTGGCTGCGGAAGTGCGCGACGCGATGATGCCGCACTTGTTCGGCGAGTTCGCCAACCCGTCCAGCCCGCATTCCGCAGGCATGGCCGCCCGCCGCGCGGTCAGCGAGGCCAAGGCCCAGATCGCGGCTCTGATCGGAGCCAAGCCGGCCGATCTGGTGATGACCGGCAGCGCCACCGAGGCGACGCACGCCGCCATTCTCGGCGCGCTCCGCGTCATCGAGGAGACCGACCACCGCCGCGACCACATCGTCACCACGGCGGTGGAGCACCCGGCGACGTTCGCCCTGTTCGACGATCTGCGCCAGCGCGGCTGGCGCGTCACCGTCCTGCCGGTGAACCGCGACGGCCTGCCCTCCCTGGTCGATCTCGCCGCCGCGGTGACGGAGGCGACGGCGCTGGTCTCCATGATGTGGGCCAACAACGAGACCGGCGTGCTGATGCCGGTGGAAGGTGCCTCCGCGATCGCCCACGCCCATGGCGCGCTGTTCCACAGCGACGCGGTGCAGGCGGCGGGCCGGGTGCCGGTCGATTGCGGCATCGCCGACTATCTCACGCTGTCCGCCCACAAGATGCACGGGCCGAAGGGCGTCGGCGCGCTCTATGTCCGCAAGGGTGCTCCCTTCCACGCGCTGATCCAAGGCCATCAGGAACGCCGCCGTCGCGGCGGGACGGAGAATGTGCCGGGCATCGTCGGCTTCGGCGCCGCCGCCTCGCTTGCGTCCCTCTGGCTGGACGAGGCGGACCTGATCGCCTTCCTGCGCGACCGGCTGGAACAGGGCATCCTCGCCCGCTGGCCGGGTGCGGTGGTGAACGGCGCCGGGACCGCCCGGCTGCCCAACACCAGCAACATCCGCTTCGCCGACGGCCGCGGCCATCCGCTGGATGCGGAGGAACTGCTGATGCGGCTCAACCGGGCCGGCATCGCCGTGTCGATGGGCGCCGCCTGTTCCTCCGGCGGCAACGAGCCGAGCCATGTGCTGACCGCCATGGGGCTGAGCGGCGCGCAGGCCGCCGCCAGCCTGCGCTTCTCGCTGAGCCGCTACACCACCGCGGCGGAGGTGGACGCCGTCCTGTCGGAACTGCCGGCGCTGCATGCCCGGCTGGTCGCCGCCTGACGGAAGAATGAAAATATAACAACAGGATGGAGTGTCCGCGATGAAGGTGATGATCCGCAAGGCGTCCGAGCAATACACGATCTACGTCGCCAAGAAGGACCTGGAGGAACCCATCGTCGAGATGGAGCATCCGGGCCTGTGGGGCGGCTGGATCAAGATCGCCAACGGCTGGACGCTCGACCTGCCGGAGATGCCGGCGGACACCCGCCTGCCGATCACCGTAGACGCCAAGAAGCGCGGAACGGAGTGACGCCCATGGCCTTGTCTCCCGAGCGCATCGACAGCATCGCCACGCTGGCCGGCCGGTTGTTCGCCGGGGGCGGCACGCTCGACGCCGTGGTCCGCGGCGTGCGCGAAGCCAACCCGGACCTGAAGACCGTCACCGGCGCCATGGCCGCGGTGATGGCGGAGGATCCCTTCCGGGAGGAGGCGGGCTTCGACCTGCATCTGGTGGACGGCAACAACCACTGCTGGCTCATCACCGACAAGCCGGAGCTTGCCACCGGCGTCGTGATCGCCCAACGGGACGAGGACGAGTGAATGAGCGAGGCCGCCGCAGCCCTTCCACATCCCTCCTCCGCCGATGACGACGAGGTTGACGACTATATCCCGCTGACCGACCCCGACATCTCCGGTGCGGAGGTCGAGATGCTCGGCCGCCTGCTGTCCTCCGGGGACTTGAGCGACGGGCGGATGGTGCGGGCGTTCGAGGATGCCTTCGCCGCCTATGTCGGCCGTGACCATGCGGTTGCGGTGTCCAGCGGCACCATGGCCACGCTGCTGATGCTTAAGGGCTATAGCATCGGCGAGGGGGATGAGGTGCTGTGCAGCCCCTTCGGCTGGCATCAGGTCCAGCATGCGGTGGCGCTGTCCGGTGCCACGCCGGTGCTGGTCGACATCGACTATTGGCAGCACACCATCAACCCGGAAAAGGCGGCGGCGCTGGTCACGGAAAAGACCAAGGCGATCCTGGCCGCCAACGTCAACGGCCACCCCGCCCATTGGGACGAGCTGCGCGCGCTGGCCGATGCCAAAGGCTTGATCCTGCTGGAGGATTCGACCGAGGCCATCGGCTCCACCTACAAGGGACAGATGGTCGGCACCTTCGGCGACGCGGCGGTCTTCGACTTTTCCGAACCCGGCATCCTGCTGGCCGGGCAAGGCGGCATGATCGTCACCGACGACCGCGACCTCGCCCACCGGCTGCGCTACATGCGCCGGCGCGAGACGGAGCACCGCAACACGGTGGTGATCACCCGCACCCTGCCCTGGCAGGCGGGAATGAGCGACCTGAACGCCGCGCTGGCCCTGGTGCAGTTGAAACGCCTGCCGGAGATCCTGACCCGCCGCAATCTGGTCATCGCCTATTACGACGCGGCGATGGCGAGTTTCGAGGGGATCAAGCCGCCCTATCGCGGGCCGGGGGCGGAGGTGGTCAACCCGATGGTCTATTGCGTCCATCTCGGCACCCGCTTCACCGCGTCCGGGCGTCGGTCGATCATCGAGGATCTGGACACCCACGACATCGACGCCAGCGACTTCGGCCAGCCGCTGCACACCCAGCAATATTACATCGAGGCGTTGGGTGAGCAGCGGGCCGGCCGCGGCGCCTGCCCGGTCTGCACCAAGACGGCTGACCGCGTGCTCGCCCTGCCGCTGCACCGCAAGATCACCCGCGATCAGGTCGCTTTCATCGTGGAAACGCTGAAGGACGCGAGCGTCAACACCGGCGCCGGCGCCGCGATCTATCTGTGAAGACCCAAAGGGAAGAGGCATCCATGACCGTCACCACGCTTGCAACCGATCCCGAGTCCGTCACGGTTCCGGACGCCGCGGCGGCGCTGGCCGACATCGCCGCGGCGCTGGCGGCAAGGCAGGTGGTGCCCTATCTCGGCCCCGGCGCCTTCGCCCTGCTGCCGCCCGACCTATGCCCGATCCCGCGCAATTCGGCGGAGCTGGTGCAGCGCCTCAACGCCAAGGTCGCCGCCCCCGGCCGCATCCGCTCCAACCTGACCGCAGTCGCCCAGTTCATCGAGACGCGCAAGCACCGTAAGACGCTGGAGGCCATCCTCAACGAGATCTTCCGCCAGACGGTGCCGGCGACCCCGGTGCATGCCCTTCTGGCCACGATCCCGGCCCCGCCCCTGCTGGTCGACGTCTGGTATGACAATGTGCTGGACAGCCTGCTGAGCGCCGCCGCCGACCGGACCTGGGGCCAGATCCAGGGCGTGTCGCACCCGCAATCGACCGGCGAATGGGTGCGCTACTACGCCCCCGACGGCGCCGAGACGACGGCGGAGGCGGCGGAGGGCTGGGACACCGTGCTGTACAAGCCGTCGGGCGCGGTGACGCCGGCCGGCAACTACCTGATCTCCGACAGTGATTATGTCGAGATCCTGACGGAGATCGACATCCAGACCCCGATCCCCGCCGTCGTGAAGGACCGCCGCGCCGGCCGTCATTTCCTGTTCCTGGGCTGCCGCTTCGACCACGAGATCCAGCGTACCTTCGCCCGCCAGATCGCCAAGCGCTCTTCCGACAGCCACTGGGCGGTGATCCCCGGCGAATTGTCGAAGAACGAAGCGCGCTTCCTGGCGCTGCATGGGATCAGGCGCATCGACATGACGCTGGAAGAGGCGGTGGAGGGGTTGCGAGCCGGGGTGTGAGTACTTTTGGGGAAGTATCGGCTTCGGATGCCCCCTCCCTAACCCTCCCCCGCTTCGCGGGAGAGGGGACTGCCGCCGCTTTGGCAATTACGTTACGCGCACAAGCGTCCTACCCCCTCTCCCGCGAAGCGGGGGAGGGATGGGGAGGGGGCATCGCCAGCCGACACCCTCCCACTCCCCTACCCCCAAAGAAGCCGCACCGCAGCGCAACACCCTTCCCCGCCATCCGTTACCCTGCGAAACGGATGGAGCGTGCCGGAATGGTGACGAACAGCGGCCCTGCCTTGGCCGCAGCAATGGCGACCCTGCTGCTGACCGCATCGGCGGCGAACGCACAGGAGACCACCCCACCACCGAGCGACGCGCCCGCGGCCTCCGGCCCCGCCATCGGTTTCTGGATCGACAACGACCTGTTCGGCGGCGGGACCGACCGCTACTACTCGAACGGCTTCCAATTCTATTACTTCTCCGGCGCGCGGCCGACCTACGGCAGCATCGACTGGCTGGCGAACCTCGTGCCCTGGATCGAACCGGGCGGGGTGCGGCGCTACGGCTTCGCCTTCGGCCAGAACATCTACACGCCGAGCAACCTCAAGGCCCGCAATCCGGACCCCACCGACCGGCCCTATGCCGGCTGGCTCTATGGCCGGATTTCGGTGCTGAACGAGGCGCCGACGGCGGTGGACCGCATCGACCTCGACCTCGGCATGGTCGGACCGTCCTCGCTGGCCGAGCAGACGCAGAAGACGGTCCACAAGATCGTCGGCGGCGCCACCTACCCGGAGGGCTGGAACTACCAGCTGCGCGACGAGCCCGGCGTGGTGCTGAGCTACGAGCATGTCTGGCGCGGCGAGAAGCCGAACACGCTGGGGCCGCTGGAATGGGATTTCAGCCCCCATGTCGCCGGCAGCCTGGGCAATGTGCTGACCTTCGCCGCGGTGGGGAGCACGGTCCGGCTGGGCGGCAACATGCCGCCGCCGGTCGGCGCCCTGGTGACCCGCCCGACGTCCAGCATCCCCTACCAGGACTCCCCCTATTCGGAGCGGCCGGGGCGCTTTTCCTGGTATGTCTACGCCAGCGCCGAGGGGCGGGCGGTTGCGCGCAACATCTTCCTGGACGGCAACACCTTCCGGGAAAGCCGGTCCGTCGACAAGCATCCCTTCGTCGGCAGCGTGCAGGCCGGCCTGACGCTGCGCTACGGCCGCTATGGCCTGACCTATGCCCAAACCCTGCAGACGCCGGAGTTCCGCGGGCAGAAGTCGCTGACCAATTACGGCTCCCTCCGGCTGTCGGCGCAGTTCTGAGCGGCCGGCCTCATCCATCCGAATGCCCCGCCCGCCACCATTCGCCCCTTTCACGGGCGGCCGGTTCGGGCTATGTCAGGGGAATGAACCAGTTCGCACGCCTGGCGATCGAGGCCGGTCCGCTGGCCGCCTTCTTCGTCGCCAATTCCCAGGCCGGCATCATGACCGGCACCGCGGTCTTCATGGTCGCCATCAGCATCGCGGTCGCGGTGTCGTGGCGGCTGGAACGCCGCATCCCGATCATGCCGGTGGTCGGCGCCGGATTCGTGCTGCTGTTCGGCGGCCTGACCCTGTGGCTGCAGGACGATCTGTTCATCAAGATCAAGCCGACGCTGGTCAACCTGCTGTTCGCCGCCGTGCTGTTCGTCGCCCATGCGATGCGGCGCAACGTGATGAAGCGGCTGCTGGGCACCGTCCTGAACCTGTCGGACGAGGGGTGGCGCACGCTGGGCATCCGCTGGGCCTGGTTCTTCCTGGTCCTGGCGGTGCTGAACGAGGTGGTGTGGCGGAACTTCTCCACCGACATGTGGGTGAACTTCAAGGTGTTCGGCATCATGCCGCTGACCCTGGTGTTCAGCGCGTTCCAGGCGCCGCTGATCATGCGCCACCAGCTGCCGGAGGAACCGGCGGAAAGCGGGCCGGCCGCCTGACGGCGCCGCCTTTATCGGGTTCCTTCGGCGCTCGCCTCTTGTGCGGCGCGGAAGGGGCACTCACATTGGTGGCGACCGCGACGTCGTCCGCTCCGACCGATTTGCAGAGGTATTGATCGATGGGCAGTTTCAGCATCTGGCACTGGTTGATCGTTCTGGTCATCGTGCTTCTCCTGTTCGGCGCCGGCAAGCTGCCCAACGTGATGGGCGACATCGCCAAGGGCGTGAAGGCCTTCAAGTCCGGCCTGAAGGACGAGGAGAACGAGACGCAGGCGGCTCCGGCCCAGACCGCCGCCCAGACGCCGCCCGCCGCGATCAACCCGGCGCCCGCGCAGCCGGCCGCCCAACCCGTCACGCAGGCTCCGGTGCCTCCGGCAGCGTCCTCGACCGTCCACCCGACGCCTCCCACCGCCACCCAGCCGCACCCGCTCGATCCGGCCAAGCCGCATCAGGGCTGACCGGCATCCCGGGACGGCAGCCCCTTCTTTGCATCGCCCGGCTGCCGGGCGCGACCGCTTGGCGGTTTGATGGGGCGGCAAAATACGATAAAGAGAAGGGGCTTTCCGCAGCCGGTCCGTGTTCCGCGGAACGGCCGCCGGAAGGCCCCTTCTTGTTTCCAGCCGGCCCGCCATGACGGGCAAGCGCAGGTCGACCGTGACGCTCAAGCCACCGCCCCGGCAGGCTCCCACCCTGTCGACACCGACGTTCAAGGACGAGATGAAAGCAAACGGCAAACCTTCCGAGACTCCGCCGCCGGAGAACGAGGACATCGCCAAGCTGCTTCGTGCCTTGAACGAGGATCTGCACGCCGATCAGCAGGACGAGGTCGACGACGACGAGGAAGAGCCGGCAAGCCGCAGCCTGCCGCTGGGCAAGATCGCGCTTGCCCTGCTGGCGGCGGGCGGAATCGCCGTCGGCATCGTCTATCTCGGATCGGGCGATCCGGAGCCGGTGACGACGGCGGCCAACACCTCCTCGCCGATGGTGCCGGCCCCGGCCATCACCCGCGCGCCCCAAAACGCGACGCCGTCCGGTGCGGCACCGTCTACCAACGGCACCCCTGCCGCGGCCGTCACGCCGCCGGCACAGACGCCCCCCAACCAGACGGCTCCGGCGACACCGCCGGCTGCGTCCTCCGCACCGCCGCCGCCGGTTGCCGCCCTGCCCGCCAGCCCGCCGCCGGTGCTGAAGGTGCCGGAACCGCCGCCCGTTCCGGCCACGGCACCCGCCGCCGCGCCGAAACCGCGCGCCACGGCCCCGGCCGAGAGCGCACCGCCGCCGGCCGCCCAGAAGCCGGAAGCCTCAAAGCCCGATACCGCCAAGCCCGACGCAGCCAAGCCGGAGCATCCGGCCGCTGGCGAGCCTGCCGACACCGGCTCCCTCCAGGCGATGCTGGCCCCGCCGAAGGAGGCCGCCAAGCGCCCGCCGGCCAGCGCCGCCCCCGCCGCGACTCCGGCCGCCCCGCCCGCTCCCCCGGTCGCCTCGTCCGCCAATGGCGAAGCGAAGCTCCCGGCCAAGGCCGCCACCCCGCCGTCTTCGATGCCGGCCGGGCGCTATACCGTGCAGGTCGGCACCTTCTCGGTAACGGCGAACGCCGATTCGCTGGCGCAGCGTCTGCAGGGCGGCGGTTTCCAGGCCTATACGGTGGACTGGACCGACAACTCCAACCGGTCCTGGCGGGCGGTGCGCGTCGGCGGATTCGCCGATCAGACCGCAGCCAGGCGCGAGGCGGAGCAGTTGAAAACGAAGATGGGGCTCAACCCGGTCGTGATCACAGCCCGCTGATCCCCTGCCGGACCGGCGGAGGCACGGCACCGGTCCTTTCCCTGCGACAACCTGTCATACAAGCGTTGGCCCGGCGGCGACATTTGGTCGCGGCCGGGCTTTTTCTTGCCTGGGCCACCCCATTCTTTGGTCGGGGGAGCCGGGAGTGCCGCTTGATCGCCGCTTGTCTTTGCTCGTACCATGGACATTCCAGGGCACGAATGCATTGCCCCGGCCACAAATTTGGGAAGCCGGCAGCAGACCGGCGCACCGGAGGACGCCCCGCCATGAAGCCGACCATCCTGGTCGTCGACGACGAACCCAGCATCGTCCTGTCGCTCCAGGTCCTCATGCAGCGCGCCGGGTTCGACGTGCGCATCGCCCGTGACGGGGACGAGGCGCTGCGCTCGGTGGAGAGCTTCACCCCCGACCTGATCCTGCTCGACGCCATGATGCCGAAGCGCGACGGCTTCGACGTCTGCCAGACCCTGCGGACCAACCCGGCCTGGAAATCCCTGCCCATCATCATGCTGACGGCGCGCAGCCGCGACGTCGAACGGCAGAAGGGGCTGGCGCTGGGCGCCACCGACTACGTCACCAAACCCTTCTCCACCCGCGACCTGCTGACCACCGTCCGCCGCCATCTCGGCCTGCCGGCGGCCGGCAGCGTGGAGCCGGCGCCGTGACCGGGTCCGTGACCACCCCTGCCCCCCAGCCCCGGCGGATCGTCCCGCTGGCCTTCCGCGCCGCCGGGCTGGGGCTGGTGGCGTTGTCGGTCGGGCTGGCGATGGCGGTGCGCGGGTCGGATGCCGCGGATCCGCTGCTGACCTATGCCGTGGTGATGACGGTGGCCTGCGCGGCAGCGGTGTGGGGGCTGTGGCTGGCGGTCGACCGCTACCTGCTGCGCGCCGCCGAAACGCTGGGGCGGGAGGCCGGGCTGATCGCCCACGGCAATGCGGAGGGCGCGGTCGGCGGCCGGGTGCCGCTGGCGCGCTATGGTGACCTGCAGCCGATCGCCCGCGCGGTCAACGACCTGTCGGACAAGCTGGCCCAGGTCCGCCGCGACATCGCCCGCACGGTGGCCGAGTCGACAGCCAAGGCGGAGGAGCAGAAGACCCAGCTCGCCGCCGTGCTGCGCGACCTGCATGAAGGCGTCCTGGTCTGCAACACCCGGCACCAGATCCTGCTCTACAACCAGACCGCCCTCGACATCCTGCACCTGACGGGGGAGCTGGGGCTCGGCCGCTCGATGCTGCATTTCGTGGTGGCGGAGCCGCTGACTCACACGCTGGAACGGCTGACCTTGCGCGTGCGCGAAGGCCGCCACGTCAATCACGAGCACGGCACCACCGCCCAGTTCGTCGGCGCCACCACAGACGGCCGTATCCTGCTGGAAGGCCGCATGAGCGCCATCCTGCAGGACCCGGAACGGGGATCGGACGGGCCTCCCGCCATCACCGGCTATGTGCTGACCCTGTCCGACGCCACCAGCGAACTGGCGGCGCTGGGCCAGCGCGACGCCCTGCTGCGCGAGGCGACGGAGGGATTCCGCGCGCCGATCGCCAACCTGCGCGCCGCGGTGGAGACCCTGTACGACGCGCCGGACCTCGGCCCCGGCGACCGTGCGGCTTTCGAAAGCTCGATGCTGGACTCCTGCGACAGCCTGTCCCGCCGGCTGGAGCAGGTGACCGCCGCCTACCGCAACGTCGTCACCGGCAGTTGGCCGATGAGCGACATCCATTCCAACAACCTGATCAACCTCGTGGCCCACCGGGTCGGGACCGCATCCCCCACCACGGTCACGCTGACCGGCCTGCCGCAATGGGTGCATGGCGACAGCCACGGGCTGGTCCTGCTGTTCGCCTATCTGATCGAGAAGGTGCACGGCCTGACCGGCGCCACCGCCTTCGACCTGGAGGCCGCCGGGCCGCAGGACGGCGACCGCTGGGTCTATCTGGATCTGGTGTGGGAGGGGCCGGCGGTGCCCAGCGCCACGCTGGACAACTGGCTGGACCAGACCCTGCCGGACGGGCTGGGGGGCCTCAGCGCCGGCGACGTGTTGCAGCACCACCGCAGCACCGCCTGGAGCGAGCCGCTGCCGACCGCCAACGGGACCGCAACACGGGCACGGCTGCGCGTGCCGCTGCCTCCGGCGCAGTCGCCGCGCTCGGCCCAGCCGCGCCCGCGTGCCGGCGCCCGGCCGGAATTCTTCGACTTCGGGCTGCTGCACCAGCCGCTGGCGACCAGCGAGCTTGGCCGCACGCCGCTCGACCGGCTGCATTACGTGGTGTTCGACACCGAGACCACCGGCCTGTCGCCCAGCACCGGGGACGAGATCATCCAGATCGCCGCAGTCCGCGTCGTCGGCGGGCGCATCCTGACAGGGGAGACCTTCAACACGCTGGTCGACCCGAAGCGGCCGATCCCGCCGGAGTCGGTGCCCTTCCACGGCATCACCGACGGCATGGTGGCCGGCAAGCCGACCATCGACGCCGTACTGCCGCAGTTCCGCGGCTTCGTCTCCGGCGCGGTGATGGTGGCGCACAACGCCGCCTTCGACCTGAAATTCCTGAAGATGAAGGAACGGGCGGCGGGGGTGGCCTTCGATTGCCCGGTGCTGGACACCATGCTGCTGTCGCGCATGCTGCTGGGCAATGACGGCGACCACACGCTGGACGGCATCGCCGAGCGGCTGGGCATCGAGGTGGTCGACCGCCACACCGCACTGGGCGACAGCCTGGTCACCGCCGCGGTCTTCCTGCGGATGATCGAGATGCTGCGCGAGCGCGACGTGCGGACGCTGGACGACGCCATCCGCGGCGCCAACATCCTGGTCGAACTCGCCGCCCGGGAACGCGCCTTTTGACCGCGCCGGCCCGCGACGAACAACCCGCCCCCCGCCACCGCGAGCGCATGGCCGGCCTGTTCCTGCTGGCCACCGTGCTGTTCAGCCCGCCGTTGCTCGGCCTGTTCGGGGTGGAGGGCACGGTTCTTGGGGTGCCGGCCCTCTATGCCGGTGTCTTCGGCGTCTGGGCGGTGGTGATCCTGCTGGCGGCGCTCGCCGGCCGGTCGCGGTAGGAGGGCCGCATGGGCGTCGGGCTCGATTGGGGCACTGTCCTGGTCGCAGCGCTGGCCTACCTGTCCGCCCTGTTCGCCATCGCCCATTGGGCCGACCGGCGGGAAGCGGCGGGGCGCAGCGTCATCGCCTCGCCCACCGTCTTCGCCCTGTCGCTGGCGGTCTATTGCACGACCTGGACCTTCTACGGCTCGGTCGGGCGCGCGGCGACGCTGGGGATCGGATTCCTGCCGGTCTATCTCGGCCCCACCCTGCTGATGCTGCTGGCCCCGCTGCTCCTGCGCAAGATCCTGCGCATCGCCAAGGCGCAGCGCATCACCTCCATCGCCGATTTCCTGTCCAGGCGGTACGGCCACAGCCCTTTGCTGGGCGGACTCGTGGCGCTGACCGCCACCGTCGGCGTCACCCCCTACATCGCCCTGCAACTGAAGGCGGTCGCCGTCAGCTTCGACGCGCTGACCGGCGGTGGACTGCAGACGGCCCCGGCCCCCGTCCTGGACCAGGGATTCCTGATCGCCGCGGTGATGGCGCTGTTCGCCATCGTCTTCGGCGCCCGCCAGATCGACGCGGCGGAGCATCACCCCGGCATGGTCGCGGCAATCGCGCTGGAATCGCTGGTTAAGCTGGTCGCCTTCCTGGCGGTGGGGATTTTCGTCGTCTGGGGCTTGCACGGCGGATTGGACAACCTGTTCGCCGCCGCCGCCGCCCGCCCCGACCTCGCCCGGCTGTTCGGCGGCGACATTGCGTTGGAGGGAGCCGCCTCCGGCGTGTGGGTGACCACCACCATCCTGTCGGCGGCGGCGATGCTGTGCCTGCCGCGCCAGTTCCAGGTGATGGTCATCGAATCGGTGGACGAACGCCAATTGGACCGCGCCGTCTGGTTGTTCCCGCTCTATCTTATGCTGATCAACCTGTTCGTCCTGCCGGTGGCGCTGTCGGGGCTGCTGACCTTCGGCGGACGGGTGGACCCCGACCTGTTCGTGGTCGCCCTGCCCCTGCATGGCGGGGCGGAGTGGCTGGCCCTGCTGGCCTTCCTCGGCGGTTTGTCGGCGGCGGCCGGGATGATCGTGGTCGAGACGGTCGCGCTCTCCACCATGCTGTGCAACGACCTCGTGGTCCCGGTGCTGCTGCGCTTCCGGCCGGCGGCGCTGGCGCGCTCGGCCGATCCGGCGCCGCTGCTGCTGATGGTCCGGCGGGCCGCCATCATCGCGATCCTGATGTTTGGATACGCCTATTACCGGCTGGCGGGATCGGCCTACGCGCTGGTGTCGATCGGGCTGATCTCCTTCGCGGCGGTGGCGCAGTTCGCCCCGTCCCTGATCGGCGGGCTCTACTGGCGCGGGGCGACCCGGCGCGGCGCCGTCGCCGGGGTGGCGGCCGGCGCGCTGGTCTGGGCCTACACGCTTCTGCTGCCCAGCTTCGCGCGGTCGGGCTGGCTGCCCGCAAGCTTCATCGCCGACGGACCGTGGAGCATCGCGGCGCTGCGGCCCTATGCGCTGTTCGGGCTGGAGGGCTGGGACCCGCTGGCCCATGCCCTGTTCTGGAGCGCGCTTGCCAACATCGGCGCCTATGTCGGGCTGTCGCTGTTCGACCGGCCGAACGCGGCCGAGCGGGCACAGGCCGCCGCCTTCGTCGGCGTGTTCGAGCAGGCCTCCGCCGCAATGCCGCCGACCTCCCCGGCGGACTGGCGCAACGCCGCCAGCGTCGGCGACCTTGCCCGCGTGGTCGCCCGCTTCCTCGGGCCGCAGCGCGCCGAGCAGGCATTCGCCGGTGCCGATCCGGACGAGCCCGCGGGGCCGGAGCGGCTGCGGCTGGCCGAACGGCTGCTGGCCGGCGCCATCGGCGGAGCTTCGGCACGGGTGGCGCTCGCCTCCTCCGTCTCCGCAGGGGCGGTGGAGGCGGCGGAGCTTCTGCGCATGCTGGACGAGACCAGCGACGTCATCGCCCACAGCCGCCAGCTGGAGCTGAAGACGGCGGAGCTGGAGCGCGCCACCGACGCGCTCCGCGCCGCCAACGACCGGCTGACCGAGCTGGACCGGCTGAAGGACGATTTCCTGTCCACGGTGACGCACGAGTTGCGCACGCCGCTGACGTCGATTCGCGCCCTCAGCGAGATCCTGCACGACGATCCGGACCTGGAAACCGAACAGCGGCAGGAGTTCCTGGCCGTCATCATCAAGGAGAGCGAGCGGCTGACCCGCCTGATCAACCAGGTGCTCGACATGGCGAAGATCGAGGCCGGCGCGCTCGACTGGCGGATCGAGGCGATCGACCCGACCCTTCTGCTGACCCAGGCGGTCGCGGCGACGGAGGCGCTGTTCCTGGAGCGCGGCATCGTCCTGTCGGTGGACATCCCCGGCAACCTGCCGCCGGTGCGCGGCGACGAGGACCGGGTGATCCAGGTGGTGGTGAACCTGTTGTCCAACGCAGCGAAATTCACGCCCACCGGCGGCCGGACCCGGCTGGAGGCGAAGCTGGACGGGGACACGTTGCGAATCGCGGTCATCGACAGCGGCCCCGGCGTGGCGCGGAAGGACCGCAACATCGTGTTCGAACGATTCCGTCAGGCCGGCGACATGCTGACGGGCAAGCCGGCCGGCACCGGCCTGGGCCTCGCCATCGCCAAGCGCATCGTCGAGCATCTGGGCGGCCGGATCGGGGTGGAGGACGCCCCCGCCGGGCTGGACGCCGAATCGGGCAAGGGAGCCGCCTTCTGGTTCACCCTGCCGCTTGCGGAAGCGGAGGCGCCGCAAGGAGCCGCCGGCTGACCGGCAATGTCTCGATCACAACCATCTCGCCGCATTGCAATCCCGTGTTATCCTGCCCGCCGACCGCGCGATAATCGATTGGGGGATTCCCGTCATGCAGCCTGATCCGGGGTTGCGGCCACAGTGCCATACAACCGATGGGGCACCGTACGCCACGGTGCTTCCCGTCCGGGCGATCCGCGCTTATGGTGGGGCGCCCGGATCCGGTTGCGGCACGGGTCGGGCGGGTTGGCGGTAGGAAGGCGGGATGGGAAAGATTCTGGTTGTCGACGACGAGAGGGACGTCGAAACGCTGATCATGCAGCGTTTCCGTCGCGCCGTCCGCGCCGGTGAACTGGAGTTCCTGTTCGCCCATGACGGGCAGGAGGCGCTGGAAACCCTGCGCGCCCAGCCCGACATCGATATGGTGCTGAGCGACATCAACATGCCGGGAATGGACGGGCTGACGCTGCTCGACCATCTGCCGCAGGTGAACGCCGACATCCGCGCGGTGATGGTCTCGGCCTATGGCGACCTTGGAAACGTGCGGGCGGCGATGAACCGCGGCGCCTTCGACTTTATTATCAAGCCCATCGATTTCAGCGACCTGGAAGCGACCATCCACAAGACGCTCGAGGCCTGCCGCGCCGTGCGGCGGCTGCGCGACGCGCTGCAGGAGACCCGGACGGCGGAGGCGGCATCGCGCGCACAGGCCGCCCGCCTGCGCCGGGTGCTGGACGGCAGCCCCATCGGCGTGTCGATCATCACCGAGACCGGCGAGCTGCTCTACTGCAACCAGCGCTGCACCGACCTGTTCGGCGTGCCGGCGGAGGCGATGCACCAGCGCTGCTCGCCCACCCTGTTCCGCCATGTTCGGGAAAGGCTGCCGGACCGGGCGCCCGGGGCCGTGCCCGCTGCGGACGAAATCCATTACGTGCGCGAGGACGGGCGGACGGTGTGGATGGCGATGTCCGTCGACCGCACCACTTACGAGAACCAGCCGGTCTTCATCGTCTGGCTCTACGACATCACCGAACGCAAGGTACAGGCGGAGGCGCTGCGCAGCGCCAAGGATTCGGCCGAACAGGCCCTGGCCGACCTGGAGCGCATGCAGTCCGACCTGATCCGGGCGGAGAAGATGGCGGTGATCGCCCAGCTGATCGCCGCGGTCGCACACGAGATCAACACGCCCGTCGGCATCGCGCTGACCGCCGCCACCCACCTGCAGACGGCGTCGGAATCGATCATCATGACCTTCAAGGGCGGCCAGCTGCGCAAGAGCGACTTCCAGGACTATGTCGGCACCGCCAGCGAGGTCTCCACCCTGCTGGTCGCCAACATCGAACGCGCCGCCGCCCTGATCCAGAGCCTGAAGCTGGTGACTGAGGGCAAGGCCAGCTCGCCGCGCAGCCGCGTCGGCCTGCGCGACTACCTGTCCGACATCGTGCTGGCGGTGCAGGTGCAGCCGGCGGCGGCGGGGCACCAGCTGGCTCTGGACTGCCCGGACGGGCTGGCGCTGGACACCTACCCCGGCGCGCTGACCGAGGTGCTGCTGGCCCTGCTGACCAACGCCTTCGCTCATGCCTTCGAGCAGGTGCCGGCGGTCGCCGCCATCGGCGCCGGTGCCGGGGACGGGATGCAGGAGGATGCGGCATCCGCCCGCCGCCCCGGCGGCAAAGTGACGGTTTCGGTGCGGATGCTGGGAGAGGACCGGGTGGAACTGCGCGTGTCCGACAACGGCCGCGGCATCCCGGCCGACATCCGGCCGCGGCTGTTCCAGCCCTTCACCACCACCCGCCGCGGTGCCGGCAGCATGGGGCTGGGGCTCTACGCCGTGTTCAACCTGGTCACCGGCAAGCTCGGCGGCGAGATCGACATCGACAGCGAGGTCGGCCGCGGAACCAGCGTCGTCCTGCGGCTGCCGCTGGATGCTCCCTGATCCTGCCTCCCCCTGATCCTGCCTGGTAAGCGGCAGAAGCCCTGTGGACGACATCTTCGGGATCCTTCCCATGCACGACAAGACCGATCTGCTGCGATCCCTGCCCCCGCTGTCGTCCTATTCGCCGGAGGAATCGGTGGCGCACTCGCTGGACCGGGCGCGGCTCTACCATGACCAGCTGGTCGCCGCGATGCCGGGCCTCATCGTCCATCGCGACGGCGTGATCCTCCATTGCAGCGGCACGCTGGCCCGACTGCTGGGCTACGAGTCGGCGGAACAGGTGATGGCCCTGCCCGACGTCATGACGCTGGTCCCGGAAGACGCCCATCTGGCGGAGCGCAACGCCTATGCCCGTTGCCTGCAGGGTCCGACCCAGCCGCTGGCCCGCCGCATCAAGCGCCACCGCGCCGACACCAGCATCCAATGGTTCGACCAGCTGCTGGAGCCGGTGGACTGGGGCGGCGCGCCTGCGGTGATGGAGATGCTGACCCAGATGCGCCCCGAGGCTGCCAATGCCGAGGTGCCGCATCAGGGACAATTGCTGCAGGCCGCCATCGACGCCATGCCCAACGGCGTGCTGATGCTGGACCGCGACCTGCGGCTGGAAGGGGCCAACAGCGAGTATTTCCGGCTGTGGGACTATCCCCCCGGCATGTTCCCGCCCGGCACCCCGGTGGCCGAGACGCTCCATTACAATCACCGGCGCGGCGATTACGGCGACGTCCCCTGCGAGGAGACGGTGGCGGAGCTGTGCACCCGCTTCCTGGTCAAGGGCGTCATCAATTCCGAACGCCAGGTGCCGACGAACGGCCGCATCCTGGACATCCGCACCGCCCCGCGCGCGGACGGCGGTTACGTCATCACCCAGCACGACATCACCGACCGCAAGCGGATCGAGGATGAATTGCGGGAGGCCAAGGAGCGGGCCGAAGCGATCCTGAAGGAGCTGCGCGAGACCCAGCAGCAGCTGATCGTACAGGAGAAGATGGCGTCGCTCGGCCAGCTCACCGCGGGCATCGCCCACGAGTTGAAGAACCCGCTGAACTTCGTCAACAACTTCGCCGAACTGTCGGGAGAGCTGCTGGACGAGATGCTGGCGCTGCTGGAACCGCTGAACGACCATCTGGACGACGCGACCCGCGCCGACGTGGACGATCTGGTCGACAGCCTGCAGAGCAACCTGCACAAGATCGCCGACCATGGCCGGCGCGCCGACAACATCGTCAAGAGCATGCTGGCCCATTCGCGCGGCGGCGGCGGCGAATGGCAGACGACCGATCTGAACGCTTTGGTGGAGGAGGCTCTGTCGCTGTCCTACCACGCCGTGCGCGCCCAGGATCGCAACTTCAACGCTACGCTGGAGCGTCGATTCGCCGCGGATGTGGGTGAGGTGAAGCTGGTTCCGCAGGATATGTCGCGTGTCCTCGTCAATTTGTTCACGAACAGCTTTTACGCCGTCCGCAAGCGGCAGTTGACCTGTGGCGACATGGTTTATGAACCGACGCTGACGGTGACAACCGAAACAAGAGGAACTGAAGTTTCCATAAGAATTCACGACAATGGCGTCGGCATGCCACCCGCCGTGGTCGACAAGCTATTCACGCCTTTTTTCACCACGAAGCCCACCGGCGAAGGAACCGGCTTAGGCCTTTCACTCAGCTATGACATCGTGGTACATCAGCACAGGGGCCGTTTCGACGTATCCAGCATCGAAAACGAGCATGCCGAGTTTACGATCACGCTGCCACGAACCGTGACGGCATTGTCGCTAGGGGAGCGCCGAAAGACATGACCCTGGGAATCCTCGTCGTCGATGACGAACCGGATATCGAGGATCTGTTCCGTCAGCGCTTTCGCGCAGAATTGCGCCGTGGAGAACTGGCCCTTCATTTCGCCTCTTCTGCGGAGGAGGCACTTGAAAGCTTGAACACCGGCCTGCAACCGGAAGCTGTTCTTGTCCTGAGCGATATCAATATGCCCGGCATGAGCGGCCTTGACTTCCTGCAGCGCCTCCGCGCGGACGCCCCGCAGGTACCGGTCATCATGGTCACCGCCTATGGCGACATCGAGAACCGGCGCCGGGCGCTGGATATCGGCGCGACCGAACTTGTGACCAAGCCGGTCGATTTCGTCGCGCTGAAGAAGCTGGTCCAGAACGTCATCGTCCAGAAGACGGCTGCCTGAACACAGGCGCTCGCCTACCCCGGCGGGAGAGGGGGCGGACGCCCCCCGCACCATTCACCCCGCACAGACCGCAGCGATGTCGCTCAGCTCCGGCCGCGCGCCCGCCGAGCAGGACGGGCAGTCCGGATCGACCGGAACCGCGATCTCGTTGAACTCTCCGCGCAGGCCGTCATAGAGCAGCAGGCGGCCGGCGAGCGATTCGCCAAGGCCGAGCAGCAGCTTGATCGTCTCGGCCGCCATGATCGTGCCGATCACGCCGGGCAGCACGCCCAGAACGCCGGCCTCGGCACAGGACGGCGCGTATTCGGCCGGCGGCGGTTCCGGGAACAGGCAGCGATAGCAGGGCCGCAGCCCCGGCGAGGCGCCGCCGAACACCGACACCTGCCCTTCGAAGCGGAAGATCGCGCCATAGACGTTCGGTACGCCCAGCCGCAGGCAGGCGTCGTTGACCAGATAGCGCGTCGGCAGATTGTCGGACCCGTCGACCACGACATCATGGCCGGCCAGCAGGTCCAGAACATTGGCAGCCTCCAGCCTCGTGTCGTGCGACACCACCTCGATGGTCGGGTTGAGGTCGAGCAGCGCGGCCCGGCCGCTTTCAACCTTGCGCTGGCCCAGCCTGCTTTCGGCATGGAGGATCTGGCGCTGCAGGTTGCTGCGCTCCACCCGGTCGTCGTCGATCAGGGTCAGGCGCCCGACCCCCGCGGCGGCGAGGTAGAGCGCGATCGGCGATCCCAGCCCGCCGGCACCGATCAGCGCGACGCGGCTGCGCAGCAGCCTGTGCTGCCCGGCCTCCCCCACCTCCGGCATGGTCAGGTGGCGACGGTAGCGCTCGCGCTGGGCGGCATCGAGCTGCGGCGGCACCTCCACCGGCAGACCTGCGGCCTTCCAGGCGGAGAAACCGCCAGCGACCGACCGCACATCCTCATAGCCCAGCCGCAGCAAATCCTCCGCCGCGAACAGCGACCGGGTGCCGCCGGCGCACATCAGCAGGACGGGACGCGCCGGGTCGGGCGCCTTCTCTTCGATGCGCAACTCCAGGAAGCCGCGCGGCAGGCGCAGCGCCCCGGCGGGACTGCCGGTCGCCGTCTCCTCGTCCTCGCGGACATCGACCAGCAGGGCGCCATCCCGTTGCAGGGCGAGCGCGTCGGCGGCGGTCACTTCCGCGATGCGGGCGCGCAGGTCGGCAAGGCGGCGGTCCTTCAGGCTCATGACGAGACGCTCCTCAACCGCCCGCCAGGGCGACCATCAGGGTCAGGGTGGCGCCGGCCGGCAAGGCCGCTTCCAGTCCGCCCAGCCGCCGCACGTCGTCACGGCCGAGATAGACGTTCACGAAGCGGCGCAGCTCGCCTTCGGCGGTGAACAGCCGGTCGCGGAAGACGTCCTGCCCGGCGGTCAGCGCCGACAGCGCCTCGCGCACCGTGGCGCCCGGTACCGTCACCTGATCGCGCCCGCCGACGAAGCCGCGCAACGGAGTCGGCACGCGGATGGTCACTTCTGCGGTCGTCACGTCTGCATCTCCTCTTCCGGCACGGGCTGTTCCGGCAAGTGCTCCTGCGGCACCGCCTGGGCCAGCGCCGCCTCCGCCTCCACCGCCAACTGGCGGAACAGGTCGCGCACCTGCTTGGCCCGCATCAGGTCGATGCGCAGGTCCAGCAGGTCCTTGAAGCCATATTCATAGGACCAGACGTCGGCCGGCGCATCAACCCGGCAGGCGGTGCCGGCGACATGTTCAGCCAACAGCTGCTCCACCGTTTCCTTGGGCTGGCGGCTGGCGTCGCCGAAATGCAGCTCCATCACCCGGTCGACCAGCGCCGCCTCCTCGGCGGTGGACTCATAGAGCCCGCGCAGCCGCAACTCGTTCAGCACCGGCTTGGTCGTGCGGGCCAGGAAACGGCGTGGGATCAGCCAGAGCCGCATTGCCCGTTCGATGGCCAGTTCGGTCATCAGTTCCGAGAACTCGGCATCGGTCAGGTCGTTGCGGCGGCACCAGTCGGCCAGCGCCTCCGCCCCATTGATGCCGCGCATGGCGCAGAAACGCTGGGTTTCCGTCCGCACCGTCGCCTCGTCCACCGTGACGCCCATGACCTCGGCGAACTGGCGGATCAGCAGGCGGCCGAGTGCGGCATTGTTGATCTCGGCGAAGTCCGGCCGGTGCAGGGCTGCGTGGGACGCGATCTCCGACAGAGGCACGGTGTTGCCGCCATGGCAGACCCGCCGGTCGCGCTCGTACAGCACGTCGAAGTAATGGGATGCGTTGAAGTCGAAAGGCGCCGGCCGCGGCGGCGTGATCAGGCTGGCGAGATGGCCCAGCAGAATCTCCGCATCGCGGCGCTTCTGGTCGATCGCACCGGTTTCCAGGAAACGCTCCAGCCGGTCCGTCTCCTCCCGGCTCAGCCCGGCTTCGGCGAAGATGCGGTCGCGGGTCCGTTCGGTGAAATATAGCGCCTTCGCGGCGGCGATCACCCGGTCGTGCAGGCTCCGGTCCACCGCACCGGCGGCCAGCGCCGCGGCCATGCCGGCGCGCAGGTTCACCAGCGGCTCCGACAGCGGGAACCAGCCGTCCTCCGGCCCGGCATGGGCCAAAGCCACCTCGTCGTCGCCGGTCAGCCGGCCGTCGACATAGCCGCGGGCCACCTCGCCGACCGGCACCATGCCGAAGGGATGGCATTCGGCCGCCCGCAAGGCGCCCATGCTGGACGCGCCGTAGACCGCCACGCCCTTGTGCAGGGCATAGAGGATTTCCTTGTGCCAGACCGACAGCGACTGGCCGAACACCCCGTCGATCAGGGCGATCACGTCCGGCCGGTGGATGGTCATGGCGCTGATGATGTCGGCCTGCGCCGCCGGCGGCAGAAAGACCGCGCCCGGCAGGATGGCGCGGGCATCCTCCACCGGCATGGTGGGCCCCAGGAACACACAGATCTTCATGCGACCGATCCCACTTGCGCCTGAGATGCATGCGCTTTCAACGCCTCCGCGAAAGCCAGCGGCCGGGCCCCCGGAGTGTAGAAGTCGAACTGGTAGCCTTCCAGCCCCGGCACCAGAACGCGCACCACCGGAATGCCGATTTCCGGCAGGGTCAGGTCGAAGACCAACGCCTGCTCGATCCCGGCACGGCGCAGCACGGTCAGCAGGATGGTGATGTCGCCTTCGAAGGTCGGGGTGGCATGGTTCAGGTGGCGGCGGCCGTCGGTGTTGATCGGCGTCGCTTCCAGCGCCGCGATCTCGGCACTGCCGTCGGCATTCTGGTTGCGGACCAGATCGCGGCGGAAGAAATCGTCGCGCGAACCGGCGATCAGGACCAGCCGCGACTGCACCGCCTCGGTCAGGGCGCGGCACATGGCGACCGCCGGCTCCAGATGGCTGCCGTAACCGCGGTTCATGCCGGTCTTGCGCAATTCGCGGTCATAGACGATGGCCATGTAGCTCGGCACGCCCATGTCCGTGGTGACGTCGAACAGCAAAGGGCGGATGCCGGCCAGATCGAAACGGTGCAGCAGGTCGCGCACGGACGGCGCGTCGATGCTGGCCAGATCGACCCGCGGCGTCGGCCAGTTCAGCCGGTCGCCGGCATAGCGCCAGCAGGCGACGGAATCACGCTCGATCACCTCATAGAGGCCGGCGGCGATCGCCTCCAGGATATGGTTGCCGCTGGCCAGCCCGTTGGTGCCCATGGCGTAGAAGCTGCGCGCGCCCGGCTTGGTGCCCGGCGGCATGCTGTGCAGCCCGACCGATGTCCAGGGTGCGGCGACCGGACGGCCGCTCATCAGATCCCAGCCCCAGGTCCAGATTTCCGGCCGGTCGGAACGGAAGGCCCCGTGCTTGGTCCCCGGCAGCCGGTCCAGCGGGATGCGTCCATCGGCCGGCAGGTCGTTCCACGCCGCCTCGACATGGGGCAGGCGCAGATGCTCGGCATGGTGGAACTCGATCGCCTCCATCGCGGCGGAGACGGTCGCGGCGGCGAGGCTGAAGCCCTTGCCGGCACTGCCCGACAGGGTCGGACTGTTCGGCCGGTGCCCAATGACCGTGTGGATGCCCAGGCGGTCCAGCCCGGTCACATCGGCCAGCCGGGTGATGCCGCAACGGGCGAAATGGGGCGATATGCGGGCCAGCGTCTCTTCCGGCGTCGCCGTGCGGTGGGTGCCGAGGAAGAAGCGCTTGGCGGCGCGGTGGACGGTGTCGCCCAGGCGGATGCCGGGAAACTCCGGATAGACGGTGTCGGGCGATGCGCTGTCAGCCATGGGATGGGTCAGGACTCGCGGCTCCGGCCGGTTCGGGGAGGATGGATTACAGTCCCGCAGAGTGCGGGAAGGCAAAGGGGGCCGGCCGTCTCCCAAAGGAAAGGCCGGCCTTGATCCTATCACGCCTCGGTCGTGGGATCGTCGCTCGCCGCTGCAGGCCCCTGCGAGGCGGAGGCCGACGCCCCCGGACCGGCCGCGGCGGAGGTCGCCGAAGCGGACTGCGCAGCAGCGGAGGTGGCCGACGCGGAAGTCGCCGAAGCCGACATCGCCGACGCGGAGTGAGCAGACGCCGGAGCGGCGACCGCAGAGAAGGCCGGAGCCGGAACGGCAGAGGCCGACTGCGCCGCAGCCGAGAAGGCGGATGCCGGAGCGGCGACGGCCGAGAAAGCCGGAGCCGGAACCGCGGACGCCGACTGTGCGGCGGCCGAGAAGGCGGACGCCGGAGCAGCCACCGCCGAGAAGGCAGGGGCCGGAACAGCGGACGCGGACTGTGCCGCAGCCGAGAAGGCCGAAGCCGGGGCAGCCACCGCCGAGAATGCCGGGGCGGGGACAGCGGACGCCGACTGCGCAGCGGCGGAGAAGGCAGATGCCGGAGCAGCAACCGCCGAGAAAGCCGGAGCGGGGACAGCGGACGCCGACTGCGCCGCAGCCGAGAAGGCGGATGCCGGAGCGGCGACGGCCGAGAAAGCCGGAGCCGGAACGGCAGAGGCCGACTGTGCCGCAGCCGAGAAGGCGGACGCCGGGGCAGCAACCGCGGAGAAGGCCGGAGCCGGAACGGCAGAGGCCGACTGTGCCGCAGCCGAGAAGGCCGAAGCCGGGGCAGCCACCGCCGAGAACGCCGGGGCGGGGACAGCGGACGCCGACTGTGCGGCGGCGGAGAAGGCCGAGGCGGGAGCAGCCACGGCGGAGAAGGCCACCGGGGTCGGAACCGCAGACGCGGACTGCGCTGCCGCGGAGGTCGCGGACGCCGAAGTCGCCGACGCGGACTGCGCAGAGGCCGAGAAAGCGGGTGCCGGAGACGCCGACGCGGAGGTAGCCGAAGCCGAGGTGGCGGAAGCAGACGTGGCGGAAGCAGACGTGGCGGACGCGGAGGTAGCCGAAGCCGAAGTAGCGGAGGCGGAGGTCGCGGACGCCGAAGTGGCCGAAGCGGAGGTGGCGGAGGCCGAAGTGGCCGAAGCGGAAGCAGCCGTCGCGATCGATTCGACCGCCACGTCGCTGTCCAAGCCGCTCTCTTTGCCGGTCAAGGAATTGAAGGCGTCGGCAGCGGCACTGCGGACATGGTCGGGAAGGACGCCGCCAAACCCGCTCTGCGCCAGAAGCGCCTGTTTGCCCGGAATATCGAGGGCGTTCAGCTGATTACGGAATTCGCCGTCGGTGGCGAGGCGCTTTATGAGGGCGAGTGCCTGTTCCTTGGCCATTTACGGGCCCCTCCTGCAATCGGTCAGCCAATAGGATTGCTGCGAATGGAATGCAACGGCTAAACCAATAGCATAGGCAATCCGCAAAAATTCTAGTGAAAACACATAAGAATCTGTGCCTGACATCGAAATTTAACGTCCGTTACAGGCTTGGCCCGGCCATAAGACGGCAGAATGGCGAAAAGCAGGCAGAGCAGCGCCCCGATCGTAGTCCACGATCGTCATCAGGAGCGATGCTTCCGCCTGAAACGCACACGTATGAATGACACCGGGAAAGAGTGGCCGCGACTCGGACGGAAAAGCGGTCTCAGCCGGCCAGTGCGGCTGCCCGCCGCCGCGCCCGCCATTCTTCGCGCGTCTGGTGCCAGACGTCAGCCTCGGGCGGGTTGACCGGTTCGGGCAGCAGGGTGGTTCCGCGCACCTCCGCCCCCAGCCTGCGCGCAACCGCCTGCGACGCTGTGTTGCGGGGATGGATGGTATGGATGACCTCGGTCCAGCCGAGATGGTCGAACACCCAGTCGATGGCCGCGACGGCACTCTCGACCGCATAGCCGCGTCCCCAGCAGTCCCGCATGATCGCCCAGCCGACCTCCGGCCCCGGCCAGCCATCCGGCACCCACGGCCCGACTCGGCCGACCCAGCGGCCGGTCTCCTTCTCGATGACGGAGAACATGGCGAAGCCCTGGATCGACCAGGCGCCGGCCATCGACAGGAAGCCGCGCCAAGCAACGGGGCGCGACTGCAGGCCGCCGATGAACTCGGTCGCCTCCGGATCGGCCATCATCATCGCCCAGCCATCGAAATCCTCAGCCCGGGTCGGCCGCAGGATCAGACGAGCGGTTTCCAGCATCGGTTCATCCATGGAGGCCTTCATCCCACCGACCAGACCCTCAGCAAAAAGCGCAGCCATGCCGCGAACACCCTCTCAAAAATCGCCCGCGAAAAAGATATGGGCAAATCATTCACAACCGAAACATGTTGGCGACAACAATTCCGTCAACGGCTAGAAGAAATATCATTCACAAGCATCAAACCTGCGTCCAGAGCGAACTGTCGGCACCACCCTTGCGCAGCGCGACCTTAACCGAACACCCTAGGCTTTCTGGGCTAAGGCGACGGCGCGTATCGCATCCCATATAATGGTGCGATACCCGGTCGCTTCCTTGTGCCCGGGCGGACAAAAAGAACAGAGACAAGTACGGAGCACAACGATGTTGCGGTTTCGGATGGCGATCCTGGCCCTGGCGGCGGTGAGCGGCGCAACCCTGGCCGTCGCCGGCTTCGGCGGCGGTGCCGCGGCCCAGTCCAAGCTGGATTCCTCGGGCCAGCCCGTTTGGGACGACAGCCACAACCAGCGCCCGACCGCGGCCAGCGACCGCGCGCTGCCGGCCGGCGTGGTCACCCTGCGCACGGCGACCTCCGGTCCCGGCCTGCTCGGCGTCTATGCCCGCAACGGCCTGCCCTTCGACATCGTCCTGAGCCGTGTCGATGCCACCCAGTGCGTCAACATCCTGCCGGAGGATTGCGGCCTGCTGGGCACCGATGTCCGCGTCGCCAGCGGTGCGGAGGTTCTGGTGCGCAGCCTGCGTCAGGCCGACATGACCCGCACCTACGGCATCACGCCGGTCTACAACTGGCGCCCGGCCGTCGCCGCGAAGTAAGCGGCGTGCCCGACGGGTCGCCGCCCCATCGGGGACGGCGGCCCTTCCCTTCTCCTATTCCCTTGACTTCCCGTCGGCCGCGGGCTGAATGCGCGCAAGAGCAGACGGGTTGCCGGCGATGATGTCCTTGTCCAAGATTCTCCTCCTTGCGCTGGTGATCGGCGTCGTGTGGTTCGGCTGGCGCTGGATCAACCGTGTCCAGGCGATCGGCCGCGCCCGCACCACTCCCCGCCGGACGGATGGCCGCCGCGATGCGGCCGCCGGTCCGTCGCCGCGCGAAGCCCGGACTTCCGCCGCCGCGGAAGCAGAGGACATGGAGAAATGCCCGGAATGCGGCGCCTACGTCGCCCCGCGCTCCGCCGTGTCCTGCGGCCGCCCGGCCTGCCCCTACGGCCGCTGACGGCGCACTGCACTCTCTCCTCTTCCCCGACATGAGGCCGGCGCGCCGCGATCCGCCGCGCTGCGGCTTGATTTGACGGTGGCGCCCGCCTATCGTGCGGCGCGTTTTCAACATTTCTATTGTGGACCGTCCATGGCCTCCCAGATCGGGACTTCCGACGGCGGGAATTCCGCCGACCGCCGCGGCCTGTCGTTCCAGGCCCTGATCCTCAAGCTCCACCAGTTCTGGTCGGAGCAGGGTTGCGTCATCCTGCAGCCCTACGACATGGAGGTCGGCGCCGGCACCTTCCACCCCGCGACCACGCTGCGCGCGTTGGGTCCCGATCCCTGGAAGGCGGCCTATGTCCAGCCGTCGCGCCGGCCGAAGGACGGCCGCTATGGCGAGAACCCCAACCGCCTGCAGCACTATTACCAGTACCAGGTCATCATGAAGCCCTCGCCGGCCAACGCGCAGGAGCTGTACCTGGAAAGCCTGCGCGCCATCGGCATCGACCCGGCGCTGCACGACATCCGCTTCGTCGAGGACGACTGGGAAAGCCCGACGCTGGGCGCCTGGGGCCTGGGCTGGGAAGTGTGGTGCGACGGCATGGAAGTGACGCAGTACACCTATTTCCAGCAGGTCGGCGGCATCGAATGCGACCCCGTCGCGGTCGAGCTGACCTATGGGCTGGAGCGCCTCGCCATGTATGTGCAGGGCGTCGAGAACGTCTACGACCTGGACTTCAACGGCGCCAAGGAAGAGAAGGATCGCGTGAAGTACGGCGACGTGTTCAAGCGCGCCGAGGTCGAATACTCGAAGCACAATTTCGAGTTCGCCAATACCGACATGCTGCTCCAGCATTTCAAGGACGCCGAGGCCGAGTGCCAGGCGCTGGTCGCGCAGAACCTCGCGCTGCCCGCCTATGACCAGTGCATCAAGGCGTCGCATCTGTTCAACCTGCTGGACGCCCGCGGCGTGATCAGCGTTGTCGAGCGCGCCGCCTATATCGGCCGCGTGCGCGCGCTGGCCAAGGCCTGCTGCGAAGCCTGGACGGGGGCGAAGTAATCCCATGACCGAACTCCTGATCGAATTCTTCTCCGAAGAAATCCCCGCCCGCATGCAGGCGCGGGCCGCCGACGACCTGAAGCGCCTCGTCACCGACAAGCTGGCGGCGAACGGCCTGACCTTCACCAAGGCCGAAGCCCACTCCACCCCGCGCCGTCTGGCGCTGGTGGTCGATGGTTTGGCCGAGCGCACCGCCGACGTGCGCGAGGAGAAGAAGGGTCCGCGCGTCGGATCGCCGGAGCAGGCGGTCGCCGGCTTCCTGAAGTCGGCCGGCCTCGACAGCCTCGACCAGTGCGAGCAGCGCGACACCGGTAAGGGCGTGTTCTATTTCGCGGTGACCGAAAAGAAGGGCCGCGAGACCGCCGAGGTGCTGGCGGAGATCATCCCCGCCGCCATGGCCGAACTGCCCTGGCCGAAATCGATGCGCTGGGGCACCGGCACCGTGCGCTGGGTCCGTCCGCTGCACTCGATCATCGCCCTGTTCGGCGGGCGCGTGCTCGACGGCGGCTATGACATCGGCGGCACCCAGGGCCGCATCGCCTTCGGCAACGGCACCCGCGGCCACCGCTTCCTGGCGCCCGACGCCTTCACGGTGGAAAGCTTCGCCGATTACAAGGAGAAGCTGCGCGCCGCCAAGGTCGTGCTCAACCGCGAGGAGCGCAAGGCCAAGATCAAGGCCGATGCCGAGGCGCTGGCCGCCGCACAGGGCCTGACCCTGTCGCCCGACGACGCGCTGCTGGAGGAGGTCGCCGGCCTCGTCGAATGGCCGGTCGTGCTGATGGGCAGCATCGACGAGAGCTTCATGGACGTGCCGTCGGAGGTTCTCATCACCTCCATGCGCACCCACCAGAAGTATTTCGCCGTGCTGGACGCCGAGGGCAAGATGGCCCCGCGCTTCGTCGTCGTGGCCAACACCGAGACGCTGGACGGCGGCAAGGCCGTGGTCGCCGGCAACGAGCGCGTGCTGCGCGCCCGCCTGTCCGACGCCAAGTTCTTCTGGGACCAGGACCGCAAGACCAAGCTGGAAGCCCGCGTTCCGGCGCTGGAGAAGATCACCTTCCACGCCAAGCTGGGCACGGTGGCCGAGAAGGTCACGCGCGTGCAACTGCTGGCCGCCGAGATCGCCCGCGCCATCGGCGCCGACAGCGACGCCGCCAGCCGTGCCGCCCTGCTCTGCAAGGCCGATCTGGTGACCGAGGTGGTCGGCGAGTTCCCCGAGGTCCAGGGGATCATGGGCCGCTACTATGCGCTGGGCCAGGGCGAGAGCGCCGACGTCGCCAACGCCATCGCCGACCATTACAAGCCGCTGGGTCCGTCCGACAGCTGCCCGACCGCGCCGGTTTCGGTGGCGGTGGCGCTGGCCGACAAGATCGACACGCTGGTCGGCTTCTTCGCCATCGACGAGAAGCCCACTGGCTCGAAGGACCCCTACGCTCTGCGCCGTGCCGCGCTGGGCGTGATCCGGCTGGTGCTGGAGAACGGGCTGCGGGTGAAGCTGTCGGAGGTTTTCGCGGCCGCCCATGGCGCCTACAAGGTCAGCGGCTTCGCCCCGGCCGGCAGTGTCGGCGGCGATCTGATGTCCTTCTTCGCCGACCGCCTGAAGGTGGTGCTGCGCGAGCAGGGTGTGCGCCATGATCTGGTCGATGCGGTATTCGCGCTCGGCGGCGAGGACGATCTGGTGCGGCTGCTGGCCCGCGTGAAGGCTCTGCAGACCTTCGTCGGCTCCGACGAGGGCGCCAATCTGCTGGCGGCCTACAAGCGCGCCTCCAACATCGTCCGCATCGAGGAGAAGAAGGACGGTGCGAGTTTCGACCAGCCGGTCGATGCCGCCCGTCTGGCCCAGGACGAGGAAAAGGCGCTGTTCGCCGCGCTGAACGAGGCCTCGGCCACCGCCAAGCCGCTGCTGGACGCGGAGGACTTCACCGGCACCATGGCGGCGCTGGCGAAGCTGCGCGGCCCGGGGGATGCCTTCTTCGACAAGGTGACGGTCAACGCGGAGGACAAGGACCTGCGCGCCAACCGCCTGCGCCTGCTGACGCAGATCCGCACGACCCTGAACACGGTCGCCGACTTCTCGAAGATCGAGGGCTGAGTCCGGAGGGGGCGTTCGCGCCCCCTCCCCGCGCCCTGATCCACCAAACGCACCCATCGCATGACCGCCGATACAGGCGGGCGGCCATTTAACCTCTTCCCCGTTCCGCGTTGCCCTCCCATTTGCTAGACAGACAGGAGACCAACCGGAGAGCCTGATGACCGTTTCGCCGAACGACCAGCACCGGACGGATCCGTCCGGGGTCCTGAACCTGCTGGACGACCTGATCGCCAAGGCGCGCGCTGCCGGGGCGGATGCCGCCGACGCCGTGCTGTTCGACAGCGCGTCCGTGTCCCTCGCCCAGCGGCTGGGCAAGACCGAAAAGCTGGAGCGGTCCGAATCCGGCGATCTCGGCCTTCGGGTGTTCGTCGGCAAGCGGCAGGCCATCGTCTCTTCCACCGACCGCAGCACCAAGGCGCTGGACGAGTTGGTGGAGCGCGCCATCGCCATGGCCCGCGTCGTACCGGAGGACGGATTCGCCGGCATCGCCGATCCCGAACAGCTGGCCCGCAGCTGGCCCGACCTCGACATCTGCGACAGTGAGGAACCGTCCTCGGAAACGCTGATCGAACGCGCCCGCATCGCCGAAGAGGCAGCGCTGGCGGTTCAAGGCGTCACCAATTCCGAAGGCGCAGATGCCGGCTGGAGCCGCTCGACCATCGCCATCGCCGCGTCCAACGGCTTCGCCGGCACCTACGGCGTGTCGCGCCAGTCGCTGTCGGCCTCCGTCATCGTCGGGACCGGGACGGGGATGGAGCGCGACTATGATTACGACAGCAAGGTCTATGGCGCCGACCTGCGCGATGCCGCCGAGATCGGCCGCGAGGCCGGCGAGCGCGCGGTCCGCCGCCTGAACCCGCGCCGGGTCAAGAGCTGCAAGGTGCCGGTGGTGTTCGACCCGCGGGTGTCGCGCGGCCTGCTCGGCCACCTGACCGGCGCCATCAGCGGCCCCAGCATCGCCCGCGGCACCAGCTTCCTGAAGGACAAGATGGGGCAGCAAATCTTTGCCCCCTCCATCACCATCGTCGACGATCCGCATGTGAAGCGCGGCCTGCGCTCCCGCCCCTTCGATGCCGAGGGTGTCGAGGTGAAGCGCCGCACGCTGATCGAGGACGGCGTGCTGACCACCTGGCTGCTCGACCTGCGCTCCGCCCGGCAGCTCGGCCTGCAGACCACCGGCCACGCCGCGCGCGGCACCTCCGGCCCGCCCGGCCCGGCCCCGGCCAACGTCTATATGGCGGCCGGCAAGCGCAGCCGCGCCGATATCCTGGCGGAGATCAAGGACGGCTTCTACCTCACCGACCTGATGGGCATGGGCGTCAACGGCGTCACCGGCGACTACAGCCGCGGCGCCGGCGGCTTCTGGATCGAGAACGGCCAGCTCGCCTATCCGGTCAACGAGATCACCATCGCCGGCAACCTCAAGGACATGTTCCTGAACATGGAAGCCGCCGACGATCTGGAACTGCGCTTCGGCATGGATGCGCCGACCGTGCGCATCGACGGCATGACCATCGCCGGCATGTAATCGGCCGGCGGAGGGTGTCTCCGCCCGCCTCTTCATCACTTGGCATCGTTCTTGCGCAGACAGCGGGCAACCCAAAGCGGGTTCGCCCGCTTTTTGTGCTGCATTTCCGCCACGCTGCCTAGCCAAACGTCAGCTAGGCCCTTGCGCGTATTTGCCTGATCTGTTAGCAATTTGCCGCTTTTTTAGGCTATTTGCTGAAGGCTTGTGCAAATGGATGCGGCAAAGACGGGTGGCGACGTTCTTTTCGTGCTGATGGGCGCGGTGATGGTGCTGGCCATGCACTGTGGCTTCGCCCTGCTGGAGGTCGGGACGGTCCGGCGCAAGAATCAGGTCAATGCGCTGGTGAAGATCCTGTCGGACTTCGCCATGTCGACCATCGCCTATTTCTTCATCGGCTACACCGTCGCGTACGGCATCGACTTCTTCACCGACGCCCACACGCTGGTCGGCAAGGGCAGCGGCGGCTTCGCGGCCTATGGCTATGACCTCGTGAAGTTCTTCTTCCTGGCGACCTTCGCCGCCGCGGTGCCGGCCATCGTGTCGGGCGGCATCGCCGAGCGTGCCCGCTTCTGGCCGCAGGCCGGCGCCACCCTGGCGCTGATCGCCCTGTTCTATCCGCTGATGGAAGGCACGGTGTGGGGCACCCGCTTCGGCCTGCAAAGCTGGCTGGCCGCCACCTTCGGCCAGCCATTCCATGATTTCGCCGGATCGGTGGTGGTGCATGCCTTCGGCGGCTGGGTGGCGCTGGGCGCCGTGCTGAACCTGGGCAACCGCCGTGGCCGCTACCGTGCCAACGGGTCGCTGGTCGCCATCCCGCCGTCGAACATCCCCTTCCTGGCGCTGGGCGCCTGGGTGCTGTGCGTGGGCTGGTTCGGCTTCAACGTGATGAGCGCGCAGGTCCTGGACGGCGTGAGCGGGCTTGTTGCCCTGAACTCGCTGATGGCGATGGTCGGCGGCATCGTCACCTCGCTGGTCATCAGCCGCACCGACCCCGGCTTCGTCCACAACGGCGCGCTGGCCGGTCTGGTTGCGGTCTGCGCCGGCTCCGACGTCATGCACCCGCTGGGGGCGCTGATCACCGGCGGCGTCGCCGGCCTGCTGTTCGTCTGGGCCTTCAACAAGTGCCAGATCGACTGGAAGATCGACGACGTGCTGGGCGTCTGGCCGCTGCATGGCCTGTGCGGCCTGACCGGCGGCCTGCTGGCCGGCGTCTTCGGGCAGGAGGCGCTGGGCGGCCTGGGCGGGGTGTCGATCCTCAGCCAGATCGTCGGCACGTTGGGCGGCGCCGGCTTCGGATTCGCCGCCGGTCTGGCGGTCTACGGCCTGCTGCGCGTTACCGTCGGCATCCGCCTCGACCCCGAACAGGAGTACAAGGGCGCCGACCTGTCGTTGCACCACATCACCGCGTATCCGGAAGAGGACGCGCCGGGCATGTAATGCGCCCCGCACAACGCCGCCGCCCCTTGGCCAACTCTTGCTTTGCCGGGGCGGCGGCTTTAGTGTCCGGCGCGAACTCCTCCCCCTCACGACGCCGGATTTTGACCGCCCCATGAAGGCCGCCATCGTCGTTTTCCCCGGCTCCAACCGCGAACGCGACGCCGTCGCCGCGCTGGAGGCCGTCAGCGGGACCAAGCCGCATCTGGTCTGGCACCGCGACACCGAACTGCCCAAGGTCGACCTGATCGTCGTGCCCGGCGGCTTCTCCTATGGCGATTACCTGCGCTCCGGCGCCATGGCGGCGCATTCGCCGATCATGCGCGAGGTGAAGGCGCGGGCCGATCAGGGCGTGCGGGTGCTCGGCATCTGCAACGGCTTCCAGATCATCACCGAGGCCGGTCTGCTGCCCGGCGCGCTGATGCGCAACGGCGGTCTGAAGTTCATTTGCCGCGTCCAGCATCTGCGGGTGGAGAACACCGACAGCCCCTTCACGGCGAAATACGCCAAGGGTCAGGTCGTCCGTTACCCGATCGCCCATGGCGACGGCAACTATTGGACCGACGCCGAAACGGTGAAGCGTCTGGACGGCGAGGGCCAGGTGGCCTTCCGCTACATCGCCGACGAGACCCGCGCCGATCCGCGCGGCAATCCCAACGGTTCGGTCACGGACATCGCCGGCATCTTCAACGCCAAGCGCACCGTGCTGGGCCTGATGCCGCATCCCGAGGACGCGGTGGAGGCCCTGCACGGCAACACCGACGGCAAGCCCATGTTCGAAGGTCTGGTGGAGGCCCTGTCGTGAGCGCTGAAGCTACCAAGGCGCAGGAGCGTCCGGTCACCGTCGAGCTCGCCAAGGAGTTCGGCCTGTCCGCCGAGGAATACCGGAACGCCCTGGACATCCTGGGCCGCACCCCGACCTTCACCGAACTGGGCATCATTTCGGTCATGTGGTCGGAGCACTGCTCCTACAAGTCGTCCAAGGTGTGGCTGAAGACGCTGCCGACCACCGGCCCGCAGGTGATCTGCGGCCCCGGCGAGAATGCCGGCGTGGTCGACATCGGCGACGGCGACGCCGTCATCTTCAAGATGGAAAGCCACAACCACCCGTCCTACATCGAGCCCTTCCAGGGCGCGGCGACGGGCGTCGGCGGTATCCTGCGCGACGTGTTCACCATGGGCGCCCGACCCATCGCCAACATGAACGCGCTGCGTTTCGGCTCGCCCGACCATTCCAAGACCCGCCATCTGGTGTCGGGCGTGGTCGCCGGCATCGCCCATTACGGCAACTGCGTCGGCGTGCCGACCGTGGGCGGCGAGACCAACTTCCACCCGGCCTTCAACGGCAACATCCTGGTCAACGCCATGACCGTGGGTGTCGCCAAGACCGACAAGATCTTCTATTCGGCCGCCGCCGGCATCGGCAATCCGGTCGTCTATGTGGGATCGAAGACCGGCCGCGACGGCATCCATGGCGCCACCATGGCGTCGGCCGAGTTCACCGAGGATTCGGAGGAGAAGCGCCCGACCGTGCAGGTCGGCGACCCCTTCACCGAAAAGCTGCTGATCGAAGCCTGCCTGGAGCTGATGGAGACGGACGCCATCGTCGCCATCCAGGACATGGGCGCCGCCGGCCTGACCTCTTCCTCGGTCGAGATGGCCGGCAAGGGCGGTCTGGGCATCGAGCTGACGCTCGACACTCTGCCGATGCGCGAACAGGCGATGACGCCCTATGAGATCATGCTCTCCGAAAGCCAGGAGCGCATGCTGATCATCCTGAAGCCCGGCCGCGAGGAGGTGGCGAAGGCCATCTTCGACAAGTGGGAGCTGGACTTCGCCGTCATCGGCCACCTGACCGACACCGGCAACCTCGTCATCAAGATGTATGGCGAGACCTGGTGCGACATGCCGATTGCCCCGGTGTCCAACGCCGCGCCGGAGTACAGCCGCCCGTGGGAGCCGACGCCGAAGGCTTCGGATGTCGACGACAGCGCGCTGGCCGGTTATTCCGCCGATCTCGGCGACACCCTGACCAAGCTGTTCGGCTGCCCCGACCTCGCTTCCAAGCGCTGGATTTGGGAGCAGTATGACAGCCTCGTCGGCGGCGACACCCGCTTCATGTCGGGTCAGGCCGACGCCGCGGTCGTCCGCGTGCCGGGCCAGACCAAGGCGGTCGCCATCACCACCGACTGCACCCCGCGCTACTGCCTGGCCGACCCGGTCGAGGGCGGCAAGCAGGCCGTGGCCGAGGCGTGGCGCAACCTGTCGGCGGTGGGCGCCCTGCCGCTCGCCATCACCGACAACATGAACTTCGGCAACCCCGAGAAGCCGCGGATCATGGGCCAGTTCGTCGGCGCCGTTCAGGGCATCGGCGAGGCCTGCAAGGCGCTGGACTTCCCGGTCGTGTCGGGCAACGTCTCGCTCTACAACGAGACGAACGGCGAGGCCATCCTGCCGACCCCGGCCATCGGCGGCGTCGGCATCATGCCGGACGCGATGATCGCGGTCGGCATCGCCTTCCGAGGTGAGGGCGACGTGATCCTCGCGGTGGGCGACACGAAAGGCCACATCGGCCAGTCGATCTTCCTGCGCGAGATCCTCGGCCGCGAGGAGGGGGCTCCCCCGCCGGTCGATCTGGCGGTGGAGCGCCGCAACGGCGACTTCGTCCGTGGCCTGATCCGCGAAGGTCTGGTGGTGTCGAGCCATGACGTGGCCGATGGCGGCCTGATCGTCACCATCGCCGAGATGGCGTTGGCCGGCGGTGTCGGCGCCTATCTGACCGCCTTCGACGGTGCCAGCCCGCGCGTGCTGTTCGGCGAGGACCAGGGCCGCTACGTCCTGGCCGTCCATGCGGACGTCGCCGCGTCGGTGCAGGAGAAGGCGAAGGCGGCTGGCGTCCCGGTCACCGTGCTGGGCGAAACCCGCGGCACGGCGCTGTCGGGTCGCGGCGGCGACATCGTGTCGCTGAAGCGCCTGCGCGATGCCAACGAAAGCTGGCTGCCGACCTACATGGCGGCCGAGCTGTAAGACAAAAAAGGGGCTGCTTCGGATGAAGCGGCCCCTTTTGATTCGTGTGCCTTTTTAGGACCGGAGGACGCCTCCCAACCTTCTCAGGTCAGGCGCCTCACTCCGCCGGATTGGTCGCGGCCAGCGCCCGGCGGCGGACCCACAGAATGCTCTTGATGGTTAGCCACAGGCCGCCGATGGCCAGAGCGGACAGCACCAGGATCTTCGGGCCGTCCTCGCCGATGGCGGCAGCGGCTTCGCCGAACAGGTAGCCCGCACCGGCGAAGCTCCAGGCCCAGATACCGGCGGCGATGAAGTTCCAGAACAGGAAGCGGGACCACGGCATGCGCGAGGTGCCGATGGCGACCGACGCGATGTTCCGCACGCCGTAGAGAAAGCGGAAGACCAGGATGAAGGCGACGCCGTATTTCTCAAGCCAGCGCAGCACCCGGCTGGCATGCACCTCGGCCGAGGGAAAGCGCGCGAGCGCCCTGTTGCCCCAGCGGCGGCCGAGCCAGAACCAGACCTGATCGCCCATGAAGCTGCCGATCCAGACGGTGCCAACCAACCAGTATAGATTGATGATCCCGAGCTTTGCACCCATCCCGCCGAAGATTACAAATGTTTCACCTTCAAAAAAGGCCCAGACAAAGGCCAGCGGGTAAAAGGCGTTCCCCCATTCCTGCAACCAAGTAATCCAGTCCAAAGCCCCCTCCGGGAGACGTCGCTTGTGGGTTCGGCGGGCCCGATGACGTCAGACGGCCGCTTTATTGTGCGATGCGGCATGTAAAACGCGGGCTAAGGACGATCATGACATAAAGGCGCGTCGTTTGTCTCGGAAACTTTCTTGACTAAGGAGTGCCCCCAGGAACACCCAACCGATCAGAAGTCGTCACCCGACAGTTCCCCCACCGCCTGCCTTGCGGCACGCAGCAGGGTCTGGTTCGGCTCCTGCGGCATATCGCCGTCATCGCCGTCCGGATCGCTGCGGTCCGGCGCGGCGCGGCGCTTCAGTTCCCGCGCGGCCTCGATCAGCAGATGGGCCAACCGCTGGTCGGGCAACGCCTGCACCAGCGCCCGCAACTCCGGATTGGACAGCGCAGCCGGGTCGAACGCAGGCGGCGGCGGAGGGGCAGGCGGGGCCAGCGGCAGCGTCGCCACGCCGGCCGCGAGCACCGCGGCCCTGGGCAGGGGGGCAGCCTCCCGCACCACGTCGACCGCCACCTGTGCGGCCATGGTTGCCGCGGCGCCGGCCGTCCGGCTGCGGCGCGGCTTGCGCGCCGGTTCCGTCTCCGGCAGGTCGTCGAACAGAAGCCGTTGGACGCTCATCGCTGCAGATGCCCCCTGCACTCCACCATCGGCGCGGCGTCACCGTCGCCGCAGCCATTCCCGTTCACTCGCGGTTTGCGATGTGTTCTCTTTTCATTCTAGGAAGAGCGTCCCGTTTGTCGAGTGGATTCTGTTGGGCTGTCCGATCAGCACTCCGCATCCAGGGCGGCCAGGAAGCGTTCGGGCCGCAGAACCCTTGCCTCCCCGGCCCGGCGCACCGACAGCAGTTGGCGGTCGACGGTCACCAGCCAGGGCACTGACCCGCCGACGGCAGCGGCCAGGAACATGTCGTCCTCCGGATCACGGCACAGGCGGCCGACCGCCGCCGGCTCTACCAGCACGGTTTCCGCCCTGATGCGGTCGAGGAAGGCGCGGCGATCCGCCGCGGTGGCGTAGCGGTCGAAGGTCGGGCGCATCAGCACCTCCTCCAGTTCCGCCAGCGTTTCTCTGCTGCCGGTCAGCCCGCCATCCTCACGCACGCGCTCCACGCAGTGGCGGATCGCGTCCTGGCGCCGGATTGCGGTGTCGCCCAGCAGCGCATAGGCCACCAGGATGTTGGTATCGAGCACGGCACGCACCTTGGCGCGGACCGGGGTGGGGTTCGGCGGACGAAACGGTTCGGGCACTGTGTTGTCCTGGGCGAACATTGATATATCGGAAGGCTGTAAAGGTTGAAGAACTCAGGCCCCTGGCGAGGCCTCTGTTGTGGGGCGGACCGGTTTGCGGTAAGAAACCCGCGAGGTCTGAACGGAATCTTTAGGACGGAAATATCGGCATGACCAGCATCCTCGTCGTCGACGACAGCCGACTGGCGCGCAACATGGTCTCCAGCGTCATCGCTTCGCTGCGGCCCGACTGGACCATCGTCACGGCCGCGAGCGGCGAAGAGGCCCTGGAGATTGTCGGAGAGGTGCCGCCGGCCGCCGCCATCGTCGACTATAACATGCCGGGCATGGACGGTCTGGCGCTCGCCGAGCGGCTGAAGGAACGCTTCACCGGCCTCACCATCGGCCTGCTGACCGCCAACGTCCAGGACGCGCTGCGGCGCAAGGCCGAGGCTCTGGGCGTCCGTTTCATCGCCAAGCCGATCACCTCGGACAAGATCCGCGACTTCCTCGCCGCGGCCGGGCAGTGACGCCGATGGCAGAGCCCGCATCGGGGGATCCCCTGCGCCTGGACGACGACGAGGCCGATGCCATCGCCGAGTTGTTCAACATCGGCATGGGCGAACCGGCCGCTGCCCTCAGCTCCATGCTGGGGGAGGAAGTGCTTCTGTCGGTGCCGTCCTTCGCCGTGTCGACCCGCGCCCGCATCACCCGGGAGGTCGGCGGCGACCTGGAGGGCGACCAGCCGGTCTGCGCCGTCCGCGGCGCCTTCACCGGGCCCTTCACCGGCGAAGCGATGCTGATCTTTCCCGAACGCGGCACGCTGGCCCTGGTCGGCCGGCTGGTCCCCGTCGATCCTGCCGCCGAGGCGCCGGGCGAGATGGAGCAGGACGCGCTGACCGAGATCGGCAACATCATCCTGAACGGCTGCCTCGCCAGCCTGTCGAACCTGATCGGCGGCGAATTGTCGGGGGCGGTTCCGGGCTATGGCGCCGGCGTCCCGGCGTCGGTCATCGGATCCGCAACCGACCCCGTGCTGTTCGTGCGCATCGACATGGCGCTGGCGGCGGGCGATGCGCGCGGGCATGCGCTGTTCCTGCTGGACATCGCATCGCTGGATGCCTTCCGCGAGGCGATCCGCCGGGCGTTGGCGGGGCTTTAACAAGAAAGGGGAGGCGGCATTGTGCCCCCTCCCCTGTTTCGCCCGTCATCGGGTGGCGTTCGCGTTCCCGGATCAGGCCAGTTCACGCCGGCCGGCAGCGGCGGTGCCCAGCGCCGGAACCTTCACCGCGAAGGCGCCGTCACCCAGAAGCGACTGCACGACCAGCAGGACCGTCCAGAAGGCCGGAAATTCCCAGCCGCCACCCTGCGCGCTGAACACCCAGCCATTGCCGACATGCTGCAGCGTGGCGCCGATCATGATCGGCAGCAGGGCCAACGCGATCCAGCGGGTATAGACACCGGCGATCAGCAGAAGTCCGCCGCCGATCTCGCCCAGGATCACGAGATAGGCGAAAATGCCGGGATAACCGATGCTCTCGAAATAGCCGACGGTACCGGGAATGGAGAAGGTCATCACCTTCAGCACCAAGCCGTGGGCCAGGAACAGCAGGCCGAGGCCGACGCGCAGCAGGAAGGCGGCATAGGGAGCGGTGCGATTGTCGATCATGGTCAGGGTCTCCTCTGTCAGGCGGTCGGTTGGGACCGCGTTTCGTCTGAAGAGGAGATTAGCCGGATCGTTCCGCGCGATAATCTGCAGAGTTGGCGAAGATTTGTTGTGGGTGGAGGAACAATGCAGCGGGTGCCCTCTCCCACCTCAACTCCCTCTCCCCCCTGGGGAGAGGGACGGGGTGAGGGGGACGCACAGGGAGGATTCTTGGTAAAGGCCTGCCACGCTTCCCCCTCACCCTAACCCTCTCCCCAGGGGGGAGAGGGGATCCTCCCTTCTCACCCCCGCTTCCAGGTCGTGCCCTGCGGGCCGTCCTCAAGAACGATGCCCTTGTCGGCCAGTTCCTTGCGGATGCGGTCCGCCTCGGCGAAGTTCTTCGCCGCGCGGGCGGCCTTGCGATCGGCGATCAGCTGCTCGACGTCGGCGTCGCTCAGCCCTTCGGCCCCGCCTGTCGGCGCCCAGCGGAACCACGCCTCCGGGTCCTGCTGCAACAGGCCGAGCTGCCGACCGGCGGCCAGCAGCGCGCCCTTGGCCGCGGCCTTCTCCGCATCGCTCTTGGCCTTGTTCACCGCGGTGGCCAGCTCGTGCAGATGCGCGATGGCGAGCGGGCTGTTTAGGTCGTCCTCCAGCGCCGCCAGAACGTCGAAGGGCACCTCGCCAACCGCAGGCACCGGCTCGCCGCGCAGGGCCTGATACCAGCGGTCGAGCGCGCCCTCGGCCTGCCGGATGCCCTCGCGGGTGAAGTCCAGCGGCTGGCGGTAATGGGCGCTCAGCAGGGTCAGGCGGATCGCCTCGCCGGGGAACTCGTCCAGCAGGTCGTGCACGGTGAAGAAGTTGCCGAGAGACTTCGACATCTTCTCGCCTTCGACCGTCACGAAGCCATTGTGGACCCAGGTGCGGGCCAGCCGGTCGGTGCCGTTGGCGCAGCAGCTCTGCGCGATCTCGTTCTCATGATGCGGGAAGATCAGGTCCAGCCCACCGCCATGGATGTCGAAGGTGGCGCCCAGATGCTCCTTCGCCATGGCAGAGCATTCGATGTGCCAACCCGGACGGCCGCGGCCCCACGGGCTGTCCCAGCCGGGCTGGTCGGGCGTGCTGGGTTTCCACAGCACGAAGTCCGAGGAGTCGCGCTTGTAAGGCGCCACCTCCACCCGCGCGCCGGCGATCATGTCCTCCAGCGAGCGGCGGGACAGTTGGCCGTAGCTGGGCATCGACGGCACGGAGAACAGCACATGCCCTTCCGCGGCATAGGCGTTGCCGCGTTCGATCAGCGTGGCGATCAGCGCGATCATCTGGCCGATATGCTGGGTCGCCCGCGGTTCGATGGTCGGGCGTAGCGCGTTCAGCGCGTCCATGTCGGCATGGAACAGGTCGGTGGTGCGCGCGGTCAGCGCGTCGATCGGCTCGCCGCTGTCCCGCGCGCGATCGATGATCTTGTCGTCCACATCGGTGATGTTGCGGACATAGGTCACCGCCGGATAGAGCCGCGACAGCAGCCGGAACAGCAGGTCGAACACCACCACGGGCCGGGCATTGCCGATATGGGCGGTGTCGTAGACGGTCGGACCACAGACATACATGCCGACATGGTCCGGGCGAAGCGGCTCGAAGCGCTCCTTACGGCGGGTCAGCGTGTTGTAGAGGTCCAACGGCACGGTCCGAACTCCTGGAATAAGAAGGTTTCAGGCGGTTTCGCCGGCCAGTCGCCGGAGGCTGCGCGCCCGTCCGATCAGGGGTAGCAGGTTCTTCAATTCCGGTCCATGGTCGCGCCCGGTCAGCGCCCGGCGCAGAGGAAGGAACAGCTCCTTGCCCTTGCGCCCCGTCGCCCCCTTCACCGCGTTGGTCCAGGCACCCCAGGTGCCGAGGTCCCACGGCTCGTCGGGCAGCAGCGCCGCCGCCTGGGTCAGGAAGCCGGCATCCTCGACCACCGGCGTCACCGGCGCATGGGTCACCGCCCACCAGTCGCCTGCGTCGCTCAGCCGCGCCAAATTGGGCCGCACCGCCTCCCAGAAGGCGGCATCGGCACCGGTCAGGCCCAGCGCCTCCAGCCGGTCGGCCACCGCCTCGAACGACGTCAGGTGCAGGATGCGGGCGTTCAGCCGGCCCAGTTCCTCCGGGTCGAATTTCGGGGTGCCGCGGGCGATCTTCGACAGGTCGAACTCCGCCACCAGCTCGTCCAGCGTCTGCCGCGCCTCGATGGGGTCGGAGGTGCCGAGCTTGGCCAGCAGGCTGTTGACCGCCATCGGCTCGATGCCGTCCTCGTCGCGCAGGCTGCCGACCGACAGGCTGCCCAGCCGCTTCGACAGCCCCTGCCCGCCGGCATCGGTCAGCAGCGGCAGATGCGCGAAGGACGGCACGGCGGCACCAAAGGCGGCACCGAGCGCCTCGAAGATCTGGATCTGCACCGCGGTGTTGGCGACATGGTCCTCGCCGCGGATGATGTGGGTGATGGCGAAGTCGGCGTCGTCCACCACGCTGGTCAGGGTGTAGAGCGGCCGGCCATCCTCGCGGATCAGCACCGGGTCGCTCAGCGCCGTGCCTTCGAACCGCACCGGCCCACGGACGAGGTCGGTCCATTCCACCGGAGTCGGATTCAGCTTGAAGCGCCAATGGGCTTTGCGCCCCTCCCCTTCCAGCCGGGCGCGGTCCTCGTCGGTCAGGCGCAGCGCGGCACGGTCGTAGATCGGCGGACGGCCCTGCGACACCAGACTGGCGCGCTTGAGGTTCAGTTCCTCTGGCGTCTCGTAGCAGGGATAGAGCCGGCCGGCGGCCTTCAGAGCCGCTGCAACCTCGTCATAGCGCGGATAGCGGTCGCTTTCGCGGGCGAAACGATCCCAGGTGAGGCCGAGCCAGGTCAGGTCGGCGGCGATGCCATCGGCGAACTCCTGGGTGGAGCGCTCCTCGTCGGTGTCGTCCAGCCGGAACATGAAGCTGCCACCGGTCTTGCGCGCAAACAGCCAGTTGACGAGCGCCAGGCGCACATTGCCGACATGGATGCGGCCGGTCGGGCTGGGGGCGAAACGGACGGCGGTGGACATGGCTGGACTCGATCTGCAGACGGGACAGGCGGGCAGTCCTAGCACGGCCGGCGCATCTTCCGAAAGCGGTCCGGAACCGATGCATCCGCGCAACAGATGGGATGATGCGGCCGTTGGCGTGGTAGGCGCGGCCGTCCACCTGCGTTAGCTTGGCGGCAAATCCAAACTCGGAGACATCCTATGGCGGACAAGAGCTTGCGCATCGGCGTCGTGCTGTCGGGTTGCGGCGTGTATGACGGCGCGGAAATCCACGAAGCCGTCTGCACCCTGCTGGCCATCGCCAAGGTGGGCGCCGTGGCGGTGTGCTATGCCCCCGACATCCCGCAGGCCCATGTCGTCAACCACCTGACCGGCCAGGAGACCGGCGAGAGCCGCAACGTGCTGGTCGAATCGGCCCGCATCGCCCGCGGCAAGATCACCCCGCTCAGCGACTTCTCGGCCGGCGACGTCGATGCGCTGATCTTCCCAGGCGGTTTCGGCGCCGCCAAGAACCTCAGCGACTTCGCGTTCAAGGGTGCCGACTGCTCGGTCAACCCTCAGGTGGTGGCCGCCGTCGCCGCCATGCGCGCCGCCGGCAAGCCGATCGGCGCGCTGTGCATCGCGCCGGCCATTCTCGCCAAGATCCTGGGCCAGCAGGGGGTGGAACTGACCATCGGCAACGACCCCGGCACCGCCGCCGCGCTGGAGACGATGGGCGCCATCCACCGCACCACCACCCATGGCGAGGTCGTGGTCGATCCGGGGCTCAAGATCGTCACCTCGCCCTGCTACATGCTGGATGCCAATCTGCTCCAGATTGCCGAGGGCGCAGAGAATACGGTCAAGGCTCTGGTCGATCTGGCCAAATGATCAAGTGAATCGGACGACAAAGGGGGTAGCCGCACCCCCTTTTCCACCCGTAATGTCACAAAGCTGGGCAATAATTCATTAACCGGCTTCCCACACCCTTTGCCTCAGTTTCGTATTTATCGGGCGAGGGCTGGCGATGACCTGCATTGTGGGATTGGTGGAAGGCGATCGGGTGTGGATGGGCGGCGACAGCGCCGGGGTGAACGGCCTGGACATCACGGTGCGCGCCGATACCAAGGTGTTCCGCAACGGCGATTGCCTGATCGGCTTCACCAGTTCCTTCCGCATGGGCCAGCTGCTGCATTACCGGCTGGAGGTTCCGTCGCGAGACGGCGACACCGATCTCTTCCGCTACATGGTGGTGGACTTCGTCGATGCCGTGCGTAATTGCCTGAAGGATGGCGGATACGCCCACCGCTCCAACGACGTGGAGACCGGCGGCACTTTCATGGTGGGGCTGGAAGGCCGTCTGTTTACCGTTCAGTCCGATTATCAGGTCGGCGAGGCGGTGCGCGGCTATCACGCCATCGGCTGCGGCTCCGACTATGCGCTGGGCTCTCTTGCCTCCACCGCCGGGCAGCCGCCGGAGGAGCGTGTGCTGAAGGCCCTGGAATGCGCCGAGCTGTTCAACGGCGGCGTCCGCGCGCCCTTCACCATCCAGTCCAGCCTGCGCCGTCCGCAGCTGGCGCTCACCGAGGCTGCGTAGCCTTCGACCAAAGTCGAAAGCAACGGCCAAGGCCAGGCTCTGGTCACCCAAAGCATCGTGGGGTATGAACCGACGTCCTGCTGCAGTGCGGGACAGGGAATAACCACAAAAACTTTGGGTGATAGAGATGACGGACCAAGCGGTTACCGCCGATGCTTACTTCGGTGAAGACGAGAACCCGGCCGGGTTGCTGACCAACTGGGGCAACTCTCCCTATCTCGTCTTCCCGGCCATGCTGCTGATTTTCATCATGCCGCTGGCGATCATCTTCCATCCGACCTGGATCGTGCTGCCGGCCGTGCTGTGGAGTTTCGGCATGATCGCCACGATCATCAAGCTGACCCGCGGCTGACGCCCGGCCCGGCAAAAGGAAATGCGAAGGGGAGCCGTTCGCTCCCCTTCCCGCCTCGATCCGCTCAAGCCAGATCGATGACACCCCCGCTGGCGGGAAGGCGCCGCAGCCGCGCGGCGGCTTGGCGCGAGACCCGCGGCCCCGGCGGCGCCCTGCGGCGGTCCGCTTCCGCCTGAACCACCATCCGCCAGACCGAGTCCACCGTGTCGACCGCATGTCCGCGCCCGACGAGATCGGCCGGCGAAAGGCCGCCGTCGAGAAGGCCGCTCAGCAGATCCTCCAATGCCTCGACCGGCGGCAATCCGGCCGGCGTCGCGGCCTTCAACCGACGCGCCAGCACACGTTCCGGAACCACCCGGCCGGCCGGCCCCCGCGATCCCGCCGGCTGGTTGGCGTTGCGCCAGCGCGCCAATTCCAGCACCTCAGTCTTCGGCAGGTCGGCCAGCACCGCATATCCGCAGCCCGACTCCTCCGGCACGAGGCCGAGCAGCCGGTCGGTGCGGTCGGCGGTCGACAAAAGCAGCGCCCCCATCCGCTCCGCCAGCGCCGCCAATGTGGCGGCGCGCAGACGGGCATGCAGCCGGTCCGCCGCCCCGGCCGACTCGCGCCCGGCAAAGGCAGGCGCCAGCAGCGAGTCGGCAGCCTTCAGCACCGGGGCCAGCGCGACATTGTCCAGGCGGCACCCCAGCAACTCGACGATCTCGGCCGCATCGTCCAGGCTGTCCGCCAGCGCATCGACCTCGCTGCCTGGCAGCGGCGCGCGGACGGCCAGCACCCGCTCCGGCCCAAGCGCATCGACGGCGAGGGCAGCGGTCAGCGCCGAGTCCAGCCCGCCGGTCAGGCCGACGACCACGCCCGGCGCGCCGCCTTTGGCCACCGCGTCGCGCAGGCCCAGCATCAGCGCGCTGTAGAGCGCCTCCGACCCCTCGACCGGCGCAATCATTTCGGCTTCGGAACTGTCCCAGGAATCATCGTCACCACGTTCCCAGCGGGACAACAGCAGATGCTCGGCGAACAGCGGGGCCTGGGCAACCAGCCGGCCGCCGGACGCGAGGGCGAAGCTGCCGCCGTCGAACACCCGCTCATCCTCGCCACCGACCGCGTTCACCGCGACCAGGGGCAGGCCGCACTCCACCACCCGCGCGACGGCGGCTTGCACCCGATCATCGGCACGGCCGGGGGCGAAGGGGCTGGCCAGCAGCGCGACCAGCAATTCGGCGCCGCTCTCGGCCAGCGTTTCCGTCACGTCGGAGCTCGCAAGATCGCCGCCGACCAGCAAACCGACGCGCACGCCACGGACATTCACCGGTCCCGGCATCGGACCGATGTCGAAACGGTCATCCTCCGGTGCGCCGATCTCGCCGCCACCCATTTCGGCCTGGAAACGAACTGCTGCGATCTTGCCCGCGTCGAGCAGCAGAGCGGCATTGTGCCGCTTGGCGCCGTCACGCCAGGGGGCACCGACCAGCAAGGCCGGTCCGCCATCGGCGGTATCCGCCGCCAGCGCCCGGGCCGTCGCCTCCACGGCGTCGAGGAAGGCGGGTTGGGCGATCAAATCCAGCAGAGGAACGCCGGACAGCGCGCCGGCCGGGCAAACGACGAGGTCGGCGCCGCGGGCTGCGGCCTCCGCCCGGGCGGCGCGGATGCGGTCGGCGTTGGCGGCGAGACTGCCGGCGGCCGGATCGGCCTGGGCGAGCGCGATGGAAAGTCGGTCGGTCATGATGGCTGGTTCCCTTCTTGCGGGTCCTTTTGCCATCAGGGTAGCAGCGCCCCCGGCCGGGCGAAAGCCGCCGCTCGTCGCAGGTCGTCACGCAGGCGGAACAAGTGGCGGAAAGCTTAGATAGAGAAGATATGAAGACTTCGACGATTAGTAAGGTAACGAAGTTGTTTCAATCATTCAAAGAAATGTCCGAAATTAACAACTGGTAAAGGTTGCCGCCGTCATGCTTCCACTTGCACACAAACTACGCGATGCGGGGGCATCCATGTATTACGCGGAGCTCAGCGGCCCGAACGGCAAACCGTCGGTGCTGTCCACGGCTGTGCAGAACGGCTCGTCAAAGACGGCCGGCACGGCGAAGGACGCGCTGGCCAAATCGGACGCGAAATCGGTCGATGGCGACAAGGCGGATAAGAAGAGCCAGTCGCCGGCCTACACCATCAGCCAGTCCATGGAATCGCTGCTGGACAGCATGACCGGCAAGGGCGGCGCCCAGGGGGCGGGCGGGGGTGGCGCCCTGGCGGCCGGCAACAGCGGCGTCGACCGCGCCAAACAGGCGCAGTCGCTGATGCAGTCGGCGCTGGACCACGGCAACGATCTGGCCGGCATGTTCGGCAAGGGCATCGACGCGCTGAAGCAGGGGCTGGGCGACACGCTGAGCATGCTGGGCGTTCCGAAGAACCGCATCGACGACGCGGTCAGCGGCTTCGGCGACAAGCTGAAATCCAAGCTGGACGGCATGGACCTCAGCCAAATGTCGGTGGACATGCAGGCCACACAGTCGCAATGGTCGATCGAATCCCACGGGATCGAACTGGAGATCCAGGACGGCGACCGCAGCGTCCGCATCTCCTTCGCCAAATCGACCCTGGACTTCCGCCGCGACGACCAGCGGCTCCAGGCCTCCCTGGGCAAGGGTGGCGACATGGAGCTGAGCGCCATGGGCATGACCACCACGGCCACCGGAAAGTCCACCGGCATGATCGTCCGTTCCGAAGGCTTCAGCGAGGACGAGATCAAGGATATCCTCGGCAAGCTGAACGACATGGCCTCCAAGTCCGGCGGCGACGGGATGAAGGGGCTGGCGGTGCTGAAGCCGACCACCTCCAAGGACGGCGTCACCCATTTGACGCTCGACCTGTCCGCCCCGGTTGCCGGGTTGTCCGGCGGCAAGGACGGCGCGGCGGTGAAGGAAGCGGCGGCAGCCTCGGCGTCGGGCTCGACCGCGAAGCCGCAGAGCGTCGACCTCAAGGCCTGAGGCGCTTTTTTCGCATCCAACTTGTCACAGCGCCGGCCCGGAACCGACCGGACCGGCGCTTGCCCATGCCGGATGGCTTCATTACAAGCGGACTGACGCCGGCCGGACAGCCGTGCCTCACCCGTTCCCGGAACCATCGCCCGGACAGAAGTCATGACCGACCGCGACACGCTGCTGGCCCTGAACCAGGCCTTCTACCGCGCCTTCACCAACCGCGACGCCGCCGCGATGGAAGCGCTGTGGGCGGAGACGCTGCCCGTGTCCTGCATTCATCCCGGCTGGACCGCCCTGTTCGGCCGCGACGCCGTGCTGACCAGCTGGCGCGACGTTCTGCGCGCTCCCAGCGGCATCACCGTCGAGGCGCGGAACGAGCGCGTCACCCTGCACGGCGACACCGCCCTCGTGGTCTGCGAGGAGACGCTGGGCGGTGCCGTGCTGGCCGCCACCAACCTGTTCGCACGGGAAAACGGCAGCTGGCGTCTTGCCCACCATCAGGCCGGTCCGATCGCCCAGGCCCGCGCCGACGTGGAGGTCCCCGCCAAGGCACCGCGCCGCCTGCATTGAAGACGGTGCCGGCTCAGGGCAGGCTCGCCACCTCCGGCCGGGTTTCAAGATGGCGGACGAGGTCGATCACGACCCGATCGGCGGTGACCTGATCGGGATCGCTGTTGGTCAGCGCCACCACACCCCAGCGATGCGCCTTCGAAAAGGCGATGTAGGCGTTGAAGCCGCCGGTGGAGCCGGAATGCCAATGGATCGGCGTTCCATCCCCCGCCCAGGCAACGAACCAGCCGAGCGCCATCGCCCCGGCCCCCAGGCTTCCCGCATCGGCCAGAGCCCGGCCATCGACCTGCACCGTCTGCGCCAGGGCCAGGGTCGCCGATGCCGCGGGGGCGCAACCCTGTCCGTCCGGTCCGGCGGCGCGGCCGGGACAGTCGCCCAGGTTGGCGGACAGCCAGCGCAGCATGTCGTCGGCGGAGGAATAGAGGCCGAAGGCCGGCAGCATCGCCGGCGCCTCCCAATCCGGCACGATCCGGCCGCGGGCATGGCCGGCCGCCTTGCGCGCCCGCTGCTCCGCCGTCGGCTGCAGGGTGGTGTCGCGCAGGCCGAAGCGGTCGGTCACCACCCGCTTCAGCAAGATCTCGTAAGGCTGGCCGGCCGCGGCGGACAGCGCCTCCCCCAGCACCGCCATGCCGGCGTTGGAGTAGCTGAAGCGCACGCCCGGCGGCACCGGCAACCGATAACCGGACAGCCACAGCCCGAGTTCGGCCCGCGACAGCGGCTTGTAGGGATTGCGCGGATCCTCCAGCCGGTTCCAGGAAAACCGCGGGGTCTCCGGCACGCTGGGCAGGCCGGCGGTGTGGGTGGCAAGGTCGCGCAGGCGGATGCGCAGGCCGTCATGGTCCGGCAGATGGGCGACCTGCACCGGCCCGACGCGCCGCAAATGCTGTTCCAGCGGATCGTTGGGGGACAGGCGGCCCTCCCGCACCAATTCCGCCATGATGGTGCCGGTGAAAGGCTTGGTGAGGGAGGCGATCTGGAACAGCGTGCGCCCGTCCGCCGGTCCGCCGTCCGGACGCCCGGCGTCGCCGCGCCCGACCACCAGCGTCCGGCCATCGCGGATCACGCCGACGACCAGACTGCCCGCCCCGGCCGGCGGTTGGCGCTCCTCCACCGCGCGGGTCACCAAGTCGGCCAGCGGATCGCCGCTCCTCTCACCGGATCGATCGAGTCCGATGGCCTCGGTCGGGCCGAGGGGAACACTCCACAGCAGCAGACATAAAACGCCCAAGAGCAGCCTGCGCCGCATCCCCGCCTCCGCCCGGCCTCAGAATCGCAGGTTCGGAGAGTGGGGGGAGGGTCGGCGGGCGGACAGGGCCGCGAAGGGCGATCCGGCGAAAGACGGCGGCGGAGCGGTGGGGGGTACTCCCCAACCACCCGCGCTGCCTCAACCGGTCACTTCAGCCGGGCATTCGGCCGGGCGGTCATTCAGTGGGGCGGTCATTCGGTCGGGACATCAGCCTTTGGCGGACGGCGGTCCTTGACGATGGACAGCGGCACGTCGTCGGCCGCGATCTCCAGGATCGGATGGCCGTCCAGCAGCGACGGGCAACGCTTCACCTGGGTGAAGGCCAGGAAGAAGTCGGCCTTGCGCCAGTCCGGCTCGATCCCGTTGACCAGACGCAGCCAGGGCGGCAGTTCGAACCGGACTGCCAGCGTGTTGCCGCAGACGGTCAGGGTATACTGCCGCGGCGGGGGGCGGCCGTCGTTCTCGCGCTCGACATACTCGATCAGTTCCTGCAGCGCTTCGTGCAGGGAATTGCCCCAGTAATCCAGTTCGAACTTGCCGTCGGCGCCCCGTACGCCTCCGACGAACTGGTTGTAGTACACGTACTGGTTCGGATGCATGGCGCCCAGCTGCCACGCGTACACCACCGCGACCACGGTCATTGCGGCGGCGAAGCCCTGCCCCAGCGCCCGGCCGCCGCGCTGGCACAGCGTCCACAGCCGGTCGGCGGCGATGGCGGCCATCACCACGAAGGGCGGCACCAGGAACAGAAAATGGCGGATGCCGTTGTAGACCGACGGCCGCATCAGGATGAACAGCAGGATCGGCAGGAAGCCCGCCAGCGCCAGTGGGGTGTAGCGCACCAGCGTGAAGGCGCCGGTCCGCCGCCAGCCGCCGCGGGCCAGCCATATCCCGGCCAGCACCACCGCCGCGGCGACGCCGATCACCACCGCTTCCGGCAGCTTCACCGCCAGATAGACCGGCAGATACAGGGCAGGCGGGTCGTTGGAATGGACCAGTTCGCCCATGAACAGGGTCTGGATGTCGATGGGGAAGTGCGAGACGACGCGCAGCGCCTCCAGGGGATTGCGGAACGGCCTCTGCACGACCCAGGGCCAGAACACGGCCATGATCGCATAGGCGACTGGGATCGCCGGCCACAGGGACAGGAAGGCGCCGCGTGCATCGACCAGTGCCCAGCGATGCCCCTCCTGCCGCGTCACCAGGGCGAAATGCAGAGCCATGGCGACCGCGAGATAGAAACCGGCCAGCACCCCGCCGACGCGGATCGCCAGCGTCAGGCCCAGCACCAGCCCGAACTTCAGCACCGCGCTGCGGTTGGGCCGCGGCAACTGCTTGAGGATGCGGGTGGCGAAATAGAGCGTCCACACCATTCCGGCCGCGAACGGCACGTCCTTGGTGTTGTTGAACATCGCACCGTAATAGACACCGCTCAGCGACAGCAGCGCCGCGGCGATGAAGCCTGCGCGCGGGCCGGCCAGCAGCCGGGTGTAGCGCCATGTCCCGGCAATGCCCAGCACGCCGACCAGCGCGCAGAGCAGATGCCGCGTCTCGTATTCCTCGAAGGGGGAAAAGGGCACGATCACGGCGGTGACGAGGTCGAACAGACCGCCGTAATAGGCCAGATCCTTGAAATGGAAAGCAGAACGGTCCTGGAAGAAACTGGTGTAGTAGGACAGCAGCTTCTTGCCGTAGATGTGCTGCACCTCCTCGTCCGTGCTGATGCCGTAGCTGAGGAAGGTCAGCGAGGCCAGGATCAGCAGCCCCAGCAGCAGCGCGCGCGACAGCCCGTCCCACAGCGCCGCCTCTCCGCGCGGCAGCGCCAGGCCGGCGGCAGTGGCGATGCCCGAGGCGGGGGATGGCGGGGCGGTTCCGGAGGGACGGCGTCGGGCGGCGGGCATCCCGTCACCGGCATCTTTGTCGCCGGTGCGCAGGCGGGTCTCGATGCTCATCGCTGCCGCTCCTGACCCGCCGGGTTGTCGACCGGATCGAACTGGTGCTCGTGCTCCTCATCCGACGGACCGAAGCCGTGGGCTGAGCGCACAATGAACAGCGGTCTGCCCTTTACCTCGGCGAAGACGCGGCCCAGATAGTCACCGATGATGCCCAGCGTGATCAGTTGGATACCGCCCAGGAACAGCACCGCGACCAGCAGCGATTCATAGCCGGGCACGTCGACGCCGTGGAGCAGCGTGCGGACCAGCCGGATCAGGATATAGACGAAGGCCACGCCCGACACGGCCATGCCCACCAGGCTCCAAACCCGCAGGGGGAAGGTGGAGAAGGCGGTCAGACCGTCGAAGGACAGGCGCAGAAGCTTGACGAAGCCCCATTTGGTGTCGCCCCCGGCGCGCTCCCCCTGTTCATAGGGGATGGCGGCCTGCCGGAATCCGACCCAGGCGAAGATGCCCTTCATGAAGCGTGTGCGCTCCGGCATCCGGTTGATCACCTCGACCACGCGGCGGTCCATCAGGCGGAAATCGCCGACCTCGCGCGGAAGCTTGATCTCCGACAGATGGTCGAAAACCCAGTAGAACAGCTTGGCGAACAGCCGGTGCTTCAGGCTCTGCCCGACGCGGGCGTGCCGTACGGCGACGACCACGTCGAACCCTTCGCGCCATTTGGCGATGAAGGCCGGCAGCAGTTCCGGCGGATGCTGCAGGTCGGCGTCCATCGGCACCACGGCGTCGCCGGTGGTGTGGCTGAGCCCGGCGGACAGCGCCAGCTCCTTGCCGAAGTTGCGCGACAGGTCGACCACCTTCACCCGCGGGTCGCGGTCATGGACGTCCAGCAACCGGTCGACGGTGTCGTCGCGGCTGCCGTCGTTGACGCAGACCACCTCCCAATCCATCGCCAGCCCGTCCAGCACCGGGGTGAGCCGGGCGAACAGGGCGTCGATGTTGGGACCTTCGTTGTAGAAGGGGATGACCACCGACAGGCGTCCGCGCCGCGGACGGCCCGAACGGTCTGGACTCGACCGGCCGGTGCCCGACCGGCCGGTGGATGGCTGGCCGGTGGGTGGCTGGACATCGCCGGGACGGCGTGCGGAAGCGGTGCGGGCATCCGAAGAGGCCGCGGAAATGGGCGCGTCGGGAATGGACATGGCCAGCCGTCGGGTCAAAGCGTCAGAGACCGGGAGGAAGAGGGATCGGCGACGACCCCGGACGGCCGCTGCGCCCTTTGGCATATACCACGATACCAGGGGATGTTCAAAATGCCTCTCCTGTGACCGCCGCGGCACAAAAAATGGCCTTTCCGCCCGTGAAAGCGCCCGCGGGACGGCAGCCCGCGACCCCACGCAACGGGCAAACATGCAAGGCGTCCGTTTATTCCACGCCCGCCGCCCATCGCGTTCCCCTGCGTCACCCGGGCCTCTTCCCGCTGCCGGCCCCTACGGCCCGGCCATACCGGGGCATGTGGCATGCTTCCTGAAACAGGTCGTAGGGGCTGACCTTTTCCGGTCGCCTTGACCAAGCGCTGAGCAGCGCCCCTGTGCCGACGGAGGCCTCGACCATGAGCCTTTTCAATCGCTTTTCCGTGGGTTCCAAGATCACGGCGGCCAGCGCCGGCATCCTGGTGTTCCTGGTGCTGATCGGCGGCATCGGCGTGGTGGCCCTGTCCGATGCCGGCGGTGCGGTGGAGACCTACCGGCGGCTCGGCCAGCAGACCAACGAGGCCGGGCGCATCCAGGCCCTGATGCTGGAGATGCGCCAGCAATCCACCCGCTTCCTGCTGACCGGAGATCCGGAAGTCGGCACCACCGTCCGCCGTCTTGCCGGCGAGGCGGCGCAGACCATCGACAAGGCCCGCACCCTGTTCGCCGACCCGGCCCTGCTGCAGACCGTCGACCACATGGCGCAGGAGATCGCCCAGTATCAGGAGGCCTTCGCCGCGACGATGGAACTGCAGGCCCAGCGCAGCAAGGCCATTGCCGAACTGGACGAGATCGGACCCCGGCTGGAGGGTGCCCTTGACACCATCATGGACAGCGCCGGCGCCGCCGGCGACACCGACGCCGCCTATCTGGCGGGCATGGCGCTGCGCCACATGCTGTCCGCCCGTGTCTCGGCCACGCGCTACAACGTCGACGGCTCCCCGGCGCTGGCAAGCCAGACCCGCTCGCAATTCACCGACGCCGCCAGCCGCGGCGGTGCGATGATGGCGAAGCTGACCGACCTGGACCGCCGCAAGATGGCGATGTCCTATACCGCGATGCTGCGCGTCTACACCACCGGCTTCAACGCCGTGGTCAAGGCGACGACCGAGCGCGACCGGCTGGTGACCGAGGTGCTGACTCCCGTCGGCGATTCCATCGCTGCCGAGGCCGAGCAGCTGACCGTCGCCAGCGTCGACCATCAGAAGCAGCTGGGCGAAGAGACCGGCGCCTTCATCACCAAGGCGCTGACCGTGATGATCGCCGCTTCTCTGGTCGCGGTGGTCCTGGGGCTGGCGACCGCGCTGCTGATCGGGCGCGGGCTGTCGCGCCCGGTGGTGGCGATCACCGACCGCATGACCCGGCTGGCCGGCGGCGACCGCAGCGTCGACATCCCCGGCCTGGAGCGCGCCGACGAGATCGGCGGCATGGCCAGGGCCCTGCACGTCTTCAAGGACAGCCTGATCGAGAGCGACCGGCTGGCCGAGGCCCAGCGCGCCGACCATGAGGCGCGACGCAGCCGCGGCGAGCGGATCGACCGGCTGACCCAGGAGTTCGACCGGCTGGTCCTGGCGGCGCTGGGCCGGGTGTCGGCGGCGGCGACGCAGCTTCAGGCCACCGCCCAGACCATGTCCGCCACCGCCGAGCAGACCACCCGTCAGGCCGACGCGGTCGCCAGCGCTTCCCATGAAGCGACCGGCAATGTCGAGACGGTGGCATCCGCGACCGAAGAGTTGACCGCCTCCATCGCCGAGATCGGCCGGCAGGTGGCCGAAAGCACCCGCATCGCCGGCCAGGCGGTCGCGACCGCCGAGAAGACCGACGGCACCGTCCGCGGGCTGGTCGACGCCGCCCAGCGCATCGGCGAGGTCGTGCAGCTGATCACCGACATCGCCAACCAGACCAATCTTCTGGCGCTGAACGCCACCATCGAGGCGGCGCGCGCCGGTGAAGCCGGCAAGGGCTTCGCGGTGGTGGCGTCGGAGGTCAAGAACCTCGCCAACCAGACCGCAAAGGCGACGGAGGAGATCGGCAGCCAGATCGCCGGCATCCAGGAGATCAGCCGGCAGGCCGCCGGTGCCATCGCCGAGATCGGCCGGGTGATCGCCGAGATCAATCACATCTCCACCACCATCGCCGCCGCGGTGGAGGAGCAGGGTGCAGCCACCAAGGAAATCAGCCGCAACGTACAGCAGGCGGCGCGCGGCACCCAGCAGGTGTCCGGCAACATCGCCGGCGTGTCGGAGGCCGCGGCATTCACCGGCGACGCCTCTCGCGAAGTGCTGACCGCCGCCGACGGATTGAACCATGAGGCGACCGACCTGCGCGGCTTCGTGTCGCGCTTCCTGACCGATATGCGGGCTGCGTAAGAAACGGTATCGAACGTCAGCGCGGCCGTGACGCTTGTGGCGTCGGCGCGACCCGAACGGACCGGGTCTTGCCGGCGCCCTTCTTCTGCCGGGCGGCCCAGCTCTTTTGCCCGGTTACATTCCCCTTGCGCCTGGGCGCCCCCTTGGGCACATAGGCGCCATGATCCTGACCCCCATCGCCATCGACGACATGCCGAAGGCCATCGCGGCCTTCGACGCCCATCTGGACGGCCATGCCCAAGCGCGGGCCGCCTTCCGCCGGATCGCCGCAACCTGGCCCGTGCGGCCGGAGGACGAGCCCGGCGGTGGCGTCGACACGCCGGCCCATCGGGCCGAGGCGGTGCGGCTGGCCCATGCCCATGGCATCGACACGCTGGACGAGCCGCCCAGCCGCTCCTTCATGTGGGACGGCAAGGTGATCCGCACCGATGTCGAGGCGACGGTGATCGTGCATGAGGTGGCGCATTGGCTGTGCGCGGCGCCGGAGCGGCGGACGCTGATCGATTACGGCCTGGGCCCCGGCCCGGAGACCACCGCCCGCAAGGAGGCCCGCGCCGACAAGCGCCTGTGTTTCGAGGACTGCATGCATGAGGAGCAGCAGACTTCGCTGCTGGGAGTGCTGTGGGAGGTGGAACTGGGCCAGCCGGGGATCCTGGCCTTCCTGGAACAGAACTGGATGGAGCATTGGGAGCGGCCGAGCACCGCCGCCTTCTTCATCCGCCACGCCGAGGAATTGTTCACCCGCGGCCTGATCGACGCCGACGGTCGCCCGACGACCGCGCGCGAATGGGCGGATGCGCGGCGCGGAGTGCTGGTGGGGTAAGCGTAGGCTTACGATTGCCCCCACCTATCCTCCCCCGCCCAGCGGGGGAGGGATTGGAGCTTTGTCGGCGTTCTTCGGTAGTCCCTCCCCCGCCCAGCGGGGGAGGATAGGTGGGGGGCTAACGCCCCCAAGTCTCAACCATCACGCCGCGGTGATGCGGGCGATGAAGGCCTCGATCTCGTGGTCCAGGCGATTGAAGCTGCGCGACAGCTCTTCCGTGGTGTTCTGCACCGAGCCGGCGGAATGGCCGGTGGTCTCCGCGGCCTGCTGGACCAGACGCATTTCCTGCATCACCGCCATGGTGTCGACGGCAGCGCGCTGGGACCGGGCGCTGATGTCGCGGGTGGCGGCGTCCTGCTCCTCCACCGCGGCGGCGACGGTGCCGAGTGACTCGTCGACCTGACGGATGGTGCCGACGATGGCGCGGATGGCGCCGACCGCAGCATGGGTGGCGGCCTGGACCGCCGCGATTTCCGCGCCGATCTCCTCCGTCGCCTTGGCCGTCTGGTTGGCGAGGCTCTTCACCTCCTGCGCCACCACCGCGAAGCCCTTGCCCGCCTCGCCGGCGCGCGCCGCCTCGATGGTCGCGTTCAGCGCCAGCAGGTTGGTCTGGCCGGCGATCGACTGGATCAGGCCGACGACCTCCTCGATCTTGCGGCTGGCCTCGCTCAGCCCCTGGACGATGCTGTCGGTGCGGCCGGCCTCGTCCACCGCGCCACGGGCAAGCTGCGCCGACTGGCTGATGGAGCGGGTGATCTCGTCGATCGAGGCGCGGAGCTGCTCGGCGCCGGCAGCCACGCTCTCGACCTCGCTGGTCGCCTCCTGCACGGAATGGGCGACGCTGTCGCTGTGGTGGCTGGTCTGCTTGGCGTTGTCGAGCATCGAATTGGCTTCGTTGCGCATCGACGTGGCGGAGCGCACCACCTCGCCCATCATCGCCTTGACCGACGCCTCCAGGTCGTTGGCGAGCGCCGACATCGCCTGACGCCGTTCCTGGTCGTTGCGGATGCGCATCGCCTCCTGCTCGCGGGACAGTTCCTGCACCCGGACGGCGTTCTCCTTGAACACCTGGACGGTGCGGGCCATCTGGCCGATCTCGTCGCCGCGATCCGCGGCGGGAATGTCGGCTTCCAGGTTGCCGCGGGCCAGCCGTTCCATCACGTCGGTCAGGCGCACGATGGGCCGGGCGATGTTCATGCCGATGAACAGGGCAACGCCGACCGTCACCAGCAACGCGCCCCCCGCCACCAGCATGAAAGCCTGGGTCGTGTTGTCGACCGACGCGTTGACCAGGGTGTAGGCGTCCGTGGAGACCTTGCGCTTGTAGGTCAGATAGTCGCGGCTGGTCGCCTGCAGTCGGGTGTAGGCCGACTGCACCTCCTGCAGGAAGTCCAGCGGATCGACGCCCATCTTCAGCAGGTCGAGGAAACTTCCCACCTTTGCAAGATAGGTCGCGGCGTCGCTGCCGAACCGCTCGAAATACTTCGCTTCCTCGTCGGTTTCGGCGGTGGCGCCCTTCAATGCTTCCGATTGTCCCTTCAGCTTGTCGAGCTGCGCGTTGAGCGCCTTCATCTCCTCTTCCACCGCCTTGGGCGAGGCGTTCGCGCTGCTGAGGATCACCGTTCGGTACATGCCGGCGTGGGCCACCGTCAAGGTGTCGGTCAGTCCCTGGATCTCCGCCTCGCGTGTGAAGGAGCGGTTGAACAGGGTATCGAGCAGCGTCGACTGCTGGGTGATCGCCGACCAGCCGAGCAACGCGATCACCAGCATGCCGATGATCGCCGTCGTCGCCGGAATGGCCATCTTGACGGGGATGTGGAAGTTGTTGAGGAGGGTCATGGGGCACCTGCGTCGGCCGCCGGTCCGTGGCGCGAACCATCCGGCATTGCTTTGGAGCGGAGGAACGGGCCGCGGTCGCACGACGCCGGCGGCACCATCGGCGCCGCCCTGCGTTCCGCCATCGCCGCACCGCTCCGCGATACGTGGTTGGAACGAGATCCCTTTACGGGTCCGAATCCGCATCCGGGGCGGCCGTCCCGCCGGCACGATCGCCACCGCGTCATCTCATCCCGGAAATCTTTTTCAATGATTAACGAGGCTTCTTTTGTCTGAGTCTTTGATCTGTCACAACCGATTGCCGATTTTTCGGCATATCCCCGCATGTACTTCTCGGTCATACTATCATATGCACCACAAAAGACCGGATTTCTCTTTTCCGGATCGGACCCGGCCGGATACCGCCGCATTGGCGGCGGACTCTCCTTTTCCGTGTTTTTCCAGAACAAGAGACAGCCTCTGCGCAGACAAGTTGCTTCGGAATTCATACAATTAGAGGCTAACAGGATTTCACTCGCGCATCAATGGCGAGCAATCCGGTCATACTGCCGCATGCGGCATGTGCACCGGCGCGCCTTCCCGCCGGATGCACGGCGGGTGGCCCCAGTCGATTTCCAGTCTTTTCAAATATATGCCAAATAAATGCGCCTTCGCAGCGGCCCTGCGTCAGCCCGCGGCCGATACCATGAAGGCGATGGAGATCGACACCGGGGACAGCAGGGTGGAGATCAGCAGCGACATCGACACCACATCCCTCCCGGCGTTGTAGCGCTCGGCGAAGACGTAGGCGTTGATGCCGATGGGCAGGGCCGCGGCGGTCACCGCCGGGGCGACCCACACCGGCGGCAGGTCGAAGACATGGGTGGCCAGCAGCCAGGTCAGCAGCGGATGCAGCCCGGTCTTCAGCAGGGCCACGACCGTCGCGGGCAGCACCGCGCCCGAGGCCGGGCTGAGCGCCAGCGACGCGCCCAGCGTGAAGCAGGCGCAAGGAAGCACCGTCTGCGCCATCATGGTGAAGCTCTTCATCACCATGGGCGGAATCGGCAGATGAATCAGGTTGGCCGTCAGCCCGAGAATGACCGACACCACCAGCGGGCTGGTCAGAGTCGCCTTGGCCGCCCCCAGCGTCGCCTGCACCGGACGCCCGGACCGGCCGCCGCGCGCCGACCGCTGGGTCTCCGCCAGCATGGTGGCGGAGGTGAACAGCAAGGGCGACTGGAAGACGATCAGCAGCATCACCGGCACCGCCACCGTCGGCCCATAGGCCTCCATGATGATGGGCGAGCCGAGAAGCGCGATGTTGGAAAAGGAACTGGCAAGGCCGATGGGTGCGATCTGCTCCCGCCGGCCCGCCATCCGCATCCACAGCCCGCCCACCAGGAATACCGCCACCGCCGCGATGTAGAAGGACCCCAGCACCGCCCATTCCAGAGGATCGGGAATGTCCGCCCGCGCCATGTTGGAGAACAGCAGCGCCGGCAGCGCATAGATGCCGAGGAAACGGGAAAGCCCCTGAACCATCGCATTGCTGAACCCGCGGTAGCGCGCCGCCCAGTAGCCAAGGGCGATCAGGCCGAACATCGGCAGGACGATCTGGAAAATCAGCGACATGGACGCGGCACCGTGTGGGCGGGGTCGGCCGGTCGGGCCGATAATGCGGGGGCTTTCCTTACACCGATCCGCTCATTCGGCGGGAACGATCTCCAGCGGCGGGACGCCCAGCACGTCCACCAGGGTGGCGCCGGCCTCGATCTGCTCGGTCCACTGGCGCTCGCGTTCGAGCAGGGCGAGGCTCTGGGTCAGGGCGGCGTCGGCGAAAGCCAGCGGCACGACCACCACGCCGTCCTCGTCGCCCAGGATCAGGTCGCCGGGGTTGACCGGCACGCCGCCGATGGCCGCGGTGACGTCCATCTTGCCGCCGAAATTCTTGTGCGGGCCACGGGCAACGGCCCCCTTGGCGAATACCGGCAGGCCGAGTCCGCGGATTTCGTGCAGGTCGCGGACGGAGCCGTCGACCACCAGCCCGCCGAGCGCCCGGCGCTTGCAGCAGCGCACCACCCATTCGCCGGCCAGCGCCACGTCGTCCAGACCGCCGCCGGCCACGACAACGACGTCGCCCGGTTCGGCCAGGCTGACGGCATGATGAACCATGCTGTTGTCGCCGGGCATGGTGACGACGGTGCGGGCCTGACCGCAGATGCGCATGCCCGGCACCATCGGCTTGATCCGCGAATCCATGCTCTGGCAGCGGTTCAGCGCATCGGAGGCGACGCTGCTGGGCACCGACGACCATTTGGCGAGGGCGTCGGTGGACAGCCGGCGGTAGTCGACGAGGTAGCGTTGCATGGCCATGGCAGGGTCCTTTCTTCGGATTGGTCTTCGTGTCTGGATCGGGTTCGGAGGGGGCGTGGGGCGGTGACGGTTCCTGCGTCGGTCGATCCCGAGACCGGCCGACCCGATATGGCGGACGGGCCAAGCGATCCAGGCGTCCTTATGCGGGAAGGCTTCGGGACTTCGACGCGCTTTTCCGCGGATCATCTGCGAGCGGCACAACCCCCGGAGCTTTAGACGCCATTTATTTAGATTTTGAAGTGTACCCGCATAGGCCGTCATACGCAAGGAGGTTTACAATCTGTAAATACGTCATAGGAAATTTCATCTCTTGATGCTGGTTATAACAAAGCACCACACGCTCTGGACGTGAAATTACAAGACAGTCACCAGCCAAGCTCCTGCGATTCACAACTGTCGTGGCAGGCAATGGGGATTGAGCAGAATCGGAAAAACGCACCCTCGTGTAAGCTGGGGAACTCGCCTACAATTGTATGATGCCGACCGCTCGTCTTGGCACAATCTCTGGATAGGCCATTCAACCCGCAAACGCGGACCGGCGCCGCCGGGCGCACAAGGCGGAGGAAAAGGCGGAGGAACCGTGACGCGGGGGCCGGTGGGCCGGTGGGCCGGGGCGGATCGCCCGAAGATGACAGGCCGGCAAATGAGAGCGCCAAAAAGCGAAAGGCCGGCACCCGAAGGTCCGGCCTTTTGAGATCGCATGCTCCAGCGGGAAGGCTGGAAAAAACTGGAGCGGGCGAAGGGATTCGAACCCTCGACCCCAACCTTGGCAAGGTTGTGCTCTACCCCTGAGCTACGCCCGCGCTCCGTACCGTCGTTCAGCAGCTTGTCGGTGCCGTCCGGCGGTGTGCGGCGGACTATACTCATCGGCCGACGCATTGCAAGCGCGTTGTTTCAGTTTTTCTGACCGGCTGGACGATTTTTTGCGGGACCGGTACAAGGGTGTCATGGACACAGCACCGACCTCCCTTCCGGACGCCTCCCTTCCAGATGGGGACGCGCCGCTGCCGACCTCGCCGGACCAACTGCTGGCGCGGCTCGACGCGCTGGGCATCCAGGCGACCACGCACCGCCACCCGCCGCTGCACACGGTGGAAGAGAGCAAGGCCCTGCGCGGCGCACTGCCCGGCGGCCATTGCAAGAACCTGTTCCTGAAGGACAAGAAGGATCAGCATTGGCTGGTGGTGGCGCTGGAGGATGCGCAAATCGACCTGAATCGGCTGGACAAGGCGATCGGGTCGGCGCGGCTGTCCTTCGCCTCGGCCGACCGGCTGTGGCGCGTCCTCGGCATCCGGCCGGGGTCGGTCACGCCCTTCGCCCTGGTCAACGACACCGGGCACAAGGTGCGCGTCGTCCTGCAACAGGCGATGATGGAGCATGACCTGCTGAACTATCATCCGCTGCTGAACGACCGCACCACGGCGATCCGGCGCGACGACCTGCTGCGCTTCATCCGTGCCTGCGGGCACGAGCCGGCGATCGTCGATTTCGGCCGCACCGGGGATTGACCGGCTCCGGCGGCGGTTCCACGCAATGCCTGCCCACGCAATGCTTGCTTGAGCCGCCTTGCGCGCTCACATATGTCGGCAACGATCAGGATCCGGACCGGCGACGGCCGGGCCGGCAACTCCATGGCCCACCGGGATGACCTACTGGGCCAGGCATCACCAACGGGACCGAAACACGCCATGTTCTCCATGCCCCCCGCCAACGGGTCCAAGCCCGCCGCTCCCGCCGCCGGTGCCGCCCCCAGTGCCGCCGACGTCGTCAAGGACAGCAGCGACCGCGCCTTCATGGCCGACGTGATCGAAGCCTCGCGCGACGTTCCGGTGATCGTCGATTTCTGGGCGCCCTGGTGCGGCCCCTGCAAGCAGCTGGGCCCGATCATCGAGAAGGTGGTTCGCGCCGCCAAGGGTGCGGTACGCCTGGTGAAGATCGACACCGACGCCAACCCGATGATCGCCTCGCAGCTGCGTGTTCAGTCGATTCCGGCGGTCTACGCCTTCTTCCAGGGCCGCCCGGTCGACGGCTTCATGGGCGCCCTGCCCGAATCGCAGGTGAAGGCCTTCGTCGACAAGCTGGTGGCGCTGGCCAAGCAGGCCGGCGCCGGCGGCGGGGCCGGTGACCTGCTGGAGGAGGCCTTCGCCCAGGCCAAAGAGCTGATGGAGGGCGGCGACCTGCAGGGCGCGCTCGACCTCTACAGCCAGATCATGCAGGCGGAGCCGGAGAACGCCCAGGCCTATGCCGGCATCATCCGCTGCCTGATCGCCGCCGGCGACCTGGAGAATGCCAAGCAGATGCTGGCCCAGGCGCCGGAAGCCATCGCCAAGGACAAGGAGCTGGACAACGTCCGCGCCGCCCTCGACGTGGCCGAGCAGGCCGCCAACGCCGGTCCGATCCCCGAGCTGATGGAGAAGGTCGCCCACGATCCGAACGACCACGCCTCGCGCTTCGACCTCGCCATGGCGCTGTTCGCCGCCGGCAAGCGCGAAGCCGCGGTGGACGAGCTGTTGGAGATCTTCAAGCGCGACCGGACCTGGAACGAGGACGGCGCCCGCAAGCAGCTTGTGAAGTTCTTCGAGGCGTTCGGCCAGACCGACCCGCTGACGGTGAAGACCCGCCGCCGCCTGTCGACCATGATGTTCAGCTGACGCTTTTCCCGACGCAGGACGGCTGTTCCACCGGCGAAGGGGTTCTATCTGATTGGCATGACCAGGAACCCAACCAGAAACTCCTTCGACCCGGATTTCAGCCAGTTGCCGGGGATGCTGCCCATCTTCCCGTTGGCCGGCGTCCTGCTGCTGCCGCGGGCAAGGCTGCCGCTGAACATCTTCGAGCCGCGCTACCTCGCCATGGTCGAGGACGCGCTGGGCAGCGGCCGCATGATCGGCATGGTCCAGCCGCTCGACCCCACCGGGCGGGAGCGCGAGCCGGCGGTCTATGACTGCGGCTGCGCCGGCCGCATCACCAGCTTCGCCGAGACCGACGACGGCCGCTTTCTCATCACCCTGACCGGCGTTGCCCGTTTCGAAGTCGGGCGGGAGGTGGAGGGAGCGCGCGGCTACCGCCGGATCGTTCCCGACTGGCGCCCCTTCCGTACCGACCTGGAGCATGAGGCCTGCGGCGACATCGACCGCAACCGGCTGCTCGGCGCGCTGAAGAGCTATTTCCGCGTCCAGGGCCTTTCTGTCGACTGGAAGTCCATCGAATCGACGCTGGACGAACGGCTGGTCAACTCGCTCGCCATGATCTGCCCATTCACGCCGGGCGAGAAACAGGCGCTGCTGGAGGCCCCGACCCTGGCGGAGCGTGGGAAGCTCTTGATCGGGCTGGTCGAGATGGCCATTCTCGACAGCCATGACGGGGACGGTCCGCCGCCCAAGCATTGATCCTTATCCTTGAACACTGTGAGACACGACATGGCGACGCCCGAGGACAAGAGCAGCGAATCGAAAACCAGCGCGCGGGTCGACCCGAAGCTGCTGGAAATCCTGGTCTGTCCGCTGACCAAGGGCCCCCTGCGCTACGACGCCGAACGCGGCGAACTGGTCAGCGAGCGCGCCGGGCTGGCCTACCCGATTCGCGACGGCATCCCGATCATGCTGATCGACGAGGCCCGCAGCCTGGACAAGGCGGGGGCGTCGCGATGAACGAGGAAGGGTTTGGGACGGTCCACTGGCCGACCGAGATCCGCCTGAAGAAGGAGGAGAAGCGGCTGGAGGTCGATTTCGACGATGGCCGGACCTTCTCCTACCCGGCGGAGTTCCTGCGCGTGGTCAGCCCATCGGCCGAGGTGCAGGGCCACAACCCCAGCCAGAAGCAGACCGTCGCCGGCCGCCGTCATGTCGGCATCATGCGGGTCGAGCCGGTCGGCAACTATGCCGTCCGCATCGTCTTCGACGACCTGCACGACAGCGGCATCTACACCTGGAAATACCTCTACGAGATCGGCTCCGAACAGGAGACCCTGTGGGCCGAGTATCTGGAGGAACTGCAGGCCAAGGGCCTGAGCCGCGACCCTCGGCGGTAGGGTGAGGTTCCCTCTCCCGCCCTGGGAGAGGGAACCTCACATCACTTCCAGATCGGTTTCCCGCTGCCCGGCAGGCCGTAGAGGTCCCATTTCCGGCTGACCTTCTCCACGACCTCCTCGGTCATGTGGAGCTTCTCACCCCATTCGCGCTTGGTCTCCGGCGGCCATTTGTTGGTGGCGTCCAGGCCGACCTTGCCGCCCAGGCCCGATTCCGGGCTGGCGAAGTCGAGATAATCGATCGGCGTGCCCTCGATCACCGTGATGTCGCGGGCCGGGTCCATGCGGGTGGACATCGCCCACATCACGTCCTTCCAGTTCCGCGCGTCGATGTCGTCGTCCACGACGATCACCCACTTCGTGTACATGAACTGGCGCAGGAAGGACCAGACGCCCATCATCACGCGCTTGGCATGGCCGGGATAGGCCTTCTTCATGCTGACCACCGCGATGCGGTAGGAGCATCCTTCCGGCGGCAGCCAGAAATCGACGATCTCGGGAAATTGCTGGATCAGCAGCGGGATGAACACTTCGTTCAGCGCCTCGCCCAGCACCGACGGCTCGTCGGGCGGACGGCCGGTGAAGGTGGACAGATAGATCGGCTTGCGCCGCATCGTCATGGCGGTGACGGTGAAAACCGGGAAGGGTTCGACCGAGTTGTAATAGCCGGTGTGGTCGCCGTAGGGCCCCTCGTCGGCGTATTCGTCCAGGCTGACATGGCCTTCCAGCACGATCTCCGCCTGGGCCGGCACCTTCAGCGGCACCGTCTTGCACTCCACCAGCTCCACCTTCTTGCCGCGCAGCAGGCCGGCGAACTGGTATTCCGACAGGGTGTCGGGCACCGGGGTCACCGCGGCCAGGATGGTGCCGGGATCGGCCCCCAGCACGACGGCGCAGGGCAGCGGCTCGCGCTTCCCACTCGCGGCCCAGCGGTGATGGTGCTGGGCGCCGCCGCGGTGCTTCAGCCAGCGCATGATGGTCTTGTTCTTGCCCAGCACCTGCATGCGGTAGATGCCGAGGTTGAAGTCGTCCTCGCGCTTCCCCGTCGGCCCCTTGGTCACCACCAGCGGCCAGGTGATCAGCGGCGCCGGCTCGCCCGGCCAGCAGCCCTGCACCGGCAGGCGGCCGAGGTCGATGTCGTCGCCGGTCAGCACCACCTCCTGGCAGGGCGCCGAACCGACGGTCTTCGGCTTCATCGACAGCACGGTCTTGGCGAGCGGAATCAACTCCAGCGCCTCGCGGAAGCCGCCCGGCGGTTCCGGCTGCTTGAGGAAGGCCAGCGTCTCGCCGACGGCGCGCAGCTGGTGCGGTTCGCGGTCCATGCCCCAGGCGACCCGCTCGACCGTGCCGAACAGGTTGACCAGCACCGGCATCTCCGACCGTGTGCCGTCGGCCTTGACGACATTCTCGAACAGCACCGCCGGACCATTCTCGGCCAGCAGGCGGGTCTGGATCTCGGTCATCTCCAGCACGGTGGACACCGGTTCCTTCACCACCACCAGCCGCCCCGCCTTCTCCAGCCGGTCGATGAAGTCACGCAACGAGGTGTAGGGCATCGCAGGGTGTCCAGTGTGTGGGTGGTGCGTCCGAAACGGACGATAACCTTCAACTCGGCGGCCGGTCCGTCAAGTGCGGCGGGGTCAGATATGCTGAGAAAGACCGGTGTCGGCGCCTAGCTCGCCGAGCCATTCTTACGATGTCGGCTTTGCCTGGCGTCCAACAGTGCACTGAACTCTTCGGCGTCAATGAACGGCGCGGATAATCGCTGATCAATCAGCCGCCGAAGCAGGTCGATCGTGCTTTCCGAATGCTCGTCCATGTCCTCGGCCGGTAACTTCGATGTGTCAGCCGTCATGACCACCTCCATCTCAAACGTACAGGACGCTTCCCCCCGCTCCAAAAACAAAACCCCTCCCCCACCCCCGGCGGACCAAAGGTCCGGCCGGAAGCGGGAAAGGGGCTTCGTCACAGCTCATGAACCGGGGTGCGAGACCCGGCCTAGGATCAGTACATGTGCTGGCCGCCGTTGACCGACAGGGTCGAGCCGGTCATGAAGCCGTTGTCGTCGTCGACGAGGTACAGCACGGCCTTGGCGATCTCCGACGCGCGGCCCAGACGGCCGACCGGGATGCGCGCGACGATCTTCTCCAGCACGTTGGCCGGCACCGCGCGCACCATGTCGGTGTCGATGTAGCCAGGGGCGATGGCGTTGACGGTGATGCCCTTGGCCGCGCTCTCCTGCGCCAGCGCCTTGGTGAAGCCGTGGATGCCGGACTTCGCCGCGGCATAGTTGACCTGGCCGTACTGGCCGGCCTGGCCGTTGACCGAGCCGATGTTGACGATACGGCCGAAACCACGCTCGCGCATGCCGTCGATCACATTGCGGCACATGTTGAAGCAGGAGGACAGGTTGGTGTGGATCACCTTCTCCCACTGATCGTAGGTCATGCGGTGCATCACGCCGTCACGGGTGATGCCGGCATTGTTGATGAGCACGTCGACCGGGCCGAGATCGGACTCGATCGCGGCGATCCCCTTCTTGCAGGCGTCGAAATCCGCGACGTCGAACTTGTAGGTCGGGATACCGGTGCGGGCGGTGAACTCCTCGGCCGCCTGATCGTTGCCGGCATAGTTGGCGGCGACCTTGTAACCGGCATTCTTCAGGGCGACGGCAACCGCCTCGCCGATGCCGCGGGTGCCACCAGTGACGACTGCAACACGAGCCATAGTTCTTCTCCCCAGATTTAGTGATGGTTGGTTGGTTTCTTTGATTTTTTGTTTTTGGGCATGAGACTCCCTCCGCAGGTCCGGCGGATGCCCCAAGCCTTCAAGCGAAGCGGGCCGCTTCCATTTTGGAAAGCGGCCCGTCCGGTCCTCAGTCGCGCTGGACGCAGAGGGCGATGCCCATGCCGCCACCGATGCACAGGGTGGCGAGACCCTTCTTGGCGTCGCGCTTCTGCATTTCAAACAGCAGCGTGGTCAGTACGCGGGCGCCGGAAGCGCCGACCGGGTGGCCGAGCGCGATGGCGCCGCCGTTGACGTTGACCTTGCTGGTATCCCAGCCGAGGTCCTTGTTGACCGACAGCGCCTGGGCGGCGAAGGCCTCGTTCGCCTCGATCAGGTCGAGGTCGTCGACCGTCCAGCCGGCCTTCTCCAGCGCCTTGCGGGAGGCCGGGATCGGACCGGTGCCCATGATCGCCGGATCGACGCCGGCGGTCGCCCAGGAGACGATGCGGGCCAGCGGGGTGACGCCGCGCTTGGCCGCGTTCTCCGCCGACATCAGAACCAGGGCGGCAGCGCCGTCATTGATGCCCGAGGCGTTGCCGGCGGTCACCGTGCCGTCCTTCGAGAAGGCCGGGCGCAGCTTGGCCAGCGATTCCGGCGTGGTGCCGTGCTTCGGATACTCGTCGTCCGACACGACGACGTCGCCCTTGCGGCCCTTGATGGTGACCGGGACGATCTCGTCCTTGAAGCGGCCGGCCTTCTGGGCGGCCTCGGCCTTCTGCTGGCTGGCGGCGGCGAAGGCGTCCTGCTCGTCGCGGGTCAGCTGCCACTTCTGGGCGACGTTCTCCGCGGTGGTGCCCATGTGATAGCCATGGAAGGCGTCGGTCAGGCCATCGCGCAGCATGGTGTCGAGCAGCTCGGCGGAGCCCATCTTGGTGCCGTTGCGCAGGTGCATGACGTGCGGCGCCATGCTCATGCTCTCCTGGCCGCCGACGACCAGGACGTCGGCGTCGCCGTTCCTGATCGCCTGATAGCCCAGCGCGACTGCGCGCAGGCCGGAACCGCAGAGCTGATTGATGCCGATGGCGGTCGCCTCCACCGGAATGCCGGCGTTGACGGCGGCCTGGCGGGCCGGGTTCTGGCCCTGACCGGCGGTCAGGATCTGGCCCAGGATGACTTCGTCCACTTCCGCTGCGTCGGTCTTGGCGCGGGCCAGCGCTTCGCGGATCGCGACCTCGCCCAGAACGTGGGCGGGAACGGTGCTGAGGGCACCGTTGAAGCTGCCGATGGGCGTACGGGCGGCACCGGCGATGACGACTTCGGTCATTGAACGCTCCTCGAAATAGGACAGTTTTATTATAGCGCTGGTGGGACGCTCGGAGTGATTGTTACCTTAAGTCGGGCAATGTGACGGGTGCAAGCTGGCCGAAGGTCGCGGCGCTAACCTGTCGCAGCAAGCCATTCGGCCAGCGGATTCCACACTCCGGTCTCGGCACCGGCACTCACGACCATTCCGATATGGCCCAGCGGCGGGCGCAGGATGCGCGCATCGGGGATCGCGGCGGGCAGCGCCAGGGCGGACGCGGGCGGGACGATGCGGTCGCGCTCCGGGATCAGGGCCAGGGTGGGCACGCGGATGGCGGCCGGGTCGACCGGAAGGCCCGCGACCATCCAGGCGCCGGCCACGGTGTCGTTGCGCCCGTACCAGCCGGCCAGCGCATCGCGCGCCACACCGGCCACCAGCGGCACCCCGTCGTTCAGCCAGTCCTCAAGCGCGACGAAGGCCGCGGCGGCGCGGGACTCCGGCGCCATGCGGGCGAAGCTGCCGAATTTCTTCAACGCCAGCAGCGGGTCGAGTTGGGCGAACAGCGCCTGCAGCGCGTCCGTCGGCAACTCGCCCCAGCGCTCCAGCGCCGGCCCCCAGGGCTGGATGAAGGCCGCCACCCGGCGCGCCGTGGCCGCATCCTCCGCATGGAAATCCCAGGGCGTCGCCATCAGCCCCAGCCCGGCGAGCGACCGCGGACGGCGCTGCGCCAGCGCCGCGGCCAGCAGCCCGCCCATGCAGTATCCCACCACCGGGACCGGCCGCCCAACCGCCTCCACCACCACATCCAGCGCACGTTCAAGCCGGCCGGCGATATAGTCGGTCAGGGTGAAGCGACGTTCCAGCGGCCCCGGCCGGCCCCAGTCCAGCAGAAGCGGCCGGAAGCCGCGCGCCGCCAGCCAGCGCATCAGGCTCTTGTCCCGTGATAGATCGAGAATGTAGGCCCGGTTGACCAGCGACGGCACGAACAGCACCGGCCGCCCGCCGGCCTCCTCGCCATAATCAAGCAGGCGCGATCCGCCTTCGGCCCAGACCACCGGCGGGTCGGGCAGGTCGCGGACGTAGGGGTGCCGGCGGTAACGCTCGATCCCGGTCAGGACCGCGTCGATGCGGCGCCGGACCTCGCGGTCAACCTCCCGGCTCAGAGGGTCGTCGGCGCTTGGCCCCGCGTTGCCCCGCAGCCGGTCGGCCTGCGACATTTCGTCCCTCAGCGCCGCCGCCCGTTCCCTCAGGGCCGGATTCCAGGGCAGCGAGCCGTTCCTCAAGAGCGGCAATGCGGCCGAGGAGCTGAGCAAGCTGCCGAGCGCCGCCGTCAGATGCAGACCCAGCGGACGCGGCCCCATGCGAAGCGGCGTCCCGTCCGCCCGCTTCCCCTTTTCCCCTTTCCTGTCCTGTGGGCGCTCGCTCATCGAAAGGCCGTTCGCTTTGGGGAGAGACGTTGTGGGAGAACGGTGCCGGACGAGGATCCCAACCGCTGCCGGGCATGCCGCCCCCGCCTAATCCGAACCCGGCGGGCCCGAAGGCGAAGGGTGCCGCGCCCGCCATCCCCTGCCCCATCATCTGAAACATCCGGGCCATCATGTCGGCCGTCTCCGGATCGGCGGCACCCGCCGTCCACTGGTCCTGCCACAGGTCCAGGTAGCGGCGCGCCAGCGATTCATAGGATGGCGGATCAGGCGGAGGATTTGGTTGCGACGGGTCGGCCATGGCCGGATTATAAGGGCGGCGGGGCCGGATTGACCAGCGCGGCATGGCTCCCCACCTATCCATTCGGGTATCGTCGGAGGCTGTCCGGGTGCGTCTCGCTTCTCCGTCAGTGCGGCAATCCGAACCGCAACCGCGGCGGTATGCCGCGGCGCAACGCTGGACAAATTGCTATCCCTTCGAGTAGTCCTAAGGACGGAACAATTTCCGCCGCAATGTCCCCGTGTTCTGGAACATGATGGTTCTGGAATATGTCCCTTCTTGAAAGAGTCCGCGATGGCCGACAAGGAAGACCAGAAGTCCGCTCCGATCACGATCAAGAAGTACGCCAACCGGCGGCTCTACAACACCGCCACCAGCAGCTATGTCACGCTGGACCATCTCTGTCAGATGGTGAAGGACGGGCTGGACTTCGTGGTCTATGACGCCAAGACGGGGGAGGACATCACCCGCTCCGTCCTGACCCAGATCATCGTGGAGGAGGAGAGCAAGGGCCAGAACCTGCTGCCCATCAGCTTCCTGCGCCAGCTGATCGGCTTCTACGGCGACAACATGCAGTCGGTCGTGCCGCGCTATCTGGAATATTCGATGCAGGCGTTCTCCCGCAATCAGGAGCAGATGCGCGACTATTTCCAGAACACGCTGGGCGGCATGTTCCCGTTCGGCCGACTGGACGAGGTCAGCAAGCAGAACATGGCGATGTTCGAACGGGCCATGCGGATGTTCACGCCCTTCGGCGTCGCCGGCGCCCCGGACGACGTCGCCGGTCAGCGTCCGGCCGGACAGCCGGGCGCCACGACTTCTCCCACTCCGGCGGCCGGCGCCACCTTCGACGAGTTGCAGAAGCAGATCGACGAACTGCAGAAGCAGATCGCCAGCATCGCCAAGCCGCCCGGCAAGACGGACGTCAAGTAACCGGCCGGCAAGGTTCCGGAGGGCTGGCAGCACGGAAGGCGGGGGCATACCCCGCCTTTTTCATTGCGCCGGCCGAATCGGGCGCGCAGGCTTGGGGCCGTGCATAGATCGGATCGCGTAAGATCGAACTCGATTTGAAGCGTGAATCCGATCGCCGAACTCCAGAAGGCACCTTCTCGTCCACGGTGCCGGTCCGGCGGCTCTGCCGCGCGGTCCGGCCCGTTCAACCGTCAGGAGGGAACCGACCATGACCACCGAACTGACCGTCTCGATCACCTTGGCCAGCGACGATCCGCGGGAGGTTTCCCGTTTCGAGGACATGCTGCGCGAGTGGCTCGACCACCAGCCGGGCGTGGCCGGGCTCGCCATGGCCGACCGCGGCAACGATCTGGCGGCCGAGAGCATCTGGCGCGCCGCCCGCAAGGCCACCTTCGGCCCGGCGCTGAAGAACCCCTTCGCGCCCTGACAGGCCGAACCCAGGGAGCGATCAGCCCCTGAACAGGTGCGGGACCATCGCCCAATCCGGGCCGCCGCCAAGGCCAAGCCGCGGATCGGTCGATTCCCGCACCCCCATGCCCAGGCACTTGTCGCCGACGATCCAGGCATGCAGGACGGCGCGGGTATCCTCCTCGCGGAAGCAGGGCGGAGTTTCCAGCCATACGGCCCCATGGGCGGCGACATCCCCGCCGATCTCCGGCCCATCGTCCGCGACCACCGCGCCGTGATCCACGACGCGGGTCGGCGCGCCGTCCAGCCCGCGGAAGGCCCGCACCGTCACCATGTCCGCCCCGGCGATGCCGCTGGGGTCCAGTGCCGCGCGGCACAGATTGGGATGGCGCGGGTACAAGGACGACAGCACCGCCAGCAGGCCGTGGTTCGACCACAGCCAGCACCACAGCGGCGACAGCACGCTCATGCCGCTGCTGCGCAGCCGCTGCAGGAACCCGTCGTCGGCCAGTCCGTCCCAGGGATAGAGCTTCGCCAGCCAGGAGATCGCCTGCCCCTCGTCATCGAGGAAGCGCCGGCCGTCCCAGGCGATGGAATGCAGCGGCAGCAGCCGGCTGTCGATGCCGGCCTCCGCCGCGGTGGCGGCCAGATAGACCAGTTCGCCCTCGCGCACCGGATCGGGGGTGGCGCAGGTCGCATGCATGCGCCCACGGCCGGGCACCCCCGCCGCCATCTCCTCCCAGCGCTCGACCAGCGCCTCGTGCAGGCCGTTGAACTGGTTGGCGTCGGGGGCCATCGCCTCGCGCCAGTTGCGCTGGATGATGGAGGCGGCGAACAGCCCCTCGCCGGTGTCGTAATTGCAGCCCAGCAGCTTGATGCTGTCGCGCCCGTCATAGGCCAGCGTCAGCCGCCCGGCGAGCCCGCCGGCCCGCTCGTTGCGCCGTCCACCGGCCCAGTAATCGGCCCAGGACGCTTCCAGCATCCGCGCCAGATCGCCGCGGATCCCGAGTGCGGCGAACAGCTTGTGCTCCACCACATGGCGCACGGCGACGGCGATCATGCTGTGCAGTTCGTCCGCGACGCTTTCGATCAGGTCGATCTGCGAGGCGCTGAACTCATAGACGGTGTCCTCCCGCCAGCCGGCCCCGGCCGACATGGCGCGGACACCATAGGGATATTTGCGGAGACCCGGGCGCCAGTCGGCCCGCGGCTTCATCGTCGTCCTGCGCATGCCTGTTCCGATCCCCTGCGTATCAGAACCGGGGAGCCGGACGGCACGCGGCGGCGAAGGTCCGGCGCATGGATGAGATGACGGGCGGCAAGCTGGTCAACTGTCCACTGGGCAACGCTCTACTCCGGGGGAGGCCAATCCGAGGAAGATGCGGATGCTCGCGACGCAATCGCTGCGGCGCAAGCACGGCCTTGCGTATGTAACCTGCCCCGCCGCGGCGCGCCAGCGCGCATCCGCGATAGCGCCCCCCGATCGGGCGGGCAGCGGAAACGGAATGGGCCGCCGCGACGCAGGGCCGCAGCAGTCCATTCCCGCAGTCTTCACAAGCAGGTCTTCAAAACGGCCCGGTCTTCAAAACGGCCGAATCTTCAAAACGGCGACCGGAAAAGCGCGCTCAGATCAGACCCACCGAGGGACGGTGGGCGAGCGAGCGCATCGCCCACAGCGCCAGACGGCCGCGCCGCGGCTTCATCACCGCCGCCGGCCGGATCGGTGCCGCCACCGCAAGCGCGGGCACCAGGGCCGGCATGTCGTCTTGCGCGCTGCTGCCGAGGCGCCGGAGCCGGCGGGCGGCCAGAACGACGCGCAGCACCTCTTCTTCGGACACGGCACGGCGGGCCGGGCCGGTGGCGAGGCTCGCCGCCTCGCACAGGGCCGCCCGTTCGGCCAAAAGCCCAGTCAGGCCCTTGGCAGCCGCCGTCAATGCAGCTTCATCGTAAAGGGCGAGGACAAGCGTCCTCAACCCGTGTTCCATCCGTGTGGACATGGCGGGCGCTCCGGAAAAAACGGAATGGCGTGCGGATCGGATGCCGGTGGATCGGCAGGCGAGATTATCCGTGCGCGGCACCCGTTCGGCCATGCGCCCCAAGGTGGTAACACCCTGACTGCGGTTCCGTGATGCTGGAAAGCCACACTCGGTGTACCGATAAATATCTGGAGGTGTCGGGAACAGTCCGCCCCGATGGCGGGAAGAAATGGTGGAGCCAAGGAGGATCGAACTCCTGACCTCTACAATGCCATTGTAGCGCTCTCCCAGCTGAGCTATGGCCCCACTATACTTTTCTTCCACTTGACCAACACTTTGGGTGTTGGTGCGCTTGGAGGGAGTCGAACCCCCACGGCCTTTCAGCCACTAGGACCTGAACCTAGCGCGTCTACCAGTTCCGCCACAAGCGCGTCCGCGTTTCTTGGGGTCACGCGGGGCGCTCTATGTACCCAGACCGACCGCCGCGCTCAAGAGGAAAAATGCAATCGCGCAAAAGTTTTTTCGGGGGGCTGGGGGTGGGGTGCGTAAAGCTAGGGTATAGGCTGACGACGCCCCACCCTAACCCTTCCCCGCCCAGCTCTCGCACAAAGCTGTGCTTTGTGCTGACGCGGCAGGCGGACCGTAGGTCCGCTGAGAGCGGGGGAGGTTAGGTGGGGGTCTAACTCCCCCGGAACCCCTACTCCGCCGGCTTGATCGCGTAGAAGCGATAAACCCGCACGCCGGCCTCGATGGCGGCGACGCGGCGGGCCCAGAGCTCGACCTCCTCCATTACCGCCAGCTTGGTGGGGGTGTCGAGTTGGAATCTCTCCAGATGGTCGACCAGCCCCTGGATGGCGGACAGGATCAGGCCGCGGTGGGTATCGGTGATGTCCTCGGCGATGCGGAGGTCGAGGTTGCGCTGGGCGAAGGCGTTGGCCATGCGGTCCTTGGGCCACAGGTTCGGCGTCAGCGGTTCCTTGTCGCACCAGGTCTGCACCGCCTTGGCACCCATCACCTCTTCCTCGGCGATATAGTCGGTGATCAGCAGATGGCCGCGCGGCTTCAACGCCAGTTCCATCCCGTCGAACATCTGCTCCTTGTCGCGGACGAAGAACAGGCCTTCCTTGTAGACGATGGCGTCGACGCGCTTGGGATAGCCGAAATGCTCGGGATTGAAGGTCTCGATCGGCGCCTTCTTCTCCAGCCCCAGCTTGAAGGAACGGACCATCCCTTCCTTCGCCAGAAGGTCCGACGCCTCCAGCCCGGTGACCCAGCAGCCGTATTTGCCGGCCATGGTACGGCTGGTGCCGCCCAGCCCCGCGGCGAGGTCGAGCACGCTCATCGCCGGGTTCAGGCCAAGCGGCTTGACCAGATAGGGGATGTGATCGGCGCCGCCGGGCGTGTTGAAGCCCTCGCCCCACATCTTCTCCGCCACTTCGATGCGGGTGGCGGACCACAGCGGCTTGCCCCAGCGGTTCATGCCGGGACCGGGACCGGGATTCGACGGCTGCGGCTCCGCCGAAGCCTGCTGCGATTCGTCGCCCTTCCTGGTCTTCAGGCCGGACAGGTCGTAGCCTTCCCACCAGGCGTAAAGCCGCGTCTTAAGGCTCGGTCCGTGCCCGGACGCTTCGTCCTTGTCCGTCATCGCCGTCGTCCACCCCATCGGCCGATCGACGCCTCCGGCGCCGCCGGCATCCCCCGTTCGGCGCCGCGCGGCGCATCATCCTTGCGGTTGTTCCGTGACATTGAAACACACCACTCGCAAGAATTCTTCCAGCCTCAGGTTAGACTGACGCTAATTGCATGCAAGTGGAAAAATTTCCCTGCTGTAACGCCGCCCTTGGGGCGTGGCGTCAGCGCGCCGCCTTGGCCGGTGCCGGGGTCGATTCCGGCAGGGAGGCCATGCGCGTACCCGCTGCGTTCAGGACCGGGGCACAGGCGGCGGGCATCTTGCGGACCACCCGCGGTTCCGGCTTGTAGCCCGGCGGACGCTCGATGGCGGGGGAGGCGCTGTTCAGCCAGGACATCAGCTCGTCGTCGCAGCCGTCGCCGTCGGGCTGGGCCGTCTGCTGCTCGCACAGCGGGCTGCCGGCCGGACAGCTCAGGCGGATGTGCATGTGGCCGTCATGGCCGTGCCAGGGCCGCAGCTTGTTCAGGAAACCACGGTCGGACCAGCTGCGCTGGCACATCGCCAGCTTGATCGCCGGGCTGACGAAGATGCGGGACACCCGCGCGTCACTGGCGGCGATCTGCACCATCTTCGCCTGCCGATCCGACCAGTCCTCGGTCACGCGCATCCGGTCGTAATCGACATACTTGATCTCCTCCAGACGCTCGCGACCGGCGCGCCCCATCGGCGGCAGGTCAAGCCGCAGCCAGACATCGGCGTCCAGCCCGATCTGGTGGCTGGCATGGCCCGACGGCATCGGACCGCCGCGCGCCTGCCCCATGTCGCCGATCAGCGCGGTGCCCAACCCGGCGAGCGCCACCCGCTGGCCGAAATCACGGAGCATGTCGACCAAAACCGGGTGGCCGAAGTTGCGCTGGCGCGACAGGCGGATGACCTGATAGCCGACCCCTTCCGGCGGCAGGGCGCGGGCGCCGGCGACACATCCCGCGGCATAGCCGCCGATGGACTGCGCAGCCCCCAGCGACGGGCCGGACACCGCCCCCCAGGCGACGCTGGTGGCATAGGCCGGGACCGGCGCCGGCTTCTTCTTCCGCTGCTTGGCATCGGCCCCACCCGACGCCAGCAGGGCCGACACCAGCAAGGCGAAGGCCAGCCCGACGCACGCGACAACCCTGAAGGCACGCCCCCCGAAAGCGCGAAATCCCATATCCGTTCCCCGCATCGCCGCCAGCACCGCCGCCGGCACCGCCACTGTTACGGCTATAGCGGAGTCGTGGTTAAGGAATGATGGAGGACACATCGGGGCCGCACAACCGAACGGTCAGGCGCAGTGCCGGTCCATCCGGAGTGCGTCCGATGATTCCGACCTTGGCGTCCCTTGTCTTGCCGGAGCACTCCCCCTGGCCGAGCGGCCTAGCCGCAGCGAATATTGACAGTCCGTTATTAGCAATGGAAACGTCAGATTGTCGCAAACAAGGAATTTGATAAAATGCCACCAACAATGAGCTTTCGTATTGGCGAGACCGTCAGCGTTCGCGGCTGCTTGACCAGATTGATCGATATTATCAACCGCGATCCTATTCATTTGGAGGATCTGATCGGCTTCCATCGGGGACGACTCAGCCGTGGCTATTACTTGTTGCTGCTGAAGGAGCCCCTGTCTGCCGGTGAGTTCCAGTTTCTTGGCTACACCCACCTGTCCGGCGGCAAATACGGCTTGCCCAGCAACGATCCCGCGGTCGAGGCGGCTCGGCCGACGGTACAAGGCTCGCTGGAACAGAAGTTCGGGGCTGCCGGGGTGAACGGCCTTGCGCAGAAGATCGCGGGCGACATCCCCGCGACGGGAGAACGTCGCTTGGCCAAGATCGTCCCGGTGATCGGCCATGACCAGGCGATGGGGCCAGCCGACCAGTACCCGGCGTCCAAGCACGGCATCGCGCAATTCAACCTGACGGTGCCCAAGAAATTCCTGGTTTCCGCCTTCATCGGCGCGGACAGGCGGTTCCAGGGCGGCGGCCTCGATCTCGTCGTGGACAAGGGCACGGCTTATGACAGCCGGCGCACGGTGTTCAAATACTTGTCGGCTGCCTGACGGTGTTCAGTCCAGGGTCTGGCGGTAGCGTCTCAGCGCCACCACCGTCACCACCGTCAGGAACAGGAGGAGCGCCAGCACCTCCGCCGCGATCTCGGCCAGCCCGTTTCCTTTCAGCAGGATACCGCGGACGATGCGCAGGAAATGGGTCAGCGGCAGCAGCTCCCCCACCGCCTGCGCCCATCCGGGCATGCCGCGGAACGGAAACATGAAGCCCGACAGCAGCATCGACGGCAGAAAGAAGAAGAAGGACATCTGCATCGCCTGCAGCTGGTTGCGCGCCAGCGTGGAAAAGGTGAATCCGACAGCGAGGTTGGCGGCGATGAACAGGATCAGCACGGCGGACAGCAGGCCGAGGCTGCCGACGATGGGCACGTCGAACAGCAGCCGCGCCGCCACCACGATCAGCAGCACCTGGACGTAGCCGACGGCGACGAAGGGAACGATCTTGCCCAGCATGACCTCGAACGGGCGGACCGGCATGGCCAGCAGGTTCTCCATGGTCCCGCGTTCGCGCTCGCGGGTGACGGCCAATGCCGTCATCATCACCATGGTCATGGTCAGCACCACGCCCATCAGGCCGGGCACGACATTGTATTGGGTGATGCCTTCCGGGTTGTAGCGGCGATGGATGCGCAGTTCCACCGGATCGGGGTCGGCGCGCAAGTCCGCCAGCGGTCCGGTCAGGTCCGGGTTGAATGCCTGCCGCGCGATGGTGGACAGGGCCGACAGCGCGTTGCTGGTTGCCGCCGGGTCGGTCGCGTCGGCCTCCACCAGCAGCACCGGGCGGGTGCCGCGATGGAGGTCGCGGGCGAAGCCGGTGGGAATGGTGACGGCGAACTGCACCTCCCCCTCCGCCAGCAGCCGGTCGACCTCGGCCTCCGACGTCGCGACACGGGTGATGGCGAAATAGCGGGAGTTCTCCATCGCCGCCACCAGCGTCCGGGCGAAGGGGCTGGAATCGGCGACCAGGACTGCCGTCGGCAACGCCTTGGGGTCGGAGTTGATGGCGAAGCCGAACAGGATCAGCTGCAGGATCGGCACCCCCACCATCATGGCGAAGGTCAGCCGGTCGCGCCGCATCTGGATGAATTCCTTCACCATCACCGCCATCAGCCGGCCCGCCGATATCCGCGCCATCGCACTGCCTCGCCGGTTGGGAGTGAAGGGAGGGTAGCGCGGTTGGATGGAGGCGTCGACGCCCCTACGCCACCCCGTCCGCCCGGTCGAACTGCAGCGCCGCCAGCCTTGCGTAGAGACCGCCCTGCGCCACCAGTTCGCCATGGGTGCCGGTCTCCACCACGCGGCCCTTGTCCATCACCACGATGCGGTCGGCGTTCAGCACCGTCGCCAGCCGGTGGGCGACGATCAGAGTCGTGCGGCCGTGCATCAGCCGGTCGAGCGCGTCCTGCACCATCCGTTCGCTCTCGGCGTCGAGCGCGCTGGTCGCCTCGTCCAGCAGCAGCACCGGCGGGTCGCGCAGGATGGCGCGGGCGATGGCAAGGCGCTGGCGCTGGCCCCCCGACAGCCGCACGCCCTTCTCGCCCAGGAAGGTGCCGAGCCCCTCCGGCAGCGCGTCGAGGAAGTCCAGCGCATGGGCGGCCTCGGCGGCGGCGCGCACCTCGGCATCCGAGGCGTCGGGGCGGCCGTAGCGGATGTTCTCCCAGGCATTGGCTGAGAAGACCACCGGGTCCTGCGAGACGAGGCCCAGCCGGCGGCGCACAGCCACCGGATCGGCGTCGCGGAGTTCGACGCCGTCGAGCCGCACCGAACCGGCCTGCGGGTCGTAATAGCGCAGCAGAAGCTGGAACACCGTCGACTTGCCGGCTCCCGACGGGCCGACCAGCGCCACCCGCTCGCCGGGCTTCACGTTCAGCGAGAAGCCCTCCAACGCCGCCCAGTCGGGGCGCGAGGGGTAATGGAAGCGGACGGCGTCGAAGGACAGCGCCCCCGCCGCCGGGGTGGGCAGCGGCTTGGGCGCGGCCGGCGCGCGGATTTCCGACTCGATGGCCAGCAGGCCGAACAGACGCTCGGTCGCGCCGGCGGCGCGCTGCAGGTCGCCGATCACCTCGCTGATGGCGCCGACCGACCCGGCGACGACCACGGAATAGATGACGAAGGCCGACAACTCGCCCGGCGTCAGCCGCCCGGCCACCACGTCATGGCCGCCGATCCACAGGATGATGCCGACGGCGCCGAACACCAGCACGATGACGATCACCGTCATCAGCGCCCGCACCCGCACGCGGCGGATGGCGACGTCGAATGCCTCCTCCACCCGCTTGCCGAACAGGGCGCGGTCGATGGCCTCGTGAGTGTAGGCCTGGACCGTGCGGATGGCGGCCAGCGTCTCCTCCACGAAGGAGCCGACGTCGGCGATGCGGTCCTGGCTGTCGCGCGACAGCTTGCGCACCCGGCGGCCGAAGAACACGATGGGCGCCACCACCAGCGGAACCACCAGGGCCACCAGCCCGGTCAGCTTGGGCGAGGTGATCAGCAGCATGCCGGTACCGCCCAGGAACAGCAGCGCGTTGCGGAGTGCGATGGAGGCGGACGATCCGACCACCACCTGCAAAAGCGTGGTGTCGGTGGTCAGGCGCGACAGGATCTCGCCGGTCTTGGTCGTCTCGAAGAAGCCCGGCGACAGGGTCAGCACGTGGTCGTAGACGGCGCGCCGAATGTCGGCGACCACCCGCTCGCCGATCCAGCTGACCAGGTAGAAGCGCCCATAGGTGGAGGCCGCCATCAGCGCGATCACCCCGAGCAGCACCAGCAGCGCCCGGTCGAGCAGCGAGGTGTCGCCGCCGGCGAAGCCCTGGTCGATCAGCACCCGCATCCCCTGCCCCAGCCCCAGCACGGTGCCGGCCGCCACGGTCAGCGCCACCATCGCGCCCAGGATGCGCAATTTGTATGGAAGCAGGAACGGCACCAGCCGCCGCAGCGGCCCAAGGTCGCGGCGGCGGGCATCCGCCTCGCCGCGGGTGGAGGCGGCGATCAGGTCGGGGGAGGGTTGGCGAGCCACGCTGTTCCCGCTTGTCTGTTGGGAGTATTGCTGCGGATCGCTGCCATATAGCGTGGTTGAAAGGCCCCAACAAGGCGACCGACGGGCGAAGCCGCCCGGAAACCGCCCGTGGATACTGGCATGGATGCCTCGAATGAGCGGCGATTCCAGGGTTGCGCCGGCGGAGGTGTTTTGGTATAGACGCCGCTCGCTTTGCAGGAACCCCGGCCATGAAGACTGACATCCATCCCGACTATCACGAGATCACCGTGGTCATGACCGACGGCAGCTCGTTCACGACCCGCTCCACCATGGGCAAGCCGGGCGACACGCTGCGCCTCGACATCGACCCGAAGTCGCACCCGGCCTGGACCGGCGTGCAGAAGCTGCTGGACACCGGCGGGCAGATCGCCAAGTTCAACAAGCGCTTCGCGAACTTCGGCCTCAAGAAGTAAGCGGTTCTCGCGCTTCTATCCTGCCGATGCGAAAAGGGCGTCCGACCGGTTCGGACGCCCTTTTCGTTTGTGCATGATCTGGCGGAAACCGTCACCCCACCGCCGCCGCGGCCTCGCGCTCCACGTCGGCGCGGACCATGGCGTCGAGCCGATGGACGCGCATGTACAGGCTGTGGCTGCGCTCCAGCAGGCTGCGCAGGCCGGACGGCAAATCCTCGTTGTCGGGACCGCTGGGATCGGAACAGATTTCGCCGCCGGACAGCGCGAAATCCTCGCTCGCCGCCTGCTCCTTCGACATCTCGCCGGCATGCACGGCCTTCTGCGCCAACAGCCAGGCCATCACCTGGGTCAGGCGGCTGGTCACCCGCATCGATTCGTAGGAGATCTGCAAACGAACCTGCGGCGGCAACTTCCGGTGTTCGGCCGCGTCGTGGTAGGCAATGTAATTCCGCGCCTCGATCAAGAGGGCCATGGTCTCGTCATAGGGACCGTTGAAGAAGAAGGTGTGCGTCATGGTCGTCGGCCCCCTCCGGCGGACTTACGGCCCTAGCTTGAGCCTTGCCGCAACTGATTAACAATTGGTGACTGGGCGGTATCCGGTAACCCCAAGCGGGGTTTCACCCGAGTTTGTGCGGCCGCCCTCTTGAACAGGACAGAGCGTCGATTATCTCTCGCTCGTCCGGCGGATGCCCATCAGGGGTCCGCCATCAACCGGGCCCTTGGCCCAGCCCTATGAGGACCGACCGAAGCCGTGGTCCTCGACGGCCGTATCGCTCTATCGGAGGATATGTCATGCGCAGCTACGACCTTTCGCCGCTGTTCCGTTCCACCGTCGGTTTCGACCGCCTGTCGCGTCTGCTGGAGACCGCGACCACCGGTGACGAGGCGGCATCCTACCCGCCCTACAACATCGAAAAGCTGAGCGAGGATTCGTACCGGATCACCATGGCCGTTGCCGGCTTTGGCCTGGACGACCTCAACATCACCGCTCACCAGAACTCGTTGACCGTCACGGGTAAAGCTAAGAAGGACGAGCCGACCGGCCAATTCCTCTACCGGGGTATCGCCGGCCGCGCGTTCGAGCGCCGCTTTCAGCTCGCCGACTTCATCAAGGTGACCAGCGCGTCTCTTCAGAATGGCCTTCTGCACATCGAGTTGGCACGCGAGGTACCCGAAGCGATGAAGCCGCGGAGCATTCCGATCGTCACCGCCGCCGGCAGCGAAACGGTGCAGGTCGAAGCGCCCGCTCCGGCTCCCGCCCTGACCCAGCAGGCGGCCTGACGCACCGACGCGGTCCGTCCGTGCATGACGCGGACATGAGAACGGCGCCCCGGACCGTCCGGGGCGCCGTTTCCTTTGTCGAACCGCGGGTCTTCGCGGCGTCTATTGGCCCAGCTTAGCGGTGTCCAGCACGATCATCGCCACGCCGATCTTCTGCTTTCCGGCAGGGTCCATCACCGGAACGCTGGCTTCGGTCAGCATGGCGCCGGTCTTGGCGTCCTTTTCCGGGTCGGTCATGTAAAGATCGGCATTGCCGGTGAAGACCTTCTGCCATTTCGGCTCGTCGCCCTGCCAGAGGTCGGAGGTTCCCGCGGTCTGGGCGACATTCAGTCCGTGATCGTCCATCAGAAGGATTTCGACGATCTTGCCGCCGCTGCCGGCGACGACCTGTTTCAGCTGCTTGGACACCGCATTCGACGAGACCTCATCGAAGGCTGGATTGGCACCGCCAGCCTTGGCCGCCGCCTTCCACTGGGTGTCCATCTCGTCGATCTTCGCCTGGGCGATACCGGCATTCTTGGTGTTCTGCGATTTGACCGCTCCCACCACCGCCGGGTCGCTCAGCCAGGGCTGGGCCTGCTGGCTGACTGCCTTGCGCACAGTTCCTTCCAGGGCAGGGTCCGCGGCGGATGCCATGGAGAGCGTGCCTGCGCACAGCAGGGAAATCGCGCAGCCGGCAATCCAGTATCGAGTCTGCGTCATGTGATGTCCTCCCAGTCGTTTGGCCCGATCATGGGCGTGGCGATGGTCGGACTCCCGGTGCCGGTGCCACAGCACCGGGCCTTGTTTTTCCGTCAAACGGAAGATCCGTGATACAGATCAAATGCCGCATATCGGCTCGGCTACGGGTAAGACCCGGCAGGGCGTCATTGCCGCGGAAAGCTGTCCGGCGGCGCGAGGACCCACTCGGCATAGCCGGCGCGCAGCAGTTCGAAGGCCGCGACCAATCCGGCGGCCCCGGCATAGGCGGTGACCAGCACCTGCTCCGGCGACACCTGTGCCCCGAAGACGATCAGCAGAGCCCCCAGGAACGGACCGCCCAACAGGAATGCCGCCAGCCACAGCGGTTCCGCCGACAGCCAGGCGCTGAGCACCGCACGCGTCCGCTGCGACAGGCGCAGCAGCCCCCCTGCCTTGGCGTCGAGCGCTTCGAGGCTGCCGGCCCTCAGTTCCGCCACCCGCCGGCCGTCGGCATCGATGAAGACGACCTCCACCCTCATGCCATGGCGCCGAACCGAGGCACGTACCGAGTCGCCGAGTCGCGTCTCCAGCAGGATCGTGTTGCCGCCCAACGCGGGCAGCGCGTCGCGCACCTCCTCCGGCGGCTCGCCCCACTCGCGTAGCGCCGCCAGGATGACGCGGGGGTCGTCGCAGGGGATCGCATCCATATGGATCACCCGCCCCTGCGGGGCCTTCACCGTCAGAATCAGCACCTGCTCCACCGGATCATGCATGCCCTCCACCCGCAGACCGCCCTCGGCCGCATAGGAAAACCGCAGGCACCCATCATGGCGGCTGAGCGTGTTCATGGCGGCGGCACCCTTCCGGTCGCTGGCGTTGACATGACCAACAATCCAGCCGGGGGAAAGGCCATCGCGATCGCGCGGCGAAAAAGGGGAAGCTCGACCGGACGAAGCCGGAACGCGGACATGAAAAAAGCGCCTAGCCGGTCCGGCTGGCGCTTTCCGCTATCTTCCCTCTCTCAGAAGAGAGAGAATGGCGGATGGGGGGAGATTCGAACTCCCGATACCCGTGAGGGTATGCCGCATTTCGAGTGCGGTGCATTCAACCGCTCTGCCACCCATCCGCTGCCCCGTTTGGCGGGGTGGGCGGAACCTATATAAACGCCTGCGGCCGTGCAAGCCTTTTTTGCAGAAAAATGCGAAGCTTTTGGGCCGCATCCCTGTTGACTCCGAGCCCCTCCTGAGTATAGATCGTCGCTCCCATGAACGGGCTTGCGCATCGAACGGTGGGCGAGAAGCCCGCCGTTTGTTTTGACATAGGCAGTGACGACAATGTTTGCAGTGATCCGCACCGGCGGCAAGCAGTACAAGGTCGCCAATGGCGACGTGATCCGTGTTGAGAAGCTCGAGGCCGATGCTGGCGCCTCCATCACGCTCGATGACGTGCTGATGGTCGGCGACGCAGGCAACACCACCATCGGCACCCCGACCGTGGCCGGCGCCTCGGTCGTCGCCGAGGTCGTCGCCCAGGATCGCGGCCCGAAGATCATCGTCTTCAAGAAGAAGCGCCGCCAGAACTACCGCCGCAAGAACGGCCACCGCCAGGACCTGACCGTCCTGCGCATCACCGGCATCAACGGCGCCGCCTGATCCGGGTCTCCCGGTCCGGCGTTCAGGCGCATCTTCAGTTTAGGAGCAACACCCCATGGCACACAAAAAGGCAGGCGGCTCGTCCCGCAACGGCCGTGACTCCGCCGGTCGCCGTCTCGGCGTGAAGCGTTTCGGTGGCGAGAACGTCGTCTCCGGCAACATCATCGTCCGTCAGCGTGGCACGAAGTTCCACCCGGGCGAGAACGTCGGTCTCGGCCGCGACCACACCCTGTTCGCGATGGCCGACGGCCAAGTTTACTTCAAGCACAGCTCGAACGGCCGCACTTTCGTGAACGTCGTTCCGGCCAACGACCAGGTTCCGGCCGTCGCCGCCGAGTGATCGGGCCGAGTAACCATTGAGGTCGTTGCGCGGCCTGTGTCGCAGGCCTGCACGCTTGTGGGATAAGATCGGGGGACCGGGCGACCGGCTCCCCGATTTTCGTTTTGAGTCCGGTACCGTCCCGCTGCCGGTTTCCCTTCCGTTTACGGGCAAGGTTCTCCGATGAAGTTTCTCGATCAAGCCAAGGTCTTCCTGAAGAGCGGTGACGGCGGTCCCGGCGCCGTGGCGTTCCGGCGCGAGAAGTTCATCGAGTTCGGCGGTCCCGACGGCGGCGACGGCGGACGGGGCGGGGACGTGATCATCGAGGCGGCGGACGGCCTGAACACGCTGATCGACTACCGCTACAAGCAGCACTTCAAGGCGCAGCGCGGCCATCACGGCATGGGCAGCAACCGCAACGGCGCGCGCGGCGAGGATGTCGTCCTGCGCGTTCCGGTCGGAACCCAGATCCTGGACGAGAACCAGGAAACCGTGCTGTGCGACCTGACAGAGGCCGGCCAGCGCCGCGTCTTCCTGCGCGGCGGCGACGGCGGGCACGGCAACGCGCACTTCAAGACGCCGACCAACCGGGCGCCGCGCAAGTTCCACCCCGGCTGGCCGGGGCAGGAGCAGTGGGTCTGGCTGCGGCTGAAGCTGATCGCCGATGCCGGCCTGCTTGGCCTGCCCAATGCCGGCAAGTCGACCTTCCTGGCCGCCACCACCGCGGCCAAGCCGAAGATCGCCGATTACCCTTTCACCACCCTGGCTCCCAACCTGGGCGTCGTCCGCGCCGGTGACGAAGAGTTCGTCATCGCCGACATCCCCGGCCTGATCGAGGGCGCGCATGAGGGCCATGGGCTGGGCGACCGTTTCCTCGGCCATGTCGAACGCTCGCGCATCCTGCTGCACCTGATCGACGGCACGGCAGACGACGTCGTCGCCTCCTACCGCACGATCCGGAACGAGTTGGAGGCCTATGGCGGGAACCTCGCCGTCAAGCCGGAGGTGATCGGGCTGAACAAGTCCGACGCCTTGCTGGACGAGGAGATCGAGGAGAAGAAGAAGGCGCTGGAGGAAGCCTCTGGCGCCGAGGTGATGGTGCTGTCCGGCGCCACCGGCGACGGCGTGAAGCAGGTGCTGTACCGGCTGCTGACGGTCATCAAGGAATCGAAGGCGGAAGAGCCCGAGGTCATCCACGCCCCCGCGACCCGGTCCATCCCGCGCCCGCCGGTCGGCCAGAAGCTGCCCGACGACGGCGAGATGCAGTGGGACGATGAAACCGGCGAATGGGTCGGCGGCGAGGACGACGATCTTGAGGATGAGGACTTCGAGGAGGACGACCTCCAAGAAGGCGGCCTTGAAGAGGGCGAGGAACTGGACGGCGAAGAGCTCAATGCCGACTCGGACGAAGCCCTTGACGGAGAGGAGCCGGAGGGCGAAGAGGACGGCTCGGACGACGATACGGACGGAACCTCCCGCCATGGCGCTTGACGCCCCTACCCTTCTCGAATCCCGCCGGCTGGTTGTAAAGATCGGTTCGGCCCTTCTGGTCGATGGGGAGACCCGGCAAATCCGCCGGGACTGGCTCGACGCGCTGGCCGACGACGTTGCCGCCTGCCGCAAGCGCGGGCAGGAGGTGGTGATCGTCACCTCCGGCGCCGTGGCCTGCGGGCGGGAGCATCTGGGCCTCGTCGGCCGGGCGCTGAAGCTGGAAGAGAAGCAGGCCGCCGCCGCCACCGGCCAGATCCGCCTTGCCCACGCCTATCAGGAAACGCTGGCCCGCCATGACGTCACCGTCGCCCAGGTCCTGGTGACGCTGGAGGACACGGAAGAGCGCCGGCGTCACCTGAACGCCCGCAACACCATCGACACGCTGCTGAAGCTGGGCGCCGTTCCCGTCATCAACGAGAACGACACGGTGGCCACCGCCGAAATCCGCTTCGGCGACAACGACCGGTTGGCCGCCCGCGTGGCGCAGATGGTCAGCGCCGACACGCTGGTGCTGCTGTCGGACATCGACGGCCTCTACACCGCCGACCCGCGCAAGGTCCCGGACGCCCGCCACATCCCGACCGTGCGCGAACTGACGCCGGAGATCGAGGGCATGGCCGGCGAGCCGCCCCCCGGCTACAGCAGCGGCGGCATGGTGACCAAGATCGCCGCGGCGCGCGTCGCCCTGTCGGCCGGCTGCCGCATGGTCATCGCCAAGGGCAAGCGCATGAACCCGCTGGCGGCGCTGGAACGGCGGCCGGAGGATGGCGGCGCGCTCTGCACCTGGTTCCTGCCCTCGGCCGAACCCACCAGCGCGCGCAAGGCCTGGATCGCCGGCCATGTCAACGCCACCGGCGTGCTGGTGGTCGATGACGGCGCCATGCGCGCCCTGTCCCACGGCGCCAGCCTGCTGCCGGCCGGCGTCGCCGCCGTGCAGGGCGAGTTCGACCGCGGCGACGTGGTGATCGTCCGCACACAGGACGGGCGCGAGGTCGCCCGCGGCCTGGTCGCCTACAGCGCCGACGATGCCCGCAAGATCCTTCGTCACAAGAGCACCGAGATCCCGGAGATCCTGGGCTATCAGGGGCGCGACGAGATGATCCACCGCGACGATCTGGTGGTGCGGTGACCGGCATGATCCGCAACCCGGTCCGCAGCCCGATCCGCGCCATCCTGTGGGACATCGACGGCACGCTGATGGACAGCGAGCCGTGGCACCAGCAGATCACCGTCGAGGTCTGCCGCGGCTACGGCCATGAGCTGAGCGACGAGGATTGCCGGTCGATGCACGGCGTCGCCTTTCGCGAGATCTACGCCGCCCTGCACGCCCGCCGCCCCTTCCCGATCGACCTGCACGCCTGGGCGGACGAGATCAACGCCCAGTATGTCGCCAGCGTCCATCAGGTCCGCCCGCGCGAGGGCGCCTTCGCCCTGGTGGAGGCCTTCGCCGCCCGCGGGCTGGCGCAGGCCTGCGTGTCGAACGGCGGGCGCATGATCGTCGACGCCAACATGCGCGCCATGTCGATCCCGCATTTCCGCTTCAGCATCGCCCGCGAGGACGTCGCCAACGGCAAGCCCCATCCGGAGCCCTACCTGCTGGCCGCGAAGATGCTGGGCCTGCCCCCGGAGGCCTGCGCGGTGATCGAGGACAGCCCCACCGGCGCCCGCAGCGCCAAGGCCGCCGGCATGCTGACCATCGCCTGGCCCCAGCACCCTGCCGTGGTGTTCGACACCGTCGACCATCTGGTGGAGGATCCGGCGGCGTTGGATTGGGATGCGCTTTGCGGGTGAGGGGCTGCGGTTTTCCCCCACCCTAACCCTCCCCCGCTCTCAGCGGACCTATGGTCCGCCTGCCGCGTCAGCACAAAGCGAAGCTATGTGCGAGAGCTTTGCGGGTGAGGGGACTGCCGCTGCCCTTTGCATAAACTCTGCAAGTATCAGGCCCCCTCTCCCGCAGAATGCGGGGGAGGGATGGGGAGGGGGCTCCCTTCAGCGACCCCTCAGTCCAACGTCCACTTCGCCATTTGCGGGAACGGTGCCAGTCCGTTGTCGCCCATATAGGCGAACATCCCCGCATAGCCGGTGAAGCCGGCCTGCGCCAGATTGATCAGGCCGAAATGGGTCCCCTGCTCGATCCAGGCCTGCATCGGGTGCTTCCCCTCATACTCGTGGTACTGATAGGAGCCGGGGAAGAACAGGCATTCCTGCGGCAGGCCCATATGCTGGATCGCCGCATAGGACCAGGCCTGCGACATGAACTCGCCCTGGCGGGCGGCCCGGGTCAGGACCGGGTCGGCAACGCCGTCGCGCGCGGTCTGGTCGGCGAGGATGTTGTCGATGTCCGTCTGCACGTTGCGGTTCAGCAGCGGCCAGAAATGGCGCGGCATGACGATGATGTGGCCGGCCTCGTGCAGCAGGTCGCCCGGTCCCTTAAGGGTCTCGGGATCGACATGGATCGCCCCGGCATGGATGTTCACGCCGGGCAGGAAGCCGCCAAGCCCGCCCTCGCCGTACTCCACCTGCATGCCGATGCCGCGCAGGAAGGCGACGATGGGTTCCAGCGCTTCGGGGTGATACATCCGCCCTCTCCGTCTATTCGAAATCTGGCGGAGATATTCTCGCAACGGACGCAGTGAAGCAAGCCGCACACGGGCGATCACCCGATGCGCGTTGTCGCATCGGCCGAAATGCGCGCAGACGCTACTTCTGGATGTTGACGACCGCCGAAACCGGGGCCAGTGCGATGCCGCGGTCGGCCAATGCGGTCAGCCACAGATTGAGGCGCTCGATCGTCGTCGGATAGGGGGATGCGAAGCCGACGGCGGCACCGTTGGTCTTGGCAAGCTCCTCCAGCTCGCGCAGCTGGTCGTCGATGGCGCCGCGCGACAGGTCGCGGTCGATGATGCGGTCGCCCAGCGCCCGCGGCACGCCGGCCAGATTGGCGAGCGGTCCGGCGACGCTCTTCGGGTTTGCACGGGCATCGACCAGAAGCAGGCCGCGGGCCTTCAGCGCGTCGATCACCGGCTGCATCGCCGCCGGGTTGGCGGTGAACTTGCTGCCGGTGGTGCTGGTGATGCCGACATAGCCCACCGCCTTGCCCAGCGACCATTCCAGCCGCTCCACATTGCGGTCGGGGCCGAGCATGGTCAGCAGCGCGTTGGGGCCGGGATCGTCCCGCGGATAGTTCAGCGGCTCCATCGGCACCGACAGCATCACCTCGTGCCCCTTGGTGCGGGCCCGCTCGACCCAGTCGTCCAGCCGCTCGGCATAGGGCAGGAAGGCCAGCGTGATGCCGGGCGACAGCTTCGCCAATGCATTGCCGGTGGTGACGCCGCTGAGGCCCAGGTCCGACATGACGATGGCGACACGCGGACGCTTGTCGGTCGCCGGGAAAGGCCGCGCATAGACCTGCCAGGGCTTGCGCCCGTCCTGGGCGATGCGCGGCAGCGGACCGCTGCGGCTGTCCTCCACCAGTCCCGGCACCGGCGCCGGAACCAGCGTCACCGCCGCCGCCGGGGCGCCCGGCAGGGGCAGCGGCGCGGCGTCGGTCGGCAAAGGCGCGGCCGGCGCAGCGACCTTCGGCTCCGGCTTCGGCGGCGGCGGCAGTGGAGCGACCGCCACCGTGGTCGAGGGTATGGACGCCTGCCACGCCTCCCGCGTCGCGTCGGCGTTCAACGCGAGCCATCCGCCCAGTCCGGCATAGGCGACGGCCACCAGGGCGACGGCACCCAGAAGCGGCTTGGACAGCGGCTTGCGAGGTCCCGCCCCGCCACGGATGCGGCGCAGCCAGCCGAGCCCGGGGCGCAGGCCCCGGACATCGAACCGCAGACGACCGAGCAGAGCGGGAGCCTTCACCGTCGTCAGCCCCGGTCAGCGCGCCGCGGCGCGCTGCTGGAACAGGGCGACGCCGCGCAGCAGATCCAGCGCGCGGGCGAGCTGGAAGTCGAAGGGCGGCTCGGCCCCCTCCGCCGCCGCGCCGTCCGTCGGCGCGGCGCCCGGTACCGGAGCGGCACCGGGAGCTGGAGCAGCCCCCGGAGCGGCCGGGGGCGCACCGGCGCCCGGCGCGCCCGGATTCGGGGCGGCGGGAGTTCCGGGCGCGGCCGGGTTGGTGGTGGCCGGCCGCGGCGCCTTGTTGGCGTCGGGGTTGACCAACGCACCCTTCAGGTCGGCTTCGCGGCGGCGGACGATGTTCTTGTCCAGATCCTCCACCTTGGCGACATGCACCTCGATGTCCGGGGTGATGCCCAGCTGCTGGATCGACCGGCCGGCCGGCGTGTAGTAGCGCGCCGTGGTCAGCCGCATGGCTCCATGGCCGGGCAGCGGGATGATGGTCTGCACCGATCCCTTGCCGAAGCTCTGGGTGCCCATGATGATCGCGCGCTTGTGGTCCTGCAGCGCGCCGGCGACGATTTCCGAGGCCGAGGCCGAACCGCCGTTGATCAGCACCACCATCGGCAGGTTCTTGATCAGGTCGCCCGGCTTGGCGTTGAAGCGGGTGCCCTCCTCCGCGCGCCGGCCGCGGGTCGACACGATCTCACCCTTGTCCAGGAAGGTGTCGGACACCGACACCGCCTGATCGAGCAGACCGCCGGGATTGTTGCGCATGTCGAGCACGAAGCCCTTCAGCTTGTCGCCCAACTGCTGCTGGATGGAGGAGATCGCCTTCTCCAGCCCGCTCTGCGTCTGCTCGTTGAAGCTGGTGACGCGGATGTAGCCGATGTCGCCTTCGGTGCGGAAGCGGACCGACTGCACCTTGATGACGGCGCGGGTCAGCGACACGGTGAAGGGTTCCCCCGCCTCGCCGCGGCGGACGGTGACCTTCAGCTCGCTGCCGATAGGTCCGCGCATCTTCTCCACCGCCTCGTTCAGGCTGAGGCCCATCACCGCCTCGCCGTTCAGCTGGACGATCAGGTCGCCCGGCTGCAGGCCGGCGCGGAAGGCCGGGGTGTCGTCGATGGGAGAGACGACTTTCACCAGGCCGTTCTCCATCGTCACCTCGATGCCCAGCCCGCCGAACTCGCCGCGGGTCTGAACCTGCATATCTTGGAAGCTTTTCTTGTTCAGATAGCTCGAATGCGGGTCGAGCGAGGTCAGCATCCCGTTGATTGCCGATTCGATCAGCTGTTCGTCGGTGACCTGCTCGACATATTCGGCGCGGACGCGCTCGAAGACGTCGCCGAACAGGTTCAGCTGCCGGTAGGTGTCCGACGAATTGCTGGACTGAGCGGTGACGGTGGCGACGCCGGCGCCCAGAAACACCAGAGCAGCCGCCGTGGCGGCGCGCTTGATCATCCTCATCTACCCTTGTCCTTTCCCCTCCGGGGCGCCGAACCCGCGTTGCGGGTTGATCGGCTGGCCGTTTCGTCGCAGCTCGAAATAGAGATCCGGATTGCCGTCCGGCGGCATGACCGCCAGCGGTTCCCCGCCGGCCACCTTACGCCCGACAGCCGTGTCGATCCGGCCCAGACCCGCAATCAAACTATGATATCCGTTGCCATGTTCCACGATCAAGATAAGGCCATAGCCCTTGAACGGGCCGGCGAACACGATCGTGCCGCCGCGGGGCGCCACCACGGCGGCCCCGGCGCGGGTCTGGACCGTCACGCCACGGCTGGTGGCACCAAAGCGGTCGGCCTCGCCGAAGCGGGTGGTCAGCTTGCCGGCGGCGGGCAGAACCATGCCGGCGACCGCCGGCGGCCCATCCGGCGCCTTCGCGGCCAATTCGCGCTCGCGCGCCGCTTCCCTCGCAGCCTCATCCTTGGCGCGCTTTTCCTCGGCGGCCTTCTGTTCGGCGATCTTCTGCTCGGCGGCACGCAGCTCGGCCAGCTTGCGTTCGGCCTCCTTGCGCTCGGCTTCCTTCTGGGCGGCGAGGCGCCGTTCGGCCTCGCGCTTCTCCGCTTCGCGCTTGACCGCCTCCCGGCGCTCCGCCTCGCGCCGTTCGGCTTCGCGGCGGGCAGCGGCCTCGATGGCGGCGCGGCGTTCGGCCTCGATCCGCTCCATCAGCTGGCGCAGGTCGGTGGCCTGACCGGACAGTTCCGCCATGCGCTGGCCGACCTGGAGGCGCTCCTCCTCGGTCTGGCGCGACAATTCCTCGCGCCGGGCGATCAGGCGGTTCATCTCGCCCTGCTTCTCGGCAAGCGCCACCCGCGCCGCCAGCGCCTTTGAACGCTGGTCGACCAGCTTGCCGCGGGTGTCGGCCAGGGCGGTCAGCGCCTGGCCCAGCGCATCGGCCCGCGCCTTCAAGGCCGGAACCGCGTCGCGCAGCAGCAGGGCGGAGCGCAGGGTGTCGACCGGACTTTCGGGCCGGGCCAGCGCCGCTTCCGGCGGAATGCGGGCCAACCGCTGCAGGGCGGCCAGCAGGGTGGCGATCTGCTGACGTTCATTGTCGAGCCCGGCGGACCGCTCGCGTTCCTCCGCCTCAAGGGCGGTGAGCGTTTCTTCCAGCTGGTCGAGTGCCTGCTCCTGCCCGCGCGCCTGGTCGGCCAGCGCGATCAGTTGGCCGCGCAGGTCGTCGAGTTCGGACTGCAGGGCTTGCGATTGGCGCTCCAGCTGCTGCTGGCGCTGCTTGCCGGTCTGAAGCTGCTGTTCGACGCGCTTCAGCGTGTCCTTGGGGGCATCGTTCTGGGCATTCGCGGGCTGGGCATTCGCGGGCTGGGCAAGGATCAGCCCGGCAATGACGACGAAGCCGGCGAGAACCCCCTCTCCCACCCCGGATTCCCTCTCCCCAGCGGATACCCTCTCCCCCCCGGGGAGAGGGCTGGGTGAGGGGGATGCAGTACGGGATGTAAATCGAGCTGCAGGGCCAAGCGCCGGACTTCTCGCACCTCCACGCCACGCACCCCCCTCACCCCGACCCTCTCCCCGGGGGGGAGAGGGGGAATTCAGAGCAAAGGGGACGGGGGCCATCCGTTACTCCGCCGCCGCGCGGGCGGCGGTGCGGACCAGCAGGTTGCGGCCGGTCATCTCGGACGGCTTCGGCAGGCCCAGCAGGTCGAGCAGCGTCGGGGCGATGTCGGCCAGACGGCCGCTCTCGATGCGGGCGCCGGCCGGGCCGTTGACCAGCACCAGCGGCACCTTGTCCAGCGTGTGGGCGGTGTGCGGTCCGCCGGTCTCCGGGTCCTTCATCAGCTCGCAGTTGCCGTGATCGGCGGTGACCAGCATGGTGCCGCCGGCGCGGCGCACAGCGGCCTCCACCTGACCTAGGCTGCCGTCGACCGCCTGCACCGCCTTGATGGCGGCGTCGAGCATGCCGCTGTGGCCGACCATGTCGGGGTTGGCGAAATTGACGACGATCAGGTCGTACTTGCCGGAATCGATGGCGCCGACCAGCTTGCCGGTCACTTCGGCGGCGGACATCTCCGGCTGCAGGTCGTAGGTGGCGACCTTCGGCGACGGCACCAGGATGCGATCCTCGCCCTCATACACCCGCTCCTCGCCACCGTTGAAGAAGAAGGTGACGTGGGGATACTTCTCCGTCTCGGCGATGCGCAGCTGCGTCATTCCCGCCTCGCTGACCACTTCACCCAGCACCTTGGTCAGGGATTTCGGCGGAAAGATGGTGGTCATCAGCTTCGCCAGCGACGACGAATATTCGACCATGCCGACAACGGCGGCCAGCTTCGGCGCGCCATCCACCGGGAATCCGTCGAAATCCTTCTCGACATAGGCGGCCAGGATCTCGCGGGCACGGTCGGCGCGGAAATTCGCCATCAGGATGGCGTCGCCGTCCTTCATGCCGGCATAGTCGCCGATCACCGTCGGCAGGATGAACTCGTCATGCTTGTCGGCGGCATAGCTCTGTTCGATCGCCTGGATCGGATCGGCGGCGCGCTCGCCCTCCGCCTTGGTCATCGCGGCATAGGCCTTGGCGACCCGGTCCCAGCGCTTGTCGCGGTCCATGGCGTAATAGCGGCCGATGACGGTCGCCACCTCGACGCCCGGCAGCTCGAAGACGTCGGCCATGAACTCGGCGACCTGATCCTTGGCGCTCTGCGGCGGCACGTCGCGGCCGTCGGTGAAGGCGTGGACGGCCACCGGCACGCCTTCGCGCGACAGGACGCCGGCCAGCGCCGCGATGTGGTCCTGGTGGGAGTGGACGCCGCCCGGCGACAGCAGACCCATCAGGTGGACGCGCCCACCGGTCTTGTGCATCGTCTTCACGAGATCGTTCAGCGCCTGATTGCGCTCGAGATCGCCCTGGACGATGGCGTGGTCGATCATCACGAGATCCTGCATGACGACCCGGCCGGCGCCGAGATTCATGTGCCCGACCTCGGAGTTGCCCATCTGCCCCTTGGGCAGGCCGACCTCTTCCTCGCTGGCGTTCAGGAAGGCCTTCGGCTCGGCCGACCACAGGCGGTCCCAGTTCGGGGTGTCGCCCAGCGCAATAGCGTTGTCGGACCGCTCCTCGCGATAGCCCCAGCCGTCCAGAATGCACAGGACGACAGGGCGGGGTCGGTTGGTCTCGGTCATCGCGCTTACCTTTCTCGAAAGGTTGTGGTCTCGGAATTTTCGGTTCGGTCTTTTTAGGCTCCGGCGTGTGCGAACGCCGGTTCCCGACGTTCGGTATCAGGATCTGTGATAGGGGTGACCGGCAAGAATTTGTTGGGCGCGATAGAGTTGCTCCGCAAGCATGCCGCGCACCAGCATGTGGGGCCAGGTCATCGGCCCGAAAGCAAGCAGGAAGTCGGCCCGCGCGCGCACCGCGTCGCCATGGCCGTCGGCACCGCCGATCAGGAAGGCGAGGTCGCCGGCGCCGCGGTCGCGCCAGTCGCCGATCTTGGCGGCGAAGCTCTCGCTGGGCAGCGCCTTGCCGCGTTCGTCCAGCGCCACGACGATGGCGCCGGCCGGCACGGCGGCGAGCAGCAGCTCGGCCTCCTGCCGTTTGAGTTCGTCGGAGGAGAGGCGCTTCTTCACCTCGACCTCCTTCAGGGTGAAGGGCCAGCTGAGCCGGCCGACATACTCGTCGAACAGGTCGCGGGTCGGTCCGCCCCGCGACCGCCCGACGGCGGCGAGCCACAAACGCATGATGCGGCCCTCCGCCTCCGGTCCGTCAGGCGCTCAGCCGTGCCGTGCCCGACGGCGTCGGCAGATCCAGACCCCACATCTTCTCGATGTTGTAGAAGGTCCGGACTTCCGGCTTGAACAGGTGGACGATCACGTCGCCGGCATCGACCAGAACCCAGTCGCACTGGGTCATGCCTTCCATCTCGACGCCGCGGACGCCGGCCTGCTTCAGCTTTTCGGCCAGCTTCATCGCCATGGCGGCGATGTGCCGCGTGTTGCGGCCCGACGCCACGATCATGTAATCGGCGAAGGTGGTTTTCCCGGCGAGATCGATGACGGTCACGTCATCCGCCTGATCGGCGTCCAGCGACGCCTGAATGAGCGCCTTCAGGTCCTGCGGTTCCAGGATCTGGGGAACGGCGGCTGGCCGCGGAGCGGTCGCGGCCGTTTCGGTGTGCGTGGTGATGGCTCCAACCTCTTGCAACGGTTTCACGACCCGGCGGCCCGTGCCTGCCGGATCGCCGTCGCCGAGGCCGGATGCAGGGGGTTGCGTAAGAACGCCCAGGCCGGCCGCCTGCGGCGCGCGAGCCCTTTTACCCCCGACACGGACACCCGTCGACGGGTGAAACGCTGGGCGGCCTTGCCGCTCAGCGCACTAAGAGAATAGGTGGGGCGGGCGAAAACCGCAACGGCCACCGAGTCGAAGATTCGTGTCCAAAGCTTCCAGCGCGGAATTTGTCGCAGATTGTCCGCTCCCATCAACCAAACGAAGCGCGTTTTCGGGAAGCGGCGCTGAAGCTTCGTCAGCGTATCGGCGGTGAAGCGGGTGCCGAGCGCCGTCTCGATCGCCGTCACCTCGATCCGCGGATGGGCGGCCACCGCCCGCGCCTCCGCCAGCCTTTCGGCCAGAGAGGCCATGCCGGCGGCGGACTTCAGCGGGTTCTGCGGGCTGACCATCCACCAGACCCGGTCGAGACCGAGCGCCTTCAGCGCGAACAGGCTGATGTGCCGGTGCCCGGCATGGGCCGGATTGAACGACCCGCCGAGGATGCCGACCGTGAGGCCGGCATAGAGCGGCCCGGAATAGAGGTGGGGGGCGTGCTCAAATTTGGACTTCAACCCGGAGCGGTTACCCTTTCCCCCCCGCTCTCGCGCAAACTTCGTTTGCGCTGACGCGACAGGCGGACCTTCGGTCCGCTGATAGCGGGGAGAGGGTTGGGTGAGGGGGATCCGCTTGCCGGACGATCCTCGCGATGCATCCCCCTCACCCTGCCCTCTCCCCGGGGGGGAGAGGGTTCCAATAGTGGGGGGAGCGTCGGTCTTAAGGCCGCGTCTGGCCATCGCCGCGCACGACATACTTGTAGCTGGTCAGCTGCTCCGCACCCACCGGGCCGCGCGCGTGGAACTTGTCGGTGGAGATGCCGATCTCCGCGCCCATGCCGAACTCGCCGCCGTCGGCGAACTGGGTGGAGGCGTTCCACAGCACGATTCCGCTGTCCACCCGCGACAGGAACCGCTCCGCCGCCGCCGGGTCCTCGGTCAGGATCGATTCGGTATGGTGGGAGCTGTGGGCGTTGATGTGGTCGATGGCGGCGTCCACCCCGTCCACCACGCCGCAGGCGATGATGGCGTCGAGATACTCGGTGTCCCAATCCTCCGGCGTCACCGGGGTCACGCGCGGGTCGACGGCCTGGGCCGCCGCGTCGCCGCGCACGGCGCAGCCGGCGTCCAGCAGGTCCGTCACCAGCAGCGGCAGGGCCTTGTCGGCGATGGCGCGGTCGACCAACAGCGTTTCGGCGGCACCGCAGATGGAGGTGCGGCGCATCTTGGCGTTCAGTACCACCTTGCGCGCCTTTTCCAGGTCGGCGCCGGCATCGACATAGACGTGGCAGTTGCCGTCCAGATGCTTGATGACCGGAACCCGGCTCTCGTCGGCGATGCGCTGGATCAGCGACTTGCCGCCGCGCGGGATGATGACGTCGATATAGTCGCGCATGGTCAGCATGTGGCCGACGGCGGCGCGGTCGGTGGTCGGCACCAGTTGGATCGCCGCCTCCGGCAGTCCGGCCTCGCGCAGGCCCTGGACCAGGCAGTCGGCGATGGCGCGGGACGAGCGGATGCTCTCCGACCCGCCGCGCAGGATGGCGGCGTTGCCCGACTTCAGGCAGATGCCGCCGGCATCCGCCGTCACGTTGGGCCGGCTTTCATAGATGATGCCGACGACGCCCAGCGGCACGCGGACGCGCTGGATGCGCAGGCCGTTGGGCCGGGTCCAGTCCGCCAGCACGCCGCCGATGGGATCGGGGAAGTCGGCGATGTCCTCCAGACCCTTGGCCATGCCCTCGATGCGCGTGTCGTCCAGCATCAGCCGTTCGCGCATGGGGCCGGACAGGTCGCGGGCGTTCGCCATGTCCTCGGCGTTGGCCGCCTTGATCTCGGACACGCGGGCGCGGATGGCCGCCGCCGCCGCCCTCAGCGCCCGGTCCTTCGACGGCCCTGGCACGGTCGCCAGCGCGGCCGCGGCGGCGCGGGCGGCGCGGCCGAGGGCGATCATCTGGTCGTGCAGGGCGTCGGTGGTATCGAGCAGGGCGGACATGGAGGTCTCCGGACACTCTATCCGTTGAAGGGACGACGACCTTAACGAATTGTTCGGGGTTGCGAAAGCCGCGCGGTTGTGGGACTTCGGCGTTGCGGTATGGGCGGGCGTGTGCAAAACGCAACGCGCCGGCCCCGCCGGGACAAGGTTTTCGGGTAAGGTGACATGCTGACGCTGCTGCTGATCGTCTCCGCCTTTTTCGCGGGCGTGCTGAACGCCGTGGCCGGAGGCGGCAGCTTCCTGACCTTCCCGGCGCTGATCCTAGCCGGCGTGCCGCCGCTGAACGCCAACGCCACCAGCACCGTCGCCGTGTCGCCCGGCGCGCTGGCCAGCGCCTACGGCTATCGGCGGGAACTGGGTCGCATCCGCGACATCCACCTGCCCTCCTTCCTCGGCATCAGTCTGATCGGCGGGCTGCTGGGCGCGCTTTTGCTGCTATGGACGCCGCAGCGGACCTTCGAGGCCATCGTCCCCTGGCTTCTGCTGTTCGCCACGCTGCTGTTCGCCGTCGGGCCGAAGGCGTCTGCCTGGATTCGCCGCAACTGCACCATCGGCCATGGCACGGTGCTGGCCGTGCAGTTCCTGATCGCCGTCTATGGCGGGTATTTCGGCGGCGGCATCGGCATCCTGATCCTGGCGACGCTGGGCGTCTTCGGCCTGACCGATCTGCATGCGATGAACGGGTTAAAGTCGCTGGTGTCCGGTTGCCTGAATGCCGTCGCGGTGGCGGCCTTCGTCGCCGGGGGCGCCGTCTATTGGACGGAGGCGCTGATCATGCTGGTGGCCGCCATGGCCGGCGGCTATGCCGGCGCCTCGGTCGCCCGCCGCATTCCGCCGCCCGTGCTGCGCAAGGTGGTGATCCTGGTGGGTGCGGCGATGACCGTCTATTTCTTCGTCACGAAAGCCTGATTCCAACGGAGTTCCCCGGCATGACCGCCCCCATCGACCGCAACACTCTGCCCTACCGTCCCTGCGTCGGGATCATGCTGCTGAACGACCGCGGCGAGGTGTTCGTCGCCAAGCGCTGCGGGTCGGATGCCGACTGGCAGATGCCCCAGGGCGGGGTCGACGAGGGCGAGGACGTCCGCACCGCCGCCTTCCGCGAGCTGGAGGAGGAGATCGGCACCGCGAAGGCGGAGTTCATCGCCATGACCGCCGCCGCCCACCGCTACGATCTGCCCGACGATCTGCTGGGAAAGGTCTGGAAGGGCCGCTGGCGCGGGCAGGAGCAGACGTGGATGCTGGCCCGCTTCACCGGCGACGAGTCCGACATCCGGCTCGACACCGGCCATCCGGAATTCGATGCCTGGAAATGGATCGACGCGGAGGAGTTGCCGGGCCTGATCGTCGCCTTCAAGCGTCCGGTCTACGAATCGGTCCTGGCGGAATTCCGTCCGTTGATCGCCGGGCTGAAGGGCTGACCCACATACCCTTGCACCGATCCCGGCGGCATGTCCCAATTTTGACTGCGGTTATCCCCAACTTCTCGACGACGCCCGGTCCATCCGCCACTTCCGCTTAACGAATCCTTGAGACGCCTTCTGGCAACGTCGCTGCTGCAACCGGAATGCGCAAGAGTGCGTCTGCTGTGGACGGAGGGGTGGCGTGTCGCTGATCAAGTGGACGGAGGAGGATGGCGGGCGGATTCGCCTGGGCCTGCCCAGCGACCTGGATTTGCCCATGGCGCAACCTCTGCTCGACAGCCTGCGTGCCGCCTTCAAGGCGTCGGCGGACGTCGCGGTGCAGGCGGACGCGGTGGAGCGGATCAGCGCCGCCTGCATCCAGGCGCTGGTCGTCGCCGCCCGCGACGCAACCGACCGCGGGGCCGCCTTCGTCCTCGCCGCCCCGTCCGAGGTCCTGTCCGAAGCGTGCGAGGATCTGGGTCTCGCCGCCTGGCTGAAGCAATGGAGCCGAGCGTGAAGAAGAAAGTGATGACGGTGGATGATTCGCGGACCATGCGCGACATGGTCTCCTTCACCCTGCGGGGCGCCGGCTACGACGTGGTGGAGGCCGCCGACGGCCAGCAGGCGATGAGCGCCATCGCCACCACCAAGGTCGATCTGGTCATCACCGACCTGAACATGCCGGTGATGGACGGGCTGACCCTGATCCGCAAGCTGCGCGCCATTCCCGCCCACCGCACCCTGCCGATCCTGATGCTGACCACCGAAGCGGACGAGAGCAAGAAGGCGGAGGGCCGGGCCGCCGGAGCGACCGGCTGGATCGTGAAGCCCTTCAACCCCGACAAGCTGGTGTCGGTGGTGCAGAAGGTCTGCGGCTGACCGCAAGCCGTCAGCGAAGGAAGGGGTACAGCCGTGGACGATCTCAGCCGCTTCAAACAGACCTACTTCGACGAGAGCGCCGAACTCCTGGCCGTCGCCGAGGCCGGGCTGCTGCGCCTCGCCCCCGGCGAGATCGACATGGACGAGGTGAACGCGATCTTCCGCGCCGTCCATTCGATCAAGGGCGGCGGCGGCGCCTTCGGCTTCAACGACCTCGTCGCCTTCGCGCACGAATTCGAAACGGTGATGGACGGCGTGCGCAACGCCGAAATCCCCGTCACCACCGGGCTGGTCGATACCCTGATCCGCGCCAACGACGTGCTGGCCCGCCTGCTGGCCCATGCCGCCGACGAAACCGACGCGCCTGCCGGCACCACCGACGACACGGTCGCGGCGCTCCGCCATTTCCTGGGCAAAGCCGAGGCACCGGCGGAGGAGCAGCCCCCATCGCCCGCGGACAGGCTCTATCCCGACGACGAGGATGACGAGGCCGGCATCTTCGGCGACGCGCTGGCCGCCATCCAGGCCGCGCGCGACGACCAGCCCGCCCCCGCCTTTGCAGGTCCGGTCTCGGAAGGCCCGGTGCCGGAGGGTAAGGTCCGCTGGACCATCGTCTTCCGCCCGAAGGCCGAACTGCTGCTGTCCGGCAACGAGCCGACCTACATGCTGCGCGCCCTGCGCCGTCTTGGCGACGCGGAGGTGGTCTGCCACCTGGACAAGCTGCCCTCGCTACGCGACCTCGACGCCGAACTGCTGCACCTGTCCTGGACGGTGACGCTGCTGGCCGATCCGCTGGTCGACCGCGCCCAGATCGACGACGTGTTCGAGTTCGTCGCCGACGACTGCGACATCCGCATCGGTGCCGAGGCGCCGCCCCCCGCCATCATCCGGGCGGCCGAGCCTCTGCCGGCCGCCACCGCGACGGCCGCCAACCTGCCGGAACCGGCGGTACCCTCCTCCGCGCCGGCCACAACGGCCCCGGCCACCACCTCCGGCTCCCCCGGCGCCGCGAAGGCCGCCGACGGCGCCAAGCGCGGAAACGGCGGCGGTGCCGGCGGCGACCATTCCGGGCCGACCACCCACACCATCCGCGTCGACCTCGACAAGATCGACCGGCTCGTCAACATGGTCGGCGAGATGGTCATCACCCAGGCGATGATCGCGGAGCATCTGCGCGACCTGCCGCCCGGCCAGTTCCAGGAACTGCTGGAGGGGCTGGAGAGCCTCGCCCAGCACACCCGCGAGCTGCGCGAGAGCGTGATGTCGATCCGTGCCCAGCCGGTCTCCAGCGTCTTCTCCCGCATGCCGCGGCTGGTGCGCGAATGCGCCGCAGCCACTGGCAAGGAAGTGATGCTGGTTACGTCGGGCGAGACGACGGAGGTCGACAAGACGGTGGTGGAGAACCTCGTCGATCCGCTGACCCACATGATCCGCAACTCCATCGACCATGGATTGGAAGGGCCGGAGGAGCGCGAACGCCTCGGCAAGCCGCGCGCCGGCACCGTGCATCTGTCCGCCGCTCACCGGTCCGGCCGCATCGTGATCGAGGTGACGGACGACGGCCGCGGCATCAACCGCGCCAAGGTGCTGTCGAAGGCGATCGAGAAGGGGCTGGTCCAGCCCGGAGCCACCATGTCCGACGAGGAGATCGACCACCTGATCTTCCTGCCCGGCTTCTCCACCGCCGACCAGGTATCGAACCTGTCCGGCCGCGGCGTCGGCATGGACGTGGTGCGGCGGAACATCTCCAGCCTGGGCGGGCGCATCGGCGTCTATTCGACGCCGGGCGAGGGCTCGCGCTTCGTCCTGTCGCTGCCGCTGACGCTGGCGGTGCTGGACGGCATGGTGATCTCGGTGGGGGAGGAGCGCTTCGTCCTGCCGCTGACCAACATCGTGGAAAGCCTGCGGCCCAAGCCCGCCGACCTGCATGGGCTGGTCAACAAGTGCGACGTGATGATGGCGCGCGGCGAGTATGTGCGGCTCGTCCATCTGCACCGGCTGTTCGGCATCCCCCAAGCCATCGACGACGCCACCAAGGGGCTGGTCGTGCTGGTGGAGACGGAGGACGGCTCCCGCCTCGGCCTCGTGGTCGACGAGGTGCTGGGCCAGCAGCAGGTCGTCATCAAGAGCCTGGAGGCCAACTTCCGCCGGCTGGACGGCGTCGCCGCCGCGACCATCCTGGGCGACGGCCGGGTCGCCCTGATCCTGGACGTCGCCGGCCTGCGCGAAATGAGCCGCCACGGTGGCGGCTATGGAAACAGCGGCCCTGACGGCGCCACCCCGCCTTCCCCATCCCTGCCCGCCCCTGCGGACAGGTTCGACCAGCGTCAACGCCAAACGGTTTGAGGCCCAGCGATGAGCAGTTCCTCCGCAATCGCCACCGTCAACTCCCGCACCGACCTCCAGCCCGCCGGCGCCAGCGCCAACGGGACGGAGGAGCAGTACGTCACCTTCACGGTCGGCAGCGAGGAATATGGCGTCAACATCCTGGCCGTGCGTGAAATCCGCGGCTGGACGCCGGAAAGCCGCCTGCCGAATCTGCCCGACTATGTCCGCGGCGTGATCAACCTGCGCGGCATCATCATCCCGATCTTCGACCTGCGCGCCCGCTTCGGCGGCGGTCCGACCCAGGTGACGAAGCGCCATGTCGTGGTGGTGATGCAGGTGGGCGAGCGCACGCGCGGCATCCTGGTCGACGCCATTTCCGACATCCTGGCGATCGGCCATGACGCGATCAAGCCGCCGCCCGACGTCGACAGCGGCCTGATCGACGCCGAATATCTCAGCGGCCTTTACACCGCCGACGACCGGATGGTGACCCTGCTGAACGTCGAGAAGCTGTTCGCGGGCGAGCATGTCGACCAGGACGCCGCCCCGCGCGCGCCGGTGCTCGAAGTCACCTGACCGGAAAGAGCGAGGCAAACCTTCGGCGCCTCTGCAACGAGAAGCAATAAAAAGAGGGAACGTCACCGATGGCCACCGACGGTACGATCGCCAAAGCCGGCAGCTTCCTCAGCAACATGCGCATCGCCAAACGGCTGTGGCTGGTCTTCGGCCTTCTGCTGGTTCTGATCGCCGCCCAGTCCGGCGTGGGCATCCTTGGGCTGGACGGACTGAACCGCCGCATCGACGGGGTCATCGCCTCCGGCGACCTCGCCGTCTTCGCCAAGGATCTGGAAAGCCGTCTGGCCGCCGAGCGGCTGCAGACCCGCGAATACATCAATCTGGGCACGCCCGAGGCGCTGGACCGGCTGCGCGTGCTGCGCGGAGAGTTCGATTCGGCGATGACGCAGCGGCAGGCGACGCTGGCGGCCTCGCCCCAGGCCGCCGCCTTCGCCGAGCTGAACGGCCTGCACACCACCTACCATGAGCGGTTCGAGGCGGTTCGCGCCATGCGGGAGCAGGCCGACCGCAGCCTGCGCGAACGGATGGACCCGCTGGGTGCCCAGGTGACGACGCGGCTGGAGGAGGTGGTGTCGATGGCCGACGCCTTTGGCGACAGGGCCGACGCCTCCGGCGACAAGGATGCCGCCTTCGCCGCGCAGGAGGTGGAGAAGCGCTGGCTGATGACCCGCTTCAGCGCCAACCGCGCCATCGGCCTGCGCGACGCCGCAGCGGCCCTGCAGGTGGAAACCGAAGGCAAGGCGATGGCCGACGCCCTCGCCCGGCTGTCCGCCATCCTTGGTGCCGGGGGCCGTACCAACAGCGGCCTGTCGATGGCCCTGCGCGAGGTCGATGCCCGCGCAGCCGACTATCGCGCAGCCTTCCGCGACGTCATCGCCGCCAATGACGAGGCGAAGCGCCGCGCCGACCGGCTCGCCGCCGCCGCCACGGCGGTCAACGACGCCATCGACGGCATCGTCGGCCGGATCGCCGCCGATGCCAGGGCGACGGAGGAGGAGGCCGGGACCGTGGCGGCCTTCACCATCCGCCTGACGCTGGGGCTGGGGCTGCTGTCGCTGGTGATCGGCGTCGTCGCCGCCAACCGGATCGCCGCCTCCATCGTCACGCCGGTCACCGGCATCCGCCGGGTGATGGCCGACCTGACCGACGGCAAGCTGTCGGTCAGCGTCCCCCACACCGGTCAGCAGGACGAGCTGGGCGACATGGCCCGCGCCGTCGCGGCCTTCAAGGACGAGGCGGTGGAGGCCCTGCGCTCCCGCATCGCGCTGGAACGGGTGTCGGCCAACATCATGATGGCGGACACCGACGGCCGCATCCTCTACGCCAACGACTCCATCATGGCCATGTTCCGCAATGCCGAGGCCGACCTGCGCAGTTCTCTGCCGGGCTTCGACGCGAACAGGTTGGTCGGCCGCAACTTCGACGTCTTCCACCGCGATCCCTCGCACCAGCGCCGCCTGCTGGCCGACCTGAAGCAGACCCACCGCGGCTGGGCCAGGACCGGCGGCCGGACCTTCCAGGTCATCGCCAACCCGGTGGTCAGCCGCCAAGGCGAGAAGCTGGGCACCGTCATCGAATGGCGTGACCTGACGGAGGAACTGGCGATCGAGGCGGAGATCAGCGCGATGGTCGAGAACGCCGTCCGCGGCGACTTCAGCCACCGCATCGCGCTGGACGGCAAGACCGGCTTCTTCCGCCTGGTCAGCGAGGGCATCAACCGCCTGTCGGAGAATGTCGCCGCCGTCACCGAGGAACTGGCATCGGTGCTGAAGGCGCTGTCGCAGGGCGACCTCACCCGCCGGATCGACCAGCAGTATGAGGGCGTGTTCCAGAGGCTGAAGGACGACTTCAACGGCACCGTGTCGCATCTGTCGGAGATCGTCCGGCGCATCGACCATGCCGCCGGGTCCATCGCCGTCGCCAGCCGCGAAGTGGCCGAAGGCAGCCTGGACCTGTCGGAACGGACCGAGCAGCAGGCCTCCTCGCTGGAGGAGACCGCGGCGAGCATGGAACAGCTCGCCGCCACCGTGCGCTCCAACGCCGACAACGCCCAGCAGGTCAACGGCTATGCCACCGAGGCGCGCACCGCCGCGTCCCGCGGCGGCGAGGTGGCGACCAGCGCCGTGGAGGCGATGCGCCGGATCGAGCAGTCGTCTCAGAAGATCGCCGACATCATCGGGGTGATCGACGAGATCGCCTTCCAGACCAACCTGCTGGCGCTGAACGCGGCGGTCGAGGCTGCCCGTGCCGGCGATGCCGGGCGCGGCTTCGCCGTGGTGGCCCAGGAGGTGCGGCAGCTCGCCCAGCGTTCCGCCCAGGCGTCGAAGGAGATCAAGTCGCTGATCCTCGACAGCGGCGGGCAGGTGCGCGAGGGCGTCGGATTGGTCCGGTCCGCTGGCGGCGCCCTGACGGAGATCGTGTCGGGCATCGGCCGCGTCGCCGATCTGGTGTCGGAAATCGCGCGGGCCACGGCCGAGCAGGCTTCCGGCCTGGACGAGGTCAACATCGCCATCGCCCAGATGGACGAGATGACGCAGAAGAACGCCGCCCTGGTGGAGGAAAGCACCGCCGCCGCCCGCTCGCTGGAGGATCAGGCCGACCAGCTGCGCCGGCAGATGACCTTCTTCACCCTGGACCGCCAGTCGCGGGGTGCCGCCATCACCGCCTCCGCCGGGGAAATCCGGCGGCAGCCGGTGCCCGTCTGACGATGCCTCCGGTGCCGCGATGACCGACCGTTCCTCCGCCCTGTCGATCGAATCTCCGGCGTCGCGCCGGGTGCCGGCCGCGGTGTTCGGCGGCGCGCGCGAGTTCCATTTCGAACGGCATCACTTCGACCTGATCGCCGGACTGCTCTATCAGCTGGCCGGCATCGCACTGGCCCCGCACAAGGCGGAGATGGTCTATGCCCGGCTGGCGCGCCGGCTGCGCGAACTTCGGCTGCCCGATTTCGACGCTTATTGCGCCCTGCTGCAGGGTGATGGCGGGGCGGATGAAATCGGCTTCCTCGTCAATGCGCTGACCACCAACCTGACCAGCTTCTACCGCGAATCGCATCATTTCGACTTCCTCGCCTCCACCGTCCTGCCGGAGGCGCGGATGCGCAATGCCGGAGCCTCCCGCCCGCGGCTGCGGCTGTGGTCGGCCGGCTGCTCCTCGGGTCCGGAGCCCTACACCATGGCGATGGTGCTGGTCTCGACCATGGGCGCGGACCTGCGCCGCTGGGACGCCCGCATCCTTGCCACCGACATCGACACCCACATGGTCGGCACGGCAAGGCGGGGCATCTATCCGCTGTCGGGCGCCACCGGCATTCCGCCCGCCATCCGCCAGCGCTTCACCCACGACACCCGGCTGAACGGCGAGCCGGCGGTGGAGATGGGCGAGGATCTCAAGCGTCTCGTAACCGTCAAGCCTCTGAATTTGCTTGAACATTGGCCCATGTCAGGTCCGTTCGACGCGATCTTTTGCCGCAACGTCCTGATTTATTTCGACCGCCGCGGCCGCACGCAGGTGATAGAAAACTTCGGCCGGATGCTCCGCCCCGGCGGGTATCTGTTCCTCGGCCACTCGGAGAGCCTGTATGGCGTGTCGAACCTGTTCCGACAGGCCGGCCCAACGATTTACCGGAGGGAGTGAGCGATGAACGCCTCCACCCTCCCCCATGCGGCACCCAGTCCGGCGGCACCGGCGCCGCGGCTGGGCAGCGGCCGCTATTTCAACCACGAGTTCAAGACCGAGACGGTCAAGATCGCGCTGGGCCAGCAGGCGGTCAGCGACCGGGGCGACCTGATGATCGCGACCACGCTGGGCTCCTGCGTGGCGGCCTGCATCCACGATCCGGTGCGGGGGATCGGCGGCATGAACCACTTCATGCTGCCCGACCTGCCGGCCAGCGAACTGGAGGGGGCCGGCGCCGCCGCGCGCTACGGATCGGTCGCGATGGAGCGGCTGATCAACGCCCTGCTCGCCGCTGGGGCCGACCGCAGGCGCCTGAAGGTCAAGCTGTTCGGCGGCGCCAGCGTCATCGATTCGAGCTACAACATCGGCGGGCTGAACAGCCGCTTCGCGCTGGACTATGTGCGGGCGGAGGGGCTGACGCTGGCCGGGCTGGATCTGGGCGGCGGCTCCGCGCGGCGCCTGCATTACTTCCCCCATAGCGGCCGCGCCCTGCGCCGCCTGCTGCGGCCGGAGGCGGCGGCCGACACCGTCACCCGCGAACGGTCCTTCATCACCCATCTCGCCCGCACCCCCGTGGAGGGCGAGGTGGAGCTGTTCGGACCGACCGATGCGGGAGGGGACTGACCCATGCCCAGACCGATCCGCGTCGTCATCGTCGACGACAGCGCCCTGATGCGCGAGATGCTGAAGGACATCCTGACCCGCGAGCCGGGGATGGAGGTCGCCGGCGTTGCCCGCGACGCCTTCGAGGCCCGCGACGTGATCAAGGCCACCAATCCCGACGTCATCACCCTGGACGTCGAGATGCCGAAGATGGACGGCCTCTCCTTCCTGGAAAAGATCATGACGCTGCGGCCGACGCCGGTGATCATGGTCTCCTCCCTCACGCGCGAGGGCTCCGACGCCGCCATCCGCGCGCTGGAGCTCGGAGCAGTCGACTGCGTCGCCAAGCCCGGCGGCTCCGACGGGCTGGGGTTCGAGGCGACGGCGATGGAGCTGGTCTCGAAGATCCGGGTCGCCGCCACCGCCCGGCTGGCCATGCGCAGGCCGCCTGCCGTCCATGGTGTCCTGCCGACGCCGCGCCGCGCCGGATCGGGCAAGCGGCTGATCGCCGTCGGCGCCTCGACCGGCGGGGTGGAGCGCATCCGCGACCTTCTGGCCGCCATGCCGGCCGACTGCCCGCCCATCCTCATCACCCAGCATATGGGGCCCAGCTACGTGCCCAGCTTCGCCGCCCGGCTCGACCGGCTGTCAGCGCCGACGGTGCGGGTGGCCGTTCACGGCGACCGGCCGGCCCAGGGGCTGGTGCTGATCGCGCCCGGCGACCGCCACCTCGCCGTCGTCCGCGACACCGCCGGTTTCGTCTGCCACATCCAGGACACGCCGCCGGTCAGCGGCCATCGCCCGTCCGTCGACGTGCTGTTCGCCTCCGTCGCCAAGGCGGCGGGCGGCAAGGCGGTCGGCGTGATCCTGTCCGGCATGGGCCGCGACGGCGCCATCGGCATGAAGGCCATGCATGAGGCAGGCGCCTTCACCATCGGCGAACAGGAATCGAGCTGCGTCGTCTACGGAATGCCGCGCGCCGCCAAGGAGGCCGGCGCGGTCGCGGTCGAACTTCCGCTCACCCAAATCCCCGCCGAAATGCTGCGCGCCTTCGACGCCGTCGGCGAGCGCCCCCGCACCGCCTGACCCGGGCGGGCATCCGGGCCGAGTTCCCAAGGAGCACCAGTATGTCTATCCACGCCGCCGCCAGAGATGCCGCCCAGTTCGCCGTCCGAGATGCCGCCCGAGACACCGCTCTGGCCCCGGCGGACCGCCCGGCGCCACCCCCTGCGGACGGCGAGGCCAAGGTCGCCGTCACGGCAGAGCTTCTGTCGACCTGGCTCGGCTTCGCCGACGTGCAGCGCCGCACGCTGGACATCGTCCAGAGCGAGCTGACGCGCACGTCGGACCATGTGGAGACCTCCACCCTCGACCTGTCGGAGCGCTTCCGCGAACTGGCCCAAAAGGCCCTGGAACAGTCGGAGCGCGTGGCACAGATCGTCGCCATGGCGGGATCGGTCGACATCGACGGCGAACGGGTGCCGATCGACACGCTGGTCGTCGCCATGCAGGACATGATCACCGACATGGTGACCAACATCGTCACCCTGTCGCGCCATGCCATGAGCATGGTCTATCTGCTGGACGACGTTCAGAAGGATGTGGCCGAGCTGGAGAAGTCGATCGGCGACATCGACGGCATCAACCGCCAGACCAACTTCCTGGCGCTGAACGCCACCATCGAGGCCAGCCGCGCCGGGGAGGCCGGGCGCACCTTCGCCGTGGTCGCGCAGGAGGTGCGGCACCTCTCCCGCACTACCGGCGAACTGGCGGACCGCATGCGCAGCAAGGTCGGCGCGGTGGTCAAGGGCGTGCGCAACGGCCACGACATCCTGCGCCAGATCGCCAACACCGACATGTCGCCGCAGATGCTGGCGAAGGAACGCGTCGACAAGACGATGGACAGCCTGGTGGCCCAGACCACCCATTTCCAGGCGGTGCTGGAAACGGCGGCATCGGTGTCGACCGACATGTCCTCCACCATCGCCCATGTCATCACCGGCATGCAGTTCCAGGATCTGACCAAGCAGCGGATCGAGGCGATCAACGACAGCCTCGCCATCATGAGCGCCGGGCTGGGCGAACTGGAGACCCGCATCCGCGCCCAGGTGCCGCCCGGCATCGGCGCGCGGGAGCCGCAGGAATGGCTGAACCAGCTGATGGGCCGCTTCACGCTGAGCGAGATGCGCGAACGTTTCGTGCGCAAACTGCTGCTGGAGGGCACCGCACTGGACGAGAACGGCGTGCTCGACCTGGATGTCGGAGGGGACAATGGTTCCGGTGGCGATATTGAACTTTTCTAGCGCGGAACAGCCGGCGCTTGTACAGTGAGATACCTACTCTGAAAGACGACATCATGGATTACGGCATCGAAGTGCGAGACCAGGAGGCGGTGGTCCGCTTGCGCGGCCGCCTGACCTTCAACGACCATGCAAAGTTGCGCGCCCTGATCGGCGAAATGGGGCAGAACAAGCCCCGGCGCCAGGTGCTCGACCTGTCCTCGCTGGAATTCGTCGACTCCGCCGGCATCGGCATGCTGTTGATCGCGCGGGAAGAGATGGACCGCGCCGACAAGCAGTTCGTGCTGCGTGCCGCCGCCGGCCAGGTGAAGCGGGTGCTGACCGTGGCGCAGATCGCCAAGATCGTCCCGATCGAGGACTGACCCGCTTGACCGACGGGGACACCCTTCCCAGTGGCGCCGCCACCGGGCTCCGCACGCGCTTCGCCGGGTTCGTCGCGCCGGGGTTGCCGCACGACCGCAGCAATCGGCTGGCGCGGGCGCTGGGCCTGCGTCCGGCAGAGAGGCCGGCAGAGGGGCCGGCAGAGGGGCCAGCCGGTTCCGGAGCGCTGGCGCTGCTCCTGACGGATGGTGGCGCGGCGGAGGCGGACTCTCTCTGGCTGCCCCCGGTCGCCGCCTGGGTCGAACCGGCGGCCAGCGATGAGGATGGCCGCGGCGTGGCGGCATTGCTGGCCGAGGCGTCCGGCACCGACCTCTATGTCAACCTGACCACCGCGACCGCACACGACCTGCAACTGGGCGGTCGCCTGCTGGCCGCCATCGGCGCCCGCCACCCGCTTTCCGGGCACCGCCGCGACGATATCGAACTGGCTCTGCATGAAGCGGTCAGCAACGCGCTGGTGCACGGCAATCTCGGCGTCAGCGGCATGAAGGAGTTGAGCGCCCAGGAACTGGAACGCTTCTCCCGCGATTTGGGCGACGGGCTCGCCGACCCGGTGCTCGCCGCGCGGCGGATCGCCATCGCCGTACGCATCGACCCGCCGCAAACCGCCCCGGCCGGGCATGGGCCTGGACCAGCCGGGAGCCGGCCGGAAGACGCGCCGGAGAATGGCCGGGCATTGGCGACGGTCGAGATCACCGACCAGGGCGCCGGCTTCGTCCCGCGCAGGCCGGAGCGGGCCGGGGCGTCGGGCCGCGGACTCGACCTGATCGGCAGCATCGCCGACGGGCTGGAGATCGAGGATGGCGGCCGGCGCATCCGCCTGAGGTTCCGGCTGTGACCATGACCGGGCAGGACATCTCCGGCACCGGCCGTCCGCAAAGCCTCGAAGGCCGGGATCCGGAATTCCAGGTCGCCGACTCTCAGATACCCGATTCGCAGATCCTGGATTGCCCGATCCTGGTGGTGGACGACACCGCCTTCAACCGCACCGTGATCGGCACCTTCCTGGCCGAGGCGGGATTCCGCAAGGTCTCCTTCGCCACCAACGGGATGGAAGCACTGGCGATGATCGAGGCCGGCGTTCCCGACCTGCTGATCCTCGACATCATGATGCCGGGGATCGACGGCTACGAGGTCTGCCGCCGCCTGCGCGCCATGCCGGAGACGGCGGACCTGCCGATCCTGGTGCAGACCGCCCTGTCGTCGGGCGAGGACCGCAACAGAGCCTTCGCCGCCGGCACCACCGACCTTGTGGCGAAACCGCTGGAGCGGACGGAGCTGCTGGCCCGCGTGCGCATCCATCTGGAAGACCGCGTGCTGATCCGCCGGCTGCAAAGCTACCGCGCGCGGGTGGAGGCGGAACTGTCCATCGCCCGCTCGATGCAGGAGCACCTGCTGCCGACGCCGGCGCAATGCACCGCCGTCGCCGGGGCGGCCGGCTGCACGCTGCGCGCCCACAGCGTGATCTCGCCCCATCTCGGCGGCGATCTCTGGGGGCTGCTGCCGCTCTCCGGCCGGCGCTTCGGCGTCTATCTGCTGAACGTCGCCGGCCAGGGCGTGTCGGCGGCGCTGAACGCCTTCCGCCTGCACACCCTTCTGCAGGAGCTGGGGCCCATCCACGGCGAGGATGCCGCCGCCCTGCTGAGCGCCCTGAACGACCGCGCCGCCGGTCTGCTGGCACCGGGGGAGACGGCGACCATGACCTACGGCGTGGTCGACGGCGAACTCGGGCGCTTCACCCATGCCTCCGCCGAGGGAGCGCCGCCGATGATCCTGCGCGGAGACGGCGGATCGGATTTCGGCGTCGCCACCGGATTGGCGATCGGCATCGCTCCCGGCACCCGCTATCGCGCCGAGGTCATGGAACTGCCGCCGGGTGCCGTGCTGGCGCTTTACTCCGTCGCGGTGCTGGAGGCGCTGGATGCCGGCGGCACCGGGATCGGGCTCGGCTGGATGATCGCCCGCGCGGTGGCGGAAGGCGACGGCTTCGAGGCCGTCGTGCGCTCGCTCAGCTTTGCACTGGGACAGGTCAGCGGCGACGACCACACGCTGCTGTGGATCGAGCGGGGGGCCAGATGAATACCGGGAACATGAATACCGGGGACATGATGGCAGCCGGCCCGCTTGCCGGAGGAAGCGACTCCGCGGACGGATTGGCCGGCGCCCGCGTGCTGGTCGTCGACGACAACCGGATCAACCGCCATCTCCTGCTGGCCCTGCTGGAGCGCGGCGGCATCACCCTGGTCGAACAGGCGGAGGATGGGCAGGAGGCGCTGGCCCGGATGGAGCGCTTCAAGCCCGACCTCGTGCTGCTCGACCTGATGATGCCGCGGATGGACGGGTTCGAGATGTGCCGGCTCCTGCGCGCCGACCCGCGATGGAAATCGCTGCCGGTGCTGGTGCAGTCCAGCCTGAACCGCGTCGAGGACCGTGCCCGCGCCTTCCGCGCCGGGGCGACCGATTACGTCACCAAACCGATCAACGCGGTGGAGCTGCTGGCCCGCGTGCGAATCCAGCTTCGTAAACGCGCCATGCTGCGCGACCTGGAGCAGTATCACAGCCGGACCGAGAGCGAACTGGCGCTCGCCCGCGCGATGCAAAGCCGGCTGCTGCCCGGTCCCGACCGGCTGGCGGACCTGCAGGCGGCGACCGGCATCGCCATCGACGCCCATTTCGCCCCCTCATCCGAGCTTGGCGGCGATTTCTGGGGCATCGACCGGCTGCCGGGCGGCCGGGTCGCCGTTTACATGGTCGATTTTTCCGGCCATGGCGTGGGGGCGGCGCTGAACACCTTCCGGTTGGACGCCATCTGCCGCCAGATCGGCAGCACGGGGCTGACCCCTGCCGAGTTCCTGGCCGCGATGAACCGCCGGCTGTGCGGCCTGCTTCCCTGCGGCCAGTTCGCCACGATGCTGACCGGCCTGATCGATCCGGTGGCGGGGGTGTTCGATTACGCCTCTGCCGGATCGACGACGCCGATGATGTGGCTGCCCGGCGACGAGGCGCCACGGCTGGGCGACGGCAGCGGCCTGCCGCTCGGCCTGCTGCCGTCCGCCACCTACGACAGCCGGCAGCTGCCGATGCCGCCGGGTGCGCGGCTGTTCCTCTACTCCGACGCGGCGATCGAGATTCCGCTCGGCTCGGAGGGCCATGATGTGCTGGACGAACCGGGCCTCGCCGCCCTGCTCGCCCGCCGCCTGCACGAGCCCGACGGCGCCCGCCTGCTCGACGGCCTGCTGGGCGATCTCCACGCCACCGGTCCCATCGACGACGACCTGACGGCGCTGCTGGTGTCCCGGCGGAGGTGAGCGCCGGGCTTGATGGCCAAGGCCGCATCCAAAAGCCTCCGCCAAAAGCAAAAAGGCCGCCCCCGAGGGAGCGGCCTTTCGCGTTCGGCAGGAGCCGACCGATCAGCGCGAGTAGAACTCGATGACCAGGTTCGGTTCCATCTGGACCGGGTACGGAACGTCGGCCAGCAGCGGGGCGCGGACGAAGCGGCCCTTCAGCGCGCTGCCGTCAACTTCCAGGTAATCGGGGATGTCACGCTCGCCGGAAGCGGCGGCTTCCAGGACCAGCGCCATCTGCTTGGACTTGGCGCGCACCTCGACGGTGTCGTTGTCCTTGATGCGGGCCGAAGCGATGTTCAGGCGGCGGCCGTTGACCAGGATGTGGCCGTGGTTGATCAGCTGGCGCGCGGCGAACGGGGTCGGCGCGAACTTCATGCGGTAGACCACGGCGTCCAGGCGACGCTCCAGCAGGCCGATCAGGTTCTCGCCGGTGTCGCCCTTGCGGCGGACGGCCTCGGCATAGATGCGGCGGAACTGCTTCTCGCCGATGTTGCCGTAGTAGCCCTTCAGCTTCTGCTTGGCCATCAGCTGCAGACCGTAGTCCGACGGCTTCTTGCGGCGCTGGCCATGCTGGCCCGGGCCATACTCGCGCTTGTTCAGCGGGCTCTTGGCACGGCCCCACAGGTTGACGCCAAGGCGGCGGTCGATCTTGTACTTGGACTCTTGACGCTTGCTCATAACTCTCACGCCTCGTTGTACACGAGTTGATGTTGTCCCGGTAGTTCCGACCGCCCTTTCAGGCGGCGGACGGGGCGCCAAAGATTGCGCGCGCCCGCTTTCCCAGGAGGTGAAGGCGCGCACAATACCCATTGGCGTGCCGGAGTCAAGCCTGACGGCGTATCTGGAACCCCTTGCCCGCCCTGCCGTTTTGCGCTCCCCTTCCCCACACCGCAAGCGGCAGGCAGGAATGACGCGATGGAACGGGTGGAGTGCGTGGTCGTCGGGGCGGGGGTGGTCGGTCTGGCGGTGGCGCGCCGGCTGGCGCGGGCCGGGCGCGAGGTGATCGTGCTGGAGGCGGCGGACGCCATCGGGACCGGCACCAGTTCCCGCAACTCCGAAGTCATCCATGCCGGCATCTATTATCCTACCGGCAGCCTGCGCGCCCGGCTGTGCGTGCCCGGCCGCGACGCTCTCTACGACTACTGCGCCGCCCATGGCGTGGAGCATCGCCGCATCGGCAAGCTGATCGTCGCGACGGAGGAAAGCCAACTGCCGAAGCTGGCGGCGATCCGCGCCCAGGCCGCCGCCAACGGCGTCGCCGACCTGACGGAGATCGACGCCGCCACTGCGATGCGATGGGAACCGAACCTGCGCACCGTCGGCGCCCTGCTGTCGCCCTCCACCGGCATCATCGACAGCCACGGGCTGATGTTGGCCCTGCTGGGCGATGCCGAGGAGGCCGGCGCGATGCTGGCGCTGCAAAGTCCCCTGCTGCGCTCCCACCGCATCGCCGACGGTTTCGAGCTGGAGGTCGGCGGGGCGGAGCCGATGCTCCTCGCCTGCTCCACGCTGGTCAACGCCGCCGGGCTGGGCGCCTGGACGGTGGCGCGCGGGCTGGAGGGGCTGGATGCCGCGCATGTGCCGCCGCGGGTGCTGGCAAAGGGCAACTACTATGCGCTGGCCGCCGGCCGCTCCCCCTTCTCCCGGCTGGTCTATCCGGTGCCGGTGGAGGGTGGGCTGGGCGTCCACCTGACGCTGGACCTCGCCGGACAGGCCCGCTTCGGCCCCGACGTGGAATGGCTGGGCGACGTCGCCGGCCATAGAGAGGGGCCCATCGACTACGCCGTCGATCCGGTCCGGGCCGACTCCTTCTATGGCGCGGTGCGCGCCTATTGGCCGGGGCTGCCCGACCACGCGCTGGTGCCGGCCTATTCGGGCGTGCGGCCCAAGCTGAGCGGACCGGGACAGCCGCAGGCTGATTTCCTGATCCAGGGGCCGGGCACCCATGGGGTGGAGGGGCTGGTCAACCTGTTCGGCATCGAATCGCCGGGCCTGACCTCCTGCCTCGCCATCGCCGACGCGGTGGCGGTGGAGCTGGACGAGGCTCCCGAGATCATCGGCGGCGCTTGGGGCTCACAGGGTTCTTGACCGCGACCCCGGCTCTCCCAATCTATAGGCGTGGCGGCGCCGGCATGTGCTGGGCCGCCGATCCGCCGGGCGCCGGAAACGGGCCCATCTTCCGCAACTCGCTCCCGTCGTGAGGAGGATGCGTCGTGACGACTCGCCTTTCGCTCTTCAACAGCCCGCTGCTTCTCGGCTTCGATCAGTTCGAGCGGACGCTCGACCGCATCGCCAAGAATTCGGCCGAAGGCTATCCTCCCTACAACATCGAGCAGATCGGCGACGACGGCCTGCGGATCACGCTTGCCGTGGCCGGCTTCACCTCCGAAGACCTGTCGGTCCAGATCGAGGACAACCAGCTCGTCATCCGTGGTCGCCAGACCGACGACAAGTCGCGCGTCTACCTGCATCGCGGCATCGCCGCCCGGCAGTTCCAGCGCAGTTTCGTCCTGGCCGAAGGGATAGAGGTCGTGGGCTGCTCGCTCGACAACGGGCTGCTCAACATCGACCTGACCCGTCCGATGCCGGAACCGAAGGTCCGCACGATCAAGATCGAGCAGCCGAAGAAATCCGCCGGCGGTGCCATGCCGCGCACCATCGACGTGTCCGCCGACGGCAAGGACGACTGACCCGGCCCCTGTTTTCCTCCCACCTGCCTTCCCGACACTCTGCACGCGCGGCCGCCCATGACGGGGAGCCGCCGGGAGACCACGATCATGATGAACGATACCCACAGCCAGCTGCGCCAGCTGTCGACCCAGGATTTCGCCAGCTTCGGCCTGGGCGACGTCGCCTATGTCCGGCCGGTGGAACTCGAGGGCACCGCCGCCTTCGCGATCCACGCCGCCGACGGCACGCCGCTGAGCGTCGTCGCCGACCGCGAGCTGGCCTTCGCCGCCATCGTGCAGAACGACATGGAGCCGGTCAGCGTCCACTGACCACCGGCCGGCATCTCGATCCTTGTCAGCCCTAACTCCTGTTGTAAGGTGCGCTCTGCCATAATCACGGGCGCTATACGCGAAAAAGGCATCGGGGGACGGTCGGTTGGACGGCGGGGCGAGCGATACGGTGGTGGACACGAAGACCGCCGCCGAAACGGAGAAACGGAAGGCGTGGGACGACGAGGCCCGCGATTCCCTGCATATTCTTCCGCTGTCGTCGATCCCGCTGGACACCCCCGGCCTGCAGCATGCCCGGCTGATCAAGAATGTCCGGCTGCAGACGGTGGTGGAGATGTTCCACGACGCCCAGGCGGGCAGCGGCCAAGTGACCGCCCGCCATCTGCCCGCCTATTTCGAATCCTACAAGGACGAGATCGAGCGCGATCTGGTGAAGCTGGAGAAGATCGGCGCCGCCTCCAGCTTCGACGTCTACTCCTCGCGCATCGAGTTGCGGCGGCTGAACATCGACGTCAACAACGTCGAATCGTTGACGCTGTCAGACCGCAAGAAGGCGGAACTGACCAACTACATGCGCGTCTTCACCCGGCCGCTGATGGAATATGTCTACGGCACGGAAGAGCTTCAGGTCGCGGACGTGACCGACATCATCCAGCTGTTCGCCAACCCCAACCGGGAGGAGGCGCTGCGCAACCTGCGCATGATGGCCGACCGGCTGGACATCGGCCTGAACGAGATCCCGCAGTTCCTGGAAGAGTACGGCGACATCTTCCTGTCGCTGGCCTATTTCCGCAAATGCCTGGACGAGATCGTGCCGGAGGTGCAGCGCTTCGTCACCTGGATGGGCGAGATCCGCAATTCCGCCGAGGTGAAGCGCGATTCGCGGCAGATGCGGATGCTGGATGAGATTGCCCGCGACCTGACCGACATCTCCACCTCCATCACCGGCCGGTTCGAGAGCTTCGACAACCGGTCCAAGGATTTCTGGAGCGACATCAACGCCGACACCTTCCGCGCCATCCGCGAGTTGATCTCGTCCCACCACGTCACCATCGGCGGGGTGCTGTGCGGTCTCGCGGTGAAGATGAACCTGTGGAAGCACCGCTTCGCCCGCGGCGGCGGCGGTCCGAACCGGCGCATGGAGTTCGTGAAATCGGAGATCCTGCCCGGCCTCTCCCACATCAAGGCGCTGGAGCAGTCGGCGCGGACGGGGCATTTGTAGGCTGCGGGCACCGCCCCGGCGGGCGCAATCAGTCCATCGAGAGAATCGTCGCCACCGCGCGGTTGTCCAGCAGGACCGTCGCGGCCAGCGTCAGGATCGGCGCCAGGAACAGCAGACCGATGACACAGCGCACGATCAGATCGGTGCGCCGGGCGGAGCGGCAGAGCGGACACTCGTCGGGACCATGCCCGTAGTCGGAGCCGCAATAGGGACAGGCGGTGGTGTTGACCATGGCGAACGGGCTTTCGGAACGGGCCGGCGGCCGTGGAGCTGCCGCCATTCTGGACCGGTGCAACACCCGAACGTCATGAATTCACTGTCATCTTGCCGTCTTCGTCCCGCCTGTGGCCGGAGGGACGCTCACGCCGCCCTGTCCATCGGCACCAGCCCGGCGACGATGCGGCGGAACTGACCGGCAAAGCGCTCGCGGTCGGCAGCGGCCAGGGTGAAGGTGACATGCAGACGGCCGCCAACAACGCCGCCAACACCGCCGCTAACACTGCCGTCAATCGCGCGCACCGTGGCTGGCACCGGTTCCAGCCCCGGCAACGCGACGCTCAGCGCCGTCCCCTGCCCCAGAGCGGCCCAGCACTCCTGCGGCAAGCCACTGATCTGCGCGCCGCCTTCCGAAGCGTTGTCGACGGTCACCGGCACCTCGCGCCCGCCGATGGTCAGCCGGCCCGGCCGGTTCAGCGGATAGCGCGGGGCGGCCCGGCGGTTCACCTCCGGCGTGGCGGTGCGGATCGCCTCGATCAGGACGCGGCGCAGCTGGTCGATGCTGGAGGCCACGCGGGTGGACAGGGCGTTGACCTCGCTGGCGCGTTCGCCGGTGGCCGTCGCCTCCTGCGAGACGGCGGCGATGCGGGTCGCCACCTCCTGCGCCGCGTTGGAGGTCTGGAGGACATTGCGGGCGATCTCGCCGGTTGCCGCCTCCTGCTCCTCGATGGCGGCGGCGACGGTGGCCGATACCGACTCCACCCCGCGCACCCGGTCGGCGATGGCGCGCACCGCGCTGACCGCCTCCGCGGTGGTGGCCTGGATGGCGGCGATCTGGCTTTCGATCTCGTCGGTCGCCCGTGCGGTCTGGCCGGCCAGCTGCTTCACCTCGCTGGCGACCACCGCGAAGCCCTTGCCGGCCTCCCCTGCCCGCGCCGCTTCGATGGTGGCGTTCAGAGCCAGCAGGTTGGTCTGGCCGGCGACGTCGTTGATCAGGTCGGTCACCTCGCCGATGCGGGTCACGGCCTCGGCAAGGCGCTGGATGGTTTCCTCCGCCCGGACCGAAGCGCCGACCGCCTCGCCGGTCATGGCGGTGGCGGCGCCGACCTGGGTGGCGATCTCGCGGATGGAGGCGCTGAGCTGCTCCGATGCGGCAGCCACGGTCTGGGCGTTCGACAGCGCCTGGGTCGCGGCGGCGGCCACATTCTGGCTGTTGTCGCTGACCGCGCGGGCCGATTCGGCCATGCGGGTCGCGTTGCCGGCCATCTGGCTGGTCTGGCTGGCGACCACATCGACGGCATTGGACGCTTCCGTCTCCACCGTCTCGGCCATGCGCAGCAAGGCGGCCTGCTTCTCCCGTTCGGACCGTTCCCGCTCTTCCTCGCGCAGGCGGCGCAGACGCTCCGCCTCCTCGGCATTCTCCTTGAAGACGCGCAGGGCACCGGCCATCGCACCGATCTCGTCGCCGCGGTCGGAACCGGGAATGGCGACGCCGAGGTCGCCCTGGGCCAGACGGCGCATCGCGGCGGTCAGTTCGCCCACCGGTCGCACCACCCGGCGCCGGATGCCCAGCACGCCCAGCACCACCACCGCCAGCACCAGGGCCGAGACGCCCCAAACCGCGCTCATGAACAGGCTTTCGCGTCCGGCGGCATAGACCTCCGTCTCGCTGTTGTAGCGGGTGGTGTCCGCGACGATCCGGTCGACGACGGCGCGATGGGCCGCATAGGCCTCGGCGATGACCGCGTAGGAGGCGCGGGCCGCCGCCTCGTCCTTGCGGGCGAGAGCCGGCAGGAACTTCGTCTCGACTTCGGTCCAGAAGCGCATCACCGGCGCATGCGATGCCTTGGTCAACTGGTCGACGAGCGACGTCTCGAACCCTTCCTTCAACCAGTATTCGTGCCGGTCGTCATAATCCTTGCGCAGCTGCACCAGACGCGCCCGCCGCTGCTCCACCGACGCCGGGTCGCTCATCGCCAGCGTGGTTTCCAGATAGGCCTCGATCACATATTCCGGCGGCGGCAGGATGTCGGCGATCAGATCCTTGCCCAGCACGATGCGCTGGTAGATCGGACCGCCCACCTTCAGTTCGCGGATCGCCAGCGCACCCGTCAGGACGACCGCCAGGAAGCCGAGCGTGACCACCACGCCGAACAGGTTGGTGAGCGCGGCAATCCTGAGGTTCTTCAGCATGATGCGACCCCTGCGCAAAAACGACGGCAGAGGGTTGCTTCTCAGATTGAACTATTCATGACAAGCAAAAAACTTGCTCGATTATCGGGTCAAATAGAAATGATGTTTCATTGTGCGCTTTGCATACGGAATGTGCAGTGTCTGCGCAATGACCGACCAAAGTACCGGCAATGGAATCAAGTGAGGACCAAAGTACCGATCCAACCGACCAGAGCGAGGATCACCAGCATCACCAGCAGGGTGACGATCACCGCGTTGCTGCGTCGAATCGAACGGCAGCGCGGACAGCCCCCCTCCGTCACGGCGGGATAGGGATGGTTGCAGCGGTCGCAGCGGACGGTCTGTTCGGTTCCGGTCTGGTCCGTCATCGGCGGGTTCCATGGTGTCGAAGCCTGTGAGGCCGCATGGATAGCACGCCCGACGCTGCACCGCAGCGGTGAACACGTGCCTGTGGGCACGGTTACGGACAGGACGGAATGTCGCAGCAACGGGCCGCGCCGCCGTCAGTCCGCGGCGGAGGATTCCACCGGCGGCACACGCAGTTCCGTCGCCTGCAGGCGGCGCGGGCTGTGGTCCAGAGGTTCCAGCAGCGGCATCTCCGATCCCTCCGGTGCTGCATGCAGGTCGCGGAAGCGGCGCGCGCTGACCAGCACCCGCGATTCCAGCGTACCGACCGCACTGTTGTAGCAGCCGACGGCCTTGTCCAGCTGCCCGCCCAGCTTTTCCATATGGCCGCCCAGATCGGACAGGCGCTTGTACAGCTCCGCCCCCAGCGCGCTGATCTCGCGGGCATTGTCGGCCAGCCGCTCCTGCCGCCAGCCATAGGCGACGGCACGCAACAGCGCGATCAGCGTGGTCGGGGTGGCCAGGATGACGCGATGGTCGATGCCGGCTTCGATCAGCGCCGGGTCCTGCTCCAGCGCCGCGGAGAAGAAATTCTCGCCGGGCAGGAACAGCACGACGAATTCCGGGCTGTCGTCGAACTGGTCCCAATAGCCCTTGGTGCCGAGCTGTTTCATATGCTCGCGCACATGGCGGGCATGGCGGACCATGCCGTCGCGCCGCGCCAGATCGTCCGCCGCCTGGACACCGTCCAGATAGCCTTCCAGCGGCGTCTTGGCATCGACCACGATGGTCTTGCCGCCGGGCAGGGTGACGATCAGGTCGGGGCGCAGCCGGCCGCTGTCGACCGACACCTGCTCCACGAAGTCGCAATGGTCGAGCATCCCCGCCATCTCGCAGACCCGGCGCAGCTGGATTTCGCCCCAGCGCCCGCGCGCCGCCGGGGTGCGCAGCGCACGGACGAGGTTCCCGGTCTCCGCCCGCAGCTGGCTCTGGGTTTCCACCAGCGACAGCACCTGCTGCTTCAGCCCCTCGTAGGCGCCTGCGCGCGTGCTTTCCAGGTCGCGGATCTGGCGGTCCATCGCCTCCAGCGACTGGCGCACCGGATCGACGATGGCGGCGATGGCGGTCTGGCGCTTGTCCAGGTCGCCCTTCGCCTGCTCCTGAAACCCGGCCAGCGTCTCCCGCGCCAGATCGAGGAAGCTGCGGTTGTTCTGGTGCAGCGCCTCCGCCGACAATGCCTTGAAGCTGTCGGCCAGCGCCGCCTGCGCCCGCTCCAGCAGGGCCATCTTCTCCGCCGCCGCGGTCCGTTCGGCGTCCAGCCGGGTCGACAGCTGGGCGTGGCGTTCGCGGGCATCGGCGACCTCGCCATGCAGCCGGGCGATCTGATGGTCCCGCGCCTCGATCTCCTCGCGCAGGTCGTCCTCAGTCCGCTCGGCGAGGTCGAGACGGGTGGCGAACTCCGCATGCAGGGCAGCAGCCGCGGCCTCCGCCCGGCCGGCGGCGGCGCGCAGCACCGCCCAGGCGATGGCGGTGCCCAGCAGCAGGCCGGCTGCCAGCCCGATCGCCAGGGACATCCCGTCCACCACCATCCCGTTCACCACGAACTGCGTCACACCCGTTCCCTCACCCCTGCCCCACACCCGAAACGGGCACAGCCTATCGGAACGAAACGCGAATTGGAACAGGGCGCGAACAGACAGGGTGACGCAGCATTGCCCAGCCGCCGCTTTCCCCGCTTGCCCAACCAAGTCCGCGGCGCCATATCGGAGGCCATGCCAGACGACAACACTCCCGACAGCAAATCCCCCAACGGCGCCCCCAATGGCGCCTCCGATTGCGGCCCCGGCTGCGGCGGCCCCCGCGTCCGCGCCATACCCCCCGGCGAGGATCGCGAGCGGCTGATGTGCCCGGATTGCGGCTACATCGCCTACCAGAACCCGCTGATCGTCGTCGGTGCGGTGGCGACCTGGGAGGATGGCCGCATCCTGCTGTGCCGCCGCGCCATCGAACCGCGCAAGGGCTTCTGGACCCTGCCCGCCGGCTTCATGGAAGAGCGCGAGAGCACCCGCGAGGGAGCGGCCCGCGAAGCCTGGGAAGAGGCGCGCGCCCGCATCGACATCGACCATCTGCTGGCGATCTACGACATCCCGCGCATCAGCCAGGTGCAGATGATCTTCCGCGCCCGTCTGCTGTCCCCGGACGTGGAGCCCGGCCCGGAGAGCCTGGAGGTCGGGCTGTTCGCCTGGGACGAGATCCCCTGGGGCGAGCTTGCCTTCCCCACGGTGGTCTGGGCCCTGCGCGAGCACCGCGACCGGCTCGGCCGCAACGATTGCGCCCCCGCGGTCAACCCCACCCCGGACGCGCTCGCCCGCTGGGACCGGATGCTGTGAGGAGCGCCGCCTAGCGCCGTTCCACCGGGAATTTCGCCACCAGCTCCTGCTCCGCGCCGTCGCGCCGGATGGTCAGCGGCAGCCATGTGCCGGGCGCCTGGCGGCGGATGACGGCGACCAGATCGGCCGGCGCCCGAACCGGGCTTCCGGCGGCGATCAGGATGCGGTCGCCGGTGCGCAGGCCGGCCGCCGCGGCAACGCTGCCGTCGCTGACCGATCCCACCGTGATGCCTTCCGGACCGGGGTCGAGCTGCACGCCCAGCCGCGGCCGCTGCGGTTCGGCATCCTCGCGCGCCGGCCCCAGCCCGAAGACCGCATCGGCGATGCGCCCGTCCAGCTCGTCGCAGTCGCGGTCGGCATCCCACGGCAGCAGCACGGCGGCATCGGCGATGCCGAGGTCGGCCAGCTGGTGCGGGACGCCGTCGCGGTAGAGGGTATGGCCCTGCCCCAGGATGCCGACGACGGCGCGCCCGGTGGTCCGGCGGGTTTCCGCAATCTTCTCCGCCATGGCGCGGTCCCAGACACCTTGCGCGTCGATGAAGCGCTTGGCCGCATCGGTGGGAGCGGTCGCCTGCGACTCCGAGCGGTCGTGTGCCGCCAGCGTTTCGGTCAGGCGGTTGCGGTAGGTTTCCGTCGGGGCGGCGGGGGTGCCGACGCCCTCGCGCTCCGCCACCGGAATGGCGGCCCAGCCGTTGCGGGCGGTGCGGCTGATCAGCGAACGTTCCACATTCAGCGCCACCACCGGCAGCCGGTGCAGACGGGCGAATTGCAGGATCGGCAGGTAGAAGGCCGGATCGAACCCCCAGACCGTGCGCCAGTCCGTCTCCTTCAGGAACTCGCTTTCCGTCAGTTCCCCCGCCACCCAGCGGTCGAGCACCGGCTGCAGCCGGCGCGGCAGCATCTCCATCCCGACGGCAAGGTCGGGGGTCAGCGCATGCAGGCCGGCCAGGGTGTGGAGCTGCCAGCGGTGGTGGTCGGCCTTGTCATGCTGCTCCCCCAGCAGGACGACCGGCGCTTCGGCGAGCCGGCGCAGCAGCGGTGCCGGCTCCACCGCCGTTCCGGTGCCGTCGGCCCACACACCCGGCGGCACGCAGCCGATGCGCGCGGCATCCTCCGCCCGGACGCCGGATGCGGCGACGAAGGACAGCGCCGCGAAGACCAGCGCGGCAAGGCGAAAGGGACGGGCCAAGGGAGGGGGGATGGGACGGAAGATCTGGCGCAAGGGTCGGCTCCGTCGGCTCAGGCATTGCGCCAAGGTTGGAACTGCCGGACACAAGGTCAATGGCGAACGCCACCGATTGCGTCGTTCGGCCGCGCTGAAGATCCGCGGCGGATGACAGCCGGTGCATCGGCGGGTAGGATCGGCACCGGCGGTGAACATACGGCGGATGGCGGCCTTCCGCGCCGGCATCCGTATACTCCCGAGGCCAGACCCAGGGCGTCCGCTCTCCCCGCCCGACCGCAATCATTCGTGAAGCGCACCGCCGCCATGCCGCACCGCAAGACCGTCATTCTCACCGGCGCCAGCCGGGGTATCGGACACGCCACCGTCACCCGGTTCAGCAACGAAGGCTGGCGCGTGATCTCCTGCTCGCGCGAGGATGTGCCGGAGCATTGCCGGCGCGATCCCAACTGGACCCACCACATCCCGGCCGACCTGTCCGACCCCGCCAGCCGCGCCGCGTTCGTGGAGGAGGCGAACAAGGCGCTGGACGGCGCCCCCCTGCATGCCCTGATCAACAACGCCGGCATCTCGCCCAAGACCCCGATCAAGGAGCGGCTGGGCTGCCTGAACGGCTCCATCGAGGGCTGGCACCGGGTGTTCGAGCTGAACTTCTTCGCAGCGCTTGTTCTGGCCCGCGGCTTCGCCGCGCCGCTGTCGAAGGGCAAGGGGGCGATCGTCAACGTCACCTCCATCGCCGGCCATTCGGTGCACCCCTTCGCCGGCTCCGCCTATTCCACCTCCAAGGCGGCGCTGTCGGGACTGACCCGGGAGATGGCGGTGGAGTTCGCGGAGATCGGCGTCCGCGTCAACGCCGTCGCCCCCGGCGAGATCGAAACGGCGATGACCGGCCCGGAATACGACGTGCTGATCCCACGCATCCCGCTGAAGCGCATGGGAACGCCGGAAGACGTCGCAGCGGTGATCTTCTACCTCTGCGGCCCGGATTCGGCCTATGTGACCGGGACGGAGACCTTCATCACCGGCGGGCAGCATCTGTTCTGAGGGGTGCTTCGGACGGTTGCCCCCTCCCCCATCCCTCCCCCTCTTCGAGGGAGAGGGGGCAGGACGCTTGTCAGCCTGACCTAACTGCCAAAGCGGCGGCAGTCCCCTCTCCCTCGAAGAGGGGGAGGGTTAGGGAGGGGGCATCGTCAGCCGACACCCTCCCAACCGAACGCTACTTCCCCGCCCGCCAGGCGATCAGCCGCCGCGCCGCCTCGGCGATGGTCTCCTCAGACCCGGCGAAGCTGAAGCGCAGGAAGCGCCGGCCGCGGGCAGTGTCGAAATCGATGCCCGGAGTGCAGGCGATGCCCGTCTCCTCCAGGAGCTGCTTCGCCAGCGCTTCGCTGTCGTCGGTCATGTCCGACACGTCGGCATAGATGTAGAAGGCGCCATCGGCCGGAGCCATCTTGGTGAAGCCCGCCTTCGGCAGTTCCTGCAGCAGAACCGCGCGGTTGCGGGCGTAGCGGGCGACGTGGCCGTCCAACTCCGCCGTGCAGTCGAAGGCCGCGACCGCCGACACTTGGCTCAGCGTGGGCGCCGAAATGAACAGGTTCTGCGCCAGACATTCGACCGACCGCAGCAGATCGTCCGGCACGATCATCCAGCCCAGACGCCAGCCGGTCATCGAGAAATATTTGGAGAAGCTGTTGACCACCAGCGCCTGATCGTTCACCTCGGCCGCGGTGACCGCATCGGTGCCATAGGTCAGTCCGTGGTAGATCTCGTCCGACACCATGCGCACGCCGTTGGCGCGGCACCAGTCGGACAGCGCGGTCAGTTCCTCCCGGCTCAGCATCGTGCCGGTCGGGTTGGCCGGGCTGGCGACGATCAGCCCCTGCACCGGCTCCTCCAGCGCCTCCAGCAGTTCGATGGTCGGCTGGAAGCGATGCTCCGGCCCGGTCGGCAGTTCCACCGGGATGACACCGGCGGCCGTCAGGGTGTGGCGGTAGGCCGGATAGCTGGGCGACGCCATCGCCACCCGGTCGCCCGGATCGAAGGCGGCGAGGAAGCCCAGCTGGAAGGCGCCCGACGACCCGGTGGTGACGACCACCCGCCGCTCCGGCACATCCACGCCGTACCGGTCCTTGTACCATTTGGCGATGGCCGCGCGCAGCGGCGGGATGCCCAGCGCCCCGGTGTAACCCAGCGGGTCGCTTCCCACGACGGCGGTGGCAGCCGCCTGCACCACGCCCTTCGGCGCGCCGGAGGAGGGCTGCCCCACCTCCATATGCAGGACCTCAAGCCCGGCGGCCTCGCGCTCCGCCGCGGCGCGCATCACTTCCATCACGAAGAAGGGCGGAATGGCGCCCCGCTTGGAAACCTTGGGCTGCTTGCTCATGATCGTCCGTCTCTAACTCTCTTTTGGGCGGGCCGCTTTTTCGCGGTTCAGTCCCGCTTGCGTTCGCTTTCGACCGTCAGCGCCAGGCTGCCGGCGCGCGGGTCGGTTGCCGTCTGGCAATAGCGGATCCCGTCCTCCGTTGAAACCCGGCAGCCGATGAAGCTGACCCGCCCAGGGATGGATTGCGGACGCGCGGCCTGGATCTGCGGCGCGGTCGACTTGTCCTCCAGGCCCGACGGCAATGCCACCGACAGCAGGGCGGCGGGGCCGGCGGCGGGGCCGTCGCTGCCCCCGGCGGTGCCGACCCCGGCGAACAGGGTGCGGCCGATGATCGAGTTGGCGATCAGGGCCGGCGCGCCGAAGCCGCCGCGGTCCACCCCCTGGGCCACCAGCATGCCGGTGCCGGGAATGCCGCGCCCGGTGCCGAAGGGAGCGCCTTGGGTAAAGGCGCAGGCAGCGCCGTTCTCGTCCGGATCGATCACCATCACCCCGGCGCCGGCCGCAGTGGCAGTAGCGCCGGCACCGGTGGCGCCCAGCAGCTGGGCGGCACGGGTCGCACGCTCGGCCGGCGGCAGGGCGGCCACCGCTTTCCAGGCCTGGATCAGGGCAGCCCCCGACTCCGGCTCGGTCGTGTCGGGAACATGCAGGTCGCTGATGTCGAAGGGCACGGTCAGTGTGGCGCCGACGCGCGGCTGATAGGCGCGCAGCTGCGCCGCATCCAGCCCAATGCCCTGGGCGACCGTCGCGGCGAGCGGCCCGGCATAGAAGGCGCCCACGCCCTGGCGGCGCAGCACCGACAGGGTCGCGGCCAGTTCCGGCTGGCCGGCGACCGTGCCGACCGCCGGCGTGCCGGCGCCCATCAGGCGGCGACGTGCATCGGAATCGGGAGCCAGACGCCCGCCGAACGCGCTCAGATCCTGCACCAGCGCGCGGCTGAGGCCGGGGGAGAACTGGGCCAGCTGTTCCGCCGGGGCGACCACCTGCTCCCACCGCATCACGCCGGCCGAGGCCTGGACGGCATACAGGCCGCGCGCCATCGCGGGCATGCCCACACTGCCTGCACCGCCGGCACCGACCGGGCGCGGCAGGAAGTCGATGGTGCGGGCCTTCTTGGACGCGGCGTCGAACAGCACGCAGACGCCGCCACCGGTCAGCCCGACGCGCGACGGCAGGCTGGCGGTCATCGCCAGCGCCATGGCAGCCACCGCGTCGCCGGCCTTGCCGCCCTGGGCGATGATGTCCCGGCCGATGCCGGCGGCATAGGGTTCGTCGGCGACGACGAAGCTCTGGACCGTCGCGTCGGTCTTGAACTTCGTGTTGACGCAGCCGGTCAGCAGTGATGCAGCTATGGCAACCGCGCCCAACCGTCGCCAGATTCGCAAGCGAGTGTGTCGCGGCCCGGAGTTCCGCCGGTTCCGCGCGGGGGTCCGCTGTTCAAAGCCGGAGGTCGTCACGGTGCGCAAGCCCAGCAGGCTGGTTTCGGTCGTCGCCATCATGTCCATGTGTCTGATGTCGCTGGTGTGGGAAGCGCCACCGGCGAGCGCGCAGCGCCGCTCGGACATGCAGATCCTGGGCGACGCCGAGACGGACCATATCATCCGCAAGATGGCCCGGCCAATCTTCCAGGCGGCCGGCATCGACCCCGACTCGGTGCAGATCCTCCTGGTCAACGATCCGTCGGTGAACGCCTTCGTCGCCGGCGGACAGAACATCTTCCTGCACACCGGGCTGCTGCTGACGGTGGACGATGCCGACCAGCTGCTGGGCGTCATCGCGCACGAGACCGGCCACATCTCCGGCGGACATCTGGTGCGCGGGACGGAGGCGATGGACAATGCCTTCCTGTCCTCGCTGCTCGGCATGGGCCTGGGCGTCATCGGCGGCCTCGCCTCGGGCAACGCCGGGGCCGGCGCCGCGGGCGTCATGCTGGGCCAGCATCTGGCGGAGCGGAATTTCCTGTCCTTTTCCCGCACGCAGGAGGCATCGGCCGATCAGGCCGGCCTGTCCTTCCTGGAACAGTCGGGCATCTCCGCCAAGGGGATGGAAACCTTCTTGGAAAAGCTGGGCGTCGGCGAGCCGCTGATGAACGACCGCGACGCCGGCTATCGCCTGACCCACCCGCTGACGCGCGAGCGCATCGAAGCGGTGAGAGCCTTCGTCGCCCGGTCCCGCTATGCCGACGCCCGGCTGCCGGCGGCGACGGAGGCCGACCTGCGGCGGATCCAGGCCAAGCTGTACGGTTATCTCGACCCGCGCGGCGCGCTGCAACGCTACAAGGCGAACGACCCGTCGCCCGCCGCCCGCTATGGCCGCGCCTATGCCTATTTCCGCCAGGGCGACGTCAAGCAGGCCACCCCGCTGGTCGACGGCCTGATCGCGGACGAGCCGAGGAATCCCTACCTGCACGAGATGAAGGGCGACCTGATGCTGCAGACCGGCCGCGCGCCGGATGCGGTCGCCCCCTACCGCAAGGCCATCGAGCTGGCCGGTTCCGAAGCCGGAACGATCCGCGTCTCGCTCGCCCACGCCCTGCTGGAACAGCGCGATCCCCGGCTCGCCGACGAGGCGTTGAAGAACCTGCAGATCGCGTCGAAGGGCAAGGCCCAGTCCGCCTTTCTGTGGCGGCTGACCGCCCAGGCCTGGAGCATGAAGAAGAACGACGGCATGGTCGCCTATGCCACCGCCGAGGAGGCGCTGGCGAGGGGCGACCTGCCGATGGCCAAGGCGCAGGCCGAACGGGCGGAAAAGCTGCTGCCCGCCGGGTCGCCGGGCTGGCTGCGGGCCCAGGACATCCGCGGCCAGACCGGCGGCGACAGGACGCGCTGATTGGACCAAGGCGAATCGGTCATATGACGAAAGCGTCCTTCCGGTAACGCAACGGTCACCGAACCGTCCCGGCCACGTCATCGCCGCTTGCTATTCCGCGGACATCGAGCGCGTCCCCCCGCCACTTGGCCCCGCCACTTGGCCCGGACGCGCTGTACCGTCCACGGGAGTGCATGCCCATGCTGTCCGTCCGCCTGCCGTCCTGGCGCGGCGCCCTGTTCGCCACCGCAGCCCTGCTGTCCACCGCCCTGGCCGCCGCGACCCCGGCTCAGGCCCAGGAACAGCAGGCCAAGCGTTATCCCGCCACGCTGGCCGGCCATGCCCTGCTGCCCGCCGACACGCTGGTGCAGGCGCCGGCCGATGCCGGGCCGCTGTTCGCCACCGCCGGCAAGTTCACCAACGCCGACCGCAAGCGCGTGGACACGGTTGGCAGCATCCGCGCCACCTCCTTCGCCTCCGACCCCAAGGTCCCGCGCCAGACCGAGATCATGCTGCCGGTGGCAGGACAAGCGGTGCAGGGCTTCTCCGCCATCGTTCCGCAGGGCAACGGCGAGTACATGGCGCTGACCGACAACGGTTTCGGCAGCAAGGTGAACTCGGTCGACGCGCTGCTGATGGTCCACCGCGTCAAGCCGGACTGGCAGAGCGGCGCCCTGCAGCGGCTGGAGACGATTTTCCTGCGCGATCCCGACCGCAAGGTTCCCTTCGCCATCGTCAACGAGAACAGCACCGCGCGCTACCTGACCGGCGCCGACTTCGATCCCGAATCGCTGGTGGTGCAGGCCGATCGCCTGTTCATCGGCGAGGAGTTCGGCCCCTACATCCTGGAACTGAGCCGCGACGGCGTGGTCGTCGCAATGCATGAGACGATGGTCGACGGCAAGCCGGCCCGCTCGCCCGACCATTACCGCAACGGCATCCTGCCGCCGGTGCCGGGCGCCGTCGCCTTCGAGGTCCGCCGGTCGCGCGGGCTCGAGCCGATGGGCGTGTCGCCGGACGGCAAGACCCTGTACCCGTCGCTGGAAGGTCCGCTGTGGAATGCCACGGCGAACGCCTTCGAGAACAAGGACGGCCGCGCGTACACCCGCATCCTGGAATTCGACGTCGCCAGCCGCACGTACACCGGCAAGTCCTGGAAGTACAAGCTGGAGGACAACGCCAACGTCGTCGCCGATCTGGCGATGATCGACGCCGGCACCGCCCTGGTGATCGAGCGCGACGACAGCAGCGAGGGCGCGAAGACCCAGGTCTGCCAGGGCGAGGCGAAGCCCGACTGCTTCAACGCTCCGGCCGCCTTCAAGCGGGTCTACAAGATCGACATCGCCGGGGCCGACGCCGACGGTTTCGTGCGCAAGGTCGGCTACATCGACCTGACCGACATCGCCGATCCTGACCGCAAGGCCCGTGCCGGACAGGCGCCGGAAGGCCGCTTCGTCATGCCCCATCTGGGGCCGGAGGGGGTGAACATCGTCGATGCCGACCATATCGTGGTCGTCAACGACAACAACCTGCCCTACTCCACCGGCCGGACCATAGGCAAGGCCGACGGCGACGAGATGGCGCTGCTGTCGGTGGGCGAACTTCTGCGCGCCCGTTGATCACGCGATAGTGAAACCGGGGGTGTGGTCCGGGCGAGCGCTTTGCACTTGTCCGGACCCGATTGTCGGTCCAGTGTGGGCGGCCTTCGGCCCAATGTCCCCAGCGTTTTCGGAGACCGCCCACCATGCGCCCCGTCCTGCCGTACCTGCGTTCCGCCCTTTTGGCCCTGCCTGTCGCGGCGCTGGCGCTGTCCGCCGCCGCTCCGGCCCATGCGCAATCGGCGAGCTTCGACGGCAACCAGAAGGCCGCCATCGAGAAGATCGTCCGCGATTACCTGATGGAGCATCCCGAGGTCATCCTGCAGGCGGTCGACGCCATGCAGGAGCGCCAGAAGGCGGCGGAGGCCGAACAGGCCCGCAAGGCCCTGGTCGAGAACAGGCAGGAGCTGACCCGCAACCCCGCCGATCCGGTCGCCGGCAACCCGCAGGGCGACGTGACGGTGGTGGAGTTCTTCGATTACCAGTGCGGCTACTGCAAGGCCGTGCAGGCCGACACCCAGGCGCTGATCAAGGGCGATCCGAAGCTTCGCTTCGTTTTGAAGGAATTTCCGATCCTGGGACCGGCGTCGCTGCTCGCCTCCAAAGCCGCACTCGCCTCCCGCGCCCAGGGCAAGTACATGGAATTCCACAATGCCCTGATGGCTCATCGCGGCCAGCTGGACGAGGCGGTGGTCATGCGGCTGGCCAAGTCGGTCGGTCTCGACACCGACCGGCTGAAGAAGGACATGGAGTCGCCGGACGTGCTGAAGGTGATCGCCGCCAATCAGGCGCTGGCCGAGAAGCTGAACATCCGCGGCACCCCGGCCTTCGTCTTCGGCGACGAGCTGGTGCCCGGCGCCATCAAGCTGGACGACATGAAGCGGCTGACCGACGCTGCCCGGGCCAAGGGTTGAGGCGAACCGTTTCATGACCGCAACGACTGAGCCGCTGAAGCCGACCGTCGTCGTCTTCGACGTCGGGCAGGTGCTGATCGAATGGGACCCGCGGCACCTCTACCGCGAGTTGTTCGACGGCTATGAAGACCTGATGGAGGATTTCCTCGACCGGGTCTGCAGCCCCGCCTGGAACCTGGAGCAGGACCGCGGCCGTCCCTGGAGCGAGGCGATCGCCCAGCTGACCGAGGAGCATCCGGACTGCGCCGAACTGATCCGCGCCTATGACGACATGTGGGAACGCATGGTTCCCGGCCCGATTCCCGGCACGCCGGAGATCCTGGCAGAGTTGAAGGCCCGCGGCGTCCCGGTCTACGCCATCACCAACTTCTCCACCGACAAGTTCGAACTGACGCGCAAGCGCTTCGACTTCCTGAACGGCTTCGACGGCATCATCGTTTCGGGTCAGGAACGGCTGGTGAAGCCGGACCCGGCGATCTATCGGCTGCTGATGGATCGTTACGGCCTCGAACCGAAGCACTGCTATTTCATCGACGACAACCCCGACAATGTCGAGGCGGCCAAATCGGTGGGCATGTCGGCGCACCTGTTCCTGGGTGCGGAGGCGCTGCGGCGGGATTTGGTGGCGCTGGGGGTTTTGTAGAGCTTGATTGGCCCCCTCCCCATCCCTCCCCCGCTTCGCGGGAGAGGGGGTAGAACGCTTGTCGACGTGAGGTGATTCGCACCGCGGCGGCAGTCCCCTCTCCCGCGCAGCGGGGGAGGGCTAGGGAGGGGGCCGCGACGATAGAACTCCCCCCTACTCCGCCGCCGCCTCGCGGTCGGTCGCGGAGTTGAAGGCGTAGGTCTTCCAGGTCGGCTCATAGCTGTCGTCGGCCTGATTGCCCCAGACCGACCAGTTGGGCCGGGCGCCGCGGGCGAACATTTCCAGGAAGGGGCCGGGGCTGCAGGCCTCGATCAGTTCATACTGTTCGTCGGGCTTGCGGCTGTGTTCGCGCTTGCGGCTTTCGATCAGGTTGACCTGGGTCCGGCCGGGGGGCAGCGTGCGGGCCTTCTTGCCGCGGACACCGAACAGGATCAGTTCGGTCACGTTGCGGAAATAGAACCCCACCCCGCGCCCGTCCGACCCGCCGTCCTTGCGCACCTTGTGCCAGATAAGGTTGGTCTTGTACTCGAACCCCCAGCTGCGCATGACCTGCAGGCCTTCCGGCAGCAGCGCGTTGGGAACCCAGAGATAGAGATGCGCCGTGGGGGCGGCGATGTCGGCGACCGGCAGGGCGCAGATGTCCTCCACCGTCATGGTGCCGTAGCGCGACAGGCGGCGATGTTCCGGCGCCATCTTGCCGGTGCGGTTGACGAAGCGCCAGGGCGGGTCCGCCATCACGGTGGCGAAGCGCCGGTCACCGGCGAAGGCCACCAGATCCCGCGCCGGATCCGATGCCGTCGCCACCGTGTTGCTGTCGCCCATCGCTGCCTCGAAATCCTGAACAAACCCGGTACTGGGAGGGGTGCAAACTCGCACGCGGCGGCAACCGCCGTCAATCCAGTCTAGCCGCTCCGCCGACGCTGTCACAAGCGGCGGCGGGCAGCCGTCGGTCACTCCTCCTCGCCCGCCTCGGCGACGGCGCGCAGGGTGGCGCGCTCGGCCACGCTGACGGTCAGTCCCTGGGTTTCCACGCCGGAGGCACGCAGCTTGGCGAGCGCCCGCGACAGGGTTTCCGGCTGCATGCCCAGGCGCCGGGCGATCAGCGCCTTGTCGAAGGGAAGCTGGAACTGCGCCGGTCCGTCGCCGGGCGGGCAGACGCGCATCAGGAAGGCGGCGACCCGCTGCGGCGCCGGCTGGACCTGCAATTGCTCGATCTGCGTCACCAGATGACGCAGGCGCACCGACAGCGAGCCCAGCATGCCGAAGGCGATGCGGTCATCCTCACGCAGGCAGCGGGCAAATCCGTCGGCGGTCAGGGTCATGACACGGGCGTCGGTCACCGCCTCCGCACAGACCGGGAACTTGCCGTCCGCGAACATGGCGGCCTCGGCGAAGCTCTCGGCCGGACCGATGACATGGACCACCGCCTCCGTCCCGTCGCGGGTCAGGCGGTACAGCTTCACCCAGCCGTCGAGCAGCACGAAGAAGCGGTCGGCGGGCTCGTCCTGCAGGAACAGGGTGGTGCCGCGCGGCACCGGGCGCACGATGGCGACGCCGCCCAGCAGGGACACGGCACGGTCGGTCAGCTTGGCGAAGAGCGGTATGGCGCGCAGTGCGGCGGCATCTTCCGCCGACAGGTTGCTGTGGTGGGTGGTCATGACAGCTTCGCCTCCCCGGCCGTTGGCGGCATTGATGTTGGTGGGCGCGGCGCCGTCCGGTCGCTCAGAAGCCTCCAGACATTGACGGCAATTCCGGTCAGATCGGAGATCATGCCCGGGATCGACCCCACCAGACAGTTGTGCACGAACCAACAGGGCAATGCCACCAGCATGGCGCCGCGGAACGCCGCAACCCGGGTCTGGTAGCGCGCCAGGCTGATCAGCGCCATGCCGGCCGCGGCAAAGACGGTGGGCAGGCCGGTCCAGGTCACGGCCATCACCGCGGCAATCACCGGCAGGATCAGCAGATAGACGACTCGGAAAGCCGGCCATGTGCCGAGCGCCAGCGCCGCCAACACCTGCAGCGCCGCAAGCCCGTTCAGCGCCGCCGCGGTCGGGGCGCCCACCAGGGAGAAATGCAGGGCGAAGCCCAGGCAGGGCACCAGCTGCACCAGAAGCATGGCCCGCCGGCTGCGGAAAAAGGGCCAGAGCATGCCGCCGAGCATGCCGCACAAGCCGACCAACTGCGCAACGGACCACCAGATGTCCGTCTCCCCTCCCCCGCCGAAGAGCGCGGGGAGCCGGATGGTCAGCATCTCGATCATGCAGGAAATCCCCCCAGCAACGAAACGGGAGGCGGGACAAGGGATGGGAAACGGCGCCGGCCGCCCCGAAGGGCGGCGCAAGGAAAGGCGCGGAGAGCAAAGTACCGAATGAGAAGAGCGGAAGACACACGCAACGCACCGCCGGGCCGAACCAAGCCACGGCCGGATCACTCACGAGCCAGGACCGCAAAAAACCGAGATGCAAAAGACAAGAACGCACGGCGCGCCCCCGAAGGGAGGCACCGTGCGAAAAGAGTCCGGAGTTTCACCGGGAAGGCTGGAACGATGACCGCTCGAGCCTTCGATACGCTTGTCAGATGAGCGGAGCCGACCGAGCCGGCGCGCGTCCGAAAACGTGCGCCGTCCGGTCGAGGTCCGGGATACCCCGAACCTTACAGGTACTCGACCTTGCCCGCTTCCGGACCCTTCTGGCCCTGGCGAACGGTGACGCGCACCTGATCGCCTTCCTGGAGGGTCTGCATGCCCGAACGGCGCAGCACGTTGACATGGACGAAGACGTCCTTGCCACCGGTGCTCGGCGTGATGAAGCCAAAGCCCTTGTCGGCATTGAACCACTTCACGGTGCCGTCGACTTCTTCGCCGCCGCTGCCGCCGCCGGCATCGTAGCCGCCGCGGTCATAGCCGCCACGGTCGAAGCCGCCGGTCCGCGGACGGGCCGAACGCTGAGCGGTCGACGTATCGACCGTGTGGATGGAGGCCACCTGCGGACCCTTCGGCCCACGGGCCAGGTCACAGGTGATGGTGGTGCCTTCGTCCAGCGCGTCATAGCCTGCGGCCTGAACCGCAGAGACGTGCAGGAAGGCATCGGGCGAACCGTCCTCAGGCGACACGAAGCCGAACCCCTTGGTGGGGTTGAACCACTTCACGGTGGCGGTGACGTTGGACTTGGTGATCTCGGGAGCGCGGAAGCCCTGGCGGGGCGGGCGGTCGAACATGTGTCTTCAAGCTCATAGAGTGTGCCGAATGTCTTTTGTCACAGGGATCCGGTCCCAGGTCAAGCCTTCCAAAGGAAAGATGACCGAATCGCCGTTAAATGCCCCACCCCAGGCTCACGCTTGCCGCCGCGCCGGCGCTCCGGAACGGGGCGGACGGCACCGAAGTGCCGCTCCGCACTCGTCCTTCGGCCCCTTCGCCTCGCCATATGCGCGGCGACTCGGGGACGATCTGCACGCCGCCCGTGCGGCGAACGCTCAGGCTGCCGACTGCTTCAAGGGAGGATAGTCGGTGTAGCCGTGTTGGTCGCCGCCGTAGAAGGTCTTCTGGTCCGGCTCGGCCAAGGGAGCGTCGATGCGCAGCCGCTCCACCAGGTCGGGATTGGCGATGAAGGGGCGGCCGAAGGCGATCATGTCGGCGTGGCCGCTGGCCGTCGCCTGGATCGCCATGGCGCGGTCATAGACGTTGTTGGCCATGTAGCGCCCCGTGTAGAGCCCGCACAGCTCGGCGAGGTCCCCGCCGAATCCCGGATGCGGCCCGCGGGTTACGCCTTCGATCATATGCAGATAGGCGAGGCCGTAGTCGTTCAGCCGGCGGATCACCGGGCTGAAGGTGCCGATCGGGTCGCTTTCCTGCGCATCGTTGGCCGGACTCAGCGGCGACAGGCGGATGCCGACGCGGTCGGCTCCGGCCTCCGCCACCACGGCGTCCAGCACCTCGAACAGGAAGCGGGCGCGATTCTCGACCGAGCCGCCATAGGCGTCGGTGCGCTTGTTGGTGCCGTCGCGCAGGAACTGGTCGATCAGGTACCCGTTGGCGGCATGCACCTCGACCATGTCGAATCCGGCCACCAGCGCGTTTCGGGTCGCCTTGCGGTAATCCTCGACGATGCCCGGCAGTTCGGAAATGTCCAGCGCACGCGGAGTCGGGATGTCCTTGAAGCCGTCCGTGGTGAAAGCCTTCATCTCCGGCTTCACCGCCGACGGCGCCACCGGCAGCGCGCCACCCGGCTGCAGGTCGGGGTGGGAGATGCGCCCGACATGCCACAGCTGCAGGCAGATGTGCCCGCCCCTGGCATGGACGGCGTCGGTGACCAGCTTCCAGCCCGCCACCTGTTCGGCGCTGTGGATGCCGGGGGTGTAGGCATAGCCCTTTCCCTGGGGCGAGATCTGCGTCGCCTCGGCGATAATCAGGCCGGCGCTGGCGCGCTGGGCGTAATATTCGGCGTTCATCGCGGTCGGCACGCCGGTGGCGTTGTCGGTGCGGCTGCGGGTCAGCGGCGCCATGGCGATGCGGTTGGGCAGGTTGTAGCGCCCGATCGTCACCGGCTGGAACAGGGGGGCCGCGTCCTGGCTGTCCGTCATGTCCGATCCATTCAGATGGTGAAACTGGACAGAAGAGTGTGGCCCGGTCTCCGCCACCGGCAAGGTGCCGATTGGCCGCAGCGGGCGACCGGACAGCATGGCTGCCATACCGCCTGCCGCCGGGCCGCGGGACCTTTCGCCCCGCCCGGCGGTTATTCCCGACAGCCCCAGTCCACCAGCCCCAGTCCACCAGCCCAAGTCCACCAGCCCAAGACCTCCAGCAAATGGGATCGCCGATGCAGCAGCGCTGGCCCGACCGACTCTGGATCGTCCGCCATGGCGAGAGCGCCGGAAACGTCGCGCGCGATGCGGCGCACGCGGCCGGCCTCGTCCGGATCGACATCGACGAACGCGACGTCGACGTTCCTCTCAGCCAGTTGGGAGAGCGACAGTCCGACGCGCTCGGCCGCTGGTTCGCCGCCATGCCGGCGGCAGAGCGGCCCGACGTGGTCCTGACCTCGCCCTACCGCCGGGCCCTGACCACGGCGGAGCGGCTGCACCAGGCCGGCGGCCTGCCGGTCGATCCGACCGACTTCGTCATCGACGAGCGGCTGCGGGAGAAGGAGTTCGGCGTCCTCGACCGGCTGACCACCGCCGGCATCCGGCAGGAGTTCCCGGAGCAAGCCGAATTCCGCCGCCTTCTGGGCAAGTTCTACCACCGACCGCCGGGGGGCGAGAGCTGGTGCGACGTGATCCTGCGGCTGCGCAGCGCGCTCGACACCATCAGCCTGCATCACGGCGGACGGCGGGTGCTGATCGTCGGGCATCAGGTGGTGGTGCTGTGCATGCGCTACCTGCTGGAGAACATGACGGAGGACGAGATCCTGGCCATCGACAGGGCCGGCGACGTCGCCAACTGCTCCGTCACCGAATACCGGTTCGACGCCAATGCCGGGCCGCGCGGCGGGCTGTGCCTGCACCGCTACAACTTCGTCGCTCCGCTGGAGGAGGCCGGCGCCCCGGTCACCGCCGAGCCGGATGCCCCCGTCGCAGCCCGATAGGGAACATGCCCGTGGATCGTATCGAGGAAATTCCCGTCACCGCGGAGTTGCTGCGCGGCATGCCCCTGCCCCAGCCGGACGGCGACGGCGACAAGGAAACCCGCGGCCGGGTGCTGGTGGTCGCCGGTAGCGTGACGGTGCCGGGCGGCGCCCTGCTGGCCGGGATCGGCGCCTTGCGGGCGGGGGCCGGCAAGCTGCAGATCGCCACCGCCGCCAGCATCGCCCCGCATCTGGGCCTCGCCCTGCCCGAGGCGCTCGTCGCCGGCCTGCCGGAAACGGCGGAGGGCGGCATCGCCTCCGACTCGGGCAAGGCGCTGGCCGAGCGGGCATCACGTTGCGACACCGTACTGATCGGCCCCGGCATGATGGACGAGGCGGCGGTGGCGGAACTGACCGCCGATCTGCTGACGCGCCTGGAACCGGCTGGAAACCCGGCCGGCGGCGGGCCGCGCTTCGTGCTGGATGCGGGGGCGCTGGTCGGGCTTGGCCGTGACCCGGCACCGGTGCAGCGGCATGCCGGCCATGTGGTGATCACCCCCCATGCCGGCGAGATGGCCGGATTGCTGGGCTGCTCCCGCGAACAGGTGGAGGCCGACCCGCTCGCCACCGCCCGGCAGGTGGCGGCCCACCTGAAGGCAGTGGTGGCGCTGAAGGGGAGTTGCACCCGCATCGTCACGCCCGAGGGCCGTGCCTGGGCCTATCGCGGCGGCACGGTGGGACTCGCCACCTCCGGTTCCGGCGATACGCTGGCCGGGATCGTCGCCGGCCTGCTGGCCCGCGGCGCCGGCCCGGAGCAGGCGGCCATCTGGGGCGTCTACCTGCATGGCGAGGCCGGCAACCGGCTGAGCCGCCGGATCGGCCCTCTCGGCTTCCTCGCCCGCGAACTGCTGGCGGAAATCCCGGCGGCGATGGCGGCCCTGGCCGAGGGGGCGGAAAGCGATTGACCGCCTCAGCGCGCCGGAGCGCTGGCCGGAGCGGGCGCCGCGGCCGGAGCCGGCGGCAGGGCCGGGGTGGCGGGAGCGGCGTTGAACGTCCGGGGCTGGGCCGGCGCAACCTCGGCAGACAGGGCGGCGTCGCGGTCGCGGCAGCGGTCGACCACCTTCTGGCCGCAGCTCATGAAGCCCAGATCCTTGTTCAGGCAGACCCTGACCTCGGACACGTCGCGGCGGGAGCAGACGACCGCCACCCCCTCCGCCGTCAGGCCGGGATTGGCCTCCAGGAACAGGCGCTCCACCTGGATCGCCGGCACGGTCGGGCCGGGCGCCTTCAGCGGATCGGGTATCGCGACCTTGGCGGCGGCGGCGCGCAGCTTGGCGAAATAGTCGGTGGCGTTCAGGCCGGAGCAGGTCCCGTGCTTGCGCCACTGGTGCATCATCAGCCCGACGCTGGGCATCACCGGCATGGTCTGGTCCACCACGGCCTTGGGAACGTTGCGATCGCGGGTGCAGGTTGCGGGATAGCTGCCGTCGGTGTATTGCGGCCACAGGCCATGGACGACGAAGCCGTGTTTCCGCTCACCGCATTGGTCGGGATCGGGACCGTTCCTGTCGCGGGCGCAGTAGGTCGGCGACCAGGACAGCGAGAGGATGTAGTAATCGAAGGCGCCCGGCTCCGCCTTTCTCTGCGCCCAGGCGGGGCTTGCGGCGAACAGTCCGGCAACCAGAACGGACGAGGCGGCGGCAACGGCGCTGCGCATGACGAATCTTCCCACGGCTGTGCTTCCCAGCGTTGCATACCATGGAAGGAGGTTGCTGTCGCGGGGTCTCGACACCAGTATCACTCGGCCGGATCGCTGGCCCTCGCCTTCGGCATCGGTGTTTTGCCGCCATCGCCTGCCCCCATTCATCGGGTATAGTCATCGGCATGTTCACGTTGTCCGCACCGATGCTCCTGCGCGCCTATGCCGCCGGTATCTTCCCGATGGCCGAAAGCGCGGAGTCGCAGGAACTGCACTGGTTCGATCCTGAGCGCCGCGGCATCCTGCCGCTGGACGCCTTCCACGTGCCGCGCAGCCTGCGCAAGACCCTGCGCCGCGGCCCGTTCGAGCTGCGGTTCGACAGCGCCTTCCGCGCGGTGATCGAAGGCTGTGCCGAATCGACGGAGGATCGGCCGAAGACCTGGATCAACGACGACATCGTCCGCCTCTACGGCGAACTGTTCGACGCCGGATTCGCCCACAGCGTGGAATGCTGGCGCGACGGCCGGCTGGTCGGCGGGCTCTACGGGGTGTCGATCGGCGGCGCCTATTTCGGCGAAAGCATGTTCAGCCGCGAGACCGGGGCCAGCAAGGTTGCGCTGGTCCATCTGGTCGCCCGCCTGCGCGCCGCCGGATTCGCCCTGCTCGACACCCAGTTCGTGACCGAGCATCTCTGCCGCTTCGGCGCCGTCGAGATTCCCCGCACCGAATACCGCCGCCGCCTTGCCGCCGCGATGGAGCGCAAGACGGACTTCCACGTGGTGGACCAGCAGGCGGCGCTGGCGGATCTGCTGGAATCGGCAGCCGGTTAAGCGGCCGGGTGGAACACGCCCCCGCATTGGGGGGCCGGCACGCCGGTGGTCGCCGGCAGGCTGAGCGGCAGCCCGAGCCGGCTGCGCACCGCGAGATAGCCAAAGGCTTGGGCTTCCAACGCGTCGCCGTCCCAGCCGACCAGATCGGCCGAGTCGACGGGCACCCCCAGCCGGTCGGCCAGCATCGCCATCAGCGTGGCATTGTGGCGACCGCCGCCGCAGACCAGCCAGCGCACCGGCGGGGCCGGCAGGTGATCCACGACGCGGGCCACCGAGTCGGCGGTGAAGGCGGTCAGGGTCGCGGCGCCGTCGGCTGCAGGCAGGGCGGCCACCGGCGCCGGGTCGAAGGCGTCGCGGTCCAGCGACTTGGGCGCCGGGCGGTCGAACCAGGGATGGGCCATCAGTGCGGCCAGCGCCGGATTGTCCACTTGGCCGGTCGCCGCCAACGCCCCGCCGGCATCGAAGCGGCCGAGGCCATGGCGCAGCACCCAATCGTCGATCAGGGCGTTGCCCGGCCCGGTGTCGCAGGCGACGACCTCCGCCTCTGCCTCCGCCGAACCGTCCGAAGTCTCGGGGCCGATCCAGCTGACATTGGCGACGCCGCCGATATTGAGGATGGCGAGCGGGCGTGGCAGGCCATGCGCCAGCGCGCGGTGGAACAGCGGGACCAGCGGCGCCCCCTGCCCGCCCGCGGCCACATCGGCGCTGCGGAAATCATTGACCACGGCGATGCCGGTCGCCGCAGCCAGCCGGGCGCCGTCGCCGATCTGGCGGGTCAGGCGCCGGTCGGGATCGTGATGGATGGTGTGTCCGTGAAAGCCGATCAGTTCGACCTCGGCCGCCGCGACGCCCGCCTGGTCCAGCAGGCGGCGCACCGCGTCGGCATGGGCGTCGGTCAGCTCGCGCTCCACCGCCGCCACCGGCCCACCGCTGTCGATCCTGCCCAGGCAACCGCGCAGCCGCGCGCGGAAGTTATCGTCATAGGGAATGGTCAGGAAGGAGAGCGCCTCCACCCGGTCGCGCCCGTCGGTGCGCAGCAGGGCGGCGTCGATGCCGTCCATCGATGTGCCGCTCATCAGGCCGACGACGGTCCGCAGCCCCTCCCCGACATTTCCCTCCCGGTTCTTCATCGTCCGCTCCGCGCCCGCCTTGGTGACGGGGCGCAGTCTAGAGTCTGTCGAATGCTAATCAAAGCATCCGACAGACTTCAGGCCTTTGGAGCTAGCTGAGCCAAAGCTGCAGCATCAGCCGATCGCGGTTTGCCGGCGGCACGGCACGGTGGTAGCAGGAGGTGTCCTCCAGGAAGCCGGTGCCGGCCGGCCCCTCCACCAGCAGGATGCGGTCGCGGGCGAATCGGGTGAACAGCTCCTCGTCGCGGGCATTGGCCGAGCCCAGCAGCATGCGCAGCGACTTGCCGTGATGGCTGCCGCGCACCAGCTCATGCTCCCCCGCACCGGGGCTGACGTCGGTCAGGTAGAACTGGGCCGAGCAGAAATGGAAGTCGTGAACGTCGTAATGCCAGTCGATGGTCTGGCCCAGCTGCCGGCGCTCCTCGTCGGTCGCGTCGGTGACGAAGCTCCAGAACAGGCGCGGGATGATCTTGGTCGCGGGGAATCCCAGGAAGGCCCCGGCGCATTCCATCAACAGCGGATCGCGGCAGACCCGTCGCACCGCCGGGCAGTCCAGCGGATCGGGGACGATGCCCATCACCGCGGGCGAGCCGTCGGCAAGCCGGCCCTTGCACACGTCGTGACGGTAGAACATCCGCTCGTCGCGCAGCCGCCGCTGCAGGGGAGAATGGGTGGCGAACTCCACCATCTCCTCCACCATCGCCCAGGGCAGGTCGAAGCCCGTGGCGATCGAGTCGCGACGCAGCTCGGCCAGCGCCCGGTCCACGGTCTGGCCGGCGAACAGGCTGACCGGAAGGGTGGGCAGGGCTACGGGCGGCCCGGCCGGGGCACGCTGCCGCGAGCGGGGGGACAGACGGCGCAAGGCGCTGTAACCGCGCCTGACCGATTCGAAGCGGCCAAGCGCATAATGAAGCTCTCCGGCGACGAGGCGCCGGGCGATGTTCGCAACGTTCATTGATGGTGCATCCCTGGGGCAGCCGAAGGACCAAAACCGCGGTGGGTTGCGCGGCCACTGGTGCGGGAATGCACGGATTGTATGCAGGTTTGGGGCGATTCTAAAAATACCCTTGTGGCGTAAGCCCACGCGCCGGACGAATAGCCGGGGCGGCGGGGCGGCCATCCCGTAGGGTTCATACCGGGAGAAAATGGCACCCCGCCTTCACGCGACAGGTTACAGCGCCTGCACGGCCTTCAGCACCGCCGCGACATGGCCGGTCACCTTCACCTTGCGCCAGACGTTGCGGACCACGCCGTCCTTGTCGATCAGGAAGGTGGCGCGGTCGATGCCCATGTATTTGCGGCCGTACATGCTCTTCTCGACCCAGGTGCCGTAGGCCTCGCAGACGGCGCCGTCGGTGTCGGAGGCGAGCGTGAAGGTCAGCTCATGCTTGGCCTTGAACTTGTCATGGCTGGCGACGCTGTCCTTCGACACGCCGATCACCACCGCATCGACGGCGGAGAAGTCGGGCAGTTGGTCGCGAAAGCCGCAGGCCTCCGACGTGCAGCCCGAGGTATCGTCCTTGGGGTAGAAATACAGAACCACCGGCTTGCCGCGCAGGGCCGACAGGGTGACGCTGCCCCCGCCGTCGGTCGGCATGGTGAAATCCGGGGCGGGCGATCCGACGTCTACGGTCATGGCTGCTCGAATATCCTTCTTCTTGCCGGCGGAGAACCAGCGGGTGAAACCGGCCCTCAGGCCGGAGGCGTGGTCGTGTTGGGTGGGGCCAGACGGCCCGCCGGTTCCTCGACCAGGGCCTTGAAATGACCATGGGCGCGGGCGGCGACGGCACGGATTCTGTGGTCCAGTTCGGGGAAGTCAACAGCGCCAGGCTCAAGCTCATCCGGAAAGGCTGCGCGGACCAGCCCGGCCAGCAGGCTGGGCGACACCTGGTTGGGATCCAGCACCCCGGCGGTGGTCAGTCGCAGGAATCCCTGCACCCGCCGCCAGACGCGCAGCGTCGCCTCCAGATCCGCCGCCACCTCCACATCCAGGGCACCGGTCCGGGCGGCGCATTGCAGCGCCTTGGCGGTGCCGATGTGCAGGATGTCCGGCCGCTCATGACCGAAACGCAGCTGAAGGTACTGGGCGATGAACTCGATGTCGATCAGGCCGCCGCGGGCGTATTTGACGTTCCAGACATTGGTCGTCCCGAACTCCTTCTCGATTCGCCGCCGCATGTCGGCGACGTCCCACAGCAGCCGGTCGGCATCGCGCGGCGCCGTCAGCACCGAGCGGATGGCGGAGCAAACCCGGTCGGCCAGAGCGGGATCGCCGCCGATCACCCGGGCGCGGGTCAGGGCCATATGCTCCCAGGTCCAGGCGTCGGTCGTCTGGTATTTCAGAAAGGCGTCCAGCGAGGTGGCAAGCGGCCCGGCATTGCCAGACGGGCGCAGCCGCATGTCCACCTCGTAGAGCCGCCCATCGCCCATCGGGGCGGTGATGGCGTTGGTCAGCCGCTGGGTCAGCTTGATGTAATACTCGTTGGGCGACAGCGGCTTGGCGCCATCCGACAGGAGAGGGCCGGACAGGCGAGACCCCCCGCCGCCTGCTTGGCCCTGCGCCACGTCGTAGATCACGATCAGGTCGATGTCAGACGTGACGGTCAGCTGCCGGCTGCCCAGCTTGCCCATCGCCACCACCACCCAGGCGCCGCCGGGAATGCGGCCATGGCGCTGGGCGAACTCCTCCTCCACCCGGCGGGCGAGGTCGGGAACGACGATGTCGGCCAGATCGGCCAGGAAGGCGCCGCAGCGGTCGCCGTCGGTGATGCCGCGCAGGATGTGGACCCCGGCGCGGAAGCGCTGATCGTTGGTCCAGCGCCGCGACAGCGTCAGCGCATCCTCGAAATCGCGGGCCGGTGCCATGACGCGGGCATGATCGTCGGCCAACCCGTCCTCCTTGCCCGGAAGCGGGTCGAAGAAGTCCGGCGACAGCACGGCGTCGAGCAGCGACGGGTTGCGCGACAGGGTCTGCGCCATCTGCGGCGCGATGCCCATGATCTCCGCCACCAGTTCCAGCAGCCACGGATTGGCGACGAAGAGGGAGAACAGCCCGACGCCCGCAGGCAGCTTGCCGAGGAAATCGTCGAAGTTCATCAGCGCCGCATCGGGGGCCGGCGTCTTAGCCAGCGCGCTCAGCAGGGCCGGCGTCAGTTCCGTCAGCAGCTCCCGCGCCCGGCCCGACCGGGTGGCGCGGTAGCGGCCGCGGTGCCAGGCCGACACCACGTTGATGACGCGCGCGGCGTCGGCAAAGCCCATGCCGCTCAGCGTCTCCACCGTGCCGGGATCGGGATCGGTGCCGGTGAAGACGAGGTTGCCGGGACCGGAGAGCGACGGCGCTTCCTCGAACAGTTCGGCATAGCGGTCCTCGACCTGCCCCAGCGTCGCCAGCAGCTCCGCCCGGAAGGCATCCGGGTCGTCATAGCCGAGAAATGTCGCCAGATGCGCCACCCCGGCATCGTCGGCGGGAATACGGTGGGTCTGCTGGTCGTCGATCATCTGGATGCGATGTTCGACACGGCGCAGGAAATGATAGGCCCCCGCAAGATCCTCCACCGTCTGGGGCGGCACGCGCCCGACGTCGCGCAGAGCCTCGTTCGCCATCAGCGTCGGGGCGATGCGCACGCGCGGGTCGCGGCCGCCGAAGATCAGCTGCTGGGTCTGGGCGAAGAATTCGATCTCGCGGATGCCGCCACGGCCGACCTTGATGTCGTGACCGTTGACCGTCACCTCGCGGTGGCCCTTGTGGGCGTTGATCTGGCGCTTGATCGAATGGATGTCCTGGATGGCGGCGAAATCCAGGTTGCGGCGCCAGACGAAGGGCTCCAGGAAGCGGATGAAGGAGGCCCCCGCCTCCGGGTCGCCAGCGATCGGGCGGGCCTTGATCATCGCCGCGCGTTCCCAGTTCTGGCCGACGCTGCCGTAATAAATTTCGGCCGCCGAAACGGAAACCGCCAGCGGCGTGGCACCGGGGTCCGGCCTAAGCCGAAGGTCGGTGCGGAAGACGTAGCCGTCCTTGGTGCGTTCATCCATAATGCGGACAAGATCGCGTGCGAGCCTGATGAAGGTTCGCGCGAGGTTGTCCGGCTGGGGCGTCTGCACAACAGCGTCGTCGTACAGGACGATCAGGTCGATGTCGCTGGAATAGTTGAGTTCGCGCCCGCCAAGTTTGCCCATGCCCAACACGATCAGACCTGAGCCGATCCACGGTCGCTGCGGATCCGGCAGCGTCAGCGTCCCCGCCTCCGCGGCACGGCGCAGCAGGAAATTCGCGGCCAATTGGACCCCCGTCTCCGCCAGCTCCGACAGGGCGCCGGTGACGCGGAACAGCGGCCACACGCCGGCGATGTCGGCCAGCGCGATCAGCAGGGCGGCGCGCCGCTTCGCCACCCGCAACCCGGCCATCAGCCGGTCCATAGACTTCTCATCGCCATGCTCGGCATGGAGCGCGGCGATCAGCCCGGCGAAGCTGGCGTCGAACCCGTCCTCCATCACCCGCCGGACGAAGGACAGTTCCCGCGTCAGGATATGGCCGAGATACGGGCTGTTGCCGCACACCGCATCGACCAGTGTACGGCCGGGTTCCGAATCGGCGAAGGCGTCCGCCCAGGCCCGCGTTTCCGGTTCCGCCGCGGCGGCCTGCTGGCGCCAGCGCTCCATCCCCAGCACCGCCTGCGCGGCGTCGAAGGGTTTCGGCAAGGGGGCTGCGAACGGAACGGGGCTGGACATGGGGACGGTCTTTCCTGCTCAAAACATGTGCAGAAAGCTGCACGCGTCGGGAGAGAACGTCAATCGGGCCGATTCGCGCGCCCTCTCCTCCCTTCATGGTGCCCCGTGATCCGGCGCACCGCCAAGATTCTCGGCCTGACGCTGACCGGCATCGGAGCCGTGGCGCTGGCGGCGGGCGGGCTGTTCGCCTGGCGGCTGTCGCAGGGGCCGATCGCGCTCGACCCGCTGATCCCCTATGTCGAAGAGGCGCTGGGCGACCGCGACGGCCGGTTCCGCATCGATGTCGGCGAGCTGGTGCTGTCGCTGGAGGATGAGGACACGCTGGAAAGCGGCGGCGGCGCGCGGCGTCTCGACCTGCGCGCCCGGCGGGTGCAGGCGCTGAACGCCGACGGGGCGGAACTGGCCGCGGTGCCGGAGATGGGCATCGGCTTCTCCGTTGCGGCGCTGCTGCGCGGCACGCTGTCGCCGACGCGCCTCGATCTGGTCAGGCCGCGCCTCAGCGTGCTGCGGCGGGCCGACGGCAGCCTCGCCTTCGATGTGCGGTCCGACACGGAGTCGGTGCAGAAGCGCGAAAGCGACGGCCCCGACCTGCTGGACGAGGCGCTGGACAGCCTGCGCCGGCCGCCCGACATCGACCGGCCGCTGGGGCTGCTGCGCCGGCTGTCGGTGGTGGGAGCCGATCTGCGGATCGAGAACCGCATGCTGGATCTCTCCTGGCATGCGACCCGCGCCGACATGATCCTGACCCGCGACGACCACGGTGCCCAGGGCCGTGCCCGCCTGACCCTCGACCTCGGCACGCAGAACCAGGGGGAAGCGAACCGCCGCCCGGTGACCGTCGCCGCTTCCGGCCATTTCAACCTTGCCGACTCCACCACCGACCTGACCCTGTCCGTCGAAGGCCTGGAGCCGGCGGCGCTGGCGGAGGTCGGGCCGGCGCTGGCGCCGCTGGCCGCGGTGAAGCTGCCGCTGTCGGGCACGGTCACGGCCAAGCTCGATCCGCGGTTCGAGCCGTCGACGCTCGACCTGAACCTGCGCGGCGGTGCCGGCACCGTCACGCTGCCCGCCCTGCGGCCGGAACCGCTCGCCGTGCAGAGCGTGGCCTTGCGCGGCAACCTGGACGTTCCGGGACGGCGGCTGCGCGTGGACGATCTGTCGCTGATGGCGGCGTCTGCGGACGGCGGCGAGCCGCTGGCGCTGAGCGGCCGGGGCGAGCTGACGGAGACCGGCCGGGGGCGCGATCTCCAGGCGTCGCTGTCGCTGACTGCCGGCGGCCGGACCGCCGGGCTGGAGCTGTCGGGGCAGCAGGGACCCGGCAAGGACGGGCGGGCGGCGGCGCGCCTGACCGGCGTCACCCCCGCGGCGCTCGCCGGCATCGCCCCGATGCTGGAGCCGCTGAAGGCCGCCGCCCTGCCGCTGTCCGGCACCGTGGAAATCGCTTTCGATCCGTCCCTGCAGCCGACCTCCGGCAAGGCCGACCTCACCGCCGGCCAAGGCCATCTGCACCGTCCGGACCTGTTCGAAGGGCCCGTGCCTGTCGAGTCGGCCCGGCTGCGCCTGCATGGCGACCGCGACCGCATCGCGCTGGACGGCCTGACGGCGGTTCTGGGCGAGGCCGGCGGGCCGCAGCCGCGTGTCGAAGCCAGCGGCACCGCCCTGCGCCAGGGCGACCGCATGGCGGTGGAGGCGCAGGCGAGCGCGCGCGGCATGGCGCTGGACGAGTTGCGCCGCTACTGGCCGAAGGTTGCCGGCCCCAACGCGCGGGAGTGGGTGACCACCAACCTGTCGCGCGGCACGGTGACGGAGGCGCGCGCCGAGGTGGCGCTGTCGCTGCCGCTCGACCGGCCGGCCGAGCCGGAGATGACGCGCTTCCTGGCGACCATGGCCGGGGAGGACATCAGCGTCCGCTATTTCCACGACCTGACGCCGGTGACCGGCGCCGGGATGGAGGCGACCACCGACGGCAAGACCTTCACCATCCAGACCAAGGGCGGGCGAATCGCCGATCCGAAATCGGGTGACATCGAGATCGGCGACGGCAAGGTGGTGATCGGCGGGCTGGACGTCGGCAAGGAGACGATGGACATCCGCATTCCGGTCCAGGGGCCGGTGCGCTCGATCCTGACCCTGATCGACATGCCGCCGCTGGGCTATCCAACCAAGCTGGAGATGGACCCGAAGCGCACCCAGGGCACGGCGGAAGCGCAGCTTCACTTCGCCTTCCCGCTGCTGGTCGACCTGAAGGTGGAGCAGTTGGACCTGGAAGTGGCCGGCAAGCTGCACAAGGTGGCGGTGGAGAAGGTGGCGGCCGGGATGAACGCCACCGAGGGCGAACTGTCGCTGGCGCTCGACCTCAAGGCCATGCAGATCAAGGGCGCCACCAAACTGGACGGCATCCCCGTCACCGTGGACTGGAACGAGTCGTTCGACAGCGCGGCCAAGGGCCCGCGCACCCGCATCGCGGTGAAGGGCGACGCCACCGCCGACGACCTGCGCGCCCACGGCATCGACCTGGAAGACCGGGTGCAGGGCCCCTTCGGCGCCGACATCCTGTTCACGGTGGACCGCCGCCACAAGCTGGCGCTGACGGCGAACCTGAACCTGGAGAAGACCCGGCTGTCCATCGAGGAACTGGCCTGGGCCAAGCCACCCGGAAAGCCCGGCACCGGCAAGCTGACGCTGGAGTTCGACAAGGACCGCCCGACCCGGATCAGCAACCTGACCGTCGATGCCGGCGGGCTGAAGGCCATCACCAACCTTGAACTGGCCGACGGCGGCAAGCGGGTGGCGCGGGTGCAGACCCCCAGCTTCAAGCTGGGCCAGACCGACCTGCGCGCCGACCTGACCGTTCTGCCGCCGGCGAAGCCCGGCGGTCCGGCCGGCGGCTATGCCGGCACCATCACCGGCAGCAGCCTGGATGCCCGCGGCCTGACCGGCAAGACGCCGTCCGGCGAGGGCGCGGTCACCCCCGACCCGCAGCGGGCGCGGAGCGGCGACGGCCGCAAGACGCCGCTGGACGTCGCCATCAAGTTCGATTCGGTGGTGTTCGGCGAGGGACGCCGGCTGCGGCAGGTCGCCGGAACCATGCGGCGCGACACCGCGGCCTGGACCCTGCTGGACCTCACCGGGCGCAGCGAGGGCGGCGGCGTGTCGATGAAATGGCGGCCGGGGGCGCAGGGGGCCTACGACCTCGCCATCAACGCCGACGATCTGGGCTCCGCCCTGCAGGCGACGGACCTGAACGACCGCATGCGCGGCGGCCGGCTGACCCTCTCCGGCCGGTCGGTGGAACCGCGGGCGGATGCCGCCATCGTCGGCAAGGCGGAAATCCTCGATTACACGCTGCTCGACGTGCCCGCCCTGGCGCGCATCCTCAACGCCATCTCGCCATCAGGATTCGCCGAGCTGCTGGGCGGCGGCAAGGGCGTCAATTTCGGCCGCATGTCGGCGGAGTTCCGCAAGGAGGGCCGCCTGCTGACCCTGAAGGACCTGCGCACCTCGGGTTCGGCGCTCGGCCTGACGCTCGAGGGACAGGTCGATCTGGAGACCGAGACCGCCAACCTCCGCGGCACCATCGTTCCGGTCTATGGCCTCAACCGCCTGATCGGCCAAATCCCGCTGCTGGGCGACGTGCTGAGCGGCGGCGAGGGCCAGGGCATCTTCTCCGCCACCTGGCATGTCCAGGGGCCGCTGTCCGACCCCGACGTGTCGGTCAACCCGCTGGCGGTGCTGGCGCCGGGCTTCCTGCGCAACCTGTTCTTCCTGGGCGGCGACGGGACGCCGACGCCGGACAACAGGCCGCCGCCGGAGGCGCATACGCGGTGAGAGGGAAGTGGTCGCGCGGCTTGCCCCCTCCCCATCCCTCCCCCGCCCTCGGCCGGCCAAAGGCCGGTCCGATCGCGGGAGAGGGGGTAGGAACTTTGCGGGAGTTCAGCGGCAGTCCCCTCTCCCACCGAAGGTGGGGGAGGGTTAGGGAGGGGGCAACGGCACGTTACCCCCAAGCACTCACCCCATTTTCACCAGCACATGCCGCTTCTTGCCGGCGCTGAGCTTCACCACGCCGTCCGCGTTCAGATCCGCCGTCGTCGCCTTCGCCGTCTCGTCCGCGATCGGCCCGTCGTTCAGCTTGGCGCCGCCGCCCTTGATCAGCCGGCGCGCCTCGCCCTTCGACGCCGCCAGACCGGCGGACACCAGCAGATCGACCACCGGCATCCCGGCTTCCAGCTCGGCGCGGGCGACCTCGATGCTGGGCAGGCCTTCGGCCGCGGCCCCTTCCTCGAAGGCGCGGCGGGCGGTCTCGGCGGCTTCGAGCGCGGCTTCCTCGCCATGGGCGAGCTTGGTCACCTCGTTGGCGAGGATCTTCTTGGCCTCGTTGATCTCGGCGCCCTGCAGGTTTTCCAGACGGGCGACCTCATCCAGCGGCAGTTCGGTGTAGAGGCGCAGGAAGCGGCCGACGTCGGCATCCTCGGTGTTGCGCCAATACTGCCAGAAATCGTAGCTGCTGAGCTTGTCGGCGGTCAGCCACACCGCACCGGCGGCGGTCTTGCCCATCTTGGCGCCCGACGACGTGGTCAGCAGCGGCGTGGTCAGGCCGAACAGCTCCGCCCCGTCGGTGCGGCGGCCGAGCTCGACGCCGTTGACGATGTTGCCCCACTGGTCCGACCCGCCCATCTGCAAGCTGCAGCCGTAGCGGCGCTTCAGCTCCACGAAATCGTAGGCCTGGAGAATCATGTAGTTGAATTCCAGGAAGGTCAGCGGCTGCTCGCGGTCCAGCCGCAGCTTGACCGATTCGAAGGACAGCATGCGGTTGATGGTGAAATGGCGGCCGATGTCGCGCAGCAGCGGGATGTATTTCAACTCGTCCAGCCAGTCGGCATTGTTCGCCATCACCGCATCGGTCGGCCCGTCCCCGAAGGTCAGATAGCGGCCGAAGATGCGCTTGATGCCCGCCATGTTGCCGGCGATCACCTCGTCGGTCAGCAATTGGCGCGCCTCGTCCTTGCCGGACGGATCGCCGATCTTGGTGGTGCCGCCGCCCATCAGGACGATCGGCTTGTGGCCGGTCTTCTGCAGCCAGCGCAGCATCATGATCGGCAGCAGGCTGCCGACATGCAGGCTGTCGGCGGTGCAGTCGAAGCCGATATAGGCGACGATCGGCCCCTTCTGCGCCCGCTCGTCCAGCGTGGCGAGATCGGTGCACTGATGGATGAATCCGCGCTCCTGCAGGGTGCGCAGAAACTCCGAGGCGGGGGCCGAGGAGGAGGTCGTCGTCATGGCCGCAATCCGGCTGTCGTTGGAAAGAAGGGCGGAGAAATCCCGCGGTCTGTTAGCACGGAACGGCCCCTGCCTCAATGCGGCGGCCCGATTGCGTGGGGGGGAACCGGCAAGCGGACGGGCCTGTTCTCCCGCTCAAGCATCGCTGCGCCGGCGCAAGTCAAAAACCGCAATCCGGGGCGGGGAATTCACTGCAATCCTCTCCAATCGCAATTGACATTGATTCGCAAAACAGGGAAGTGGCCTTGACTGTATTTTGGGCATCCGGAATCCGGTCCAATTGATAGTGACTATCAACTACATCTTTATCCGAAAGGGATATTTTTATTGTGCGAGTCCTTCGGTTGTGCCAAGGTGCGACAAATCGTCTATTTCGGAGAATCCTGCCATGCAAGGCGATCAAGGGGTCCTGGACCGTTTGAACAAGCTGCTCACCGGCGAGTTGAGCGCGGCCGACCAGTATCTGTCCCACGCGCGGTCGATGGAGGACATGGGCCTCAAGGCGCTGAGCGAGCGCATCTCGCACGAGCGGGTGGAAGAGCTGGAGCATGCCGATAAGCTGATCCGCCGCATCCTGTTCCTGGAAGGCACGCCCGACGTCGCCAGCCGCGACCCGATTCACATCGGCAAGACCGTTCCGGAGATGATGCGGAACGACCTGAACCTGGAATATGAGGTGGTGGCCGCCCTGAAGGAGGCAATCGCCTATTGCGAGCAGGTGAAGGATTACGACACCCGCCGCATCCTACTGGAACTGCTGGTCGACACGGAAGAGGACCATGCCCACTGGCTGGAACAGCAGCTCGGCCTGATCGACATGCTCGGTCTGCAGAACTATCTGCAGTCGGCCATGGGCGGCTTCCCGAGCTGAGCGGAGGACGGATCATGAAAGGCAACAGCGACGTCATCGCCCAGCTGCAGATCGTCCTGAAGGACCAGCTGACCCAGATCAACCAGTATTTCCTGCACGCCCGCATGCTGAAGAACTGGGGCGTCAAGGCGCTGGGCAAGTGGGAGTATCACGCCTCGATCGAGGTGATGAAGAGCGCGGACGAGATCATCGAACGCATCCTCTTCATCGAGGCGATCCCCAACCTGCAGGATCTGGGCAAGCTGCACATCGGCGAGAATGTGCAGGAAATCCTGTCCAGCGACCTCGCCGCCGAGCAGGAAGCCCGCGACCGCATCGCCCACGCCATCGCCGTGTGCGAGGAGAAGGCCGACTACGTGTCGCGCGACGAACTGTCCGAACTGCTGGAAGCGTCGGAGGAGCGCATCGACTATCTGGAAACCCAGTTGAGCCTGATCGACGACATCGGTCTGGCCAACTACATCCAGTCGGCGATGGGCGAGATCAAGGACTGAGTGGGATTGGGGGCTGTCGGCTGACGATACCCCCTCCCCATCCCTCCCCCGCTTCGCGGGAGAGGGGGCAGGACGCTTGTCAGCGTGACTTAACTGCCGAAGCGGCGGAGTTCCCTCTCCCGCGTTAGCGGGGGAGGGTTAGGGAGGGGGCAATCACTGCAACAGCCCCTTCCCCCTCAAACCCGCCCCAAAATTTCCTCGGCCAGCGCCTGCATCTCCGCCGCCGCCTGCGTCTTGCGCGCGGCCTCCGTCACCGACAGGCCGGTCATCAGCGTGCCGGCATAGGCGGTGCGGTTTCCGACCTGCGCAATCGCCAGTTCGACCGTCGGCGGGGCGACCAGTTCATGCACCTTGGCGATCAGCTCGTCGGCAATGCGGGCGCGCGGCGGAACCCGGTTCAGCACCAGCAGCAGACGACGCTTCTCCTGCCCGGCCAGATCGATGGTCGGGTGGACCGCCCACAGATCCATCGGGCTCGGCTGCACCGGGGCGATCACCAGCGTGGCGGCGCGGACGGCGATGCGCGCCTCCGTCTGTGCATGGGGCGGACTGTCGACCACCACGATGTCATGGCTTCTCGCCAGCTTCTCCACCTCCGCCTGGGTGCGCCAGCCGGTGATCTGTACATGGGTGAAGCCGGGCTGACCACCGGTGGCCTCGGCCCGGACGGCGTGCCAGCGGGTCAGGCTGCCCTGCGGGTCGATGTCGACGGTGGCGACCTTGTATCCAAGCTGCGCCCAGGCGATGGCGAGGTGTGCGGCCAGCGTGGTCTTGCCGGCGCCGCCTTTCTGCTGCGCCACGGTGAAGACCTTGCCCGTCATGCCCGCACCCATCATGTTGTGTTCGGTGATTGCGCACTCCCCTCATAACCTTGGGCATGGCACCGGTGCAACCGCGCGAATTGACCCCCATCATGATTGACAGGTTTGCCGCACGGGCTAGAAAGACGCCGTGACCGACCATTCCGCACCCGATACCGGTGAAAAGCGCCCGGCGCTGATCCCGGCCACCCCCGCCGGCATTGCCCGCGCGGCCGAGCTGCTGCGCGCCGGCCGTCTGGTCGCCTTCCCGACCGAGACGGTCTATGGCCTGGGCGCCGACGCCACCGACGACCGCGCCGTGGCCGCCATCTTCGCCGCCAAGGGCCGGCCGCAGTTCAATCCGCTGATCGTCCATGTCCCCGATCTGGCCGCCGCCCACTCCTGGGGCCTGTTCGACGACCGCGCCCACGATCTGGCGACGCAGTTCTGGCCAGGCCCGCTGACCATGGTCGTGCCGCGCCCGGCCAACTCCGCGCTGTCGCTGCTGGTCAGCGCCGGGCTGGACAGCATCGCCATCCGCGTGCCCAACCACCCGGTGGCCCAGGCCATCCTGCGCGCCGCCGGCAAGCCGATCGCAGCGCCCAGCGCCAACCGCTCCGGCGCCGTCAGCCCGACCACGCCGCACCATGTGCTGGAAAGCTTGGGCGACCGGGTCGACGCCATCGTCACCGGCGGCAAATGCATGGTCGGGCTGGAGTCCACCGTCATCGACCTGACCGGCCCGGAGGCCGTGCTGCTGCGCCCCGGCGCCGTGCTGCCCGACGAGATGGAGCGGCTGATCGGCCCGGTCCGCCTGTCGGCCGGCGATCCGATGGCGCCCAAGTCGCCCGGCCAGCTGGAAAGCCACTACGCGCCCAACGCCGCGGTGCGCCTCAACGCCTCCTCGGCGGAAGAGGACGAGGCCTTCCTGACCTTCGGCCCCGACCGTTTCGTCTTCGGCGGCACCACCCGCCTGAACCTGAGCCTGGAAGGCGACCTGAACGAGGCCGCGGCCAACCTGTTCTCCCACCTGCGCAGCCTGGACCAGAGCGGCGCCCGCCGCATCGCCGTGATGCCGATCCCGGAGGTCGGTCTGGGCATGGCGATCAACGACCGCCTGCGCCGCGCCGCCGCGCCGCGGAGCTGACGAGCCGCGTGGCGGCTGGTCTGCGCAACAGTTGCATGGAAATGGGGGCGGCTAGATTGTAGAAGTGTCGCGTTTGGCCCCCTCCCCAACCCTCCCCCGCCTGTCGGCAGTGGAGGGAGCAGGCCCCCTCTCCCGCGAAGCGGGGGAGGGTTGGGGAGGGGGCCATTGGCCTTTCCACCTGCCGGACCCCGCGCCATGACCAACATCGCCGCCGCCCTCGACCAGATCCGCGCCATCGTCGGCCCGTCCGGCATTCTCACCGACGCCGCCGACATGGCGCCCTACCTGTCGGAATGGCGCGGGCGCTTCAAGGGCAACAGCCCGGCGGTGGTCCGCCCGGCCAGCACCGAGGAAGTCGCGGCGGTCGTCAAGGTCTGCGCCGAGGCCGGCATCCCCATCGTGCCCCAGGGCGGCAACACCAGCCTCGTCGGTGGCTCGATCCCCTATGAGGAGGGGCGCGAGATCGTGCTCAGCCTGTCGCGCATGAACCGCATCCGCGACATCGACACGCTGAACTACACCATGACGGTGGAGGCCGGCGTGGTGCTGACCAGCATCCAGGAGGCCGCGGCCGACGCCGACCGCCTGTTCCCGCTCAGCCTGGGGGCGGAGGGCACGGCGCAGATCGGCGGCCTGATCTCCACCAATGCCGGCGGCATCAACGTCCTGCGCTACGGCAACACCCGCGACCTCGTTCTGGGGCTCGAGGTGGTGCTGGCCGACGGCCGCGTCTGGGACGGCATGCGCCGGCTGCGCAAGAACAACACCGGCTACGACCTGAAGAACCTGTTCGTCGGCGCCGAGGGCACGCTGGGCATCGTCACCGCCGCGGTGCTGAAGCTGTTCCCGCGCCCGCGCCAGTCGATCACCGCCTTCGTCGCCGTGCCCAGCCCCGCCGCCGCCATCGAGCTGCTGGCCCGCCTGCGCGCCGCCTCGGGCGACGCCGTGTCGGCCTTCGAGCTGATGTCGCGCCGCTGCCTGGACTTCGCCCTTCGCCATGTCGCCGGCACCATCGACCCGCTGTCGGAGCCGTCGCCCTGGTATGTCCTGACCGAGCTGACCGCCGGCACCCAGTCCGACGCCTTCCAGGAGACGGTGGAGACCGCGCTGGGCGAGGCGTTCGAGGCGGAACTGGCGACCGACGCCACGCTGGCCCAGTCGGACGCCCAGGCCAAGCAGCTGTGGTTCATCCGCGAAGCCATCGTCGAAGCGCAGAAGTTCGAAGGCGGCTCGATCAAGAACGACGTGTCGATCCCGGTTTCCCGCGTCGCCGAGTTCCTCGAACTGGCCGAAGCGGCGGTGGCGCAGGCCTGCCCCGGCATTCGCCCGACCCCCTTCGGCCATGTCGGCGATGGAAACATCCACTTCAACCTCAGCCAGCCCGAGGGTGCCGACACCAAGGCCTATCTCGACCGCTGGGACGAGATTTGCCACGTCGTGAACGAGGTGATCTTCAAGCTCGACGGCTCCATCTCCGCCGAACATGGCGTCGGCCGCTTCAAGAAGGACGAGATGCCGGTGATCAAGGGGCCGGTGGAGTTCGACATGTTGCGCGCCATCAAGGCGACGCTCGATCCCAAGGGCCTGCTGAACCCCGGCAAGATGCTGCCGTAAGGGCTTAGCGCGATAGAATGTTGCGGGGGACAGGCTTGCGGCGAAAGACGTATGGCCGCGCTTGTCCCCGGCGCGACACAAGGCTATGGTGCGGCCTCCGATTGTTCTGCGCCTGTCGTACCGCGAGAGAGAGTTTTTCCGATGTCCAAGCCGCGCACTCTGTTCGACAAGATTTGGGACAGCCACGTCGTGCATCGCCAGGACGACGGCACCTGCATCCTCTACATCGACCGCCATCTGGTCCATGAAGTGACCAGTCCGCAGGCGTTCGAAGGACTGCGCGTCGCCGGCCGCAAGGTGCGGCGTCCGGAAGCCACTCTCGCCGTCCCCGACCACAACGTCCCCACCACCGACCGCTCCAAGGGCATCGTCGAGGAGGAAAGCCGGATCCAGGTGGAGACGCTGGACAAGAACGCCCGCGACTTCGGCGTTCGTTACTTCCCGATGGACGACGTCCGCCAGGGCATCGTGCACATCGTCGGCCCGGAACAGGGCTTCACCCTGCCCGGCGCCACCATCGTCTGCGGCGACAGCCACACCGCCACGCATGGTGCCTTCGGCGCCCTGGCCTTCGGCATCGGCACGTCGGAGGTGGAGCATGTGCTGGCCACCCAGACCCTGCTGCAGAAGCCGGCCAAGAACATGCTGATCCGCGTGGACGGCAAGGTGAACCCGGGCGTCACCGCCAAGGACATCGTGCTGGCCATCATCGGCCGGATCGGCACCGCCGGCGGCACCGGCTACGTCATCGAATTCGCGGGCGAAGCCATCCGCGACCTGTCGATGGAAGGCCGCATGACCGTCTGCAACATGGCGATCGAAGGCGGCGCCCGCGCCGGCCTGATCGCCCCGGACGAGAAGACCTTCGCCTATGTCCAGGGCCGCGCCCTGGCCCCGAAAGCCGGCGCCTGGGAGCAGGCCGTCCAGTACTGGAAGACGCTGCCGTCGGACGAGGGCGCGGTTTATGACGCCACCGTCGTGCTGAACGCCGCCGACATCGTTCCGCAGGTCACCTGGGGCACCAGCCCGGAAGACGTGCTGCCGATCACCGCGACCGTGCCGAACCCGGCCGAGATCGCCGACGCCGGCAAGCGTGCCGCCGTCGAGCGCTCGCTCGCCTACATGGGCCTGACCCCCGGCCAGCCGCTGACCGAGGTGAAGGTGGACACCGTCTTCATCGGCTCCTGCACCAACGGCCGCATCGAAGACCTGCGCGCCGCCGCCGAGGTCGCCAAGGGCCGCAAGGTCGCCGAGGGCGTCCGCGCCCTGGTGGTCCCCGGTTCGGGTCTGGTCAAGGAGCAGGCCGAGGAAGAGGGCCTGGACAAGATCTTCACCGAGGCCGGCTTCGAGTGGCGGGAGCCGGGCTGCTCCATGTGCCTGGCGATGAACGCCGATCGTCTGTCTCCCGGCGAGCGCAGCGCCTCGACCTCCAACCGCAACTTCGAAGGCCGTCAGGGCCGCGGCGGCCGCACCCATCTCGTCAGCCCGGCGATGGCCGTGGCGGCGGCGGTGACGGGGCATCTGGCGGACGTGCGCGCGCTGTAAGGGGCTGTTTGCCCCCTCCCTAACCCTCCCCCGCTCTCGCGGGAGAGGGGACTGCCGCCGCGCTGCAAACTCCCCCTCTCCCGCCGAAGGCGGGGGAGGGAGGGACCCGCGAAGCGGGAGGGAGGGGGCACCCACAGCGAACCCCCCTAATCCCCCCTCCCCCGCGCCTGCCCCAACAGCCCCTGCGGCCGATAGATCAGGAACAGCGTCAGCAGCCCGAACGCCACGATGTCCTTGTAGGCGATGGCGAAGTACGCTGACCAGAAGGTCTCCACCAGCCCCAGCAGGGCACCGCCGAGCATCGCCCCCGGCACCGAGCCGATGCCGCCGACCACCGCCGCGGCCAGCGCCTTGAAGCCGATCAGGTAGCCGGTGAAGAAGTTCACCCCACCGTAATACAGCGCGATCACCGCCCCCGCTGCCGCGGCCAATCCGCCACCGATGGCGAAGGTCGCCGCCACCGTGCGGTTGACGTCCACCCCCACCAATTCCGCCGCCGCGATGTCATCGGTGCAGGCGCGATGCGCCCGGCCGAAGGCGGTGCGCTGCATGATCCCCCACAACAGGGCATAGAGCCCGCCGGTCAGCGCCAGGATCGCCAACTGCGCCGTCAGCGCGGTGACGGTGAAGGCGCCGTCGCTCAGCAGGTCGTGGCGGCCGGTCAGTACCGGCGCCGGCCACCAGTCGCGGGCGCCATGCAGCAGCCGCACCCCCTCCTGATAGGCGATGGACAACCCGACCGCGACGATCAGCGGCGTGTGGCTGCGCACCCCGCGCAGGCGGCGGAACACCAGCCGGTCCATCGTCCAGCCCTGCACCGCGGTGAAGCCCATCGCCAGCACCAGCACGCCCAGCAAAGCCGGCGGCCATGTCGCCCAGCCGGCCATGCCCAGCCCGGCCGCCGCCATCGCCGTCAGCATGGCGCCGAGCATCGTCAGTTCCCCCATCGCCAGATTGATCTGGCCGAGAATGGCGTAGACCAGCGTGTAGCCCAGCGCCAGCAGCCCGTAGACGCAGGCGACGGTGGCGGCGTTGACGATCTGCTGGATCAGGAACAGGACGGGCGTCCAACGGGTCGGCGGCGCACGCTCCACCGCCGCGCCTGCCCCTCCGGCATCGCGCGGCGGCTTGATGCGCAGCCACTGCTGCAGCATGGCGAAGCGCATGTCGGTCAGCCAGCCGGTGCGGTCGGTCGCCACAGAAACGAGCGTCCGCCGCCCCTCCTCCATGCCGGTTCCGGCGAAGCGGCAGGCGATCCAGTGGCGCTGGTCGCCGCTGCGGTAATCGATGCGCAGAACCCGCCGGTCCTCGGCGTAAGAGCGGGTGGACAGTTCGGTGACGGGACCGGGTTCGAAGGCCGGGATCAGTTTCCGGCACAGGATATCCTGGTCGGCATCGATGCCGCACCCGGTGAGCACCAGCAGGACGAGGCACAACAGCGGCAGGATGCGGAGCACGGAACCGCCCGGTCAGGTGGGACGGTTCAGCCTACCGACAATTTGGGAGGGTGGGAAGGTGCTCGCGCGGGTGGCCCCATCCAACACACGTGCCCCCTCCCCATCCCTCCCCCGCTTCGCGGGAGAGGGGGTAGGAGCTTTGCGGGAGCATTTTTGCAATGGAGCGGCGGCAGTCCCCCAGGGTCATCGCATTTGGCCGAGGATTGATCTGGCGAAATCGTCGGACCATCCTGAGCGTTTGCGCTTGCGTCGGATGGAGACGTCTGGGCGTGCTCGGTTTAAGACGTTGAGGGCGATCTTGCGCA